>Ga0070741_10000033_pt1 | contig 504567 bp, 423 predicted proteins | sample Coa_R1_4_FD_66440 | JGI IMG/M metagenome (GOLD analysis project Ga0070741, IMG submission 66440) | Surface soil microbial communities from Centralia Pennsylvania, which are recovering from an underground coalmine fire - Coalmine... | ecosystem: Environmental > Terrestrial > Soil >...
CTACCGTGTCAAGGTAGTGCTCTACCAACTGAGCTACGTGCCTAAAGGTCTGAATACTCGCTCAAGAATTGTTTACTTTGGCGAGACCGCGAAAGTAACAAACGGCCGATCGAGTGTCAAGCGAGTCATCTCCGCTTCTTCTTGACGGGGACGAGTGCGCTCTCTGCGCGTTCCCATTCGTCGTACAGGTCTGCGAGTTTCGCCTGAGACCGTTGGTACTCGTCGTTGACCGCGACCAATTTGGTGATGTCACGCGCGATTTCGGGTTTGGACATATCCTCGGAAAGCTCCGCAATTCGTCGTTCGAGATTCGTGATGTCAGCCTCGATGACGTCGGCATCGCGAGGCTTTTTCACGACTTTGATGCGCGCTGCATCAATGCCTCGTTTCGATCCATCCGCTGACCCAGATGGTACTGACTCACTGCCGCCTCGGTTCCGTTGTCGCGGGCCGTTTGCACTTCGTGACGTCGCCCTCCCTGACGGTCGGGACTCTGACGCGGCACTAGATCGCGACTCGTTTATCCCGCCCGGGGATGCAGACAGGACTGACCTTGCAGCTTTCCAATCGTGATACTCGGTGTAGTCGCCGTTGTAATGTTCGACGTTGCCTGCGCCATCCAACGCCAGAATCTGGGTCGCCACGCGATCGAGAAAAAATCGATCGTGGCTGATCGTCACGATTGTGCCTTCATAAGCTTGGAGGGCTTCTTCCAAGCTTTCACGCGAAGGGATGTCGAGATGGTTCGTCGGCTCATCCAACACCAGCACATTAACGCCTGAGTAAATCAGCTTCGCGAGCGAGAGTCGTCCCTTCTCCCCCCCGGAAAGATCGCGCACATGCTTGTAAACGTCGTCGCCAAAGAAGAGAAACTTCGCTAAGAACGACCGCAATTCACCAGCACTAGCCGATGACGGCGCGACGCGGCGCAACTCCATGATGATTTCGTTGCGATCGTCGAGGTCTTCGAGTTGTTGCGCGTAATATCCGATCTCAACTTTGCTGCCCCAGCGAACTTCGCCGCCTAACGCCGGAATTCTTCCAAGAATCGTCTTTAGAAAAGTCGTCTTGCCTGATCCGTTTGGACCGATCACGCCCAGGCATTCACCGCGGCGCAAAATCAGAGAGATATCCCGAGCCAGAACCTTCTCGCCATAGCCAACCGCCGCGTCGGTGATCGTTAAGACGTGCGTTCCCGCGCGCTCAATATCCTGAAGCCGAAAATCGCCGGAGGCTTGATCGGCGCGAACCGCATCGATGCGATCTAATTTCGCGAGCATGGTGCGGCGCGACTTCGCTTGTTTTGTTTTCTGCCCCGCGAGGTTTTTGCGGATAAATTCTTCCGTCTTGGCGATCAAGCGCTGCTGATTTTCGTAGGCGCGCTGCTGAATCTCGCGTCGCTCTTCGCGCTCATCGAGATAATGCGAGTAATTTCCTTTGTAACTGGACGCCTGCCCATTTTCGAGTTCGATAATTCGTTGACAGGCGCGATCGAGAAAATACCGGTCATGCGAAATGATGACAAAGGCGGACTTGTAAGTTTGCAGAAACTCTTCGAGCCATTCGACCGCCCCAACATCGAGATGATTCGTCGGCTCATCAAGCAGCAAAACATCGGGTTCAGACAACAACAAACGCGCGAGACCTAGACGATTAGCTTGGCCGCCGGAAAGTTTTTCAGTTTCCATTTGCCAGGTTTCTCGATCGAACCCAAGGCCTTGAAGAATGGCTTCGGCTTTCGCCGAGTATTCAAAACCACCTTCGCGTTCGTACTCGTGCTGTAGATCGCTGTAGCGTGCCAGAACTTTTTCCAGATCGTCACCGGCTTCACCCATGCGATGCTCAAGTTCGTGCATCTCATGTTCGATTTGCTGGAGCCGGCCAAACGCAGCCAGCGCCGATTCATGAACTGTCGATCCTTTGTCGAAGTGCACATGCTGTGCGAGCAGACCAAGCTTCAAGCCCCGAGCGCGCACGACTTCGCCGCGATCCACAGTCTCTTCGCCATCGACGAGGCGAAAGATCGTGGTCTTGCCGGCGCCGTTGCGGCCGACAAGTCCGACGTGTTCGCCGGGATTTATCTGCAGCGAAGCACCGCGCAGAACATCCTGTGAGCCGTAAGATTTGAAAACTTCTGAAAGACGAAAGAGCATATGGAATGCCGCGGCTTGACCAGCTTAGTTTGTGTCAGCACCGCGAGCGATAGCGAGCGGATCATATTACCCGCATCGGATCTCCAGATCCCGACGGTATCGCTCGTGGGACTGACACGGGTTTCAACAGAAGGCGGCGTCAAGCCGCCGCACTCCAAAGACACACAAAACGGGCGCGGCCGCCAAACTCTCGCACCGCGCCCGCTGGAATTAGATTTCTAACTATTTCTTCGCTGGCGACGCCGCAGAGGCAGCCGGCTTCGCGGCTGGTGACGATGCCGGACTAGTCGCTGCTGCTGGACTGCTGGCCGGCTTGGCCGTGGTCGCCGATGCCGGACGCAGCCCAAGATTCGTCGGGTTCGCCAACATATTCGCCGCGAGGTTGTTCACGATCTTCGCTTCGCGCGTCGCGACTTCGACTAGTGCTGCGTTCAGAATCTCTTTGCGCTGATTAGTCAGCGCAACCGTAATCTGTTGACGCACGCCCTGACTTTCAAGCGTCAGATTCTCAGTCTGCAAGTGTTTCTCCTGCAACTTGAAGATGTACCAGCGGCCACCCGGATATTGCGGCGAGCTGAACTTCACTGGATTGGTAAAACTTCCAACCTGCATCGAGCCAAAGAACTGGCTGACCAATTCCGCCGGGAAGCCGGTCTGCTTCAGCTCATCTTCGGAAGCAGAGCCAATGTCGCCACCGCGCGCAAGACTTTGATCTTCGCTGCGAGCACGTGCAACCGTCGCGAAGTCAGCGCCACCTTTAAGCTGCTGATAGATGTTATCGATTTTGACTTTCGCGTCAGTATCGTTTTTCGCGTCGTCTTGCTTGATGCCTTGCGCGCTGTTGTCCGCGGGGTCAACGGCAATCATGGCAAGCGCAACGCCACGCGCGTTCACGAACTGCTGCTTGTTCGCGTTGTAATAATCCTCGACCTCGCGATCGCTGATTGTGATCTTGCCGCTGTACTTGTCCTGAAGGTGTTGAATCGCCAGGTCTTTCTTCGCTTCTTCGCGCAGCGCTTCCATCGTCAAGTTCTGCTCTTTGAGCTGACGCGCGAACTCTTCGTCCGTCATGCCGCTGTCTTGCTTCTGCTTGTTGATGCCGCTGGTGATTTCATCTTCAGTCGGCAGCAACTTTTCCTGCTCAGCCTTTTGAAAAAGGACCTCGCGCTGAATCAGACTGGACAACACTTGCAACCTCGCCTGCGCTAACTCCAACGCTGACAGGTCGGCCTGCTTGCCGCCAGTTTGCTGCTGAATCACGCGCTCAACTTCCTGAAGCATGATCTTCTTGCCGTTGACGGTCGCGGCGACGGTGTTATCGGGGGTTTCCGCGCCGGAACCGCAGGCTGCAATCAAAGCTGAACCCAGGATGACGGCTCCGAGCCACATTAGACTCTTCTGTTTCATCTGCACTTTCTTTCTACTCCTTGAGGGCGATCGTTGCTTGACCACCTTTGATGCGTTTGTTATGGTTTTCGTTTCGTAATTCCGTGCCGATTCGCACTGTGTAATCGCGCGTACCGACAGGAGCAATCAGTAATCATGGCAAAACGTTGTGAAGTTTGCGGCAAAGGCCCGCAGTTTGGCAATAACGTCTCCCACGCAAACAATCGAACGCCTCGCGTTTTCAATCCCAATCTGCAGTCCATTCGCGTGCGTCAGCCGCAGGGCGGCAACAAGCGCAGGCGCGTCTGCACGAGCTGTATCAAGGCCGGCAAAGTCGCGAAAGCAGCTTAGTCGATCACCGCAATCGCTTCGATCTCGACCTTCGCATCGCGTGGCAAGCGGGCAGCCTGAACGGTCGCCCGAGCCGGCGGATTCTCTGCAAAGAACTTCCCGTAAACTTCATTCATCGCCGTGAAGTCGTTCATGTCGGCGAGGAATACCGTCGTCTTCACAATCTGATTCATAGCGACGCCGGCGGCCGCGAAAACCGCCGTCAAATTCTTCAAAACCTGTTCAGTCTGCTCGGCAATTCCGCCCGGAACGAATTCGCCGGTTGCCGGATCAATGGGAATCTGACCGGACGCGAAGACCGTGTTTCCGGCGCGCACGGCCTGTGAATACGGGCCGATCGCGCGCGGCGCTTTGTCAGTTGTGACGATCTCCTTCATAGTGAGTCCGCACCCAGCCAAAACAAAACGTGTACTTTAACAGACGAATCGATAAAATGAGAAACCCAAAAGCGGAGTATCTCCGGCGCCTCTCCGAAGACCTCGGCTCTTCCTCTGCGATTCGTTTGTAAAACTTGGAAATAACCACAGGGGAGCACGGAGTACTCCAGAGGCCGCTGAGAAAAGCAATTCACGGGGTGCTCTTTAGGTGGGCACCGCTTAACTGACTCGAAGGGAGAATCATGAAACGCCAAGTGGTCTTTTTAAGCATTGCCGCCGCCTTTCTTTTTGTTACTCCGATTCATTTCGCTCAATGGAAACCCACGATGACCGAAGACGATCGCATGAAAGGCAGCTATCGATTTGAGCGGAATGGCTGGATCTATGTTCATCTCGAGGGCTCGCCAGAACAGATCGGCTATCAGCACGGCAAGTTGTTGGCGAAAGAAACCGCCGACCTGCTTCGCGTCATTAAGCCCTTCCTCCATCATGAAACGAAGCGCGATTGGGAGTTTTATCGCAGGGCCTCGCAGGACATCATGTGGCCAAAGATTGAGGCCGAATATCAACGCGAGTTGGACGGAATTGTGAAGGGACTAAACGATTCAGGAGTAAAAGTCGATCGCTGGGACATCGTCGCGCTGAATGCTGTGGAAGAGCTTCCCTATTACTACGTTCCATGGCTGGAAAAGCAGCAGGGCAAGATTCCCACGACGCACGCACCGGGAAATTGCAGCGCCATCGTCGCCACCGGAAGCTATACCAAAGATCATCGCATCGTGATGGGCCACAACACGTGGACCGATTACGTGAAGGGTTCCCGCTGGAACATCATCTTCGACATCAAACCGCAGAAAGGCTATCGAATTTTGATGGACGGCTTGCCCGGCGTAATCGTGAGCGACGACGACTTCGGAATCAACTCAGCGGGGATCATGATCACGGAAACTACGATCACCGGCTTCACTCTATTCGATCCGGCCGGCAAGCCGGAATTCTATCGCGCGCGGAAAGCGATGCAGTACAGTAATTCAATCGATGACTACGTTCGTATCATGCTCGACGGCAATAACGGCGGTTACGCGAATGATTGGTTGCTGGGCGACAACAAGACAGGCGAGATTGCGCTGTTCGAACTTGGCTTGAAAGAGCACAGCGTGCGCCGCACGAAAGATGGTTACTTTGTCGGATCGAATTTTCCTGTGGATCAAAAGCTGGCGACGATCGAAACGAACTTTGATTTCAGAAACCTCGGCGGCTCGCCGCTCGCGCGCAAGGCTCGTTGGGAGGAGATGGTGAAGTCCTCGGCCGGAAAGATCGACGTTGAAACAGTCAAGGAAATGGAGGCCGACAAGCACGACGCCTTCGAAAACAAAGAAGGTCCAAACGAACGCAGTCTCTGCGGCGTCGTCGAACGTTCACCGCGCGGAGTTCCCGAATGGGATTGGGGCAAGTTCTATCCGGGCGGGACCGTGCAGGCCAAAGCGGTCGATGCGCAAATGGCCGGCAAGATGCAGTTCTGGGCGGCGATGGGACATCCATGCGGCTATGACTTTGTCGCCGCAACTTTTTTGAAGGAACATCCGGAATATGTATGGATGAACGGGATTCTGCAGGACATGCCTTCGCGGCCCTGGACGATTTTTAGCAGTTCAATGAAAAACTAGCTCATAAAAAGACCGCTCGGTGGATCCCACACCGAGCGGTGAATCACAGGAGGTATCGAGTGTTATCGTGCGCCGCTAACTACTCACCAGGTGCGGCGCTATCAAATAACCTCGATTCTGAGATGGCCGCGTCGAGCAAAAGGGTTGCTAATCGGGCCACCACGTCCCGCCAGAATATCGATCGACTCTTAAAACTCAAACGCACTCCTCAATTTACCGAAGCAGAAATAACACGAAGTAAGCGAATCACCGCGAGCGCGATGTTATAATCGCGACTTCTCAACACTTGCGCAAAGCACGATGAGCCAAACTGAAAAATCTAAGCGCCTGCGAATTCTGAAACCGGCACAAACCGAAACATCGGACGTGCCCGTCGAGAAGACTTCCGATGTGTCTGACAACATCTGTCCGCGCTGTTTCGGCACCGGAATGGAAATCGTGCCGGGGGAAGGAGCGCGCCGCTGCGATTGCCAAACGTCAGAACACCTGCAACAGCTATTTCGGAACGCGCGCATTCCGGCCCGCTATCAGCATTGCACTCTGGCGAACTACGATGCCGGCTCGTCTGAATCGATGTGGATTGCCAAGCGTGAGGCGCAGATCGTTCTGGACGATTTTCTGGTATTAGACGGTCGCGGATTGTTGCTCGTTGGGCCGGTGGGCGTGGGCAAGACGCATCTCGCCGCGGCGATTCTGCGCGAGTTAATTCAAAGGTATCAAATTGCCGGGTTGTTCTATCAATTTGGAGCGCTGCTCAGACGCATTCAGGATTCCTACAATCCAATTTCGCAGACCTCCGAACTCGCAGTGCTTCAGCCAGTATTCGACGCCGACGTCCTGGTGTTGGATGAATTAGGCGCATCGAAGCCAACCGACTGGGTGCGTGACACGATGATGCAAATCATCAACGCGCGCTACAACGACAAACGTCTTACAATCTTCACCACAAACTTTTCCGATAAGCGCCGGAACGAGAAAGACACGACTGAGTTGTTGGAAGATCGGATTGGCGTGCCGCTGCGCTCGCGGCTTTACGAGATGTGCCGGACTGTCGAGATCGAGGGCGAGGACTATCGGAAACGAGCTAGCTCGCAGACGGCTTAGCGTAGCGCGCCTGGCATTCGTTCACGATCTGCCGCGCTGAGTCCGCATTCTCCCAGCCGACAATTCGCGTCGTCTTCGCTTCCAATTCCTTGTAAACCGAAAAGAAGTGCTCAATTCCACGCAAGATGTGCGGATACAGACCGTCGTAATCCGTCACGTCTCTCAAGATCGGATTGTTGATTCCGACCGCGAGAATCTTTTCGTCTTCCTTCGCTTGATCGATCATCTTCAGCACGCCGATCGGACGAACCGTCATCACGCAGCCGGTAAAACTCGGCGCGTCAACCAGCACGAGTACGTCGAGCGGATCGCCGTCGGCCGCCAACGTGCTCGGGATAAAACCGTAGTCGCCGGGATAGTGAACCGGCGAATAGAGATTTCGATCGAGCCGAAAGACGTGCAGCTTCTTGTCGTATTCGTATTTGTTCGTGTCGCCGCGCGGAATTTCGATGACGGCATTTACTTCGGCGGGAGCGCCTTCGCCGGTCGGCAATGCGAGATAGTTGGTCATCTGTCTGGACTTCGAGAGTTTGTCGCGATCTGAATCTATAGCGATGGCCCAGCCTTTTGGCCCTTCAGCACTTCCATTTCAGCCTGGCAGGCGGCATCGTATCGAGCGGTGGGCATTGCTTCCAACCGGCGCTCATCGATCGGCTGGTTGCAGCGAATACAAATACCGTACGACCCTTCACGCATCCTCATCAACGCCTGATCGATATCCGCAACCATTTGCGAATCGCGATCTCCAAGCTTCAGTGCCAACTCCTGGATAACATCGCGCAGAGCTAAGTCCGAACTTTCCTTCGCGTCGTCATTGGCGACATCCAGCGCCTGACTCTGTTCCTCGCTGATATGTTTGGCATGGCGTTGCAATTCGGAGAGCAGGAGTCGTTTGAAGTGTTCGCGCTTGGCGGCATTCATCATTGATTTTGAGTTGCGTTTCAATTTGTTAAGTGACGCGAATTATAGCAAGTCGTCGCTGACTGCAAAAAGCGAGCCAGTTGCACGGATACAGTCATTGTGTTTTCATGCGGGCTTCCGCGGCAATCGCAAATGATGAATTCGCCTGCAACTATAGTTCTGCTTATCGCTGCGCTCATCTTCTTTGTCGCGCTGCTCTATTCGACTGTGGGACACGCGGGCGCGTCCGGCTACTTAGCCGCGATGGCGCTGTTCGGCATTTCACCGCTGGTGATGAAACCGACGGCGTTAGTGCTGAACATTCTCGTCGCTGTCATCGGCACGATTCGCTTTTATCGGGCCGGCTTCTTTTCATGGCGAGTCTTTTGGCCCTTCGTCATCGCGTCGATTCCGGCATCGTTCATCGGCGGTAGCCTGACCTTGCCGGTTCCAATCTACAAATCAATCGTTGGCGTCGTGTTGTTATACAGCGCCGTACGACTCTTCTACAGCGCGAACCGCGGCGATAAAACAGAGGCGACCCCTCCGCCGATTTTTCTCGCGCTGATCATCGGCGCTGCCATCGGTTTGCTTTCGGGATTGACCGGAGTCGGCGGCGGAATCTTCCTCAGCCCGGTGCTGCTCTTGATGAATTGGGCAAAGACGAAAGAGACGTCCGGCGTTGCGGTCGCTTTCATCCTGGTGAATTCGATCGCGGGATTGCTGGGTCACGTTTCATCGGTCGCACTTGTGCCCTTTCAAATTTTTTATTGGGCCCCGGCCGCAATCATCGGCGGATGGATCGGAACGATTTTGGGAACACGCGTTTTGCCGATTGCTGGAATCAGACGATGGCTGTCGATTGTTCTCGTAGTCGCTGGCGGAAAGTTGTTGTGGGAAGCCGTCGCTATTCTGCTCCACAGATAAGTTCGGCTGCGAGCAGCGGGATCGTCAATTCGTGATGCCCGGTGATCGCGAAACCCTTTCCCGCCCCGTCAGCGGTCGGACGGCGCACGACATTAGTCAGCGGTCGGTACGATTGAATGAAATCAAAGTTCGCGGTCGTGATATCACTGAGTTCATGACCGAGATTCCGAACTAACGTAACGCACTTCAAAAACACTTCCGGCAGGGTTACCGCTGATCCGATGTTGAGATAGACGCCTCCGCCGTTCATTCTCCGCACAATCTCACTCAATAGGCGAAAGTCGGTATGCGAAGTCGCACCGAGGGCAGCGCCATCCGCCTGCGGATGAAAATGCGCGATGTCGCCGCCGATCGTAAGATGCGCCGTGAACGAAACCCGCGCCTTGTAAGCCGCACAAAGAAGGGAAACATCTTCATGCTTCGGTTTCAGATCGAGCACGGCGCGGCCCATTGCCTCGCCTAAACCAATCTGATCGCGCGCACCGTCGCGAGCCGCAGCGTTAAGCAGCTTTCCCGTTTCTTCGGCGCCGCCAAACACGCCTTCGCCCAGTGTCGCATCGACATCTTCCGAAGTCGTTCCCACCATCGCGATCTCGGCATCGTGAATCAAGACCGATCCATTTCCCGCAATCCCGCTCACAAAACCTCGCTTCATCAAATCGATGATGATCGGAGACAAACCTGTCTTGATTACGTGCCCGCCAATCCCCCAAACGATCGGCTTGCTAAGCGCGCGCGCGCGCCGCATACGCGAAGCGATCTCTCGAATGCTTTGCACTGCGAGGATGTTAGGAAGCGACTGAAGATAATTGCTAAGCGATGCACTTTCGGTAATTGGTTTCGCGAAATCACCAACCGTTACCTTGCTGGGTCGCGAGGCCAGCGGATAAGTGCGGACTTTATCGAGACTGATCGGTTGGAGATCGTAGATAGACATTCGTTAAGGGGGCGCGGGCATCCTTGCCCGCAAGCGCACGGGCTCCTATTCCGCTGCCGGAAGCTCCTCAAGATCGGCAAGATCCTTCAACCGGCCGGCTGCATGCTTGTTGATCCTGAGATGTTTCAAGCTAATAAGACTGACGGGTTCTTTGTCGAGCGTCGTTTCAAGTCGCTCGCGATAACATTCTTCAAAACGAACTCCGGACGCGGAAGTCATGATCTCGATAAGGTTCGGCGCACTTCCGAGTCGTAGGATCTTGTCCTCTTCAAGAAAAATTTCGGTAGGCAGCGATACATCAAAGCCGAACTTGCGCAATGTTCTCACGATTCGGTTGGCATTGTCGGCACTGATAGCGATCCAGATATCCAAGTCGTGGGTCGCCCGCGGATACCCGTGGCAGATAACCGCCCATCCACCCAGGAGCAGATACTCAACTCCTTCGGCGCGTAACAACCTCAAAAACTCTTTGAAATGGCTCGGTAGCGCGAGATCCATAATTGAGTAATCTCAGGTATAGCGCGTGCCGCACACGCTCCTCGCGTGTGCGCGAGTGCCAATAAGCTCGATTCGCAGCATCAGCTTCAGCAAAGGAACTAAAGACCGTGAGAGCCGAACGATCAATTCGGAATTCCGGCAACTCGCCCTGATCGAATCCTGATGACATAAGACAATACGATTATAACACGTGCTGGTACCGCAGATTTCTACTTACTCGCAGAATTGTTTGGCTTCCTTCCGTTCCCATTCAACAGCGGCTTCAGCACGTTGCCGGTATGCGATCGCTTCACTGCCGCAACCTCTTCCGGTGTACCGCTGGCGACGACGCGCCCGCCGTGCGCGCCGCCTTCCGGACCAAGATCGATGAGGTAGTCTGCGCTCTTGATCACATCGAGGTTGTGCTCAATCACGATGACGGTGTTGCCGACGCTGACTAAGCGCTGCAGCACGTCGAGCAGTTTGTGCACATCCGCGAAATGCAATCCGGTGGTGGGTTCATCGAGGATGTAAATCGTGCGGCCGGTTGCGCGTTTGGAAAGCTCTTTCGCGAGTTTGATGCGCTGCGCTTCGCCGCCGGAAAGCGTCGTCGCCGATTGGCCCAGCTTGATGTATCCCAGGCCGACATCGAGCAGCGTCTGCAACTTCGGTTTGATCTGCGGGATGTTTTCCAGCAGCGGCAGCGCTTCTTCAACCGTCGTGTCGAGCAAGTCGGCGATCGATTTGCCCTTGTAGGTCACGCTCAATGTTTCGCGGTTGTAGCGCGCGCCCCGACAAACATCGCACAGCACGTACACATCGGGCAGAAAATTCATCTCGATGCGTTTGAGGCCTTCGCCTTCGCAGCCTTCGCAGCGGCCACCTTTCACATTGAATGAGAAGCGGCCAGGTTTGTAACCGCGCTCGCGCGATTCCGGCAACATCGCGAACAACTCGCGAATCGGCGTGAACAGTCCCGTATAGGTCGCCGGATTCGATCGAGGCGTGCGGCCAATCGGCGATTGATCGATTTCGATCACTTTGTCGATGTAATCCAGACCTTCGATCGATTGATACGCGCCCGGCTCTTCCAACGAGCCGTACAAGTTTTTCGCCAGAGCGCGATACAAAATGTCCGCCACCAAAGTCGATTTGCCTGAACCCGAAACTCCGGTGACCACGGTCAGCAAACCCAGCGGAAAGGTGACGTCGATCGTTTTTAAGTTGTGATGATGCGCGCCGCGTACGACGATTGATTTGCCATTCGGCAACCGGCGTTCAGTAGGCACCGGAATCTTTCGCTCGCCGCTAATGTAAAGACCGGTGATCGAATTTGGATTGCCGGCCACGGCGGATGGAGAGCCCAGCGCTACGACCGTTCCGCCATGCGTGCCCGCGCCGGGGCCCAGATCGACGACGTAGTCCGCGCGACGAATTGTCTCCTCATCGTGCTCCACGACCACGACGGTGTTGCCGAGATCGCGCAGCGCCGCCAAGGTATCAAGCAACCGTCGATTGTCACGCGGATGCAAACCAATCGACGGCTCGTCGAGCACGTAAAGCACTCCGCGAAGCTGCGAACCGATCTGCGTGGCTAAGCGAATCCGCTGTCCTTCGCCACCCGACAGAGTCGCGGATGGCCGATCGAGAGTGAGATAACCGAGTCCTACAGTTTCCAGAAAACGAAGCCGCGATTTGATCTCTCTCAACACCAGCCCGGCGATCTGCTCTTCGCGTTTGTCCAGCTTGATGCGGTCGAAGGCTTCGATAGCGTCGGCAATGGTCATCGACGTGTAGTCGGAAATCCCGCGCCCGCCGACGCGCACCGCCAATGAATCGGCGCGCAAGCGCCGTCCGCCGCACACGCTGCAAACGGCGGGCGAAACCATTTCTTCGATCGCTACGCGAACTTTTTCCGAAGGCGCCTCGTCCAGCCGCTCCCGCAACCATGGCAACGCGCCGCGCCACGGACTCTTGTAAGAGTACAGCCCCTGCCGAAACTTCAGTTGGACCGGCAACCCGTGGAGAAAGGCGTCCGAAACTTCCTTAGGCAAATCAGAAAATCGGCTCTTCGGATCGGCTTTGAAATGATTGATGACGGCAAGCAAGGCGCTGCGCAGGTAAGCCGATCCAGCTTTGTCGGGCAGGCCCATGAACGGAAGCTGTTCGGCGATTTCGTCCGCATTGGGAATTAACTTTGCAGAATCGATTTCGAGCACCGTGCCGAGCCCGTGACAATGTTTGCAAGCTCCGTAAGCGGAGTTAAACGAGAACGAGCGCGGTTCGAGCGGCGGCACGTTGATGCCGCAATTCACGCAGGCCATCTTCTCGGAGTAAAGCTTCTCTTCCCCATCAATTATCGAGACCAGCACTGCGCCGCCAGTCAGCTTCAGCGCGGTGCGGATCGATTCGCCCAGGCGCTCGTTGATGCCCGGCTTGATCAGAAGTCGATCGATAACAGCTTCGATCGAATGATTCCGTCGTTTATCGAGCCGAATATCTTCATCGAGCGAGCGCAACTCGCCATCAATGCGCGCGCGAATGAAACCATCGCGAGCCAGCTTGGCCAGCTCTTTCTTGAATTCACCTTTGCGGCCGCGAACAATCGGCGCGAGAATCATCACCCGCTCACCCTCGGGTAGCGCAAGCACATTTTGCAGAATCTGATCGACGCTTTGGCGCGTGATTGTCAGTCCGCACTGCGGGCAATGCGGATGACCAATCGACGAGAAAAGCAGGCGCAGATAGTCGTAAATCTCAGTGACGGTGCCGACGGTTGAGCGCGGACTGCGAGCAACGGTTTTCTGCTCGATGGAGATCGCCGGCGACAGTCCTTCGACTGAATCCACGTCAGGCTTTTCCAATTGATCGAGAAACTGGCGCGCGTAAGCCGACAGCGATTCGACGTAGCGACGCTGGCCTTCGGCGTAGATCGTATCGAAGGCCAGAGAGGACTTCCCCGACCCGGAAAGCCCCGTAATTACAGTCAATTTATCGCGCGGGATATCGACGTCGATGTTTTTGAGGTTGTGCTGGCGGGCCCCGCGAACCGTGATGCGATCAATTGCCATGGTGACTGAAATCGATCCACAGGCGCACAGACAAGAATTTCGCGCACCGCAGAACCGAGTATCTTAACTGACAGAACTATGACGAGCAAGCTAGCGATCTTCGTTTCTTGACACTGGATTTAGCGAAACCTAGACTGCAACCACCGGGTCAATCGGACTTAACCAAAGTGAACCTTCCGAACGCACTAACGCTCTCGCGAATCTTCATCGTGCCGCTGCTGGTGGTTGTGTTGCTGACGCCAATTTCAGAGAACTGGCTGGGCGTTCCGCGTTACCTGGTTGGCATTGGAATTTTTATCGCGGCGGCGCTGACCGATTACTTCGATGGAAAGTTAGCTCGCAGTTGGAAGCAGGTTTCAAAGCTCGGCAAGTTGCTCGATCCGATCGCGGACAAGCTTTTGATCTCTGCCGCGTTGATTTCGCTGGTCGAGAATCATCTGGCGCCGGCCTGGGCAGTGGTGATCATCGTCGGTCGCGAGTTTGCTGTTACCGGCTTGCGATCGATCGCGGCGACGGAAGGTGTGGTTATCTCAGCGTCCAAAATGGGCAAATTCAAAATGGTCGCGCAGGTGGTAACTGTCGGCTTGTTGATTCTTTCGATCTCACCGGGAAATTCGCCGCACGTCTCAAATTTCGGCAAGCCATTTCCGGCAATTAAGTTCTGGACAGTCCCCGAACTCGTGACGGCGTGGTCACATCTCACCGGCCCGGAATCGACGACCTGGAATGATTGGCAGGTGCTGCTCTACACCGCGGGGCGCGCGATGCTTTGGGTCGTGGTTATCTCAGCAATCATTTCGATGTGGGGTTATTTCCGAGCGTTCTTTACCGACGTGGTGCGCCGCGACAAATCGCCGGCCAACGCAACGACTTCATCCGCCGCAACTGTTCGCTAAATTCGGGTGAATGGAAAAAGGCTCTTCAGCTTCACTGCTGAAGAGCCTTTTTCCTTCACTGCTGACTGCTCGCCGCTAAGGCTGCGGAGTCGGCGACGGTTGCGCATCTGGATTTCGGCGCAAAGTCGGCGGCGCTGGCTTGTTCGAATCAGTCTTCTGCGTTCCGTCGGGATTCGTCGTAGTCGGATCGTCCGGAGTCGGCGTGCGACGCTTTAGGGTTGGACGTCCCGGTGTCCCGTCATCACCGGCAGCAATCGCCCCTGTTCCGGTAACGCGAGCATTCGACAGTCGCAGCAAGCGATTTTTCACCCGCTGAAATTCAGACGAACTGATGACGTATTCTTCTTTCTCAGGGAAACGCGCGGCCAAAGCCAGGGCTGAAGCGCGACGATCGGCCGGCGCCGGGTGATCGGCAAACAGCTTCGCAATCGTTCCCGGCTTCTTTTTGTTTTTGGCTTCCAGCTTTTCAAACATCGTGGCCATCGCGCCCGGATCGTAACCGGCGGCCCACATGTACTGCACGCCGAGCTTGTCCGCTTCTTCTTCAGCGCCGCGGCTGAACTTCAGAAACGCCATGCCTTCGAAAAATCCGCCACCGTTGTAAAGCACGTTGCTGACGATCGGCCCGCCGAGCAGGATGCCGGCCAGCATGCCGTAGTCCATCAACTGCATCTTGCGTTCGTTCTCCATAGCGTGACGAGCCGCGACGTGCGCGATCTCGTGCGCCATGACACCGGCAAGTTCGGCCTCATTATCCGCCGCCAGAATCAAACCCTTGTTCACGTAGAAGAATCCGCCCGGCAGAGCAAATGCGTTAACTTCGTCCGAATCGATTACCTTGATGGTGAACGGAACCTTCGCGTCAGAGTGCAACACAATGTTCTGGCCGACGCGATTCACGTATTCAGTGATGATTGGGTCGTCAACGAACTTGGCCTCTTTATCGACTTGCGCCGCCAGCATGCGGCCCATCTTTACTTCGGACTCAGTCCCGGCGGCCAGCTTCCCCCACAGCCCTTTGTTGATGTTGCGCTTGCCGATCATGTTCGGATCGTCGTTAGGAGCCAGCGGCCCCTTCTTCGCTTGCTGCTGTGGCGCGGCAGTCGAACTCGGCTTCTGATCCTGCTGGGTCGATGGAGTTTGGGTGGTTGAGCTTTGATTCTGATCCTTGGTCTGCTGCGGCGCGGCAAAAGCGCTGATGCTGCCGAACCACAGACTGGCTCCCAAGCCGACGGCGACTACGGCACGAGAGAGATGAAATTTCATTTGAACCTCCAACTTGAACGAGGCCGGGAGAGAAACCGCGGCTTCTGCTCTCGGTGGTCGGCGTTTTCTCGCGCGACCGTTTTGCTTTTTCACGGGGACAGCGCCCGAGGCCGTGGCACCGCAATTCTTAACGCACCGCTATGATGCGAGCTTTCCTGAAGAAGGTTGCGCCGAATTTTTCATCTTTGCAACGATTGATTCAGCCCAGCAACACCGCGGTCATTATAAGCCAGCTCGGCCCGAAAACCTACGGAATTGCGCGACGATTTGCGGAGTGTTAGAGTCGCCGCCATTGTGCATTCAGCCGACTTCGCTTGATACGCAAGACGACGCATACTGCGTGAAATGACAGGAATTAGAAAAAGCAGAACTGATTTGCCGGCCACCAAGCCAGGATCAAACAAATTGTCGGTGGCCATAATTGGCGCCGGCCGTGTCGGAACTGCCCTGGGAATTGCGCTCCGAAGGGCCGGATACGCAATCGATTTCGTGGTCGCGAAACATGCTCAAACCGCAAAGCGAGCGGCACAGTCAATTGGAAAGACTACCGGTTTGTCGGACGAGCAATTTCGACGATTTGCTCGTCGCGACGGTTTTAGATCGTCGCTGATTATCGTGGCGACGCCTGACGACGCAATCGAAACGGTCGCAAGAGAACTCGCAGAATTGGGGCGCGATGACCCCAGGAACTCGGCGGCGAGGCGAGTGGTGCTGCACACGAGCGGCGCACTCTCTTCGGCCGTGCTTGAGGCGTTACGTGGCGCAGGATTCGCGATCGGATCGCTTCATCCGCTCGTCTCGATCAGCGATCCTAGAGTTGGTGCGAAAGCTCTGTCGCAGGCATTCTTTTCAATTGAAGGCGATGCGGCGGCGATTCGCCTTGGCAAGAAACTGGTGCGAGCCCTCGGCGCGCAGAGCTTCACGATCGACACGAACATGAAGCCCTTGTACCACGCGGCCGCGCTGATGTCCTCACCGAATTTGACCGCGCTATTCGACATCGCCGTCGAAATGCTCGCGCGCTGCGGACTAAGCAGAACACGGGCTCGCCTGGTTTTGTTGCCGCTCGTCAAGAGCACAGTCGAAAACCTCACGACGCACGATCCCGCGCGCGCTCTGACCGGAACTTTCAAACGCGGCGACATCGCCACTGTCCGAAAACACCTTGCCGCCATCGAATCGCAAGACCTTCGCGATGCTCTTGCGGCTTATCGCCTTCTCGGGCGCAGATCACTCACACTGTCAAAGAACCCGCCAAATGAGAAAGCGATTCGCGAACTCTTAAAAGCTGCTTCAGACAAAAACTAGAAGTGGCAGAGCGTTAATCTAACTTCACATTTCTTTACAAAACAGATGGAACCAATTGCGTCGTTTCAGCGTCTCAATTAACGGCCCTAGGAAATCTTGTTAACGTTAAATTAATTTGCTCGTCTTATCTTTCAGGAAATCATACGCGAGGAACACTCATGAGTACTGCCAAAGCTGCTCTAATCGGATCCATCACCAAAACTCAACTTCGCGGCCTGCCATCGCGCCGCGTCACCGCCAGTGAAAGATTGAATAAGATCAGAGACCTTGCTGCTTCGCTGCTTGATGAAGCGGAGTCGCTCGATCACGAGAACGGCTTGGCTGAGGCTTCGGCCACAGTCGATAGCCTCAACGTCAATTCCGGCGTCAATTTTTTCGATGAAGTGCGGCGCTTTGAGGTCCGCTTGATTTCCCGGGCGTTGGAGCTGACCGGCGGCAATCAAGCTCGCGCGGCGAAATTGTTGGGGCTGGGAACCACCACACTTAACTACAAAATCAAAGCTTACGAGTTAGCCTAGAACTTCGGCATCGGTGTCAGTTCACTGCTTCCGATTCTTCTTCGGGCGCAATCAACTGCTGGTCAGAAACGATTAGCGGGCGTTCGTCGAACAGATTCGAATCGATCAGCGTCTGCACAACGTACTCACCCGCCACGGGGAACGTCACGTTGACGAAGAAGCTGATGTTATCGGCGGAGCCATGATTGATTTCAAAGCGCGCCGGCTGTGAAACGACCAGCGCCTGTTGCCGATCCGGCATCAGGATTCGCACTTCCGAAAGATGCGCGCCTTCGCCGCGCCAGTGATTGACGACCGCGAGCTTGGGCAGCCATACCGGCAGTTGCGGAACCATGATGTTCTGAAACACTCCCATGTAAGAAAGTTTGTTGCCGACTTCCAGCCGCACGTCATCACAGAAAAGCGTGTACGCAAGTTCCAGTTTTGAATCTTCTTTTGAATCCATTCGTTGATCCTTCCTCTCGTCTGCGAGAGGGAGCCGCGACTCGCGCACTCAACTTCATCCTAACATCTTTTTGAATTCAGCCTCATCGATCACCGACACGCCGAGTTCGTTTGCTTTGTCGAGTTTCGATCCCGGATCTGCGCCCGCCAGGACGAAATCGGTCTTCTTGCTTACCGATCCGGTCACGCGGCCGCCGCGCGCCTCGATCAATTCACGCGCTTCGTCGCGAGTCATGCTCGGGAGCGTGCCGGTCAGCACAAAGACTTTACCCGCGAATCGCTCGTCAACTTTTTTCTGAGGCTGCTCGGCGAGTTCTGTGCGCACGCCAGCCTTTCGCAGACGCGCGCACAATTCCTTGTTTCCTGAATCGGCGAACCAATCGTGAATGCTCTCGGCCATGGTTAAGCCGATCTCGTGAATGTCGTCGAGTTGTTCGACCGTAGCATCGCCAAGTCGCTCGAGTGATCCGAAATGCCGCGCCAGAATTCCTGCGGTGCGCTCGCCGACATGCCTAACTCCCAATCCGTAAATCAGATTCGCAAGGTCGCGCGACTTGCTGGCTTCAATTTGCGACAAAACATTCGAAGCCGATTTCTTCGCCATCCGTTCAAGCGAAGCCAGGTCATCGAGGGTTAAGCTGTACAGATCAGCCACGTCGCTAACCATCTTCTTTTCGATGAGTTGCTCAGCCAGCGCGAACCCGAGCCCTTCGATGCGCATCGCCCGGCGCGAAGCAAAATGCAGCAACCGTCCTATCAACTGCGCGGAGCAATCCGCGGCGATGCACCGCGAAACCGCTTCGCCTTCAGGACGCGAAACGTTTCCGCCACACACCGGACAGACGGTCGGCATGCGAAACTTTTTTTCTTTGCCGGTCCGTTTTGATTCGATCACCTTGACGACTTTGGGAATCACATCGCCGCCACGTTCGATCAAAACGTAGTCACCAATCTTCAAGCCAAGTCGCTCGATTTCGTCTTCGTTGTGCAGCGTCGATCGCGAAACCGTAACGCCGCTGAGCGGCACTGGATCGAGCATCGCGACAGGCGTCAGCGCGCCCGTACGTCCCACCTGGACCACGATGTCGTTCACGCGTGTTGTTGCCTGGCGCGCCGCGTATTTGTAAGCGATGGCCCAGCGCGGCGCTTTGCCGGTCGCGCCGAATTGCTCCTGCAAAGCAGTCGAGTTGACCTTCACCACGACGCCGTCGATTTCGTAACCGAGATCGTCGCGCTTCGCTTCCATTCGATTACAAAAATAGATGACTTCATCGATCGACTTGCAGAGCTTGCGATTCTCGTTGACGCGAAAGCCCGCCTTCTCGGCCCAATTCAACGCGTCCCAGTGGGTCGCGAACGCTTTGCGCTGGCCCGCGATCACGTCGTAGGCAAACATCTCCAGCCGTCTGCGCGCCGTGATCGAAGGATCGAGCTGACGCATCGTCCCGGAAGCCGCGTTACGCGGATTCGCGAAGCGCGCCTCGCCCGCGTCTTCGCGTTCGGCGTTGATGCGCTCGAAGATTTTCAGGCCCAGGTAGCACTCGCCACGCACTTCGATTTCGGGCGCAATGCTCGCGGCCTTTTCATTCAGCTTCAAAGGAATGCTGCGAATCGTGCGCACGTTCAAAGTGACGTCTTCACCGCGAAACCCATCGCCGCGCGTCACGCCGCGCACGAAAACTCCGTCATCGTAATGGACTGAAAGCGAGAGGCCGTCGATCTTCAGCTCAGCGACATAGTCGGGAGATTTGCCATCCCCAAGTTTGCGGCAGCGCTCATCGAATGCGCGCAGCTCGTCAATGTTGTAGCTGTTGTCGAGCGACAGCATCGGCACGCGATGCACGAACTCAGGGAAGCCTTCGGCCGGGCGGCCAGCCACACGCTGCGTCGGACTGTCGGGGGTGATCAGTTCGGGATGTTGATTCTCGAATTCGCGAAGCTGTTCGATCAGCGCGTCGTATTCGCGATCTGAAATCTCTGGATTTTCCTGAAGGTAGTAAAGCTCGTCGTGCCGACGAATGTCGTCACGCAGTTTCTTGATGGTCTTTTCGATTGAGCGGGAAGCCAAATGATTATGAAGAGTAGAGAAGATATCGCGGCCGCTCGTCATCGCGCTCGAACGAGCGACAAACCAAGCCGTCGCGGAAAGCTTGCAGAAATTCTTCGCGCACTCGCACGATTTCACGCTTCGCCGCGTCAGGATCAGAATTCAGAAGCGCGGCAAAGTCCTCGCGAATTTCGATCGTGCGCGCCGGTTCACCAGGTTCGTGTGGCTCCCGTTGTGCGAAGGCTTTAACTCGTGGCGAGCGCAAATCCCAACTCGCGAAGAGACGATCGCTATCGATGCCACTTCCCTTTTCCGCTGGATTCGAACCGTAATCCGTGCCGTAAAAGTTTACGGCGTATTCGCGGACGACAACTCCCAGACGATTCAAATTAAAGTGCGCGTTGCGCGCGCGCATCGGCTCGAAGGTCCACTTGATAAAGTCGCGACCCTCGGCCAGCGCGCGTTCGCGCTGCGCCCATTTCAATTGCGCGCCGACACCCTGATTTTGAAATTCGGGCGCCACCGCCATCATGTGCGAGTAGCCAAAAATCTCGTCGCCGCTCACTGCCGCCAGATGATGAACGAAGCCGACCAGCCTGCCGTCTGCGAACGCGCCCAACGTCCACCCGCCGGCTTTGCGCGAGACGATTAAATGACGTCGCGGCGAGATTTCCAGATCAGGAAGGCCGAATGCCGCCCGCTGCAATTCAATGCACGCGTCGTATTCTGCGACGGTCGAGACCTCTCGAATTTGCAAAGCTGATCGCACGATTTCAGTCGGATTCGCGGACATATTTTCGGAAGCGCGAATCATAACACGGTGATCCGCGCGCGAGAATCGCACGGGAATTGATCCAGACTATTCCTTCTTATCGCGCTCTGAATCGCGCTGAGGAGCGCGATCGATTCGCGCCAGATCAGATAGTTGATTGAGCGTCCGTTGCAATTGGTGAGCTGAATTTTGAATTCGCTCGCAGAAGTTTCGTTGCGCGTCAGAAATCTTTTCCTGGCTCAACAAGATTTCCGCGAACCCGAGGATCGAAGTCAGCGGAGTCCGCAATTCATGCGCAAAGTGAGCGATCTGACTAGAACGATATTCCGCTAAGTCGCGGAGTTCTCGATTCTCTTCCTTCAATTCAGCAAGCGCCTGGGTGGTCGCCTGATCGACTTCAGATTGAGCGGTCGCGCCGGCCGCTGAATTCTTGTTCGTCATAACCACAAAGATTGGGCCGGTGGCGAAGAACGCGACCGGCCCGACAAAACATCCAATCAGTTTCCACCAACCGCGCCGACGACCGCCCGAGCTTCGTCCTGAAGCGCAGCGTTGATGCTGGCATCGCTGGTCTCTTCCTTGCCCGACGCTGAGGCTTGCAACTTCGGCGATGTGCTGCCCACCGGCACCAACCGATAATCCAACTTTGCTTCGGCCTTGCCCGCGCCGCCGCCGCCGATACCCACCGAGCCTCCGAGCAAACCACCTATGCGTTTGCCTGTCGATGGCGCTTTGAACGTCGAGATGTCGGTGTAGAGGATGTACGTGCAGCCCTTGGCTTTCGCTTCGATCGCAGCTTCGCTCGGCGAACTCGCATTCAAGGCGATCGCATCGACGCCGTCGCCGGTCAGCGTCGCGATCAACTGCTGGCGCAGCGAATCAGTCGCCACCGATGCCTTTGCTTTGTTGTTGAATTCAACCACGCCAACTTTCGGGCGAGCGGCAGCCGTGGTGTTCGATGGCATGCCCGACATGGAAGTCTGGCCGCTCGGATTCTCTCCCGATTGTTGGCGCGCCATGTTCATCATTTCGGCCATCGAAGGCGCGGCGTACATTTCCTGCTGGCTCTTCGCTTCGGTGTACCCGGCCGGCACGTCGAACAGCGCAGCGTCGAGCGGCTGACGCGACAACTCGACCACCTCTTTTGTCATGGTCGTCATCACGCTGCCATCCGCGCCATACATCGTCGTAGTCTCCGTCAACGGGAAGCCCAGGTTGGCGGCGCCGGTGCGTTTGAACTGGTAACGATCGCGACAGCCCTGCGGCTCCATGCGGCCCATCTGTGGCGGCCGTTCCGTGCCGCAATTCAATCCGTACTCGAGATTGATGTACCAACCGTCGCGCTCCATCTTCATGTTCTGTTGCTGACAAGCATCGGGCGAGGACGAAGTCATCATCGTCTGCTTCAAATGACGCGCCGTGAACCCGAACATCTCTTTGCGCTCGCCGGTATCGACTGTGTTGACAGTCATCGTGACGACTCCGCCACGACGCGATCCACCGCCAGTTGACGCGGGCATAGCGCCGCCGGTTGCATCACCACTGTCCGTGTCCATCGGCGAGATCATGTACTTGCGCGCGCGATCGTTGATCTGAATCGTGCGCTTCATGTCGCACTGCGTGATGTTGACCTGGCCCATGTTCATGCCGGCGGGCATGCCCGGCATGTTGATGCTGGTTTCATCGCGTTCGCGCATGCCTTTGATCATGGTCGTGCTCTGCATTTCCTGGCCGCCCATGCTCTGCTTGAAAGTGATTTTGAAGTCGCCGCGAATCGGCTGGTCGTTGTCGCGCGTGCGCTGCGCGAGAGAGATTGCGGTGATTCCTGAAATGGCAAGAAGAATAGCTGCGAACAATGACAATCTTAGCTTCATAAGAACTCCTGTTTTCGAACTTGATCTGGGGATGAGGGGAAGCTATCAAAAACTTTGGCGTTACTCAAGAACGTTTTGGCTTCCACTTATTCAGAAAGGCGACGAGGTCTTTCTTCAGCATGCGGCGTGCGGCTTCGAATTCACCGTCGCCGCTGCTAAACAGCATGTGCCCGTTGCTTTCCAGCACCGCAACCGCGGGAACGCCTTTGTCGAGGGGAATCTTGTAGGCCGTGACCAGCTCGGGGTTCTTTTCACCTTCGCCGATGTCCACGTGCACCAACAAAAACTTTTCCGTGAGAATTCTGCCGGCTTCGCCTTCGTGCAGCGCGTGATCCAGGACGTGACAGTCGTAACACCAGTTCGCGCCAAAAATCAGCAGCACGCGCTTGTGTTCTTCAGTTGCACGTTTAAGTGCTTCCTTGATTTCCTTCGACGCATCCGCATTGGCCGGGTAGAGATCGGGGCTTGGCTTTACTGACGAAAGAAGCTCACCGTCTTTTTCGTTGACCGGCTTCTGGCCACTAACCGATGAAAAGCAGGCCACGATTGTTAGAACAATCCCGGCGCGAATCAACCCATGGTTCACTTTCATCGAATGAATCTAAGCTTCGACGGTTGGGCGGTGGGGATCTGCGGCAAACACATCATGCTTCTGCTTGAGGGGTCGTGGCGGACGAATCCCAAACCAATCCTGAGTACGGCGCGTTACCGAAATCAGAACGCGGACGCGCAGCTTGCCCCAGAACGTGAGCTTCGACTTGCGGGCATTGTCGGCGGCGATTCCGTCGGGGTACAGAGTGTAAAAAACCAGACAGGTAATCGCGTAAACGAATTTGCCAATTGGCGAGAGTTTGCTGAGCGGACCGCTGCGGGTTCTGCCGATGATCGATCTCAGGCTGTAAAAAGTGCGCCAACTCGTCCGCACTTCGCGTTCGATCTCAGCCGCTGACAAAGTCGGATGCTTGACGTTGACCTGACAATGATCGAAGTCGAGCCAGAACTTATCGGCAATCATTTGCACCTTGTGCTTGGGAACGTAACCGGGAAGATCGCGATTCTTCCTATCCTGCACCATCTCGTGATAGTCCTTCGTTCCCGGATAGACGCTGTAGATCGGAAATTGAGCGAAGGCGGTACCTGACGCGACCGCGAAATCCCGCATGGTACTCAACGTTGCGAGCGAATCGCTTTCGAGCCCGTTGATGATCGACGACAGAACCATGATGCCGTGGGTCTGAATCTGTTGAATCGCCTCGACCATGCGCTCGCCGACGGGATTCCAGGTCTTGTTGGCCGTCTTCAATCCTTCTGCAGTGAAAGATTCGACGCCAATCAACGCCCCGCGCACGCGCATCTTTTCGTACATCGCATCGAGGTATTCTTCGTCGCTAATCACCTCCGCGGTCATCTGCGTGAATGCATAAAGCGATGAGGGAACCGCGCGATCGTATTCTTCGAACAAGCGCAGTCGATCTTCCCTGACCTGTTCGAGCAGCTTCTGAGTCGCCGGATTCTTTTCGCGCGCGATGCGGCCAATCGTCGCCGGCGTGAAATTGTCATCGCCGAAAAAGATGTAGCGAAAGCCCAGGCGATGCAGCTCGTTCGCTTCTTCGATGATTTGATCGTTCAGATGCAGACGCGGCGTGCGGCCTTCGGTCACCCAAACCGAACAGAAGCTGCAATTCTCAGGACAGCCGGCGACGGTCTGGATCGATCCCATGAAGTACTTGTTCGGATCGAGCAGGTCCCAACGGGCTTTCACCATCGACTCGCCGGGCACACGCCCGCCGTCATAGACGCGTTGCAGCTTTCCGTCCAACTCATCCTCGATGACTTTGCGCCAAACCAGATCGCCGCCGCCTTTGACCACTGCATCAGCGCCCATCTCGAGCGGCTCGTCCGGAAAAATTGTCGGATGAACGCCGCCGACGATTACGGTCGCACCGCGTTTCTTCGCTTCGCGCACAACCTCGTAACCGGGACGGCAGTTACCCGTGTGAATGCCGACGCCGACGATGTCGCCCGACCTGACCTGATTTGGATCGAAAGCAGTGATGGGTTCGTCAACGATGATTGGATCGCCGACCAATTCCGTCGGCGTCGCGCCCGCAATCACAAAAAGCCACCGCGGCGTGATGACGCTGTAGCCGACGGTAGCGTTGGCGGGATTGACGAGAAAAACTTTGCGCATTCAACCACTTCCCCTGAAAAGCTATTGACTGCAAGGCACCGGAATAGCGAAGCACTATACGCTCACCAGCGCGGATCGTCCACGAAATTGATCGCGCGGCCTTTCGGTGCTGATAGTTTAAGGTCTGGATTTGGCCGGAAAATGACCCTCGATGAAGTCTTTATACTTAGCTCGAAGATTAGGATCAATCGCGAAAGCCCTCTGAAAGTCCTGAGTTGCCGCCGCATTCCTTCCCGCTAATGTCTCGATGACAGCGCGGCCCGCATAAGCTTCGGGCAAATTCGGATCGAGTTCGAGCGCCTTCGAATAGTCAGACAGAGCTCCTTCATTATCTTTGTTCTCCTGCCTGGCGGTAGCACGCCCGTAATAAATATCGCGCGGGCTGTCAGAGAACCCGAGCGCGGCCGTGTAATCTGCGATGGCGCCATTCAAATCATGTTTGCTTTGCTTGGCCTCGGCGCGAGCAAAGTACGCTTCACCGAACTTTGGAGAGAGCGCAATCGCGCTTGAGAAACTAAGAATCGCTGCATCAAAGTCGCCCTTTTCTTGCAATGCCAAGCCTCGATTGTGATAAGCGTCCGCGTAAGTTGGCCGAATCTCAATCGCTTTGTTGTAGTCGGTGATCGCGCCCTCCAAGTCGCCTTTCATCCTGCGCGCATTCGCGCGGTTGTTGTATGCAGGCGCAAGGCGCGGATCGATGTCAATCGCTTTCGAAAAATCGGCGATCGCCGCATCGAAATCACCCTTCGATTGAAACGCCACACCACGGTTGTAGTAGTTCTCTTCATTCTTCGGATCTAACTCGATCGCTTTTCCATAATCATCAACTGCGCCGGCACAGTCTCCCTTTCCCATCCGCGCGTTCGCGCGATTGTTGTAAGCAGTCGCGATTGTGCTGGCTCGGGCCTTCATCGCCACCGCATGACTGTAATCATCGATAGCGCCATCGATGTCTCCTTTGCTTTGCCGGTCAAGGCCGCGATTGTTGTAGTCCTCAGCAGTCTTCGGCGTTTGGCCGCAGACGCCTTGAATACTTAGGAACATGAATATGATGGGAAGTACTCGGCGCAACATTCGTGTTCGGGAGTTCGTGTCTGTCGGATAGTTATGTAAAATGTTTTGACTTAATGCAAGCGAATTTTTTCAACCGCGATTCAGATGCCCAAACGCACTGATATTCACAAAATTCTGATCATTGGTTCCGGCCCTATCGTCATCGGCCAGGCCTGCGAATTTGATTATTCCGGCACGCAGGCGTGCAAAGCGCTGCGGCAGGAAGGCTATGAAGTCGTCTTAGTTAATTCGAATCCCGCGACGATCATGACCGATCCGGAGATGGCCGATCGCACTTATATCGAGCCGCTCACCGTCGAATCCGTCGCCGCCATCATTCGCAAAGAAAAACCTGATGCGCTGCTCCCGACAGTTGGCGGGCAGACGGCGCTGAATCTCGCGATCGCTCTGGACGACGCGGGCGTGCTGGAAGAAAACGGCGTCGAGATGATCGGCGCGAAGCGTGAAGCCATCAAAGTCGCTGAAGATCGCCTTCTCTTCAAACAAGCAATGGACGAAGCGGGGCTGTTGATGCCGCGCGGTGGCTTCGCCAAGTCTTGGGCCGAAGCCGAAGAGATTGTCAAAGAAACTGACTACCCCGCGATCATTCGTCCGAGTTTCACGCTGGGCGGTACCGGCGGTGGTGTCGCGTTCAATCCGGAAGAGTTCGAAGAAATCGTGCGTGGTGGATTGGCGGCTTCGCCAATTCATGAAGTGCTGATCGAAGAATCGATTTTGGGCTGGAAGGAATTCGAGTTGGAAGTGATGCGCGACCTGGCCGACAACGTCGTGATCATCTGCTCGATCGAGAATTTCGATCCGATGGGCGTGCACACGGGCGATTCGATCACCGTGGCACCGGCACAGACGTTGACTGATCGCGAGTACCAGACGCTGCGCGACATGTCGATCAAAATTATTCGGAAAGTCGGCGTCGAGACCGGCGGCTCAAACATTCAGTTTGCAGTCAATCCTGATAACGGCGACATTCGCATCATCGAGATGAATCCGCGCGTATCGCGTTCGTCGGCGCTGGCTTCGAAAGCTACCGGCTTTCCGATTGCGAAGATCGCGGCGAAGCTCGCGGTCGGCTATACGCTCGACGAAATTCCGAACGACATTACGAAGAAGACTCCTGCGTCATTCGAGCCCACGATTGATTACGTCGTCACCAAGATTCCGAAGTGGAACTTCGAAAAGTTTCGCGACGCCGAAGACGTGCTCGGCACGCAGATGAAGTCTGTTGGCGAGGTGATGGCCATCGGCCGCACCTTCAAAGAATCGCTTTTCAAAGGTTTGCGTTCCTTGGAAGCGGTGAAGCCGTTACGCCTGGAAGACGTACCGAACGACGAATTGCAGCGAAAGTTGGCGCGGCCAAATTCCCAGCGCTTTTCGTACATCACGTACGCCCTCGAGCACGGTTGGTCGATTGACGAAATCTATCGGCTGTCCAAAATCGATCGCTGGTTTTTGGATCAGCTGCAGCAGGTCATGGAAATCCAACGCGCAGTTGAGACCATCGTGTCAGTACCCGGAGCGGTAGCGACGGGATCAATTGACTCGCAGGCAGCGCATGATCCGCTCGCTATCGCTGGCGGTACTGACACTGCGGCAGTCGCGCTTGAGAACATCCCTCTCGATCTCCTCCGCGCCTTCAAAGAGGCAGCCCTCTCCGATCGCCGGCTTGCTTATCTGACCGCGCGGAGCGAAGACGAAGTTCGCGCTTATCGCAAGTCACTCGGCTTAATCCCCGTTTACAAACGCGTCGATACTTGCGGCGCAGAGTTCGAATCCTACACGCCGTATCTCTATTCGACTTACGAAGAAGAAGACGAGGCGCAGCCGACGGATCGCAAGAAGATCATGATTCTAGGCTCGGGTCCAAACCGGATCGGCCAGGGCATCGAATTCGATTACTGCTGCGTGCACGCGTCTTTTGCGCTGCATGACGCCGGTTACGAAACGATCATGGTGAATTGCAATCCGGAAACGGTCTCGACCGATTACGACACATCTGATCGTTTGTACTTCGAGCCGCTGACCTTTGAAGACGTGATGAACATCGTCGATGTCGAAAAACCGACCGGTGTGATCGTGCAGTTCGGTGGCCAGACGCCCTTGAATCTCGCGATGCCGCTGCATGAAGCAGGTGTTCCCATCATCGGCACGTCGCCTGACTCGATCGACCTAGCCGAAGATCGAAAGCGATTCGGCGCTCTATTGAGTGAACTCGGAATTCCGCAGCCGGAAAACGGAACGGCTACATCGATCGAAGGCGCGCGCGAAGCTGCTAATCGAATTGGCTATCCCGTGCTGGTGCGACCGAGTTACGTGCTGGGCGGCCGCGCGATGGCGATTGTTTATGATCAGGACAGCCTCGACGACTACATGCGCACCGCGGTTGATTTTTCCAACGAGCGTCCGGTTTTAATCGACAAGTTTCTTGAGCAGGCCGCGGAGTTCGACGTGGACGCACTCGCTGACGAAAGCGCGTGCGTCATCGCCGGAATCCAGGAGCACATCGAAGAGGCGGGGATTCACTCGGGCGACTCATCGTGCGTTTTGCCGCCCGTGCGTATCGCTGAAGAGCATCTGGAAACGATGCGTCATTACACGCGCCGGCTCGCGTCGGCTTTGAGCGTGAAAGGCCTGATGAATATTCAATTCGCGATCAAAGACGATCGGGTTTACGTGCTCGAAGTGAATCCGCGCGCCTCGCGTACCGTGCCATTCGTTTCGAAAGCGACCGGAGTTCCGCTCGCGCGCATTGCGTCAGTCGTGATGGCCGGCAAACCTCTGAAGGAGTTTGATCTGCCGAGTGACTTGACTGTCGATCGCTTCTATATCAAGTCGCCGGTCTTCCCTTTTCGAAAGTTTCCCGGCATCGATCCGGTGCTGAGCCCCGAGATGCATTCGACCGGCGAAGTGATGGGCATTGGCGAGACCTTCGGCGAGGCTTACGCGAAAGCGATGACCGCCGCGGGCACCGCTTTGCCAAGCGAAGGCACAGCTTTCATCAGCGTCAATGAATCTGACAAAGGGCAAGCCGTCTTGCTGGCGCGACGCCTGTCGAAATTAGGATTCAAGTTGGTGGCGACAGTTGGCACGGCTGCGCGTTTGCGCGAAGTCGGTCTCGAATGCGAGACAGTTTTCAAAGTTAACGAAGGGCGGCCAAACGTCGCTGATTACATCAAGCAAGGCGACATCGCACTAGTCATCAACACGCCGCTGGGCCGCGCGTCGCACTATGATGAGCAAGCCATCCGCCGCGCATCTCTGCAGTACAATGTGCCTTGCGTGACGACGATGACCGGCGCGCAGGCTCTGGTCGAAGCGCTAGGTTCTCGCATTGACACCAAAGCGATCAGCGTTCAAGCGTTGCAGGAGTTGCATGCGATCAGCGCGACTGCGCGCTAAGGGCAAAGCGCGAAGGGCACAGAGCAAGAACCGTGGTTGTCTCAAGCTCCTTCGCTCTCTTTGCACTTCGCCCCTAGCACTTCGCCCTTAGCCCTTTGCCCATAGCCCTTGGCTCTTAGCCTTATGCCCACACCTATTCGCGCAGTCGTAATCACCGTCAGCGATGCGTGCGCCGCCGGCGAACGCCAGGACGCATCCGGCGAAGCTCTGGTCGAGTTGCTTACTGGGCTCGGCGCTGAGATCGTCGCGAAGGTTGTCGTCAACGACGATCTCGAACCACTCGCGCACAAGCTGCGGGCTTATGCCGATCTAAAACATGTCAACCTGATGGTAACCACGGGCGGCACCGGCTTTGGTCATCGCGATAACACTCCCGAAGCAACGCTGCAAGTAATTGAACGTGAAGCGCCCGGCCTTGCCGAAGCGATGCGGAGCGAGACTCTGAAGAACACACCGATGGCCATGATCTCCCGCGGCGTCAGCGGCATTCGCTCGAACACTCTGATCATTAATCTTCCCGGTTCACCAAAAGCGGTGCGCGAAAGCTTTGAGGTGATTAAGCCGGTGCTACATCACGCGATCGATTTGCTGTCAGGCGAGACGCGGCACAAACCAGATTGACACACGTAGAAGCAGCAACTTAGAATCACGAGCGAACAAACAGGCTGCACATGCTCTTGCTACAAGCACCGACAACGACGGCGCAGAACATAGGCGGACCATCGACGGCATATTTGCCGGTGATGGTCTTTTTCGTTTTTGCGGTCGCCTTTCCCGTGTTGCCTTTGATCCTTGGCCGCTTTCTGAGACCGGTAAAATATCAAAAGGACAAGATGCGGCCGTACGAGTGCGGCATCGATCCGGAAACCGGCGCGCACGATCGATTCACGGTGCGTTATTACATCGTCGCGATGCTGTTTCTGATCTTCGATGTCGAGACGATTTTCCTTTTGCCCTGGGCGATTATTTTTATGGGCAAGGATTTTTCGTTTACCAAGTTTGCGCTGATCGAAATGTTTGTCTTCATCGGGATTTTGGTTGTCGGATATTACTACGCGTGGCGCAAAGGCGCGCTGGAGTGGGCCTAAAAGGATGGCTGAACACGACGAAGGATTCGTCTTAACGACGGTTGATTCGATCACGAATTTTGTGCGGCAGAAGATTGCCGCGCCGGTGATCGATTCCAAGCCGGTGCAGTTCGGCGTCAACTGGGCGCGCAAGTCCGCCATCTGGCCGATGACCTTTGGTCTCGCCTGTTGCGCGATCGAGATGATGGCGACTGGCGCTTCGCGCTTCGACATCGATCGATTCGGCGCCGGCGTGTTTCGTCCCAGCCCGCGTCAGAGCGATCTCATCATCATCGCCGGCACAGTGACGCTGAAGATGGGACCAGTTGTCCGTCGCGTTTACGATCAAATGCCGGAGCCGAAATGGGCGATGGCGATGGGCGCCTGCGCTTCGACGGGTGGGCCATTCGATTCTTACTCGACGATGCAAGGCGTCGATCGTTGTATTCCCGTCGATGTCTATATTCCAGGTTGTCCTCCGCGGCCGGAAGCGCTCCTCTACGGCTTGATGCGCTTGCAGGACATCATCATGCGCGAAGCTCCCTCGGCTTACATCTTCGAATCGGACGGTACCGTTCACCGACAGCGTCATTTCGATTCGGACGATGAAGCGCCGGCCATCGCCGCCGAATTAGGAGCCAAAAAAGAAGTCGCCGCGTAGCGCAAGTTCCCTTCTCCGCGTTATCATAGCTTCGGAAACTTTCCCTCGAACAATTTGGCGGTTGATTCTCTTTTGCAGGAGGAACTTCGATGAAATTCTATCCACAGCGGGCCATGCTCCTCGTGATGTCAATGCTGATCGCGTCAGTCGTCGTTAGCGCGCAAACCAAGCCGCGCCTGCGCCGCACACCGCCGCGCACGGTCACGCCGGTGCTGGTTCCGGTTGGCACAAATTTGAAAGTGAGATTGAACGACACGCTGTCGAGTAAAGAGTCGCGCGCTGGCGACAAATTTACTGCAATTGTGATCGATCCAGTTCGCTTCAGTGAGGCAACCGTGCACGGTCACATCCGTTCGATCGTAAAGTCGGGGAGAGTGCAGGGCCGAACTACGATGAATCTCTCGTTTGATTCGATCGATTTGACCGGAGACCCACCGAAACATGGAGTCATGCACGGTTACGTCACGCGCATCTATGCGAACAACGCGCGCACCGACGAAGAAGGCGGCGTGCAATCCGAAGGTCGCGGCAAGCAGACCTTGAAGCGCAGCGGCATTGGTGCGACGGCGGGCGCGATCATCGGCGGCATCGCCGGCGGCGGCAAAGGCGCAGCCATCGGTTTGATTCTCGGCGGCGCCGGCGGCGCGGGCTCAGTGGCAATCAACGGCGGCAAGGAACTGAAGATTGAATCAGGCACAGAGATGCTGGTGCACGTGACGCGATAACTCCGGGCCGCGCCAAGGGACACTCCTGTCACTAAACGGCTAAGAGCAGGCAGGATGCCTGCGCACCGCACGCAGGATGCGTGCGCTCCCTTCGGGCGGCTTGGGCCGCCTTTTTCTTTGCCCAAACAACGGAAGAAAACTAGACTCACCTCCGTCTAATCAATGATGCTCGATCAAATAGTCGCGACTCGAGAGCAGCCGCAAGTGAACGACTCGATCGATTCAGGGACGATCGCAGCCTGTCAGCGTGGCGATCGCCACGCGCTGCGGAGGCTCTTCGATGAGTACAAGGACCGCGTGTACTCGATCGCAACGTACTCGCTCGGCGGCGACCATGCAGCGGCGGCCGACATAACACAGCAGGTGTTTCTCAAACTCATGACGCGCATTCAGCAGTTTCGCGGCGATTCGGAATTCGCGACCTGGCTGTATCGTCTGGTCGTCAACACCTGTCGCGATGAGCAGCGCAAGCAGAGACGATTTGTGCCTTTGGCCGATTCGTTTCTTTCGAGCATGAAATCCGAGTCGTCGCCGCGCAGAAACTACGCCAGGAAGGAAGTCTCTGAACGCGTGCAGACCGCAATAAGCGAACTGAAGCCGAAGCTGCGCTGGCCCATCCTGCTGAAATACGTCGAGGGCATGTCGTACGAAGAGATCGGCGTCGTCCTGGGCTGTTCGAAGGGCACAGTCGCATCGCGTTTGAATCGCGGGCACCAGGCGCTCAGCCGCAAGCTCGGCGATCTGCGCGGTCAGGTCGCGCTTGATTAGAAGGTGAAGCAATGTTCAGCAAGCATTTATCGAAATTGAGTTCAGCGTACGTCCACGGCGAGTTGTCGAGCGAGGAGACTCGGCAATTTGCCGAGCACCTGATTGCCTGCGCGAGCTGTCGCGCAGATTTCGACGAAGTGAAGATGGGGGCGAAATTCGCCGAGCAATTGACTTTGTTTTCGGCGCCGGCTTCGATTTGGCCGAACGTTATCGCCGGCTTCGATCATCAGCCGCGCGCATCTACTCGAATTCAATTCTTGCGTCCTCTCGCAATCGCAGCGGCAATCGTCATGATGATCGCGGGCGGATGGTGGCTGTGGCGAAGCATCCGAAGTGAAGTGCCGCCTTCATGGCAAGTGGCAAGGTTGAATGGTTCTCCGCGAATTGACTCTCAAGCAATCAACCAGGACGGCAGATTAGCAATCGGGCAATGGCTTGAGACCGATGCGACTTCGAGTGCGCAGCTCAGCATCGACAATGTTGGCCGCGTGGAGATCGATCCAAACACGCGCGTCCGCTTGTTGCAGACTAATTCGTCCGAGCATCGTTTGGAGTTGGCCCACGGTCGTGTGAGCGCGCGCATCTCGGCTCCGCCGAAACTCTTTTTTGTGAACACGCCGTCGGGCGTTGCAGAAGATTTGGGTTGCGCCTACACCCTGGAAGTCGATGATGCCGGCGACAGTGTTCTGCATGTCACGGCAGGTTGGGTTTCAATGCAGACCGCGAATGGCGAGCCCGTCGTGCCCGCTGGCGCGGCGTGCGTCACCAGGAAGAGTCTCGGTCCGGGAACGCCCTATTTTGAAGACGCTACGGCGGATTTTCGGGCGGCGTTAGCAAGATTTGACTTCGACTCAACGGTCGAAACATCATCAAAGCGCTCGTCGACCGATGTGCTGCTACGAGAGGCCCGACCGCGCGACGTGATGACGCTATGGTATCTGTTGCCGCGTGTTAATAAAGACGAGCGCGCTCGCGTTTACGATCGCATGACGGCGATCATGGCACCGCCCCCAGGCGTAACCCGCGACGGGATGCTGAGTCTCGATCAGGAGATGATGAACAGTTGGAAGGCCAAGCTCGGCTTGAGTTGGGGCCAGCCGATGGAACCAAAACACAGCTTCTGGAAAAAGCTCTGGGCCGAGACGCTAGGCCGAGTCAACGGATTGCGAGGAAAGCGATGACGCTGATTTCCAAGCCATTAGTTTCCGATGATTAAGAAAATCCTAAAAATCGCTCTCATCGTCATCGTGGTGATTTTCGTCGGCATGCAGGCATTTCGCCCGACGCTTTCGAATCCGCCGGTCGATGAAGCGCAAACGATCAATGCGAAGACGCAGATGACGCCTCAGGTCGCCTCGATCCTCGATCGCTCCTGCCGCGATTGTCATACAAACAAAACGGTGTGGCCCTGGTACACGCAGATCGCGCCGGTGTCGTGGTGGTTAGCCAATCATGTCAGCGACGGGCGGCGGGACCTCAACATGTCTGAGTGGGGCAAGCTTCCGAAAGATCGACAGGACCGCAAGCTGCGCCAAATGTGCGATGAGGTTCAAGACGGACAGATGCCGCTGTCTTCGTATCTGCCGATGCATCCAACCGCAAAGTTGTCTGATCAGGACAAGAAAATTCTCTGCGGCTGGACCGATGCGGAACGCGACCGACTGAACACGCCATCGAAATAATCGCTTCAAGACACAGACGCCCGCAATCAACTTATAACTTTCTTCTTGCCTGCCCTCGCTTGTCTTTTCGCAAGCGCGAATGACAGAATCCTCGCTTCCCCAGTAACGAATATCGATTGCCGTGCCGGCGTAGTCTCTTCAGCCGGCGCTATCAGAACTAATTTGGAGAGTTTCATGTCTGAAAAGTTTTTGCCCCCGCGCGTTTTCCGTTATGTCTTTTTCATCGCTCTCGCATTTCTCGCTCAAATAAGCATTTCGCCAGCCCAAGCTCAGACGCCTGCAGGTCCGGGCGCGCGCCGCGTTACGCGGCCGTTTCCGCCGCCGCAGTACATTCCGCCGCACGATTACGATCAGCGCAACATCAAGCTTGATTTGCGATTTGATTGGGATCAGGAACAGGCCATCGGCACTGAGACAATTACGCTCGCGCCCATGGTGAAAGATTTGCGCCGCGTCGATCTCGATGCGGCTTTCATGGCGTTTTCGAGCGTGACGTTGGCTGCGGGCACGCCGCTAAAATTTGATTACGACGCGACCAGAGAGAAGCTGTCGATCACGCTCGATCGCGCTTATCAACCTGCCGACGAACTAACTCTGGTGATTTCGTATCACACGATAAAACCGCCGGCGGAGCGCACGGCTCTGATTGGGGGCGGCGGTCTGAACTTCATCAAGCCGCGGCCTGACGATCCGAATCGCCCAAAGCAGGTTTGGACTCAGGGAGAGGCCGAAGCGAACCATTTTTGGTTTGCCTGTTTTGATCATCCGAATGATTTTGTCACCACCGAAATTGTCGCTACCGTGTCGGCGCCGATGATGGTGATTTCGAATGGCGCGCTGATTAGCACGAAAGAAAACCCCGACCGCACGCGGACGTTCGATTGGAAGATCGATGTGCCGCACGCGACTTATCTCACTTCGATTATCGTCGGCGAGTTCGCGCCCGTAACCAGCGAATACGCGGGCGTTCCGATTACCACCTACGTCTATCCGAACGAACTGGAAGAAGGCAGAGTCACCGCGGCGCGCTTGCCGGAAATGGTCAAATTCTTTTCCGAAAAAACCGGACTCAAGTATCCCTACGCGAAATATGCGCAGACGACGGTGCGTGACTTCGGCGGCGGAATGGAGAATATCAGCGCCACCACGCAAACCGACAACATGATTCATGACGCGCGCACTGAACTTGATTCGAACTCCGATGGCCTGCAAGCCCATGAACTTGCGCATCAGTGGTTCGGCGATTATGTGACCGCGCGGAGTTGGTCAGACATTTGGCTGAACGAGAGTTTCGCGACTTACTTTCAGGCGATGTGGGACGAATACAAGTTGGGCCGCGACGATTTTCTTTATTCCGACGTGAAGTCCAACGAGGATCAATATTACGCGGCCTGGGTGCGTGGCCAGCGCCGTCCCATCGTCACTCGGAACTACCCTAATCCCGATGCGGTCTTTGACACGTACGCTTATCCGCGCGGCGGCGCCGTGCTCCATATGCTGCGCACCTTCCTCGGCGAAGACAACTGGTGGCGCTCGATCAATCACTACCTGACGAAGTACGCGCATCAGCCGGTACAGACCGAACAGTTTCGCATCGCGATCGAAGAGACGACCGGCCAACCGATGGATTGGTTCTTTGATGAGTGGCTCTACAAAATGGGCCACCCGGTTTTCCGCGTCACGCAGGATTATGATCCGACCAGGAAGCTGCTGACGCTCAACGTGCGGCAGGAGCAGCGCCTCGATCCCGAATCGCAATATCCGCAAGTGACGTTCTTTCAGACTCCGGTTGATATCGAAATCGGGACCGCGACCAGCAAACGCGTCGAGCGCGTGCAGATCGATCCCAAGGAAGAGCAATCATTCAAGTTCTCGGTTGATTCAGAACCGCTACTCGTAAATTTCGACTATGGCAGCACGCTGATCAAAGAACTCGTCTTCGTCAAAACTACCGGCCAGTTGATTTATCAGTTGCCTAACGACGACGACGTGCTCGGAAGAATCTGGGCAACGTCGCAACTCGCATCGCGCATGAGCGACGACAAAACGTCGGCGGCCGATCGGGAAGCAATCGTCAAAGCGCTCGGTGAACGCGCCACTGAAGATCAATTTTGGGGTGCCAGATTCGAAGTCGTCGCTGCGCTCGAAGGCAAAAGAGAGGCGAAGGACGCGCTGTTAGCGGCGGCTAAAGATGGCGATGCCCGCGTGCGCGCGCGTGCGGTGACTTCACTGGCGGCGACCAAAGACGCGAGTCTCGCGGACACTTACGCGCAACTGGTGAACGACCGAAGCTATGGCGTCATTCGCGCGGCCGCGCTGGCGCTGGGTCAAACTCAAAATCAAAACGCGTACGACGCGCTAGTCAAATTGATCGATGCGCCTTCATGGCGCGACACAGTGCGTGCCTCGGGTCTGAGTGGCCTGGCTGCGCTGGGCGACAAACGGGCGCTCGACCTCGGCCTCAAATACTACGCGGCGCCGAATCCAATCGCCGTCCGTTTGGCGGCGCTAAATCTCCTCGGCACGACGGGCAAAGGCGACGACCGGACTCTGCCGGCGCTGACTGCGGCCTTGAATGAAGGCGTTGAGCGTCGCAACTTTGGCGTGATGAACGCGGCAGCCGAAGCGCTGGTGGCGTTGGGAGATGAACGCGCGCTGAGTACGTTTGGGGAACTGACCAGGAAGTCCGCGAACTCGCCGCAAATCGTGGCCATGCTATCGAATTACGAAGCACGCTTACGATCTAAAACAGTGGCCCCAAAACCGGGAAGTTAAGACGCTCCACACCGCAGACCCGAGCGTCTGCCCAACGCTCGGGAGCGATAAGCGCCCTCACCAATTGTCGAGCTTCTGACTCAGAGTGCCACTTTTCGTCACCCGCTGAACTTAGTGCTTGAGTTAAGTTTGACTCTCCTGCTATATTCCTATTGACCGCACCGACAGCGCGGTGCGTACGCCCCCAAGCCTTCTCGCCTAAGAGGGAAAAAATAAATGTTAGAAAAGCAAAGTGGGGAGACAGGCTTATCTCACCCAATCGAGGCGACTGGAACAGCCGCTGCTCCGGCGCCTGCGATCTCGTTGTTGGTAGTTGAAGACGACGAGAATATCTCGACGGCACTCGCCGAGTATTTCTCACGATCAGGTTACACGGTCACCACGGCTGCAGACGGTGTGGCTGGCGTAGAGACGGCCGTTAACGTCCGGCCCGACGTAGTCGTGCTGGATTTGATGTTGCCAAAGATGGACGGCTTGACTGTTTGCAAAGAGCTGCGACAGAAGAATCCGCTGATGCCGATCATTATGCTTACCGCGAAGGATGATGTGGTCGATAAAGTCCTAGGGCTCGAAATGGGCGCCGACGATTACATCACCAAACCATTCAGCCTGCGCGAAGTCGAGGCCCGCATCAAGTCGGTGCTGAGACGTTCGCGGGCTGCGGCCGCCGCCGGCGATGGCCATGACGAAACACCCATCGTGCGCGGCAAACTCCGGGTCGATCCAGTTCGGCGCGAAGTGACGATCGCCGACAAGCATGTCGATCTAACGCCAAAAGAATTCGATCTGCTGCGTTTGTTTGCGGCTAATCCCGGTCGCGTTTTCCCGCGCAAGTATTTGCTCGAGAAGATTTGGGATTACTCGTACGAAGGCTACGACCGCACGATTGATTCTCACATCAATCGCCTGCGCGCGAAGATCGAAGATAATCCCGAAAACCCACAACTCGTTCTGACAGTCTGGGGTATCGGTTACAAATTTACCGACGCAGAGTAAGTCTGCTTCGTCGCCTCTCACCGGCTTTGGGATCGGGTTCGCAAGTCCCGCGAACCATCCCGCGCAATCACGCCGCTAACAACCAACCTTTGACGGTGAAAGCTATGTCAACCCAATTCTCCAATTTCCCTTTCCGCCGCCTGGCGTCAAACACCTTTTCTCCTGCCGCCTGCTGCCTGTTCGTCCTCGGCGTTGCCACCTCGGCTCACGCAGCGATGCAGGACGCATCAGCCGATGACGGCGTCTCGTGGATCTTCTCGACTTACGGCATCACGATTTTTCTGGTAGTGCTGCTGGTCGGACTAGTCGTTTATAAGAAATGGCGCGCCCGGCAGGAAGCGGCCGAGCTCGAGGCGCTACAACCGAAGCGACGCGGCGCGTTGCCGGACACCGAAGCGCACGAACCGGTCGCAGCCGAATCGCCGGCTCCCCACGACGCACGCGCCAAGGCGATGGAGGGCGTGCAGGTTTGGGAGAAACCAGCGGAAGCTGAAATGTCAGTCTTCGGCGCTTACCGAATTGATCAGGAAGTAAGCAAGCTCGTTCTCGGCAAGCCACATCGAATGGACGTGATGGCTTCGCGCGCGCCCGACGATCGTCGCGCGATTGAAGCTTCGCTGCTCAAAGCTATTGAATCGTCCGACACCGATGACGAAGGCCGCCGCCGCGCGCGTCAGGCTTTGGAAGAGTACGGCTTTGTGGCGCGACAGAGCGCCACCATGTTGATGGGACGCGACGCGTGGGAACGTTCGTCCGCAGCGCGCTCGCTGGGCCAAATCGGGGCGCAATCGTCTCTGTCATTTCTGATCGAAGCTCTGCACGATCATGACTCAGTCGTGCGCAACCAGGCGATTGCCAGCCTCGGCTCGTTGAAAATGCCGGCGGCGATTGGCGCGCTGCTCGATATAGCTCGCCGCCATCCGGAAATTCCGGCGTCGTTGTTGAGTGAGACGTTGAGCGCCTGTTCAGTGGAAAGCCTGGGCTATCTCGACGCCCCATCGGCCGAGCCAGCGATGCTTTCGGCGCACGCCGGCGAAAGTGAAGCCAGCGATCTCGATCGATTTGTTTCGTTCGAAGATCTCCCCGCCGGCACGGAAGACCAGGAACTCACCGACGCAATCGATCAACTCGAAAATTCCGACGACCGCGCGCGCGCATCGTTGGCGCAAGAGCTGGCGCTGCATCCGGTGCAACGTTCGGTCGCGACGCTGACATCTCTGGTAATGAACGACCCGGACCCGGCCGTGCGCTCGGCGGCGGTCAGCAGTCTTGGTTCGATCGATCACGAATCGGTGTTCGCCGCGGTTTTGATCGGTTTGGCAGATGAGTCGCGAATTGTTCGGGCCGCTGCCGCGCGCACGATGACCAGTCTGCATTTCGATCGCGCGGATGCTTACGTGCGAATTATGGAAACTGCCGATGCAGAGATGCTGAAGAAAGTCGCGCAGGCCTGTGTCCAAACCGGCATCGTGGCCCAGGGCGTCGATCGTCTGGCCAGCGAAGATCGCCGTCAAGCTTACGAGGCGTTCTCGCTGTTTTCGTTGCTGGCCCGGGCCGACGAAGCCGATCCGATTATCGACGCAATTGAAAATCATCAGGATGAGGAAGTTCGTCTCTGTGCCATGCGCGTGCTAAATGTCGCCGGTCAGGCCTCAGCAGTCCCGAGACTGCGCGAAGTTGTCGGCAAAGAAAGCATGCCGGAAAGTGTTCGCACGGCTGTGCTCGAAGTTCTCTATAAATTGGATCAAGACGAACCATTAATGGATTTGGAAGCGAGTGACAACGAGCCAATGACGTTGCATAATCTTGAATAGCGTTCGTCGCTTTGTCGTTGAAGTTGCCCCAATGATGAGCACCATGAACCAATCGCCCCGCCGTGTCGCCTTCTCAGCCTCAATTCTGAGAGTGGCGTTTGTGTTTCTGCTGTCAGCGATCTCCATCGCCGCGCAAAGCAAAATCGTGCGGCCGACACCGCAGCCGACGCCGAAGCGCACGCATGTGACCACTCTCCGCGCGAGCGAATCTTCGGAAGGATCGCGCGTAGCGATCAGTTCGGATCAATCGCTCAACAACTATGAAGCGTATCGGCGCGGCGATCGATTCTATGTAAAGATTCCGGCCGCTGATGTTCCGCGCGCCGAAGCCGTCCGTGGCCGAGGCTTCGCCGACGTGAAAGCCCAACGCTCCGGCGACAGCACCATTCTTTCTTTCAGACTTCAGCCGGGCGCGACTGCTCATGTCGAGCAGCGCAGTAACAAACTCGATGTAGTCGTAAGCGTTCCCGGCGGCACTCCATCCGTTGCCTCGAACCGCTCGGGCCGCGAAGTAAGCCGCCCCGCGACGCCGGAAACAAATCGCGGTGCTAACAATTCCAAGCGCGGAGCTACTCCGTCGAGTTCGAATAAAACGGTCGCATCGAATGCGGCCTCGCGCGAGGGATCGAAAGAGAAAGCGAAGCCCGGCTCAAAAGAAGCAGCCAGCCTCGCGTCGAACAAGAACACAGGTAATCAGAAGTCTTCGCCTTCATCAGGTTCGACGAATTCCAACAGCGGATCGACATCAAACGCGAACTCTGCCGCGAAGGCGACGCCCAGCCCAACACCCGCGGCCACACCTTCGCCGAAGCCTTCGCCCAGCGTGAAGGGCGCGACTCCGACGCCAAATCAAAAATCGACGCTTGCGAGCAGCACTTCGCCTTCACCGGTAAGCGTGAACAGCACGAACGAAACTGGCGGCGACGGGTGGTCGCAAATGAAAGCCCGCGCGCGCTACTGGTTGCTGCTGGCCCAGTTGAACCCAATTCCGGTGATCGCGGGAACGCTAATCCTGCTGGCCATCATCGCGTTACTGCTGTTCCAACGCCGCCGCGCGCGAGCGACCAAGCGAGTCAAAGTCACGAGCAAGGACGAAACCTCAAAAGCTTCCGTCGCAGCACCGGCCGAGTCTTCAGTCGCGAATGAGTCTTCGCTGCCTGACGTTGCCGTTGCTGAAGCTGCCATCGCCTCGACTGCGGCGGCCTCCTCCGTCGAAAGTGCCGAAGTCGTCCCTGAACCAGTTGTCGCGGTTCCGCCTTCGGTTCCGGAGGACAACGGCCGGCGCGAACGCGTGACGCAAATCTCATCTGAAGCTAAAAAAGTTTTCGATGGCGAGCAGTACGATGAATCGCTGATCGGGTCGGGCGATCCCGAAACCCGCCGATTAGTTGGAGCGGAATTGCTCTCGGCCATGGTCGGCCGTAATCCGGAACGTCGGGATCGCGCGCGCGAGGCGTTCATGAAGCACGGATACTTCGACGATGCGACGCGCGATCTGCGCGTGGCGGAATCTGAAAACGAACGCGCCGCAGCAGCTCGCCGCTTGAGCTTCGTGCAGGATCCCGAAGCCACGCCGCACCTGGTCGGCGCTCTGCAGGATTCTTCGCCCGACGTTCGTCGCGCCGCGGTGGAAGCGCTGATGGACTCTCGCGATCCGGCAGCGATCGCCCCTTTGAATTCTCTGCTGCAAAATGAAACCGATCGAAAGGTGCCGCGCAACCTTATTCAGCAGGCCATCGACGCGTGCGCGACCAGCTCGCCTGCCACAACCGAAATCCCGCCCAGCTTTACTCCCGGACCATCTTCACAAGCTCTCGAAACTGAACGCGAGGTAATCGAACTATGACGGCTCACGAACTACTCTCTCAGCTACGCGCCAAGGGCGTCGAGCTTAAAAGCTCCGGCGGCGATCGCTTGGTCATTGACGCGCCGAAAGGCACCGTGACCGAAGAGCTGCGCGCGGCATTGTCGGCGAACAAGGCAGAGCTCTTGCAAATTTTGAACGCCGAAGCTGCTGCGGCTGAACCCGTAGCCGTCGAAGCCACACCAGCAGTCGCGGAAGCTGCTTACGTCCCGCAACCGTCCTTGCCGCTTCCCTCGCCCGTCGCCGAAGTTGCTGAACAAGTTCCACCGATCCAGTCATTAGTTTCCCAACCGGAAGTTTCTCAGCCGAACGAAGCCGAAGAAGAAATGGAGCCTGCCGCTGCCCGCGTGGCCCAGGAAATTGCGCAATTGCAAAATGAATTGGACCGTGTGCGCGAAGAAGAAGAAGCGCGCCGCGCCCAGGTTGAGGCTGAGCGGATTGCGAGTGAGAACGCTCTGATGGTTGAGCAGGAACGCTCGCGCCAACAGGAAGAAGAGATTGCGCGCCAGCGGGCTGAACACGAGCGTCAACGAATCGAGGCCGAAGCTCGCGAACGCGCCGAGGAGGAACACCGCCGTCAAATCATTGACGAGGAGATCGCTCGGGTGGCGCAGCATCTGGCACAGATGCGCGATGACGAAGACGCGCGCCGCAAGCAAGTCGAAGAGCGCCGCCGCGCGAACGTGGCAGCGCATGAGGCCGAACTCGCCGCCTTGCGTCATGCCGAAGAGCAACAGGCACAACAGCGGACCGAGGCAGAGCGGAAGTATTTCGAAGCCGAGGCTCGCAAACGAGCGCAGGAAGAAGAACTGCGGCGGCAGGCGGAAGCTCGCTTTCGGGCCATTGAGGAAGAAATGGAACGCGTGCAAGCTCGCGAAGCGGCGCGGATAAAAGCTGAGGAAGAAGCTCGCCGGCTGGCTGAAGAAGCCGAGCGTCGTCGCGTAGAAGAAGAAGCGCGACGCAAAGCCGAAGAGCAAGCGCGTCGTCGAGCCGAAGAGGAAGCGAAGCTGCGGGCTGAGATCGAAGCTCAACTTCGAGCCGAAGCCGAACAACGCCGCCGCGCCGAGGAAGAGGCTCGACGCAAGGCTGAAGAGGAAGCGCGCCGCCGCGCTGAGGAAGAAGCTCAATTGCTGGCGGCCGAACGCGCGCGCCGTTTGGCCGAAGCAGAGGCGCAGCGTCGCGCGGAAGAAGAAGCCCGCCGTCAGGCCGAGGAAGCCGCGCGGTTACGTGCCGAAGAAGCAGCGCGCCGCGACGCTGAAGAACAGGCACGCCTGCGAGCAGAACAGGAACAACGCGATCGTATCGACGCCGAAAAGCGCGAGCGCGTTGAGATGGAAGCCAGGATTCGCGCTGAGATCGAAGCGAAGATTCGCGCCGAGGAAGCCGAGCGGCGTGCTACTGAAGAACACAGCCGCGCGGAGGCGGAAGCCCTCCGGCATGCCGAGCACGAACGGATTGTCGCCGAAGAAGCTGCGAGGGCGGCGGCCAGCAGAGAATATCCGTTCGACATCGAGCGTTCGGAAGTCATGGAACCAGTTTTGGCAGACCTGGCAAAACCAAAGGTCAATGAGATCGAAGAGTGGTTCGAAACCGATCTACAAAACCGCAAAGAGATCGTTCCAGTTACTGCGGACGACAGTTTTTTCGCGCGCAACGAGGATGAGGCCAGCGAGTTTCGTCCAGTTAGTATCCCGGAGGAAAATTTTGGGCCGAGCGCGCATCTGCCCGAGGCAGTTTCCGAGCAACTGATTAGCAGCAGCATGACCCAGCGTGCGGCCGCCGTCGCGAACTTGCCGCACATCGGCGGCGAAGAAGCTTTCCGGCACATCAGCGCGGCCTTTGACGATCCCGCCGTTGAAGTTCGCAACGCTGCCGCCCGCGCCCTGTTCGACTTGCAGGAAGATCGCGCCGCGGCTTTCACGCGTGCCTTGCGCGAAGCCACGCCGGATCGTCGTCGCAAGATCGGCTCGGCCATCGCTTCGTCGGGTTTGGCCAACGAGGCAATCAGAAATCTAACAGGTGAGAGTCGCGACAAAACTTACGACGCATTTTCGCTGCTGTTTCTGATGTCGAAAGCGGGTGAAGTGCAAAGCTTAATGCGCTCGATCGAAGAACATCCAAACATCGAAGTACGCCTGGCTGTGGTTAAGTTGCTCGCCTTGAGTGGGCAGCCTGACATTCTGCCTTCGTTCCGGCGCATGGCCGTGCGCGGATCGCTGCCGCCCGAAGTTCGTTCGGCAGTGATGGAAGCGATTTATCAGATAACGAGCCAGTCACCGGCCGAAGCACAGTCAACCATGTAAATCCCACTTCGATTTCCAGATGACAAAGGCGCAGAGTTTCATGCTCTGCGCCCTTTTCTTTGGAGCGTTCTTTGGAGCGCCCGCATCTTGCGGGCGGTTCGCAGGCATCTTTGCCTGCGCGTTTGTTCTATTTACAATTCACGATTTACTATTCTCTCTTATGCCTTTCGTGCTGAAATCCGACTACAGTCCCTGTGGCGACCAGCCGCAGGCGATCGAGGCGCTTTCACGCGGCGTGCGTGACGGCACGAAGGATCAGGTCCTGCTCGGTATTACCGGCAGCGGCAAGACATTCACCGTCGCCAGCGTGATTCAAGAGACGCAGCGCCCCACGCTAGTGATCGCCCATAACAAGACTTTGGCGGCGCAGCTCTATCAGGAATTTCGCACGCTGTTTCCTGAGAACGCCGTCGAATATTTCGTTTCTTACTACGATTATTACCAGCCTGAAGCTTACGTTCCGGCGTCTGACACCTACATTGAAAAGGACGCAATCGTTAACGAAGACATCGACCGCTTGCGCATGTCAGCGACGCGCGCGCTGTTCGAACGGCGCGATGTGATCGTCGTCGCTAGCGTCTCGTGCATCTACGGCCTCGGCGACCCCGATGCGTATTACGGCATGCTGGTCTTTCTCGAACCGGGAATGAAAATCGCGCGCGATACTTTGCTGCAACGATTGGTCGAGTTGCAGTACGAGCGCAACGATATCGATTTCAAGCGCGGCAGCTTTCGCGTCCGCGGCGACGTCGTCGAGGTCTATCCCAGCTATCAGGACGAAGCCTATCGCGTCGAGCTTTGGGGCGATGAAATCGATTCGATCTCGACCATCGATCCGCTGCTCGGCGAAGTCAAACAGAAACACACCTCACGCGTTCCACTCTATCCAAAGTCGCACTACGTCATGCCGCGCACAACTCTGAAGCGCGCCATCAAATCGATCAAGCAGGAACTCGAATGGTGGGAACCGAAACTGATTGAAGAAGGCAAACTGCTCGAAGCGCAACGGCTGCATCAACGGACGATGTTCGACATGGAGATGATGAAAGAGATGGGCTTTTGTCGCGGCATCGAGAACTATTCGCGGCATCTCACCGGAAAGAAACCCGGCGAGCCGCCTCCGACGCTGCTCGACTATCTGCCGCGCGACACGCTGGTCGTCATCGATGAATCGCACCAGACAATTCCTCAGGTGCGCGGCATGTTCTTTGGCGATCAGTCGCGCAAGAAGACGCTCGTTGAATACGGATTCCGTCTGCCGTCGGCTTTGGATAATCGCCCGCTCAACTTCGATGAATTCGAAGAACGCGTCGCGCAACGCATCTACGTCTCGGCCACGCCCGGACCATACGAACTGACAAAATCAAGCGGCGAAGTTATCGAGCAGATTATCCGCCCGACGGGTTTGATGGATCCCGAAGTCGAGGTCCGCCCCGTCAAAGGCCAGATCGATCACCTGCTAGGCGAATGTCGTGCGCGTGCTGAACGCAACGAACGTGTGCTGGTCACCACGCTAACCAAGAAGATGGCCGAAGATTTGACCGAGTACTTCACCGAAGTCGATGTGCGCGTGCGTTATCTGCATTCGGACATCGAAACTCTTGAACGCATCAAGATTCTGCGCGACCTGCGTCGTGGTGAATTCGATGTACTGGTCGGCATCAATCTTCTGCGCGAAGGCTTGGACTTGCCGGAAGTTTCGCTGGTCGCAATCCTCGATGCCGACAAAGAAGGCTTTCTCCGTTCACAATCTTCACTGATTCAAACGATTGGGCGCGCGGCCCGTAACGCGAGCGGCAAAGCCATTCTCTACGCCGATCGGGTTACCGAATCGATGAAGTACGCCATCGACGAGACCAAACGCCGCCGCGCGCTGCAGGAAGTTTACAATCGCGAGAACGGCATCACGCCACGGACAATTATCAAACCGATCGAAGCGACACTGGTGACCGCGGCCGAAGCGGACTACTTCAAGGTTCCATTGGAATTAGAAGACATCGACGGCTACAGCGCGCAACAGATCGGAGAGACCATCACGCGCCTGGAATTCGAAATGCGCGAGCACGCGAAAAAATTCGAGTTTGAGAAGGCCGCTGAGCTGCGCGATCGAATTAAGTTCCTGCGCGAACGTGAATTGCAGGTGGCATAGACTTCAGTCTGATGATTCCGCGCCACCCTATCGCAGACTGAAGTCTGCGCTTACTCGCCCGACATGAGTCTCTGGTCATGGTTGAAATCACCGGCAAATCATCGCGGCCAGGCGATGGACTTGCTCGTATTCCTCGCGAATCTGTTCCTGCTCGCGCCGTTCATGAATTTACTCCAACGGCTCGGCCATGGTTTCGCGACGAACGACGATGCCGCCGCGCGTGGACTTAGTTGGGTTGTGCTCGTGGCGTTTCTTGCTTACACAACTGGCGCAATTCTGAAGCGCGCGCCGCTGCACGCGCGAGTGGGCACGCTGCCGAATCCGGATTACGCGGGCTGCTTGTTCATTGCTTGGATTTCGCTGCACCTTAGTCTTTCAATACTCGGCGCGAGTCTGATCGCCGCGGGTTTCGATGCGGTGCCAAAGGGAATTCCGGTAGTGCTCGTCATCTCGTTGAGCATCCTGCCGACATTCTTCGTCAGTCGCGTAATCTTTCGGCCCAAGGAACTCGCCGAGATTCCGACCTGGCGAAAGAAGTGGCCGCTGGAGTTGCTTGCAGATATCTTGATTGTTTCCGCAGTCATCATGCTCACGATCATGTGGAATCTTTGGATCGCGAATCTATTTTTTGTAACGTGGCCGGGTGCTACCTTCGGCGACAAACTGTTTGGCGCAGGCCTGGCCGCGGGTGCGTTTGCGCTCTTTTATGTGACGCCGCGGTTTCTGTTTTTGATTGAAGATTTCAATCGATGGACCACGTGGGCCACGATCGGTTTGACCTTAGCGCCGCTCGTGGGAAAGATTCTGTTGGGTTAAGACAATTATGTTGACTAAAGATCAGCCCGACGAGATTCAGGATTACCTCTCTGACGCCAGCTACTTAAAGGGTGGCCATGCTGCGCGGGTCGTGTTCCCGGAATCTGCCGAAGACGTAGCGGAAATCCTGCGCGAAGCAACTGCCACGAAAACTCCAGTCACCATATCCGGCGCGGGCACCGGCACGGTCGCCGGTCGAGTTCCCCTCGGCGGCACCGTCATCGCGACAGACAAATTGAATCGCATCGTGAGCGTCAGGAAGACCGAAAGCGGAGGCCGCGCGACAGTAGAAGCGGGAGTTCGCTTGATGGATCTGCAACGCGCGGCGGAATCTGAGCACTTGATCTATCCACCGGATCCAACGGAGCGAAGCTGCTTCATCGGCGGCAATATTGCGACGAACGCCTCCGGTTCGCGGACCTTCAAATACGGCCCGACACGAAACTATGTCGAGCGCTTGAAAATCGCCCTGACAACTGGAGATGTGATTCATTTGCGTCGCGGCGAAGTATGCGCGAACGGTCGTCGCTTGGAACTACCGATGCCATCAGGAAATGCGATCGACGTGCAGTTGCCTTCGTACGAAATGCCTCAGGTTCGCAAGCATGCCTCGGGCTATTTCGTTGCGTCGGGAATGGACGCAATCGATCTCTTCATCGGCAGCGAAGGCACGCTGGGTGTGATCATCGAAGCGGAAGTACGTTTATTGCCAAAGCCTGAAGGCCTTTTGAGCGGCGTCGTGTTCTTTGACAACGAAGCCAATCTGCTCAGCTTCGTCAGTGAAGCGCGCGAACGGTCATTAGCGAACCGGGGCAGTAGCCCGACCATCAGGGAAGGAGGGTCTGAACCGCCTGCGGTAGCGGGCGGGCCCAACGTTAGCGAGAGCAATTCAAACAACCTCGACGCTCGTGCTCTCGAATACTTCGACGTTGAATCTCTTCGCTTCCTGCGCCAGAAGTACGACACAATTCCAGAGTCAGCCGCCGGCGCGATCTTCTTCGAGCAGGAAACCACTGCGGCTACGGAAGATTCATTGATGAGCGGCTGGCTTGAACTAATCGAAACTCATCACGCCCGTGGCGAGCAATCATGGTTCGCCACGAACGAACAGGATCATGCAAAGCTGCGCGAGTTCCGCCACGCGCTGCCGGTGCTGATGAACGAATGGTTTGCCCAGCACAATCAGAAAAAAGTTTCGACAGACATGGCTGTGCCCGATGAGGCCTTCGCTGACATGCTCAGGTTCTATCAGGATTCGCTGCGGGGCGGCGATTTGCGCTACACGATCTTCGGCCACATCGGCGACAACCACGTGCATGTAAACATCCTGCCTCGTAATGACGAAGAAGCTGCGAAGGCCTGGGAAATCTATCGCTCGTTCATTCGCCGTGCGGTCGAAGTCGGCGGCACGATCTCGGCGGAACACGGCATCGGAAAACTGAAGCGCGAATACTTAGTTCAGCTTTACGGCGAGGCACACCTGCGCGAAATGGCGGCGCTTAAACGAGCATTCGATCCGGCGGGGATTCTGGGACGAGGAAATATGTTTGATGAAAACTACTTGTCAGTTGTCAGCGGTCAGTAGTCCGTTGTAGGTTCTTTCCGTTTGTTCGTGCAACTGACTACTGGCAACTGACCACCGACCACTGACTATCATGTTCCGTTTCACTACTGCCGGAGAATCACACGGACGCGCGCTGGTCGCGATTGTTGAAGGTCTGCCTGCCGGTCTGTCCATCGACATCAACGAAATCAATCATGAGTTGTGGCGACGCCAGCAAGGTTACGGCCGCGGCGCGCGAATGAAGATCGAGAAGGACGAAGTTCAGATTCTCAGCGGTGTACGACATGGTCTGACGCTGGGCTCGCCGCTGGCTTTGATGATTGAGAACAGGGACTGGCAGAACTGGGGCGAAATCATGGCGGTTGCGCCGAAGGAGCTTGCGCCGGAGAAGTCTCGACAAGTGAAACGGCCGCGTCCGGGTCATGCTGATCTCGCTGGTGGATTGAAATACGACGCGCGCGATCTACGAAATGTCTTGGAGCGAGCCTCCGCGCGCGAGACGGCGGCGCGCGTTGCCTGCGGAGCGATTGCAAAACAGTTGCTCGGCCAATTCGGCATCGAGATTCGCAGTCACGTAATTCAACTCGGGGGTATTCCTGAGAAGCCGCTCGAACTGACCTTCGATCAGATTTCGTCCATTCCCGATGACTCGCCGCTGAATTGCGCGGATGCGGATGCCCAACGAAAGATGATTGAGCTGATTGATCGCACGAAAAGCGAAGGCGATACGCTCGGCGGAATTTTTGAAGTGGTCGCGCGCAAAGTTCCGCCTGGTCTCGGCTCGCACACGTCATGGGATCAGAAACTCGATGGACGTTTCGCGCGAGCAATCATGTCGATTCACGCGGTCAAAGGCGTGGCGATTGGCGCCGGCATCGAAGCCAGTTCCCTTCCCGGCTCGCAAGTGCACGACGAAATCACGTATAGCGAAAAGGCGAAAGAGTTCACTCGCGCGACGAACCGCGCGGGCGGACTCGAAGGTGGTGTAACTAACGGCGAGGAGATTCGCGTGCGTGGCTACTTGAAACCGATCTCGACTTTGCGTCGCGCGTTGCGTTCGGTTGATATCGATACGAAACAGGAAGAGAAAGCCGCGTTCGAACGCTCCGACATCACTGTCGTTCCCGCCGCCGGCATGATTGGCGAAGCGATGGTAGCGTTAGTGTTGGCCGAAGCGATGCGCGAAAAATTCGGTGGCGATAGTCTCGGAGAGATGAAGCGGAACTTCGACGGGTATCGCGAGCAGCTGCGAGAATATTAATTTGACACGTTACCACCTCTAGTTTAGACTCCGATCGTTAATTCCACTCAGCCTCAGTCAGTGACTGACGGCAAATCAAGGGTGAATCAACAGGAGGAGTTAGATATGAAAACAGCTTCAGCTGTACGCCGCGAAACCTTTTTCGACTTTCCTTACCACTCATTTCGAAACATTAGTTGTCCGGAGGATTTAGAAAACGGCCGAAAGGTCTTTTCTGGACATGCTCCTGCAACATCAGTTCTCAATCTTCCGACTGATGAGAACGTTCGGGATTATCTTCTCGAAGCGGAGGGCCGGAAGAGACGCCGACCGACTCAAGTACACAAAGCAATTCGCGATACGCTCGATAATACGCCGCACAACTTTTCCATTCTCAACGGTGGCATCGTTGTAGTGGCGCGTGATTACGAAGTAGATGAGCAAAAGAAACTCCTAAAATTGCTCAAGCCAAGCATAATCAACGGCTCGCAAACACAAGGCGTGTTGAATGACTTTTACCGAGAGTCGAAAGATGCAGAAACTGAGCTACCCACTATTCACGTGACTTTCGAGTTGATTGTAACAAACGACGACGAATTGATCGCAGAGACGTCCATCGCAAGGAATTTCCAAAACGACGTCATGACGCTATCAATCGCTGGTCGGTTGGGACAACTGGACGAACTTGAACGAAGCCTTCAGGCAAAGCTTCCCGATCACAAGCTCCGAAAATCTGAGACAAAGCTCTCAGACGATTACATCGCAACGGAGAGACTCCTGCAGGTTATCGCTGCTCTGATACCGGAGGAGTTGTGGTTCAAGCCTGGCGAGGCAGGAAATCCGAATAAGGTCTTCACCTACAACATGAAATCGAAGTGCTTGAACCTGTTTCAAGAGGTGTATCGAAAAGCGAAGGCACCAGAAGACCCAGAACACAAAAAGTACGGCGAACTCTATCAGTTTTATCTGGACATCGCTGCCCAAGCCTATCAATTACATGAGAAGTGGAAAGCGCATCAAGGGTTTCAGGGGACCGCCCTCCGTTCGATTGTTCGCGATGGACGAACAATAACTGATGTTCCGGACGGCATCATTTTTCCGATCCTCGCGTCACTATCTGCGTTTGCAACCAAGACGCCTGATGGCTGGAAAATCTTACCGCCTGCGAGCCTGCGCGACGATGAGTTGATCCGCGCAGCAAAGTCTGTTTATCAAGAGATTGCGAATCACAATCCGTCCGTGATGGGTAAGAGTCGGGCTTGCTATTCGGCTCTTTACCAAATCACCTCGATCTACAAGCGGCTCTCTGTTTAGCTCTATGGTGGGCTACCGGCGCGAGCTTGGTAGCCCACCTTAACAATCACAGGTTGCCGTTAGGCAGTCGACCGAAGTTCGTCGTAAAATTCCATTTGATCGCCAATACTGACAGAGGAATCGCGGACTAAGAATGGCCCGTTTGAAAATTGTCGCCTGGCCTGAATCAGTACTTCTAACCCCAGCCGAACCGGTCACTAAATTCGACGACAAGCTGAAGAAGCTCGTCGAAGACATGTTTGAAACGATGTACGCCGCTCCGGGTGTAGGCCTTGCGGGCACTCAGGTAGCCATCGCCAAGCGCATGTTCGTGATGGACTGCACTGGCGGAAAAGATCCCTCGCGCCGTTTCTTCATGGCCAATCCTGAAATCATTCTGAAGGAAGGCAAACAGGATGGCGACGAAGGCTGTCTGTCGATTCCCGGGATTTACTCGAAAGTGCAGCGCAGCATGCACGTGATTGCCCGCGGCCAGGACGTGAACGGCAAGGAATACCAGATCGAAGGTACTGAGTTAGAAGCACGATGCCTTCAGCATGAGACGGACCATTGCGATGGATTTCTTTACATCAATCGCATCAGTCCGCTGAAGCGAGAACTCGTGCTGCGCAAAGTCAGGAAGTTGCAGAAGACCGGCGAGTGGCCGTCTTAGGTACGCACGCCTCTGGCGTGCAAAGATCAAACAAAAGGAAGACAGCACGCCAGGGGCGTGCGCACCAAAATCATGCCTACAGAATTTAAGAACGAACCATTTACTGATTTCACCAAGGAAGAAAATGCCGCTTCCATGCGCGCGGCACTTGAGAAGGTCAAAGGCGAATTAGGTCGCGAATACCCGTTAGTCATCGGTGGAGAGCGCATAAACACTGGCGACACGCTTGACAGCATCAATCCCGCGAACCGCACGCAAGTCGTCGGCAAGTTTCATAAAGCGACGAAGGAACTCGCCAATCGGGCTGTCGAAACTGCTGCGGCAACCTTCAAAACATGGCGGAATGTTCCCGCACAAGAGCGGGCTGATCTGCTCTTTCGCACAGCGGCGCTGATGCGTGAGCGCAAGCATGAGTTTTCTGCGTGGATGATTTACGAAGTCGCCAAGACCTGGCCGGAAGCCGATGGTGACACCGCCGAAGCGATCGACTTTCTCGAATTCTACGCGCGAGAGATGCTGCGCTATGCGAGCGATCAGCCGCTGGTGAAGATTCAGGGTGAGCACAACAAGCTCGAATACATTCCGCTGGGCGTCGGCGCGGTGATTCCGCCATGGAATTTTCCTTGCGCCATCATGGCCGGTATGACGGCGGCCGCGATTGTCACCGGCAACACAGTCGTGCTGAAGCCTTCGTCAGACGCGCCGGCGATCGCTTACAAGTTTTTTGAGCTGCTCGAAGAAGCAGGTTTGCCGCCGGGTGTGGTGAATTTCATGACGGGCTCGGGCGCGGAAGTCGGCGATGTGGTCGTCGATCATCCGCAGACGCGCTTTGTGGCGTTCACCGGATCGATGGAAGTCGGCCTGCGCATCAATGAACGAGCGGCGAAGAAGCAGCCGGGCCAGCTTTGGATCAAACGCGTCGTCGCCGAGATGGGCGGCAAAGACGCGATCATTGTTGCCGATGATGCTGATCTTGAAGAAGCCGCAACCGGCGTCGTGCAATCGGCTTTCGGATTTCAGGGACAGAAGTGTTCCGCCTGCTCGCGCGCGATCATCGACGCGCGCGTTTACGATTCGATGGTCGAGAAGATTGCGGAGCGCACTGCGAAAATTAAGCTTGGCGACCCGACCGATAACGCCAACAACATGAGCGCCGTCATCAACGAAAAGGCTTTCAAGACCATAAACGGCTATATCGAGAAAGGAAAGGCCGAGGGCGGACGCGTCGTCGCGGGTGGTGGCTCAGACGGTGAACAGGGGTTTTTCATCGAACCAACCGTCATCGCCGACGTGAAGCCTGGTGCAACGATCGAACAAGAAGAAATCTTTGGTCCTGTGCTCGCGGTGATCAAAGCGAATGATTACGATCACGCGCTGGAAATCGCGAACGATACGCAGTTCGGTTTGACCGGTGCAGTCTATTCAAGCGATGAAGCCAAACTCGATCGCGCACGCAACGAATTCCATGTCGGCAATTTGTATCTGAATCGTAAGTGCACCGGCGCGCTCGTGGGCGTGCATCCGTTCGGCGGCTTCAACATGTCGGGGACCGATTCAAAGGCCGGCGGTCGCGATTACCTCCTGCTGTTCATGCAGGCGAAGCTGTGGTCCGAAAAGGTTGGCGCGACGCGAAAGCGCGCGGAAGCGGGTACGGCGATCTAGACACGCTACGGACGCTATTGGGCCAAGTCCCGCAGGGATGAAATATTTATAGAACCGCGTCAGTCCAAAGAATAAGAGCCGTTTGAAGACGCATCGCATTTTCAAACGGCTCAAACCTTTTCATCTGTGGCGTGCTACAAATATTTCGCCGCTACGCGGCTTCAGACTTACCGCCTCACGTCTCTTGGCTGTAAACTCGCAAAATAATTATGCGCATTGTCTTCATGGGCACCCCAGAATCGGCCGTACCGTCTCTGCGACGGCTCGTCGATGATGGCCATGAAATTGTCGCAGTCTGGACGCAACCTGATAAGCCTGCAGGACGTGGCAAGAAACTGCATCAATCACCGATCAAAGAATTCGCGTTGGGACACAACTTCCCTGTTCATCAGCCGCAGAAAATTAAGAACGAGGATGCGAAAAAGCTATTCGCCTCGCACGAAGCCGACGTCGCGGTGGTCGTCGCTTACGGCAAAATCCTGCCGCCGGAGTTTCTCGCCGCGCCAAAGCACGGCTGCGTGAACGTTCATTTCTCGCTCCTGCCGAGGTACCGCGGCGCTGCGCCGGTAAATTGGGCCATCGTGAATGGCGAAACAGAGACTGGCGTGACTACCATGAAGATTGTCGAGGAACTTGATGCGGGGCCGATGCTTCTACAGAAGACTGCCCAAATCGGCGAACGCGAAACCGCGCCTGAACTGATGTCGCGTTTAGCCGAAGTGGGAGCGGAGTTAATCAGCCAAACGCTGAACAATCTCGGCCGCATTGAACCGAAGCCACAGAAACATGAAGAAGCTACCTTCGCTCCCATGCTCAAACGTGAAGACGGATTGATCGACTGGCAGATGGACGCTCACGCAATCGAACGACGCGTGCGTGGGTTTCAACCGTGGCCCAACGCGTTCACAACTTTCGAAAATCGACGACTGACCATTTGGCGCGCGATGCCAGAGAAGGCGTACGACCTCAGAGATACTCCCGGAAAGATACTTGAAGCGAACAAGGATCATCTCCGCGTTCTGTGTGGCGCGAACACTGCTCTTCGAATCGAAGAACTTCAGTTAGAGGGTTCGCGACGTATGAATGTTCGCGATTTCCTCAACGGGACTCGGCTTCGCGTTGGCGGTGAACTGGGAATAGCGCTTCCATAACCCCGAACGAGCGCGAAGAATTCGCGCTTACTTCCTCACTGCCTCGATCCACTTCGAATTCTCATCCATGGTTGGGCGAAATGCTTCGCGCGGCGCTACCGTTTCAACGTGCATATTGTCGTCAGTGTTGATGGTCGCATCCATAATCGCCGGCGCCAATCTTGTCTCGTCACAAACAAACCAGGCCATCACATCAGCCGCACTCGTAAGACCGATACGTCTGAGATCGGCTGCGACTCTCGCGTCCTTCATCCGCTCACTCAATAAATCGAGCCGAATCGGATTGCGACTGCCGATTAAGATTAAATCTTTTCCTTTCGCAGCGCCGCCAATCCGAAACAGAGCGACGTGCGGAAACACCTGATTGAATGTTGCCAAAACGGATCGCAAATTCTCGTTCGACAGTTGGTAAATCTGAAGCCACTGCACGAACACGCCTTCGTCGCGTAAGCGTTCACGACCAATCGTGAAGAACTCTCGCGTGAAGAGATTCGCCACGCCGGGCACCCACGGATGACTAGGTTCGCTAATTATCAAGTCGTATTTCGTGGGATTGACTCGCAAGTAAGTGCGCGCATCATCAACGATCATGCGCAAGTGCGAATCCTGCAATGGATGATTGTTCACGTGCTCGAAAAAGCGCGAGGAAGCGATCGCCGCAGGTTCGATCTCAACGCCGTCAATCGATTGAATCGGAGATTGTAGGACTGACCCGGCTGTGACGCCGGTCGCAAATCCGATGATGAGTGCGTTGCCGAGCCGCGGCGTCGTTAACACACCAAGCTGGCCGAGCATCACTTGCGTCGGCATGTCGTCCGCATCCGAAGCGTTCGTGCGGCCATTCATGGCCACCGAGGTTATGCCCCAGTCGCGACGCACTGAGACCGTAGCCGTGCGGCCTTCTTCGTACATCAGCAGTTGATGATCAGATGGCTGATCGCTGCGGCTTTCAATATCGCCGCGGGCTTTCGCCAACACGCGCACGAAACTGTCAAAGGCCCCGGTCGAAAGAGCATTCAGATTCAAACGTGGCCACACGAAAAGCATCGCGATGACGATGACGCACGCGATGGCGATGGAGGCAGCGCGCCACAACCCGCGATCGGCTGTCGGCTTCCGCGGTTGATAAGCGACGCCCGCTACCGCAATACAGAGCGCGGCCATGCAGTACACGCCGAACCTCGTGCTGGTTTTCGGAATCAGAACAAACGCAGTAACGATTGCGCCCGCGATCGCACCGATGGTATTCACGGCGTAGCTTTGACCGACTAGTCTTGCCACGACGAATTTCGTGTTGCCCTTTCCCTTGGCGACTTCACTCGCCCACGTCAGGACCATCGGCATGGCCATTCCCATCAAGACTGCCGGCACCAGAATCAAAAGCGCCGCCGCGCTAATCTGCAAGACGAGCAAGCCGCGCCATGAATTCACGCCAAAACGAAAACCTGCCTGCACCAGCCAATCTGGAATCGAATTCGTCAGCCGCAAGCTGAAGAACAACATCGCCGCAGTTAGGACTTGTACGACGACAATCGAACGGCGCAGTGCTGCGAGTTCACCATCGATCATTGTGGTCACGATCCATGCTCCCGCGGCCAAACCAATTAGAAAAAGCGCGAGGACGATGGTGAAAGCGTACGTGCTCGATCCAATAATCATCGCCAGCACACGCGACCAGACAACCTGCATGCTGATCGTCACCAGACCAGATACGAGTGCGCACAGAAACCAAAATCGTCGGTGGCCCAGGAAATTCGCTTCACTGGATCGTTCGATATCTGTGGATAACGCTGAACGCGCGACCTCACCTATGTGTTGGTGAACGAGGAATCGCTTTCGATCAAAAATTAGGGCCGCTGTTCCGATAACAATATTCGTCGCCGCCGCAATCCAGATCGTGAGGTGCACTCCCAGAGTCGGTAGTAACAGAAAACCTGCCACAACCGTTCCGACGATGGCCCCAGCCAGATTTATCGTGTAGAGCTTCGCTGGAATGGTCGAGTGTTCATCGCCAGGGCGTCGGACGCCCGCTACAAGCACTGGCAGAGTTGTGCCCATTAGCGTAGCCGGAATGACCAATACCGACGCCGCGAGCGCAAATCGTAGCAGTCCGCTGCCGAACGAGCCTGGATGAATGATTTGCCAGACGGCCGCATGGGCGCGATCGATGGCGCCGAAAAGAACCGGGACCAGCAGCGCATATACTCCGATCGATATTTCGATCACTCCATACGTGCGCACCGGCCCCGCAAGCTTGCCGGCGTACTTCGCGGCCACTGCACTTCCCAAAGCAAGTCCGGCCATGAATGCTGCCAACACGGCGGTGATGGCCACGGTCGTGGCGCCCAAAACCAATCCCAACATACGCGCCCAAAGGACTTCGTAAACGAGTGCGGTGGCGCCGGACAACAGAAAACAGACGGCAGTGAACGCCGGAATAGTTGATTGACGAGGAACGTTGGCTTGCGTTGCTTCGGTGGTCATCGAGAGGCGAGATTGAAAGCTTCCTTACAGATGAATCACGAATGCGCGTCGCCAGATGTTTGGCGGGATCGAGCCACGTGCTGCCGTGGTCAACACCACGAGATAGTTCGTCTCAGCGCGCATTTCCGGAAGCGTGGCTTTCTCGATCGCGGCTTGCAGATCGACGTTCGTCCGTCCGCGAATCGGCTCGACCAGGGCCAATCGCCGCAGGCATGCGTACAAATGCTCGAGACCCGAACCAAACCGTCCTACGTCAGTTCCCAACATTAGACGCACTTCGGCGCGCTCTTCGATGAAGTGTTTGACGAGCGAAGCAGCTTGATTGACGCCACTCTCGAAGCGAATGCGAAAGTTCTCTTCGTCGATGTCTTCGGTCAGCGTTCGATCGAGAACGACGGTAATGCGGCGCTCGTCCTCGGCGGCAAACTCGCGAACGGTCAAACGCTGAGAGCGCGCCGTCGCTTTCCAGTCGATATGCCGCAAGTCGTCGCGCGCATGGTAATCGCGCAGCATCAGCAAGTCCTGCCCAGCACCGCGGCGAAACGAGGTCGTCTGCCCCGATTGCAGCGGCAATAGGTTCAACCGATCCGTGATCGGTTCCGGTTTGGGATAAACCACGATGTCAACGTCGCGCGCGCTGAGTCGGCGACGATGTCGAAAGAAACCAAACGGAAAGCGGGTGGAGAGTTCAAATCCTTTGACCAGGACGTGGCCGCGCTTGGGAAAGGTCTGCTCGATCGATTGATCGGCGCCGGCGCGATGCGGAACGTAAGTGAAATAGCCCAGCGCAGTTTTTTTCAAACGCATCCAGGTTTTCTTCTTGGGAAAGCCCGGGCGATCGAACGTGCCGCGCATCTCAACCAAAATCGAAAACGACGGCAGGATTCGTTTTGAATTGCGCAGCGTGATGATTACTTCTGCGGCTTCGCCGGCAAAAATGTGATCCGGAAATCGCGCTGAAACATTCAGATCGCGCAAGCTGGCGCGCGCGGCCATCCACGAAACGAAAATCGTTGACAGCATGATCGAGAAGACCATGAACAGCAGATTGTTGGCAGTGTTCCAGGCCGCAAAAGCAACAATCACCAGCGTGACGATGAAGATAACACCGCCGGTGGTGACTTCGACCGGAAATCCGGCAGCCGCAACTTCGGCAAACGCCGAACGTGTGAGCGGTGGAACTACGAAGAGAGTTATGAGTAAAACGAAGATCAGTGAGGCGATCGCGCCCACGCTGGTAAGTTCGCGCACGCCCAGGCGGTTCGCCATGAGCGTGAAAATGGCCGTCGTCAATCCCGCGAGTACCAGCAGCGTGCCGAGAATGGGGCGCCACCAGCGAGCAAAGGAAGAAGGATGAGGGATGAAGGATGAACCAGTTTCACCGTGATTTTTCATCCTTCATCCTTCCGCCTTCATCCTTGCATTACAGCGGCACGCTGATCGTCTTCATAATCTCATTCAAGACGGCTTCAGCTTCTTCACTGCGGCGCATGGCGGAGGAATAGCGCGAGCTGACCGTCAGACGATGCGCGAAGACAGGAATGACAAGTCGCTTGATGTCGTCCGGTAAGCAATACGATCGCTCTTCGGTGAGCGCGAGAGCCTGTGCGGCGCGAAACAGCGCGAGCGTCCCGCGTGGGCTGACGCCGAGATCAAGCATCTCGGATGCGCGTGTGGCCGCGACGATGCGCATGAGGTAATCGACAATCGCATCATCGACTGAGACTTCGGAAACGGCTTCCTGTAATTCCAAAATCTCGGCGGCGCTCATCACTGGCTGCATTTGATCCAGAGGCTCAGCGTGCTCGCGATCTCGGAGAATCTGCCGTTCATCAGCCGCTCCGGGATAACCGATCCGAAGCCGCAACATGAATCGATCGAGTTGCGATTCAGGCAGAGGATAAGTGCCGTGATGTTCAATTGGGTTCTGCGTTGCCAATACCATGAAAGGTGTCGGCAAAGAGTGCGTTACGCCCTCGACCGTCACGTGGCGTTCAGCCATCGCTTCGAGCAATGCCGATTGCGTCTTGGGCGTGGTGCGATTGATCTCGTCGGCGAGGATGACGTTCGCGAAGATCGGCCCGGGCTTCCATTCGAATAGCGCCTCGCCCTGGTTGTACACCGAAAGGCCAATCACGTCCGAAGGCAAAAGATCCGACGTGAATTGAATCCGCTGAAAGGAGCAGTCTAAGGCGCGAGCCAGGGCGTGGGCCAGCGTCGTTTTCCCGACACCTGGCACATCTTCGATCAGCAAGTGCCCACCCGCCAGCAGCGTCACAATCGAGAGACGCACAGCTTCGGGCTTCCCGCGAATCACGCGCGAGATGGCGTTCTCCAGCGCCTCAATTTTCTCGGCGGCACTGGTGGCGGCAATGTCTGAGCTGGCGGTGCGAAGATTTCGCATGGTGTCCTAACCCCGCCATTCTACATGGACTTGCGCCGCCTGACCACGGCTGATTACTCCGGCGACGAAATCAGGGCTGCGGGTGCGACGGCTGAATGACGCCGCTCGCGCTGCTGTAGTAAGATTGCCTCGTACACGACGGTAGCGATCCTTTTCGGAACCGCAACGGCGTCCCATCGTTAAGCTATCTGAGGAAGTATTTATGAAGAGAAGTCATCGAGTCCCCCGCTGCGAACGCGGTTTTACTCTCATCGAGCTGATGATCGTGATTGCGATTATCGGCATTCTGATCGGCGCGGCTGTCATCGGTTGGAAGACCGCACAACGATCCGCCAACGAGGCTGCCACCATTCAGAATCTCAAGACGATCGCGGCGATGCAGATTCAGTACTACAACACGCATAGCCGCACGTTCGCCACCTTCGACCAACTCGTGAAAGAACAGATGCTCAGCTCGAAGTTCGACGGCAATCCTCCGAACACCGATGGATACGTTTTGACGATGAAGGTCACGCCCAAGACTCCAACCGCGCCTACTTCCTACACGTTGAATGCCGACCCGCAAACCGACAGCAGCGGCAAGCGACACTTTTACATCGATTCCACCGACGGCAGTATTCACGTCAATCCGGATCAAGCCGCAGGGCCGAACGATCCAGTGCAGTAGTTCTCAATTGATCCGAAAAGAATTGCCGCGGGCAAAATCCGCCCATTGATGAACGACGTTTCGATCATTTCGATTTTGGCTTTTGGATTTTTGCTCGGCTTAAAGCATGCCGTAGAAGCCGATCACGTTGCGGCAGTTTCGACGATTGCGAGCGAGCATCCGAGCATTCTTCGATCTTCATTTGTAGGCGCGTTATGGGGAATCGGTCACACGATTTCGCTTTTGATTGCGAGTGCTGCGATTCTTTTATTGCACATTGAGATATCGGATCGAGTCAGTCTGGCTCTTGAATTCGCTGTAGGCGTGATGCTGATTGTGCTTGGTGCTAATGCGTTGCGGAAGCTTCTGCGCGGCGGTCATCTGCACATGCATGTGCACCAGCATGGCGGCCGCATGCATGCGCACCCGCACCTGCACACGGGCGCGAGAGATGCACAAAACCAGAGTCACCATGGCTTGAAACTACATCGGCGGCCAATAGTTATCGGCATGATCCATGGCCTGGCCGGAAGCGGCGCGTTAATGCTGCTGGTGCTTTCCACAATTCGCCAACCGATCGTCGCGCTGGTTTACGTTTTGATTTTCGGCATCGGTTCGACTGGCGGCATGATGATTATGAGCGCGCTGGTTGGCTTGCCCGCAAGGCTCACTGCCCACAGGTTCACGCGCGTGAATGCGATGCTGCGCGGAGCGGCGGGCGCATTCAGCGTCGCGCTGGGATTGTTGATAACGCTTCAGATTGGATTCCTGGCGTGGCGCGGTTGGATGTGAAATTGAAGATTGCGGTTCTTCGGATTAAGGAACGGGGCGCGCCACCACTCGGAACCCCAGGTAGGGCGTTTCGACTTCCGGGCGAAAGTTCTCTCGATAGGGAATGTAGAGTACCGCGATACTCGCCGTGTACCACGAACCGCCGCGCAGAACTCGCTCACCGATCATCTCGTCATGGTTTCGATCATCGTCGTCGATATACGGATGTTGGCGACTGTAAGAACGATAGAGCGACTGGGTCCACTCCGTAACATTCCCGGTCATGTGATAGATGCCGTTGCGATTAGACAAAAACTTCGATTTGGTTTCTGCCAACCCCACCACCGTCACTTCGGCGCTCGGGTTCTTTTTCCAATTGTAAAGGGCGACTTCTTTGTCGCTTATGTTTCGGCCGAGTGCGTAATCGAAATTGTCCGGGCCGCGCGCGGCTTTCTCCCATTCAGCTTCCGTAGGCAAAGCGAAGATCCACTTCCCTCGCCCCCAGGTTTTCGTTAGCCAGCGGCAGAAGGCATTGGCTTCGAACCAATTGACACGTACTACGGGCAAGTCTGGTTTACCAAAGCGCGCATAGTCGGCGTCGCCTGGCTTGAGGAGCGCCGTTGCATGTGACGTACTCGAAGCTTTCCATTTTCTGGCGGCTTCGGTCCAGTTGGTGTCATCGGCATAACCACGCGGGTCGATCAGGAATTCACGAAACTCAGCGTTGGTTGCTTCATAAGGATTGACGAAAAAGGAACCCAGCCAGACGTAGTGCGGCTCTTGCACGCGCAGGCGGTCACCAAAAAGGAAATTGCCGCTGGGTACGAATGCGTAATCCGGCAATCCTGGCAGCAGTCCGTGAGGCGCCTCCAAACCCGGCGGCCGGATCGTGATTCCAAAAGTCCCGTTCTTGTCCGGGCCGCCCCGATAACCCACGATGGGAATCGGGTAAAAGAATGAACGATCATCCGCTCCAACTTTCAGGAAGTAATTGCCGGCAGGCAGCCAGACTCGCTCGTCCAAATTTGAGGAAAGAAGACTGGCATCTTCAAGACTGTTTCCCGCTTTGAAGAGGGAAAGCTTGGTGTTGGCTTGGTTCGAAAGGACAACCTCTGTCTCTTCTTGCTCGTAGTGTAGGCGTTCCGCCCTTTCATCCGAGCGAAGATACGCGACCGCGAGTACGGCGGCCACAAGAAGCACGACGGCGCCGCCGATGACGTACAGTTTTTTCATCGCAAACCATCGCCTGAGATTTTCGTGGTCAAATGTCCTGACGTTTTAAGAGTTGCTGGGCCGCGATTAAGGGCGCAATCACCCACACTGAAAGCGCAATCAGTAAAACTATCAGGCTAGAAGTTTCCCCACCCAAGAATCGCAGGAGCGCAGCGCCGCCGGCGCCAAAGATCTCTTTGCCGTTGAGGGTCATCAGACTGGCGACGCGCACCATGTCCACCGGATTCCCGAAGAGCGATCCGAAAATCAAACTGTTGGCCGTGCGTTCCTTGAACAGAAACGTTCCGCCGATCACCAACAGATCGTAGAAGAGCACAAAGAAGAACCAGGCAAAGAGAGCGACGCCCAAGGCTTTCGTTTTCCGCCGGCAGATAGCTGAAATTAGAGCGGACAGACTGAGGAAGATAAGCGCGAGCAAGAGGGAGTACGCGACCAGCGTGGGATAACGAAGCGATCCTTCCGGGCCCGCTTTGGCAGCTATGATTACGCCCGCTAACCCAAAGCCGATGACGGTCGCTGTGAAGATCGATGCGAACACGCCCAGGAATTTTCCGATCAGAATCTCGCCGCGCGTTACCGGCTGAGCGAAAAGCAATTCACCGGCGCTGGTCTCGCTCGTGAAACTGAGCGTGCCCATGACAAGCGCGACCAGCGGCACAATGTACAGCACCATGTTGAGCAGACTTGCCGACGTCCGCGCGAAGCCCTGGAATCCGAGGCTTCCGCCGGTGATCATGCCGAAGTACGAGATCGACAGCACCAGGACCCCAAAGACCGCCGCGAAGACCAGCGTCCAGCGATTGCGGACATTGATCATCAATTCCTGACGGCCGATTGTTCTGATCGCGTTGGTGTCCATCGTTTAGCTACTGAATGATCGTATCGAATCGCACAAGCGTCCCATGGTACTTATCCGCTGCGGCTTGTGCTTTGGCGCGATCCTTAAAAGCGATGATGCCGCCATTCATCGGGGTCCGGATTTCATTTGAGCGCACAAAGAAGGCACTCTCGGCTTTCACCCATTCGCGATTTTCAAAATCCATCACGAAGTACGCGACTGTCTTCGCCGAATTCTTTTGGTTCTTCACGAAGTTGACCATGCAGCCGATGTCATCGAACTTGAAGGCTTGCGATTCGCTGTCGATCAACTCCGCCGCGACTCGTTTTTCGGAAATCGCCATGCGGCAGTACGAGCACATGTCTTCAGCAGCGATCGCAACCGGTTCGATCTTTCTTGTTTGGCAATTCACCAGTGCTAGCAGAGAAAAGATCAGAGCAGCCGCGAACACTCCCGGAGGGACTAAATATTTATAGCTCTTCGATAATGAAAACGCGCGTAAGCTCTGGAGGAGCGACGTGTGTTGTTTGATTGATTGATTCATCCTGGATATGTCGCTCCTTCGGGGCTGGCTGTGACGTATTTCAGATAAATATCTTCCAGTGACAATTCTTCAGTGGAAAAGTGTTGGACTTTGCCGCCGCCGACTTCGATAGCTCTCAGAATCTCAAGTCGATCTTCGGGCCGCGCGCTAATGACCAAGGAACTGCCCTCAAGTTTCGCGCTCGTTGCTCCCGCCGTGATCGCGGCCTCAGCAATGGGCGAGTCGATGTTGGCAACGCTGACGCGCATGCGCGCCGTCGAGCTTAGTTCTTCTCGCAGCGCTGCAATGTGTCGCAGTGCTACCAACCGTCCATCGACCATGATCGCGACTCGATCTGCCAATTGCTCGACGTCGGGCAACATGTGCGACGAAAAGATGACCGTCTTGCCCTTTCCTTTGAGCGACTTCAGAAACTCACGAAACTGAATTGCACTGCCTGGGTCGAGACTGGCGGTCGGTTCGTCCAGGACCATCACCGGCGCATCGGGCAGACAGGCGACCGCCAAGCCTAGCCGTTGAATCATGCCACCCGAATACTCGCCCACCGGTTTGTTGAAGAAGCCATTGAAATCAAAATTCGGCGTGCTAATCGTTTCGTCAATTCTCTGGCGCGGGACGCGACGCAAACGCGCGAAGAAGTTCAAGACTTCGTACCCGGTTAACTGCTCGCTGAAACTAACGCGCTGTGGCACGAAGCTCATTTGCTGCCTGGCGGCGCGGCTACTGCGTTGCAAATCGAAGCCTTCTACGACAACGCTTCCCGCAGTTGGCAGAGTCAAACCCAACAAGCACTTCAGCGTAGTTGTCTTTCCGCTGCCGTTCGGTCCGAGCAGGGCAAAAGTCTCGCCGCGTTCAACCTTGAACGATACGTCGTTTACCGCGACGAAGTCTTTGAACTTCTTGGTGAGATTGCTGGCGGTAATACTCATCGCGCCCTGAACCTCTGATTTGTCCAGACAACAAAACCAGCGACCGCGGCCAGCATGATTGAACTGATCATTAATCCCGCGTTCATGCGCTGCACTGGTCGCGCGTCAGAGAACTCGTAATGCGCCGGGACGGGGTGCATCAACGGCGCGCTATCGACTTCTCCGGAACCGCGCAGAATGGGAAAGGTTTTTTCGGCAACCGCCATGGCTTTCGCCGCCGGGCTATCCAGATAGATTCGCAGGCGCGGGTGATTCCCTTCCAGATACTCGAACACGTTTTGGATCTTTTGCGGGAGGTCACCGCGCTCGTCACCGTTCAGGTCGTAGCCGTCGTAATCGCTCCAAAAATTTCCTCGCCCGTTTTCGGACCATTTCGTGTTTGTGTTCCGACCAATCAGTTGCAGCGGGCTCAGGTTGTCCACGAAATTATTTTCGGTAAACACGTTGCCGTCGGCGCTGCTGAACATCTGAATCGCCACATCGTTGTTGGCGATCGTGTTGTGGCGAAAAGAACTCTCGCGCAGCGCCTCCATAAAGATCCCGGTCGCGTTATCGACAAAGTAGTTATCTTCCGCCTTAAGCTGATTGCATTCCTGAAAGAGGATTCCAAACGAACTGAAGCCGCGATTGTGAACAAACGCGTTGCGGCGGAACTCGATGCGATTCGAGTACATAATCGCGGCGCCCGCCACATTGTTTGAAAAGAAATTGTCCTCGAAAACATTCGCGTCTGAGAACATGTAGTGCAAACCGTACCGAACCTTCGTCACGCGATTGCGCCGCATCTGATTGCCGTTGCAACTCTGCACGTAAATGCCGTCTCGCGTTTCAGAAATCGTATTGTCCTCAATGATGTTGTCAGGAGAATTCCACAGGTGCAGGCCCGCGCCGCGATCTCCTTCCTCCAGTTCCGGCCGGCCATGGATGCGATTGCTTCTGATGGTGTTGGCCCGCGAGCTGAAGAGATAGATGCCGTACAAAATGTCGCGGAGCTGGTTATCTTCGATGACGTTGTTGCTGGACTTGAGCAGAATGCCGGAGTCTTCGCGCGTTAGATCGCCGCCGCTGTGCTCGATCGTGAATCCTCGGACCGCGCAACCATCGGCAAAAATGCTGATGACGCTACCTGCGCCATCGCCACGCAAGACCGGATTGTTGGCGCCCTCAAGGATGAGCCGCTTTTTGATTATTAGATTGCCGGAGTACGTTCCGGCGTTGACTCGAATTTTGTCACCATCATGAGCCGCGTCAATGGCGGATTGAATCGAATCAAACCGCCGGCCTTGGCCAACGTCCAGGGTGGCAGCACTCGCCGAACTAACGGTGAAGAAGAGAATGAGCGCGATCAGGAATACCTGGAGCGTTTTGAATGTCGTGTGTTGAGTCCGCGGGAGCGGACAGCAGCGTAAAGCCTGGGGCGCAAGTCCCAGGTTGGCGGCCGTAAGGAACAGTAGCCCGCTTGAGCGGGCGGCAGCGACCGGTTTGGGAATTTGAGAACTCATTTCTTAGAGACTGTCGCCCATTTCATGGGCTTACCACTCCTGGCCTCCTCATTACCTGGGGCTCACACCCCAGGCTTTATGCTGGCGCGCGCTCCGCACGCTTGTAGCCTTACGCTGCGGCCTGCTTCGCCGGCTTTGCCCTTTTCGCCGACAACAGAATCGCGAGCAGCAGCAAAATTGCAAACGCAAAGAACGCGTAAGAGCCAACTGCCGGAAAGCTGTTCACTGTAAAGTTAGCGATCTGTTTCGATCCGAAGAAAGGCGGCGTGAATGGCTGCACTTTGATCGATGCGGTCGGATCCAGATTATGGCCGTACATGTACAGCCGGTGATAGAAGCTCCACATCGAAAACGCCCCGAAGTAAACGAAAAGCACAAAGACATCCACGAGGTTCGACATCTTTCCCAGCACCATGGCTCGCAGCGCGAGGATGATCAATAAGCCAACCACCAACGGCACCCAGGTGAACTCGCTGAAATCGCTCTCCAGCAAAGGCCGCATGCCGATGTAGTGATTCAGCGAGTTGATCTCGCGCAAGTCGTCCCGGTTGGGAGTCTTCCCTCCCTCCAACTGGTACGAATAGATGTGCAAAACCAGCCCGTCCGTGTATTGATTCGAGAAGAAGCTCATGTTCCAGAGCGGAAAGAAATACGCAGGCAGCAGTGCAACCACCGCAACCAAAATCAAAATCCGACTCTTCAGGCTAAGGGGCAGCTCAAAGAAAGTCGTTTCGCTGACCAGAAAGTTCTTGACTGTCATGGCATTTCCTCAATTTCTTCGTCGAGAGGATGAAGGCCAGCATCCTTCATCCTCTCGCGCTCAATCGGGCTATTTCGGCTTCACTAACAAGTAACCTTGCATCTCCTGGTGAAGCGCCGAACAGAAATTCGTGCAGTAGTACGGAAAGACTCCCGGCTTGTCCGCAACGAAATCGATGACCTTCATCTCGCCGGGATCCACGACCACGTTGATGTTGTATTCACCGAGTCCGAACCCATGCAACTCATCGGTCGTCTGCTCGATGTTCGTCAAATAGATTGTGACGTGCTGACCTTGAGTAACTTCGATCTTGTTCGGTTCGAAGCTACTGCGCACGGCTATCATCTTGACCAGAACATCGTTACCTTGATTCATCACGCCGGTGTCTTTCACATCCCAAACCGCATTCGTGTTCTTCATTTCTTCCTTGGGATAGACCTCGACCGGCTTCAGCTTGTCGGCCTTGATCATCTGCGCATAGTGCGGCTCGGGTTCGGTGAAGGCGTCGTAAAGCAACTTCATCTTCTCGCCGCTGATGCTGATCAGTTGCGAGCTTTCCGGTTGCGAAGGCCCGACATTCATGTGCCGCCCATGCGAGAGTTTGTTGAGGGCCACGAGATACTTCCCAGCCGGGTGCATCGTGTCGCCTTCCGCTGTTGAGAGGTGGCCGATGTTGTAACTGATCGGAATCTTGTCCACGACTTCCCAACTGCCAAGTTTCCATTTGGCCACTGCTGATTCGACAAAGAGGCTGGTGTAGGCATAACCGTCTGCATCGAACTGGGTGTGCAAAGGACCAAGCCCGACGTTGACTTCGGCTTCCTTCACCTTGTCGTAATTCAGCACTGGAATGCCGTCTTCATCGCCGCTGAAATCTTTGTTCTGAATCGCGGCCAGAACTTTCTCGATGGCGAAAACTGTCGTGATCGATTGCAGTTTGCCGCTGGCGATAATGTATTTGCCGTCGGGACTGACATCGACACCGTGCGGACTCTTGGCGGCCGGAATCAAATACACCACTCCCGGCGCTGTCTTCGGGTCAATAACTTGAACGCCGCTAATCGTGGTGGCTTTGCCTTCCTTCGCGGCCTGCTCGGCGGCTTTCCAGTTCACCGCCACCACATAATCGCGATCCTTTTGCGTCGAAGTAACTTCGAGTTTGCCGGTCGCTCGTTCGGAGTTGTAACAAGTCCAGAAAGCCCAGCCTTCACTGGGACCTTTGCCGGCATCGCCCAGGTCAAAATCAAACGGCGGCATCAAAATCTGCCAACCCACACTCATCTCGCCGGTTTGCGGATTGATCGGCACGCCGGCCACTATCCCTTTGTATTTCGTCGCGTAGTTCTCAATCGGTTCATACGTGCCTTTTGGTAAAGGAACTGAGAAGCGCGATGCGGCCAGGACATATTCAGTGTTCGGCGTAACGAACGAGCCCCCGTGATATCCGGAGATGTTAGGAATCGGCCCGAGAATTTGCTTCGTCTTGAAGTCGCGCAGGTCAATGCGGGCCATCCGATTGTTCGCGTTGTCGTTCACAAACAGCCAGCGGCCATCGTAATCGCCCTTGGTTTCGCTCAAGGCCGGATGGTGAACATCGCCCCAGTTGAAACCGCCCAGCATCTGTTTTGTGTCCTTGTCGAATCCGTAACCGGTGGCGGGATATGGAGCGAACACTGGAATCGTGGCGATGTGTCGCATCGAAGGAACTCCCGCGACATAGACGTTGCCGGAATGGCCTCCGGAATAGAACAGGTAATATTCGTCTGTGTCGCCGGGAGCGACATAAGTCGCGATCGCCGCTTCGGCCGTGTCACCGCGCTCTACTTTTGGTTTCCTCGAGCAGTTAACCAAAATTCCACCCAGGACCAGTACGCAAAGGACTCCCAGACCGAACCATGTCAGCTTCGTATGATTACCTTTCATCTTATGATTCTCCTTTCGAGAATGTCCGAACATGACCCGGGCCGTGAACGCTCCCGGTTACCTGACTTCATTTCTTTGGCGACGGCGACGGAGATGGCGTAGCGGTCGCCTTCTTCAATGCCTGATCGGCGGCTTGCGCCTGCGCATCCATTTTCTTTTGATAAGCCGCCTTCAGCTTCGCGATCGCTTCTTGTCGCTCTTCATCAGTCAGTTGAATCTGCGTCGAGAGCACGACGGCCATTGTGCCCGTCGGCTTCGTCAGAAAATCTTCGAGCGTCTTTCCAAAGCGGCTCTGCACATCAGAAGCGGCAAAGGAAAGATCGGGACCGATATCAGCCGCCGACTTAATGTCGAATGCGCTGATCGAATGGCAAGCGAAGCAGCCTTTCTGCACAAAGAAAGCGCCTTCGCCCGTCAACATCTGTTTTTCCTTTTCGGCTTCTTCCGGCGTTTGGGTTTCGGCTCGCTTGAAACCAGGAAGAAACGCTGCCGGGATCGTCGTTTTTTTCCAGCTCATGACGAGCAGCCCGAGCGCCTGGGCTTCGCGGCTGTTGAAGCCAAAGTTCGGCATGACGGTTTCGGGCACCAGCGACTTTGGGTTTTGGAAATGCGCCACGTGCCAGGCGAACGCGGTCTTGACGCCGAGCAGGCGCGAGAAATCGTGTTGCTCAGGCGCCATGTCACCGGCGTAAGTCAGGTCAGGCCCGATCACACCGCCGCGCCCGTTGATCGTGTGGCAAGCGCGACAATTCTTTTGCTGCACGAGTTGCTTGGCTTGATTGATGTAGTCCGCGCCGGCAGTTTCGCGATCGTAGCGATGACAAGCATTGCAGTTGATCTGCATCATCGCTTTCTTGTCTTTCACGAGGTAGAGATCGCTGACTTGTTTGCCCATCAAGGGTTGTCCCCAATCGAGGATGAAGCCGTGCGCTGATTCGGTATCAGTGGCGAAACCCTGGCCTCCATGACAAACCGTGCAGCCGTATTGGCTGAGCGGATGCTTCTTCAGAATCTCCTGTGGGTGCGATTTGAAAGGATTCGGCGCGCTGTCCAGACCTTTCCATTCCATTCCCTCGTGACAAGTCGTGCAGCGATCGACGCGATTCAAATCCTTGGCCCAAATCTGTTGCATCCCGCGCGGCACCTGCGCCGCTCGGTCGGCGCCAAACTTCTGCGCGACCATGCTTTGAAATTCGTCCTGGTAGTCTTTCCATTCCGGCGTCGCGTAAGTCCAAAAGACGAGCGCCGTGACGATTAGCACCACGCCGCCAAACGAATACAGCAGAATTGAATCTCTCTTGAACACGATCAGCTCTCCTCAGAAATGTCTCGGAATGGTGGGCCAGCTTTGCCACGGCCAATAGAAGTTCCAGTAAGGCCCGCGCAAGTAAGTACCGACGATCGTCAGGATCAAAATCGCTGCCACCACGATCAGAAATACAATGTTCTGCTTGCGTCTTTCGGTCGCCATCCAGACGCCGACGGCGCGTACGGAAGATTTGTCGAGGTATGGCCAAACGATCGCCGCCAGCACGAGCACGCCCGGCAAAAGGATGCCGCCAATGAACGCGCCATTGATCGTGATGCCCGCAATGGTGAAGGTCGTGTCGGTTACCAGTTCCTGCAACCAGAGGAAGTACCACGGCGCCTTCGCCGGATTCGGCGTGACACTCGGATTCGCGGCCTCTTCGAGCGGCGCATGAAACAGAATCGTCAGCAGCGCTGCGACTGCGAGCGTCGCCAGCGTCGCGACCAACAAGCGGCGCGTCAGGTTCGGAGACGACGCAACCGTATGTTTGTCTTCATCGATAATCGAGGTCTCGACATGGACCGTGCGGCCGCTGGTGATTCCCAGCAGCGAATAGGTCTTGCTCTTGATTGGCTGCGCGCCCTCTTTCTTCTGCTCGAGCGAAAGTTGATCGACGCAAGCCAATCCGCCGTCCTTACGCACGCGCCACATGTGATACGAAAAGAGCAGCAACACGCCCATCGGCAGGAAGAAACAATGCAGCACATAAAAGCGAATCAGCGTGTTTTGATCGATCGTGTGTCCGCCCAGCAGGAAGAACCGCATCTTCTCTCCAACCAGCGGCGCTGACGATGCGATGTTCGTGCCCACCGTGATGGCCCAGTAAGCCAGTTGATCCCACGGCAGCAGATATCCAGTGAATGAAAGCAGCAGCGTAAACAGCAATAACGCAACACCAATGATCCAATTGAGCTGGCGGTTCTGATTTGCTGCCGTGCCGTTTTTGTACGCGCCGGCCAGGAACACCCGCACCATGTGAAGAAAAACCGCGGCCACCATCAAGTGCGCCGAGACGCGATGCAGCCCGCGCAAAAACCAACCGAAGGAAACCGTGAACTCGAGGTCTTTAACTGAGAGGTAAGCGCGTTCGACGGAAGGCACATACAGGAACATCAGCGGAATGCCCGTGACAATCAGGATGAAGAAAAGGACCGCGGAAATCGTGCCGAGCCAGAACGAGTAATTCCACGAGAGGCTCTGTCGGGTTACCTTCGCGGGAAACCAGTGCAGCAGAAAGTTGCGCACGACAGAGTCGCCCGCCTCGCGATTACTCTCCGGCAGCCACGTCCATTTGATCTGTTTCCAGGTTTCGCGTCCTTTTTTCAGCCTGGCTAACGCTGGGAATCTTGTCGCCATCGATTGAACCCTTCTTCTAAACAGTCAATCTAAAATCCTGGCTCACTGTCTGTGACGTATCGACGATCAGTTGCCCGTCCTCTGGCGCCAATTCCAGTTTGTAGTGCGCGAGAGGACGCGGCGCAGGTCCTGAGTAATTTGTGCCGTCGCCGTAATACTTCGAACCGTGACAGGGACAGGCGAACTCGACCTGTTCGTCAATCTCTCGACCGCGCACAGTGACTCTCTTCGCCTGATTCAAGCGCTCCATCTTCACCGTGCAGCCAAGATGCGTGCAGGTCGCCGAGATGCAGTGCAGCGTGTTTTTCTGCCGGAAGATAAAGACCCGCTTGTCTTCAATGAACTTTGCGCCTTCGCCAAATTGATCGAGCGTGCCGACTTTGAAACGCTGCGGATCTTCGTAGAGAACGTTCGGCACCAGAGCGCGAATTAGCGCATAAGCTTGGCCGCCGATGCCGACAAGGATCGCGCCGAGGCCAACGCGTGAAATCCACTTTCGCTTCGTGAGATCAATGCTCGCTTTATCCGGCGTCTCGCGCTGATGCAATGTCCCGGGCGCCTGGTCAGGCGCGGACTTCTTTCTCCACATAATTGAAAACCTCCATGGTCATGGCATCAGTCGGGCAGCGAATCGCACACAGACCGCAACGGATGCATTTCTCATCGTCTTTGAGCATCGCCGAGAGCGGCCCGGTTAACGACAGTCCTTTGCTTTGAATGATTTGTTCTTTAGCTTCCGGCGCGAGGTCGAGTTCCTCGATGGGGACCAGCTTCAGACAATACTCAGGACAGATATCGACACAGCGATTGCACAGCACACACTTTTCCGCGTTATAGATCGTTTGAATATGGCAGTAGAGACAGCGCTCGGCTTGTCTCTTCGCTTCTGCTTCGCTGTACCCGGTTTCAACTTCCGAAATTCCTGTGCGTCGATCGAGCGAGATCGTGGGTGGCGTTTCGCGCTCGCACTTTTCGTAATCCGCGGGACGGCGATAAGAACGCGTCGGCAATTCTTCAACGCGCAGGTTTACGACCAACTCGGTCTTTACGCCGCGCAGGTAGTCGTCGATGGAAAGCGCCGCACGTTTGCCGTTGGCGACCGCTTCGATCAGATTACGCGGCCCGAAAGCCACGTCACCGCCCGCAAACAATCCGCCCGCAGACGTCGCCAGCGTTTCGGGGTTAACCTTGATCGTTCCCTGCGGCGTTAGTTCCACGTGGTCGTCGGGACTTAGGAACGAAAGATCGGCTTGCTGCCCGATGGCGAGAATCACCGAATCAACTTCGAAAATTTCGCTGATCTCCGGATCGTAAACCGGACTGAAGCGTCCATCGTCGTCGTAAGTGCGCGGGACGCCAATGAATTCGACGGCTTTGAGCTTTCCGTTCGCGCCGATGAATTTCTTTGCGCCCCGCTGCGGAATGAAATGGACGCCCTCTCGCTCAGACTCTTCAAACTCTTCGCGGCCCTGAGTGGTCCGCATCACCGGCATCTCGGCAAACGATTCGAGACTGGCGATGTGAACTTCGACTGCGCCCGCGCGAATCGCAGTACGCGCCGCATCGATCGCCGCGTGCAGGCCTTCATTTGTTTCACCCGGCAAGTCTTCTCTCGGAGCTTCTGCCGCTTCCGCTCGCGCCCGCAAAGCCATGCGCGCCGCATCGAAAGCAACGAACCCGCCGCCGATGACCAGCACCTTTTGGCCCAGCTCAACGCGATAGCCGTTGTTGATGTTCAGCAGGTAATCGATTGCCTTGATCACGCCATCGAGGTCGGCGCCCTCGATGTTCATGTCCCGGCCTTTTTGCACGCCTACGCTGAGGAAGATTGATTCATAACCTTCGGCTTTGAGTTCTCTGGCTCCGAACTTTTCATTTAGCGGACAGTTAAGCCTGATCTCGACGCCTAGCTGCGTCACCTTTTGAATTTCTTTTTCGATGATTGCGCGGGCCAGGCGAAATTCAGGAATCCCGTGGTACATCATGCCGCCCGCTTGATTGCTCGCCTCGAAAACGGTGACGCGATAGCCCATCAAAGCGAGGTCGTGCGCCGCCGAAATTCCCGCGGGCCCGGCGCCTATCACCGCGACCTTCTGTCCGCGAGCAACATTTGCGCGACTCTCTTGCAGCACTGGAAGATGCCAGCGTCGCTTGTTGCCTTCGTCGGTAACGCCATTACGCAAGTCATCCTGCGTGTCCGGCTCCATCGACTCGACACCGTACTTTTCCGTAACGAATCTCTTGAGCGCGCGAATCGTGATCGGCGCATCAATCTTTCCGCGACGACAAGCATCCTCGCAGGGCGCGGCGCAAACTCGGCCACAGACGGAAGCAAATGGATTTGGCGAACGGGCGGTGAGATAAGATTCTTTGAACTGACCTTCAGCGATCAATTGCACGTACTTGCCGGCATCGGTCTTTACCGGGCAAGCCGCCTGGCACGGAATCATGCCCTTCCAGAATTCGATGTCGGGCACAAGCGTCTTGTACTTGGGCTCACTCATAGACAGAGTTGGCTGGCTCGATTCGCTAGTCGCTAAGCAAGCGCTGCACCGAAAGTGATTTACGATTAGAACTCGATGAAGCCTAGGCCAGCTTTGTGGAAAGAGCAGTGACTTTTGTCACGGATTCGACTGCTGGAAGGGTTAAGACTGAATTTGATCAATCACGGAGTTGTGGAAGGTCACGCAGTTGTCTTCGAGGTTTGAGGAAAGTTACTCATCGCATGATGCGTTACTGTGGAGATTTCCGCTTCATCTGCTACCCGGGCAATGGTGAAACATTCGCTGCCGTGGCGTTGATTTTCTGCAGGATGTCTTTCCAGCGTTCGCGCATCTCTTCTCCCTGTGCATGAATTTCGCCGTCCGACAAGATTCGGCCGGCGATGGGAAAGACCAAATTGTTTTCCATGAAAATGTGCGGACGATAGAACGCCGCTAGCTCCGCCGTCATTTCGCCAAACGAATCCAATTCTCTGGTGTCGGCCGACCCGTCGCGCGGCAAAGACAAAACAAATTCATCAAACTGCCGGTGCATGTCTTCGGCCGTGCGATGCTGGGACTCAAGCTCGCTCATCGCCGCGAGCGCTTCGTCTCCCGCGCTGGTTTCTGATTTTCGCAGACGCGGAAAGAGAGATTCTTCCTCGTCTGCCGTGTGCCTGATTCCGGCGACGGCAAAATGCTTGCAGGCTGCATCGATCGCCGCAAAGGCTTGCGCCGTGTTCAGCGAATCCCCCACTCGAAGCACTTCGGCCGCGCGGGCCAACGCTTCCAATTGTCTCTCAATATTCTCGTGACAATGCACTAGCAGATCGAGCGGCTTCGTGAAGTCAGGTATGAACCGCTGATTGATCTGAAACATAAGGAATCGCCTCCTCAAAAAAAGTCGAGTCCGCGCATTCTCTGGCAACGAGTTCATGTTCAGATATGACTTTTGTCACACCAATAGAGGACGCCCTCTTGGCGAAAGCTTGAATAAACCGTCATCCCGTCTGATTATGTTTCGGCATGAGAGTCGACAAAATAGCCGCACTCAAACGCACGAAGCTATTCGCCGAACTCGACGCTCAGACATTGAGCGCGTTGGCAGAACGCGCTTTCGAGCGCAACTTTCAAAAGAATGAAATTCTGTTCGTGGCCGGCGATGAAGCGAACGGGATGTATGTGATCGCTGAAGGCGCGGTGCGAGCGTTTCGCGTAAATCCTGATGGTCGCGAACAGGTCATTCATATCGAGCGCGCCGGTGCGACGATCGCTGAAATGCCGGTCTTCGACGATGGGACCTATCCCTCAACGGTTGCGGCTGAAGAACTAACCACAGTTCTTTTTATCGACAAGCGGGACGTGCGAAGGCTCTGCCTCGAGCATCCGCAGATTCCGCTGGCCGCGCTTAGACTACTGTCCGAAAGGCTGAGGAGGTGCGCGGCTTTGGTTGAAGCGCTTTCATTGAGCGAGGTTGACCAGCGGCTCGCCCGCTTTCTGCTCAACGAAGCCCGGCAGAACGGGACGCGCAGCCAGAATGGATTCGTACTGACCTTGACACAAACGAATCAGCAAATCGCCGCGCGTGTCGGGTCAGTTCGCGAAGTTATCTCTCGCGCCTTCACCCGGCTTCAGCATGAAGGATTGATCACTGTTGGGGGACGCCGCGTGATCATCCCGAGCGAAAGCGCCCTCGCATCATTCGCGGAAGAGCGGTGAGAAAGAAGTGCATCGCGTCTTGGGGAGCGAGGCATGGATTAGATTCTGAAGGCGTGGTCCTAGATTGTTTCACGAGATGTGTTTGATCTTGCGAAAATAGATGAATGAGACAAGAAGGATACCGAGCCAGCAACCGAAAGGGTACGCGGTTGACTCGCGAGCGAGTTGCGGTAAGATAACGACTTACAAAAGGTATGCCCGCTTGGCTCAGCGGTAGAGCACTCGCTTCACACGCGAGGGGTCAGTAGTTCGAATCTACTAGCGGGCACCAACATTTCTTTCTAACGTCTGACAAAGAAAAACCCGCGAGGTGTCTCGCGGGTTTTTGTTTTTTCTGCTTGGCGTTCCCAGTAATTAAGGTTTACGCCGGTTCGTGTTGTTTTGGCTATTGTTGCTGTTGCTCGGCGGTGGTTTGTCGCGCTCAGGAACCTTCGCACGTTCCTTGGGAGGGCGATTATCGTTATTTTGCCCGAACGCGGTCGTTATCGTAAAAGCCGAAAACGACAGCGCCATCGCCATCAAAACTACCGCCAAAATGCTTCGCAATCGTTTCATCACCACTTGCCGCCTCCGTGTTTTTGCGTATTCACGCGGGAGAGGCGGGGAGCTGCGCTGCCTTGATTTTAGCAAACTCGATGCCAAGTACCTGTCATTTGACGTTCTGCAAGAGACAAAAGTTCGTCAAGATTGAGATAACGCCGTTCAAATTGTCCGTTTAGCGTGAAATCCGGGTCCGCCTAAGCCGGCGAAACGGACGCCACACATCCCTCAATTCGCACCATATCGTGCCCGTTATCGCCGATATGTGACGCTGATATTACCCACATTATTGCTGTTATCGAATGCTCGCAATGAAATTGTGTGCTCGCCGGGACCGGTCATCGTCAAATCGAGCGAATACCGTTCCTTAGCACCGTCCGCGATTCCATCATCAGGAAATACCTCCCGCCACGGTCCTCCGTCGAAACTGACATCCGCGCGTTTCACGCGGCCGGTAGCGTCTTCAACATCAAATACCGCGCGCACTCGATCACCATTAACCTGAGGTTGGCCCACCGAACGGATTACTGGCGGCGTATTATCGATGTCAACTGGCTCGCTGATTCGCTCAGACGTTGCGGCGAGTCCAACCGGATTATCCAGTGCATCGGATGCGACAACTCGGAATATGTATCGGCCATCCGCGAGACTCGCGCCATCGACGGTGTAAAAAGTTTCACGAATGTGATCCTTGAGCAAACGAAACGTTGTCTCGTTCAGCGATCGATAGAAAACGGCGTACTCGAGCGTGTCGCCGTTGCGATCCTCGGCTTGCCATTGCAGCGCGCGCGCGCCACGTTGGTACAAACGACGCGGAGGCGCTTGCGTGATGATTCCGAATAACGATGTGTCGAGCCCGGAAGCTTCGATGTTCGGATCAACTTGGATCTGAATCTGCTGCTGCAAAGCTACACCCGGCGGCAGGATTGTGATCGAAAGAACTTCAGGCGCGACGTTGCGCGGCAAATAAGCAAGACTGACATCCTCCAGCTTAGCCTCACCGCGCCCAGTGCCCGCGCGCAAAGTTGCGCGCCACTGAATGAAGCGAGCTTTGGGACTGGCGATTTGCGTCCCACTGGCGTCGCTATACGGGCCGCTCCAATCGCTCCACGTTGCGTCAGGGCGCTCGCTGTTTCCACTGCGCGTTTGCAATTCAATCGGACCACTACCGCGCCACCAGATTCTGCCCCAAGTCGCCGCCAGTTTCGCATCGCGCACCGGCGATTCGTAATTCCCTTCCCGTACCGGCGCATCACCAAAGCGAAAGAGTTTCCCTTGATTACTTGATGCGGCAAAGACATCTGAGCCGCGCGCGACCAACGACGAGATTTGCCCTTCAGAGGACTGCAACAACAGAGTGTCGCGACCGTCGTCAGTGACTGAATAGATTCGTCCTTTGTCTGAGGTTCCCACCAGAACGCTGCCACGCGAGGCCAGCACCGCGAAACCGGTTATCGAAGTCGAACTCCAGACAACATCACTGCCGCCATCCGGCAATATTCGATAGACGGCGCTTTTCGCATTTGAAAGATCGTTCCGGCTGCGAGTGGGTGGAGCTTGCGCTGCTTGGGCGGTTGCCTCGTCTGTACTCGTAATTGCGGTGGCTACGGCCGCGGCAACTGTAGAGGCATCCGTAGCGGCGCTCGTCGATGTGCTCGTTTTGGTAGTCGCCGCAGCGTCACCCAATGCCAATGCATAGATCGAACCATCTGGCCCCGCTGCCAACGCATGAATTTCGCGCAGCGAAGAATCCAGGACGGCGAAGGCCTTTCCTTCCGGCGAAACTCGCAGGACCAGTCCGCCTGGATCGGTACCCGCGAACAATTCTCCCTGCGAGCCGACTGCCAGCGACATCACGTGCGTTTGGTTCGTGTTGACGAGCAGAGAATCTTCCGGCTTGGCGCCGGCGCTGCGCACTCTATAGAGCTTACCGTTGTCGCCTGTACCAACGGCCAACGATCCGTCTTTTAAAATCGCCAGCGACCAAATGTACTTGTCCGGCGGATCGAAGTAGACGGTCGCGTTGCCGTTCGATGTGACGCGATAAACTTTTCCGTCAGGAGATGTCGCCGCGAAGATCGAGCCATCGCTCGCGACGGCCAGTGCGGTCACGTCCAACTCGGAAGCCTTGAAGAGCAAAGCTCCCTTGCCATCCGCCCCCACCCGAAAAAGTTTTCCGTCGTGACCCGTGCCCAGGTAAACATTGCCCGACGAATCGATCGCCGTGGACCACACGTACGCTTGCTCCGTATTGAATAACTGCGTCACATTTGGCGCGAGCGTCAGCACACCCGTGTCAGTAATCGATACTCCACGAGCTTCGCCCTTCAAGAGATCCGCGCGCGCGCCGATTTCCCAGACGATCGGTTCGCCGGCGAAAGACTTGTTAGGGGCGAGGATTAGAACTGCAAACAGAAGAGCGATCAGTTTGATTTTGTGCATGATAAGAAGGCCTTAGTTAAGAAGAGCAATTAGTTACCGATGTATTTTGCGTAAAGTGAGCGCGCGACGGCGATATCATCTGTGCCGCGAATGATCGAGCGCGCGTCCTGAAAAACCGTCATTTCAAATTCCCCGGTGCGAAACCGCAGCAGATATTCGTTTCCCTTCACGTCACCCGCGCCGGCTAGACGCTGACTCAGCGAATTGAGATTGAGATGCGCTGGCTGCGATGGCGAAATCTGGACCGCGTGCCGGCCGCACAAGACCGCAGCGAATTCGTTCTTTTCGGAATCAAGCGTTTCAAATTTTCGCGCAACGCAAGTTGAACAATCGTCCACGGGCTTGCCCATTGAGATTCTCCGCCACTCGTTTCGCCAAACATCGAATTGCATTAGCGAGTTGTGCAAATCCGTAAGCTTTCCCGTCAAAAGTTTCAGCGCTTCGCTGACCTGCACCGCGGACACGATGTTGATGATCGGCATGATCACGCCGGCTGTGTCGCAAGTAGGCGCGCTGGCGGCGGGCGGCGCTTCCGGAAAAATGCAACGCAGGCACGGCGTCGCGCTCGGGCGAATCGTCATCGTCACGCCATACGAACCCACCGCCGCACCGTAAATCCAATTCACGTTGTGCTTGACGCACGCATCGTTAATTAAGTATCGGGTCGCGAAATTGTCTGTGCCGTCAATCACAACATCGCAATTTTCAAGCAGGCGCTCGATATTTGAATGATTCACGTCAGCGATTTCCGGTTCGACGACGATATCGGAATTGATTTCACTGAGATGATTGGCGCACGCGATTGCTTTCGGAAGGCGCTCAGCTGCATCTTGTTCAGTGAACATAGTCTGGCGCTGAAGATTGGAGAACTCGACAAAGTCGCGATCGACAAAGCGCAGCGTACCGACACCGGCGCGCGCAAGCGATTCTGCTTGGGCTGAACCGAGCGCTCCGCAACCAATGATTAAAGCGCGCGATTCACTCAGGCGGCGCTGCCCATCAGCGCCAATTTCGGAAAACAGAATCTGACGGCTGTATCGATCGAGTGAAGGTTGAAAATCTGACGTCATTAACGATTGCCGATCAGTCGAGCGCGCGCATCACGGTGTCGCGCATGACCTCTCGATCTGGTTCAAGACCGGTCCATAATTTGAATTGTTCGACCGCCTGCGCCAGCAGCATCTCCACTCCGCTAAGCGTCTCACAACCAGCGTCGCGCGCCTCGCGAATGAATCGCGTTTCGATTGGATTGTAAACGAGATCGTAAGCGAACGGCACCCCGCGAAGCTGTTCGGCTGTGGCAACGCTGTCATTCTGATGCGCGCCACGCATACCGAGCGGCGTCGCATTAATGACGATGTCGAAAGCCGCGAACGTTGAATTTGTTAACGACTCGCAAGGCACGGCGTACTGCTTCGCAAGCTCAGTTGCCTTCTCAGCATTCCGCGCGAACAGAGTGACATCTGCGCCGGATTCACGCAGCGCCCAAAGAACCGCGCGCGCCGCTCCGCCCGCGCCGACTACGGCGCAACGGGAGGCTTTGAGAGATCCGAATCTTTCAAGCAGCGGCGCGACGAAGCCGGCCGCGTCAGTGTTGTAGCCACGGAGTTCATCATCGTGAATTACGATCGTATTCACCGCCCCAATTTCTCGCGCGGCCGGATCGATCCAATCAAGCGAACCAATCACCGTCGATTTATGAGGCGTAGTCACGCTTAGTCCGCGCAGGTTCCAATCCAACTCGCGTGATTTGGGGTGGGCCATTCGCCGCATGAATTCTTTGGCATCACGAACTTCGAAGCGGAGGTAAACTGAATTCAAGTCGCGCGCCGCGAACGCCGCATTGTGGATGTAAGGCGACATCGATTGGCTAACCGGCTGTCCCATGATGCCGAAGATTTCAGTTTGTCGATCGATTCGATCAATCCGATAAAGGCTGCGCAGTTCTTCGGCTGTGATTTGTCCCGGCGCTGTTCCCTTGTCATCATCAAGCGACGCAAACGTTAAGTACGATCCGCGTGAAGGGCCGAGAATGCGAGTCACCGCTCCGGCTTCACCCATCCCAATCGCAATAAATTCGCGACCTTCGCCCTGCGCGCGCTCAAGCAGCTTGAAAATCGGCAAGCAATCGACTGCATCGTCCGTTTGCAAAGCAATCTTCAGGGCGCGTGATCTCGTGCTCGCCATTTGCTCATAAATGTTCTTGAGGTCCGCCGGGACGCCGACAAAATCGTGATAAGAACAGATCGTGCGGGCCCACTCGCACTGTCCCCAACTCTCAACATCGTTGCCTTCACGCTCGCGTTGTTGCAGCAGGAGGGCGAGGTCCACTTCCATATCCCAAAGGTCTTCGTGGTCCGGCCGAAGGAGAAAAGGATTTTGCAACCTGAAGAAGAGACGGCCTTCTGCGCTCATTGGACGATGTCCACCGTACTCCGCTGGGCGCAGCGTCAAGACGACAGGTTTTTGAGTGGATTGGAGAACGCTCGCGATTGCTTCACCGGCGTGGCTCAATTCGTTCTCAGCCAAATAATCGAGCCGCAATTCGATCATGTCCGCCACTTCAGATGCGGCTCGCACTGCATCAGCAAGCTCGCTGACGAGCGAGACGCAAACCGGGACGCAGATTCTAGCCATGCATGTTGTTAGTAAGGATTTTGATTGTCGTTTGAATCGAGCTGCTGCGTGCGCGCTTCAGTTGCCAGATGGCGAGTTGTTCCTTCAGTCACACTCGGCACGGGCGTGCGCAACTCCCCGGTTTTTGGCGCCGGAAGATCTTGCAAGCGGACGGTGTTCAGTTGCGGTTGAGCAGTGGTCTGTGCCTGTTCCTTTTTTCGATTCACCCGGATGAGTTCCGAGAAGCCTCTACCAAATAACATCATCGCCGGCAACAGAAGCCAAAACCACCATTTGGCGCTTCCTGGACTGAACTTGAAAACCATGACGGCGATCACCGCGAAGGCAATACCGCTCATCAAGCTGCGCACCGCGTAATCCATCGAGGGCAGCCGGCGACTCGAACGACGACTGTAATACTCTTCTTCGCGCGGCTGCGTCGCGGGTATCTGACCCGTCAGAGCCTGTGGCACTAAGCTGATGTTTGCGCCGCAAGAACGACAGAAATGGGCGCCGTCCACATTTTGAGTTGCGCATTTAGGACAGAACATCTTTTGATTATCCTCGACTAGCCACTGTCTTAAACGAATCAGAGGCCATCAGTGTTCTGCGTTTCAGGCTTCAGCAAACGCTGCCGCAAAGCCTCGTAAAGAATGATTCCCGCGGCGACTGAAACATTGAGCGACTCGATTTTTCCTTGCACCGGGATCTTCACCAAAGCATCGCACCGCTCGCGCACCAAACGATGCAGCCCCGCGCCTTCTGCGCCGAGCACGACAGCCGCTGGTCGCGTCCAGTCCCATTCGGTGTAGTCGATTGCAGCATCTGCAGACGTGCCGACGACCCAAACGTTACGCTCTTTCAATTGCTCGATCAAACGGTTGAGGTTGGTGACTCGCGCCACGGGCAGATGTTCAACCGCGCCAGCGGATGCTTTCGACACAGTTTCGTTCAAACCGGCAGCGCGACGCTCAGGAATGAACACGCCGTTCACGCCTGCGCATTCAGCCGTCCGCAGAATCGCGCCGAGGTTTCGCGGGTCTTCAATCCCGTCCAACAGCAACACCAACGGTTCTTTCGCGCCACCATTCTTCGTGATTAACTCAAGCAGAACTTCGGCATCCGCATATTCCGCTGGCGCGACCCGTGCGACGACACCCTGATGGTGCGACGTTCCAGCTTCTCGATCCAATGCAGATCGCGGTGCATGCTTGATCGTGACCTGCTTTGCATGGGCCAGTTCGATCAATTCGCGCAGCCGAGCATCGCGTGCGCCTTCAGCGATGACGATCTCGCGCGGCACTCGTTCGCTTCTTAGCGATTCGATTACGGGATTAACCCCGTAAATTGAACGCAAAGACGACGATCCTTTTGAGCGATTACTCCTCATGTGTTTCCGCCAACTCCCTGCACCGCAGATGATGCAGCAATCGCGAATACTGGTTGAACTGCGTTTCGTTCGTGGTCGTCGTCACGGTCGCAAATGCGCGCTTTCCAACGCCGGTGCGCCTCAGTTGCGACGCCCGCATCTCGCGTTCGAGCGGCCAGACATGACCGAGCACGCCCCGCGTTCGCGCGTACGTCGTGTCGATCTTAACGTTCGCGGCGCGCTCGCGAAAGATATCTGTCAGCGCTTTCGCATTCTCGAAAGCGGTCAAACTCTTCGCCGCGCCGAGACATGAAAAATCGAAGCTGTTGACAAAAATGCGAAGCGCCGTGTCTGCGTTCGTCCACACGTCGAGCACCGCTTCATCAGACGAGACGTGACTGGCAGTTGACGGATTGGTCTCGCCGCCTCGCTTTTTTTCAACTTCATCATGCGTGGTTATCAAGCGTCCACTGACGATCAGAATTACTTCGCTCCATGAGGCGGAGAAATGCTCGCCAGAAGTTACGCTGAGTGCGGTAACCGAATCATCAGACCATCGCAAGGCACGCACTTTCTTGAACGAGCAGCCTTCGTTCAACTGCTGCTCGGAGATGGTAGCGACATCGCACCCCAACCCGCTAACTTCATCCGCAAAGCTCTTCGCGCGCGCATGGCTCTCGCACAGTCTTAACGGCAAGACGCCGCCCGCGCGGATTGCATTTTCAATTTCTGAAGTTTTCACTTCCAACATCGCCGCAAACTGCGCGATGGAAGCATCGTCAACTGGCCTCCTCTCATTGGGCACGAGCACAACGTACGTCCCTGAACCCGCAGGCTTTTCGCTACCTGTGAACTCATATTGGGCTTCGGGTGCGCCGCCGGTCACCAAAGCTGCGCCGCAATAGAGGCAGGCCGCACGCGTCGGCGGATTCGCGCGTGCGCACGCTTCGCAGTTAATCAACTCAGCGGCGGCAAAACTTTTCGGCTTTGGCTCTTGATCAGACACGATACGAATCAGTTCCCGAGTAATTCACCCGATCGACAATTATACAGATTCGATCGAATTAATTGTCGTCGCTTGACCTCGACGCGCCCGCGGAGCATTCTAATCGTGCCTATTGAAAATCTTATTTGGAGCAAGAACGTGAACCACTTTGATTCGAACAACAACATATCGTTGCAGTTCGGCCATCGCGGAAAAGTGGCGATTTTTATTGACGGAAACAATCTTTTTCACGCGGCGCGATTTCACAACATCGATATTGATTACAACAAGCTGCTGCGCGTGCTGCTGGGCGATGGTCGTTTGTTTCGGGCTTTCTTTTACACCGGCGTCGATGCCGGCGCTGAGCGTCAACAAGGATTCCTTCTCTGGATGAGACGCAACGGTTTTCGCGTCGTGCAGAAGGAGCTGAAGACCTTTTATGACGGGACGCGCAAGGCGAACCTCGATGTCGAGATTGCGGTCGATATGCTTTCGCTGGCCGGGCGTTATGATACAGCCGTACTAGTTTCTGGCGATGAAGATTTCGTTTACGCCGTGAATGCCGTGGCTTACAAAGGTTGCCGCGTGGAGATCGTGGGTTTCAGATCGAACACGGCGCCCAAGCTGATCGATGTCGCAGACTGCTTCATAGACCTCGGAGAAATCGCCGACAAAGTGCGCAAGGAATTTCCGCATGGACTGCGCTACGAAGATCGCGACATTCATGTCTCGCGACAACCAGAACCACCCGCGCCTTTCATTGAGCCGGTGCCTGCAATCGCGCCCGTCGTGACGGCTTGTTCAGACGACGAGCAGTTTCATCCGCCAATTGGATCGATTATCGAAGGCGACGATGGCGTGAGCTTGAGCACTTCGTGCGCGGACTTTATTCGCGTGACCGACGACCAGTAGAGTCCGAATCGATCAAACGGGCAGTGTCAGTCGTCGCGACTTATCGTCAGGACGGCCTGAGCAACTGCCCGCCATCTGCCGAGCCCGACACCCGGCAGAACCTCATGAATTGTGAAAATATTGATCGGTAGGTGCGGTTCTTCAGATTGTGAAGACGAACCAAACTAGCACACGCAGCCTTACGCATTTCCTCCAGCTCAGAGCCAGGGTTCGTAACTAAAAATTCAACAGAGCTTTGGGCGAAGACTTGTCGGGATCTAACGTGTCGGGATTGTGTCGGGAGCCGAAGTCTATCAAAAACCTCTTCGCGCTGCACGAAAAATGCAACGCCGAAAACTGCGCTACCAGCAAAACTCGCGGAGACTACCTCTCATCAATCGGCACATAAGGCACGTTGCGCGGGCCGACGTATTCAGCGCGCGGACGGATCAATTTGTTATCGGCATACTGTTCGAGGATGTGCGCCGTCCAACCACTGATGCGGCTCACCGCGAAAATCGGCGTGTAGAGATCGAGCGGAATTTCCATCATGTAATAAGTCGAAGCTGAGTACGCATCGACGTTGGGCAGCAGATTCTTCTCGCGCTTCATGATCTCTTCCAACTTCGCCGTGATGTCGTACCACTTTGTGTTGCCCTTGCGCTCGCCCATCTCTTTCGAGAAGCGTCGTAGATGCGTCGCGCGCGGATCTTCGGTCTTGTAAACCGCGTGACCGAAGCCCATGATTTTCTTCTTCTTCGACAAGGCGTTCTTGACGTAATCCTCGACGCGATCGACATCGCCGATCTCGAGCAGGATTTTCATGATCGCCGTGTTCGCGCCGCCGTGCAGCGGTCCGGATAGCGCGCCCAGCGCGGCAGTCACACAGCTATACATATCGGCCAATGTTCCGGCGACGACGCGGGCCGTGAACGTCGAAGCGTTCAATTCATGATCGGCCTGCAGAATTAACGCGACGTCCAGAACATGCGCGTCGAACTCATCGGGCATTTCGCCCTTCAACATGTAGAGAAAATTCGTGGCAATGCCGAGTTCGGGTTTTGGTTGAATGATTTCGAGATCGTTGCGGGCTCGATCGATGGCCGCGACGATCGCGGGAAACCTCGCGGTCAACCGGGTCGCAACTCGGATGCTGGCATCGCGCGAAAGGTCGCGCTTCTCTTCGTCAAACAACGCCAGCGCCGAAATCACGGTGCGCAGCATGTCCATTGGGTCCGTGCCTTTGGGGGCGCGCGAGCACATGCCCTTGATCAACTCAATGGCCTGCCACTGAAGTTCATATGCGGCCGCGAGATTTTTCTTCAGCTCATCCAGTTCGGCGCGCTTGGGCAAGCGACCGTTCCACAACAAGAACACGACTTCTTCAAACGTTGATTTCGTCGCGAGATCGTGAATATTAACGCCCTGATAAATCAGCTCGCCCTTTTCGCCGTTGACGTCGCCGATTGATGAGGATGCGGCAACGACTCCCCGCAAACCGGTGGCCACAGCACTTCCAGATTTGTCCATTAATTTTCGTCCTTAGAGTGTTCTTAAATTAAAGTCGAAGATAGCAGAGCGGTATTGACGTGACAAGCCACCATAAATCATCCGGCGGCCTTCGATTCCGACGTGAGCGCGAGCGCTACACGATCGCCGCGCCTCGCGTTGAGAATCGAAGCTGCCGAGGCATTTTTGGCGGCGATCTCGACGAAGCCCGCGCTGCCAAGAATCATGAACAGGCCCTCATCGGTTTCCGGTTTTGCTTGAGAAAAGAATTCCCGAAAGCCCACTACGTTCCGCCGATTTACAGTAAGGCTGGCGCCGGCCCCAAGCTGATTACCAAAGTGTCTCGGCGAAAGATTGGTAATGCAGTTTCCGTATCGATCGATGTGAATGATGCGGCCTTCGATATGATCGCCATTGATGTCCGGTTCGAGTTGTTTAAGAGAGACTATGTCTTGGACCACCGGGCCAAATTCTTCCGGCGCGCGACCGCTGGAGACGTGCGCCGCAACCGGCGCGAAAACATCACGACCGTGAAATGTTGTGCTCGATTCTTCGCGGAGGAACTCTTTGTTCGTGAGTTGCCGTGCGCTGTATTTCTCTTCCCGCTGGCAGATCCAACTGAAAAGTCCGTTGTCGGGACCAACAAAGAATTGAGTGGCGCACTCGATAAGAATCGCGAGTCGATCTGAGCCAACACCCGGATCGACAACGCCCAGGTGAATTGTCCCCGCCGGAAAATCTTTGTAAACGGAGAGGAGATTAAAAGCGGCCGCCTCAATATCCTGGGGAGGAATCTCGTGAGTGATATCGACGATCCGCGCGCGCGGATTGATCGAAAGGATCACTCCTTTCATCGCTCCGACAAAATAATCCTGCGTGCCGAAATCGGTGAGGAGAGTGATGATCGGATTATTGGAATTCGGCATCGCCTGCTGTGCGAATCCGCAACTGCTGTCCCTGATTTAGCCGGATGTCTTTTCCCTTTTGCGTCAGCACGCCGGCGGTGCCCACTCCCGCGCCTATCGTCGCGCCGATTGCCGCGCCGCTCCCGCCGCCCACTATCAATCCGATGATCGCGCCGATACCGGCAGCGCCGCCAACTTTCTTCACGTCGCTCTTGGTCGAATCCTGGCCTTGGACGCCACCCTCGGAATCAACTTTGCCGACACCTTCGCTGCTACCGGTGGCAATCACTTCGATGACCTGCGCGCTCATCTTTGAACTGCGCCCGTCGGCCAACCGGACCTGGTCGAACGAAAGTTGCAGTTGGGCGTTACCCTTGGCTTTTCCCGGCCGCTTCACTTGTTCAATGTGTCCATCGAGGACCGCGTCTTTGTAAGCGCCTGGTTCGAGGACGCGCGCCTGAAATCGATCGCCTTTCTGCGACGCGTCGGTCGAAAGATTATTCAACAGTTCGACGCGCATGATCGTGTCGCGAGGAATCATCGATGCGTTCGTCGTCGCTGTGTTCGGTGTGTTGTTCGGATCGGTCCTTCCCGGAGTTTTGTTTTGATCGATGGGATACTGAACCGTCGAGTCTTCCGTGCGCGGCCTTAAATCTGCCGGAATCGTCGAGTCGAAGGCTTTCCGATCATAGCCCGCGTTGTAGCCGACTTCGAATCCCTGACGGTATCCATCACGATATTCCTCGACTGATCCCCACGCCGAATTGAAAGCGCGATCGGCGTGATCGTACTCAGTCTTATTGCGGAATTCGCGCGGCGCGTTTTTCGCAACGTCGCTCACGCCGGCTTGATAACCGTCCGAATAGCCGGTGCGATAGCCGCGCATGATTGCGGTTGCCTGGTTTTGATCCTGCGAATCCTGCGCATGAACCGATCCGTGCGCCACGGAGATAGACAGAACTGCAAAAGTGAGAAGAAACGATAAACTTGACCTGAGGGGTTTCATCATTAACCTTTCTTGCCGACGATTATTGTTTCGCGGCATTACGAAAGGGAGAGCGCGTTCTTCAGAGCCTTGCTTGCTGACTCTGCCTAACTAGCGTCAAAATGCTAACACCGAGCGCAATCCGCCACCAACTGCTTCGGCAGCCGGTTTTCAGATGCACGCGCGGAAAAATCAGTTGTAATGCGAAGAGTTTATCTCGATCATAGCGCCACTACGCCCGTCGATGCCCGAGTCATCGAGGCGATGTTGCCTTACTTGACGGACAAATTTGGGAACGCCTCGAGCGTGCACATGTTCGGGCAAGAGGCGCGCGCTGCCGTCGATAAGGCGCGACGGCAAGTCGCCGCTCTGATCGGATCGCGCGCGAACGAAATCGTTTTCACGTCGGGCGGGACTGAGGCGAATAGCCTTGCAATTCGAGGCATTTGCGAAGCGGCGGAGGCACACGGCAAACATGTCATCACGTCGGCGATTGAACATCCGTCTGTCCGCGGTGTCATCGATCAACTTGAAAAGAGAGGTTGGGACGTCACGCGCCTGCCGGTTTACGAAGACGGCATTGTGCGCGTTGAGGATTTACGCGAGGCGATCAGAGACGACACGATTTTGATCAGCGTGATGATGGCGAACAACGAGATTGGGACGGTTCAACCGGTAAAGGAAATCGGTGAGATTGTACGAGGGGAAAGAGACCGCGAACATCGTCATCTCTGGTTTCACATCGACGCGGTACAGGCGGCCGGCCGTTTACCGATCGATGTTCAATCGCTGAATTGCGACCTGCTAACGTTGTCCGCACACAAAATCTACGCACCAAAAGGAATCGGCGCGCTGTTCATTCGCCGCGGTGTTCGCATCATACCGCAACAAATCGGTGGCCATCAGGAACGCGAGCGGCGCGCCGGAACCGAATCGGTCGCGAACGTTGTTGCCTTTGGCGCCGCGGCTGAGCTGGCCCAAGGCGAGATGGATTCTCGCAACGCACACACGCAACGTCTCCGTGATCGATTTGAAGCGGAAGTAAAAACCCGGATCGGCGATCTCGTCTTGAATGGAAATCCCGAACACCGCTTGCCGCACTTGTCGAACATTTCGTTTCGCTTCATCGAAGGCGAAGGCCTGCTGATTCATCTCGACATGCAAGGCGTTGCGGTCTCGACCGGTTCAGCGTGCTCCTCGGGAACGCTTGAGCCATCACCCGTGGTTCTTGCACTCGGACGTAACGATGAATTGGCGCGGGGATCGATTCGGTTCAGCTTTGGTAAAGATAATACGGACGAAGATATCGATTACGCAGTACTGGCTTTGACGAAAGCCGTGGGAAGCCTGCGCGCAATTTCACCTTTGAAGTTCGGAGTGCGGAGTGCCGAGTCTGGTGTTTCAACTTAACTAAGTAAGAGGATACTTCCACATGGCCGACTTCGCCAGACTCAACAAACTTGCCGATGAAACCATCTCCTTAGTCGCGGGATTCACAGGTTACCTTCGTCAACGTTTTACTCCAAACCCCGCACTCCAAACCCCGCACTAAGATGCCCTACTCCGAAATCTTCAAAGATCATCTCGCCCATCCTCGTAACGCCGGCGAACTCGCCGACGCCGATGTGGTTGTTGAGGAAACGAATCCCGTCTGCGGCGATCGCCTCCGACTGAGTCTCCGCATCCGCGAGGATTGGATCGAGGCCGCGCGTTTCCTCGCTTACGGCTGCCCGCCAACGCTCGCCTGCGGCTCAGCCATCGCCGGAATGATCGAAGGTATGCGCATCGACGAGGCGATGACTTTGACCAAGACCCAAGTAGCCGAGGGGGTTGGCGGTCTCTCTTCCCGCAAGCAACATGCAGCCTCTCTCGCGATCGAAACGCTGAACTCAGCGCTTACCAAATATGCATCAAGTCATCGCTAAGAATCGACGCCACCTGTCCGCGTAATCTTGCATTCATGTTCGCAAGCCGCAGCTTTCACTAACAATCTGTCGCGCACAGTAGTTGCCATGACTGAGCCAAATCCTTCTGAAGGAGGCACCCCGATGCTGCAACGACTGTTCATCGCTTTACTCCTGGTATTCGGTCTAACGACCGCGACAATCGCTCAGACACCACCGCCGTTTCTCGACAAGGACGCAGCGCGCATTCGCGAAAAGATCGAAGACCTTGGCGTCGGACATCGTCTGACCGTGAAGATTAAGAACGGCGATTACTATCACGGCACGATTTCGAAAATTGAGCCGGCGAGTTTCGAGATCGCGGAAGTCGATCTCGCGCAGGTCGTGAAGTTTCAGTACGCCGAAATCAAAAGCCTTTACGGAAGCTACGGCGAGAAGAACATTTTCGGAAAGCGGCCTAACCCAAAGAAGAGTTCATTCATCGCTCTCGGAGTTTTGGCCGGCCTGCTGATCGTGCCAATCATTATGGTGGCCACAGCACGCGACTGATTTCGTTTTACGAATTGAGTAAGACTCGCGAGTCAGCGCTGACGTGGGGGCGTCGGTTGCGCCTTCTTGTTGTGATATTCAGGGCCACAATACTTCTTCGGCTCCTGACCAATCACGAAGGTCTTTGTCCGAATCACGGGACAACTATCGACCGCGATCAATCCTGTCGTCGGATCGATGTCGAGCGTGATGGTTCCCTGGAGTCTCTCAGACGAGTCGCCATCAAAATAGTCGCGCGACTTAGTTTTGGCATCCGGCTTTGGAGTTGGCTTCGGCTTCGGTGAATCAAGCGGCGGCAGCGACGCCGGTTCGGTCTGCGAATTCTGTTCGGAATCCTCGCTGGCGTCCTTGGCGAAATCGTCATTCCCTTCAGCTTTCTCATTGCTCGGCGACGTGCCGTTGATAAAGAATTCCGATCGCTTGTTCGGCGCATCAGCTTTGGCTACATCGCCCGTTGCCGGATCGATGTCGACCTGCTGAATGCCTTCGGGCATGGACCAATCACCCTGCCATTCCGGATGCGTCGTGAGGGCCGCGCTCATGAAGTCGGCCCAAATCGGCAGCGCGGAAGCGGCGCCAGTTAATCCCAATTGCGATCCATCATCGAAGCCAACCCACACCACGCAAACCAAGTCGGGCGTAAAACCGGCGAACCATCCATCGCGCGACGTTCCGGTCTTACCCGCAACATTGAATTTGAACCCGCGCGCGCGAATCGGCGCGGCGGTGCCGCGGTTCACCACATCCTTCATGAACGAAGTCATCACGTAAGCAACCTCTGGACGTAAGACTTCGTTCTTCTGCGCGTTTGGCTGCGCGATGGTTGTGCCGCTGCCGGTAGTCACGCGCGTGATCGCGATCGGTGTCGTGCGCGTTCCGTTGGCCGCGAAAGCCGTGTACGCAGACGCCATTTGCAGAGGCGTGGCTTCAGAGGTTCCCAAAGCCATCGCCGGATACGCGTGCGGCACGCGTGGCAGTCCGGCCTTCGCGGCCAGATTCATTACGCGCCCGATCGAAACTTCCATCGCCACATCAACGGTAACGACGTTCAGGCTATGGACCATCGCATCGCGCAGCGTGACCGGCTGCATTGAATACTTGTCGCCCATATTGCCCGGCGAATATTCCTGGTTGTCGTAAGTGAAAGTTTTCGGCTCGTCTTTGAATGTCGTTGCCGGCGTAATCACACGAGGTATCGGATCGTAGGCGGTGTTGAGCGCCGTTGCGTAAACGAAAGGCTTGAAGACCGATCCGGGCTGACGCAATGCTTCCGCGCGATTCAATTGGCTCTTGGTGTAATCGCGCCCGCCTACCATTGCGACGATCTCGCCGGTATGCGCGTTCATCGCGACGAGCGCGGCTTGCACCGTTCCTTCCGGCTTGCGCTTCGCTTCGATTTTATCCAGGGCCGTGAGTTGTTTCGTAACTGCCGCATAAGCCGCGCGCTGCAAATCCATATCGACCGAGGTGTAAATGCGCAGGTGATCCGCGCCTTCACCGGTTACGAGATCGCCAAGCTGGTTCTGAACGTAATCAGCAAAATAAGGCGCGTCGGAAATATCGATGCGCCCTTTCGCCGGCGCCAGCTTTAGGTCAGTAGCTTCGGCTTGCTTCGCCTGGTCGTCACTGATGGTTCCGGTTTCCGCCATCGACTCGAGCACCTGATTGCGACGCGCACGCGCAGTGTCTGGATCATGAAACGGATTGTATCGATTGGGACTGCGAATGATGCCGGCGAGGAAAGCAGATTCCGGCAAAGTCAGATTCGTGACGTCTTTGTTGAAGTAAGCGCTCGACGCCTCGCCGAATCCATTAATGGAAAAACCCGACTGCTGCCCGAGATAAACTTGATTGCAGTAGAGCGCGAAAATTTCCTGCTTCGACAAACGAGTCTCGAGAATGACCGACATGTACGCTTCGGCAATCTTTCGCTTCAGGCTGTACTCGGGCGATAGCAAGAGGTTCTTGACGAGCTGTTGCGTGATACTCGATCCGCCCTGCCGGGCGAGCGGAGAGTTCGGATCGCTGTCGTATCGCCGCAGCAGCGCGCGAATTATGCCGCGAATATTGACGCCATGATGCTCGAAGAAGGACCGATCTTCGGTAACGACGATCGCATTTCTCAGATTCTCAGGCACATCGTTGAAACCAATCACGCGACGTTTGGCGCGCTCGCGGCCGGTGACTGAACTGATAAGCTCTGGCTCGAGTTGCGCGCGCTCAACCCGCGTGTTGCCGTCTTTGAGACTGATGTAGTTGATCGCTTTGCCGCCGCGCGCGAACTGCACCCGCAGCGCCTGAATTGGATGAGCATTATCGATGACTGAGTCAGGGCCGGGATCGATTTCGATCGTCTCCCCCATTGCCGCGTATCGACCGCGGGCGGCGTCCGCTTGCTGGTTACGTTCGACGTAGCCGGCACGTCTTAGATAAGCAATCAGCTCATCTTCGGAAAGGTTCTGGCCTGCGCGAATTTGTTTGGGCGCGGCATAGATGCCCGCCGATCGCGTGAAGACTTCGCCCTTCAGAAGATTGTCGATGCGCGCCGAAAAAATTACCCAGTAGTAAACCAGGATGGATATCACGAGCGCCGCGACAACAACTGCTGGAATAGCCAGATACGGTTTTAAGAGCAGCCGCAGAAGCCGGCGCAGAAAGCTGGGTTCGGGCTCGTCATAACGAATGACACGCGGACCCGATGGCGGCACACCGGTGCGCCGAACAATTCGCGGTACGTTGTCATCAGGTGGATGCCGAATTGCCATGAAGAACGATACGCTTTCGGCCTCTGGGGGGCACTGCTGAATCTGATGCTAAACTGTTATGCTTTCGCTGTCCACCATTGATTGACAGATGTTTAGCCTTTCATTATTTTGGCTGTCATTCCCCGACCCGAGTTGCTCGTCCGGCAACGTTACAGCCTTCAACGAAGGGAATCTCTAATGAAGCCCAGATTAATCACCCTCTCCGCAGTTTCTTGCGTGCTGGCGCTTGCGATTTGCTACAGCCATCAGAATTCGCACTCGCAAACGACCAAGGCGCCGGCTCCGACGCTTTCCAAAGCTGAACAGGATCTACTTAACGAGATCAATCTCGCGCGCGCCAATCCCCAGGAGTACGCCGGCTATCTCGAGAAGTTGAAGCCGTTGTTCAAAGGCAAGGCGTACAGTCCCGCGGGCCAGGCCACGTTGGAAACTCAGGAAGGATGGAGCGCAGTTGAGGACGCGATCAAGTTTCTGCGCGCCGCCAAACCACTCGGTCCGCTATCGACATCGCAGGGGCTTTGTCTCGCCGCGCTTTCGCATGTGAAGGATCAGAGCAAGAGCGGCGCGACGGGACACGCTGGCGGTGATCGCACGATGATTGAAGATCGCGTGAAGCCCTACGGAAGTTGGCAGGGCGGCATCGGCGAGAACCTCGGATACGGGAACGAATCGGCGCGGGAACTACTATTGACCTGGCTAATAGATGATGGCTTTGCCAGTCGCGGTCACCGAAATCGGATCATGAGTGACAGCTACAAGGTTGCCGGCGTCTCATGCGGTCCCCATCCTGAGTATGGCGCAATGTGCGTCTTGACGCTGGCCGGTGGTTTCATCGACAAAGTAACTCCGCAACCAGTCACAAACATTTCGATGAAGCCAACGAACACGACGGCTAACAGCAACACGTCGAAGCCGGCAAACACATCGGGGAAGAAACGACCTCGCGGCTGATTGGTAGCGATAAATTCTGCAAACGGAAAAGGCTTTCCGATTCAGCGATCGAAAAGCCTTTAGTTTTGGATGGTCGGGACGGCGAGATTCGAACTCGCGACCTCACGCACCCCAAGCGTGCGCGCTACCAGGCTGCGCCACGTCCCGTCAAAATCGTTTTCAGTATGGACGCAAAATTCGCTTTGTCAAACCCGCTGCAAAGTTCAATCTTTCTTAAGACGCAACTTCTCGAGTTCGTCATCACCCTTGCTCAGGATGTCCAGAATCTCGCGCAGTTCCGAAGCCAATTTCTTCAATGAAGCTGACTGTTCGGTCCTGCCCGTTCCAGTCGGAACTGGCGATGACGTGGTGAGTTTTGCCGCGAGTGACGGAGGAGGTTGTAAACTGCGCATGGGTTTGGCCTGTGCTGATTGATGGTTCTCCCGTCCCGGTGATTTGAGTTCGCTTGCCAATTTCTTTTTCGCTCCGGCGATGGTGTACTGCTCGTCGTAAAGCAATTCCTTGATTCGCAAAGCCATCTCGACGTCACGTCTTCGATACGTGCGTTGACCCGCGCGGTTCTTCTGCGGCGCCAGCATCGGGAATTCGGTCTCCCAATATCGCAGCACGTGAGCTTGAACGCCGGCGAGTTCGCAAACCTCTCCAATCTTAAAAAACAGCTTTTGGGGGATCTCAACGGAGGTTTGGCTCATCGAGTTAAAGCGAACCAGGAACGCGATGCCAAGACCGGGCCGAGTTTTTGATTGGCAACACGAACGCAGGCGCATGTTACTTGCGTCACAAGCCAGTGTCAACACTTACATTTAAGCGCCCTCACTTAAGCTACGGCATTAAAGGTTGTATCTGAACTTCCAAGCTGCGTGGTTTTCTCTGACTGGAGAATAGACGATGCGAGTAATGGTGGTTATAATCGCACGTTATCAAATCATAACTCACGTTTCAGTTCCTGGAGGTTCATTCCAAGTGTCCGCATCTGTCGTTGCTTCCTTTCGTCTAGCCAGGCGCTTCGACGAAGTCGGTTTTTCTGACATCGTAAAAGTCCGAAACCGCGTGATGGAATTGCTCGCCCGCGGAGAGACCGTGTATCGGTTCGAAGGCGGCGAGCCCTATCGCAACACGCCCGAACACATCAAGCAGGCCGTGACCTCCGCGCTGACCGAAAACAAAACTCGGTACGCGCCGTCTTCTGGCATCTCCGAATTGCGGCATGCGATCGCTTACAAGCTTCAAGAAAAGAACAACATCGACGCCTCGCATGAAGATGTCATCGTCGTGAACGGCGGCATGCAAGGCTTGTTCGCTGCGTTTCAGGCGGTCGTCAATCCTGAGGATGATGTGCTGATCTTCTCGCCCTACTGGACGCCGATCAAGGATCTCGTGGCGCAGTGTGGCGGACGTTCGGTGCTCGTGCCGACGGAAGAAGCACGAAGTGAAGGGATGCGCGAAACGCTGGTTCGTTACGCAACCGATCGGACCCGCGCGATCTATTTCAATACGCCGACGAATCCTTCGGGTGTAGTCTTCACCCGCGCAGAGGCAAAAGAAGTTGCGCACTTCGCAATCGATCGGAATCTGATCGTCATCGCCGACGAAGCTTATGAAGATATCGTGTATGAAGGCGAACACGTTTCAATCGCTTCTTTGCCCGGGATGTTTGAGCGAACCATAACCTGCTTCACGCTTTCGAAATCGTACGCGATGACCGGCTGGAGGATTGGCTACGCGGTCGCGGCCGAGCCGTGGATGACCGGCCTCGCCAAAGCCGTGCTGTATTCATCAAACGGTGTCTCGACCCCGACGCAGTGGGCCGCATTGTCCGCCTTCACAACCGAGTCGGATTTTCTCGATGCATCGCGCGCTGAATATCGCCAGCGACGCGATGTGTTGGTCGCCGGATTGAACGAACTCGGACTCACTTGCGGGCCGCCGGCTGGAGCGTTTTACGTTTTTCCAGACGTGACCAGCATCGATTCGGATAGCCGCAAGGCAGCTGAAATTCTGCTCACCAATGCGCAAGTAGCAACAGTTCCTGGCGTCGTCTTCGGCCCGCAGGGCGAGGGTCGCGTCCGCTTTTCCTTCTCGACTTCGATGGAAATGATCGAAGGCGGTCTTGAATCGATGCGCCGCAATCTGTAGGCGGCGCAATCCGAGAATCAAGAAATTCTTGCCGCGGATGAGCGCGGACTAGCACGGATAAGAAAGGTGGTGGGCTCCCAAGCAACGTTTGTGTCTTATCCGCGAAAATCTGCGTTAATCTGCGGCTTGTTGTTAGCGCTGCGCCACCCATGAACGAATTCGATTTCATCGATCAGCTTCGCCGGCAAACCCGATCCCGGAGGCACTCAGCTCGTGTAATCAAGGGCATCGGCGACGACGCGTCCGTCATCGCTGAAACCGGCGATCGCGATCTCGTCGTCACGACCGATCTGTTAGTCGAGGGTATCGACTTCATCCGCAACGCGACCCCGGCTAGGCTCCTCGGTCACAAGGCGCTCGCCGTTTCCTTGTCTGACATCGCCTCGATGGGCGCGCGCCCGTTCTGGTCGTTCGTTTCCATCGGAATGCCGCGTGAAACCTGGGACACGAAATTTAAGAACGATTTCTTCGAAGGCCTCCTTGCGCTCGCAGATCAATTCGGAGTGACGCTCGCGGGCGGCGACGTCTCGGAAACGAAAACAGGAATCGTGATCGACTCGGTGGTTCTTGGCGAAGTTGCATCGGGCGCGGCGGTGTTACGTTCAGGCGCGCGAACTGGCGATCAAGTTTTCGTCACGGGAACGCTCGGCGCCGCCGCCGCCGGAGTGAAATTGATCGAAAAGGGCGCGCGGATAAGTGGAAAGTCAGAAGTCGAGAGTCGGGAGTCAGCGCGGCCTGAGGGAGCAAGCGGGTCAGCCGACGTCAGACCTGACGACGACGCGATTCAATCGCTTCTTCTCCGTCAACTCAGCCCGTCGCCGCGTGTCGGCTGGGGCATAGTGCTTGGTGAAGAGATACTTGCGACGGCGATGATCGATCTCAGCGATGGGCTCTCGTCTGATCTGAGCCACTTGTGCAAGGAAAGTAACGTCGGGGCATTGATTGATTCAGCCTTAATTCCACTCGATGAAGATGTGAAACATCTGTGTGGCCGGCGAGCGCTCGATCCGCTTGCGTTGGCCTTGCACGGCGGCGAAGATTTCGAATTGCTGTTTACGGTCAGTCCAGAGAATATCGCGCGTCTTCCCAAACGGGTCGATGGCATCGCGATTTCGCGCATCGGCGAAATCAGGTGTGACGCTAAGACGGTGCGCATTCACGAGAAGGATCGAACTTGGGAGCTAAAGCCTGAGGGCTACAAACACTTTGATTAGTCGCTCACCTCGTCGAACACACGTTTGACTCGCCGATTTCCCTTCCCTAGACTCAGCCCAATGCTCCGCATTCACAACACGCTCTCCGGCCAGCTTGAAGAATTTCGCCCCATGGTCGCAGGCGAAGCAAAGTTCTATTACTGCGGGCCGACGGTCTGGGATTTTGGGCACATCGGAAATTTTCGCTCGACAATCGCCGCCGACATCCTGCGCCGCTATCTGAAGTTCAAAGGCCTGCGCGTGACTTCAGTGATGAATCTGACCGATGTGGACGATCGAATCATCGCGAAGGCGGCTGAAGCGGGAAAGACGATCGACGAATACACCGCGCGCTACATCGACGCTTTCTGGGAAGACTTTGATGCGCTCGGCTGCGAGCGTCCCGACGTGGCGCCGCGCGCAACGCGTCACATCGACGAGATGGCGGACATCATCGCGAAGTTGGAGCAGCGCAATCACGCTTACCGATCCGACGACTCGATTTACTATCGCATCAGCTCGTTCCCGAACTACGGCAAACTCTCCAAGATTAACTTCGCGGGAAACATCGCCGGCGGCAGCCAGCGCGTCGATACTGACAAATATGAGAAGGAAGACGCGCGCGACTTCGCCTTGTGGAAGGCGCCAGCGAGCGCTGACGAACCTGCCTGGGATTCGGTCGTGGGCCGTGGCCGGCCCGGCTGGCACATCGAATGTTCCGCGATGTCAATGAAGTACCTTGGCGAGACCTTCGATTTGCACCTCGGCGGAATCGATCTGGTTTTTCCGCATCACGAAAACGAAATCGCGCAGAGCGAAGGCGCGACCGGCAAGCAGTTCGCCCGCTACTGGTTTCACTTCGAGCATTTGAAGGTCGAAGGCGAAACCATGTCGAAGTCGAAGGGCAACTACTACACGTATCGCGATCTGATCGAGAAAGGATTCACCGCCCCGGCGATTCGTTATTTTCTGCTGAGCGTGCCGCCGCGGAAGCAACTCAACTTCACGTTTGACGCGTTGCGCGGCGCGGAAAAGACTATCGCCAGTCTGCGCGACTTTCGCGCGCGCGTGCAGGAAGCGCGAACTGAAAGTGGTCGAAACGAAACGATTTCCGCGACGGTCCTGCAAGCATTGAAGGATTTCGAAGCCGGCATGGACGACGATCTGAACACGTCGGTGGCGCTCGCTGCGGTTCACGATCTGACCCGCGAAGTGAACACCGCTTTGGCAAGAGACGCTCTGCGCGCCGATGATCAGCACGAAGTGCTCGACGCGATCGCCCGATTCGACAGTGTGCTTAATGTGTTTGGGGAATCGAAGCCGCAGATACTTGACGAAGAGATTCAGAGGCTGATCGACGAGCGTCAGGAAGCGCGGCATCGACGCGACTTCAAACGCGCGGACGAAATTCGCGACGAACTCGCCGCCCGCGGGATCATTCTGGAAGACACGAAAGACGGCGTCCGCTGGAAGCGAAAATAGAGCGCACTGATCACCATGGTGTGGCCTCTGATCACGACCTGAGATGGCGACCCGACCCAACATCCGACCCCAGACTTTCTTTCGCATTCGCTACGCGGCCCTGGCGCTTGTTGTTGCCATCCTGATCGGCACGATCGGCTTCACGCTCATCGAACAATGGAGCGTCGGCGAAAGCTTGTACGTCACCGTACAGACGCTCACGACGGTTGGCTACGGGGACATTCCACCGCACAGTTCGATGGGCCGCGCTTGGGCGGTCTTTGTCATGCTGATCGGCGCCGGTGGAGTTGCGCTGGCGGTCTCGACCATAGTTCAATCTGTCGTTCAGAGTGAGTTGGTCGCGACTTTTGGTCAGCACCGGCTCACGCGCAGGATGAGCAAGATGCACGATCACTACATCATTTGTGGCTCAGGCCGCGTCGGTTCGCATTTGATTCGCGACCTCGCTGGATCGAATCAGCCGTTCGTCGTGATTGAAAATAATGCCCAGGTCGCGGCTGAGTTTAGTCAGCGCGGGATTACGGTCCTGGTTGCCGACGCGACGTTAGAGGAGACGCTGCGCGAAGTTGGCGTCGATCGAGCGCGAGGTTTGGCGGCGTGTCTCCCGAATGATGCTGACAATGTTTACGTCGTGCTGACGGCTCGCGATCTGAATCCGAATTTGCGCATCGTCGCCCGCGCCGCGGAAGAGCAAGCCGAGGCGAAGTTGCTGCGCGCCGGCGCGAATCACGTCGTCGCACCGACGATCATAGGCGGGCACCGCATCGCGGTCGCGTTGACGAAGCCGGCGGTGAGTGAATTCATGGATTCGATCACGGCGAATGAGCTTGGCCTTGGATTCGAGCAGGTTGAAGTTGATTCCGCTTCACACCTGGTTGGCCAGGAACTGCGAGCTACGCCGATTCGTTCCGAGCTGGACATCGTGATCATCAGCATTCGTCGCCAGGATGGCCAGATCATTTTCAACCCCGCGGCCGATTGCAAGATCGAAAGCGGCGACATCCTGATAGCCATCGGCCAAATGGAATCGCTGACCAGATTGAGCCAGATGGCGCGGGGGATAAGTTAGTTTCGAGTTACGAGTTTCTAGTGTCCAGTTGATTGCACGACCGAACCTAAACACGAAACTCCAAACTCGAAACTCGAAACTGATTTGAGAATCTTAGTCACAGGCGGCAGCGGTTATCTCGGCACACATGTCCGCCGGTTTTTTGATGCTGAAGATCTTTCGCGGCGATCCCATCTCGACATTCTCAATCCGCTCGACGCCGCTCGGGTTAGCGCCTACGAAGTCGTAATTCATCTCGCGGCTCATCTCAGCAAAGATCCTGCCGACGCCGAACAGTGCTTCCGGACGAATGTCGAAGGCACGATCAATCTCCTTCAGAACGTCGAGCCTAACTCAGTCTTCATCTTCGCTTCGACAAAGGACGTTTACGGCGCGCACGCGGACAATTTTGATGAAGTGCCGGAGACGTGCGTGACGGACTATGCAAACCAATCGGCCCTGGAATGGTCGAAACTGATCGCCGAAAAGTACGTTGAGTATTACGCCGCACGGCGAAATTTTCGTTCGTGCATCTTTCGCCTTTCGACGGTTTACGCCCGACCTTCCGAGGGAAATCAATATGGTTTCGTGACGCATTACGTTGAGTCGGTGAAGCATCGTTGGCCGATCCGTTTGCCTCTGGAAGGCAAGCCCGTGCGCGACATTCTGCACGTTGACGATTTTTCGCGAGGCTGTCGCGCGTTCGTCGATTCATCGGTTGGGCATGGGTTGTACAACCTCGGCGGCGGGCGCGAGAATGCGCTGTCGCTGCGCGAAATCATCGACAAGATTGGCGAGATGATTCAAATCGAACCGGTGTTCGATCAAGCTAGTCCGCTGCCGGCGCCGGTGCCAGTGAATTACATTTCAGACTTGTCGCGGGTGCAGCACGAATTGAATTGGCAGCCTGAGATTGGGATCGAAGAGGGATTGCGGACTCTTTTGTAACGTGAACAAACTGACTGCATACGAGATCGGACGGATCGTCGTGCGATCGCCAACTTGGGTGGGCGATGCAGTAATGAGTGTGCCTGCGCTCAGAGAACTGCAGCGACTGTTGCCCGCCGCACACATCACCGTCGCTGCGCCGCCGGGAACATCAGACATCTTCACCCACGCAGATTTTGTCAATGACGTCATTGTCACTGAGCCGAAGTTTCTGCCTTCAGTTCGTCGCTTGCGAGCCGGAAAATTCGATCTCGCGTTGTTGTTTCAGAACTCGTTCAAGTCCGCGTTCGTTCCTTTTGCCGCCCGCGTTCATTTTCGAATCGGTTACGACACGGAGCGTCGCGGCCCGCTCCTGACAGCCGCGATTCCTGTACCGCCGTGGAAGAACGAGCGGCACGAGAGCTTCTACTACCTGAATCTCGTCGCCGAGCTGGAGCGGCTGGTTTTCGGATCGGACAAGATTGCTAACGCTGAGCCGCGTTTCGACCTTTCGGTTTCCGACGCTCGCAAGGAGCAAGCGCGACAGTTCCTGCGCGACAACGGGCTGCCTGCCGATAAGCCGCTCGCGATTCTCTGCCCAGGTTCGGTGAACAGTCGGGCCAAGCGGTGGCCGGCCGAGCGTTATGCCGAGTTGTCGGATCGTTTGATCGAGGCGGGAATGAACGTGGCGCTAATTGGATCGCCCGCGGAACTGGAAGTCTCGCAGCAGGTCATTGCTCACACCAAACTAAGACCGACGCTGCTGACGGGCAAGACATCGGTCGCGGAAGCAGTCGCTTTGATTAGCGTCGCGGATTTGCTGATAACGAACGATACTGGGCCGGCTCATATCGGGGCGGCGCTAGGCACGCCCACACTGGTTATCTTTGGACCGACGAATCCGCTGACCACGTATCCGTTTTCGCCGAACGCGAAGATGATTCGCGAGCCACCCGACTGCGCGCCGTGCATGCTGCGCGATTGCCCAATCGACCACCGATGCATGACCGCGATCAGCCCTGCCCAGGTCTTCGCGGAGGCAACGTCGCTGGTCCAACGGCGCTCGGTACAAATATCTGGATAGAATTGCGAAATACCGTGACCGCTCGCCGTCGCCATCAACCGAACGTATGGTACGATCGGCGCACGACAGGCGATCTCTTCAGCCGATTCGTTCCGCGAATGCGAATTCTCATTGTAAAACTAGGCAGCATTGGCGATGTCGTGCACACTCTGCCGTCGCTGGCGGCAATCCGCCGGGCGCTGCCGGATGCAGAAATTTCCTGGGTCGTCGAACGGCGTGCCTCTGAAATTTTGCGGGACAACCCGTTATTGGATCGCCTCATCGTAATCGACACGAAGGCCCTGAGGCGCGGGCTGATGTCTGGGGAGACGCTGCGGGCACCGCGCCAGCAGTTACGTCTGCTACGCGCCTCGGCCTTCGATCTCGCCTTAGATTTCCAGGGATTAATCAAATCAGCAATGATTGCGCGACTTTCCGGCGCGCGGCGAATTGTAGGTTTCGCGCGCCAGGAGCTGCGCGAGCCGCCCAGCCGCCTGCTCCATCACGAATCCATTTCGATTCCTGAACGTCTGCACGTGATCCGAAAGAATTTGGCGTTGGTTGGGTCGGCGTTAGACGTTTCGATTCCACAGGGTGAAGCTGAACTGGAATTCCCCATCGCGATTGATGAAAAGCACGAGATTGAAGCTGACCGTGCGGCCTCAGGCACAGGCGGCCGTTACGCGATCCTGAATCCTGGCGGCGGGTGGCCGACGAAGCTTTGGAGCGCGGAAAAATTCGGTTTGCTCGCGGATGAACTCTGGAATCATTTTGGTTTGCATGCACTCGTAACCTCAGGACCGGGCGAAGACGAGCTAACACAACGCGCGCTGGCATCGTCTAAATCCGGAAAGGCCAGGGCCGTCTCAGTTTCTTTGAAAGGCTTCTGCGCGCTGGCCAAAGGTGCGCAAGTTTACGTCGGCGGCGAGACCGGCCCTACGCATCTCGCGGTCGCGATGCGCACTCCGGTGGTCGGCTTGCTAGGTCCAACCGAGTGGTGGCGCAACGGCAGCATTTATTCGGACGACGTTTGCGTCGAGCGCACTGACATCGACTGTCGTGAAAATTGTCACCGGCGATCCTGCTCGCAATGGATCTGCATGGACATCGATGTCGAACGGGTGCTGAACGCCGTAACGGAACGCCTGCGGCGCGCGAACCGACTCGTTCCCGAGCGATTGGTTTCGATTGGCTAGACGCGGAACATGGATGCAGCGATGGCGCGTGCCGCTAGGCTTCGTCTGCGGCGCGCTCTTTTTGCTTTTTGCAAAGCCAACCTGGTCACTGCTGCTGATCGGCGGCGCGGTCGCCTTGCCCGGAGTCGGTTTGCGCGCGTGGGCTTCGGGCCACCTGCGAAAGAACGAGAGTTTGGCCACGAGTGGGCCATATGCTTTCACGCGCAATCCCCTTTACCTCGGAAGCTTTCTGATCGGCGTTGGTTTTACAATTGCTGGCGGCGTTTGGTGGCTGGCAATTGTGCCGCTGGCGTTATTGCTGGGCATCTATCTGCCCGTAATGCGCGTCGAATCGGCGACGCTGGCAGAGTTGTTCGGCACGAAGTATCAACGCTACGCGCGTGACGTTCCCCTCTTCCTGCCCCGGCTCTCTCCCAATCGAAGCGCAATTACGCCGGCGAGATTCGACCGCAGTCTCTATTTGAGATACCGCGAATATCGCCTGGCTTTGGGTGTTGTAATCGCATGGGCACTGTTGGTCGCAAAAATGATTTATTTCAAATAGCATGTTCTACAATCGATTCATTAGTTTTAATCGCAAAGTCGGTGTTGTCGTAATTCTGCTTGCGGCGTGCAGTTTCGCTTTAGCGCAACAGCCGCAGCGCGCGGCACTGCCATTCGAGCGTGGCGAGGAGCTTGTCTATCAGGCAGAGTTCAGTCGCGCTCTTTTGCGCGGGGCTAACGTCGCGGAGTTTCAATTCAAGTCTGTGCGCGAAAACATCAGCAAGGACGGCGAGGACCCTGTTGTGTTGCATCTCACCGGCGATGTAGTCAGCAAGGGTTTGTTCCCGAAGATCGCCGGCTTCAAGTTTCATCAGCACGTTGAATCAGTGGCCGATGTCGAACCATTCACGGTACTTCACACGAACAAAGTTGAAGAGCAAGGCAAACGCTCACGCGTGCTTGAGGCCGTTTTCAATCACGAAACGCACAAGGCGGTCTGGAGCGAGCGCAGTCCCAATCCAGGAAGCATCTCAATCGATTTCTCAGAGCCGATTCAGGATGTTCTGACCGTCATCTACTTCTTACGGACTCGGAAACTGAAAGTGGGTGACAGCTTTGACGTTCCCGTTAGCGATGCGGGCCGGCTATTCCGTCTGTCGGTCAAAGCCGTTGAAGCAAAGGAATTGAGCACCGTACTAGGCAAGGTCAAGACTATTCGCGTCGAACCTGCACTATTCGGCGATACGGCGCTCGTGCGCGCGCGAGGTTCGTTATCGATTTGGTTGACGGACGACGATCGTTGCTTGCCCGTGAAAGCCCAATTAAGAGTCGAGATCGGCACCTTCGACATAAAACTGAAGAGCGTCAGTTACCTTCAGCCGCAATAAGGATGGCTTAAACCATTTGGCTTCCCCGGTGAAATCCCCGCTCATCATCGGCCATCGTGGCGCGTCAGCAGTCGCTCCTGAAAACACGCTCGTCGCTTTCGAACGAGGCTTCGCAGACGGCGCGGACGGAATCGAGTTGGATGTCCGTCTATCACGCGACGGCGTTCCCGTGATCATTCATGACGCGAACCTGAAACGCACTGGCGGCAGCGCACAGGCAATCGCTGAGCTGACGGCTGCGGAACTTGCCCGAGCCGATGTAGGCAGTTGGTTCAATCGTGCGCATGCAGCGTTGGCGCGCCCGGAGTATGCGAAGCAATTTGTCCCGACGCTCGAGCAAGTCTTCGCAACACTCGAAACTCTACGGGCGAAAGATCGAATCATCTATGTCGAACTTAAGATCGATCGGGGCGACGAGTTTCGCGGTCTGGTTGAAGCAGTCGCGGACCTGATTTCGCAGCGCGGCCTGACCAAACAAGTAGTGGTAATCAGCTTCCAGTTGGCCGCAGTCGCTCTAATCAAGGAACTCAATTCGTCGATTCGCACTGGGGCGCTTTTCGAGCCGAAGCGCTCGGCGCATCGCGTAGTCCGCAGCAGTCCCATGATTTCCGCGGCGCTAGAATGCGGCGCCAACGAGATTTTGTTTCACCGGTTGCTCGCGACCCGCCGCATCGTCGAAACAGCGCTGGAGGCCGATCTCGTTCCAGTCGTGTGGACGGTTGACGATCCGAAATGGATCGAGCGAGCACACAATCGAGGCATTCACGCGCTGATAACGAACGATCCTGCGATGATGATTAAGTAGCATATGCTTCAGCCTGTTGCTAGCCGCTAGAACGCAAAACACAGGCTGAAGCCTATGCTACAAACGTGCGAATCAATCGCTTCTCATGTATCATCGTCGGTCTTGTTAACTTGTCTGTTTTCATTCGGAGGAAACTTTAGGAATGCCGGTTAAGAAAGGCGCGGAAATCGCGCCCGCTAAGGGAAAGCTCGGTGTTTTGCTGGTCGGTCTGGGCGCCGTCAGCACTACTTTTATCGCAGGTGTCGAAGCAATTAAGGAAGGTTTGGCCGAACCGATCGGCAGCCTCACGCAGATGGGCACGATTCGGCTCGGGAAGCGCACCGACAATCGCGTCCCGAAAATCAAAGACCTCGTGCCTTTGGCGAAATTGACTGATTTGGTCTTCGGCGCATGGGACATTTTTCCGGATTCAGCCTACGACGCGGCGCTGCATGCGGGCGTGCTCGAGAAGGACTTAGTCGAGAAGCTGAAGAAGCCACTTCAGAAGATCAAGCCGATGAAAGCGGTCTTCGATCAGTCATACGTCAAGCGCCTGAGTGGAACGAACGTCAAGACCGGCAAAAACAAGCTCGAAATGGCGAACCAGCTCATCGCCGAAATCGCTGAGTTCAAGAAGAAAAACAAATGCGATCGTCTGGTAATGATTTGGGCGGCCTCGACCGAAGTCTTCATGAAGCAGCACGCGGTGCATCGCAACCTCGACACGTTCGAGAAAGCGATGCGCGAAAATCACAAAGCGATTGCGCCTTCGATGGTTTATGCCTATGCGGCTTTGAAATCCGGCATTCCCTTCGCGAACGGGGCACCGAATCTTACCGTCGATATTCCGGCGCTAATGGATCTCGCGAACAAGAAAGGCCTCGCGGTCTGCGGCAAGGATTTTAAGACGGGCCAAACTCTGATGAAGACGATCCTGGCGCCAGGTTTGAAATCCAGAATGCTCGGCCTGCACGGTTGGTATTCAACCAATATTCTCGGCAACCGCGACGGCGAAGTGCTCGACGATCCCGATTCATTCAAAACCAAAGAAGAATCAAAACTCTCGGTGCTGGAATACATCCTGCAGCCGGAAGTCTATCCGCAGCTTTACAAGGATTTTTCGCACGTCGTGCGCATCAACTACTACCCGCCGCGCGGCGACAACAAAGAAGGCTGGGACAACATCGATATTTTCGGGTGGCTCGGTTACAAAATGCAGATCAAGATCGACTTCCTGTGTCGCGACTCGATTCTGGCGGCGCCGATCGTCCTGGATTTGGCCCTGTTTCTGGATTTGGCCCAGCGCACGGGAATGAAGGGTGTGCAGGAGTGGTTATCGTTCTATTTCAAATCGCCGATGACCGCGCCCGGTCTGTATCCCGAACACGACGTCTTCATTCAGTTGATGAAGCTAAAAAACACGCTGAGGCATCTGCGTGGCGAGGATCTGATCACTCATCTCGGCCTCGAATATTACGACTAAAGGGGCAGTCCGGAATTTCCTCATTTTCGACCTTTAGAGTCACGGCCAATCCCTTTCGGTGTAACCGACAGACGACAATTCGCTCCCACGAAATGTCACGCCCTTTCTGCCGATAATTGTCACGTATGTAAATTTGCTGTGACAAAAATCACGCGAAGTTAACTAGCCGCAAACAAAATTTTCGGTGACAAACCATGCGCGTCTCGTATATATAGCTGTGCGTCAGTTTCTACGCGAGATTCGCAAACATGATGAAAAGTAAACGCGAAAGCCTCGTGGTGCATCAATTTACCCAGCGGATCGTTCTTTGCATAGCTAAGGAACGGAGGATCCGCAGCAGCGATGGGCCAGTGCCGACGTTGCAGGCAGATAAAAAATCGTGATTGCCGAACTGAAAAAAGAGATGAGTGCCCCAGAAAAACAGATTGACGAAACAGTGTTTCTCGACCCGGATCAAAAGAGTCCGCGGGCGCAGGACTTCGAAGAGAGACTAGCGGCACGGATCGTCGGCCAAGAGCGGGCTGTTCGTCGCATGAGCGGTCTCTACCAAATCTTTCTGGCTGGAATGAATCCGCCGGCGCGTCCGATCGGCACGATGTTGTTTCTCGGACCGACCGGTTCCGGCAAAACGCGCGTGATCGAAGCCGCGTCAGAGGTGCTGTATGGCGACCCCAACGGCGTCGTCAAGATCGATTGTGCCGAGTTCCAGCATTCGCATGAAATTGCGAAGCTAATTGGCTCGCCTCCGGGATACCTGGGTCACCGCGAGACTTCGCCCATGTTGACCCAAGAGAACCTCGATCGGATGCACACGGAAGATCTGAAGCTCACGCTCGTCTTGTTTGACGAAATCGAAAAGGCTTCGGACGCGTTGTGGCAGTTGCTGCTCGGAATTCTCGACAAAGCGACGCTGACTTTGGGCGACAATCGCCGCGTCGATTTTTCGAAGTGCATGGTGATAATGACTTCGAACCTCGGCGCTCGCGAGATGTCTGAACTGATTTCCGGTGGCATCGGCTTCGCGCCGGGCAAAGGCGTGAAGAACCCGCATGACACCGAAGTCGATCAGAAGATCTACCGCACCGCCGTCGAAGCCGCGCGGCGTAAATTCTCGCCCGAATTCATGAACCGCATCGACAAAGTCGTCGTGTTCCGCTCGCTGAAAGAACATCACCTGCGCGCGATTCTCGATCTCGAATTGCAGGCGGTCCAGGATCGCATCATGCAATCAGCCGGCACAAAGTTTGTCTTCCAGTGCTCGGACGATGCCAAAGACATGCTGCTGGCGGAAGGCATCGATTACAAATACGGTGCGCGTCATTTGAAGCGCGCGGTCGAGCGCTTCCTGGTTTATCCGCTGTCGAATCTGGTAGCGACGGGTCAAATCGGCCTCGGCGATTTGGTCCAAGTCGGCCTGGATAAGAAGAACAACAAGTTAACTTTCTTCAAGAAATCCGGCGGCGCGCTGATTCAGGATATGATTTCGGCGCGAACGGAAGTCGAACCATTGGCCAGTCGTTCAGGCAGCGTTGGTTTGCCGATTCCGCAAGCCAAGGAAAGTAAAGCCGCGAAGAAAGGACAAGGTCGCGGCGAGAAGACCGAAGGATAATCTACGGTCCTGCCCCTCCAATTTTGGCGCCGGAGCGATCAGCTTCGGCGCCCTTTTAGTTTTTGCTGGATTCCAACTTGCGAATGGCCGCGTGCGCTGCGTCTGCGAGATAAGGATCGCTTGAGGCCATCGCCGTCTTTAGGGCGGGGATCGCCTGAGTATCACCGATCGACCCCAGCGCCGTCGCTGCCGCGCGTCGCACGTCGCCGGGCTGCTGATCGTTTCCCAGCGTTGCGATCAGAACGTTCACCGCCGCGCGGTTTCGAATCTTACCGAGGGCCTCAGCGGCAGCGCGCAAAACAAATTCGTTTTCGCGCGACCTGGATTTCTTTTTGCCCGATGTTCCAGACAGGACTTGGACCAACGGGGTAACTGCAGAATCGTCCCGGATTTCACCCAGCGCCACTGCGGCGGCCGCGCGGACACTGGCTTCTTTGTCAGAAGCGAGCAAGTCGATCAGAGGCGAGGCCGCCGATCGACTGTGTGTCTCGCCTAGAGCGTACGCACCTTCGCGCCGAACGAACTCAAGCTTGTCTTTCAACAACGGAATCAAGAGAGCCGCGGCTTCATCGGAAGGCAGCATCGTGATGGCGTGAGCCGCAGTGACGCGAATCATTGGATCAGGATCGTTCAATGCCGGCGCCGCCGCTCGTGAAGCTTCAGCGCGCTTCATCAAATTGAGTTTCATTAACGCGTCGCGACGTTCTTCAACTTCCGCAGAACTCAACCGCTGTCGTTGTTGTTCTATCTGCCGTTGAATCGGGGTCAGATTCTCCTGGGCGGCGACGGCGAGCGCGGAAGTCAACCAAATGAAACCGATCGCGATGTGTTTGCAGTAAGCGAACATTTGCATACGTTACCTCAGCCGGCATCGATGCGCGACGCGATCGCATGCATCGTGTCGATAATCAGGACCGCAATCGGCGGATAGAAAATCAAATCTGAAACGATTAGCGCCGTAGGCGAAAAGCCCGTTGCTGTCCCGGTCGTCACGTGATGCCTAAACAACATCGTCAAATCCGAAAAGAAATCCTGTGCTTGCCAGCCGATTAACAGACCAAGGCCGAGGCTAACTCCATAGCCACCGACGAGAAACGCGTAGGCCGAAAATCTGGTGAACGGCTGGGTCGGCGACTTCTCTTCCGTGATCGAAAAATGAATCGGATCAGGCTTATACGTGTAATGAGAAAAATATTCGCGCAGCCTCTTAATCAAATGCCAAATGCCTGCCAGAAACAGCGTTGCCAGAATCGCGCGACCCACAAGGCCAAACGATTGCCAGAGCGGCGGCTTGATCATGGCGACAAAGAACGTCGATAAAAACAACGAAACGGTCGTAAAAACGGCGCGTTGACGCGCGGTGTTTTCGCGTCGATCATTTTCGAGAATCTGATTGACTACGCGATCCCAGCGCGCTTGCGCCGCGCGCGCTCGCTGCGCATGCGGATTGTCCGAATCAAGGATCGATCGCCCGTTTCTTTGCTTATCAAGCTGCTGATCGTGAAACGCGCGCTCCTGAGGATCGATCAGCGTGTGATAGGCCAGCGATAGGAGCGCAAACTCGCGCTGGGCTTTCTCAGAACCGCGATTTACATCGGGATGCCTTTTGCGAGCGAGCTGGCGATAGGCGGACTTGATCTCGGTCGAACTTGCCGATCGCTTTACGCCCAAGATCTGATAGTAGTCCGTCATCGCCAGGGGAATTTTTAGGGAAAGCTTGGCGCGAACTCAATCGCCGCGCGCTTAGGTACGGATAGATTTTATCATCGACGGATCAGGCGCGTGAACTACGGTCCATCAGCCCGCAGATCGCTCGATGAATTCGATCAACGTACGCACCGCCACGCCGGTTGGGCCCTTCGCGCGATATGGCGTCGCGGGATCGCCCCACGCGGTCCCGGCGATATCAAGGTGCGCCCAAGGCGTCTCTTCGGAAAATTCTTTGAGAAACGCGGCCGCCGTGATCGTGCCGGCTTTCTTCCCGCCTATGTTCTTAATGTCAGCGATGTCGCTCTTGATCTGCTTGGTGTATTCAGCATCGAGCGGCAACTGCCAAAACTTTTCGCCGACTTCGACGCCTGACGCGATCACCTCATCAATCAATTCTTGATCTGTGCCGAGAATCGCCGTGTTCACATCGCCCAGCGCGATCGACACTGCACCCGTCAGCGTAGCCATATCGATGATTCTCGTTGCGCCGAGCTTCTTCGCGTAAGCGATCGCGTCAGCAAGAATCAGCCGGCCTTCTGCGTCGGTGTTGATGACCTCGATTGTTTTGCCGGTCATCGCCTTCAGAATGTCCCCGGGTTTCGTTGCTTTACCGGAAGGCAAATTCTCGGTGCAGGGCGCCACGCCAAGCACCGGAATGGATGGCTTCAGTTGAGCAATTGCGCGCATCGTGCCGATGACCGTGGCGGCACCCGTCATGTCGTACTTCATCAGTTCCATGTTCTCGCCGGGTTTCAGCGAGATGCCACCGGAATCGAACGTGACTCCCTTTCCAACCAACGCCAGCAACTCGTCTTTTTTTCCACGAAAGCGTGATGGTTGATACTTCAATACGATCAGCTTCGGTGGCTCGTCCGATCCGCGCGCGACGCCCAGCAGCGATCCCATCCCAAGCTTCTCCATCTGCTTTTGATCGAGCGCGTCGAAGCTCAGGCCAAACTCTTTCGCGACCTGCTTCGCGCGATCGGCCATAATGGTCGGCGTCATGTACGCGCCGGGTTCGTTCGCCATGTCACGAGTGAAGTTAATTGATTCGCCGATGATGCGGCCGCGCTCGGCGCCGCGCTGTACGGCTTTCTTGTCAGCGCCATCGATTACGACCGTGACCGATTTCAGCTCGCGCTTCTCTTTATCTTTGGTCCGATACTTATCGGGTTCAAACAAACCCATAATGCTTCCCACGACAACCATCTGCGCCACGCGTTCAGCGTCGTCGTTGGCACGCGGCACGATCGCAATCGTCTTCACGTTCTTCGAGCGCAGAAACCTGGCGACCGTACCGCCGAGTTGAGTGACTTGAGCCGACTTGTACGAGTCGCGATCGCCACAGCCCACCAGCAGTAGCCGGCGCGCCTTCATATTCTTTGCTGATAGATGAAAGTAAGCGGTCTCGCCTTCTTTGCCGGCGAACTCTTCCGACTTCATGACATCGCTGATCATTCCGCCGATGGCCGTGTCCAAAGTTTTCAACAGGCCGCTGTCGGCTCTTTCATCTTTGAAAACCGCAACCGCCAAGCCTTCGGCGTTGACTTCGTTTACTGATTGAGAGCTGCCAAATACGTCCATTATTAACCTCGCTTTAGATTATCGACTTCTTTGTTTCAGTTGGGCGCGCGTTTCGCGATCGACGATACGACGCATTTCAGTTTCGCGCTTGTCGTACAACTTCTTACCTTTTGCTATCCCGATTTCAAACTTAATCTTTCGCGACTTAACGTAAACCCGAGTTACAACCAGCGTCATGCCTTCGGTTGAAGCAGCCTGATCGAGTTTGCCGATCTCGCGGCGATGCAGCAAGAGCTTGCGCGTGCGCAACGGCTCGTGATTCGCGCGATTTCCAAAGGCGTATGGCGAGATGTGCGCATTGAAAAGCCACGCTTCTCCATCGCGCACCGCGACGTAAGACTCTTTCAATTGAATGCGACCATCGAGAACGCTCTTAACTTCCGTCCCGGTCAGCGCGACGCCGGCCTCATATTTCGCCGAGATGTGATAATTGTGAAACGCTGCGCGGTTGGTCGCCAGAACTTTCTCTTCGGTTGCTACTGCCATTACGCATGCTTGGTGAAGGTTGACTATAACAAGCCCATCCGCGGCGAACAAGCAGAGGAAACCTGCGACCAGCCCAGATTTGCTGGTATTCTCACGAACTGATTTCGCAAACCATGGACGTATTGGAGAATCGACGAATCCGCGGGCCTGCGCTCGTTCTGATTGCAGGAATTCCGCGCATTCTCGGCGCATTCTTCCTCCCTAATGCGTTTGGCGATGCTTATGTGTACATCCGCGAGATAGGAAACCTCAGTACTAAGATTTCAGGTGGGACTCTCCGACTGACGGATCTATTCGGATTCTGGTTGCCACTCTATCAATTCGTTTCGGCACTGCTCAATGTCTTCGTCAAGAACGGATTCTATTCCGGCAAGATTGTTTCGGCGTTGTTCGGCGCAGGCACTTGCATACTGGTTTACGCCATCACGCTTCGATTGACGTCGGATCGCCGCGTGGCGTTGGCGATGTTCGCGGTCATTGCGCTGAATCCTCTGCACATTTTGTATTCAGCTTCGGCGATGACTGATGTTCCACACGCATTCTTCGTGCTGGCCTCGCTCTATTTTGTTTTGACTGGCAATTGGGTGGTGGCGGCGATCTTCGGCGCACTGGCCGGGCTCACGCGAGTCGAGAGCTGGATGCTGCTTGCGCTAATTCCCTTTCTTCAGTTCACGCGCGAACGCCGCGTGTCGCTCATCGCCATCGCAATTCTGATTCTGCCGCCGCTGTTCTGGTTCTACATTTCATGGAAAGCAACCGGCGATGCGTTCGCCTGTTTCAAGCAACGCCAGCAGTATCACGACTGGCTGATGATGATGAATCCATCGATTGCCAGCTTCTCGCTACGCAATCTCGCGAGCGACTTCGCAACGTTGCTTGTATCTACTGACATCGCCGTACTCCTGGCTTGTCTGTTTGCCGGATGGATTGCGGCAAGGTCCGCGCTCACCGATGGGACGACCTTGCGAAACGTTGCCTCTTGGCGACTTCGCAGGAAGCCGCGCGATGAGTCATCCAAACGCGAATCGCAATCGAAGCCGCTGCTTTTCTTCTTCGCCTTCCTCGCGCTGCTGCTCGGCGCGTATGTAACTCATCAGCAGCCAATAATTTTCCCGCGCTATGGCCTCATCTTATTCAATCTCGGTCTGCCGATTCTCGCTTGGACGTATCTCTGGATTCGCAGGCATAAGCTACATCTTGCGCGCCGCGTTTTCATTGGGATAGTTGTGCTGTGTGCGATCGACGCGAGCATTCAATTCGTCGGCGCCGCTGGCGAAATCAATCGCTATCGCGCGCAACGTGCCGTTGCTGACTACCTGCGCGACCATTTTGATCAGAAATCAAGCGCGAAGATTTTTTGTGACGAAGGAACCGTGCGCGTGCTGTCGGGAATTCCGGACGAGAGATTCGTGTCTTCCGCCGATGCTCCGCGAGATCGCGATTCGTTCCTGAAGTTTCTCAACAATAGGAATGTTCAATACCTAATAGTGGTCGAAACTGAGCGTTCGACGCCTTTTGAGTTGTATAGATCAGCTGCCGAATACAACGAGCCGATTGGGAGTTACGAATCAATCATGCAAGCGCACTCCGAGTTTCTTCGCACGGATATTCATGTTTACACGGCGAAATAGACTCGCAGTCTTGATGTGGCAAAATCCATTGCCAACGGCAGGTCCAACAACTAAACTGACGATTCATGAGCCCAACGATCTTCCGCGAGTTAGGCTTTCGATTCTTTTTCTTCTCCCGCGAAGAGCCCCGAATTCACGTTCACGTTTACTGCTCACACGGTGAAGCGAAGTTTTGGATTGAACCTGAAATCGAATTGGCAGACAATTAGGGCTTGAGAGGTCCAGACCTTCAGACGGCGCGACGGTTGATCGAGGAACACGAAGATGAAATCAGAGACGCTTGGCACAGGCATTTCGGAGGTTGAGGTTACTCAAATCTCCAAGCATGGAATTTGGCTGCTGCTAAAAGATAAGGAGCACTTTCTTTCCTACGAGAACTTTCCATGGTTCAAGGATGCTTCAGTCACCGCCATTCACAACGTTGAACTTCTGAACGAACATCATCTTTACTGGCCGGAGCTTGATGTCGATCTCGCGGTTGAATCGATCGGGAGTCCCAATCGATTTCCCTTAATTGCAAACTCATCCACGACTCTCTGAGAAGATATGGCTCAATAGTCTTTAAAAACCTCTGTCTGAACTACGCCGAGGAATTCTCCATGTGGGTCGTTATGATAATTCCAGCCCGGTCTATAAACCCAATACTCATCTGATCGCTCAGAGTCCCGTGCAACAATCAGATCTATGCTGTTGCTGCCCTCACCAATTTCGATGCGGATTGGCTTCAATGGAGCGCTGTGGTGCGGGTCAACATGGTGGATTGTTCTGAGGGCTTCAAGAAGTTGGGCGCCCTGTTGCAGCTTCCCATCGACTTTGACACTGGCATTGGGTGATACATTGTTGAGAACACTCAATACCTTCTTGCGGGCGCGTTTCTCATTTAGCTGCTCAAAGGCGATAACACCAAACACCAGGAGCATGCCCGAAATAACCAGAATCAAGAACGGGCCTTGCCACCTCTCCGGTATTCTTCGGTCCATCCACTTCATGATTTATGGAGTCCTTAGTAAGCGGCTAGATCAACCTTCGCCTCAACATATCCAACGCAGCTTGTGAGGCGCGCCAGCGCACCAGTTCGCGATCGCCGGGCAGCGTCAGCTTGCGATGTTCGGTATGCGCGTCGTCAGCGAGCGCGATGTAAACCAGGCCGACGGGCTTCTCTTCCGTTCCACCTCCGGGCCCAGCGATTCCCGTCACCGCTAATCCAAAATCCGTTTTGGCTTTGTGACGGACACCGCGCGCCATGTCGCGCGCAACCTGCGGGCTTACCGCCCCGAATTCCTTGATCAACTTCTTATCGACGCCGAGCAGACGAATCTTCGACTCATTCGAGTAAGTGACCACGCCTTCGATGAAATATTTCGAAGAGCCGGGCACGCTCGTTAACCGCTGCGCGATCAAACCTCCAGTGCAACTCTCGGCGACGGCGAGCGTAAATTCCGTCATCGCCAGCCGGCGGCCGACGACTTCTTCCATCGTCTCGCCGCGAAATGAGAATGCTGCATTGCCGAGTTCGCTTTCGATCTTCAAAGACAGATCGTCGAGCAAAGCTTCAGCGTCCGCTTCAGTCCTTCCGTGCGCGCGCAGATGTATTTCGATTTCGCTGCTGTTGAAGAGAATCGTGGTTTGCGGATTTTCGTATTTAGTGTAAATCGGAGCGATCTTTTCATCGACCGCCGATTCACCCAGACCCGCGACGCGCAGCACGCGAGTCGCAAAACGAGTGTTGCCCGCCAGGTTTTCAATGCGCGGCAGCACGTGATTCGCGAACATTGGTTTCATCTCGCGCGGTGGCCCAGGCAGCAAAGCAATTGCACAGCCGTCATGTTCGAGATACAGACCCGGGGCGCTGCCATTCGGATTTGAAAGTACTTCCGCGCCTGCAATGACCATCGCTTGCCGTGAATTTCGTTCGGGCATTTTCATTCCATAGCTTTTGAACCGTTCGCGAATTTCTTCCAGAACCTTTTCATCCAACGACAAACGCTTGCCCAACCCGCGCGCCACGACTTTGCGGGTGATGTCGTCTTCGGTTGGACCGAGCCCACCCGTCGTGATCACCACGCGCGAGCGTTTGACTGCGTCTTTGATGACTTCTTCGAGACGCGCGTCGTCGTCACCGACGATCGTTTTCAGCTTTACGTCGATGCCGATGCGATTGAGTTGATCAGTTAGCCAAAGGCTGTTGGTGTCAGTGCGATTCGGCGAAAGCAATTCCGATCCGATCGCGATGATTTCCGCGGACAGCATTGCCGTAGCATAGACTTTAGTCTGTGTTCCGTTCAATAACGCGCAGGCAGAAGAGCCATTGCTACACGTTTGTCGATTCTTCGCCGCGTCGCTTATATTCAATATCTTTCGAAACCAACAATGAAACAATCCTATTCAATCGTAGCCCTGCCCGGTGACGGCATCGGCGTGGAAGTTCTGAATCAAGCGCTCCGCGTCCTGCGCGCCGCGGGCGAACTATTCCAAATCAATTTCGACATCGAAGAGATCGAATGCGGCGGGCATTACTATGCTGAGCACGAGACGGAGTGGCCGGAAGGTTCATTCGAGAAATGCAAAGCCGCGGACGCAATCCTGCTCGGCGCTGTCGGTCACGAAGTTGACGGCAAGACTGTCTTCACCAAACCCGCCAAGCCTTATCCGGAGCCGCAATTGGCCGGCTACGCGCAAGTGATTCTCAATCGTCGCGAACTGAATCTCTATGCAAATGTTCGCCCGGTGAAGCTCTACCCCGGCGTCAAGCACAAAATTCACGGCGAGCTAAAACAGGTTTGGGAGCCAGGCAAAGTCGATTACGTCGTCATTCGAGAGAACACCGAAGACGCCTACACGGGCGAGACGAATGACATAGATGGCGGCCGCATGACACCGATCAAAATTACTCGGCGCGCGACTGAACGGGTCGTGCGCTACGCTTTCAATCTCGCGCGACAACGTAACAAGCAGATGAAAGTGACGTGCGTCGATAAATCAAACATCATCGGCGCTCATCGATTTTTCCGCGAGGTCTTTCGCGAGATCGGTACGAGCGAATTTCCCGACATCAAACTCGACTACGCGTACGTCGATGCGTTCTGCCAGTGGCAGATTCGCAATCCGGAATGGTACGACGTGGTGGTGGCGCCAAATCTCGCGGGCGACATCATCAGCGACAACGGCGCCACAACGGCAGGCGGTTTAGGTCTGGCGGTTGGCGGCAATATCGGCGACGAGCACGCAATGTTCGAACCGATACACGGCAGCGCACCGAAGCATGCCGGCAAAGACAAAGCGAACCCGCTCGCTGCAATTCTCTCTGCTCAGATGATGTTGGACTGGCTCGGCACGCGGCACCACGACAATCGATTGACGAATGCGGCGAAGAGAGTTGAAGCGGCTGTCGCCGAGGTTCTCGCGGAAGGCAAGACGCTGACTTACGATTTGATTGGCGAAGAGAAAGCGTCGAAGTGTAGTGAGGTGGGCGCGGCGGTGGAAGACAGGCTGCGAAAGCTTCCATAAGCGGTTGCCGCAAACGAAGTTCGTTTTAACGTGCCCGGCTTCGAATCCGCTCTTCAATTCTCGGCAAACTCGCGATCACGGTGTCGCCGACGATCTGCAAACTCTTCGCGGAGACTTTGTCGAGGGTGTCGTCTTTGGTATGCCAGTATTGATATGAACTGAGTTGAATCAGATCGACCGCATCCACACCCGCTTTCAGAAACGGACTGTGATCGTCATCGCCGACGCCTTCAGTCGCATTGATGAATTGCGAGCCGTATCCAATTTCCTTCCCTGTCTGCCAGATAATGTCCTGTAGCCAAGCGCTGCCGAGATCAGCGCGACCCAACTTCAGTTCCTTATACCCGATCATATCGAGCAGGATCAGCGCCTTCACCCGGCTTAACTCGTTCTTGGCTACGAGCTGTGAGACATAGTGCCGGCTACCGTATGTATTATCCGGAAGCGGTTTCGACGGATCGGCCGGATTCGGGTTGTGGCATTGGTCCCAATCGAAGCAGAAAGCCTCTTCACCATCGAAGAACACGAACCGATAGGTCATCTTCAACGAAAGCTTCTTCATCGCCAGCACGCGCGCGATTTCCATCACCGCACCCGTCGAAGAACCCGCATCGTTCGCGCCTACAAATTTGAAATCCTTGACATACTTCGTGTCGTAGTGACTACAGATGATGACGATATCGTTCGATGAGCCGGGCAATTCAGCGACGATGTTCGCCATCTTTTTTTGACCCATTGGCGTCGTCGCTTGAAATTCGTCCGTCGTCACATTCAATCCAAACGATCGCAATTGATCGATGATGTAAGCGCGCGTCTTCTCCAGTTCTGGCGAGCCGGGAGGACGCACTCCGAATTCGACTTGTTTGCGCACGTACTCAAACGCTTTGTCGCCATCGAAATCCGTCTTCCGGGTTTTCGCGGGTTCAGGCGTGGCCGAGTTTACTTCAGTCTTGTTGCCATTCCCCGGACATCCAAAGAGAACTAACAACAAGAGAAACGCCAACGAATGTGATGTGAGCTTCAGTAGTCTAGTCCTCGATTTCATTCGAATAGTCTGGCGACGGTCATCGCCTGGAAGCACGTGCGGCGACTGTTTTGGTCTGCTTTTGCGATTCACTCGCGTGTGTTTTCTGACGCCGGCAATCCGCGCAGACGCCTATCATGCGCAGTAGATGTTCAGTCAATTGAAACTTATATTTGGCGGCCATCGCATCTTGAATCGCTTCCAATTCCGGCGAGTAGAATTCGATGATCTTGCCGCACTCGGAACAGATCATGTGATCGTGGTGCTCGTGCTTGTAACTATGTTCGTAGTGCGCGCGGCCGTCGCCGAACCTCACCTCGCGCGCGAGCCCGGCTTCGGTTAACAGACGCAGCGTTCGGTACACCGTCGTTTGACCAACACTCGGATCTTTTTCGCGCACGAGCTGATAGAGATCTTCGCCGGAAAGATGTCCTTCGGTGCTTAGAAAGACGTCGAGAATCAGATCGCGCTGCGCCGTGCGCTTGAGACCCTGCTTTTGAATGTGTTGATGAAAGACTTCCTGCTCTTCGGTCATCGATGGTTATGAGACGGTCTGGCTCGCAATCCGGTTGCATTCTAACATCTCGGGCGAAGTGTCAGAAGCCCGAGCCTGAACGCGGCAGTCAATGCAGCGTGCGGATCATTTCGAACGGAGTTTCCACGAGGCGACCTTTACTTCAGCGGCGGCGTCTGACTCGTAAGCCGCGGTGTGTTATCTTCTGCACAATACGCCGGGGTGGCGAAATGGCAGACGCTACGGACTTAAAATCCGTTGGGAGTAATCCCGTGAGGGTTCGAATCCCTCCCTCGGCACCAGTGAATTCAATAACTTACAGGCAATCAGAAATCAGACCTGGATCACTCAACGGACTCAGACTCCGTTGGGCACATTAATAGGCCCAAATTTGTTGGCCAAAATCAGACTGTCGCAATTCTGCGACCACGTCATCTTTGGCTGGTCTCACGGAATTAGGCCCGACTAACCGAGGCGGCGCGAGTTAGTTGTGTCAAGGGATGACGAACCAAGGCCGCGTAACTGCCAATAGGCCACGTCAATTTAAGTTAAGGCTGTTGAGGGGTAATTTGTAAGAACCGAGCGTGCGTGCACTGGTAGCGCACCAAACTGTGCTACCCGTCAGACGCGTGGTTTGTCACGGAGAGGTCCGATCAAGCGGCTAAGAAAGTCACATCGCGTAATCGAGGCTTTGGCTCGAAGGTAAGTCTTGAAGATAAAGTTCAGAAACCTGTCCCGCTTTGGTCAATGATTCCCACTCCTTGGCCACACCGCAGGCGAAGCAGCGAGAAACCTCGGCTTGCGGTTGCTGAAGGCGATCCAAAATTCCAGCTTCAAGCATTCTTCCGTGACCGCGAGCTTGGGTTTAGCCTCGATGCATCCCCAAAAAGGCTGTAAGGAAGATAGCTTGGTCGAGGCTGCGGACAAGGCTCTTTACGCTGCCAAGAATCTTGGGAGAAACCAATTCTGTATCAGTGACCATGATGAGAGTGCGTCGTCTGCAGCCAGAGGCGCTGACTTGAGCGCAATCCAAACAGATGGCTCTGAACAGTCAGGCGTGGCGCTTCGCTAACGCTCTCACAAACTTTGACAGACCGGCGAAGTCTTCGGCGTAGAAGTCGGAAGGGAAGCGTTGCCGAATCGTCGGATCCCGAAAGCCCTCGCCTCCAATCACTACCGAAGCGGAAAGTTTAGCCGTGACCTTGCGGAGTTGCGCATACTCAGACGTGGCTCGATCCAAGTCGGCAATGCTCCGGGCAGAGATGCAAATAAGTTGTGGGCGTTGCCGTGCGACCATCTCGCGCAAGGAAAACAGCGGAGTGTTGGGTCCGAGGTTGCGCGCGTCCCAGCCTTCAGCTTCAAGAATCATTTCCGCCAGGTGAACCGGCAGCTCGTGCAGGTCGCCTTCGATCCCACAACAAATAGCTTTCATTCCGGTCGGCTCGGCAGGCACAGCTATGCTCCGCAGTTTTTGCAATGCGCTAAATACGGCTCGAGTCGCCAAGTGCTCGTCAGCAACCGTGATCGCTCCCCGAAACCATAGCTCGCCGACCTCGTGCATGGCTTCCGTGATCGTCTTATCAAACAGCTCCGCGAGCGAATGACCTTCCATGTAGGCATGAATCAGGAACGCCGCGGCTTCCTTCTCGTCACCAGCCAGCAGTAGCTCTGTAAGCCGCACAGGTGAACTCACCGTAGCGACGCGATTTCTCTTTTGCGGGCGAGGCACGCCCGGCGCGGGTCCGATGCCCTTTTCACGACGAAGGGTCGCAATGCTGTGAGTGCTGAAGCGGCGATGTCCGCCGGCAGTTTTACTCGAATGCAGCAAGCCATCGTCGGCCCAACGCTTGACCGTGGCCTCGCTGACCTGCAGCAAGCGGGCGACCTCTTTGGTGGTTAAGTTAGCAGAAGACACAGTTCGCGGCCTCAAACACACTATACACGAAAACGCTCAAAGCGCGCAATACAACACAACACCACGCAGGAGACTTGACATGCAGAACCCGGATGCGTATAGTCCAAAACGCTTAAACCGCTCACGCGAGTTAACAGCCTTTTAGGCGACGAGCGGTTTCCGAGTGCCGGTAAGGCGGAAGTTACGAAACCACAGCCTCTTCGTGAGGCCTTAACCAGAAAGGAAAGTTTTTACCATGAAGCTAAGTAATTGGACAGGAAAGAAACTCTTTGCGGGCGGCGTTTTGTTTGCCGTCCTGGCAATCGCAGGCGCTACTTCTTTGACGCGTGCGGCCGTAAACGATCCGCTCAAGCCGGCGGACATAGTGGATACAGCCGTCGACGCCGGACAGTTCAAGACACTGGCGGCCGCCCTCGAAGCAGCCGGACTGATTGACGCGCTGAAAGGCACGGGCCCGTTCACGGTATTCGCGCCAACTGATGAAGCCTTCGCCAAACTTCCGGCGGGCACGGTCGAGTCTCTGCTTAGACCAGAGAACAAAGAGAAGCTGAAGTCGATTCTGCTCTATCACGTGGTGTCGGGAAATGTACCGGCCAGCAAAGTTGTCAAACTTAACGGACGCTCAGTGAAGACGCTGCAGGGCAGCACCATCAAGGTACGCACGAAGCACGGCGTTAAGGTCAATGACGCAAAGGTAATAACGACTGATGTGAAGGCTTCTAATGGCGTGATTCACGTGGTCGATACGGTACTAATGCCGAAGATGTAAACGATCTGAGAGTCGTTTCAGCGTAACTTCAACAATCAACCAACAAACAAAAAGGAGAAATGATGGAAAAACAATTCGACATAGTTGACACCGCGTTAGCGGCGGGAAATTTTTCGACACTGGCCGCGGCGCTGGGAGCTGCTGGTTTGATCGGAGCTCTGAAGGGTGAAGGTCCTTTTACGGTCTTCGCGCCAACCGACGATGCGTTTGCAAAGATTCCGCCGCAGGCATTGAGCGAACTGCTTCAGCCCGAAAACAAGCAAAAACTGACGGCGATTCTGACTTACCACGTCGTGCCGGGAAGAGTGACTTCGCACGAGGTGGCTAATCTGAATTCGGCTACGACGCTTCAGGGTCAGACGGTGAAGATTAGCAAGCAGGACGGGGTGAAGATTAACGATGCAAAGGTGATCGCCCCGGACGTGGAGGCAACCAACGGCATGATTCACGTTATCGATACCGTGTTGATGCCCGCAACTGCCGCAACGGCCTAGCGATGAACGGCGCGGGGCACTTCGAGAGAAGGGCAAAAAAATGTGGCAAGCAAGCCGCGGGGCCCTTCTCTCAGTTTTTCACTCAACCATGAACCTTGCATTGAGGAACTTAGACACAAATGATTACGAATCTTATAGTGACAACCATGATCGCTGCCACATTGTTAGCCGGGGCCGCTGCCGGCAACCCAAAGGATGAGCTGGAAGTTGTTCCGTCGGTGGATCTTTCACGCTATGTTGGTCAGTGGTACGAGATTGCGCGACTGCCGAATCGCTTCCAAAAGAAATGCGCCGACTCAGTCACAGCGAACTACACGCTGCGCTCGGACGGGAGCATCCAAGTGGTAAATCGCTGCCGCAAACCTTCAGGCGAGTTCACCACTGCCACCGGAAAAGCGAAGATCGTCGATAAGAAAACCAACGCCAAATTGAAAGTGACTTTCTTCTGGCCGTTTTACGGCAAGTACTGGATTCTGGATCTTGGTCCGAACTATGAGTACGCCGTGGTCGGCGAACCGGGTCGAGACTACCTGTGGATCCTAAGCCGCACGCCGCAAATCGACGAAGCGCTTTACCAGCAATTGCTCGCGAAGATGCAGACACGCGGGTTTGATACGTCGCGGATGATCAGGACCGCACACCCCGCCGTGTCGGCGCAAAGATAATCGCATGCGAAAGCGGCGCGTTGCAGTTAACGATCTGATGCAGGCGGGTTATGTCTACTACTGCACTGAACCAGCCGGCAGAAACTTTCATTCCGATTTCAAGCCTGAACTGACGCCCAAAGAAATGCTCGAGCTGGGCGTTTTCGGTGGCAAGTACATGACTGATTGCCAAAAGGAGTTTCCGGCGTCTTGGTTCAAGCACGCAAAGCTCAATCCCGATCGTCACGATCCCGAGCTGAACTTCTTCAAAGTAAACGCGTCGCAACCGCTATCAGTTTGGAAGAAAAAAGGTTGGATCTATCACGAAGATCCGCGCGGCTGGTTCCAATGGTACTGCCGTTACTACCTGGGACGCAGATGCGTTGACGACGAGCGGCAAATCAAACGGTGGCGCGCGGTGCGCCGCCATATCGCACAGCTCAGGAAAAATTGTCCGCCGCGCGCGCTCGATTGCCGACGTCGGCAACGGCAGGCCTTACTGCATTGGGCTTACGATTCACGAAAGATTTGAATGACTGACGAGAAGTTACTGCCGAAAGATACAACCGATGCCGGATTGATCCTGCTCACCGGAGCTACTGGTTATGTTGGGGGCCGCTTGTTGCAGGCGCTCGAGCAACGGCAACTCACCGTTCGCTGCCTGGCGCGGCGGCCGGAATTTCTTAAGCCGAAGGTAGGCGCGGGGACAGAGATCGTCACTGGCGACGTGCTGGATCGCGACAGCCTCGAAGAGGCCATGCGCGGAGTCACGGTCGCATATTATCTGGTCCACTCAATGGGCTCGAGCGGATCGTTCGAAGAGAATGATCGAATCGCGGCGCGGAACTTTGCAGCAGCCGCAAAAGCCGCCGGTGCTGAGCGCATCATCTATCTCGGCGGACTGGGAAATGATCAAGAGACACTGTCCGCGCACTTGCGCAGCCGCCAGGAGGTGGGAAAAATTCTGCGCGAATCCGGCGTGCCCACGCTCGAATTTCGCGCGTCGATCGTCATCGGTTCCGGCAGTCTTTCGTTCGAGATGATTCGTTCCCTGGTTGAACGCCTGCCGATTATGATCACGCCAAAATGGGTTTCCATGCCGGCGCAGCCGATTGCCATCGACGACTTGATCAACTACTTAGTGACGGCGATGCGCCTGCCGGTTTCCGCTTACCGTATCTATGAGATTGGCGGTGCCGATCAAGTTTCATATGCCGAAATCATGCGCGCCTATGCGCGCCACCGCGGCATGCGCATCCGAATGATTCGGGTGCCGGTGCTCACGCCGTTTCTATCAAGCTTGTGGCTGGGACTGGTCACGCCTTTGTACGCGCGCATTGGCCGAAAACTAATTGAGAGCATTGTTCATTCGACTGTCGTGCATGACAACTCTGCGCTTGAAATGTTCGACATTCGGCCCATGGGAATAGATGAGGCGGTCAGCAAAGCGCTGGTTAATGAGGACAAGCAATTTGCCGCGACGCGCTGGTCGGATGCTCTCTCATCGTCGGGTGAAACTCGTGCCTGGGGTGGCGAACAATTTGGAACGCGTCTGGTGGACTCACGGACAGCACTCGTGAAGCGGTCGCCTGCGGCCGCTTTCCGACCTATTCAGCGCATCGGCGGTGACAGCGGTTGGTATGCCTGGAACGGGCTCTGGCGCGTGCGCGGTTTTCTCGATCTGCTGTTTGGGGGAGTCGGCGTCAGACGCGGACGTCCGGCTCGCGATACTTTGCGCGTTGGCGACACGATCGATTTTTGGCGCGTCGAGAAATTCGAGCCTGACCGGCTGCTCAGGCTGGTGGCCGAAATGAAACTACCCGGTCGCGCTTGGCTTGAATTCGAAGTCAGCGGCGATGCTTACTCTTCGACGATTCGGCAAACAGCAGTCTTTGATCCGGTAGGGTTACTTGGGCGGCTCTATTGGTATGCGCTGTGGCCGCTGCATCAGTTGGTATTCAGTGGAATGCTACGCCGGATCAGGGAAGCCGCCGAAGTGATTCACTGAGGGGTTTGAGCCGCCGGATTCGATCGCCGACAGAAATTTTATTGAGTAAATCTCGTCTCCCCAAAATGCCAGTTCTGGTTTGGTCGGCTGTGAAGAAGGCTTGTGACGTCAGCAAGACTCTAATGTCCAAGTGACCAATACGTGACCAATAAAACCAGGACGCAACGTGTACGCGATGGTAAGGAAGGGGAAAAATGTAAAAATCCTTGATTTTCTCCGGTGGCTGCAACTTTCGAAAAGGCGAATACTTAGCGTTTTTCCGGTTATCTGATTCGCCAACGCGGAGGTCGTGGTCGGTTGCGTGGGCATGACTTGATAAAGTCGATTCCAGTGCCTCTTGTTCATGGCGTCAAGAGAAGCCGTTACGCCTAATTCTCCAAACTCACTGGCGAGTCACGCTGAGTTGAGCGACCGCTGCTAGCGCCCGACGAGCACAACAATCTCGACATTAAGTCGGCCACTATAAATGAGTGCACTTGTAGCAGTCTGTCGAAGAGTCGATCGTGGTCGGAGGTCTAGTGTTTTAGTCCTCTGAACGAACAAAGTCCGTGAGCCCACCTGCCGTATATTTTACCCAACGGATGAAACTCCGTTGCTCAGATGACGTGAAAATGCCGTGATCGCGTTTTGAACCTACCTGAATTTAGCTGACTTTGACGGCTAACCATTCCGCTAAATATCGGTTTAATGCGTTTGGTGAGACTTGGTGTAATGCGCGATTTAGGACTTAATGTTGGGAGTAATCCCGTGAGGGTTCGAATCCCTCCCTCGGCACCAATCTTCAATTCTTCTTGGTTACTAAGTGTATCAAACAGGAGAGAGCCGAACTAATAAGAAGTGATTTAGCATTTCCCTCTCCATAATCTATATACGCAGGTCACTGCCAAGCGGATTCGCTTGAAATTCTATGACTCCTGACTGGCGAGAGCAACTATTCATACACCCTTCGCCGACGCCTTGGAGGCCGACAATTCCTTCTTCGCATAAGCGTCTTCACCCGCCGCGCGCAAAAGCTCAGAGACACTCCATGCCTGTGCGACACAACCACGCGGTGTGTGGGGGGCATCGCCATCGAAGATTTCTGAGACTTGGCCCAGGCAAGCTTCGTTCAAGTGCTCCTGAAACTGGGACAACCATTCGCTGGCGAACTTTCGGCCAACTCTTGCGCCAAATGTTTTCACGTAAGCCGTAATGAAAGGCCCCATCAACCACGGCCAGACGGTTCCTTGGTGATAAGCTCCGTCGCGAGTGCGCGGATCACCTTCGTATCTTCCGATGTAATTCGGGTCGCGCGGAGAGAGGGTTCGGAGTCCTCGTGGTGTCAGCAACTCACTTTCGACCACACGCAGAACCCTGGCGGCTCGGTCCTTGGAAGGCATTGAATTGGCCAGGCTGATCGCGATCACTTGATTAGGCCTAATCGAAGCGTCGCGCACGTCGCCGTTCACAACGTCGTAAAGACACCCAGCTTCTTCATTCCAAAAGAGCTGATTAAAACTTGCGCGCGCTTTGGCAGCCATCGCGGCGTACTTCTTCTTCGCCTTTGTGTCTTTGAATTTCGCGGCGAGTTGTTCCATCACACGCAAGGCGTTGTACCAAAGCGCTTGAATCTCAACGGGTTTCCCATACCTCGGAGTGACGACCCAGTCCCCTACCTTCGCATCCATCCAGGTCAGTTGCACGCCCGGCTCGCCTGAGTAAAGCAGCCCGTCATCGTCAGCATGAATTTGATAACGAGTGCCCTTGACGTGCCAATCGATGATTTCAGTCAAGACTACGTAGAGGTTGGCGCGCACGAACTCGAAGTCATTCGTATGTTTCAGAAGCGAGCGCACCGCTTCAAAGAACCAGAGCGTCGCATCGACCGTGTTGTATTCAGGAGTCTCGCCCGCATCCGGAAAACGGTTGGGAAGCATTCCCTGATCGACATGATTTGCGAATTCCGCGAGAATGCTCTTCGCAATTTCGGCGTGACCAGTCGTTAGGGCCAAACCCGGCAGAGCGATCATCGTGTCGCGGCCCCAGTCGGCGAACCAATGATAGCCGGCGATCACAGTCTTGCAGCGCTCGCGGGCGACGATGAATTGATCGGCGGCGGCTGAGAGCGCATTGACCAGTGGGTTTGCTTCGGCCCGCGCCGGGTTTCCGCCCAGAAGTTCTCGTCGCTTTAACTCCACTCTGCGGAAAGCATCCGCCTGATTGACAGCGCGGCGCTCAGTTGACGCGATAATGCTCACCTTTGAGCTCGCAGTCAGATCAAAATTGAAAGCACACGGGCTGAACAGATCTTCGGCGAAGTCGAGACCGCGCTCTTGCTCAACCGCATATTGAAAGTCGCGATACCAAAAACCGTTCGCGTCGATCTGGGCGACACCGTGCGCCAGATGCAACGCAGGCAGATCGCCGTACGGCTTGACTGTCGTCAATCCACTCGCAGTTTCCACGTTTGAATTCAGCGCGCCGTTTTCATGCGTAGTGCTGTGATAATCGCGAAAGGCTATCAGTGGACGAACCTCTAACACGATTGGGGCATAGCTGCGATCGTTCGGGAGGGCTCCGATCAGTTCATATTGCACAACGGTGGTGTTCTCTCCCTGCACCATGAACACAGACTTCTCAAATCGCACGCCCTCAACTTCATATGTGTAGGTCGGAAAAGGATCGAGCCGAAAGCCGATTAGATACTTGAAGCCCAGCAGATGCACCGCGCTCGGATACTGATTCGTGGACAGTTCGTAACGGCGGCCATCGATAATCAGCGTCTCTTCCAATTTTGAAAGCAGGACCAGACGCCCAACGGGCGGCCTAGTCGCGGCGGTCAGCAATCCGTGATAGCGGCGCGTGTTCAGACCTACGATCGTCGAAGACGAAAAGCCGCCAATGCCGTTCGTTTCCAGCCATTCGCGCGTAAGGGCCGTTTCGAGATTGCCCAAGATTTCTTCTTTGATTTGAATCATCGTTTTGTTCCTCTCTGTGTCCTCCGTGGTGAATACTTCTAACCACCGACGACACTGAGGATCACAGAGGCGCCACTTCGCAGAAGACTTTGATCGCGCCATTCGGATTCGTGAGCTTCGCAAATAGCTCCTGATAATTCTCAAGGCCTTTGACGGGATGGGTCAGCAAACGCGGAAGCCAGCCGGGATACTCGGCTTCGGCTTGCGCCAAGTCCTTAACGCCAATCTCGAAGTATTCGCGATTCGCGTTCACTGTGCCGACCATGACTTTGTTGCCGAGCACAAACTCAAGATTGATTCTGTCGGCGGGCACTTCAACTTTGCGATCGCCGCCCGTAACGCTGGACAAGACCAACACGCCGTTCTTGCCAAGCGCTTGCATGCTATCGAACACGACTGGTGAAAAACCTGTCGCTTCGAAAATGAGGTCGAACGGACCGTATTTCTTTGCGCCTTCGAGAATTGAAAGTTCGTCTGTCGATTGATAGGTGGCACCGATCGCTTCGATCAAATCCGAATTCAAGTAAGGCTTCGGCGTTTTGCCGAATGTCGTCACCTGCAAACCCTTGAGGCGAAGTACCAAAGTTGCCAGCAGGCCAATCGTTCCAGCGCCCATGACCGCGGCGCGCTTTGGTTTCCACACGCGAAGACGACGTTGAATTTCGTAGGCTTGTGCGATTCCCTTCTCTACTACGGTGGTCGGCTCAAGAAGCACGCCCACTTCTTTCAGACCCTGAGGAATCTTCACGATGTAATCCGCATCATCGACGTAGTACTGACTCATGTAGCCGTGGCGCAGATTGATGCCCCGCTCAAAGTACGTATCGTCCGTCGTCATGTCGTTGGTGCCGATCAGATCGTAGATGCTCGAACCCGGACGGCGCACCGTCGCGACGACATAATCGCCCGGCTTCACTTCGGTCACGTTTGGACCGACAGCTTCTACTTGGCCAAAACCTTCGTGACCGATCACCAGAAAGTCATATCCGGCGGGTGCCTGGCCATATTCAGCCGCGTTGATTTCCTTGTCAGTGCCATCAACGCCAACGCGCAGAACGCGCACCAGCACGCCGCGCCCGTTCGGAACGTCGGTAACTTTCGGTGCCGGTAATTCGGCGAGATGAACTGTGTTTGGTACTCCTGGTTTGACTGCGATTGCTTTCATCATTAGCCCTCGGATTAAGTATTAGATTGGTTGAAGTTATTAGCTGGCCGACATTGCCATTTCCGTTTGAAATCCCATGCGTGCCAGTGTTGCCAGCACGCGCGCCGGCTCGCCAAGGTCGCTCCAGCCAACATCGCCGACTCGCATTACTCTCAGATCTTCGGGCCGAGCCGCCAAGACCTCATGAGAAAAATTGCTCTCTTGAATTTCCGCATACAGGTCCTGGAGCGCTTTTCGCTCAGCTCGAGTTTCAAACGTCGGCACAATCGAGGCGAACTGCGAGAACATCTCGGGTAAAGCCGTGCGCGTCATTTTCAGTAATGCGTCTATGCGGCCGACCATCACAAAGCTGTTCCACAGGCATCCCTGGTCCATCAGAGAGCGAGCCACGTTTGCGTTTGGCTTTTCCCAGAATCGGCTGACGCGCGTAATTGATCGGGGCAGACTGCCAAGTATTGAGCGCTGGGGTTCGATCCAACCGTATTCAGTTTCAGGGGCGGTCGGCGTGATGCCCAGTAACGTCACGGCGTTTGGCTCTGCCTGCACGGCGTCGAAAGCAGCGTCCACATGCGACATGAATTCCTCGTCATCGGCAAAGTAATGATCAGAAGGAAACAAGGCGACGATGGCTTTGGGGGACTTCGCTGCCACGCGCATCAACGCATAAAGAATTGCCGGCGCGGTGCCTTTATTCGCAGGCTGCTCAAGCAGAAGATTTGGCGAAACACTTTGACTCAAAGACTGATAGAAACGTCGATGCTTTTCGGTAACGACAAATAAGGTGCGGCCCGGCAAAACTGACAACGCCACGCGGGACCGAGTCTGATCCAGCAACGTGCTGCCACCGATGATGGGCACAAATTGTTTCGGTCGGTCATCGCCAGTAATAGTGCGCGTCATAGATTGCAGACGCGTGCCGTCTCCTCCCGCCAGGATGACTGCCCAGCGTTCGCTGCGTCTTGAATGAGAGGTGAATCTGCGAACCGAAGGCTTATTCGAAAACCGTTGCTGGGGTGAAATGGCGCTCATGATCATCGGGTTCCTTCTGCTTGATTAGCCGAACAATCATGAGTCGGGTTGAAGCGGGATTCCTTACAAGGAAAGTATCAGAAGCCCGACCGTCAGGGAGGGCAAGATAGGAAACAATTGGCCGCAGATGAACGCAGATTTACACAGATCAGCAGACTGTTCTAATCCGCGTTTATCTGTGCAAATCTGTGGCTGATTCTTCTCGCACGTTGCCCTCCCTGACGGTCGGGCTTCTGACGCTCACTCACCGCTCTGCTGCAGGAGCTTCGCGACCAGGCCCGTCCACCCAGTCTGATGACTCGCGCCGACGCCCGAGCCATTGTCTCCGTGAAAGTACTCGTGGAACGGAACCAGGTCGCGCCAGTTGGGATCGGTCTGAAACTTTTCGACAGCACCGAAGACCGGCCTTCGCTGCTCAGTATCTCGCAGGAAGATTCGCGAAAGCCTCTTCGAGATCTCGCCGGCCACTTCCCAAAGCGTCATCATCTGCCCTGAGCCCGTCGGACATTCGACCTTGAAATCTTCGCCCAGATAGTGATGAAACTTTTGCAGCGACTCGATCAAGAGATAGTTGAGAGGAAACCAGATCGGGCCGCGCCAGTTTGAGTTGCCGCCAAACAATCCGGTGCTCGACTCGGCCGGCTCATAATCCACCCGATGCTCTGTGCCGTTGACTGGCAGCACGTATGGATGTTCCTTGTGGAATCGCGAAATCGCCCGAATGCCGTAGGGCGAAAGAAACTCGTTTTCATCGAGCATGTACCGCAACACGCTTCTTAGCTGATCCTGACTGACGATCGAAAGCAAACGTCGCTCGGCATTGCCCGGCGTGCGCATGCAGGCAACGTTCTGGATCAAGTCAGGCCGATTGCCAATGAACCATTCCATCCGTTTCTTAAAGTCCGGCAAGTGTTCGAGCAGCTCCGGCTCCAGGGTTTCGACGGCGAATAGCGGAATCAAACCCACCATAGAGCGAACTTTCATCGGAAAAGGTTTGCCTTCGGGCAAATGCAGCACGTCGTAAAAGAACCCGTCCTGCTCATCCCATAACCTGATTTCGTCATCGCCGCGATTGTTCATCGCGTGCGCGATGTAGAGAAAGTGCTCCCAGAACTTACTCGCCACATCTTCGTAAGACGGATCTTCTTTGGCCAGCTCCATCGCGATTGCCAGAAGGTTGAGCGCATACATCGCCATCCAGCTGGTGCCGTCTGATTGCGCGATGTGACCGCCGGTGGGCAATGGCGCGCTGCGATCGAACACTCCGATGTTGTCCAGTCCGAGAAAACCGCCCTGGAAGATATTCATACCGTCAGCGTCTTTGCGATTGACCCACCAGGTGAAATTCAAAAGTAGCTTCTGAAAAACTCGCTTCAGAAAAACTGTGTCGCCGACGCCGCGTCGCTTCTTCTCAATCTTGTAAACACGCCACGCGGCCCACGCATGAACCGGCGGGTTCACATCGCCGAAGGCCCACTCGTAAGCCGGCAATTGCCCGTTCGGATGCATGTACCACTCGCGCAGCATCAGCACGAGCTGATCCTTCGCGAATTCGGAATCAACCAAGGCAAGCGGCACGCAATGGAAGGCCAGGTCCCACGCGGCGTACCAAGGGTACTCCCACTTATCCGGCATCGAGATTACGTCGGCATTGTAGAGATGCTTCCATTCTCGATTCCGGCCTTTCTGTCTTTCCGCCGGCGGCTTCGGCGTGTCGGGATCGCCATCCAGCCATTGCTCGATGACGTAATGATAGAACTGCTTGGACCAGAGCAAGCCACCAAGCGATTGACGCATAACCGTACGCGCGTCGTGCGAAAGATGTTTGGGGATTACGGTCTCATAGAACTCGTCGGCTTCGCGAATTCGCGCGGCGAATGTCTTGTCGAAACCAGCGAATGCATCCTGACTCTTTGGCGGCTTGTCTGAGAGCCGCAAACGGACCGTGGCCGTCTCGCCGGGCGCTATTGTCAGTTTGTAATTAGCGGCGGCCTTGGTCCCCACTTGCTCGGGGTTAACCGCGTGTTGATTACCATGGACGATGTAATCGTTGATGCCGTCCTTAACCTGTTGATTTCCATTCGCAGAGTTGAAGAGCCTCTGCGTGTTCGTATCGTTCTCAGTAAAGAGAAGTTCACGCGCTCCTTCGCAGTACAACCAACGCTTGCCGAGTTCATTCACCTCAAGTTCGATTACACCGTCGCTGACTAATCGCAGACGCGGCTTGGCACTTCCATTCTGGTGCCACGTCCAAGTATTACGAAACCAGACTGTCGGGAGAAGATTCAGAGCCGCCGCCTCCGGACCGTGATTAGTCGCAGTAATCTTGATCAGAATGTCTTCGACGTCGGCCTTGGCATATTCAACGACGACATCGAAGTACCGATCTTCGTTAAAGATTCCGGTGTCGATCAGTTCGAATTCTCCGGCCTGTTTGCCACGCCGGCGATTCTCTTCCACCAATTGCCCGTAAGGAAATTCTGCCTGCGGATACTTGTACAAGTACTTCATGTACGAGTGCGTCGGCGTTGAATCAAGATAGAAGTAGTATTCCTTGACGTCTTCTCCGTGATTCCCTTCACTTCCGGTCAAACCAAAAATGCGTTCTTTCAAGATCGCATCGTGCCCATTCCATAAGGCCAGCGCAAAACAAATTTTTTGATGACGATCTGAGATGCCCGCGAGTCCATCCTCGTTCCAACGGTAAGCGCGCGACCGTGCGTGATCGTGCGGGAAATAGTCCCACGCCGTGCCATACGGGCTATAGTCTTCACGCACGGTTCCCCACGCGCGCTCACTGAGATATGGACCCCAGCGCTTCCAATGCTTCGTGCGTTGACGCGCTTCTTCCAGCCGACGCTCTTCGGCGGTTAGCTCTTGTCTCTTGTTTCGCTCTTTAGCCATAACTGTTAAAGACGCTCCGGAGTTATTTCTCAACCAACGCCATCACATGGCCATCGGGATCGCGCGCGAGCAAGCCTTTGCTGAATCCTAAGCGCCCATCGGTAATCGACACTACGCCCGGCGAAACAAAACGAAAATTTCCGGCGAGCAAATTCTGCGGAAACATATCAGCCGCATTAACGACGAGCGTCGTCTGCCAATGAAACAGATCGCTCGCCCGCTCATCGCTCGGCGCGGGCCGCCCATCCCGCGGCGCAAGGTACTCGAGGAACTCGATGCCTGGCCCCCCGCTTCCGGCTCGAAGACTCGTAATTCGTAACCTTGCGCCGAACACGTTGTTGAGATGTTCCTGCTCGGTGCCGTAATTCTCACTTGTGCCGGCAATATGCAAACCGAGGACGTCACGATAAAACTTCAGGCTCGCTTCCGTGTTGCTTACCACAATGGCCGTGTGATCGATGCCGAGGAATAGCCGATCCTTCCGCTGCCATTTCGCATCACCCTTGCCTTCAGGAAATTGAAGTATCTCTAACCAGTGCTTGTCGGGATCGCGAAAGTAAAAGGCCTTGATGCCGCCCGCGTTTTTGTTCCAATCGGGCAAGCGTTGGGGACCGGTGGAAGCATGCTCGACCTTGTTCTGTCGCAGCAGCGCGTAAGCCTTGTCCATGTCGCTGGTGATGATCGCGATGTGCTGAAACCAGCGATCGTTGCTGCGCGAATCGACAGGAACCGGACGGCCTTTCGGCGCGAGATATTCAGTCAACTCGATAAACTCATCACCCAGGCGCATGCGCACCACGCGCATGCGCAGCCCAAACACGCCTTGTAGTCGCTCGTAATCTTCGCCAGTCACTTCCACGTCGGAAACTTTCTCGAATGAAAGCACTTTCGAATAGAAATCAATCGAAGCGTCCATGTCGGAAACCGTCATCCCGATTGCGCCAACCTGCTCCACCAAGGGAACGACCTTCGGTTTGTCGGTAGCGAATAGGAAGGGGACGCGCGAGCTGTTGAGAGCACGCGCGTCCGTCGGCAGGTACTGAGCCGTCGTCGTCTGAACTAAGACGCTCAGCGTAAGCAGTAAACCAAGAACGAAGATCTTGACGTGTTTCATTTCATTCGCTCCAACAAGTGATCGCCCACGCGCAGCGCGTTTGCCATGATCGTCAGCGCCGGATTAACCGCGCCGCTTGACGGGAAAAAGCTCGCATCGACCACGTAGAGATTGTCCACTTCGTGAGCTTTGCAGTTGCGATCGAGCGCCGAAGTCTTCGGATCATCACCGAAGCGCACGGTGCCGTTCTGATGCGCCACCGCCGCCAGGGGCAGACGCTGCCCTAGATACAAGTTCCGCGCAAACAAACCCTGGTGACATTCATGCCCGTGAATGTCGCAGTTCGTTTGTTTCATTGCCTTTTGCAGATGAGCCTTCAAACGATCGTGACCTTCGACGTTGTTAAGCTTGTAGCTCACGCGAATCTCGCCATCGCGATCGACGGTCACGCGGTTCTCAGGGTCAGGTAGATCTTCTGAGGTCAACCAAAAATCCAATGAATGTTTGGCCATCAAGTCCAGAGTCCAACCGGGAGCGATCGCCGGCGCTCCGGCCTTCAAAGTGTCCGCGTCGAGTTTTCCGACAAACGAGATGTGGCCCATCGGGAATTCCCAATCCTTCGAGCCAAGATAGAAATCATTGATCGCCAGGGTCTTTTGAAAGACGGTCGGGTTTGGGCACTTCGAAAGCGCCATCAAGACCGAATTGATATGTCCCATGTAGTGACGTCCGACCACATCTGAACCATTCGCGAGTCCGTTCGGGTGACTGTCATTCGCCGATCGCAGCAACAAAGCTGAGGAATTAACCGCGCCGCAGGACACAACGACGATGTCGCCTGAATATTCCTCGCGCTCACCATTGCGCTCGACTATCACCTTGCTTACTTCACGCGCATTGCCGTTCGTTTCCAGGCGCATCACTTTCGCGTTCGTGATCAGCGAAACGTTCTCGTGCTGAAGTGCGGGATCGACACAGATCGTCTGCGCGTCAGCCTTGGCGCCAATCAAACACGGATGGCCGTCGCAGGTATTGCACCGAATGCACGGGCTCTGCCGTGAATTCTTCTCATCGATGCGAATGCCGAGTGGCACGTGAAATGGCTTCAGTCCGGCGCGCTCAAGATCATCGTGCAGATGTTGAATGCGCTGCTCGTGGCTTACCGCCGGATACTTGTAGGGCGCGCTGGCCCAGGGCTCGGTTGGATCTTCGCCGCGCGTGCCGTGCACCTGATAGAGATGTTCCGCTTCGGTGTAATAAGGCTCCAGCTCGTCGTAGCTGATTGGCCACGCCGGCGAGATGCCGCCGTGATGACGAAGCTCACCGAAATCTTCTTTGCGCAGGCGGAACAGAGCCGCGCCGTAGAATTTCGTGTTGCCCCCGACGAAGTAGTTCGTGTGCGGGTGAAGCTCTTTTCCATCAACGTCGCGCCAGGCTTCCTTCGTGTTGTACTTGCCTTCGAGGTTGACTGCGCGCGTGCTCCAGTTGTCCTTCTCGCGCGGCACGTAATCGCCGCGTTCGAGGAGAAGAATCTTCTTACCGGAGGGCGCGAGCTTGTAAGCCAGCGTGCCGCCGCCTGCGCCCGTGCCGATAATAATTACGTCGTAATGGTTGTTGTTCGTCATGATTGCTCCGTCTACTTACCAAGTTGATGGAGGCTGCGATTCCAAATTAGCCACAGATGGACACGACACAGATTCACACAAATTCAAATCACTCCAAGTGCATATCTGTGGTTATCCGTGTTCATCTGTGGCTCGTTTTCGCTTGTTCTCACTGTTTCGAAACTATCGATTCATCGATTGCATCGAATCATTCATCAATGGCGCAGTGCCAAAGTTGACGTTGAATCGGGCACACCAGATGGTCGCGGCGCGATACTTCGCCAAATCAACATTCGCCGGAATGTCGTAGTTTTGGTCGCCAATGTTTCCCTTCAAAGAGCCGAGATCCACAAAGCCGGCATTCTTGACGGTGTCGTTGTCCTTCGCGTCCGCCGCGGCCACGAGATAGACGTGTACGTCGGGACCATTCGAGGTCGCGAAATCCGTCAGCCGCAGCGTCTTCTTTCCGTCGGCCATTGCGAAAACCGTCGCGGTCCCTTTGGTCTCGTGCGCCCCGCTATGAAACTGACCCGATACGAGCTTGTTGCTCGCCGCGGACGCAGTCGGAAACTGTTCGTTGACTCGCTGATTAATAAAAAGCCGCTCTGGCCGAAAGGCATACCACGCGCCGGCGCCGACAACGACGAGAACTGCAAGAATGACTGGATACTTCTTCGACATAAGCTAAAATCTCCTTGGGTTTTCTTTTGAATCCGTGACCTTTCAGCTTGTTAGTCGAGCGCGCTCGTCGTTCCTTACAAGCCGAGGGAACTTTTTCAGTGCACTTATGAAAATAGCTATCTTTGGCACAGGCGGAGTCGGTGGTTACTTCGGCGGACGACTCGCGCAAGCAGGCGAGGAGGTAACGTTCATTGCGCGTGGCGAACATCTACGCGCCATTCAAACGACAGGTTTGCGAGTCGAGAGTCTTCGCGGCGACTTCGTGATCGATCCGGCGAAAGCTACGGATGGCGTGGATGCAGTTGGCGAGGTCGATCTCGCAATTGTCGGGGTAAAGGCCTGGCAAGTGCCGGACGCCGCACGTTCGATGAAACCTATGGTCGGACCCAACACCACCGTTCTGCCTTTGCAGAACGGCGTAGATTCCGTTGCTCAGTTGACCGCCGAGTTACGCGCCGATCGGATCATCGGTGGACTCTGCAAGATTGTTAGCTTCGTGGTTGGGCCGGGTCATATTCGGCATGCTGGTTTTGCACCTTCAGTAGTAATTGGCGAATTGGATAATCAACGCAGCGATCGTGTCGTGGCGATTCAGAGTGCATTTACTCAAGCTGGGATCGATACGGCGATCGCTACCGATATTCAGGTGGCGCTGTGGATGAAGTTTCTCTTCATTGCCTCGTTCAGCGGCATGGGCGCGATCTCAAACGCCCCCGCCGGAACTCTTCGAACAGATCCGGTATTGCGCGCGCAGATGATTCGAGCGATGGAAGAAATCTACGCGCTGGCTCACGCCCGCGGCATTAAGCTGCCGTCGAACGCAATTGAAACAGTCATGGCCGGCGTGAATGCTTTGCCGGAGGAGGCCACCAGTTCAATGCAACGGGACATCGCCGCCGGCAAGCCTTCTGAACTCGAATCACAAAACGGCGCCGTCGTGCGCATGGCGCGCGAAAGCGGCGTAACGGTTCCGACGCATGAATTGATTTGCGAAAGGCTGAAGCCACTGGAAGAGAAGGCGCGTGCCGCAACAATCAAGTCTTAATGGATCAGAAGCGAATGAGAATTTCTGTAAGTGCCGCGGACGGCTGAAAACAATCGCGGCCGGTACAAGTCGTTATCGCAGATGATGTCCGCAGCCGCTCGGGGTTCGTCTCGCTCGAAATGAATTCTCTGGGCCGGAAAGTAGATCGTTTCGTACGCAGCTATCGTTCTTGCCGGCGATAGACCTTCCTGGCCTCGCTCAAGCGCCCGCGCTAAAGCCGTCGCGAACGAACACTCGACCCAAATTTTCACATCGAAGAAGTCACGATACTCGTGTTTGAAAAGGAAGATTCCTTCGACCAGTACCACATCAACGTTGCGGACATCGTAGACATGCTGACGGTATTGCGTCGCTGTCTCTTCCGCGAAATCGGAAATCAAATGAACCGAACGGTGATCGCGTAGCGGCATCACGAGGTTGGTAAAGAACTCATCGAATCGAATCGCGCGTTGATAGAAATTCTCGGCCGGCGCGTTTGCGTCGAACCGCCGTTCAGGCAAATTCAACCAGCCATCCACATTGATGACCACGGATGCTACGGCTCGCTGAGCCAGGTGAGCTTCTAGCTGCGCCGCGATAAAGCCCTTGCCACAGCCATCGATGCCACTGATGCCAACAAGCAAACTGCGATCGCCCGGCACTTCTGCGAGCCGATCGAGAATTCGGCTGACTACTTCGTCAATGCCCGCCATGCGTTTGCTCCTAAATAAAACGAGATGGCTCTTGCTTTCTATTTCCTGCTGGCCAATGAGTCCCCCAGCGTGAACAACGCCGCACCCAATAACACCGTATCTTTAAGCAGAAATCCGCCCGAGCCTGATAGCGCGGGAAATCCGCCTAGGCTCTTTTCCCAACCCGGCAGTGAAAACAAAAACGTCAGCGTCGCCAAGAAAGTAAAGACCGCCAGGACGCTGCCCACCGCGGACAGCTTCCCGGATAATGGCTTGATAGCGATTAGCGCCGCAGCAGTTAGCTCGGTGACGCCGATGACGTTCGAAGTCGCTTGCAGGCTAAAGGCCTTGTACATCCAGTTCATGAAAGGGCTGGTTTCGACGAGAGCCTTGATGCCGGCAGCCTCGTAAGCGGTGAACTTCATGGCCCCAATCCAGCCGAGCACAATCACCAGACCGTAACGAATGAAAAGCTCGCCCAGTTTTCGAACCGATGCCGCCTGATTTGTAGTGATTGCAAGTGTCATCTTGTTGTTCCTCGCGATTCTCTCGCTGAATCCATCACTGCGTTGTGTCCGGCACACGTTTCCACGTCGTGATCTAAGTCATCCAACCTTTGTTCTGGCGGCGTTCGAACGAAGCTTTCAAATGCGGCGTCAGCTTGTGTGCCTCAAGATCCGCCGCGCTGCGCTTGCCACCGCACTCCAATTCACGGCCGCACGCCCCCGATGTTCAGTCGCATCCGATACAGACCTGAGCGCGCGCAGAGATAAAGCGTCTTCCCATCCGCATCGCCCCATGCCATGTTATGCGCATGCTTTGGCGTAATAATCGTGCCTAGGTGTTTGCCTTCAGGCGAGATTACCCAAAGCCCACCCGGCGCCGACACGTACAAGTTGCCTTTCCGATCGACCTTAATTCCATCAAGTCCGTCTTCACCCGGCGCGGACGTAAAATCGAAGAAGAGTTTTCCATTCTTCAACGTTCCGTCTGCCTGCACTTCGTAGCGCATGATCGCTTTGTGCTTCTCGCCAATCTCGCTGACAGGCTCGTCGCCAGGGCGCGGATGCTGACCCGTGATCGCGCGCGGCCAGTTACCGACGTATAGATATTTTTCATCCGGCGAAAATGCGATGCCGTTCGGACCCGTAAAGTCCTTGCTCACCAGTTGCAGTTTGCCTTTGTAGATCGAATAGACGCCGCTGAAGGGCAGTTCCTTCCGAGCATCTTCAAAAGCTTTGGGAAAGCCAAACGGCGGATCAGTAAAGAAAAGCGTGCCATCCGATCGATAGACGAGATCATTGGGGCTGTTCAGTCGTTTGCCTTGATAGCTGTCAGCCAGAACGGTTTGGGTTCCGTCTGTCTCATCACGGACGACGCGATGATTGCCGTGCTGATTGATCGTGAGCCGACCCTGCGGATCGAGGGTCAGACCATTCGAACCCGGTTGACCATACTCGGCGATGTCGGAACCTGAATAACCGCTCGGCGTACGGAACACATCGAGCTTTCGTTCTGAGCTTCCGTTGGGCGCGTATTTGTAGATTGTGTTCGCATTTGGATCGCTGAATAGCAGATAACCGGCATCTTTATTCACCCAGATGGGGCCTTCCGTAAACTTGAATCCATCGGCCAGTTTGAAGACCTTCGGATTGGGACCAACGATTTCATTCATCGCCGGGTCGTCACGCTCAACTTCGACGTTGACCTCGCTCGGCGTCAGCGCGACTGGACCGGGCTCAGTTTTGTAGAACGAGAGCTTCGCGTAGCGCAGGTAAATGAAATTAGTCGGTGGATTCGACAGCGGGCCATTGATGCCGAAGATGGCGAGTTGAATCTGTTGGCCCGGCTTTACGTTGCGGCCCACAACCAACTGATTGCGCGCGTTCCACCCGGCAATCACGGAGCCACCTGACTGCCCCAGGGCGCGCGACAACTCGCCATCAACCCAAATTTCAGCGTAGTCATCAAGCGATGTTTCAAACACTGCGGTTGTTCCCGTCGGATCGAAACCACCGACGCGTTCCGGAATCGTCAGCTTGAGGCGATACCAGTTGAAGCCGAGTCGTCCGTTGCCGCGGCGTTGGTCCAACGTGGTCGGGGCAATGACTTCCCACTTCGAATCGTCGAAGTCGGCCCCTCCGGCGTGCGGCGTGTAATCATAGGTTTTCACCGGCGCCCCAGTCGGCTGTTTGTCTGGGCCGGCACTAACGAAGTTTGTTTCGACAATCTTTGTATCGCTGTAGCGCCACTCGCCCTTGACCGCGCGCACGCCATCGACGGTTGCGAGATCAATCGTCGCCGCGGGCACGCCCGGAGGGACATCTGCCGAAGTCCTGCCTGCCTCAGTCGCGTTTCGCGCGTTCGCTGACAAACCAAAGTACAGCGCCGCGGCGATAACGATCAGAAATGCGGCCCTCAATGCATTAGTTAACTTTCGCGCGTTCATTGCTTGCCTCCTTTGATTGCCTCGGCTGCGTAATCAGCGCCTACTTTGGCAATGTCTTCATCTTCCTGCGGCGAGTTGCCGCTGACGCCAACCGCGCCCACGACCTTGCCGTCGATAATGATTGGGACTCCACCTTGCAGAGCCACTGCGCCGGGTAAGGCCAGCGCGGAGACGCGGCCATTCTTCACCTGGTCCTCAAACACTTTGCTGGGCCGGCGAAAGATCGCCGCCGTGCGTGCCTTGGCGATGCCGACATCAACGCTGGCAACCTGCGTTTCGTCGAGTCGCTCAAGCACGAGCAGATAACCACCGTCATCGACCACGGCGATCACGACTGTCGCGCCACGTTTCCTGGCCTCCGCTTCGGACGCGGCCGCAATCTTTTTGGCCGCAGCCAGCGTTAAGACTTGCTTCGTCGGCAGCTGCGCTTTAACGCCAATGGCTGCGACTGCCACGAGAAACAGTGCTTGGAGAATTCGTTTGGTGTTCATGACTACCTCTTTCACAAATTCGGGTTAGCGGACCTTAATCGTGTAGTAGAGAAACTCTCCACTCACATCTTTGAACCAGTGCGGCGTGTTGTTGGGAACGATAATCACATCGCCCTTTTTCAACTGTCGCGTATCACCCCCATCGATGCGTGAGCCACGGATTTCATTAGCCGCGATCTCTTTCGCTTCGACGGCCGTCCCACCGGTCACAAAAGTGGCCGTGCCTTGCATGACATAAATGATGTCGGTGTCCAGCGTGTGAATCTCAGCCCGCCCCGGTTTGTCGCGGCGACTGGTGTGAACCATATAATTTCGATCTGTTCCGTCCAGCAGCACCGCACCCTTCGAGAAAGATGCGTTGACCTGACTCGCATCGAAGAAAAGCACCGGTGATTTGGTTGCCGGCATCGTCTCACTTGTCTTCATCTCCGCCGAGAACACACCTGCGCCGGCCATCGCCAGTTCCTCGTCCTGCTGCGCGCTTGAGGCGCCGCTTACTCCGACACCGCCGACTATTTGTCCGTCAACCGTGATCGGCACTCCGCCTTGCAATGGCGTGAAGTAAGCATCAGGCAAAGCAACCATCGCCGTGCGGCCATTCTTGATGATGTCTTCGAACGCTTTGGTCGGACGTTTGAAAAGCACGGCTGTGCGTGCTTTGCCGATCGAGATATTCGCGCCCGCTGCAAACGTGCCATCGAGGCGTTCCAGAGCCATCAGGTTGCCGCCTTCATCGACGACGGCGATGACTCCACCCGGTGCGTTGTTCTTCTTGGCGTAAGCAACCGCGGCAGCGATGACTTTCTTGGCGCCGTCGATCGTAAGCGATTTCTTCTCGACGGTTTGCGCGTTGGCCATTAGCGAGACCGACAAAAGAATCAGTGCAACTGCGATGGTTTGAATTGTCTTTTTCATACAGAGCCTCTCTTCGTTGAGCCCTCCCTTACGGTCGGGCTAGTGCCCCAAATGTTTGGAGTGCAGTGGCCGGCAAGACACCGCTTTGGATTGTGTCGGTACCGCGAGCGATAGCGAGCGGATCTTGTTGCGGCGCAAGAGTCACCTGATCCCGTCGCTAACGCTCCGGGTACTGACACTGGCCACCACCGCACTCCAAAAAATTACATTCCGGCTTCCGGCGTGATGGTGACGCGGAAGAACTGCGCATTGTTGGCCCAGCGCGTGTCTTTAACACGATTCACCACGCCATGCTCATCCGCACCAGTGTTCAAGCCTTTCTGTCGTGGACCCTGGTTCGGGCCGATACCGATTTCTTCATCGACCTCGGTACCCGCGTTCCACAGCACAAACTTATTGGTGATGTCACCAGTGACCGGCATGCCTTTCGAATCGAACAACGCGATGCCATTGGCGTCGGGTGAATAGAACCAATCGTTCGACTGGCCGAACATCATCGTGCTGAAAAGCTTCATGCCCGGCGCCGCCGTGAACGTGTATTCAAAGCTGTCGCCGGGACGGATTGGACCCGCACCCATTGCCCCTACCGGCGTGTTGAAGACGCCGTGCAGGTTGGACGCGTGATGCATTGCTTCAAAAGACTTGACGAGTCCGGACGGATCGCCGTCTTCAGCTTGCATCTCGAGGCCGTTGGCCCGAGCCGCCTTACCTTCCGTGAACAGCACGCCGTTCTTCGCACTTAATACGAACAAGCCAGGCGAAAGCGCGAACGGAAACTTCGCGCCGTTCGACGCAGTCATGCCGGCCGGATCGGAAATGTTTTCGACGCGAACCTTGAATTTGGTCGCGCCTTTCATCGGTTTCATGCCCATCTGTTTCTTGGACATCGTCTTCGCCTTCATGTTGTTGCCCGCCATCATCGAGTCGTTCATCTGCGCGTAGGCCGAGGAACCGGCAAGCGCGACCATGGCAACTGCAACGATCAGCATTCTTCTCGTACTCATGATTCAGTTTCTCCTTCTTATGTAGCGCAAGTTGATAACTTGCGATTGTTAACCCCGACGCAAGTTAACAACTTGCGTTACCCTTCAAAGTTGCACCGAAAGATGCAACGTTGTGTGTTGTGGTGATGCAGCTTCGCGCACGCGATCGCGCGACCTGCCTTCATCCGTTGAAAAACCTCCGCCGCCAGCAACATTCCCATCGGCGGCGCTGTGAAATAGATCCAGAGCGAAGTCCAAACATGCGCGCCAAACGCCGAACCTAGGGTTCGCGCCGGGTTCATGCTCATGCCTGAAATTGGCGCCTCGATGGTGATGTAGGTCGCGACCAACGCTCCCACAAACAATCCGGTCCAGCGGCTCAAACGTTTCGAATTTGAGACATTCAGCACGACCGTCATCAAAATGAAAGCGATGCAGACTTCGGCGAAAAACGCGGCCAACTGTCCCGCCATACCGGGAACTGTGGCGGCGTAGTTCACCGACTGGTGCGCAACTAAGCTGCCCAGGACTATCGAAGCAATGACGACCCCGGCTACGGCCCCGGCGAATTGAAAGAGCGCGTAAAAGGCCGCGTCCCAAGCGGCTATCTTGCCGAGTCGAAAGAAAGTCAGCGTGACGGATGGATTGAAGTGTCCACCTGATCTCTTGCCCAAGGGCGAAAAGATGATCGCGATTGCAGTCGATCCCATCGCCGTTCCCATCAACATGCGCCGGACGATTTCGCCATGAATGCTTTGCGCCATAAATGATGACGGGTGATACAACAACACGGTGAACGCGCAGGCCGAGATCATGAAGAGCCCCAATTCGGCCGCTTCCATCAGGTATTCCGGCCAGTGTTGCTTCAACGCATCCATCATTCGATCACTCCACCGATTCGCGGCCGGTAGCGGTTCAATAACGCTCCACGGTTCCGGCATCATCATTCGCCGCCGCAACATGTCGAACACACTTGTATTGTCAGAACTCGACAGTTCCATCTGCTTCATCGCGCGAACTCGCGCGACTCCTCAATGTTTTTGGATGATTGCGACGCTTCAGCCTGGAAACGGATCGGTCAGGCCAGCGCTGATCAGGCAGAAATTGAAACTTTGCAGGGTACTTGCGCCTCGGCCCGTTCTGTCCATGACCCTGCGCGCCTTAGTTCGTAAGCGCTGAAGTCTCTTCCTTATTTTCAACCTACGTCGCATCGACTTTCCGTCTCCTCAAGACTACCTCGTACAACTTGTTAGTCGATTCAGTAAGTTGTTCCTTACAAGAAGAAGCTCATCGATTTACGATTTGTGTATGCAGGCCTTGAGCGACTGGGCGATACGGTCGCGGGCATCCGCGGCCAGGGCTGGAACCATCTCTGTTTTCGTCCCGCGCTGACCCCGCAATAGTGAACGGACGAACTTGATTTGTCGCAAATAGCGAGCACACCAGGCGCATACCAGCAAGTGAAGTCTCAGCTTGAGGAATTCACCCAGACTCAGCCTGCGCTCCATCGACTCAGACATGAGCGCCACCATCTGACGACAGGGTTGAAGCGTGCGCAGCAGCCATCTCTTAACGGCTCGTTTGACAGTGAAAAATATTTTCAAAACTTCTTCTCATTCGATCACGAGGACCGAGTTCAGGCCGCCGTGATTATCCGCCGTTTTCATACCGTTGCTCGGGTCTTCAGTCCAGCGGTTTCCGTCCACGACGAACTTGTATTGATAGCGACCTGCCTTCGGCGTCTTTATTTCCGTCATCCAAAGTCCTTCTGGATTTCGACGCAATGCAAGAGGCTGGGACCAGCCATTGAAATCACCAGCCAATGCCACGCTGTGCGCGTTGTCGTCGTGATAAACGAAAACGACGTGACCGTCTGAAACGCGCGGCGGACTGCAACCAACGGTATTCAGAGCATGCTGCTCGCTTTTAGCCAGCTCAACCGCGCGTCGGGCGTTTACGACGCCGTAACCCTGGCGAATGGCGGGCGCGTTTGAGATTCGATCAGCAGTCGAAATCAGAATATTTTTTACCGCGCCGGGCGTCAGCTTCGGATTGGCTTCGATCATCTGTGCCACGATCGAAGAAACAATCGGTGCCGCGAACGAGGTTCCATCAACATGCTGGTAATGGGTTGCGACGATCTTCAATTGCTTCAGGGCATTGTCAACAAATCCGCGAATGGCGTCAGCCTCTGCTGAGAGTAAGTCTTCCGGTAGTTCGGCTTTGTCTTCCAGCTCATGGGCAAGACTCGAAAGCGCATAATCGGGCGCCGATGAAAGCTGCGACAAGGCTTCGGCGCGTGCGTAAAGCGAAGTACCGGGAAGAATCGGCGCTGCCACCCACATCGCGGGCGCAATGACCTCCGGCTTAACCGTCCCATCAGCCGTAATACCGAAATTGGAATGGTAGAGATCTAATCCGTTCCCCTCGACTTGATTGTTGTCATGGTAGCCACCGACGGTGATTACCGACGGTGAATTCGCCGGCGGAATCGAGTGCCTGTCGCCGGAATTACCGGCAGCCACCACCACTACAATTCCGTTTTGAATCGCTTCTTCGGCAGCCTGATCAATGATGCTTCTGCTGCACGGAACATCTTCATCACCGCCCAGGGAAATATTCAGCACGCGAATGTTGTAGCGCTCACGGTTCTTGATAATCCATCTGATGCCGCGGGCAATGTTTTCTTCGGTAATGCGACCTTTTTCACTGACTTTGACGAGCACGAGTTGCGATTCATGAGCCAGGCCTTGATAGACTCCGTCACACAAATGTCCGTTGCCGGCCGCCGCCACTGAAGTCTGCGTGCCGTGCCATTGCCATGACTCGGACGGATCTTGCGGATCGAGCGACGGGCGCTCCCTCGTCAAATCATGATAGGCAATGATTCGATTAGTTGGCTCGATGAGATCAGGATGCGGATAGAAGCCCGAATCAAGAAACGCGATCGTTACTCCTTTCCCGTTGTACTGCGGATCAGCATTCAGCCTGATGCTGGTCGGTATGACCGCAAACCGATTCGGCGCGTGCCCATGATTGTGAGTCGCAGAATTCATAAAAGCGGCACGACGGCCCGCCCGGGTCGCGGCGGCCGAGCCACGAACAGAGCAAACTGCTCCCTTCATGAATTTGTCGGAGTGTTGGGAAGAACCTTACAGGTAGGTCTAACTCTCGCCGGCGAGTTTCCGCCTGATTCGTTCGCGGGCGTCGGCAGAGAGTGACGGGCTCACGGATTCAAGATCGGAAGATTCAGCGCCTTTCGCGCGCGCTGTCTCGCGAATGATTTGCAGGTGTTCCAGATACCACTGGCACCACGCGCAGATCCAGAGATGAAGTTTGACATCGATCCGCTCGCGCAGCGTCAGCTTGCGCTCCATTGATTGTGAGATCTTCTCGACGGTTTGCTGACAGGTGGGCAGCTTCCGCAAAAGCCAATACCGGATCGCATGCTTTAGTTTCTCGTACGCTTTCAACGCCATGTTTTTGTGCCCTCCCTCACGGTCGGGCTTCGCCTAACGCTTGAACCAGTTCATCTCCAAACAATTTCGCAGGTGCAAGCGCGCGCGATGCAGCATCACCCAAAGGTTGTTTACGCTAATACTCAGAATCTCGCAAATCTCTTCGCTCTTCAGGCCGTCCACTTCACGCAGCGTAAAGGCGCTGGCGGTCCGCTGCGGTAGCGGCGACAGACAATCGTTGAAGACCACCCAAAAATCGCTACGCTCGATCAACTCGGCCGGCGTCGCGTGCCAATCCGTGGGCGCGTGGTTCGCGTCCCAATGGCCTGTCCATTGATCAGTTCTTTCGAAAAACTCACCATGATCAGGACCTTCGTCGACGTCCTCACCGATCGGAGCTTCGCGCTGCGCTTTCCGAATGTGGTCAATGATCTTGTGCTTGAGAATTCCGACCAGCCACGTGCGCTCCGATCCTCGCCCTTCAAATTTTTCGTAGGCTTTCAGAGCGGCTAGAAAAGTCTCTTGCACTGCATCTTCAGCGGCGTTATCGTCACGCAGTCGAAAACTCGCGTACTTGAAAAGATAGTCGCCGTGTTCGTCAAGCCATCGGCCCGGATCAGGCGACGGCGCGTCGGGATTGAGTTGAGCCTGGCTCATTTTGAGTCTCCTCTAGATTAGTTCAGGTTGGGTTTCGCAGCAAAAGGAAAAATCGCCTTCAGCACCTGAAGGCGACAAGAAAGCGATGAACGAAAAGCCCTGTCGGGATTGTGGTTATCTGCTTGACGCGGAGGCGCGCGGCTGTCCTCGCTGCGCGATGAACGTGGAAGCCGAAACGATGATCGAGCGAGTGGTCGCGGGAGTGCTAATTGCGGTTTCTTTGATTGTGGCTGCCGGCGTGATCTATTTCTTTGCCGTGAGGTGATTTCGAGTTGGCAGTCGCGAAGGGTTCGTTGACGCGGCTGTGAATTCCCGATCCGGCCGCTACCGCTCCTGGTTCTGACGGACGCGCGCTTACTCTTCGGTCTTCTCAAACTTCAACGCAACTGAGTTCATACAATAGCGCAATCCGGTCGGTTGCGGTCCGTCATCGAAAACGTGTCCGAGATGCGAGCCGCACCGATGACACCGCACTTCCGTGCGCACCATGCCCAGGCTGCGATCGCTGTCCTCGATAATGTTTGCTTTTGAGATCGGCGCGTAAAAACTAGGCCAACCAGTTCCGGAATCAAATTTCGTTTCCGACTTGAACAGGGCGAGTCCGCAAGCCGCGCAGTAGTAAATGCCGTGCTCGTGATTATCCCAAAGCGCGCCGGTGAAAGCGCGCTCGGTTCCAGCTTGCCGCAAAACATAGAACTGATCTGGAGTTAATTCTTTCTGCCATTGTGCGTCGGTCTTTTCTACCTTGTCTGTCATAGTTTCCTTCTCTGACTGCTGCTGGTTATCGCCCTCAGCCAACAATTTCTTAATCAGTTGTTCGGTCTCGTCATAGGCGCCTTCGCCCACGTGCATCCCGCGCACGCGACCCTGCTTGTCAACGACAAACCAGGTGGGCCACGCCTCAACACCGTACGCATTCCAGATGGCATTGTCGTTATCTGTAACGACTGGATATTTTATGCCGAGTTCGGCGACTTCGCGACGCACGTTGTCGAGGTTGCGCTCAGACTGCAGCTCTGGCGTGTGCACTCCGATGATTGTCAGACCCTTGTCGCGATAGCGCGCATCCCAACTCTTGACTGATGGCAAAGTGTTCCGGCAGTTGTAACAACCGAACGTCCAGAAATCGACTACCACGACGCGTCCACGAAGACTCTTCAAAGTTAGCGGATCGGAATTAATCCAGGTACCGCCCATTAGCTCAGGCGCAACCGCCGCTTTCGTTTCATTTGTCATGGGAATGACTACTCCGGCGTCTGCGCCATTAACAATCCGCGACATACCGACATTCAAAACGCCTAACGGCCCCCAGCCTTTCGCGTATCCCGTCGCAACAACGGCGACGCCAATTACGATCAGCATGACTGCAGCAATGATGTTTTGTCGATGCATTGATTTCCCTTTCTTACCACTTGAAGGCGCGCGCTTCAACGTTTTCTTCGGCGCGCCGGATCTGTTTCTCGAGCGCGGGCGCGACGCTTCGCGCAATCGCCAGATTGTCAGCTTCGTTCATTCCCGAGACGACAAAGCCCGCGTGCTTCGATGTCTGAAAAAATGCGATGCGATAGGAATTCGCGTCGAAGCCTTTCACGAGTTGGCCGGGTTCAGGTCTGGGCGCGCGACTGTTTGGCGCGTCAACTTTGGCAACCAGCACCGAAGCAATCTGGTCATGGTACTTCACGACGAAGTGCGCGAATCGCTTGCCCTGAAACATACAAGAATGAGCGTCCAACAGTTGCGCGCCCGCGGGCAAAACGCCTTCCGATGAGACGGCGCTCGCCAAATTTGCAAACGCGCGATCGTAGGTTCGCCCCGCTTCGTCGAGGCTGATAATCGTCGGTGCCAGCCTGTGTTCCACCGCGCACTCGCGATGATCGCCAATCGCGCTCTCAGTCAAATTCGTCCACGCAAGCAGTTCCCTGCGGCTGTTGCGCAAACTCTGCAACCCCAGGATTCCAACGGCGACTGCTATCAAAATGGACGCGGCAACTCCCACGTAGGCAAACCGCGGGATCGCGATTCTGGGACGGCCCAAAGCTTGATCGCGCAACTGCAACTTGAGGCCGGCGGCAAATCCTTCACGGATCCGCAAGGCGGCAGACTCATTGAATTGGATCTTCAACCGATGACGCAGTTGGCGGCGTCCAGCCAACTCAAATCGACAATTGGCGCACGAATCCAGGTGACGAATCACGTCGTGGTTCGTTTCAATCAGCAATTCGTCGCTGAGATACGAATCGGCGATTACCCGGAAATCATCACAGTGCATTTGATTTCCCTCCTTCGGCCGCGTCCGCCAATCTTAATTTCGACTCACCGCTTTCTTTCACGACGCCAATGCCATACGAACGGGCATAATTCGCCAACTCTCCTCGCAGCAAACTCCGCCCGCGATGGAGGCGCGACATCACTGTTCCGGTGGGAATCGACAACGCTTCGGCAATTTCTTTGTAAGTCATGTCTTCAACGTCCGACAGGATCACCACTTCCTGGTAATGCCGCGGCAGGCGCTTGAGGGCATTCAGAACTTCTTCTGCAATCGCATCCGACGATCTCGCAGGCAGCGCGGCGACTCTGTCTTCAATCGGCTCATCCGCATCGCTTACAACGCGGAGGCGATCAGAAGTCCGACGGCGCTTGCTCAGGGTGCGATACATGATCTTGATCAGCCAGGCGCGGCAGTTCGTTCCCTTTTCGTAGCGGTGGAACGATTTGAGCGCCGCCACAAAAGTTTCCTGCACCAAGTCCTCCGCCTCGCTCTGATCCCACAGCAGCCACTTGGCCAAACGATAGAGATCGACATGGAAAGGCAGAGCTTCGCTTTCGAACGAAGCCCAGTCTTCCAGCCGTCTCTTTTCTCGGGAAAGCCTGAACATTAAGTCGGACCGCTGACGCTTATCCTCCCGATTTCCCTACCACTGGGTAAATACCAATCAGCGGCGGTTTTATTCCAGCTTCACGGAACAATATCACTTCCGAATTTTCTGTTTCGGGAATAAACAGACCTCAACCGGGTATTAGTCGTCTGAGCGGCCTACAAATTACAGGCGTGACGTGGAGACCTGACTCGAAGAAGTTTCAAACTAACGAGTGATATGGAGGAACGAATGAAGAAAATCAAACGAAGTGTACTGATGGTGATGGCGTTGCTGGCGTGCTTGAGCTTTACGGCCGCCAGCGCCAGCGCCCAAAACAACAACATGAACGGCAACATGTCGAGCGATCAAATGAAGTCGCCCAGCATGATGAAAAGCAACATGAAGAGCAATCGCATGATGCGCCGCCATCGAATGCGCCGGCGTCATCGCCGCATGATGCATAAGCGGAACATGATGATGAAGAAAGACTCGATGAAGAAGCCGAATATGACGAAGTCAGACAGTATGAAATCCCCTGAGACGATGAAGGACAATTAGTAAGCCCATGGAATTGACGGCGCAGCCGGGAAGAAACATTCCGACCATGCAATTTGTGACCGTTTGCGACCGAGATGAAACAAGAGCGTTTGCACGAGGTTCATGTGAAGCCAAACCTAGGGATCTTTTTACGACCGCGAGGCGCGTAAATACTGGCTCATATCGTTTCGCCCGACTAAGTGTTGCCCCTCGACAACGCTCTTAAAATTCGTTTCTCGTAAGAGGGTGCGGGTTTGACTCCCGCCCTCGGCACCAACCTTCACAATAGTTTATTGGTAGCTGCCTGCTTACAACCAAAATCGCCCAACTGAGTTGGTCTTCGTTTCGCGCGTGAAAGTTTCGCGGAAGTATTTGGGAATTCCCGGTGCACCTGAACGTCAAACCTCCCTCGTCACAATCTGAGTTCGGATCATGCGTTCAGGTGGCGGGTGGTCATCACTCGAAGAACTGGGCTAAGAACTCAAACTGCGCGACGGGGGAAGGCCACTAGTCTAAGGGGTTCTTCCTTCCTCAAAATTCATGTTGACCGGACGTTTGTTGGTCGCTTTCGATTGTTGCAGGTCCAGCTGGTTAACCTCCGTTATCGTGATTTTGTTATTGGTAAATCGCCGATGTATCCGACCCAGCGGCTCCGACTGAAGTCGAATGCTCTTCCTACGATCCGATTATGGTCGTTCCCGTCGGAGACGTAAGTGACGGAGAGACCGGCATTCACTTCGTGGAGATAGCCGAACAGGCGAACAAAACCGGACGCGTAGTTCTCGTTGCCATTGATGAATGTGCCGGTGACCAGGCTGCCATTGTTTACGGAGTTGGGAAGGGTAAACGTGGCGCCGGGCATATTGATGAGCGAGAACTCGTTATTGCGGCTAAGCACTCCAAAGTACGGACCATTGAAAGGGTCGCTCCACGTGTAACCCGCCAGAGTCCCGGCATCATTGATCCCCCTTAATGATGACTGTTCGCCGAACGGCGTATCGACTTTGGCAAATTGTCCGTTACGCAGAACGAACCCATGAGTAATGGGTTGATTGTGATCGAACTCGCCCACAATGTCTCCCGCCGAATTTATTCCTAACGCAAGCGAATCCGCTGAGCCAGGAAAATCTATGCGAGTCCATCGTCCCTTTGTGTAGGAAAATCCGTGCGGTGTACCGCTTGTATCAAAGAAGTATCCGACAACCTCGCCAGAGTCGTTTATTTTTGACGGCACGGTCCCAATCGCGCCCGGAAAATCAAGCGCGCTAAACGAGCCATTCGCCCATACGAACCCGCGATAACTCGGTCGTTGATCGACGTAGAAGCCGACCACCTCGTTATGGTTATTAATTCCTCGCGCCTCCGTCCTGATTGAACCCGGAAAATCGATATACTGTTCCGCTGCTTGAACGCTGCCGATGCATTGAGTTGACGGCTCGCTTGGTAATCCGAAAGGCGCGCCCATCGTGAACATGCTGTATTGCCCGTTGACTGAACGCGAACGGGCGGATCTCGTAAAGAAGTCAATGAACATGGCTTCGGTCACGTGATAAGTGAAGCCTGAGCTTGGAAGCGCTACGACAGCGTCCGTGAAAAACGCAACCGGATCACCAACTTCAAGTAAGCCCCGGATAATCCAACCGCTATCGCATCGTTCTCGTGGTTCAATAAACGGGATGTTCCATCCGGGCGTGAAGTTATCGATGAACGGATCATCCATCCATTCGGCTATTTCGTGACTCAAGGAATAGATGTCGTCTCCCCGGGGATCAATCTCCAAATCAGGGAAATAACTTGTGCCTATGTAGGTAAGGACTCCGCCATTCGACGATTGTGCGCCGTGCCATCCGCCCGCTGCAGGAAAGCCAGGAAATGATGGGTCCTCACCCAACACCGAACCCCACACCGTAATCGCCAGTGACCGCGGCGACAGGTTTAGCGAGGCGCGGATTGAGTATTCTTGCGAATTGAGAAAATTCTCGTTCACCAGTGGGAGTGTGTCTCCCACAAATGGGTCGTAATAATAAGTGCCCATGCCCGCGGGAACAATTATCGTCTGCGTCGGCAGCACCGTCGGCTGGCCCAGCAGAACGTGATAGTTCCTGCCCCGCGTCGAGACCGAGTCCCAAAAATTGGCACGCTGGAAAGCGTCGCCGTATTGAGTGTTCCCAACATCAGTTCCGCCCAGTATGAAATGATAGTTTTGGAAAATCGGTGAATTGATGATGCCCTGAATCGGTGTCTGCCCATCAACGATGTCGGTGCTCGCATCGAAAACGTGCCCGTCCGGAAACACGAATCTGAGGGGAATGATCACAGTGGGGATGACGGTCGTTCGTGAGCCGTTTTTCGGATCGGTGCCGACCATCTTGTACTTAAATTCGAGTCCCTGATAAGTGAAGCTGTCCGACCAGAAAGGAATTGTGTTTTGCATTGCTTGCAGGCTGAGCCGCTCGCCTCGTTTTTCCTGAAGTCGCTTCAAGCCCTCAGTGCCATCAACAAATCCTCTGCGACTCGGGCCATGCCCGTTCGATTGAGCAATACTACGTTTGGAGCCGCTGGCAATCTCCAATAAGCTCGTCGGCGCCTGAGGTCGCGCCTGTTCACTCTTTGGCGGGCCGTCCGGAACTTGAGGATGGGGTCTCACAGGGAGTCGTTGCCCGCTCGTTGGTTGAATGGCAACAAAACTGAAAAGTGCTAACGCGAAGAATGCGGTAAGTGTTGATTTTGCTCGCATGGTAACCCTCTCCCGGAATTGAACTGTGGAAACTTGCCCTCAATCGGATTAATCTCTACTGACTAATGCGCAAATCGGACTAGAAACCTCTAATGACCATCGTGCCTGAGAATGTAACTTTTTTGCTGCGAAAATGGAGTGAAGGCGACGAGGACGCTTTGGAGCAGTTAACGCCGCTGGTTTATGACGAGCTGCATCGGCTGGCCCACCGGCACATGCGCCGCGAAAGTGCCGGTCATGTGCTGCAAACCTCTGCTTTGATCAACGAAGCGTACTTGCGCCTGGTCGATCAGCCGCGGATAGAATGGGAGAGTCGCGCGCATTTCTTCGGGATCGCAGCACGTCTAATGCGGCGGATCCTGGTCGATGACGCCCGCAAGCGAAACTCAGCAAAACGCGGCGGCAGCCTGATTCAGGTGCCGTTGGATGAGGTTGAGAATCTCATGCAACAACAGGCAGCGAACGTGGTTGCAGTTGATGAAGCCTTGCAACGGTTGGAGGCCGTCGATGCGCGTCAAAGTAAGATTGTCGAGTTGAGATTTTTCGGCGGTCTTAGCATCGACGAGACTGCCGAATTACTAAAAGTCTCTCCCGGCACGGTGATGCGCGATTGGACCTTCGCGCGCGCATGGCTGAAGAGTCAGATGAACCACACCTGAAGATCCGTTAGAGGATTTGCCCTGATTTAACGCAGTAATAATTGAATGGCGGACGACAACTGGGAAAACCTTAAGCAGATCTTTCACGCGGCACTAGCCCTGCCGGAACATGAACGCGCGGCATTCATCGCACAATCAAGCGAGGGTGACCATGCGTTACGACAATCGATCGAATCCCTGCTGGAATCTCACAAAGAGACAAACCATTTTCTCGATGAACCGGCGTACGAAGCGGCTGCAGAGATGTTAATCGACAGCGCGAGGTTGAAAGATGGCCAACTCGTGGCGCATTACAAGATCCTCTCGCTGCTCGGCGAGGGAGGAATGGGCCGAGTCTATCTCGCCGAGGATACGAAGCTGCATCGAAGAGTTTGCCTGAAATTCATTTCCAACCGCTTCACCTCTAATCCTGAATGGCAGCAGCGCTTTGAACTTGAGGCGCGCGCAGCTTCAGTCCTGAACCATCCCAACATCCTCACGATCCACGAGATTGGTGAAGCCGAAGGCCATCCGTTCATCGCCACTGAATTTATCGAAGGCCAGACGCTGCGCGAGCGGCTGCACACCGACATCAGTATCGACGATGCTTTGGAGATTGCTGTTCAAGTGGCTTCGGCGCTGGTCGCAGCTCACCGGGTGAACGTGGTCCACCGCGATGTCAAACCTGAGAACATCATGATTCGACATGACGACGGTTTGGTGAAGGTGCTGGACTTTGGGCTCGCCAAAATTGACGGGCGCGAGTCGCACAACCTCGCAGCGCACGAAGACCATGAAGACGGGACGCGCTCGCTCTTCGAGACCAGCGCCGGGACAATGATGGGCACAGTTGCATATATGTCGCCCGAGCAGGCACGCGGCGACATCGTTGATGCCCGCACCGATGTTTGGAGTCTCGGCGTCATCTTGTACGAAATGATTTCCGGCGCATCGCCGTTTGTTGGGACGACATCGGATGAAGTCCTCGCAGCGATTTTGGAGAAGACTCCTGCTTCGCTAAAGAACGACGCCGATGAAGAATCGGTGCGCCTAGATACGGTCGTGCAGAAGGCATTAACTAAGAACAGGGAAGAGCGCTATCAAACGAGTCAGGATCTTTTGGCAGACCTCAAAGAGCTACAACAGGCGCTGCGGCTTGAGACGATCAATAAAGCCGGTCCCACGGAAACGGCTGCGCTGACGGCCCACCAAGCTGCCGGATCATCCAGCGCCGGCAGAACAACCAAGACAAGTTTCAGCTCGCGATCCATCACTCACCAGGTCCAGTCACATAGACGAGGCGCAATCGCGATAGCCTCCCTGGTGTCCCTCGCGATTGTCGCCGCGGTAGCGGTTTATGGATGGCGTCTGAAGCACCCGACAGCAGCGGCAGCGGGACCATCGCAGATTCGCTCGCTTGCGGTGTTACCTCTTAAGTCGCTCGATTTGGGGGACAACGTTCTGGGCGTGGGTATTGCCGATGCGGTGATCAGGAAAATGAGTCAGACTGGAAAGATAACCGTCCGACCCATGACCGCTGTCTTAAAGTACGCAAAAGGTGATACCGATAGTTTGTCGGCCGGTCGGGAGCTAAGCGCCGACGCGGTCCTGGAAGGAACTGTGCAACGCGCCGGCGATCGTTTGCGCGTGACTGTTAACTTGCTGCGCAGCAGCGATGGCGCCTCGATCTATTCGGATAATCTTGACATGACGGCGTCGGACCTGTTTGCGATCCAAGATAAAGTAGCACAACAGGTTGCTTCTCGGCTGGCACCTCATTTCGATTCGGCGCAACGGGCTGGTTCGCAGGAGGGCTATCCCACCGACCCGCGCGCTTACGAGGCATACATCAGAGGAGTCATTAGTCTGGACCATCACGGCTATGACAAAACCGCCATGCCTCAAATGAATGACACCATGAACTTTTTCAAGAAGGCGATCGAGATTGATCCGGGGTATGCGCTGGCCCACGCTCAGTTGGCCTTCGCAGACGCGTGGACTGCGTCATTTATTCAGCCAGAAGAGCCGAAGTGGGCGGATTTGGCGCGGGCAGAGATCAAACGAGCAGCTGAACTCAATCCCAGTCTGGCAGAAACTCACGTTGCCCGTAGTCTATTGCTTTGGAGTTCATACGAAGGCTACCAAAATGCAGAAGCGATTCGCGAGTTACGTTTGGCGAGGCAACTCAATCCAAACGTCGCGACACCCGACCTTGCAGCGCAGTATGGTCATGTGGGACTCGATGATCTTGCCCTGCAGGAATTTAGGCGGTCGATCGAAATCAATCCGACCAGCCAGAGCCTTAAGGCAATCCCTTATATCCTGGCTTACCTGCGCGCCGATCCTGATGGCTTGATTGCTGAATGTCAAAAGATTCCCGATTACTCTTTTGATGACGATGAAAATTCCCCCTGGTATTACCTGCGAAAAGGGCAGCTCGATGAAGCTCAAAAGCTAATTGAAGAGCGTTTGACGAAGAAACGACCAGACAACGATTATCTCTTACTTCTGCAAGCCATACTTCAGGCTCTCAGGGGCAACTTCAGGGCGGCGCAAGCAAAGGTTCCGGAAATCCTGGCGCGCGTTCCTCCAAGCGAGGATCGCCATCACTTTACATACGACGCGGCTTGCATCTACGCACTCGGTGGCAATAGCAGCGAAGCGGTCAAGTGGTTGAAAGAAACCGCCGGGACTGGCTTCCCCAACTATCCACTCTTTGCGCGCGATCCCTATCTAGATCGCATCAGAAAAGCGCCCGAGTTTGTGCAGTTCATGGCCGAACAGAAATCGCAGTGGGAAAGATATCGAGAGGAATTTGCAAACTAGCAGACTCTACCTGAACGAGCGTTAATTCTCGCCGGCCCTTGCTATTCAGCTCGGTTCGGGCTGCGTAAGATAAACCGGTCGCAAGCCTTATTCTCACCGTTAACCCTTTTTCGAGTTCGTCTTGTCCAATGCCGCGCGCAAACCGCGTGCTAGCTTCAACGCATTGTCGTTTGCCCAGAAGTGCATGAAGAAAAGATGGGGTGAATCACTCAGCATGTGACTGTGCAGTGCCGTCACTTCGATGCCATTCTCGCGGAAAGCCTTGACCACCGGATTGACTTCACTGGCAAGCAGCACAAAGTCGCCGGTGATAGCGGCCCTTCCTGCTCCGGTCGATTGAAAGTTAATGGCTTGCGCCACTCCCATCGCCGGAGGAATGACCGTGCTTGATGAGTTCATCGCCGTGTCCAACACGTCATCTGCGCGCGCAATGCTGTACTGGAAAACGACGCCATTGGCCTTACCGGTCTGGCCCATAATCTGATCGATTTGCCTGGTATCAAGCCCAATGTCTTGCGGCTGTTGAGCAGCAGGAGCCGCTGCGAACGGCGTTCTACTCAAAGCCAGAGCATCATGAATTGACTTCGCAATCCTGGTCGCATCACCCATCGCATGAATGTGCATGTACATGACGCGGGGCGATTCGTGCAGAACATGATTGTGGAGTGCCGTTACTTCGACACCACCCTCCAGCAGCTTCGTCAAAACCAGTGTGACTTCATCCTCGGTCAAAACGAGGTCGCCCATGACCATTGTCATGTCGCCGATCTTTTTGAATGCCACCCATGACCCGAGCGCCAGAGCCGGCTTTAGCTCGACGCCACCAACGGCAACTTTCAGATCGCTGCGCGGCAGGCTCACTTTGTAAACGTCACCAGGTTGCATCGCACCTGCTTTCCCCAAAGCTTGCTCAACCTGCTTCCAATCGGTTGCACTCTGCTCGGGACTCGATGGCAGGTTTGAACTCTGCGGCGCGGAACAAACGACGAGCAGAAAAATCGTTCCTACTATCAGGGTGAATGTCATTACCCCGATGCGCTTGATTGGTTGCGACGCCAACACTCTGCTGATGAATTTGCTTGATGGACTATTAGTGCTTCTCATTTCTCTTTCCTCCACTGACCGACAACCAAATGAAGGGGCCTTAGCATGCAGCCAAACTAACTCGCATATCGCTCTTCAACAGTAAGAGCAAAGACAACTGTTCCGATTAATCCGATGACTCCGGCAATTACGAATGGGACTTCGGGTGCGACTTTCCAAAGCAATCCCCCAACCGCCGCGGCGGGAGTAATCGAGAGACTTCTAACGAGGTAATAGAGCCCGACCGAACGCGCGCGCAGACCTTCCCGAGCGAAATCGACAATCATCGCCTTGCGTGAAGGCTCGCCAATTTCACGCAGTCCGCCGATAACAAACGCCACAACCAACAGCGGGAAACTGGAGGCGAAGATTGTAGCTAAGGGGAACAGCGCAAAACTCAGAAACGTCGCAATAACAAAAGGCTTTCGCCCGATGCGGTCAGCGATCTTTCCGGCGGGGATGTACACAATGATCGAAGTAACCATCTGTATCGCCACCAGCGATCCGTAAATCGCCACGTTGTAATGCAGAACATTTGTCACATAGAGGATCGTCAGCACACCGGTCATGCCTTCGCAGGTTCGGATGATCACGTCGGAAACGAGGAGCCGCTTGAGCACCCGATGAAACGTCTGCCAGACGCCGCGGATGTTTATGCTTTCTGACGCGCGCGCGGTGAGAGTGATCTTTCTTACGAGCAGCAGCGTCGCGACCGCGAAGATCAGGGTGATTAGCAGCGCCACATGAATCCCTTTGGCAATGCCCAAGCGCGCGATCAATACGCCGCCGGCAATCGGCGCAATCACGACCGGAACACGTTTCAGAATCGATTGCAGAGTGAATCCCATGGCGCGACGTTCGCGCGGCAGCGAGTCGCCGATTACCGCGAAGATCGCCGGCGAGGCCATGCTTTGCCAAGCCATCACCAGCGCTAGTCCCAGAAACAGAAATGGCCATGAAGGGCTGAAGAGATAAACGACATAGCCGGCCGCGGCGACTGTTACTAAAGTCAGGAACGCGCGCCGCCGGCCCACGCGATCAGCGAGCCAGCCTCCTGGATACTGATAGATCGCGTCAAAAAAATCTTCAGCAGTTCCAAAGAGACCGATTATCGGAGCGCTCGCGCCCAACGCTTCGAGATACTTCGGCAGGAATTTCTTCCAAAGCTCTTCGCCCAGACCGAGGATGAAGATCGCGGCGGATGCCAGTGAGACATTTCTTTCCAGGCTGAGGTAGTCGGCTACTCTGGCGCCGAAATTCGCTGATCCGTTCGAGGGAGCGGTGGCCGCGTCACTTAGATCGCCCTGCGCGTCGTCCATAGATGGGTTGGGCTTCACTTGTTAGTGCCAGCAGTATATCTTGAACGGAATCTGGATTTACATCATGGCCCAGCTCGCGGAGGCCTGATGAACGATTCAGAATATTGACTTGAGTAGTTCGTGATATTCGATTGTCGTTCCGATCCAAGTTATGAACGTTGCGCCGATTACGCTCGAAGGAGAGTACGTCCGCCTGGAACCTCTTACTCAGGCGCACGCCGAGTCACTTATTATCGCCGCCGCCAACGGCGATCTCTGGGACACTCAAGTGACAATCATTCCCCGTCCGGAAGGAATGAAAGACTACATTCAATTCGCTTTGGATGGATTGGCCCAGGGAAACCAACTCGCGTTTGCTACCGTTCGAAAATCCAGCGACACCGTAGGCGACTCGGGCGGAACGGATCAGATAGTCGGCTCGACCAGGTTCTATGAGATTCGCCCGCAGGATCGGGCCGTCGCGATTGGCTACACGTGGCTGGCCAAAAGCGCGCAGCGCACGCCCGTCAACACTGAAAGCAAATTATTACTGTTGACGCACGCCTTTGAAGAGTGGCGCTGCAATCGCGTTGAACTGATCACCGACGTGCTTAATGAACAATCGCGCGCGGCGATCCTTCGTCTGGGCGCGAAGCAAGAAGGCATCTTGCGCAAGCATCTGATTTTGCCGAGTGGCCGCGTGCGCGACTCGGTTGTTTACAGCATCATCGATGACGAATGGCCGGAAGTGCAGGCACGTCTGCAGGCGCGCTTGCGATATTCCGCGGATCACCGCGTAGCGGTGAAAGATAGTAGCCGGGGGTAAGCGACGAAGGTCGCGCCACTCCCGGGACAAACGTAAAGGAATTTTCCAGCGCCCGCTTTAGCGGGCGACAGACTTATGAAAACACTCGGTCACCTATTTGAAAACAATCGCCGGTGGGCTGCGAATATGACGCAGCAGGATCCGGAATTCTTTCAGCGACTCTCGGCCCAACAATCGCCACAGTATCTCTGGATCGGTTGTTCCGACAGTCGCGTGCCCGCGAACCAGATTGTCGGACTTATGGCCGGCGAGATGTTTGTCCATCGCAACGTCGCGAACGTAGTGGTGCACACCGATCTGAACTGTCTTTCAGCAATTCAATTCGCGGTTGATGCACTGCACGTCGAGCACATCATCGTCTGTGGCCATTACGGCTGCGGCGGAGTGCTGGCGGCGCTAAAGGATTCGCGACTGGGATTGATCGACAATTGGCTGCGTCATGTTCAGGATGTGCGCGCAAAACACTCCGGCGAAATCGACGCGCTCAAGATCGAATCTGAAAGACACCGCCGACTGTGCGAACTCAACGTGATCGAACAGGTCGCCAGCGTCAGCCAAACAACGATCGTGCGGGACGCATGGTCGCGCGGACAGAACGTCATAGTGCATGGCTGGATTTATGACATCGCGGACGGTTTGCTGCGTGACCTGGGAGTGTCCATGTCCCTTGGAAATGCGGGGCAATAGCCCAACCGGGCATGATTTAGCCGCGGATTAAAGCGGATCTGACTCAATAGAAATCAAGAGAATCTGCGGAATCGGCGTAAGCCGCGGATGATCTTTCTGTGTTCTCAGTGGTGAAACTTCCATTCGCCACTTATAATCCCCGGCCATGAAAATCACGATTGCTTTTGTTCTGCTGCTCACGTTCTCGATCGCTTCCCTCGCCCAGGCACCGCAATCCGATCTTCAACAGTTCATTCGCGTCAGTTCGAATGTCGTCGCGCTCACGCACGTGCGCCTGATTGATGGCACCGGGGCGGCGCCGGTTGAGGATCAGACAATCCTGATCGTTGACGGCAAGATCACTGAAATCCGCCCGAGTTCGGCGTACTACGTTAAAGAAGGCATCAAGACTCTCGACCTGAACGGATACACAGTTCTTCCCGGCCTGGTCGGCATGCATGATCACATGTTCTTTCCGATGGGCGGCACGCCGCCGATGTATTCGAACATGGGATTCAGTTTTCCGCGACTCTATCTGGCGCTCGGCGTGACGACAATTCGCACCACCGGCAGCGTGCAGCCTTATCTCGATCTAGAAATCAAAAAGCTAATCGACGACGGTCGCATGATTGGTCCGAAGATTCACATCACTGCTCCTTACCTTGAAGGTGAAGGTTCATTCACGCCGGTGATGCACACGCTGAAGGACGCTAACGATGCGCGCAAGATGGTGAACTACTGGGCCGACCAGGGCGCGACTTCTTTCAAAGCCTACATGAACATCACGCGCGACGAACTGCGCGCCGCCGTCGAAGAAGCACACAGGCGCGGCCTGAAAGTCACCGGCCATCTTTGCTCGATCGGCTTTCGCGAAGCAGCGGAGATTGGTATCGACAATCTCGAGCACGGCATCTTTCCCGATTCCGAGTTCGTGCCCAACAAGCAACCGGACAAATGTCCCGGCGCCGCCGTGAACCAAACGCTGCGCACGCTCGACATCAACAGCGAGCCGGTGAAAGAAACGATTCGCACTCTAGTAGCGAAGCATGTTGCGTTGACGTCAACGCTGCCGGTGTTTGAAGCGAGCGCGCCGCTCGCATCTGCACAAGCTGGCCCAACTTCGATTGGCGCGCCGAGCGCAGTCTTGAATCAGCGCATGCTGAACGTAATGAACAACGAAGCGCGCGTGCGTTATCTGACCGCACGTTCACGCATCGCGGTGAACTCTCCGCAAACTGAACTCGTGCGCAAGTCGATGGACTTCGAGCACGCCTTTGTCGCGGCGGGCGGTTTACTGATAGCGGGTCTCGACCCAACCGGCAACGGTGGCGTCATTGCCGGCTTTGGTGATCTGCGCGAAGTCGAACTGCTGGTTGAAGCCGGCTTCACACCGCTTGAAGCAATCAAGATCGCGACCTTCAACGGCGCGAAATTCTTAGGAGAAGATTCCCGCATCGGTTCAATCGCCGTCGGCAAACAAGCCGACCTGATGATCGTGAAAGGCAATCCAGCCGCGAAGATCATGGATATTGAAAACGTCGAAATCGTTTTCAAAGATGGCGTGGGATATGACTCAGAAAAATTGATTCAGAGTGTGCAGGGATTGGTGGGAATTAGGTGATGACGCAATCTGTTAGACTACCTAAAGTAAACAACAATTGTATGCTAAATTATGGCCAGCCCACGCAGTGAGCTTCCGATCCCATGGAAGACTTTTCTACTATTCTCACAGCAATCAAGCCGAGCGCGAGGAGTGATCAATACAAGATTCTGGCGGCTGTGTATGCACTCGGAGGAACTTCGAACGCCATCACGACGGCTCAAATTCAGGATGTACTGAAACTGAATCTCCCGAAGGCGGGAAGACCCACGAATGTAGCCGCCAGTCTTCGAGCCTACTCAAAATACGTTCGCGTCGCTGATAAGGGACCCCCACTGAAATGGATCTTCACGGAGAAAGGCATCGAGCGACTGCGCAAGTTAAGCGGACTTCCTCTAGTCGTTGATGTGACAGCTGATGATCATGACTTTGACGTCGGTATTATCTGCGCTCTCGAACAACCCGAGTTTGCAGCTGTTACAGAAGCGTGCGGAGGAACTGAAAACTGGCAACCGATAGGGAGCGCTAGATTTCCTCATGTTTATCGTCAATGCGAGATCACAACGGCCGCTGGTAAGACACTTAGAGTGGTCGCAACCACGGCGACGTCGATGGGTCTAACAGCCGCGTCGATCGTTACCACCCAAATGATTATGCAGTTTAAGCCGCGCATTGTTGTGATGATTGGAATTGCTGCTGGGACGCGTGACGGCAATAAGGAATTTGGCGACGTTCTCGTGGCAGATCCGAGCGTCGACTACAATTCGGGGAAAGTCGTCCGCGCGGAAGGGATTCGGGGTTTCCTTCCAGATCCCTACCCTATTGGGTTAAATCCGCGTCTTCGAAGCGTTCTCCAAAAGTATAGGGGCCTGAATCCGGTTTTCGAAGAAATCCAAGAAGCATGGGACGGCAAGTTGCCTACGCGGATGAATGCACTTCACGTAGGGCCATTGGGTGCTGCAGATCAAGTCATAGACGACGTAACCCGCGTTCTCGAAATTCAGAAGAATTGGCGGAAGCTCATTGGAGTAGAAATGGAAACGTACGGCGTTTACCGGGCTTGCAACGAAGCGCCGGATCCGAAGCCTCGGTTTGTGTCATTCAAAGCCGTGTGTGACTTTGCGGCAGAAAAATCAGATTCATGGCAAGAATATGCCGCATACGTAGCAGCTGAGTTTGCAATCAGATTTCTTTCCGCAGAATGGGAAAATTTGTGGCCGAAGCCTTAGAAGGAGCAAAAATGACGCGAAAAACAGATGTAGACGCAGAATTCGACGCCATGCGTAGTGTTTACGGAGCCCTAAAAGACTTGGACGCTAACGCTCAAAAACGTGTGCTTGACTACGTCCTTAAGAGATTGTCTCTCGATACCGGTGACCTTGTTGGAGAGCGCACTGGTAGCACCTTCTCTCCGACGCAACTCGCCCGGGAAACCGAGGAATCAGAGGACAAATCGTCGGAGACTACACGCAGTACCGCAAGCGAAGGAGAATTCGAAGGGATTAGTCCTGTGGCCCAACGCTGGATTAGAAGGAATGGATTGACCACGGATCAACTCTCAAAGCTTTTTACTCTCGGGATTGATGAGATCGATCTAATCGCGAAGACAGTACCGGGCAAGACTAAGAAGGACAAAATGCGAAGCGTCGCCCTGCTTACGGGCGTGGCGGCGTACCTCGGCAGTGGCGCTCCACGAGTAACGCACGAGGTGCTCAAGGAAGCGCTCAGCCACTACAACGCCTATGACACAAATAATTTCTCTAGCTATATTAAAGACATGGCGGGAGAAATAGCTGGTTCCAAGGAATCTGGATATACACTGACAGCACGCGGACTAGCTGCGGCTGGAGAGGTTGTTAACGAACTGACAACGAAGAAGTAAGACCTCGCGGTGACATCCGAAGCCTGCAAGCGGTCTCGTGAACCAATAGAAAGCGAACCAAGCTGCTCACACCGCGGGCGCGCCACGAAACCGCAGCGCCGTGCGTGCCTTCGCCTTCGCTGCCTCAACTTCACGGTCACGCGGAGGCGCGTTGGTGACGAGCGAGTCGAGCAGTTCAGTTGCAACTCTGGTTACTTCATCGACTGCATGATTGAACGCGGCTTCGTTAGTCTTTGAAGGCCTGTTGAAGCCACTGAGCTTTCGCACGAACTGAATCGCGGAGGCGCGAATCTCTTCTTCCGTCGCTGGCGGTTTGAAATTGTGCAGGGTTTTGATATTTCGACACATAAGCTTTAGGTCTTTTGATCATTCAGGCTCGACGATAAATTCAAATCCCGCGTCGAACATTCGGAGAAACATGACTAATGGTGATCGATGCGAAGACGCCGGTCACTCTATCATTTCTGTCAATAAGAAGTGTCACGCGCGCGCAAACATCAGTTCGCAGCAGTACGTTGCTACCAGGTTGATCGCGCACTACTCTGCGCCCGAGGGTTCTGCTTCGTCGGCGGGCGGTGTCATCGGTCTATGCTCATGATGGCGCGCGCCCCAGAACTTGCTGCGATCCAAAACGTCCTCCTGAAACTGCTCGAGGTAGAGATAAATCACCGGCGTGATGAAGAGAGTGATGAATTGCGAGACTACCAAGCCGCCGACTACGACCAGACCGAGCGGCCGGCGTGAAGAGCCATCAGCGCCATAACCCAGCGCGATCGGCATCGCGCCAAACACCGCCGCCAAAGTCGTCATCAAGATCGGACGGAAGCGATCCATGCTCGCATCGTGAATCGCTTTGTCAGCCTTCTCACCCGCGTCAACGCGGGCGCGCGCAAAGTCAACGATCAGGATGCCGTTCTTTTTCACGATGCCCATCAACATGAACATGCCGACGAACGCGTACAGCGACGCTTCGGCGCCAAAGACAAACAGCGTCAACAGCCCTCCAACTAGAGCCGTTGGCAAAGTTGACAGTACCGTCAGCGGATGCACGTAGCTTTCGTAAAGAATCGCGAGAATCACGTACATGACGAACACCGCGAGTCCCATCAGGATCGTCATGCTGGTGACGGTATTGCTAAACGTTTGGGCTTCGCCCTGTAACTCGCCGCGAATCGTTGGCGGCACAATTTCGGCGGCTGACTTCTGGATGTAGTCTGTCGCGCTACCCAGCGCCACGCCCGGCTTCAAATTGAAGAAAAGCGTCATAGCGGTGAATTGATTGAGGTGATTCACGGCTTGCGGTCCCAGCGTCTGCTTCCACGTGACTAACTCGCCGAGCGGCACCAATCGCTGCCCGTTGTCCGATCGAATGTAGAGCTTCGCCAGATCTTCCGGATGCGCACGGGCTTCGTCTTCCATCTCCAGGATCACTTGATACTGATCCTGCGGCTTCTTCACGAGGTACACGTAATTTTGTGAATAAGCATTGCGCAGAAGCGACAGAATGCGCGCTTCCGAGACTCCGTAAGTCTTCGCCTGATCGCGGCGCAGCTCCACATCGAGATTCGGCGTGTGTGCGAAGTAATCCGACGAAACAGATTGAAAGCCCGGATACTGCATCATCTTCGCCATGAGCTTCTGACCGACTTCGTAAACCTCCGGCCCGTTTACGCCCGAAACTGCGTACGCGTACTGCCCTTGCTGCTGCGCAGTCACGCCCGTGCTGATTTGCAGAACCGGAAACGGCTGAAGGAACGTGAACACGCCAGGAATCTGATTGAGCCGGCCCATCATCTCGCCGGCTACCGCCTGAATCGGCGGTCGCTTTTCAGGTGGTTGGATGAACGTGAAGGTGATGCCCTGGTTGGCAGACAGAAATCCTGTCGCGCCGGTCAACGTGAAGTCGGTGATGACATTGGGATCCTGATGCAGAGTCTGATCGACACGATCCTGCAAAGCCTTCATCTGATCGGGCGACGATCCTTCCTGCGCGATGAATGCGCCAAAGATAACTGAGCTGTCACCCGGCGGAAGAAAGGCCTTCGGCACAATCATGAACAGCGCGATCGTGCCGGCAAGACAAATCGCCCAGATGATTGCCGAAACCCAGCGATGCCGCAGGAACCACCAAAGCGATCTGCCGTAAACGCGCAGCACGCGATGTTCGATTCCGCCGATGACGCGCTCAACCCAATTCTTTTTCGCGCCAGCGCCGCGCGGTTTCAGAAGCCGCGCGCACATCAAAGGCGTCAGCGTCAGCGAGACTAAACCCGAAGCGAAAATCGCAATGACGATGGTGATCGCGAACTCGCGAAAGATGCGGCCAACCAAGCCAGTCATGAAAACGAGCGGAATGAACACCGCGGCCAGCGAGATCGTCATCGACATGATCGTGAAACTGATCTCTTTCGCGCTGTTGATGGCGGCTTCGAATGGCTGCTCGCCGTGCTCCATGCGGCGCACGGTGTTTTCGAGAAACACGATCGCGTCATCGACCAGAAATCCAATCGCCAGCGTCAGCGCCATCAGCGACAAGTTGTCGAGGCTGTATCCAAGCATCCGCATCGCCACGAACGTAATCAGCAGCGACAGCGGCAACGCGACGACTGGAATCAACGTGTCTGTGGCTCGTCCGAGAAAAGCAAAGATGACCATGACCACCAGCACGAACGCGATTACTAAAGTCGTCTCGACATCAACGACTGAGTTAACGATGCTCAGACTTCGATCGTAAATGGGCGTGACGCGAATGGAACCCGGCAATTGCGCGCTAATCGCCGGCAGGATTTCGTGAATGCTCTTCGAAACCTCGACGACGTTTGCGCCGGCGCGACGGTTCACCGCGACGATGACTGTCGCTGAGGGAATATCATAGCCGCGCACCCAAAATCTCATGTTCAAGCGTTCGTCCTGCACCGAGTCTTTCACCGTCGCGACATCGCGCAGATAAACGGGAGCGTTGCCGTTTCCGCCAACGATCAAGTTGCTGTATTGATCGGCCGTTTCGAGCTGACCCTGCGGCCGCAGAATAGCCGTTCCGGAACTACTGTCGAGTTGGCCCGCGCCGGTGTAACTCGAACCGCCCTTAATCGCGTTGCTCAGATCGTCGATTGAAATCTGTCGTGCCCACATCGCGGCTGGATCGGCCTTGATCCGAATCGCCGACTTTGTCCCGAACACGTTCACGCGCGAAACCCCGGGCAAAATGCTAATGCGCTGCCCGACCTGCGTACTGGCGTAATCGTAGAGTTGGCCCGACGTTACGGAATCGCTGGTGAGCGCGATGTACATGATCGGTTGATCATTGGGGTTGCTCTTCGAGTAAGTCGGCGGCGAAGGTAAATCAGCCGGCAATGCTCCTGATGCCTGCGAGATCGCCGTCTGCACATCAGTCGCCGCCGCGTCGATATTCTTGTCGAGCGCAAATTGAAGCGTGAATGTGGCGACACCCTGCGTGCTCTTCGAAGTGACGACTTCAAGGCCATTGATCTGCATGAACTGACGTTCGAGCGGTGTCGCGATGTTGTTGGCGATCGTGTCGGGAGACGCGCCCGGATAGCCGACGGTGACCTGGATAACGGGATAATCGACGGCGGGGAGATCGTTGACGGGAAGCTGCCAATAAGCGAGTGCGCCAAACAGAATCACCGACAGCGTGAGGACCGCGGTCATCACAGGACGCCGAATGAATGGCTCCGAGAGGTTCATTACTTCGTCCCGCTGTTTCCCTGCTGGTTGTTTGTTGGAGTGTCGATGCGAACTTTGCCGCCGGGCGTGACGCCGACTTGTCCGTTGGTGACAACTTTTTCGCCGGGCTGAACGCCGCTTTCGATCACAACTTGATCGCCTTGCCGTTGGCCCAACGTCACTTGTCGCTGATCGACAGTCATGTCCTGCTTGACGACGTAAACGTAATTGCCCTTCGCTGACAGTTGCGGCGCAGTCGCCGGTACCAACACCGCGCCGCGAATCGTATTCAGCACCAGACGAATATTCACAAATCGCCCGGGCCAAAACCTTCGATCTGAGTTGGGAACCGTCGCACGTAAGTTCACCTGACCTGTTTGGTTCTGAACTGAGTTGTCGAGAAACGTGAGCGTCCCCGCAATGGGATCAGTCGCATCCGGCAAACGCACTTCAGTCTTGAGCGAGCCCGCGTGCATCTGTTCCTGCACCTTGCTCAAATCGTTTTGCGAAATCGTAAAGTCCGCGTAGATCGGATCCAAGCGTTCAATCACCAGCAAAGCATTGCTTGGTGGTCCGGTGGCAGTCGTGTTGCTGCTTGCGTTGTTTCCACCGGCGCTACCAGGGTTCACTACATTTCCGATATCAACCAGACGCTGTCCCGCGCGTCCATCGATCGGCGAATGTATGTAGCAGTAACTGAGATCGACTTTGGCTTTTTCGACCGCAGCGTTGTCCGCTTTGATCGATTCGTCGGCGCTATGCACCGCCGCCCGATCGGCTTCGACCGTGGCATTCGAAGAATCGGCGGTCGCAACCAACTGCTCGTACTGTTCACGCGGCACTACCCCTGCCTCAACCAACTTCGCGTACCGTTTGACCTGGACAGCATTCCATCTCGCGATCGCCAAGTCTCGATTAAGATTCGCCTCAGCTTGCTTCTTCAGTGCAATTTCTTTCGTGACATTCGCCTGCGCTTCACTCAGCGCAGCTTGAAGCGGACGCGGATCGATCGTGAAGAGGATGTCGCCCTTGCGAACATTCGCGCCGTCGGTGAAATGAATTTTGAGAATGCGGCCGGCGACTTGCGGTTGAATCGCTACGGTTTCGCGAGCAACGGTCTTTCCAATGGCGTCGATATAAACCGGAACGTCTTGCATTGCGGCTTCGGCGACAGTGACCGGGGCGGGCGGTCGCTCGAAACCATTGGGCGCCGCCTTGTTCGCGCAACTCGTAAGCGCAGCGCACAAAGTGGCGGCCAGAATAAGTCTGGGAAGAAACACCTTGGGTGATCGAATGTCGCTCATTTTTCAGAACAGGCCGGGGGAAAACAAATTATCGCCCTGTGAATTACGATCAAGCAAACGCAGAGGTTTCGCGAGGCGTCCCTGTAAGGATCAAACACAGATTCTTTACAACTTTTTACAAATGATTAGAGATTAGAATCGGATCTTGGATTTGCCTCAGCCCTAATTTGATTGTTGGCTCTTAGAGACATTTCCCGCCTGATGGAACGAATGACCATCAATTAACGCTCCCAAGGGCAGGCTTTTTTGAGGTGCTGTCGAATTAGGCGCGAGTGGCAGTTAGTCGGTTCGCCAGGTTCTATGTATTGCGGCGGAATTCCTTCAGAAGACTCGCGGTACTCTTCCAAAAAACCAGCAACGGGTAGCTCACTTGGCCCAGAAACGATCCGGGCAAATCATTCTCGGCGTCAACCAGACCATAGGCTGTTGGGCGCTCGGGCACTCTGCGCGCGGTGCCGAAGATCAGGTCCCAGATTATTAACAGTCCTCCAAAATTGACCCTGATATCTGCTGCTTCGGCCGAGTGATGCCGGGCGTGAAAACGAGGGCTGACGATGAACCTTCCCAACGGACCGTAAGTCCAGTCTATGTCCGAGTGTTGAGCAAACTGCGAAGCCGCCAAGAGCCCAACTAACAGTGGCGGGATCGCTTTGATGTTTCCGATCAGCAGGCTCGCGGTGAAGGCTCCGATGTTCGCATAAATGAGTTCAACCGGATGCGTCCGCCAGGTAGTCAGCGGATTAATCTCGCGCTGTGAGTGATGGATCTTGTGGAACGTCCACAACCATTTCCATTGATGCATCGCACGGTGCATCCAGTACTGCACAAAGTCGGCCGCCAGGAAGAACAACGGAAGGCTCATCCAGGCGGGCAAGTTGTCGATCAAGCCCAAACGGAGGAATGGGGCATAACCAGAAACCAGATTCGCCAGCCACAGCGACATCGGGACAGTAATGAACGCCGCATGCACACCAAACCATGCGCTGTAAGTGATGTCTGTAAGAACGGCACGACGAGCAAACCTTCCGAGTCGCCTTTGCCTTACCGAGACAAACACGACCGCCGCTGAAGTGACTCCAAAACCCAGCAGTTGTGGCAGCGTGTACATACGCGCCACCGACAGTAAGAAGTCATAGAGTATAGAAACGATGCGTTGCATCATTGGGGCTCGCGTCCGGGAGCTTGGCCGTCACTGAAACAAGCCAAGTGTGGCGTCAATCCGAGGATCGCGCATCGTCCGGTGAATATGGAGCTTTTACAACAACTGAAAACGAAACTCCAAATTTGATTTGCGGTTTTTTGATCACGGCACGTTGTGATATGAAGGGCACCTAATCAAAACGTCGCCGCGCCCGTAGAGATCTCGTTTACCCTGATCTCGGCGAATCGCGGGAACCCAATCGGATCGGCTCGATCGCGCAGGGACGCAGCGTACGTCCCCGAGCGCTGGAGAAAGGAAATGCGTAGTCTCACGTTCATAATTTCGCTCGCCATCCTCATCGGTTTGACGACAGCACATCCGGCTCCGGCCCAATCAAAACGAGTTGTGATCTCGGCAACTGCGGTTCTTGACGGCAGAGGTCACGTCCTGCGAAACACGCGCATCGTCATAGAAGGATCAAGAATCGTCGCGATCGATGCGAAAGCCGGTCCGGTTGATTACGATTTGCGCGGGTTGACGGTCATGCCGGGATGGATCGATGCGCACGTGCATCTGACCTGGGTCTTCGGCAAGGACGGAAAGAACGCGGGTCAGGGCGGCACGACGCCCGATGCGATCTACGCGGCGGCCTCGAATGCTTATGTGACTTTGATGGCGGGCTTCACGACGGTTCAGAGCATTGGCTCGCCGGCAGACATTCCTTTGCGCGATGCTATCAATAAAGGATTATTGCCGGGTTCGCGCATTCTCACTTCGGCTGAACCTTTGGTTGGCCAAGGCGAACGTTCAGGCACTCCGGAACAGATTCGCGCTTTCATTCGCAAACAAAAGGAAGCCGGCGCAGACGTAATCAAGATTTTCGCCGCGGCCAGCATTCGCCAGGGCGGCAACATGACTCTGTCGCAGGAGCAACTAAACGCGGCTTGTGACGAAGCAAGGAAAGTTGGGTTGCGCGCCGTCGTTCATGCTTACAAAGATGCAGTGCGGGCGGCGACCAACGCCGGATGCACGCAGATCGAGCACGGCACAATGGCAACCGACGATGATTTGAAGTTAATGGCGTCGAAAGGAACATATCTCGATCCGCAGGCGGGATTAGTGATCGAGAATTATCTGGTAAACAAGGATCGATATCTCGGCACGCCGGGCTACACAGAAGAAGGTTTCGCCGCAATGCAGCGCGTCCTTTCGCTGAATCATGAACTGGTGCAACGCGCTTCGAAGATTCCCGGACTGAAGATCGTTTTTGGCACAGACGCAGTTGCAGGTGCTCACGGTCGCAACGCTGAAGAGTTCATCGATCGCGTGCGCGACGGTGGCGTCGACCCGATGACAGCGATGGTTTCGGCGAACTCTCTGGCGGCCGAAGCCATTCGCATGTCCGATCAGATCGGCTCGATCGCGCCGGGAATGCAGGCCGACATCATCGCCCTCGACGGTGATCCTTTGAAAGACATCACCGCAGTGCGACGCGTCGTGTTCGTGATGAAGGGTGGCGTGGTCTACAAAAATGTCGCTCGTTCGCACTGATCATTCGGTTGCTTTTGTCCGGACTCTGATATAGAAAATCTCACCGAAGGAGCACTCATATGGCATTCAATCTAACCGTTAACGGCAAAGCAGTGTCGGTCGATGTACCTGCGGACATGCCTCTGCTCTGGGTGATTCGCGAAGTGCTGAATTTGCCCGGCACGAAATTCGGATGCGGCATGTCGTTTTGCGGAGCCTGCACAGTGCATATCAACGGCAAAGCCGAGCGCTCGTGCGTGACGGCGATCTCGGAAGTGAACGGAAAGCAAGTGACGACGATCGAAGGTCTGTCTCCTGATGGAAGTCATCCGTTGCAGAAGGCCTGGATGGACGTCGATGTGCCGCAGTGCGGCTATTGTCAGGTCGGCCAGATCATGCAAGCGGCGGCGTTGCTCAAGCAGAATCCCAATCCCTCCGACGCGCAAATCAGCGAAGCAATGGACGGCAATCTCTGCCGGTGCGGAACCTACCTGCGCATCCGCGAAGCAATTGATAAAGCGGCAGCCGGAAAGGGGAGGTCATGATGAAAACGAAATCGATCTCCAGAAGGACGTTCCTGCAAGTTAGCTCGGTCGCCGGTGGTGGCGTGCTCCTCGGTCTGTATTTCAAACCGTTGACGTTCGCACAGGGACAGCAACAGCGCGTCATTCCCGTTCCGAGTTCGTTCATTCGCATCTCGTCTGATGGCATCGTGACAATCATCGGGAAGAATCCTGAGATTGGTCAGGGCGTGAAGACTTCCCTTCCGATGACAATCGCGGATGAACTCGATGTCGACTGGAAAGATGTGCGCGTGGAACAAGCCGATCTCGATCAAACCAAATACTCGAATCAATCGGCCGGCGGCAGTACTTCTACGCCGAACAGTTGGAACGCGATGCGGCAAGTTGGCGCCGCCATGCGCGCGATGCTAATCACGGCCGCGGCGCAAACTTGGAATGTGCCGGAAGCGGAGTTAACAACGTCGTCCGGCAAAGTCCTTCATGCAAGCACAAAACGATCGATCGGTTACGGCAAGCTGGCAGAGAAAGCTGCCACGTTGCCGCCGCCCGATTTGGAAAAGGTCAAGCTGAAGGATCCGAAGGACTACAAAATCATCGGCACGCCACAGCACGGCGTGGACAATCTGAAGATCGTCACGGGCAAGCCGCTTTATGGAATTGATTTCACGGTGCCGGGGATGCTGTGGGCGACATTCACGAAATGTCCGGTGTTTGGCGGCAAAGCAACGTCTGCGAATCTCGATGCGATTAAGGCGATGCCCGGCGTAAAGCACGCGTTCATCGTCGATGGCGGAACTGATCTAAGCGGATTGCTGAGCGGCGTCGCGATCGTCGCGGATCGCTGGTGGCAGGCAAAGTCTGCACGCGACAAGCTCGAAGTGAAATGGGACGAAGGTACGACGGCTTCACAAAGCAGTGCCGGCTTTGCAACTCAAGCCGAAGCACTCTCGAAAGAGAAGCCGCAACGTTCGCTCCGCACTGACGGTGATGTCGAAGCGGCATTCAAGAGCGCAGCGAAAGTTGTTGAAGCGGCGTACGCGTATCCCTTCATCGCACACGCGCCGATGGAGCCGCAAAACTGCACGGCGCATTTCAAAGACGGCAAGCTCGAAATTTGGGCGCCGTCACAGACGCCGGCGGGCGCAGTAAACTTAGTTTCGCGAACTCTGGGAATCGCGCCTACGGATATCAAACTTCATCTGACACGCATTGGCGGCGGGTTTGGGCGACGTTTGAGTAACGACTATGTAGTCGAGGCCGCGGCGATCGCCAAACAGATCGGCGTGCCGGTGAAACTTCTGTGGACGCGCGAAGATGACATGACCCACGACTTCTATCGTCCCGCGGGCTTTCATTTTCTGAAAGGTGCCGTCGATGCGAATGGCAAGTTGATCGCGTGGCGCGATCATTTTGTTAGTTTCGGTTCCGGCGACAGATTCGCGGGCAGCGCGGGAATGGGCGCGCTCGAGTTTCCGTCGCGATTTGTTCCGAACTTCGCGATCGACGTTTCGGTGATGCCATCAGGCGTACCGACCGGCGCGCTGCGCGCGCCCGGGAGCAACGGCATCTCGTTCGTGATGGAATCGTTCATCGATGAACTCGCACTGGCCGCGGGAAAAGATCCAGTTGAGTTTCGCTACTCAATTCTGGATGCCACACCAATTCCCTTGCCCGCTCCCGCGGCGGGACAGAATCCTCCACCAACCGGCGGACTCGGCGCGCCGTTCAATGCGAAACGCATGCGCGGCGTCCTGGAACTTGTCGCGGCGAAATCAAGTTGGGGCAAACGGAATCTGCCGAAAGGCACGGGCGAAGGCGTCGCGTTTCATTTCAGTCACTCGGGCTACTTTGCCGAAGTTGCTGAAGTTAGCGTCGATGCCTCCAACAAAATCAAGGTCAACAAAGTTTGGGTCGCGGCCGACATCGGCAGCCAGGTCGTGAATCCGCTGAACGCCGTCAATCAGGTGCAGGGGTCGATCATCGAAGGCATGACTCACCTCATGAACGAAATCACGATCAAGAACGGACGCGCAGTGGAAACAAACTTTGACGGGTTTACACCGCTGCGCATTTCAGAAGCCCCGCCCACAATCGAAGTGCATTTCCTGAAGACTGATTTCCCGCCGACGGGATTAGGTGAGCCCGCGTTGCCACCGCTCTTGCCGGCCGTCTGCAATGCGATCTTCGCTGTGACGAGAAAGCGGGTCCGCTCGCTGCCTCTCTCGAAGCACGGATTCAGTTGGGCTTAAGCAAAACATATTAATAAACGAGAAGGAGATAATTTCCCCCTTGGCAACTCTAGCTGAGACTTTCGATCAACGTACCGGCACGAAGTTTCGCGAGCGCGCGTTTTACACGGTGATGTCCGGCGTGTTTCTCGTCATCGTGTTCGTCGGCTTCTCGCGCACGTGGTTTCTCAGACCATATTTCCACACGCAGGCGCCGCCACTGGTGCCTTTGTTGATCTTGCATGGTTCTCTCTTCACGTCGTGGATTGCGCTCTTCCTGATTCAGACTTCGCTGGTTGCGTCTAAGCGCACGCGAATTCATCGCAAGGTTGGCGTCGCCGGAGGTGTGCTCGCGGCGCTGATGGTCATCGTCGGAACCATCACCGGAATCGTGCGCGCAAAGCTGGTTGCGCCGCCACCGGGATTTTCTTCGGGGCTAACGTTCCTCACGATTCCACTGGGCGACGTTTTGGTGTTTGGGATATTGGTGGCTGCGGCGATCATCTATCGCAACCGCATCGACATTCACAAGCGCCTGATGGTAATCGCGACCATTACGTTGATGCCGGCCGCCGTCGCACGCTTTCCGGGAAGCTTCTTTGAGCAGGGTGGGCCGTTGGTTTTCTTCGGCATTCCGGATTTGCTCCTCTTGCCGATGATCATTTTTGACATCGTCACGCGCGGCCGTCCGCATCGCGCAACGATTCTGGGTGGAGCGCTGCTGGTGATTTCACATATCGTGCGAGTGCCACTCGGCACGACTCACGCCTGGCTTTCATTTGCGAGTTGGATCACTCAGTGGAGTTAGTCGCGGCATCTGGTTCACGCGCTTGAAGCCGAAGCGCGGTTTACCTCGCGTAAGCGCCTCTCAAGAAATCTCCGCTCGCTATCATTAGTCACCAGCTCGAGTGCGCGCTGGTAATTCATCGCAGCCTCGTTATGCGAGCCCATCCGGCGCAGCACGTCCGCGCGCGCTGCATGTAACAGATGATATTCATCGAGTTCGCCGGAGGCGGCAATCTCGTCGATCAACTCCAGTCCGCGCTCTTCTCCTTCAGCCATGGCGACTGCTACCGCGCGATTCAGCGAAACGATCGGCGATGGCTGAAGACGCGCCAGTCGATCATAAAAAGAGACGATCTGATTCCAGTCGGTTTCTTCAGCGCGAGCTACGCGGCAATGTTCCGCGGCAATCGCGGCTTGCAAAGTGAAAGGCCCCACTCCGGGCGAAATCAAAGCCTGACGCACTAGCGGTAATGCTTCGGCAATCTGATTCCGGTTCCAAAGGCTTCGATCCTGCTCTTCGAGAACAACCAAATCACCGGCTTCGTCAACGCGCGCATCGCGACGCGAGTCGTGCAAAAGCATCAGCGCGAGTAGTCCCGTCACTTCGGCTGGCGGATAGGGCGCTAACAGCATGCGCACCGTTCGCCCGAGCCGGATCGCTTCCGCGCAAAGATCGCTCCTGACCAGTTCACCACTCGTTGATGCGTAGCCTTCGTTGAAGACCAGATAGATTACCGTTAGCACTGAAGCGAGCCGCTCGGGAATTTCGGTGGTCTCAGGGACTTTGTAGGGAATGCCCGCGTCGCGAATCTTCTTTTTCGCGCGCACCAGCCGCTGCGCCATCGTTGGCACCGGAACAAGAAACGCGCGCGCGATCTCTTCAGTCTGCAAGCCGCAAAGCGTGCGCAAGGTCAAAGCAACTTGGGCCTCAGGCGCCAACGCCGGGTGACAACAGGTGAAGATCAGTCGCAGACGATCATCAGGAATTTCATCAGGGAAGGGATCGGGCTGCTCAGTTGTTGAATCTATTTCGAACGCGTACGATTCGATTTTTTCCTGAAACCGAGATTGTCGTCGCAGCCGATCGATGGCTTTATGTTTCGCTGCCTGGATGATCCACGCTGCGGGAGAATTCGGCACGCCTTCGCGCGACCATTGATCGGTCGCGGCCGCGAAGGCTTCCTGCGCCGATTCTTCCGCCAGGTCGAAATCGCCGAATGAGCGAATTAGAGTCGCGACGATGCGGCCCCAATCGGCACGATATACTGCCTCAACCGTCGCATTTACCGTGGAAATCGTCATTTGTGACAAACTTAAATTCGAATCATAAAAAATTTATGCGCTAGGTGTCGATTTCGGCGGCGGCCGCTCGACTAAGGTATAGGAGGACGAAAATGAAATACATGTTGTTGATTTACCACGATGAGCAGACTTGGGGTGCGCGGACCGAAGCCGAGAAGCAGGAGATCTATAAGGAATATCGAGAGCTGATCCAGGAGCTTCAGGCGAAAGGCATCTATTTGGTCGGCGACCAGTTGCAGCCGAGTGAAACAGGTCAAACCGTTAGATTGAGAAACGGCAAACCGTTGGTTACCGACGGGCCATTCGCCGAAACGCGCGAACAACTTGGCGGATTCTTCTTTATCGAAGCGGCCAGCGACGACGAAGCAAAGTCGATTGCCGCGCGAATTCCGTCGGCGCGCATGGGCGCGATTGAAGTACGACCTGTGGTGACGGCGAATGCGGCCAAGTCGGCATAACAATTAAGAGACAAACGGAGATCCGAAATGAAATACATGCTTCTCGTTTACATGAATGAGCAGGCGATGACTGACGAAGAACGCGAGCAGTGCTACGTCGAATCAGCACAGCTTACGCAGGACTTGAACAAAACAGGTCAGTACCTTGGCGCGGGACCGCTGCATTCAGTCAGCACCGCAACGAGCGTGCGCGTGCGCGACGGCAAACGAATCGTGACTGATGGCCCGTTTGCGGAAACGCGTGAGCAGCTCGGCGGTTATTACGTTATCGAGGCGAACGATCTCGATGAAGCGATCGATATTGCAGAGCGTGTGCCCCCGGTGAAATATGGAACTATCGAAATCAGGCCGGTGATGGAAATCCCGGGCCTGCCGGAAAGTGATTAGGAGGAATCATGGCAAATCCATTTGTGCACGTTGAATTGAATACGACCGACGTTGATAAAGCGAAAACTTTCTACAGCAACTTGTTCGACTGGGAACTCGAAGATATGCAGATGGGTCCGAGCGGGACATACACCATAGTCAAGGTCGGCGACGGAACCGGCGGCGGTTTGTTGAAGAACCCGATGCCGGGCGTGCCCTCGTTTTGGCTGGCCTATGTGCTGGTTGACGACATCGGCGCGGCGACGAAAAAAGCTGCATCGCTGGGAGCAAAGATCGTGAAGGATTCAATCGAAGTTCCCGACATGGGGTGGTTGAGCATCATTCAGGATCCTACTGGCGCGGCCCTGGGTTTGTGGCAGACAAAAGGCAAGATGTGAGGAGTTAGGCGATGTCAAGAGTTCGTGTACAGAGTTTCGCGATTTCTATTGATGGTTACGGCGCCGGACCGAATCAGGATTTGCAGAATCCACTCGGCGTGAATGGTCCGGAGTTGATGGATTGGTTTCTCAACACTCGTGCGTGGCGACAGATGCACGGACAGGCTGACGGTGAAACTGGCATCGATAACGAGATTGCGGAGCAAGGCTTTGCAGGTATCGGCGCCTGGATTCTCGGACGGAACATGTTTGGACCCGTTCGCGGTCCCTGGCCCGACGACAGTTGGAAAGGCTGGTGGGGTGACGAACCGCCGTATCACACGCCGGTCTTTGTCTTGACGCATCATGCCCGTGCACCGCTGAAGATGGCGGGAGGAACTGAGTTTCACTTTGTGACTGAAGGCATTCGTTCCGCTTTGGATCAGGCAATCGCGGCTGCAAATGGCCGCGATGTTCGCATTGGTGGCGGTGTCTCAACGATTCGACAGTTCCTGGCCGCCAAGCTGATCGATGAGTTGCACCTGGCGATCAGCCCGGTGTTGCTTGGTTCCGGAGAACATCTGTTTCGCGATCTTGACCTGCGCGCTTTGGGCTATCGATGCAATAGGCAAGTTGCTGGCGAACGCGCAACGCATCTGTTCTTGTCGAAGTAAACACGCGTCCTAACTTTCTTCGCTCGACAGATGTCGATCTGGCGCTGGCTCAATCGACTAACCAATGAAAGGCAAAAACGAAATTCTAAAGGAGCAAAAAATGAGAGGAGCATGCAGTGGCGAAACTAAATCAACGAATCTTTCCAATGCTGTGGTATGACGGCCAGGCCGAAGAGGCGGCGAATTTTTACTGTTCGATTTTTGAAAACTCGCGAGTGACGAAGGTAAGTCGGTACGGTGACCGCGGGCCCGGACCAAAGGGCTCGGTGATGGTGGCCGAGTTTGAGATCGATGGCCAAAAATTCACGGCGCTAAACGGCGGCCCGCAATTCAAATTCAACGAATCCGTTTCGTTCGTCATTAGTTGCGAGTCACAGGACGAAGTTGATTACTACTGGGAAAAGCTGACGGCCGACGGCGGTCAAGAGAGTATGTGCGGATGGCTAAAAGACAAGTATGGTTTGTCGTGGCAGGTTACTCCCTCTCGCTTGCTGGAGTTAGTTCAGAGTGACGATTTAGGAAAGAGTCAGCGGGCCATGCAGGCAATGATGCAAATGAGAAAGATCGACATCGCTAAAATTGAGGAAGCCGCAAATCAGAAGTAAAAGTAGGAGACCAGAAGCGCGACCGTGGGCTCGTTCATCGACGCAAGCGTTTTGGCGAACCTGGCCCTGCTTACGCGCGGGCTTCTGACAACCTAACCGGACTTTATCAGCAGCCTTCATGACCTGAGCGACGCGGCGAAAGGAGACCCGATGAAGCGAACGACGAAAACCAATACCCCGCGCGATGTTGATGATTATCTGTCGCGCGTGTCGGCAACCCAACGGAAAGCTCTCGAACAACTGCGACGCACAATTAAGTCAGTTGCGCCGACTGCCGAAGAAATCATCAGCTACCAGATTCCAACATTCAAACTTAACGGGCGCATGTTGGTTTCATACGCGGCGTTCGCGGAACATTGCAGCTTTTTTCCCGGCGCTGGTCCGACTGAGGTGCATCAAGAAGAACTGAAATCTTTTGCCACATCAAAAGGCACAGTGCGATTCACTCCCGACAAGCCTTTGTCCTCTTCCTTGATCAAAAAGATGGTCAAAACCAGAATTAAATTGAACGAAGCGGCCGAACGGAAAAAGAAAGGCTCGTCGAGCCGATAGACGACGTACGCAGCCGCTGATAAGATGCGCCGCGCTAAACAGTGCCAGCTTAACTCGCTCAAACAAGGAGACCCCCGAAATGATCAAGAAAATCCTGCTATACGGCATCGTCGCGATTGTGCTCATCATCGCCATCTTCTGTGTCGTCGTCGCCATGCAACCGGCTCGCTATACTGTCGAACGGTCAGCGACGATCAACGCGCCGGCGCCAGCGGTGTTCGCCCAAGTGAACGACTTTCACAAATGGCAAGCGTGGTCGCCCTGGGAAAAACTCGATCCGAACATGAAGAAGGAATTCTCAGGCGCCGCAGCCGGCAACGGAGCGGTCTATAGCTGGGTCGGCAACGATCAAGTCGGCGAAGGCCGCATGACGATCACCGAGAGTCACCCAAGCGATCTCATTAAGATCAAGCTCGAATTCATCAAACCATGGGCTGCGACGAACGCCACCGACTTCACCTTCACGCCACAGGGCAATCAGACGAATGTGAAGTGGACCATGGTGGGCGAGAAGAATTTCATCGCCAAGGCGATAATGATGTTCATGGACATGGACAAAATGGTCGGCACGGATTTCGAGAAAGGTTTGGCGCAAATGAAGACCGTTGCCGAAGGAACGGCGAAATGAGTTCCCCCTCCCCTTCTGGGCGAGGGTTAGGGCGAGGAGCGAAGCTTGTGAACATACTGCTTTGGATATTTCAGATTCTGCTGGGGCTGCTGTTTCTCTTCAGCGGCTCGACGAAATTCATGATGACGGTCGCTGAGATGAATGCGCAATCACCGGTCGCTTGGCCGGGATGGTTTCTACACTTCATCGGCGTCTGCGAGGTACTCGGCGGTATTGGCTTGATTCTGCCGGCGCTGCTGCGCATCAAGCCGGGATTGACGCCACTCGCCGCCGTGGGTCTCGCGATCATTGTCGCGGGCGCGACTGTAATTACGTTGATGGGGCCGATGAAAGGATTGGCTCTGGTGCCGTTGGTGACGTGTTTACTTTGCATCTTCGTCGCCTTTGGAAGATTTAAGCTGCGACCAATCAGTCCGAGATAGATCCGAAGCGTCAGCCGCGTAGCGGCGAAATATTTGTAGAGCACGTGGCCCCACTGAATTCTGCCGAGAAGGAGCGAAACTCGTTTCGCTCTTTCTCGGCAAAGATTTTTCTATAGCTTGGTGCTATAAATATCGCGCGCCTAACGGCGCTCTCTTACGTTGGCTAATCGATCGTCAATTCATCCAACGCTATTCCCCAGGAGGCTCATAATGAAGAAGCTCGTCTGTCGTCTTCCACTTCTGCTCTTAATCGCATTGCTTGCGTCCGCAGTTTACGCGCAAACTTCTGAGCAACAGCGCTGGCAGCAACGCGCGCGCAACGTCACGATCACGCGCGACGATTGGGGCATTGCGCACGTTCACGGAAAGACTGATGCCGACGCGGTGTTCGGCATGATCTATGCGCAGGCTGAAGACGACTTCAATCGCGTCGAGACCAACTACATCAATTCGATGGGCCGCGCGGCTGAGACTGAAGGCGAATCAGCAATCTGGCGCGATCTGCGCATGAAAATCTTCGTCGATCCGGCCGACATGAAAGCGAAATACGAATCGAGTCCGGCATGGTTGAAAGCTCTGATGGATGCGTGGGCCGACGGATTGAACTTCTATTTGGCGAACCATACGGAAGTAAAGCCAAAGGTAATCACGCATTTCGAACCCTGGATGGCTCTCACGTTCAGCGAAGGCAGCATTGGCGGCGACATCGAAACGATTAACTTGAATCAACTCCAGGCCTTCTATGAAAAGCGCGGCGAAGTTGCGGCTACTGATGAACGTGACTTGACTCTCGATCCCGGCGGCTCGAACGGCATTGCGATCGCCCCGTCGAACACAGTGGGAAAGCACGCGCTCCTGCTGATCAATCCTCACACGTCCTTCTACTTCCGATCCGAACTGCAGATGACTAGCGATGAAGGCCTCAATGCTTATGGCGCGGTCACGTGGGGACAATTCTTCATCTATCAAGGTTTCAACGAGCATTGCGGCTGGATGCACACGTCGAGCGCGGTCGATCAGATGGATGAATACTTCGAAACGATCATCAAGAAAGGCGACGCGTACTTTTACAAGTACGGGAACGAGGAGCGTCCAGTTATGGCGTCGAAAATCAGCGTCCCTTACAAGACTGATGCGGGCATGAAGCAACGAACCTTCACAATCTATCGCACGCAGCACGGCCCAATCGTCCGCGCGCAAGGCGACAAGTGGATCAGCATCGCGCTCATGCAGGAACCGGTGAAGGCCCTGACGCAATCATACTCGCGCATAAAATCGCGCAACTACAAAGAGTTTCGGCAGGTGATGGAGCTGCACACGAACTCTTCAAACAACACTATCTTCGCCGATAGCGATGGCGACATCGCTTACTTTCACGGCAATTTCATCCCGCGACGCGATCCGAGATTCGATTGGACGAAGCCGGTCGATGGGAGCAATCCGGAAACTGATTGGCATGGTCTGTTGTCGGTTGATGAGACGCCCAACCTTCTGAATCCAGCGAGTGGGTGGCTTTACAACAGCAATAACTGGCCATGGTCGGCGGCTGGCCCGATCAGTCCGAAACAATCCGACTATCCGAGGTACGTGGACAATGGCATCGAATCGCCACGTGGTCTGCATGCGATCCGCGTCTTGCAGAACAAGCGAGACTTCACGATCGAGGGACTGCGAGCGGCGGCTTACGACAGCTATCTCACATGGTTTGAGAAACCGATTCCCGCATTGGTTCGAGCATGGGAGCAAACGCCATCGACCGATCCGTTGAAAGCAAAACTTGCTGATCAGATCGCGGTGTTGAAAACCTGGGACTTGCGCTGGGCGGAAAACTCGGTGGGGACTTCGCTCGCGGTTTACTGGGCTGAAGATCTAACCAACCGGCTGCGGATGGATGCTCGTGCTGAAGGAATCTCTTTGCCCGAATACATCGCGACCAAAGCGAAGCCGGATCAGTTATTGAAATCACTAGACGCGGCATCGAACAAGTTGACGGCTGATTTCGGTTCATGGAAAACGCCCTGGGGTAACATCAATCGGTTTCAGCGGCTGACCGATGACATCGTGCATCCATTCACCGATGCCGGTCCGAGCATCCCGGTCGGCTTCACTTCCGCAATCTGGGGATCGCTCGCTTCATTCGCCGCGCGGCCATACAAAGGTTCGAAGAAGATTTACGGCACGAGCGGCAACAGCTTCGTCGCTGTGGTTGAGTTCGGGCCCAAGGTGCGCGCGATCGCAGTCACCGCCGGCGGTGAAAGCGGGAATCCTTCGTCGAAGCATTTCAACGACCAAGCGCAGCGATACGCCACTGGCAACCTGCGCGAAGTCTATTTCTATCCCGCGCAACTGAAGGGTCACACCGAGAGAACTTATCAACCCGGAAAGTGAGTCAGAAACGCCTGCGGTAGTGGGCGGGCCCTCGTTGAAGGACTACAAACCTATTAATTGGAAATGGGCCCGCCCGCTACCGCAGGCGGTTCTGACTTCATGATCGTTCATCTCATCGACGGCACCTACGAACTGTTTCGCCAGTTCTACGGTCTGCGTCGTTTCCACAAAACTGATCCGCCGTTCGGCGCTGTCAACGGCGTCCTCGGCATGATTGTCAAGATGCTTGAGGACGGCGCGACGCACGTCGGTGTCGCCACCGATCACATCATCGAATCTTTCCGGAACGATCTTTGGCCGGGCTACAAAACCGGCGTGGGAATCGATCGCGCTTTGCTCTCGCAGTTTCATCCACTCGAAGACGCGCTCGCTGCAATGGGAGTTGTCGTTTGGCCAACGGTCGAATTCGAAGCGGACGATGCGCTGGCAGCAGCCGCACATCTCGCCGCAAAAAATAAGAAGGTCGAAAAGGTCTGCATCTGGACGCCTGACAAAGATCTCGCCCAATGCGTCGTCGATGATCGAGTCGTGCAAATTGATCAGCGGCGCAACATCATTCGTAACGAAGCAGGTGTGATCGAAAAGTTCGGCGTCGCGCCAAAGTTCATTCCCGATTATCTCGCGCTGGTCGGCGACGCCGCTGATGGTTATCCGGGAATCAAAGGGCTCGGATCGAAAACCGCCGCCTCGCTCATTAATCGCTTCGGCGCGATCGAGAAATTTCCCCGCGAGACTCTGAGCGATACGAATCGCGAGCTTGCTCTTCTCTTCAAAACCCTCGCCACGCTACGCATCGATGCGCCGCTGGGAAAGGCACGAAAGGTCGAGAATCTGCGCTGGAAAGGCGCAACTCCCTCGTTTGATTCAGTTGCGGCGAAAATGGCCAGCGCGCGTCTGCTTCAGCGCGTTCATGCACTGGAATCCAGGCTCTAAACCTACACCGGCGTCGAAAAATTTTGGTAGTCGCGCAGTGCCCTTCTCCGCTACTCTGTTGATTGCATGAGCGTTTGGAAGACGCTTCTAAAAATCGCCATCCACGCGCCTTCGCCACATAACGTCCAACCGTGGCGAGTTCGAATTCTTTCGGAAAGCCAAGCCGACCTACTCCTAGAAAAGCGCCGCACCCTGCCGAAAGAGGATCACACCGGCAGTTTTATCATCCTCACAATGGGCCTGTTCATCGAGGCGTTGACGATCCTCGCTGCCAATAGGTCGTTAGCGCTGAGTTACGAGCTTTACCAGGAACCGTCACGGTTCACGCCTGAGCACATCGCGAAAGCGGAAGACGAGTTGCTGCCATTTGCGAAGCTGACTCTGGTCCCCAAAGACACTAACAGCATTTCAACCGCCCTTGCGCAGGATGCGCGCGCTCCGTTTGATGAAACTCTATTCTTCACTCGTCGCACATCTCGCATCTCGCTTCTGCCAAAAGCGATTCCGCCGACTGACGTCGAAGCTTTATCAAATCTTGCGCACAATTGGGGACAAGCGTATTCACAGGTAACCTCGCCGGAACTAATCGAACAGATTCTCGAACACAACATCGATGCGCTGTTTCATGATCTGAACTCACCTAAGTATCACGACGAAATTGTTGAGTGGTTTCGCTTCACCGATCGGCAATCGCAACGCGAACGCGATGGGCTCGACTATCGGTGTATGAATTCTTCGCGAACTTCGTTTTGGCTCGCAGCGCGCGTTCCGCAATTGATGCAGTTGCCCATTGCGCGGCCCTGGCTGAAGAAGATTTACCGAAAACAGCTTGGCCTTGTGCCAACAATTGGGATGCTCGCGGGACCCTTCTGGGATCCGGCGAGCGCATTCGAAACGGGGCGGTTCCTCATGCACTTTTGGCTGGAACTAGCGAAACGAAATCTTTATCTTCATCCGTACGGCAATCTGGTGACAAACAAGGCCGCCGCCGAGTGGTGTCGCGAAGCCATCGGCATCTCTGATATCTGGCTGATTTTTAAGATAGGTTTTTCCGACGAACCGCCCGAGAGCTATCGTCGCAGCATCGAGGAGGTGCTGGTTGATTGATCGACTAGTAACGGGCGCAACTCTCTGGTTGCTCTGGATCGTGCGCCGCATCATTAGCCGCGATCGTCGAGCTTACATGCTGCTCAGCGCCGGCCCTCTTCAGCCTTGGCTGGCAAAGATCGGAATGCTGCGCGCGCACGCTGTCTATCTCAAAGCGAAGGATCATTGTCCCGCGTATCGCGAGTTTCTCAATCACGAGGGCTATCGACACAACGGACGTTGGCGACTATCGAATCTGCCCATCACAACCAAGGAAAATTACGTCAAGAAATACTCGATCGTCGAGCGTTGTTACGACGGCAGGTTGCCGGCTGCCGGTGTGGTCATCGACGAATCTTCCGGCTCGTCCGGCGTGCCGAACAACTGGGTGCGTAGCGCGGAAGAGCGTGACGATGTCAAACGCATTCTGCAACTGAATTATCAACTGATCTACCACGACAGGGGTTGTATCCTGCTGAACTGTTTCGCACTTGGGCCTTGGGCGACGGGCATGAACGTGTCAATGTCGTTAGTTGACGTTGGAATTTTGAAATCGATTGGGCCGGATCAGAAGAAGCTGGAAAATACTCTCGAGATTTTCGGCACGGATTATCGGTACCTCGTTTTCGGTTATCCGCCGTTCATCAAATCCTTTATCGATACGACGAAGCTGGATCTTTCCAACTACCGGATGGACTTGATTGTCGGCGGCGAAGGAATCTCGGAACCGCTACGCACGCACCTGCTGAAGTATTTTCAAAGCGTGATTTCGTCTTACGGCGCGTCCGATCTAGAAATTAATATCGGCGTCGAGACTGAACTGACGATCAATCTGCGCCGGTTGTGCATGAAGGATCGTGAACTTTGCGAAGCACTGTTTGGTCGCGACATGCCGCCGATGATCTTTCAATTCAACGCGCTCGATTACATCATCGAGACGACCGCGGACGGCGAACTGCTCTTCACGATTGGAAGGCAAACCAGCGCCGCGCCAAAGATTCGTTACAACCTGCACGACCTCGGCGGCACCTTCACGCATCGCGAACTCGCAGCGAAGCTCGCCGCGAGAGGTATAAACATTCACGAACTCGCAAAACCGCAGAGTCACTTTCCGATTCTGTTCGTCTTCGGACGCAGCGACTTAACAGTTCCCTTCTTTGGCGCGAAGGTTTATCCAACCGACATCGAAGAGATCATCAACGCCGACGCAGAGCTGGCGAAGCAAATCAATTCGTTTCAGATTGCCAGCTACGAAGACGAAACTATTAACCGGCGGCTTAAGGTGCGCCTGGAATGCGCCATTGGCGTCAGGCTGAGTTCATCGCCGGAGCTTCACCAGAAAATCTTCGAAGGCCTGTGCCGGGTGAATCAGGACTTTCGTGAAGTCACGAAAATGTTCACTCCCGAATGCGTCGAGATCGAAGTTTACGGTTTCGAGCAGGGGCCTTTTGCCGGCCGCGATATTCGCATCAAAAACCGCTACATCGCTCGGTAAACTTCACATTCGTTAACAACTCTGCGGACGCGTTGGTGATATGATGTCGCGCTCAACGTCCGGGAATGTTCTTCATACAAAACAATATCGCTCAGTCCTTCCAGTCGCCCGTGGTGCGAGTGCTGCTCGGTGCGATTGCCATCGCGCTGCTCTACGTCTTCTACAAAGAAGTTCGCAAGATTCCCGCCAAGCTCTTCACTCTGATGATCACGGCGTTTGTCGATATGGTCGGACTGCTGATGATCATTCCGCTGCTGCCGTTTTATGTAAAAGAGTTGAGCGGCGATGGCTTGAGTGTTCTGCATTTTCACATTGGCGTCGGCACGATCACAGGCTTCATCGTCACGTCGTACACGGTCGCGCAGCTGTTGAGCGCGCCGCTCTGGGGAAAGTTTTCTGATCGCGTCGGCCGACGTCCCACTTTGATGATCGCGTTGGGCGCGTCGGGTATTGCGTATCTCATTTTTGGCTTCGCGCATTCGCTGCTGTTGTTGTTCATTTCGCGCCTGGTGCAGGGTGCAGGTGGCGGGACCGTCGGAGTCATTCAAGCCTACGTGGCCGATTCGACTGAACCGAAGGATCGCACGCGTGCTTTGGGTTGGTTATCCGCCACGACGAATCTGGGCGTCGTCATCGGACCGGTGCTCGGTTCTTTTGCGGTGACCCTGGGCACGAGCAAAACGCTGAACACGCAATCGACAATTGCCATTGGCCACGCGGCGCCGGGTGTGCTGGCCGCTGCGCTCTGTCTCATCAACATAATTTTTGCGGCCCGCTACTTAACCGAGTCGCGCACTTCCGATCATGCCGCCGAGGACGATACCGGCGAGCCGGTGCGCAAATCGCACCAAACCATCTCGCGAGTGATCTCGCATCCGGGCGAGCCTGCATCAAGACTCATTTTGATCTACGCAATTGCGATTGGGGCCTTTCAGGGAACGTTCGCCGTGCTGGCGCTTTTCCTGAACGTGCGCTTCCAGGTCACCGCACAATTGATCGGTTACTTCTTCATGTACACCGGCGCAATCTCAGTCTTCACGCGCGTGCTGCTGCTCGGACGCATGGTCGATTGGTTGGGCGAAGCGAAACTTTCACGCCTTGGCCTGGTGCTGCTGGCGGTGGGTGTCGTAGGCATGCCGCTTTCAGGAAATCTCGCGATGCTGGCGCTCGCCACCGCATTAATTCCACTCGGCACCGCGTTCACTTTTCCCTGCGTGACGGCGTTGCTCTCACGCGTCGTCAGTCAGCGCGAGCGCGGCCTTTACATGGGTATGCAGCAAACCTACGGCGGCATCACGCGCGCGATTGCTCCCGTGCTTTACGGCCGAGCCTTCGATACGCTCGGCGTTGCATCGCCTTATTACTTCTCCAGCGCGATCATCGCGGCAACGATCTTTTTAGGATTCGGTTTGGACAAGTACGCCAAGCATGAGGCGCCCGTATCCGCCGAAGCTCCACGCGAAGTTACCGTTGCGGCAAAAGCTGTGGCCGGAGGTGAGCGTGAAAGCTGAATGCCTATCATCCCTACGGGACTAAGGCCAAGCGATTCGCGCCGCCAAGTGAACCCTGACGTTAGATTGCATTTACTGCTTAGTTGAGCGCGAGCGGTAACATAAACCTGTCTCTTCAATCAAACTCGGTGCCTTTGTCTTGATATTTCTCACGAGTTCGATAAGATGGCGCTGCTCTCAACCCGACAATACACCCATAGAACTCAACGTTAACTAAGCGGAGGAGTCGAACAAATTATGAGGAAACTTGTCGCGATTATTTTTGTCGCTTTGATTGTTGGTTTGCCCTCAGCGCGCACGCAGGATGATTCGATCAAACTGTCGGACGACGGCACGCCTACGACGGTCAAGGGACATGTAAACCCGCTCTCGAGCAAGGACTATCGTCTCAACGTTCCGGCGAACCAGCGCATAGCCATTCATCTGATTTCGACCTCGACGAAGAAGCTGGTCAAATTCAATCTCAGACGAAATAAGTACACGGGCAAGCCTCTGCCCGGCGCGGATGCGGTGACCGATTGGGAAGGCACGCTGAAAGAGGGCGGTGATTATTGGATCGGCGTCTTTGCGTTGCCGGCAGCCGGCGAAGAGAATTTCACGCTCGTAATTAGTGCAACGTCCGAGAAGAAATCTGACGACGGTGCTGCGTCCACTGAACCAAATCTCGACAGGGCAAGAATCCCAGGGACCAGTGCGATACCGCAGAGTTTTGTGCCACGCGGTTGGAAGATCGACGCACGCGCGGAGGGACTTCTTACGGTGATGGCCGTTCACGCGAGTGACTGCGCGCTCCTGACTACGCGTTATTAGCCAATTTGAAAGAGTAAAGAGCAACGCTCGATGAATTATCAGGTTGTCACCAAAACCGTCACTCCACAGACGATCGCCGCGGTGCGGCGGCGCGCGCTCAATCGCGACATTGGCCGCATCTGGAAGCCGGCACTCGATCTCGTCAGGGAGTTCCTTCGTCGTCATGAAGGCCTGCGCACCGACGGGCATAATTGTTTTCTCTACCATCATCCGGCGCAACGTGGTGAAGCGATGGACATCGACTTCGGCGTTCAAGTTGTGCGGCCGTTTGACGGCGAGGGCGAGGTGATCTGTACTGAGACGCCTGCAGGCGAAGTCGCGATGACCACTCATGTCGGCAGCTACGACAAACTCGGCGCCGCGCATGAGGCGATTCATTCGTGGCGCGCGGCGACCGGTCGCGCGTTCGCTGCGTGCTCGTGGGAAATCTACGGCGATTGGAATAACGAGCCGACGAAGCTCGAAACGGAAGTAATCTATTTGTTGAGTTGAAGTCGATGAAGCTGCGGCAGAGATTGGACGAATTCGCGCCTCAGCCGGTATTTTTTCAGTGTTACCGCGAGCGACCCATAGAACGACTGCACGCCGGACGGGATGCGTACCCAGACGGCTAAGCCGCGCGCGCGTTCGATATCGCCAGCGAGTCTGCGCGACGCACTACCGCCAGCGACATGTCGTCAACTAGCGAACGCGTGCCCGCGAAATCCTGAACGGCTCCCAGCACTGAAAACAAAACGGCGTCCGCTGACTCGTGTTGCGAGTCTCGCAGTTGAGATTCCAAATGTGCGTAGCCAAACTCTTCGCCGTCCTGGTCGCGTGATTCGATGATGCCGTCCGAATAAACCACCAGCATGTCGCCTGCATTCAACTGAATCGAGCCGCGATCGTATTTCGCATCCTCGATCGCTCCCAACAGCAAACCACCGTCAGTCAGCGATTCCAGCTCGCCGTCTGCCCGCAACAGATAAGCGGGAGGATGACCGGCGCTGCAGTATTCCAGCCGGCCGGTTCCAGGATCGAGTTTGGCGAGGAACAAACTCGCCAGCGGGCGAATGAGCGGCATGCGACAAATTTCGCGATTAACTGCTGTCACGATTTTCTCGGTCGCAGAAGATCGCGCAGTCTGCGCGCGGACCAGCCCCACCAGATGGGTGGTCCACATTCCCGCCGCCAGGCCTTTGCCGCAAATGTCACCCAGCGCGAAGATTACGCCGTCGTCGGACTCATCAACGGTGAAAAAATCGCCGGGCAGATGTCGCACTGCGAAAATTTCGCTGGCGATCTCGAAGTCTCCATAACGTAATTGCCGCGGAGCGCACAGCCGTCGATGAACTTGGGCAGCTTCAAAGATCGCCGTGTGCAACTCGGCGTAGTCTTTTTGCAGCGCGGCGAACTTCGCTTCGAGGTGCTCGCGCGATTCCTTAGTCACAGTTCGGCGACGCGGAGATACTGCCAGGTCCGCACGTCGTGCTAACGCTGGAGTGAATGCAGCTTGTGCCATGTTGATTTTCGGATCAGCCGACGAATTTGTAACCAGTGCCATGCACGGTAAGGATGAAACGCGGTTCCTCCGGATTCGGTTCCAACTTCTGCCGGAGATGAACAATGTGCGTATCGACCGTGCGCGTGTTGGGATAATTTTCGTATCCCCAAACCGCATCGAGCAAGCGATCGCGACTCAAAGTCTCGGCCGGATGCGCCACGAAGTACGCGAGCAAAGCAAACTCTTTCGCGGATAGCTCTATCCGATTTCCGTTGCGCAGGACTTCATTGCTGCGCACATTCACTTCCACGTCACTGAAGCGATAGACGTCTTCCGGAGTCTGCGGAGAGACGCGCCGCAACACTGCCTTGACGCGCGCCATCAGCTCGCGAATCGAGAATGGCTTCGTGACGTAGTCATCGGCGCCGAGTTCGAGCCCGACAACTTTGTCGATCTCCTGGCCACGCGCAGTCAGCATGATGATCGGCAGCGAAGGCTTCTTCACTTTGAGCTGCTTGCAAACGTCGAGGCCGCTCATGCGCGGCATCATGACATCGAGCACGACGAGATCGGGATTGTCAGCCAGCGCGCGCTCTAATCCATCGACGCCGTCCGCCGCGCTGATAACGTCGTAACCTTCGTACTCGAAGTTGTCGCGCAAGCCGGCGATCATCGCGGGCTCGTCTTCGACGATCAGAATGCGAGTGCGCTTTGCGTTTGGTTCGGCTTCGGCGCGATTCAGAATTACGTTCGTGCTGCCGTTTCCGTTTCCGTTTGAATGATTGTTCATTGCTTTGTTCAGTGAATTGTTGGTTGCGTGGTCGCTGGTTGCTGAGTTGCAGAATTCAGCGGCAACGACAAAATGAATTTGCTGCCTACACCGGGCGTACTCTCGACGACGATGTCACCGCCGTGCGCTTCGGTGATGTGACGCACGAGCGAGAGACCCAGCCCGCTGCCCTTGGTGTTATGGACCAAAGGATCGCCGGCCCGGTAAAACTTCTCGAAGATCTTAGTCTGATCACGGCGCGCGATGCCGATTCCTTTATCGGCAACTTCGAGTTTCACAGCGCCGTTCTCTCGATACAGCTTCACGCCGAGAAACTTTTGATCGGCCGAATATTTCAGCGCGTTATTGACGAGATTTACGAGGGCGCGCGCGATGGCCTCGCGATCGACGCGAACTTTCGGCACGGTGGCGTCGATGCTCTCTTCAAAAGCAAAGCCCTGCTGCTCGATCTGATATCGGTACGAATCGAGCGTGTTGCGCACCAGATCCGCGATGTCGGTTTCGCGAAACTCGTATTCTTTCCGGCCGGCTTCGATCCGCGAGAAGTCGAGAATGTTATTGATGAGCGCCGTCAGCCGCTCGCTCTCTTTACGAATGATGCGATAGTACTGCTGCTTCTTTTCTTTCGTCGTGATGCGGCCCAGCTCCAGCGTCTCGGCATACAAGCGAATCAGCGCCAGCGGCGTGCGCAACTCATGCGAGACGTTCGAAACAAAGTCAGATTTCAGTTTTGCGACGGCCATCTCTTTGCTGACCATGTGCTTCGTCAGAAACAACCCGGCAATAATCATCACGGAAAGAAAGCCGAGGATCATGAAGCTTCGCCGCATCCAGGTCTCGCCCAGGGCATCAACGCTCACGGCTTGATATTTAACACCCAACGCCAGCCCGCGAAACACGTCATCCATCTTGCGCATGACTTCGGGCTTGCCTTCTCCCCACCCCGTCGTAGCGACGATCGGCTTGATCTCGTTACCTTCAGGTGTATCAGCGCGATAGATCATCATCGCCAAACGGTTGCCACCCTGATCATTCGACTTCTCGTTAATCGCTGCATCGAGCGTCTCCGGAAAGAAGTTGCTCTTCATGTAACACGGGTCAAAGACCACTCCGCCAAATGCGTAATCATCAGGGTCACTGCCGGGCAAGGCAAAGAACGCAGTCAACAAATACGCCGATCCATCCGCGCGCTTCGATTCCATTGGCGAGAACAAAATATGCTGAGGCTTCTTGCCGATACTGTCGGCCATCCATTTCAGTTCTTCCTTGCTGCTGAACCATTTGCTGTACGTATCGACCAAATGATCGTGCTCGTCGCGCACAAAGCGATCCGTCATCTGGCCCGCCTGAGTCTGAAAAGTGAGATCCTCACCGTCCCAAATGAACGCATGATCGAAACACGAGCACTGAGCTAGAATCGCCTCCAGCCTCTTCTCTTTCTCAGCGTCATCGGCCTTGCGCCCGGGAAAGAGATCGACCACATCCTCGACTTTCGCGTACGCCTTCTTGTTCATGTTCTTTTCAGAGATGGCCAGCACCTCCTGAAAGTCACGATGAATTATGGCCTGCAGAACTTTGTCGCGTTCGAAACTTCGCAGTTGGCTGAAGTTGATGTAGATGAGCGCCGCCGCGGGTAAAAGCACCGCCAGCACCAGCGTCAACATCAGCCGAAATCGATTGAAGCCGCCGAGGAGATTTCTTTTCTTTACAGTCATGGGCACTCAGAACCACGGGCGCGAGTTGCGGGTGCAGAATACTCCGACTTCCGTCAGAGCATGTTAATGTCAAGCAAAAAAATGTTAAGAGTTGTGAAATACGATGGTTTTCTCGTTTAGAGTCGGACCACTGCCCCGACAGTTCCCGGATCAATCTAATGCGGCGGGCACTAGCCCACCTCTAAACCCCGCGGGTAGGATGATAAAGGTCATCGCTCCCCACATCGAACACGCGATTGTAGCGCGCGCGAAAATTCTCGAAGGCGATGTGGGCGCCAAGTTCCAACAGTTGCTCTTCTGAGAATTCTTCTCTCAAGCGCCGAAATAGTTCGTCGGAGATATTTGACGGCGTATCGGCCATTGCGTCAGCAAGCTCAATCGTCAGGCGTTCCTTTTCATTGAAGATCGAGAAATCAAAATCGCCTTGTGGCGCCCGCGCGCTCTGCGCGACCGTCAGGAGTTTCTCATCTGTCAATCCGGCCTTTCTGCCGACGGCAGAATTGACATCGACTCAAAACGGACAGCCGACGCGCGCGGCCGTGCGCACCTTCGCCAATTGGGCCAGACGCAACGATACGCGCCGCTTACGACTCAATTCGGCTTCCATTCCGATCGTGCCCCAAAAAATTGTGGGCACACGCATCTGAATTTTTGCCGGCGTCAGGTCCTTGCCGAACATCTTGGGCATGACGCGATAAAACCAGCGCAGATGCCACGGCGCTTCGTTCTTTTCCAATCCTCGAATGCGAGCTGCCATGATCTTTTCCTACATTTTAATACGTCTCTCGCGAACACACACCCGCCGATCTTATGCTGTGACAGTTCTGTGAATCTTTATGTTTTCGGATTAGTCTCCGAACTTGGATCGGATTTTTGAAAGGAGTTCGTCACGAAATTTGTGCAAACCAAAATTGTTTCAGGTGCGTCCAACACGCGGGCAGCAATGAAGCCTTACTCGCTCGACATTCGGACGAAAGTCTGTGAGGCATATCTCCGCGGCGAAGGCTCGCAACGGGCGCTGGCGGCAAGATTTGATGTCAGCCTGAGCTTCGTTCGCGACTTGATCCGTTTGCAGCGCGAAACCGGGAGCATCACGCCGCGAACGAATCACGCGAATAACCACCATAAAACCAAGCTGGATCCTGAGACGCTGGAGTTCGTCCTGCGCTTGATGGATCAGCAACCGAGACCTTCTCTTTCGCAGTTATGTTCGCGGCTTGCCGATGAACGAAACGTCCACGTTAGTCGCGCAACTCTCTGGCGCGCGATCAGAAGATGCTTACCGTTGGACCATGACTTAAGAAAGCCTCGACGCTCCCTTCACAATCCCTTAACAATCGATTCTCATCAAACGAACTCACAAGCGATCGAACGTCGTGGCGAACTCATGTGAAACGCTTCGTGACGTTGTCGTGAAGTTTCAATTGGCATCTTCATTGCCTCTAACCTAATCGATCTTCACATTCACCCCAGAGAGTGCTGGAAGAGTTCTGCGCCGCAACTGTTGATGGTTGCGAGTGTCTAAGAACGCAACAACAAAAAATGATTCTCAACAGATCAGGGCAGAGCAAGTTTCGCCATCATGGAGGTCCCAGCTTCAGGGAATTGGGCCAACGGTCGGTTGGCGTCGGGAAGTTTTATTCTGATCATTCTCTGTCCGATCAGATTTCGGGGAAGCGTGTGCTTCCCCTTTTTTCTTACCCAGGGTTTTCGGATGAACTCTCTTGAAAGGAAAAACTATAATGCGAAAAGTCTTCATGTTTTTGTTGGCACTTAGCCTGGGCTTGTATGCATCAGGCGCGTTTGCCCAAGGCGCCACGACAGGCAATATCACCGGCACCGTGACTGACCAAGCCGGCGCCGCCGTGCCCGGCGCGACAGTTACGATCAGTGGACCGCTCGGTGAAAAGACAGCCGTCACTGACAGTAATGGGGTCTTTCGTGTAGAGAACCTGATTCCAGGTAACTACAACGTCAAAGTCTCGAACACAGGGTTCAAGACAACCTCGGTCGAAGCAGTAACCGTCCTGGTCGGCAAAGATCAAACGCTGGCGATCAAGTTAGAACCGGGCGAGATAACCGCGACGGTTACCGTCACCGGCGCCGCAGCGGTTGATACAACCAAGACGGAAACGAGCACCAACCTAAACGATCAGCTTTACAACAACATTCCTGTCCAGCGCGCCGTTTCGTCGCTGTTTTATTTGGCACCGGGTACGACGGATGGACTGGGAGGCGGTAAAGACAATCCATCAATCTCCGGCGCTTCAGCGCTCGATAATTTATATGTTGCCGACGGCGTGAACATTACTGACTCGGCTTTCGGAGGCATCGGCACATTCTCGCGTACCTACGGCGCGTTGGGAACCGGCATCAACACTTCTTTCATCAAAGAAGTCCAGATTAAGACCGCTGGGTTCGAACCGCAGTACGGGCAATCTGAAGGCGGCATCGTCAACATCATCACGCAATCCGGCAGTCGCGATTATCACGGCGCGATTTACGGCTACGGTCAACCAAAATCATTCGAAGCAACGCGGAAGCAGCCCGATGATGGCACGACGAGCATTCCGAGCGCCGCTGCCGGACAGGATACGCCTGGCCCGCGAGTCAATGTCGGTGGCAAGCTGTTGCACGAGGAAGGATACGACTTCGGTGCGGACTTTGGCGGTTATGTTCCCGGAGCCAGAGACAAACTTTTCTTCTTTGGATCATTCAATCCCAGCGTGCGCAGAGACATCGTTCGTGGCGCGGAAGCGAACGCGAACAACCTGACAAACTCGGGCTTGCGGCTCATTCGTGGACCGGCCTTTGCGAATCGCACACGCACTTACAACTACGCGGGCAAAGTTGACTGGAACATCAATCCGAATAACACCCTGGCTTTTTCGATCTTTGGTGATCCGTCAAAGACAAACGTCTCATCGTTCAGGACATTGAATATCGACAACACCACGTCCGACAGTCAGCTCGACTATGGCACGCGCAACATCTCTGCACGATACAACGGAACGCTGCCGCATAATTTTACGCTCAGCGCGTCGTTGGGTTTGGGCCGCACGCACTTTGACGAGACCGGGTTCGCTAACCTGAACCAGATAACCGATCGACGTGGCGCCGACCAGGCCAACATTCAGGCCTTCACCGGGTTCTTGCCCGCGCGCGGCACTTTCGTGGCGCAAGGTCTGGGCTTCTTTGAGCCGACAGTCAGCCGAACCAAGCGCGCAGATTTGAATCTCGGGAAGATTGTGCATCTTTGGGGCGAGCACAATTTTGGAATTGGCTATACGTTCCAGCGTGGCAACTATGACGGTCAGCGCAATCGCAGCGGCCCGACGTGGACCATTCCGACGGGAAACGGTATTGCCACGGGACAAACGGCGAACGTTCAATGGCGACTCCGTTTCCGGCCGAGCACCTCTGGCGGAACATTGCCGTTGTTCCCGGTGCAATTGGCCAACGGCACAACGGCGATGGTCCCTGTGCGCCTTCAGGTGATTCGCGGCGAGTATGGAGCGCCGAGCTTTAAGACCTACTCAAACTACAATGCTGCTTACGCACAGGACACCTGGCGCTTCAATAAATACATCACGGGTCTGTTTGGTTTGCGCTGGGAAACCGAGACGATGTTTGGCAGCCCGCAGAACAACGTGCGCACGCATTACGCTTTGACTGATAACTGGGCGCCGCGCCTTGGTGTCACAGTTGATCCGTTAGGTAAGGGTAAGACGAAAGCCTTCTACAACTTCGGAAGGTTCTTTGAATACCTGCCCTTGGATCTGGCGGAACGCTCGCTTTCATCAGAGCAAGACTGGACCGGTGGACTTTACATTCCTGACTTCACCGTTAACGGCGCCGGCCAGCGCATTGCTGTGATCAATCAGTTCGGTACAGTAAATCCGATCATCGATCTCGCGCATCAGATCGCTCCCGGGACCGCGTCCACCAGCAGCCAGGAAACTTTTGCTCCGGGAACCAAGCTTGGCTTCACTGATGAACACACGGTCGGTTTCGAGCAGCAATTGCCGCGGAACTGGACGTTCTCAGCCCGCTATATCGATCGAAACACGAAGCGCATCACTGAAGATGCCGCCATCCTTTCGCCCGAAGCAGCCTTATCGTGCGATTGGCCCAATTGCAGCAACTTCTTTGTCAATCAGGTCTATTCGATTGTGAACCCGAGTAGCCGTCTGGATGCGTTCACAAATCTCACCGAGTTCATATTCGCTCCGACGTTCAACGGGGCCGGCTTGATCACGAACACGCCAACAGGTTGCGCGGCGACGGTGATGAGCGGTCTGCGCCAGCCGAACTACTTCTATAGCAACGGCAGTCAATCCGTCTGCCTCGCGCAAACGGGTATTGATCCCGCGACCGGCAATACGTTCGTCGCGCCTGACGGTCAAGCAGATGGTTTTCCGGATGCCGTGCGCAAGTACCGCGCAGTCGAACTGGAACTCAACCGAAGATTTCAGAACGGATGGCAAACCTTCTTCAACTGGCGCATCGCCAGCTTGAGAGGAAATTACGAAGGCCACTTGCGCAATGACAACGGCCAAACCGATCCCGGGATTAGTTCGCTGTTCGACTTTACGGCGGGACAGCTAAACCTGCTCGGCGATCAGTTTTCGATTGGACCGCTGAACACTGATCGGCGGCACATCATCAACGCCTACGGCAGCTACAGCTTCGCGAAAGAACGGGGCATTCACAGGCTGAACGGTCTGAATGTTGGCCTCAATACGCATTTCGAAACGGGCCTGCCGATTAACGCGTTACTGGCCCATCCGGTCTATCTGAACGCGGGAGAAGTTCCGTCAGGAGGACGCGGAAGCCTGGGCCGGACGCCGAGCTACATTCGCTTCGACGTCCACGCTGATTACCCGCTGCGGATTTCGGAGAAGATGCACCTGAAGTTCGTCGCCGACTTCTTTAACATCTTCAACAGTCAGAAAGTCCGTTTGCCTGATCAGAACAAGTCCCTGACTTTTGATCCGGTGCTAGGCAATCCACCGAATCCGGACTTCCTGAAGCCGGTCGCTTACTATGCACCATTCAATATGAGGCTCGGTCTCAGATTTGAGTTCTAATGAGTAGGCATCCGTGCTTTTCAAAAAAGGGAGGGACTGAGTTCCCTCCCTTCTCTCTCTGCGCTTCGTCAGCGAAGAACTCGGTTCTGCCGCTGCGGTTTGATGTTGCAAGACTAGATTCAACCGCGGAGGGAGCAGTGAGGACTTCGCAGAGTGCGCCGAGCAGTAACATGACAAGGAGAAATCTTCCGTGCGTTTCCGTCTGCTGGCATGCATCGTTCTAATGTTGGCAGCGCCGAGTCCTCTCCTCGCGCAAATCGGACAGATCAGCGGCCAGGTTCGCTACGCTGAAAACAACCAGCCCGCCTTCAATGCAATCGTAAGTTGCGACTCATATACGAGTGGTTTCATCGGTCAACAGTATGCCGATCGTAACGGCAGATTCCTTTTTTCAAGGCTTAAGCTGGGTCAATACACGATCAGAGTTCGAGTGCCAGGTTTCATCGAGGAAAAGCAAGACGTCGATCTTTCCAGCGCCGTCACTGCCAATTTGCAGATTCAACTAAGAGCGGACAAATCGAAGTCACCGGTTACTCGACCGGGCACCATCAATGTCAACGTCCCTCCGCCCACGGCCCAGGCCGAATTCGATCAGGCCGTCGCGTTAATTATTACCGGCCAAAAGGAGGATATCGAGCGGGCGATTCCGCATCTCCAAAAGGCCATCTCCATCTTCCCAAATTTCACTGAGGCGGAGCTGAAACTTGGCACGGCCTACATGGACTTGGGCTCATGGGACAAAGCCGAGGAAACTCTTAAGACGGTCATTCAAATTGATCCGAACGCTGGGAACGGATACTTCGCGCTCGGAGAAGTATATCGGCGCGAAAAGAAATACGATGACGCGGAGAAAGTGTTAGCAGAAGGCCTGGCGATTGAAGCTCGCTCAGCGCAGGCGCACTTTACGCTCGCGCGCGTCTATTGGGAAAGGGCTTCCAACATGAAAGATGAATCGCAATGGAGAGCACCACTGGAAAAGTCGTATCAAGAAGTTAAGCAAGCGATTGATCTCGATCCGAATTTCGCTGCCGCGCATCTTTTGAAGGGCAACCTACTTTTCAAAGTGCGGCGCGCTGAAGATGCGCTAAGAGAATTTGACGAGTATCTGAGATTGGAGCCTCACGGCGAATTTGCGCCGCAGACGCGCGAGCTGGCTGAGAAAATCAGGAAGGCTTTGTCGCAGCAGAAGAAGCCCTAATTCGGCCAAACCAGAAATCACTTAAGGGCCGTTATTGCAAAGCCTTGGCAGCTTCCAAAACCTGTTCCGGTCGCGCGCGCACCCAGTAATTCTCTGTGAGCATTCGCCAACGCACGATGCCGCGTGCGTCAACGAGAAACTCAGCCGGTCGCGATATGTCTCCACCATTTTCGCCCTGACCTTTGTGCACCAGATCGTACCGAGTGATCGCCTCGAGTTTAGAATCAGACAGAAACGTGAAGGTGTAGCCGGCGCTTTGACTCAGCGCACGCGATTGTTCTGGAGTGTCAACACTGATCGCGACTGGACGAATTCCTACGGCGGTGAACTGCGGTAACTGTTTTTGGATGCTCCGCAACTCGGAGTTGCATGACGGTCACCAGTAGCCGCGATAAAAAATCAGCAGCACGCCTTTCGACGGCCGTGCGGTTGATACCATCTCCGCTCGATCCGAAGGGATGGGTTGCGACAACAAGTCCGAGAGCGACACTTGCTTGTTGTTTATGTCGATGAGCGTGAATGCCGGCGCTTTCTGTCCGACTTGCGGCGCGTTTGTCGAAGGCGGCAACTGCCGCGCGGCCACAAACACAACAAGGATAAAGCCGACTAACACCAAACCGCTGATTAGTGCGCCAATCGCTCCGAGAATTTTTGAGAAGACACGCCGTCCCGGCGCGAAGGCACGCTTGACGCCGATAACAATCAAGACTTCGGCAATCGCGAAGAGGATGAAGTTGGCCCAAGGAAAATCTCGCGTCGTTGCCCAGTTAACGAAGATGAACGGGTAGCTGAAGAAAGCAAAGAAGCTTACCAGCAGACCGAGCCAGATCGGCCAATTCAGTTTTCTCATGCGGGAGTTTTTACCACAGTCCGTGCCAGAACCGGGAGCGGTAGCGACCGGATCAAGTGATTGGCTAGATTCGGGATCATCCCTCGCTATCGCTCGCGGTGCTGACACGCTAGGGCGCGTGCGTTGCCGCTAGTAACTGCTCATCGCTGCGGCTCATCACGCTTTGTTTCTTCCCCAGCCAAAGGCTCACCAGCAACCAGGCGGCCGCAATCGGCGCGGCAACAAAGCCGACTCCCGTCAACGTCAAGCCGAGCCAACCTAGCGCCGGTGTCATCCATGCTCCGATTTGATCACCGACGCGATAGACGACCGTGTCGATAAAATTTTTCGATTTGTATTTATCTTCGCGGCTGACGACTGTGAACAAGGTTTCGCGCGCCGGCCGCGCGAACGCAAAGTTCCCAGCCCGACGCAAAGTCAGAAACGCTACCAGCAGAATTAGCGAAGGCGCCAAACCGATCCCAGCAAAACCAACTATGCTCAACGCGGGAAGTATCGCCAGAGTGATGCCGACGCCAAGCCACTTCAACAAGCGTCCGGTGATAAGAATTTGTGCGATGATCGTGAGCACGTTCACTGCCAAGTCGATCTTGGCGAAGAACGCCGTTCGCGCGGCGCGATCGGTGAATGCCGAGGTGGCAATCGCAATTTGCTGGAAGTAAAGGAGCGTTGACGTAATCGAGTAGAGCAGCATGTACGCCGAGATGCCGATCAGATAAGGTGACTTCAGATTGTGGACGATCCCGGTCCAGATGCCGCCGCCGACCGCGGTTTCATCTTTTGATCGCCCATCGACGTCGCGACTCGCAAAGATCATCGGGAATAAACGCACACATTGCGCACTTAGTTCGAGCAAGACCGCTGAAATCAAAAGCAGATTAACGCTTCCCAGCCTGCGCACAAGTGTCGCAGTAATCGCTGCGCCCACAATTGCGCCCAACGTGCCGCCCACGCTGATGAATCCGAACAGCCGCTTGCCCTGATCGCTGTTGAAGACATCGACCATGAACGCCCAAAAGACCGACACCACGAACAGATTGAAGGCGCTGGTCCAAACGAAGAATGCGCGGCCGATCCAAATTTGGTTGGTCTTTGGCACGAACATCAGCAGGACGAAAAAGATCAAAAGGTTCGCGATGAAAAATCGGTAAGCGATGGGAATAAATCTGCGGCGCGTAAATTTCGCAACCAACGCCGAGAACAAGGCATTCGCGGTGAGCATCGTCACGAGCGTGCCGGTGAACATCCACGGCAGGTTTTCAACGCCACCCGCCGCGCCGAAATCGTCACGAATCGGACGAATGACGTAGTACGCAGAGAGAACAAGGAAGTAGTAGAGGAAGCCGAGCAGCAGCGCGCGCAGCTCGTTCGGCTTTACGTCAACGACAAGACGGAACAGTCGAAGCGCGCCAGAGGGCGGGTCAGCAGAATCTCGATTGAGGTTATCAGGCACGGATGAGCCATCTTCCTCTGGGAGAGGCAATCTCCCTCGAACGGCGTCAATAGAATCCGCTCGCTACTGTTCGCGGTTCTGTATCGCTATTTCTGTTTCGCGTGCCACGCGGCCAACACTGCCGCTTCGCGCTCGGCAGTCAATCCTGCCTTCAACTTCGCTTGTCGATCCGCGGGTTGTTTCTTGAACCATTCGAGCGTGGCCTGCGTCGTGTCGCTCAGCGAGCGGAATGTCAATCCTTTATCGAGAGCTTTCTTGATGCTCACCGATGAAAATCCCGAGTCTTCGCGCGGCGGAATCCATACCGGCATGTCTGCCCATGGCCGGACTTTTTGCTCGGCGAGAAAGTCAGCCGGCACCCAGGTGAATTGCGCGTTCGATTTTTCCGCTTTCTTAATTCCATCAAGCATGCCCCCTATGCCCAACTTCTCTTTAGGCCCAGTCGCATTGAAAACTCCGACAGTTCCCTGCTCAGCCATGCGAATGATCCATTCAGCCAAATCGCGCGCATCGATGAACTGAACCGGATCGGTTGGGTTTCCCGGCGCGAGCACTTCGCCGCCTTTATCGACGCGCACGGGCCAATAGGTGAACCGATCAGATGGGTCGCCCGGCCCAACTATCAATCCGGGACGTACTACCAAAGCTTTGCCCGGAAACCATTTTTCGGCTTCAGCTTCCGACAAGGCCTTTAATGGGCCATACAGCGCATAGTTCGACGCGTTCAAAGTCGCCGAAGTCTCTTTCATCGCATCCGCGCCGGTGTACTTTGCCAAAGGTGCGCTTTCGTCATCTCCAATCTTCAAACCCGAGTACACGGAAATGGTCGAGACAAAAATGTATCGATCGACATTGCCTTGCAGAATCTGCGCCGCATCGCGCACCCAAACCGGCAGTGTCGTCGGAATGTCGATGCACACATCCCACTTGCGGCCTTTCAGCGCGTCGAGTTGCCCCTTGCGATCGCCGATCAACTGTTCAGCTTCTTTTGGCAGTTCGCCCGGATGGCTCTTGCCGCGATTGAACACGGTGACCTTGTGACCGCGACTCAACGCGTACTTAACTTGAAACGGTCCAGTGAAGCCCGTGCCACCGAGAATCAAGATTTTCAGAGGCTTCGGCGCGCGCGCAAGACTCGAAAGCGAATCAGCTACATTTCTGGCAAGATTGCTTTCGCCCGCCATTAAACCCAGGCCGACACTACCGCCGGCGATGGCAGATAACTTTAGAAAATCTCGTCTGCTGGTTGACATCCATTTTCTCCTCGAACACGAGTTGTGTGATTGGCTAGCTCAGAGATTAACGCGAGTCGCGCGAATCCTTTTCAATTCGGTTTGCATACGCGAGCGAACTGCGGATTGTTTCAGCGCCGCAAAGAAAGATGCGCGTTATCGTTTGCGCATTGGAACGTTTTTCAAAATCTCGGAGAGCTTCGTGAGGTCGAATGGTTTCGTAAGATGGCTGAAGAACCCTTCATTTTGTGCGCGGTTAATATCCTCAGGCCGGCCAAATCCCGTCAAAGCCAACACCGGCACATCTTTTTTTCCAGGCAATTCGCGCAGTCTCCGCACAAACTCAAAGCCGTCCATGCCCGGCATCGAGATGTCCGACAGCACTACATCAAATTCACCTTGACTCGCTATACGCAATGCTTCGAGGCCATTCGTCGCCGTCGTCACGCGCGCGCCGCCTTGTTCCAGGAGAGTGCGCAGCATTTCGATCGTGTCCTCGGAATCATCAAGCACCAGCACGCCGAGTTTGCTCAATGCGCTCGACGTGAGATCCATGACCGGCAAAACGGGTGCGGCTGCCTCAGCGCGTCTCGGCAAGCGAACTGTTACGCAAGTGCCGAGGCCGCGGCCCCCCGACTCTACCGACACGAGACCACCGTGCAGCTCTACGAGTTGCCGCACCAGGGCCAGGCCGATGCCCATGCCGGACTGCGCGCGGCTGGTGCTCGCGTCCGCCTGCCGGAACATTTCAAAAACATGAGGCAGAAATGCCGCGTCGATTCCCTCTCCAGTGTCGGTAACTGTGAGTACGATTTGGCTATCTTCCTTCGCAGCCCGCACAGAAATGGCCCCACCGGAGGGTGTGAATTTCACCGAGTTTGTCAGCAGGTTCCAAACGATCTGTTCGAGGCGCAGCAAATCACCCTCTACAAACAACGCTTCATCCGGCGCCTCAATAGTGATCTTGATGTCTTTGGCAAGCGCATCTGCCCGCACGGTTTCGACGGCGTTGGTGACCGCGGTCATTAACGAGACGGTCTCTGCATTAAGCGCCAGCTTCCCACTGCGCAATCGAGAGAGATCGAGCAGATCGCGAATCAGGTGCGATTGCGCCACGGCGTTTCGTCGCAGGGCCTCCCCCATCTTCAGTAGTTGTGGAGAGTTCTTGATCTCGTCCGCACGCAACAACAACTCCGAGTATCCCAAAATCACATTCAGAGGATTGCGCAGCTCGTGCGACATCGTGGCGAGAAACTCGTCCTTCAAGCGATTCGACTCTTCGGCGGCGAGCCGCAACTCCTGCTCGCGCGCCAGCAGTCTTTCGCGCTCTGCTTCCGCCAGCTTCCTTTCGGTAACGTCCAGGGTCGCACCTACCATGCGACTTGGGCGCCCGTCTTCGCCGAACACCGTAGCGGTCGTAAAGATCCAGGCAACTTCTCTGTTTAGCTTGAGTATGCGAAACTCGATCTCGTACGGAGTGCCTTTCGCTACACTGTCCTCAATCGCTTTCGTGACAAATTCACGATCATCCGGATGGATCAGAGAAATAAAGTTCTCAAGCGTGACGTCGAATTCTTCTTTCCTGACTCCGTGGATCGTGTATACCGAGTCGGTCCATGAGACTCTGCCCGTCTTAATATCCCAATCCCAAACGCCAACTCTGCCGGTCTCGGTAGCCAGCCGCAGGCGCTCCTCATTCTCGCGCAGCGCTGCTTCAGCACGTTTGTAGTCGGTAACGTCGTGCGTAAAGCAGCGCGTGTGAATGAATTCACCGCCTTCCCAAAGAACGCTACTATTAATGATCACATCGCGCACGGAATTGTCTTTGCACCTGAGGCGAGCAGGAAAATCGGTAATCAGTTCGCCACGTGTCAATTTGGCAAGGATTTCATCGATCGCGCTCCGATCGACGTGAAACTCACTGATGTGCCGGCCGAGATATTCCTCACTCGTGTACCCGAGCATCTCCAATTCCGCGCGATTCGCTCGAATGATGATCCCGTTTGCATCGACCCAGTGGAGGCCCAGAGATGCAGTCTCGAAAAAATCTGCAAGTTCGTGCTCGCTGCGCCGCAGTGCTTCTTCCGTTCGTTTCCGAGAAATGCCAAAGGCGAGCTGGTGCGCGATACTTACGGCCAAATCGAGCTCTTCTTTCGTGGCGGCGTGGGGAACGTTGTAATAGGTCATGAACTTGCCGATGAGTTCTGAACCCAAAACCAATGGAATGAAGTGAAGCGACCGTATACCTTCCTGGCGAACAGCCTGTTTCAGAGCCTCGTCAACCTCAGCTGTTTCGATGTCTTCAATCGAAATCGGTTTGGGGTTCCTGGTATCGCGTGTCCAAGGAGTGTGGCCTTCCACCGCTGCTCGATATTGTTCGGATAGCCCCCGCGAACCTACGAAACGCACCACGTCCGCGCTGTCGTAGAGCAGGATCGACGCGCGATTGCAAGCTAACGCTTGAATGATCGCGTCCAGCGCGGCGTCGTAGACTTCATCCAGCGTGGTCGAGCGATGCAACCGATCGACGAAAGCATAAAGTGCTTCTTTCTGACGAACGTTTTCTCGCAGCCAACGTTCAGTCTGTTTTCGATCCGTGATATCTCGCGCAATTTTGGACGCGCCGATAATCGTGCCTTCGCTATTTCTAATCGGAGAAATGGTCAACGAAACGTCCAGTCGCGTTCCGTTCTTGTGCATGCGCACAGTCTCGAAGTGCTCGACACGTTCACCAGCCCGCAGGCGCGAGAGGATGAAGTCTTCTTCGCCCTGCAACTCTTCCGGAATTAATCGAAGAATTGGCTGGCCGATCATTTCCGATGCGGTGTAACCAAACATTAACCGCGCCCCGTCATTCCAGGAGGTGACGACGCCGTTGAGAGTCTTTGAGACAATCGCGTCCGATGATGAGGTGACGATCGCGGCCAGATGTGCTGACTGAGTGTCCAGCCGACGCGCTTCTTCCGTGGCCCGCCGCTCGCGAGCGTTGGCGCGGTGCATGGATTCGATGGCGATCGCAGTTACCAGGGAAGCGCAAACAAAAGAAAGTAACCCGACGAATTCTCCAAGATTGCTTATCCAGAGTGTGTGTCGCGGCTCGATGAAATAGTAATTTGCCGCTACGGTACTCAGTCCGATAGAGAGGATCGCCAGCGGCAAACGCGCATACCACGCGGCCAATACCACCGCCGGGAAAAAGAAAATGAAGGGCAAGGCGTTGGGACCCCAAAGCGGCGTGAGCATTTCCCGCAGCAGCCAGGCGAGCAGCACCGCACCAATCGCGATCACATACCGCGCGATCGTTTTCCTGCGATTTGAACCCGCCATCATCATGTTCTCTGGCACTGGAAGCTGAAATTCTCTTGTCGCTTCGCCTTAAATCAAAAGCTGAAGTCGGACGTGACTGCCTTATTAAGATTTGCGGGGAACAATTCTAAGGGGATCTTCGGCCGGGTCAAACCATGGAGGAGATTCGGTGCGACCGCGACTTGAGAAAGTCTATACCTATAAAATGCCGACAGCAACCGAAAGATACTTGCTCCGAACTAACTGGCGACAGCTTCGGTCCGGTCGCCGCGTCGCAGACGCAAGTAGGCGGGATGCAGATAAGCGACGCGGCCCTTGACGATGGTCGCAACCGCGCCGCCTCGGAAGCTATATCCGCCGAAAGGAGTGTTGCGGCTCTTCGATTTGGATCGTGAGACATCGAAGATCCAGGTCATCTCGGGATCGATGATCGTCACGTCGGCGCGTGCACCGGCGCTCAGACTGCCGCGATCCTGGAGTTTCAGAATGCGCGCCGGGTTGGTCGCGCAGAGTTCAACCAAACGTTCCAGCGAAATGATGCCGGTGTTCACCAGCCGTTCCATCGCCAAACCAACTGAACTTTCCAAGCCGATGATCCCGTTCGGGGCTTGATCGAATTCGAGCGCTTTCTCGTCAGCATGATGCGGCGCGTGATCGCTGGCGATCGCATCAATGGTGCCGTCCCGCAAACCATTGAGGATCGCGTCGATGTGATCCTGTGGGCGGAGCGGCGGGCTCATCTTCGTGTTCGTATCGTAAGTTTCGCAGGCTTGATCAGTGAGCGACCAGTGATGCGGCGCGACCTCGCAACTGACCGGCAAGCCTTTTTCCTTCGCGCGACGCACAGCCTCGATCGCTCCCCGCGTCGAAACATGAGCGAGATGAACGCGGGCGCCCGACATTTCGGCAAGCAGGCAATCCCGCTCGGCGTCAACTTCTTCCGCAGCGGCCGGCATGCCGCGCAGACCGAGTACGAGCGACCAGTGGCCTTCATGCATCACGCCGCCTCGCGCGAGCGATTTGTCTTCACAATGATCGATAACCGGAAGGTCAAATCCGCGCGCGTATTCCATAGCGCGTCGCATCATGCCCGCGTTCGGAACGGGACGGCCGTCGTCTGAAACAGCAATGATGCCGGCGTCTTTCATCTCGCCCATCTCCGCGAGTTCAGTGCCTTCGGAATTTTTCGTGATCGCGCCGATGGGAAGCACGCTCGCGAGTCCGGCGCGTTCAGCCTGCTCGATCACAAATCGCGTCACCGCAGCACTATCGTTAACGGGACTCGTATTCGGCATCGCGCAAACCGTGGTGAAGCCTCCGGCGACAGCGGCGGCGGCGCCGCTCGCGATCGTCTCTTTGTACTCGTGACCAGGTTCGCGCAGGTGCACGTGCATATCGATGAAGCCCGGCGCAACGATCAATCCGGTCGCGTCGAAGACTTCCGTCGCCTCCGGAATCGGATCGCTGTAACTCAGGACACCGGCGACGCGGCCATCTTCGATCAGAAGATTCTTTCCGGTGTTAATGTCTTGCGCCGGATCGATGATGTAACCGTTTTGAATTAGTAAGCGCATTGATTAATTTCGCGTTCCGCGTTTTGGCTTTCGCGTTCTCCCGCGCACCCCGCCGAGCGACCGCGATGATTCTTCAGTTGCTGAAACCACGTTGACGTCGCTGCTCGCTTCCTGACCATCTTTGCCAGCACCCGCGAGCAAATAAAGCACCGCCATGCGCACGGCGACTCCGTTCGTCACCTGATCGAGAATCAGCGAACGTCCGCCGTCGGCAATCTCCGACGAGATTTCGATGCCGCGATTCATCGGGCCGGGATGCATGACGATCGCGTCAGGCGCGGCGAGATTCAAATGATTCGGGTGCAAGCCATAATGCACCGCGTATTCACGCATCGACGGGAAGAAAGCATCCGTCTGGCGCTCGCGTTGAACGCGGAGAATCATCACCACGTCAGCATCGACGATCGCGTCTTCAATTCTCTGTTCGACGCGGACTCCCTGTTCAATTAATTCCGCGAATTCGCGCGGCACCAGCGTCCCCGGACCGGCAACGCTTACGGTCGCGCCAAGCTTTGACAGCAAATAAATGTTCGATCGAGCGACGCGCGAATGCAGGATGTCGCCAATGATCGCGATCTTTAGTCCTGCGATTTGATGCTTGTGTTCGCGAATTGTCAGCGCATCGAGCAGCGCCTGGGTCGGATGTTCGTGCGCTCCGTCGCCTGCGTTAACAATCGCGGCATCACAGACGCGACTCAAGTGATATGGCGCGCCCGCTGACGAATGGCGAATCACGATGCAATCGGGCGCCATCGCCTGCAGGTTGCGCGCGGTGTCGAGCAGCGTCTCGCCCTTTGAAACGCTCGAAGTGGAAACGCTGATGTTGACGGCATCCGCCGACAAACGTTTCGCGGCGATCTCGAACGAGGTGCGGGTCCGCGTCGAAGCTTCGAAGAAAAGATTGATGACCGTGCGCCCGCGCAGCGCTGGAACTTTTTTAATCTCACGTCTGGAAACATCGCGAAACGACTCAGCCGTATCGAGCAGATGCACGATCTGATCGGCAGAGAGTTCGCGAATTCCAAGGAGGTGTTTCATCTTTGTCAGTTGTCAGTTGTCAATTGTCAGTTGCATGAGAGAGGTATCAACTGACCACTGACAAATGACTACTGACCGGTTGCAATAAAAAAGCGGCCTCGGAGGCCGCTTCACGCTGCAGCTTCTGCTGCCGGTCGCTCAACAATTACCACGCCCTCGTCCTCATCAAAGTCCGCGAGCATCACTTTGATGATCTCGCTCTTCTTCGTCGGCACCAATTTACCGATGTAATCCGCCTGAATCGGCAGCTCGCGATGCTCATTGCCGCGGTCGATCAAAACTGCGAGTTGCACGCGGCGCGGGCGGCCGAAATCGATCAACTGATCCAGCGCGGCGCGCACAGTGCGCCCAGTGTAAAGCACATCATCGATCAGGACGATCGTGCGGTTTTCGATGTCGCCGGGCAGTTCGGTTCCGCTAACGATCGGCTTTGCTCCCACCGTAGAAAGATCGTCGCGATAAAGGGTGATGTCGAGGATTCCTACCGGCGGACGCGTGCCTTCCAAATCAGCAATCTTGTCGGCGATGCGATTCGCGAGCGGCACACCGCGGCGGCGTATCCCCACCAGGATCAAATCATGTATGCCGTGATTTTCTTCGACGATTTCCGAAGCCAGACGGGCCAACGCGCGGTTGATGCGCGCGTCGTCCATGATGCGGGCCTTTTCAGTGAATTCCACTGGCGCAAGATACTAACAACTACAGTGGCGAGTGACAAGTGACGAGTGACAAGATAAACTTCGATTCCGGCTCGTCACTTATCGCATCAACACTTGTCACTGTATTCACTCATTCGTCCGATTCTGTTTCGCCTGCCGCCAGAATCAGCCCACGAGTTTGCGCTGAAGTCGCTCGGGCTCGGACTCGCCGGTTCGTTTGTCCGTGACGCCGTTTCGCGACGATATCAAACTGAACCGTTCGGAAAGCTAAATCGATTCGGACTCGAATTCCGCAATCCGATCGGACTGGCGGCTGGCTTTGATAAGAACGGGAGTTACACGCGCGAACTCGCGGCGCTAGGTTTTGGTTTCATCGAGGTCGGCACCGTCACGAACGAACCGCAGCCCGGAAATCCGAAGCCTCGCATATTTCGTTTAGCGGAAGATCGCGCGCTGATCAATCGGCTGGGGTTCAATAATGTCGGAGCTGCCCATGTCGCGGAAACTCTGCGGCGCGCGCGTCCTGATTGTGTGCTCGGCGTAAACATCGGCAAGTCGCGCAGCGTTCCGGTTGAGGCAGCGATTCCTGATTACCTCGCGAGCTTCGACGCCGTCTATGATGTCGCCGATTACATTGCGATTAACGTCAGCTCGCCGAACACGCCAGGACTGCGCGAGTTGCAGCGTCACAAACTGCTCGAAGAATTGCTTTCGGCGTTACAGGAAAGAAATGACGAGCTGCGACTTCGTAATTCTCTGCCCCGAACGAAGCCTTTGTTGCTAAAGATCGCGCCTGACCTGTCTGAAGCAGAGGTTGACGACATCGTTTCTGTAGCTTTGCGCACAAATGTCGCCGGCATCATCGCGACCAATACAACTATCGCGCAGGATGGACTTCGGACTTCTCCCGAGAAGGTGAAACAATGCGGTGAAGGAGGATTGAGCGGAGCACCGCTGGGCGCGAAATCGAACCGGGTCATCTCGTTGGCTTATCGAACCAGTGGCGGCAAGCTTCCTATCATTGGCGTCGGCGGAGTCTTCAACGCGCAGGACGCGTGGGAAAAAATTTGCGCCGGAGCCAGTCTGGTTCAGCTTTATACTGGGTTCATTTACGTGGGACCAACCGTCGCGAAGCGCATTAACGAAGGCCTCGCGGGAATTCTCGAGCGCGAAGGATTTCAATCACTCGATGACGCCATTGGGTGTCGATCATGATGAATATGAAAGAAGCGAAAAACAAACTCATCGTCGCCCTGGATGTCGATTCCGCCGGGCAGGCCCTCGAACTTTTTGAGCTACTGCGCGACGACGTCGGGATGTTCAAGATCGGTATGCAATTATTCACTGCGGCAGGACCGGACGTGGTGCGAAAAATTATCGCCCGCGGCAGTCGAGTTTTTCTTGATCTCAAATACCACGACATCCCAAACACGGTGGCCAAGGCGGGAGTTGAGGCAACGCGGCTCGGCGTTTCGCTCTTCAACATTCACGCATCGGGCGGACGGGACATGATGAAAAAAACGGCCGACGCCGTCAGCGAAGTTGCGCAGCGCGAAAATCTTGCGCGGCCGAAGGTACTCGCCGTTACCGTCCTCACGAGCGTTGACGCGAACACGCTGAAAGAAATCGGCATCGATGAAGAGCCGCGATCGATGGTGACCCGGTTGGCTTCGATCGCTGCGGAGTGCGGGCTGGATGGTGTTGTCGCTTCCGCGCAGGAAGCCAAAGCAATTCGCGAAAAAGTGTCGCGGCCGGATTTCGTCATTGTTACCCCGGGGATAAGGAGCGCCACGAGTCCATCCGACGACCAACGACGAACGATGACTATCGCCGACGCGGTCGCGGCCGGCGCCGACTATGTCGTAGTGGGCCGTCCCATCTTGAGCGCCTCTGACCCGGCAGCCGCTGCGCAACGATTCGTTCAAGAAATCGAGAACGCAGATCTCGACACACAACTCCAACATCATGTCGCTTACAATTCCATCGACTGACATCCGGGAACAAAAGTGCTGCTAAGGCGTGCAAATAGAATGTGTTTGCGTGATGCAGCGAATTACCATTATCATTCGCAGGTGTACGGACCAGTGAACTTCTCACGCAAAATTGTGCAGTTGGCCGCTTTACTCCTTTCGCTAAGTTGCATCGTCGCCGCCCAATCCAAGCCGGATGTTAGTTCGAATCCATTCAATCCAAACGCAGTCAGGATCGGCGAACTGCTGACTTATAACGTCAACTATTCGCAGTTCGTCAGCGCCGCGCACGTTGAACTATTTGTAGCGGGCCGCGGAACTTTTTACGGGCATGAAGGAATTCAATTGCGCGCGCACGTCGAAACGACGGGCGTCGTGAACGTGGCGCTGCTTTCGCTCAATAACGACTACACGACTTTTGTTTTCCCTGACACCGGCCTGCCGTATCGATCGCAACAAGTGGTACGCGAGGCGGGCCGCACGTCAGAGGCGGCAGTTGACTACAACCAACCGTATGGCACTGACGCAATTCCGTCGAAGCTGCGCGTTGGAGAGTTCCCCGGCACCTACGATCTGCTCTCGGCTCTCTATCGAGTTCGCGCGATGCCGTTGACTCCGGGTACGTCTTATTTGATCACCGCGCGTCACGAGGGCAACGAGTACCAGGCAGAAGTTAAAGTGACCGGCAAGCAACTGATCAAGACCAGCGTTGGCTCGTTCGATGCCATCGCGAGTCGTCTAATCCTGAAGGGCTCGAACGATAACATTCGCGTTTACTTCAGCGATGACGAATGGCATGTGCCAGTCTTGATCACCGCGCGCCACCAGGGAGCGGACATCCAAATCGAACTGGCTGGCTCAGCGTTGAATGCGCCCGCGGCGCCGCAGACGCAAACCACAATCGAACCGGCACCCAACATTCGACCGACACCCACGCCGACGCCAGTGGTACGCGATCCGACCCGAATTGAACCGACTCCGGCGACGATGACTCTGCTTGATCTCCCTTTCAAAGTCGGCGAGCAACTGAACTATCAGGTTTACCTGGGGAAAAGCGACAAGCCGATTGGCACGCTTAACTTTTCATTGAAGAGCCGCGGCCGCTTCTTCAATCGTGATGGCTTAATGTTTTCGGCGGTCGCGCAGACAAATCCCGGCGCCATTGTGATGGTTCGCGATCAGATGATTTCATACGTCGATCCCGCGACGCTCCTTCCTTTTCGCACTGAATTGAATTTTTCGGAAGCCAAGTATCACAGCACGCGCAGTTACAATCTCGATCAGGATCGCGGCGCAGCCACCACCGAAACCAATCGTGATCGAATTGAAATACCCGTCGGGACGCATGATTTGTTGTCGGCCTTCTACGCGCTGCGCAGTTTCGATCTCACGATCCAAAAACAGAATGCGATTTCAATCATGGCAGTGCACCGCCCCCGCGCGTTGCTAATCAAATCGACGCGCCGCGAAACCATTGACTTGGCCGGTCAAAAGATCCCCGCGATTATGTTGACGCTCACCACCGACGATCCGCAGCCTGACAAGATGCAAGTCCGCATTTGGGTGGGCGACGATGCGCGGCGGCTTCCTTTGCGCATAACCGCCTCGACCGAATACGGCGCGGTTCGCGCAGATCTGATCATCGTTCCCAACAATCCAAAGTGAAGTTGCCTTGAGCCAATGAAGCGAGGATTCGTTAACCCGCGTGTAGTCACGAAAATCGCGTTCTGGACGACAAGTGCCTGCATTCTGATTGCCGTGGTCGCCTGCCTTCTGGCGATTTGGGACTTTGCCAAGACCGATGTGCTTTGGCGCACGGTCTCGACCTGTGCGGTCATCGGCGGCGGCATGGTTGCTTTCTATATCCTGAACGGCCTATTTGACCGACCGGAAGAGTAGGCCCAAACCCCTCATCAAAATAGTAAGTACGTGGAAAAGCTGCTGCCGCCGCCGACTCTCTCTGATATTGACAATCATTTTCATCTTTCTGCATACTGCTCAACAGCTCCCTCCTCTCTTTTGCGGGAGAGTCGGAAGCGCCAGAATTTCATGCTGCAGTCTTTCATCATCATTTTGCGCGAAGGCTTCGAGTCCTTCTTGCTCGTAGCGATCATCTTTTCGTATTTGCGGAAGTCGGGTCAGCGACACCTTTCAGCCGCGGTGTATGCGGCTATCTCGATCGCCCTGGTGGTCAGCGCGGGGCTCGGTTACCTGCTCTTTCAAATGCAGACCGGCAACGAGGAGTCAGTCGAAAGATATTTCGGCGCCAGCGTTTCGCACTTTCTGGGGAACGAAGCGTTGCGCGAAGCGGTACTCGGGGTAGTCGCAATTGTGATGGTGGCGTCGCTGGTGATCTACATGTGGCGACACGGCGCGAAAATGAAAGAGCGAATGGAAGAACGACTCGGAGCAGTTTCGACGAAGCGCTCAGGCTGGATGGCTTACGCGGGAATTTTTCTCTTCACTTCCCTCATGATCAGCCGCGAAGGAATGGAAACAGCGCTGATGCTTCTACAAGTACGGACTCCGCGGATGATTTGGGGCGCGCTGCTCGGACTTGCAGCGGCGATCAGCCTGGCCTGGGCTTGGGGAAGATTTGGTCACCTGATCAATGTGCGACGATTCTTTCAAGTCACCGGAATTTTTCTCCTGCTCTTCATGGTCCAGGTAGCGATCTATTCGTTTCACGAATTTTCCGAAGCGGGGGTGCTGCCTAACAGCGAAGCCATTCATGCCGCCACCGAAAAGTTCTCACCCGAAGGCGTGTACGGCCAATGGTTTTCCGTGGTGATGGTAGGCGTGTGCGCGATGTGGCTAGTGGGAGCTTGGGTTATGGATCGAATCAAGTTTCACGCACCGAGAACCGCGCCTGTCATTGGGATGAAGTAGTTTCTCGTCCATCAAGTCCGCAAATGAAAAGGGCAAGCCGTGAACACCGGCTTGCCCTTTTGTTTAATGGAGCAGGTTCTCCTTGCGTCCATGGTTTGTTAAAGCTGCTTACGGACTTGGAATTCTCGAACCGCGCGCACCATTCGGCGACCCCGGACGCGGAGCTGCGTTAAAGGTCGCTTGATCGTCGGCGCCTGCGGCTTGTTCGCCGCCACCACTGCTGCCGTGGCAAATGCAACCACCGGTGTTGTCCGTATCACAGTTGTTGTGGTCCCAGTTGTTTGCGGTTCCACAACTACCGCTGCCTAACGACTGGTCGTAGGCGTCGAACTCGCCGTTGCCTTTCATTTTGTTATGGCTGAAAGTGTTACCCGTCGCCGACGGATCTACATAAATTCCGTCGTACACATTGTTGAGCGACGTGTTATGAGAAACATCGGCCCCGGTAGTTTCCACGATGTCAATTCCATCGAATGACCCTCCGGACACCTTATTGTGAGTAATCACAGGACCGGTCGCTTGGAACGAATAGATGTTCACATCATTCGACGACGCCTCGTTATGGTCAATAGTAACGGCACCGGGATTGAAAAGAAGAATCCCAGTCGACACGACGGATTGCGGTGTATAGACATTGTCGGTCACGGTATTGTGTTGCACCGTAGCCGTCGCACCGGCGCTGATTTGAATGCCGTTCTGAGCAATAAGCGCCGTTGGACCCACACCGGTAGCGTCATTGTCTTTTACCTCGGCGCTGGAGCCCACGTTAGAAACAACGATGCCACCTTTTTGGTAGTTATCGATGATGTTCTTCTGGATTACCGCACTGCCGACCTGACCCTCTGATTGACGGCCCACTAAAATTCCGATTCCATTTTGACATCCACTGAACGGATTGTCTCGGATCTCTGTGATGTGGTTTTCGCGAATATTGGCGGAACCACCACTATCCACACGTACACCCCATCGAATCGAATCGCAACCACCACCGCCTGGTCCAGTGATCGTGAATCCACGGATGGTTACATTCTGCACGCCCGCAACGTCAACGATCGCTTTGTTCCCGGTCATAACGGCGGGAGCTTGAATGATTGCCGCCAGCGGCTTGTCGGACCGCAGCGTCAGATTGTTTTTGCCTGTGGGGATGGTTACTTGCTCGACGTATGTCCCCGGGCAAACAACTATTTCGCTACCAGGTGCAGCCGCAGTGACCGCAGCCTGAATTGTTGAGTACTGTGAGTTCTTACAATTGCCGACCGTAATTTTCGGCCCGGCAAATGCGGAAATTGCACTGATCAAAAAAATCCCGGCGCCCAGGCAAATCGTGAGATATGTTTTCTTTCTCAAAGCCTTCATTTCGTTCTCCTTTGACAAGACTAGATACTCCCGTTGAAAGATCGACCCAACTGGCGAGGACAAATATCCCGCCAAAGAGTCAGAAACTAATTTCAGAAGATCGCGAGGTGTTCATCGGGAAGCGGGAAGCGAGCAAGAGAAACCTTGGGAGCTTTCGGCTTCTAACACCACACGCATCGCCAAGTGACCGCAGTCAATTAGCGATAGGAAAACTCTCTCTCTCGAGTTAAGAGCACGCGTAATTTACAAACCTGTAAGTTCTCTGTCAACCGGTCAATATATCCTTGAGAGATCAGAGCAGCCAGCCTCTGAACCTGTGGCTGGCTGCTCTGGTTATGCTGCTTGATTAGTGGCCCTTCTTCTTCAGGATCTTGTCGCCGGGTTGGGCGTGGGCCTGCTCGCCTTCAAGAATTGCGCCGATACGGCGAACGTTGTTGATAACGCCGAAGTCGCCTAGGTACGAATAGGCTCGCAAATTCCTTGGCGGCTTCGGACCGACAACGTAGGCTGCGTTGAACTTGTTGTCGTTCCAATACGACTCCCAATCGAACTCGTCATTATCGTAAGTACCACGAGCACGAATGTGTCCTTCCCTGTCCAAGTCGAACGGATCATTGCTCACCAGCGTATTCACGAAGTCATTCTCTTTAATGATCGCTCCACCGACCGAGTAGAGAAACCACGGTACTCCAGTGTCACTTCCATTAAAACTAATCGACGGCCAGTACTGCGAATTCGTAAACCTGTTCCGTCGAATGATGCGGCGCTTGAGGGCTTCTTTGGCGTCTTTTTCACTGGTGTTGACCATGCCCGCGCCGTTGCCGATGTCGATACTCACACCATCCTGAAAGTTATTGCCTTCGATACGATACGTCTTGATATGCGAGGTGTTCGTGCCCGTGTCGAACGCAAAATCACCAAAGTAAACCGAGCCGTACAGATCCGAGATATCACAGTCTTGCAGAGTGAAGTCATCGCCGATGATCTCAATCGTTTTGTTTTGGCCCGGAGGGTTGGTGCCAATGCCCAAGCCGGCAAGGGTGACATGATCACCTTCGACAAAAATCCCGCTGGGACCGAAATCATTCGTTGCTTCGGTCGTAATGAGCGCCTGTACTTTCTTGAATTCCTTGATGTCTTTCCCTTTTGCATCGACGCCCTGAATGGTAATGCCACTCTTCGCTCGGCTGATGAATAGACCAAACTGATAGGTCCCGCCGATATCTACCAGCGTCCGACCGGCTGCGGTTTCGTCGTAAACACCCGGATAAACCTTAATCGTGTCTCCGGGTGCAGCCGCATCAATCGCCCCTTGAATTGAATTAAAGCACCCATTTGAACCGCTCGGATTCACGCATGAAGTAGCGGCCTGAGCGGCAACGGTTAAGATTCCAAGCAGGGCTGCCAAAACGGCTAGCCTTGCCACAGGGAAAAGTTTCGTAAGTTTCATGATTCTTCTATGACCTCCTATGAATGAAATTAACGATCGCTTCCCGACACGACCGAGACTGGCGAGACAAACTGCTAACGCCAGAGGGCATAAATCAAGACTGAATTGATCGCGAGGTGTTTTTCGGAAGCATAAGCGGGCAGGCCGGGCGAACCCTTGGAGGCTTAGGGCTTCTAACACCACACGCACCGTCGGGTGTTCGCACCCAGCCGCCGGTGGAGAATTGCAAGGAAGAGCGTGCGTACTCTCGTAACTTCAAAATAGGACTTGCGGTGACGCCAAATTACGTTGATGCTACGGGGACACACGAGCCGAAAGCCGAGACTTCCGGCTCGTGGCCTTTACAACTCTAGTCCGAGCCGCGGGCTACGGCGCCACGTTCACGCGAATGTGGTTGCGGTCGATAATCTGCGTGCCATCGAGGGCTTGCAGAATGATGTCGAACTGCCCTGGCCCAGCAAACGTCGGAGGCGCATAGGCACCACCCAAGAACGCCTGAAAGAAACCAAATGCGTAGTTCTCAGAATTCTGCGTGACGTTTGCGTTGCCCTCGTCATCTACAATAAACGGAAAGAGGAAAGCCTGATCGCGCCATTGGTAGCCAGACAGTCCTGGTCCAGGAGTCCCTGGTTCAAGGGTCAATGTCCTATAGCTAGTGCCGGGGCCCGCGTCCACGTCGTACAGAAGCTGGAACGTGTGTCCGCTTAGATTCGTCGTGGCCCCATTGAGACCGGTCGCGACCGAGAATGTGAAGTTCCAAGCTGCTCGCGTTGTGTTATTGGATTGCGATCCGTTAGCCATGGACTGCGGTCCCGAGGCAACATTGAAATTCAAAACACCGTCAGCGTAATTATCAGTCGATACGACGGTCGGTCCTTGCCGATAAAGAACCATCATTCCGAGTTCGATGCCCGCAGCTTCATTTCTCGCGAGTCCGAAGTTCTCGGCAGGTATTCCGCTACCAACGAACAGGTTTCCGGGACTGGCTGGATCCTGAGCGGTAATGTCCGGCGCGGCGTTGACAACATAGTTCCACGCAACAGCATTGCAGCGAGTGTCGAAGACGTAGCCCGGGCTACCCGGTACGGTGGTGTTCTGCGCGGGCTGTTGCACATCACCGTGCGCGAGATGAGCTGCTGATGCATTGGCGCTCACACTGATGGGCTGAAAACTCCCGTTACCAGTCTTATGGCACAGGTCAATTTTTGGGGCCGGCGCAGCGGAAGCAGTGGGTTCTGTGGCCGCGCTGCCCACCGCGATAAGCAATGCAGCAACGCCCAGGGTCGCCAGCGTCAACATCCTTCTAAGATTCATTGAGTTCTCCTTTTGAATTTGTGGGTGGTCAATTTCTCTTGCAACCGGGGCCTGGCGAGACAAACTTCAACGCCAGAGGTACATGAACTAATTCTTTTCCGCGGGTGTCTTTTCGGGAGAAGCGGCAAGCGGGCAAGAGAAACGTCTTGGGGGCTGTCGACTTCCAACACCACGCTGTCGTCGGGTGTCCGCACCCATCCGACGGCGGTAATACTGTTAAGAGCGTGCGTACTCTATATCGCCGCGTTGACAGAGTCAACGTGCCAGCGCGCAGCTTGCACGAAAAAAATGTGCGCCGGTATTTTGCGGCTTATTAAACTGAGACTGCAAAAGGTAGATACTCTCAAGTCAGCCCGGATTCCAATACCCGCGCGGACTAATTTTTTCTCCAAAAGGGCGACGCCCGACAACGGATGTCAGGTTGCCGCGACGGGCTGTCGCCTCGGTGTGATAACCAGCACTGCCGACATAGCTTTGAGGGCGAGCCGCAAACTGGCTCGCCCTGTCCAGCTTGTGCCGCCCTCGGCGTTACTTGCCGTATCCGGTCCGTATGGCATGAGTCCATCACTCGTGTCCGTTCTCAGTAATCCCTTGGTCCATGATCCAAGCCGCGCATTTCACGGGGGTGTTTGAGAGAAGCGGTAAGCGGGGCAAAGAGACACGGCTGGTGCACAGGCTTCTGGCTCGCTTTGAAAGTCCGCTCAATCAAATGGTCAAGCAACCGTCGAGACGTCGTCGAAGCAATTCCGACGCGCTTCAAATCAGCAACCGATCTTTCGCATGATGGCATTCGCAGAATCGATTAGGGATTGTCCCTGCGCGGCAGTCAGCTTGCCCGCTCGCATAAAACCGTTGACCTGATTAATGAAAACTGCGAGGTCGTTGCAGGCAAGCTTGATGTCGCTTTGATTCAAGCTCTTTACCGCACTCGCCAGTTTCTGATCAAGGCTTTGTCCCTGCCCTTGATTCAGAATACCCTGACTAACGAGGGTATCAACGCTACCGACCACTTGCTGAGTCGCGCCCGCCGGCGTTAGTACCGTCACCGTGAATGAGCACGATGCCGCATTGTTGGAAGTGTCCGTCGCCGTGCACGTGACCGCGGTGTTCCCGACCGGGAATAAAGAGCCGGAGGATTGCGAACAACCAGCCGTCACGGCGCTGCAGCTGTCGATTGCCGTTGGAGACGCATAGCTCATCAGCAGACTTGTCGCGCCAAGGCCGGCGGTGCCGCTGACATTCGCCGGACAAGTGATCGCCGGCGGTGTCGTGTCAACTACGATTACGGTTCTCGTGGCGGTCGATGTTTGCGAACCGCTACTCGCCGAATAGGTGATCGAATAGCTGCCCGGTGTGTTTGAGTCAACGGTGCCTGTAGCTGTCGCGACCAGCGAGCCGCCGCAAGCATCGATGGCCGTCGCACCCGGATCGATGAACGATCCGTGGCATTCGACCGTCAACGGATTTGCTCCGTTGAGCGTGATTACCGGCGCGCCACCGGTCGATTGACATGAAGAGAATTCAGAAGTGTTGCCATTCGGATCGGTTGCGTTGGCGGTAATCACGGACTGACCAGCTGGAGTTGTGCCGCTGAAAGTGAAATTCGCCGTGCAATCCTGATCAGTCGTGACCTGAATTGATCCGAGATAAGTTTGTCCCTCGCCTGAACCCGATCCATCGCATTGTGAGTTCGCGAAGAATTCGATGGTGAACGTGGTGTTCGGAGCACTGTTGAGCGTTCCCTGCACGGTGGCCGTGTTGCCGTTAACGCAAACTGAACTCAGCACCGGCGCGTTCTGCAGATTGTTCGCGCCTTGATCGACATCGCAAGCATCGTTGGCGGTCGCGCCGTCCTGTGCATCCAGATCGTTGCCGGTCAAATTAATATCGATGCCAATTCCGTCGTTGCCAAAAATCGAATTGCCAGTGACGTGATTATGCAAGGTCGGTTCCGCACTCGCGGTACTTCCTGCAATGGACACGCCGACACCAGGAACCGTGACTGAGCCCGAGGCAATCGGAAACACTCCCGGCAAATTAAAAGCGATGACGTTTCCTGCTCCCGGGGCGGTCCCACCGATCAAATTGTCGGAAGCGCCTTCGAAGACAATCACTCCGGGCCCGTGGTTTCCCAACGGTTGTGTGCCGGTAAGATCGGTCCCGATAAGATTCCCCTGAATCGTATTGCGGGCCGTACCGCGGTTGACTCCCCCGAATGGGGCATCATCGATATGAACGCCGTGACCGACATTGCCCGATAAGAGATTTCCCGCACCTGGTTCAGTTCCGCCAATTAAGTTGTCAGAAGCGCCGCTATCGATGCGAACTCCGTCAATATTGTTTGCCAACGCACTCGTGCCTGCCGCGTTCGTGCCAACATAATTTCCCTGAATCGTGTTGTTTTGAGTGGCGCCCAGAAGCGTAACGCCGGCAGCATTTGTGAAGATGTTGTCACCGAGCCAAATTCCAGCTTGGGTATTTCCGGAAGAAACGTTCCGCGCGGCCGCGGTCGTTCCGCCGATCAAATTGTGATCGCCGCCAAGAATCGAGATGCCGATCAGATTCGGCATCGCAACTGTGCCGGTTATGTCTGTCCCGACATAATTACCCTGGACAACATTCTGCTGAGCAGGATAAAGACTGCTGGCGGCGGAAACGTTTGCAGTCTGCAAATTAATGCCGCTAAGTGTGTTGTTCGACACAACGTTCCCCGCTCCCGGAGTCGTGCCGCCAATCATCGTTTGCGAACCGCCGAGCACGCCTATCCCAGCGAACGAACCGCTGGTGCCATTCCCTATCGGCTGCGTCCCCGTCACGTCGGTACCAATCAAGTTGCCCTGAATTGTGTTATTGGCAGCCAGCGAAAGAATGCTGCCGTTGACTGTGTGGAACCCTGGCTGGATCGCGATCCCCTGATTCCTATTGCCCGAAATGATATTGCGCAGCGCCACGCTCGTACCGCCAATGGTGTTAGTCGACGAGCCGGTAACAAATACGCCGATGCGATTGCCCAGCGCACCTGTGCCGAGTCTGTTCGTTCCGATCAGGTTTCCCTGAACCAGGTTGTTCGACGATTGGGCGGTGACTACGTTCGAGGCAACCGCGGCGGCAATGGAAACTCCGTTGTTGGTATTGCCGGCAATTACGTTTCGGGATTGCGCAGTCGCCCCACCTATCGTGTTGTTTGACGAACCATTGATGAGGACGCCGTTGCCGCCGTTCGCCGATGCGATCAGACCCGTGGTGTCGGTGCCGATAAAGTTTCCTTCAATGAAATTCCCCGCACTGGTACCTGCGGTCTGTATTCCATTCCCACCGAATCGGTTGATTACGAGGCCGCGAATTGTATTTCCTGAAGCGTTGAGCTGAAATCCGCGAGCGGCGACATTCGCTCCGTTAATCTCGATTAGCAGTACAGCATTGTCCCCGGCCGCGAGCGTGTTGGGACTCGATCCAGGCTGGGTATAACCGTCAATGATTACGGGTTGATTGATATTGTTGAGGCTGGTTGCAGGCGTGATGGTGTGTACGCCCGGGCCCGGAATATTGAAAGCAATCGTGTCCGTTCCGGTTGCGGTCGCATTCGCTTGTTGAATCGCCGCACGCAGAGTGCAATGCCCCGTGCCGTCGTTACAGAATCCGTCACCCGTGTTCGCATCGCCACCGTCTCCGGTCGAGTCGACCACAAACGTCGTCGGCGAAGGAGGTAGCGAAACGGTAACCGTGAAAGAACACGACGCAGAGTTATTCACGGAATCTGTGGCAGTGCAATTCACCGTGGTCGTGCTTAGCGGAAAACTCGAGCCACTCGGCGTAGAGCAACTCACCACCGGCACACTACAGTCGTCGGTCGCAATTGGCAGTGCGTAATTGACCACTGCCCCGGTTCCATTGAGGTTTGTGAACGTGAAAATGTTCGCAGGGCAACTAATCGACGGCGCACTGGTATCGTGATTCCGAGTGACCGTCATCTGATCGATCAAAGCTCCGCACGATCCATTGTCGATCTTTCGCTGGAAAAGATTTGTCCCGTATCCAAGACCGGTTACGGTGGTCGTCGCGGCGAATGGATCGGTGATTGTTCCGACACCGCTGACTAGCTCCCAAATCGCAAATCCGACGGCCGCTGTGTTGCCGGTTAACGTGGCTGTGGACATTTCACAAAGAATTTGATCGGGACCAGCGTTGGGAGTCGTCGGCGTCTGTTGCCTGTCGATCCCGACAATGTCGTCGCCGTTTTGACAAGTTCCATCATCGACCGTCCAGCGGAAGAAATTGCTACCATAACCCAGGTTCGTGACCTGCGTGGCCGGATTGTGCGGATCGACGATCGTTCCCGATCCACCCACGAGACTCCACGTTCCAGTTCCTAATGCGGGTACATTCCCCGCCAAAGTCGTTGACGTGCTTTCGCAGATAGCCTGATCTGGTCCTGCATTCGCCAATGGACGCGCGCGCACCATGAAACTCGTCGATGCACTGGCATCAGGGCAGCCGCTTGTGCTTGCCGTCGCGACGATCGAATAGCTTCCCGGCGCAAGGCCACTCAATGTAGTGATCAAGTTCGTCCCGCTGCCGAGATTTGGATTTGGAGTTGGCCCAGTTAAAGACCAACTAATGGTCGCGCCTGAAAGATTGTTTCCATTAAGCGTGAGATTGATCGGTTGCGAGGCACTCTCGCAGAAATCAGGCACACTCCCGCTAATTGCAAGCGATGCCGGACAGCCCGACGGCTCGTGGACGTCGAGGTGATTCGCGACGGGAACGAACAGCGGCAGAATCGTCGAAGTAAAAGTATTCAGGTCGATTCGGCTGATCGTGCTGTCCTGCCGGTTCGCAACCAAAGCTACGTTGTCACCCTCGACAATTGTGGCGCCGCGCGGATCTCGACCGACCGACACGGTAGCTATGACCGCCGGAGTCGTTGCGGCTGCGTCGATTATCGAAACGTTCTGATCGTCGCTGTTGGGAACAACCGCCAGGCCATTTCGAGAAACGTCAGGCTTCGCTCCCGGATTGTGCCCGACCGAAACTGTTCCCTTCCGTGAAAACGGAAAAGCCGACAGATCGAGGACGGCTACGGTGTTGTTACCGATTGAATTAACCACCGCGATCGATCGATCAGGATTCGCGCCCATCTTGATGGGAAAATTCCCAACGGGAATCCGGGCACTTACTATTTCTCCGGGTGTTGTTTGCGTGATATCGACAACCAATACTTGCCCTTCGAAGCTATTGCCGAACGCCACCAGCGCATAGTGATTATCAGAAGTGATCACGACATCGCGCGGACCACCCTGGGCCAGACCTGTTCCCACCGGAATCGCAGCCGTGATGGCCGGCGGCGCCGCAGTCAAATCAACCACCGAAATGCGGCGATTGGTCACGTCACACGCGACTGCGATCGAGCCGTCCCGGCTGATTGAAAGTCCGGTTGGTGTTCCGCCGATCGGAATTGTCGAGGTTACAACCGGCGGTAGGTTGGTTAAATCCACGATCCCCAGCGTGTTTGTGGAACTGGGAAAAGTTGTCACCAGCGCACGGGTGCCGTCGGGCGTTAGGGCGACGTCCAGAGCTGAATCAAGGTTTGCTACGCTCGATACCAGCGCCACTGGTTGCGCACTCAGGTCGATGACGCTCAGGCCTCCCTGAGGTCCACTAATCTGATTTGTGACGACCGCAAATTTCGCCGGCGGAGGCGAGGGCAAACTGTAAGTGCTCGATGCGAAAAAGGATTTCTTTCGATCCAGATCGGCGAACAAAGATGCACGAGGGTTAGGGCGCAAGCTGTAACGCTGCGCACTCGGATCAACCCGATCGGTTCTTGCAGAACTGACAAAGAAGACGCCGCCAAGCGCTATGCCCAGGAGCATGACGAATGCGCAGAAGAAAATTAGCCGTTCGAGTTTGGAATCGAGACACACAGACGTCGAGGCGGGCCGGAGAGATTTCATTGATTCACCTTTATTTTCCGATTCACTTGAAGCCAGGCTCAGGTGAAACGGGGGTATTCAATCCGGAAGACGCAGGTAAAATGAAAACTTCCTCAAGTAAGGAATAAAGAATTAGCAGATGCCTCGAGGTGGGCGCATCCTACTAAACTGACGCGTCAGTTTCAAGCTTCTGGAACGAAAGACGAGGCCATATTTCTAGCGATCAACTACTTTGCGAATTGCGCGGCAAGCTCACGTTTCAAGAGCTTTCCGGTCGGACCTTTAGGAATGTCTTCAACGATGCGAATTGTCTTCGGGCATTTGTAGTCCGCGAGTTCGGATTGGCAATGCGCAATCAGTTCTTCTTCCGTGGCTTGCTTCCCTTCCTTCAACACAATGAACGCGGCGACCTCTTCGCCGTAGAGTTCATCCGGTACGCCGATCGTCGCAGCGGCCGCGACCGCCGGATGCTGATAAAGCACTTCGTCGATCTCGCGCGGATAAATATTCTCGCCGCCGCGAATGATCATGTCTGATTTGCGATCGACGATGAAAAAGAAGCCGTCTTTGTCGCGATAGCCAACGTCGCCGGTGTGAAACCAGCCGCCGCTAAAAGCCTTCTCAGTCGCCTCGGGATTTTTGAAGTAGCCTTTCAGAATGTTTTCGCCGCGCAAAACGATCTCGCCGAGTTCGCCGTCAGGAACGTCGTTATCGTCACCGTCAACAACTTTCATTTCGTTTCCGATCGGCAAGCCGCACGAGCCGGGACGGCGTCGTTCGTCGGTCGGATTGAAAGTCGATCGGCAGGTCGATTCGGATAATCCGTAGCCTTCAATTACCGGGCAATTGAAAGTCTCTTCGAATTTCTTCATCACTTCGGCGGGTACTGGCGCCGAGCCGCACATCGCGAAGCGAAGCTGGTTCGTTTTCAATCCTGATGGAACGCCATCGGGGTAGGTATTGAGCAGCATCGACAACATCGTGGCGACCGAACCAAACGAAGTAATTTGGTAATCAGAGACGAGGTTCCAGAACTTCTTAGCGGAGAACTTGGGACTGATGACGGTTGACGCACCCGCATACAACGCCGACATAGTCGTGACGGAAACTGCATTCATGTGAAATAGCGGCATGATCGTCAACAGGCGGTCATTCTCAGTGAAGTTCAGCCACTGACTGATTTGCCGGGCGTTCGCAATGAGGTTGCCGTGCGTGAGCAGACAGCCCTTTGGCTTTCCAGTCGTGCCTGAGGTGTAGATGATGATGGCGTCATCTGCCGGGCCAATAGCGTCAGAAGCCCGACCGTCAGGGAGGGCCGCTGTGGCGAGCTGCCCTCCCTGACGGTCGGGCTTCTGACACTCTCGCGTCGCCCATGCTTCATCATCAAAATTAATAATCGATCGCAGATGCGGAAGTTTTGTCTTAATGTTTTCAATGACCGGTTGAAATTCGGAATGCACGAGAATCGCCTTCGCTTCAGAATTATTCATCACGAATTCGATTTCATGTTCTTTTAGCAGCGAATTCACCGGACCCGCCAACGCCCCGAGTTTCCAGCACGCGAAGTAAGCGATGATGTACTCAGCGCTGTTCGGCATCAGCAGGCTGACCACATCGCCTTTGCGGATATCATTAGCCGCGAGCAGCGTCGCCGCGCGATCTACTGCCGCTCTAAACGCGACGTATGTGAATTGCCGACCATCTGCTTCAGAGAACAAGAAAGGTTTCTGCGGCGTGTTCGCAACTCTTTCTTGAAGCAAGTCGTAGATGTTTCGATACGAGTCCGTCATTGGCTCCCTATACTAAATTGTCGTGCCGCTGATCCAAAAGCCGTCGCCGCTTCGCTCTGCCGGCGCTCTTCAAATCTGTTGTAGAATGCGCGCGCTCTGCGTCGCTGGTTTAGCTGAGGATAACAATTCTGCGAACTCACCTCTTATTAGTCGCCGTCGCGGTTCTGATCACCTGTGGCAATTCAGTTCTTGCGCAGGACAACTACGAAATCCAGGTTTACGGTTCAGAAACAATCCCGCGCGGCGTCACCATGGTCGAGCTGCATAACAACTTCACGGCGAAAGGGGCAAAGACAACTAGCAATGGAACGCTCCCGACGCATCATGCCTGGCACGAAACGATCGAGATCACGCACGGCTTCAACGATTGGTTCGAGACGGGCTTCTACCTTTTCACGAGCGCGCGCAACGGCAACGGACTCGACTTTGTCGGCTCGCACATTCGTCCGCGCTTTCGCGTCCCGCCGAAATGGAAATGGCCGGTGGGCGTTAGTCTTTCGCAGGAGATTGGATGGGTGCGACGTCGGTACTCGGAAGATCAGTGGAGCTGGGAGATTCGCCCGATCGTCGATAAGGAATTGGGCAAGTGGTACTTGTCATTCAATCCTGCGCTTGAACGAGGGTTAAGCGAGCCCGGGACCAAACGCGGATTCGAATTTGCGCCGGCATTCAAGATCGCTTACTCAGCGACCAGAAAAATTGACGTCGGCATCGAGTACTACGGCGGGCTTGGACCGCTGCACAAATTCGACTCAAAGAGCGAGCAGCAGCATCAGATTTTTCCGGCAATTGATCTCAATGTTTCACCGAAGTGGGAATTCAATTTCGGCGTGGGCGTAGGTCTGACCGGCAGCACAGATCATTTGATTCTCAAGATGATCATCGGGCGGCGTTTTGAGTTGGGGAAGAAGCCCGCGCCCGCTTCCTCGCCAGAGTGACGGCCTGATCTCCCGCGTTGTTCATGGTATAGTCCTCAACAAAACAAACATGGATACTTACAAGAACTTCATTGGCGGGAAATGGATCGAGTCGTCGTCCGCGAAGACTGTCAACAACATCAATCCGGCAAACACGGACGACATCATCGGCACTAATCGACAGGCGACGCGCGAGGAAGCGCGGGCGGCGGTTGAAGCCGCGGCCGAAGCTTTCGAGGGATGGCGACGCACCCCAGCGCCGCAACGCGGCAAGATCGTGGCGAAGGCCGCGCGCTTGATGGAAGAAGCAAAGGAAGAACTGGCGACAATTCTCACTCATGAAGAAGGCAAAACGATTTCTGAATCGCGCGGCGAGTTGCAGCGCTCGATCAACGTGGCTGAATTCTGCGCCGGCGAATCGCGTCGCATGAATGGCGAAACGATTCACTCCGAGCTGCCTTCGAATTTCGCTTACACCATCAAGCAACCGCTCGGTGTCGTCGCCTGCGTCACTCCGTGGAACTTTCCGGTCGCGATTCCGACCTGGAAAATCGCGCCCGCGCTGGTCGCCGGCAACACAGTCGTATTCAAACCGGCGACGATCACGCCGGGTACGGCGGTGCGCATCGTGCAGATTTTCGAAGAGGCCGGCATTCCACCGGGCGTTTTGAATTTGATTCTTGGTTCGGGCTCAGATGCGGGCGAAGAGATCATCAATCATCCCGCGGTAAAAGCAGTCTCGTTCACCGGGTCGAACCCCGTCGGTATACGTTTGTACGAATCAGTTTCGCGGCGCGGCGCGAAGTGCCAATGCGAAATGGGTGGAAAGAACCCCGTCGTTGTTTTGGAAGATGCCGACCTCGATCTTGCGGTCGAGAACACGGTGCAGGGCGCCTTCGGATCGACCGGACAACGCTGCACTGCGACGAGCCGCGCGGTGGTCATCGATAAGATCGCTGACGAGTTCGTCGAGCGAGTCTCTAAGCGAGCACAGTCGATGCGCATCGGTGATGGCATGGATCCGCAAACTGAAATGGGCCCGAGCGTCGATGAAGGCCAATTCAAGACGGTGCTGGAATACTTAAACATCGGCCGCGAAGACGGCGCGACTTTGGTTTGCGGCGGTGAACGCGCAAGCGGCAACGGCCTTGACAAAGGGTTCTTTGTCCAGCCAACGGTGTTCGATCACGTCACGCCGGATATGCGCATCGCGCGCGAAGAAATATTCGGGCCGGTGCTGTCAGTTCTGCGCGTGAAAGATTTCGAAGAAGCCATGACGGTCGCGAACGACACTGAGTTCGGCTTATCGTCTTCAATTTTCACGAACGACGTCGCGCGGATGTTTCGCTTCGTTGACGAGATCGAAACGGGCATGACTCACATCAACTCGCCGACGACCGGAGGCGAAGCGCATATCCCGTTCGGCGGGATCAAAGGCACGGGCATCGGCGATCGCGAGCAGGGCTCGACCGCGCTCGATTTCTACACTGAATTGAAAGTCGTATATGTTGACTACACCGGAAGAAAACGCGAAGGGAACCTTTACTAGAATGACCAACAATTACCCCCGAATCCTGGGCAGTGCATTACTTGTCTTAGCCTGCGCTGTTGTCACCGCCGCTCAAGCCATCGAGAGCGTTTACACGAGTCTTTCCACGAAAGCCTGTCGCACAATTAGATCGACAGAAGCCGGAGGCGGATCGTATGTCGGCATCTGTCCCGGCGTCGGTGGTTACAAGCTGCAATCCGAAGAAGGCGATCTGCGACAGAACATTCAGGTCATCACGCCAAGCGGACAGAAACACTCGCTGGAACTTTGGAACGTCGTGGGCTCGAGCTTTTCTGCCCTTGGCGAAAAAGCTGAATGGCGCGTCAAACGTCAGGGCGCAAAAGTCACTCCGCTCGCGCTGATCGTTCGTTACAACGTCGCGGATCCCGAAGGCACGGGCAAAGGCACGTCGTGGCTCGCCGTAGCGAAGATCACCGCGGCAAAAGTTTGCGTCACCGACAAAATCGCACCCGGCCCGAATCAGAATGTCTCCGCGCGCACTGCTGCGGATGCGGCGGCGAGTAAACCCTGTCTGAGCAGCGACGGGAACTAAGACCTGAAGACAAGATGCTTATTCAAAGGACGTAATCATGAGTACTGCTGAAGCCAAGACCAATACGCAATCATCAGAAACCGTTCGCAAACATAAGGAGTTTCTCTTCCCTGCGGTCGCCACCTACTACCAGGAGCCACTCGCGCTGGTGAAAGGCGAAGGCTTTCACGTCTGGGACGACAAGGGTGACAAGTATCTCGACGCCTTTGGCGGTGTGTTGACGGTCAGCGTCGGACACGCCAACCCCGTGGTGAACAAAGCGATCATCGATCAGGTTAATACGATTAGCCACACTTCGACGCTCTACGCCAACAAGCCGCAGTCGGATCTGGCGGAGAAGCTCGCGCAGATAACTCCGGGTAAGTTGAAGAAGTCTTTCTTCACTAGCAGCGGCACCGAAGCTGATGACACCGCCGTGCATGCAGCAAAGCTCGCAACCGGCCGTCATGAAATCGTCGTGCTGCGTCACGCCTATAGCGGACGATCGGCGACTTCCCTTTCGGCAATGGGTCATGCGCCGTGGCGTCCGTTGCCGCCGCAGGTGAGCGGCTTCGTTCATGCGCGCGCGCCGTACTGCTATCGCTGTCCGTTCAAGCTGACTTACCCGGAATGCGGACTAGCATGCGCGAACGACATCGAAGAGTTGATCATGACGACGACCACCGGCGAGATCGCCGCGTTCATGGCTGAACCTATCCTCGGCGTCGGCGGATTCATCGTTCCACCAGCGGGTTATTTCGAACGCGCCGTTGAAATCACGCGCAAGCATGGCGGGCTGTTCATCGCGGACGAAGTGCAAACTGCCTGGGGCCGCACCGGCGAAAAGTGGTTCGGGATTGAGAACTGGAACGTCGAGCCCGACATCATCACCTCGGCGAAGGGACTCGGCAACGGCGTCCCGATCGGGATCACCGTCGCAACTCCGGAAGTCGCAGACAAGTTCCCAGGTCTGACGTTCTCAACATTCGGCGGCAATCCAGTCTCATGCGCTGCGGCGTTGGCAGTTCTCAAAGTTATCGAGGACGACAACTTGAGAAAGAACTCAGCGGTGGTTGGGGCTTACTTCCGTGAAAAACTCGAAGGCTTGAAAGAAAAATACCCGGTCATCGGCGACGTACGGGGCATGGGCCTAATGCAGGCGATGGAACTTGTGAAAGACCGCGAAACGAAAGAACCCGATCCGCAGTCAGTCGTGAAGGTCTTCGAAGAGACCAAGAAGCGTCGGGTGCTGGTCGGCAAAGGCGGCCTCTACGGCAACGTCATTCGCACCGGCATGATGCTGAATTCCACGAAGGATCATGTGGATGAATTGATCGAAGCTTTGGATGCGAGCTTTGCCGCGGCCCAGAATTAGATCTTCTCTCTGTCTCGGTCGAACTCTGTGTCTCTGTGGCGAAACCGTCAGTAAGCAAATTCACCACAGAGACACGCGAGAACTCACAAAGACAGACTAAAGGCGTGAAACTGATCACTCCCGACCTGCGTATAGGTCTCTTCACGATCGTTCCGAAAATTCTCAATATCATCCGAGAGAGGAAATCAATGAAAGCAATTGGATTTCGCGCCACCCTGGCGTTGACGGTGGTCATTTCTTGTTGCGGCTTTCTGTCGCAAGCTTCTGCCCAACCCCTAGGCCCACCGCCAATTATCGATCGCGAACTGTTCTTCGGCGATCCGGAAATTGTCGGCGCGCAAATCTCGCCCGACGGGAAGTTCATCGCGTTCATCAAACCATTCAAAGGCACGCGGAACATCTGGGTGAAGCGCACCGAGGAGCCTTTCGATAAAGCCAAACCCGTCACCGCGGATACGACGCGTCCGATTCCTACTTACTTCTGGAGTCGTGATGGTAAATACATTCTGTTTGTCCAGGACAAAGCCGGCGACGAGAACTATCTCGTCTATGCGGTGAACCCTGCCGAAGCGCCGCCGAAGGACGCCGAGGTTCCCGCCGCGCGCAACCTTACCGATGTGAAAGGCGTGCGCGCCGAGATTTTCGCCGTGCCGCGAACCGATCCGGACGCGATCTATGTCGGCTTAAACGATCGCGACAAAGCCTGGCACGATCTCTACAAAGTGAAAATCTCAACCGGCGAGCGCACGCTCGTGCGCCAGAACACCGAGCGCATCGTTGGCTGGACGTTCGATCTGAAAGATCAATTGCGGCTGGCGACGCGCGTTAACGACGCCGGCGATACTGAAATCCTGCGAGTGGACGACAAAGGTTTCACGAAAGTTTATTCGTGCAACGTTTTCGAAGCCTGTGGACCGGTTCGTTACCACAAGGACGGGCAGCGTGTTTATTTCGAGACGAACAAAGGTTCAGGCATCGACCTGACTCAACTCGAATTATTCGATCCGGCCACCGGCAAAGAAGAAGTCATCGAAACCGATCCAATGAAGCGCGTCGATCTGGGCGACGCAACGTTCTCGGAAGTGACTGATGATTTGGTTGCGACTGCCTACATTGACGATCGCGTGCGCGTGTACTTTCGAGATAAATCATACGAAGCCGATTACAACCTGCTGAAGAAACAGTTTCCCGACATGGACATCGACTTCGCCTCCGGCACGAAAGACGAACGCCAGTGGCTGATCGACACCGGAAGCGATACCGATCCCGGCGAATGCTATCTGTTCGATCGCAACACCAAGAAGCTCACGCTCCAATATCACATTCGCGAGAAACTCAAACGCGATCAGCTCGCGCCAATGAAGGCGATTCGCTACAAGTCTTCCGATGGGCTCGAGATTCCGGCGTACCTTACCCTGCCAAAGGGTGTCGAAGCGAAGAACCTGCCGCTGATCGCATTTCCGCACGGCGGCCCGTGGGCCCGAGACACGTGGGGCTACGATGCATTCGCGCAGTTCTGGGCCAACCGTGGCTACGCAGTGTTGCAGCCGAATTTTCGCGGTTCGACCGGCTACGGCAAGAAGTTCATCGACGCCGGCAACAAGCAGTGGGGCGACGAAATGCAGGACGACATCACCTGGGGCGTCAAGTATCTGGTCGAACAAGGTATCGCTGATCCGAAACACCTCGGCATCATGGGCGGCTCGTACGGCGGCTATGCGACGCTCGCCGGCGTGACTTTCACTCCTGACTTGTATTCGGCCGCGGTCGATTATGTTGGACCATCGAACCTGAGCACGCTACTTGAAACGATTCCGCCGTACTGGGAAGCTGGACGCCAACTCTTCTATCAACGCATGGGCGATCCGACGACGCCAGCAGGTAAAGCGCAACTCGATCGGCAGTCGCCTTTGAATTCAGCCAACAAGATCAAAACGCCTTTGCTGGTCGTGCAGGGCGCGAACGATCCGCGCGTCAACAAACGCGAAGCTGATCAGATTGTCATCGCCCTGCGCGATCGCGGCTTTCCGGTTGAATACATCGTCGCGCCCGACGAAGGTCACGGCTTTCAACGTCCAGTCAATAACATGGCGATGTTTGCGCAGGCCGAGAAGTTCTTTGCGAAGTATCTCGGCGGACGTTTTCAGGAAAGCATGACTCCGGAAGTTAGCGCGCGGTTGAAGGAAATCACCGTCGATGTGAAGAGCGTCAGCCTGCCAAAGAAGGTGGAAGCCACCGCGGGTGCGCCGAAACCGGCAGCCGATCTCAGCGCGGGAACTTCCAAATACAAGGCAACGCTGGAAATTCAAGGGCAATCAATCCCGATTACCACCAGCACCGAGATAAAAGCGGACGGCGGAAATTGGATCGCAACCGAGACTGCCGAGTCGCCGGTATTCGGGACCATCACCGACGTCTCGACGATTGAGAAAGGGACACTCATTCTGAAACATCGCTCGATCAATCAGCAGGGAGTTACGATCGAACTCGATTTCAAAGACAACAAAGCGACAGGCACGATGACCCAAAACGGCCAAACCAAACCGATCATGGTTGACGTGGGCGGCGTGATTTTCGCCGATGGCGGTGGCTCGTTCGACGTGCTGGCACGTTTGCCGCTGGCGGCTGATTACGTGACTACATTTCGCAACTTCGATGTGCAAAAGCAGAAGCCGCAGGTCAGACAACTGAAGGTCGTGGGCTCTGAAAGCATCACCGTCGCTGCCGGCACGTTCAATGCTTACAAGATCGAGTCGGTGTCAACGGACGATGAAGCCGACAAGCAGACCATTTGGATCGCGAAAGACTCGCACAAAGTGATCAAGGTCGCCGCGACGTTGCCGAGCCTGGGCGGGGCGGTGCTGACGAGTGAGTTGCAGCAGTAAGTTTGTATTTCGTCCCATAGGGACGAGATATTTACAGACCTCGAAATGTCCTGAGTTTTGGCTGGCTCCGTAGGAGCGTAATGCTAGATTACGCCCCTACGGAGCCATTTGATTTATTCCTTGCGGAGTTCTATAAACATTTCGCTCATGACGGAGCGAGATCGCTCGACACTTAATTCTGCGTCTAAGAAATAATGAAAACTCTAATTCTTAACGGCCAAATAATCACCGCCACCGACAACTACAAAGCTGATATTTTCATCGACGGCGAAACCATCACCACCATCGGTGCGAAGCTCGAGATGGAAGCCGACGTTACCATCGACGCGAGCGGCAAGTACGTCATTCCTGGTGGCATCGATCCGCACACGCACATGGAACTGCCGTTCGGTGGTACGACTGCGGCTGATGATTTTCGCACCGGCACCATCGCGGCGGCGCACGGCGGGACGACTTCGATCATTGATTTCGCCGTGCAATACAAAGGCGAAGCTTTGATTGAGGGTGTCGACAACTGGCACAAGAAAGCTGAAGGCAAGTGTGCGATCGATTACGGCTTCCATTTGATCACGACGGAACTCGAAGACAAGCAAATCGAAGAGATGTACACGGTCATGGACGAAGGCGTGACCAGCTTCAAACTGTTCATGGCCTATCCCGGCGTATTTCTCGTCGATGACGCGACCATCTTTCGTGCGATGTCCGCAGCCGGCGCGCGCGGTGGGTTGATTTGCATGCACGCCGAAAACGGCATCGTCATCAACGAAATCATCAAACATGCGCTGGCCAAGGGTCACACCGCGCCCAAGTATCACGCGCTGACGCGCCCGACTGTAGCCGAAGCTGAAGGCGTGCATCGGGCGATTGCGATCGCTGAGATGGCCGAGTCTCCGGTCTACATCGTTCATCTTTCTTGCGCCGACGCTCTGAACCAGGTAAGACAAGCGCGCGACCGCGGCATTCCCGCGTTCGCGGAAACTTGTCCGCAATATCTCTTCCTTTCGATCGATGATTACGGTGACGGTTGGGACGGCGCGAAGTATGTGATGACGCCGCCGCTCCGCGAAAAATCAAATCAGGCCGAGCTGTGGAAAGGCTTGAAGATGGATGATCTGCAGGTCATCTCAACCGACCACTGTCCGTTCTGCATGAAAGAGCAGAAGGAGCTCGGCAAAGATGATTTCACCAAGATCCCGAACGGCGCGCCCGGCGTCGAGCATCGCGTCTCGCTGATCTACAACGGCGTAGTGGAGAATCGCATCTCGCTGAATCGCTTCGTCGAGTTGACTTCGACGGCAGCGGCTAAGATGTTCGGGCTGTTTCCGAAGAAAGGCACTATCGCCGTGGGCTCGGATGCGGACATCGTCATCTTCGATCCGAACAAGGATCAGACAATCAGCGTCAAGACTCATCACATGAACGTCGATTATTCGGCTTATGAAGGTAAGACAATCAAAGGCGTCATTGAGACGGTTCTCTCGCGTGGTTCAGTCGTGATCGACCAGGGCGAATTCAAAGGCAAATCCGGCGCGGGACAATTTTTGAAACGCGGCGAATGTGTTGCGGTATAATGCCGTCGCGTGGCTGACCTCAATACTTCACCCCACGACTTCCCCACTATGAGCGAGGACTCCTCGCAAAGCTCACGTTCGCAAAGACAAAAGTGCGCCAAATGCGGTTTGGTCAACACGGCCAGTGACGAAGTCTGTCGCCGCTGTGGCGATCCATTGATCTTTACTGACGACGCGCCGCCAGTTCGTTACGACGTTGTACCAGCTAAAAAATCAAAAGGCCGGACACTTCTGCAAAGAGTCATGTGGGTGGTCAGCGCAACCCTCGTGCTCCTGATCCTCTGGTATGCCTCTTTGCTGATCAGCTCAGACAGCCTCAAGCCCGACCAGCGCGCGAAGGTCCAGTCAGCCATCGATTTGATTCAGCAGAGCGGCTTCACGCGCGAAGCTTTCATTCTCAATCACTTGACCGCCTTCCGTTCTTCCGACAACTGGCTGAACGCTTACGTGGGCCATCGCGATGCGTACGCCGCGACCAACTTTCCGTTTGAAGTCGTGACTCTCTATCCGGAGTTCTTTGAGGTGCCGACCGACGATCGCGAACGGGCGGCAGTGCTGCTGCACGAGGCGCGGCACCTTCAAGGCGAAGGCGAGGAAGCGGCGCTTCAGTTCGCCTGGCACAACAAGCGCCGGCTCGGCTGGACGGTCGATCGATACGCGCAAACAAAGCTGTGGGACGCCACTGAACGACTGACCCGGGCCAGCTTTCCTTACTACTTCCAGTGCGGCGCAAGCGGCAACAACGACTGCTTCTAGCTCTGGACAACGAGCAAAGTTGGCGGCAAACTGGGCGCGCTATCAAATCTCGATTTTTTGGGAGTTCAGCGTGAAGCGAACTTTTCTCTTAACTGTGTCAATCTTTCTTTTCTCTGCAATCACAGCGGCGCAAAATCAATCGCCGCAGAAACCGAAAATCGTCACTGCCGCCCAAGCCAACGGCGTCTATCGCTACTACGACAACGAGTTTCGCATTCTCGCGCTGGGTCATAACAAGCTGAAGGTCCAGTTCGACGGTATCTATCACACGATTGCGAAGAGCGTGAATATGGGCTACGCGATGGGCGAGGCAACCATCGAAGGCAATGTCGCGACCTTTGTGCCAGAAGAGACGCAGAACTGCAAGATCACAATGACATTTCTGCAGGGAAAGCTTGTGGTCAAGCAGGATGGCGACGATGCGACGTGCGGCTTTGGACATAACGTTTATTCAACCGGGACTTATCGGAAAATTCGCGGCGGCAAGCCAAAGTTCCAGCCTCCGATCTAATTCACTTCCATGCTGCGTCTCTCAATTCTCTTCGTAATCGCCCTAGCAATGCCGATTGGCGCGCAGCGGATGACTCCGCGCACCGTCACGGCCCAGGAAATCAACGGAGTTTATAAAGACGGTCGCAACGACTTTCGAGTGCTGGCGCTGGGACACAACAAGCTGAAGGTTCAGTTCAATGGCGAGTGGATGACGCGCGGCGGATATCCGAACCTGGGCGAAGCGATGGGTGAAGCCACCATCCAAGGCAACGTCGCGACTTTCATTCCCGGCGACACGACGAAATGCAAAATCACCATGGAGTTCTTCACCAACAAAATGGTGGTCCAACAGCAAGGCACTGACGCCGAATGCGGCTTTGGCCACAACGTCATGGCGTCGGGAACCTATCGACGCGTGAAAGCCGGTCGGCCCAAATGGATTCCGATTCCGCAGTAGGCCACTAGGCGGCTTCGCCGCCGGGCTGTGCTGCGGCAAATCCGCGCGTGCGTCAGCATCAACAGCAGGCGACCTTTATCGATCAATTGGCGCAAAAAGCCCCGGGCGCACTCCAAACAAAAACACTTGTCGCGTCACCTGCTTTGGCTTACTATGGCCGCCTTGCTGTTGCCTTCAATGAAACCCTGAAAGGTCAATCAATCATGCCCGCAGCGATTCTGCTTTGCTTCGCATTACTGTCTTTCGGACAAGAAGGTGGTGGACAGGGACGTCGTCAACAAGGTGGCCCACCGCCTCAAGCAACGCCGACTCCGGCGACTGGCGCTCAAGGGGCTGGTCAAACTCGGGCACCACAAGAGCGGCCGTCGCCTTCACCCGAAGAGCCGCCGGTGATCACTCATCATCAGATTCAAGTCGGCGGCAAGACGCTGAGCTACACCGCGACCACCGGCATGATGCCGATCAAAAACCGCGAAGGCGAAGTGGAAGGCCGCATCTTTTTCATGGCCTACACGTTGGATGACTCGGGCGCGCGCAGTCGCCGGCCGCTGACTTTTTCTTTCAACGGTGGACCAGGTTCTGCCTCGGTCTGGTTGCATCTCGGAGCTATTGGGCCGCGCCGCGTGCCGATGAATGCTGATGGCACGATGCCGGCCCCGCCTTATCATCTGGAAGACAATCAGTTCACGTGGCTCGATCAGACCGATTTGGTTTTCATTGATCCGGTGGGCACCGGCTATAGCCGCGCCGCGCGGCCGGAACTCGCATCGCGATTCTTCGGCTTGCAAGGCGACATCGAATCGGTCGGCGAATTCATTCGCATGTACCTCACTCGATACGAACGCTGGACTTCGCCTCTATTCTTAGCTGGCGAAAGTTACGGAACGACGCGCGCATCGGCGCTTTCCGGTTATCTGATCGATCGCGGCGTTGCCTTCAACGGAATCATGCTGATTTCGACGATCATGAATTTCGAGACGACGGATTTCGCCGCTGGTAACGACATCGCGTATGTGATGTTCCTGCCGTCGTACGCGGCCACCGCGTGGTATCACAAAAAGCTGCCGCGCGATCTGCAATCGAAATCAGTCGAACAAATCGTCAAAGAAGTCGAGCAATGGGCGGCAAACGATTACACGCTGGCTTTGCAGAAGGGCGATCGTTTGACCGGCAAAGACCGCGATGAAGTGATCGCGCAACTTTCCCGCTACACAGGCCTCGACAAGCAGTTCATCGACAATGCGAACCTGCGCGTGTCTTTGAATTTCTTCCGCAAAGAATTGCTGCGCGATGAAAAGCGATCGATTGGACGGCTTGACGCGCGCTTCCGCGGTTACGATTCAAGTTACGTGACGGCCGGACCGGATTTTGACGCGAGCGAAGCTGCGATTCGGCCGCCTTACACTTCCACCTTCAACAACTATGTTCGCAGCGAACTGAATTATAAGAGCGATCTTGAGTACTACATTCTCGGCGGCGGCATCACGAGCCCTTGGAACTGGGGCACGAACAATGGCTATGTTGATACGAGCCTCGCGCTGCGCAACGCGCTGGCGAAGAACCCGTATCTGAAAGTCTTCGTCGCGATGGGCTACTATGACATGGCCACGCCATACTTTGCGGTGGATTACACGCTGCATCACATCAGTCTCGATCCGTCGCTGCTCCGGAACATCTCAACTTCGCACTACGAAGCGGGTCACATGATGTACATCGACGAGAAATCTCTGGCGAAATTGCGCAGCGATGTTGGAAAATTCATTGAAGACGCGCAAAGGCGGTGATTATGAACGATGATCTTCAGGATTTCCGGGAACAATGCAGGCGTAATTTGCAGCGAACCGTCGAGGAGCGAATGCGCTATGGCTTCAATTATGTCTATAAGCCCGTGCTCGATGACGCTGAGTGGCGTTCCTTTGATTCAATGGAAGAGTATCGTCGCTGGTGCCGTGAGAACTTACCGGAATTTCTGGGCTATGGCGAGTTGAGTGACATGCAGCGACAGGTGCTCGATGAGGCGTGACACCTTCAGTCCGCTGCAGGCTCAGGAGGTTGCGGCGGCCTTCGCAAAACACGGCGTTGACTATATGTTCATCGGCAAGGGCGGCGCGATTCTGCTCGGCTATCCAGGAACAACTCAGGACGTCGATGTGTTCCCGCGGCGTGATCCTGAAAACGGCGAGCGAATTGTCTTAGCTCTCAAAGAACTTGGATTCAACGTAAGCTCGACTGAACAAACAGAGATCGTGCGAGGCAAGGACTTCGTACAGATAAAGAACGGGCCGTTCGATATTGATCTAGTTTTCGCTCCGGACGGCATCGAGAGCTATGACGAAGCAAAAGCGCGCATCGATAACACGAGCGGCTTTCCTGTTGCGAATATTCGCGACATTATTGAAAGCAAGCGCGCCGCGAAACGTCCACGAGATGCTATTGAACTTCCACAGCTTCAGGCTTTCCGAGAAGAATATGAGAAAAAGTCTGGCCGATGAATAGTTCCGAAACAACTCAATACCCTGACGGCCGCGTCGAGCTGAAGCACGAGGCTTTCGAAGAGGTTGCCGAGAGCCCACTCTTCAATCGCGATCTTGCGCCGGTCAAAGTCGCGGAACGCAACTGGACCACGTACAACTATGCCGCGCTGTGGATCAGCATGGCGCACTGTATTCCGACTTACATGCTGTCGTCTGGCCTAATCAGCGCCGGCATGAATTGGTGGCAGGCGCTGATCACGATCCTGCTCGGCAACACGATCGTTCTGATTCCAATTCTGCTGAACTCGCATCCTGGCACCCAGTACGGCATTCCCTTCCCGGTTTTTGCGCGCGCTGCGTATGGAACGTACGGCTCGAACTTGCCGGCGTTGATGCGCGCCATCGTCGCGTGCGGATGGTTTGGCATTCAGGCATGGATTGGCGGCGAAGCGCTCAACACTTTATTCGCGGCGATCATCCCCCGCTGGAACGGCTTGCTTGGGGGACCATATCTCGATCACATGGGCACGCAATGGCTGTCGTTCTTCATCTTTTGGGGGATGAACATCTACATCATCTACCGCGGGATGGACCTGCTGCGCAAAGTCGAAAACTGGGCCGCGCCGTTTGTGCTCGCAATGACGGCGTTGCTGCTCGGATGGGCCATTTGGAAAGCCCACGGCCTCGGTTATCTGCTGACCCAACAGAGCAAGTTCCACACGATTGGCGAATTCTGGGCGATCTTCATTCCATCTTTGACGGCGATGATTGGATTCTGGGCGACGCTGAGCCTCAACATGCCGGACTTTACTCGCTTCGGTCACAGCCAGAAGGAACAAGCCGTCGGCCAGGTAGTCGCTTTGCCAACGACAATGACTGTATTCGCGGCAATGGGAGTAATGATCACTTCAGCAGCAGTCGTCATCTATCCGCACATGAAACCGGACGAACTTTGGGATCCGATGAAACTCGTAGGGCAGTTTCACCAGGTCGTGGTCGTAGCGATCTCGATGTTCACGGTGGTCGTCGCAACTCTCGCCGTTAACATTGCCGCGAATGTAGTCTCGCCTGCAAACGATTTTGCGAACGCGTTTCCGCGCTGGATTTCTTTCCGCACGGGGGGATTGGTTACCGGCATCATCGGGATCTTAATGCAGCCTTGGCGTTTGCTTGCCGATCCATCGGGCTACATTTTTAGTTGGCTGGTGGGTTACTCGGGCGGACTCGCATCGATCGCCGGAGTGCTGATCGTTGATTACTGGATCGTGCGCCAGAAGAGATTGCAGCTTGGCGATCTCTACCGGCTCAAAGGCGATTACGCCTACGAACGGCTGACGAACAAACCTTTACGAGTCGCCATGATCGTTTTGTTCGTCGCCATTGGTGCAGTTTTTCTGATCGCGTATCAGCGCACCTCCGCCGGCGCACCACTGTCGATGCCGCGATACGTGACGATGATGATCGTTACCGTTGTAATCGTGTTCGGCTTGCTATCACTAGGCCTGCGATCGACGGCTGGACGCGGTTGGAATTGGCGCGCCGTGCTGGCAACGCTGATCGGCTGCAGCCTCGCCTGGATCGGAGTTTTCATTCCCAAACTAAAGCCACTATACGATTATGCCTGGTTTGTTGGCTTCGGGGCTTCAGCGATTGCTTACCTGCTCTTGATGAAAGCTGTACCGCCGCCGAACGTTGTGCCGCAAACCGAACCGGCCTAATATTCCTACCCACAAATTCCGAGGGAGATTCACATGTCACGAACAGTCAAATGCGGATTGATTCAAGCAAAGAACGCCGGCTCGACTGATGGGCCGATCGAAGATATCAAGCGTCGGAATATTGAGAAACATCTCGCGATGATCGAAGACGCTGCGAAGCAGGGCGTACAGATTCTTTGCATGCAGGAAGTCTTCACGACGCCTTACTTTTGCGCCGAGCAGCAGGTGCGTTGGTACGAAGCAGTCGAGAAAATCCCCGATGGCCCAACCACGAAGTTGATGCAGGAGCAGGCCAAGAAGCACAACATGGTGATCATCGTGCCGATCTACGAAGAAGAGATCACTGGCATCTACTACAACACCGCGGCAGTGATCGACGCCGACGGCAAGTACCTCGGCAAGTATCGCAAGAACCACATTCCGCACGTGAATCCCGGCTTCTGGGAGAAGTTTTATTTTCGGCCGGGCAATCTCGGCTATCCGACCTTCGACACGGCCTACGCGCGCATCGGCGTTTACATCTGCTATGACCGCCACTTTCCGGAAGGCGCGCGCGCGCTCGGCCTGAACGGCGCCGAGATCGTCTTCAATCCCTCCGCCACTGTCGCCGGTTTATCTGAATATCTTTGGAAGTTGGAACAGCCGGCGCACGCGGTCGCGAATGGGTATTTTGTTGGCGCCATCAATCGCGTCGGCCACGAACAGCCGTGGGACATCGGCGAGTTCTATGGCCAGAGTTACTTCTGCGATCCGCGCGGACAGATTATCGCCCAAGCGCCGCGCGATCAGGATGCACTCGTCGTCGCTGATTTGAATTTGGATTTGATTCGCGAGGTGCGTAACACCTGGCAATTCTTCCGCGACCGAAGGCCGGATAGCTACGGGCAGTTGGTGGCGGACTGAATCTGCGAATGACTGAACGCGAACGCATTTCTTCAGGCGCGAAGTGGGAATCGATCGTCGGTTACTCGCGCGCGGTCAAGGTCGGTAATCGAATCTACGTAACCGGCACGACCGCTACTGGCGATGACGGCGAGATTGTCGGCGGCGACGATGCCTACGAGCAGGCGAGACAGTGCCTCCGAAATATCGAGCGCGCGCTGCAGCGTCTCGGCGCCGGACTCGAACACGTGGTGCGGACGCGGATGTTCGTAACTGATATTTCTCGCTGGGAAGATTACGGACGAGCGCATGGCGAATTCCTTCGCGACATCATGCCGGCCACGACGATGGTTGAAGTGAAGGCCTTGATTGATCCGCGGATGCTAATCGAGATTGAAGCCGACGCGGAGATCTAAGTACGTACCATGAAAATATTTACGACCCGACACCTCTTCGTTTTCGTTTTCGTAACGCTCTGCGCGATGTCCAGTTCGGCGCAGACCAAAGTCTATCGTGGCTCGATCGGCAGCAGTCACATTCAGATGAGTCTGACCTTCAACGGCAATGATGTGTCGGGAAAGTACGCCTACGATAGCGTGGGCCAGGATCTAAGTCTCACCGGCCATCTGAACAACGGCGCACTGGAACTCACGGAGATGAGCGGCAAGCAAAAGACGGGAAAGTTTGCCTGTAAGAAACCGCTGGACGATGCGACAGACTCTGAGTGTACGTGGTCAAAAATGGATGGTACGCGCGAATCAATGGTGACGCTGGAAGAGCAGTTCATCGACGGGCTACAAGTCACGCCCAAGACGATCGTTAATCGTCGCACGGGTGTAAACGTGTCTTACCCGCAAATCACAGGCACTGGCCCGCTGAGTGCCGGCGCTCAGGCTTTCAATCGTCGTGTCGTTGCGCTGGCGCAAAAGAAAATTGGCGAATTCGCGCCCATCGACGGCAAGGGCGTCTTCGATACGAACTACAACATCCTGCTCGGCACAAACGATCTGATCAGCGTAGAGATGTCCGAGTACTACGATGGCGGCGGCGCTCATCCGAACAATAGTTTCTGGTCTTTGACTTACGATCTAAAGGCCAACAAGGAATTGAAATTTGAAGATCTTTTCAATCCGAAGAGCGACTACAATTCCGCGATCGCTAAGTACGTCGTGGCGGACATCGCGAAACGCGCCGATGCGGTTGAGGAAGATGACGCGCGCCGTGAGAATCGCAAACCGAACAAGCGCGACGATCCGATTGTTTCTGAAGATCAACTAACTGAATTATCGGGCTGGGGGATGACACCTAAAGGCGTCGTTGTCTATTTTGATTTCCCTCACGTGATCGCCTTCTTTGATCGAAACTTCATTCCCTACAGCGTCATCAAGCAACATCTCAATTCGAATGGGCCAGCCGCTCGATTTCAATGAGACACGGTCTCAAGTTTCAAGTCTCATAGTCTCACGTCGTTTATTTATGAGCAGTTTCCAAAAATTCGAAGATATCGAGACTTGGAAGATGGCTCGCTCTCTAACTAATCGTATCTATGAAGCCACATCAAAAGGCGATTTCAGTCGAGACTTCGCATTGCGCGATCAGATTCGGCGCGCTTCCATTTCAATCGTCTCAAATATTGCTGAAGGATTTGAACGCGACGGCGATAAGGAATTCATCCAGTTCTTGTACATAGCAAAGGGTTCATGCGGAGAGGTTCGCACGCAACTATATCTCGCCTACGATCGCAGTTATTTTGCCACAGCCGAATTCAACGAGCTGCTCGAACAAGCTCAACAACTCAGTCGCATGCTCGCTGGATTAATTAAGTATCTCCGTCAATCACAAATAAGTGGAACGAAGTATAAGAGTGCAAGTAGCACTTGAGTCTTTTGAAACTTGAGCCCTGAGACTTGAGACTCTAAAGTAACTCCAGGAGATGAACCATGGACTTGTCGATAACTGTTAACGGCATCAAATTCCCCAATCCTTTTCTGCTCGGCTCAGGTCCGCCGGGAACGAACGCGCGCGTGCTCGCGAAATCGTTTGACGCGGGCTGGGGCGGCGCCGTCGCGAAGACGGTCAGCCTGGAATCCAGCAAAGTCGTCAACGTCGTGCCGCGTTACGGGAAACTTCGCTCGCGTGAGACAAACGAAGTCATCGGCTTTCAAAACATCGAGTTGATTTCCGATCGCCCGATCGAAGTGTGGCTGGAAGAGTTCAAGCAGGTCAAAAAAGAGTATCCGAACAACGTGCTGATTGCTTCAATCATGGAAGAGTACAGCAAAGAACGTTGGCAGGAACTCACGAAGATGGTTCAGGAAACCGGCGTCGATGCGTTCGAGCTGAACTTCTCGTGTCCGCACGGCATGACTGAGCGCAAGATGGGGTCAGAAATGGGCGAGCATCCTGACTTGACTGAAGAAGTCACCAGTTGGGTGAAGGAAGTCGCAAAGATTCCGGTGTGGGCCAAGATGACGCCCAACATCACGAATATCAAGGAGCCTTCACTCGCGGCGGTTCGGGGCGGCGCGGATGGCATCTCGGCCATCAACACGATTCTCTCGGTCATTGGAGTGAATCTTGACACCTTGCGGCCCATGCCGACAGTCGAAGGCTACACCGTTCCCGGCGGATATTCGGCTCAAGCAGTAAAGCCGATCGCTTTGCGCATGGTCAGCCAACTCGGACTCGGTCTGCCGGAAGGAATTACGATCAGCGGGATCGGCGGCGTAGAAAGTTCACGCGACGCGATCGAGTTTATGCTGCTCGGCGCTTCGACCGTGCAAGTGTGCACGGGCGTCATGCTTCAAGGCGTGAAGATGGTCGAGGAACTTCAGGAAGGCCTCGCGAAGTTCATGGCCGAGAAGGGCTTCAACTCAGTCGCTGATATCGTCGGCAAGAGCTTGCCTTATTTTTCCACGCACATGGATCTCGTTTCGCGCATGAAAGCAGCCAAACGCCACAAAGCCGGCGAAGCTTCACGCGATAATGAATGGGCGCAGAAAGATATTACTGAGAAGACGGCCGAATTGACTTCAGATTGATCCAACGTAATCTGGGGCACGAGGTTGAATTGAGAGTCATGTTCCTTGAAGCCTCGCTCGCATTTTTGTCCCTGGCCGGCGCAACCATGGCTCAAAGCCCGTCACCCGCGAGCCAGGGCATGGTGGAGTTTTACCTCACCGGAGACGAATACAGCGGTGTCGTCTCGATCGACGAGCAATCGACTGCCGGCGACTCGCGCGTTGGCGTAATCGGCGGCATGTCGTGGCATTCGCTACGGATCAGCACGACTCCCGGACCGCACCGTTACCTCATTTCAATCTTTGACAAAAACAACGCGCGTGAGGCAACGGTCGTGGTGCAGGCCGGCATGCTGCATAGAGTTAGGGTTGATTTGCACGCGGTACGATCTGAGTCGAGCGGCGTGCGTACAATAACTACCTATTACGACGTAACGGTGAACGTCGAGCAGCCGATAACGCCACCTCCTGAAGCAAAATTTGAAGACTTACCGAACAGCGTCAAGATTCCTGTAATGCTCCTCGCGGGGGTGGGACTCCCGATCATTTGGATACTTCCAATTGTGCTGGGCGTCAGGTCCGCACGCACGAAAGGAGTGTCGCCGCATTGGATGTGGTTCGGAGTGCATCCGATGGGAGGCTGGATCGCTTTCCTGATAATTAGGTTTGGGGTGAAGCGACGGTGGTGATTGAAGGCATGAAGTCTCAGTTTCGAAACTCTACGAATTCATCCTGCGCCGATCAAGTGCCGATTAAGTGATTGACAAACTCTCGATGCGCGTCTATTGTGCGTGAAATTCTTTTCTACAAAGTTTGTAACGAAGTTCTACCGGCTTAATTAGACTAACTTTCGGAGGCTCAACCAAAGATGCTTTCAATTCTGGCTTTAGTGTGTAGCGTTGCAAGTTTCGTCTGCTTCATCATCGTCCTGATCAAGCAATTTCAGGAAGGTGGCGCGCTTCACGGGATCATCGGGATCATTACCTGCGGCATCTGGACTTTCATCTGGGGATGGATGAATGCCGGCCGGCTGAATATCAAAAACATCATGATGATTTGGTCGCTGCTGATTGTCGTCGGAATCATCCTGAATGTTCTCGGCGGAGGATTCTCGTATAAGTTCGGCTCAACGATGTAGCCGAATCCAGCTTCACTTAAACTCCGCGATTACCGGAGCATGATCTGACGGGCGCTCCCACGCTCTCGTCTCTTTATCAATCCAGCATTTGGTGTTGCGCTGCGCGAGCGGCGCCGACACCCAAATGTGATCGATGCGCAGCCCGAGGTTGCGGCGAAAGCCGCCCGCGCGATAATCCCACCATGAATAATGCCCGCCCTCCTCGGTGTGCAAGCGAAACGTGTCGGTGAAGCCCCAGTCTTTGATGTTCTGAAGCGCGGCCTTTTCGGGCTCGCTGAACAAAATCCGGTTTTGCCAGAGCTGCGGATTGTGTACGTCGCGCTCTTCAGGCGCGACATTAAAGTCTCCACAAAGCAAGACCTCTGTCTTCGGATCGTAATTCTGATCGAGCCACTCTCGCAGCCGCTTCATCCACTGCAATTTGAATTGATATTTGTCGGAGCCCACGACCTGTCCGTTGGGAACATAAATATCGATGATGCGGATGCCGGCTACATCAGCGGCGAGCAGACGGGCGTGGCTTTCGGCGGTGTCTTCAGGAAAACCGCGGACGGCGTTTGCGCAACCGCTGCGCGCCAGGATCGCGACCCCGTTATAGCTTTGCTGGCCAAACAGCACGCAGTCATAACCGGCTGATTTCAGTTCGAGCAAAGGAAACTTCTCGTCTGAACATTTTGTTTCCTGAACGCAGAGGATGTCGGGTTTTTCTTTTTCGAGGAAGCGAGTAACCAGCGGCAAGCGCGCGATGATCGAGTTGACGTTCCAGGTAGCGATCTTCATGTTTTGGAGTGCGGCGGCTTGGCGCCGCTTTGGATTGTGTCAGTATCGCGAGCGATAGCGAGCGGATCATATTGTCAGCTTAGGATCACGTGATCCCGTCGCTATCGCTCCGGGTAGTCACCCGGCAGCTTAGGTTATTAAAAAGCGCCGTCAAGCCGGCGCACTCCAAATCACAGCGTCGCAATCAATCCCGCCAACAAGGCACCACGCAAAGGAATGTGGTCACAGATGATGTGTTCGTGCACTGCATGCGCGCCATCTCCCGGGACACCCAAACCATCAAGCACCGGCACGCCCAGCGCCGCCACAAAGTTTCCGTCGGAAGCACCCCCAACACTCGCCTCACCGAGATCGAAATCAAGCAACGTGGCGAGCGTCCGCGCGTGCGCGTAAAGCGCTTCGACGTTCCTGGTGCGCTCAAGCGGCGGTCGATTAATGCCGCCGGTAACGGTCACGCGCGCGCGCGCGTCAAAGGGCTGCAGCATGCGAATGTTCCTCTCGACCAAAGCCCCGGCGTCGGCTGAGCTGAAACGCATGTCCACCTCCGCCCGCGCTTCTGCCGGAATCACGTTTGAATGAGAGCCGCCCGAGACTACATTGACTGTCACCGTCGTACCGTTATCAGGATCGTTGAACTCGTGTAATCGAATCGTTTGGCGAGCCAGCTCAAGCACCGCGCTCACACCCTTTTCCGGTTCCAGTCCGGCATGCGCGGCGCGGCCTTCGACTTGTAGCGTGAACATGCCGGTCCCCTTCCTCGCCGTCTTCACGCTGCCGTCTGCGGCTGGAGGCTCAAGCACCAAAACCGCCCGGGCCTTCGCTGCTTCCGCTTCCACCAGCGGACGTCCGCTCTGGCTGCCGGTCTCTTCATCACAAGTCAGCAGAATTGTGATTGGCGAGCGCGGGCGCAGACCTACGCCCTCACAGGCGCGTAAACTCTCGAGAGCGATCGCGCAATTCGCCTTCATGTCGAAGACGCCGGGCCCAAAGACGCGACTGCCTTCGGTTCGCCACGGCCGTTCCTTGATTGTGCCGCGCGAATGCACAGTGTCGGTGTGGCCCAGGATCATGATGCCGCGCTGATTGTCATTCTCGGCAAAGGCGCGGATGCGGAGGTGCTCTCCAAAATTTTCGCTGCTGATTCTCTCGACGGAATTGACCGAAGGAATGCTGCTCGCGGCGCTGGAGAGCAACGACACCACCGCGCTGCTGCCATCTTTGTCGCCGGATGGTGATTCGGTTTCGACTAACGCGCAGGTCAGGGCCAGTACCTCATGCTGACGCGCGACAAAATGATCGAGCAGCGCCTGCATGTTTTCACGAGTGATTGGTTGAGACATTTAGTTGATTTGCGCAGAACGTACCGTGAGCTGATCGATACGCTTTCGATTGATTTCAAATCCAATGCCCGGTTCACTGGGCGCGACAATTGTTCCTTTGGCAGTTACTGTGACGGGAGGCTCGATAATATCTTCCGCCCAGTAGCGTGCACTCGCCGAAACATCTCCCGGCCAGCTAAAACCTGCGAGTGTGGCCATCGCGATGTTGTGAGCGCGTCCAATTCCTGATTCCAACATGCCGCCGCACCAGATGGGGATGTTCCGTTCACGCGCGATCTGCTCGACCCGTTTTGCCTGTTCATGCCCACCCACGCGGCCAAGTTTTACGTTGATGATTTTGCACGCGCCCAGAGCAATCGCGTGCGTCGCATCAGCCGAGGTTTTGATCGATTCATCCAGACAAACCGGCGTTTTGATCTGCTTCTGCAACTCCGCGTGATCAAACATATCATCAAAGGCGAGCGGCTGCTCCAACATCATCAAGTTGAACTCATCAAGCGCTTTGAAGAGGGGCACGTCAATGAGCGTATAAGCAGAATTCGCGTCTCCCATCAACAAGATGTCCGGGAATTTGGCGCGCACTGCTTTGACGATGTTCAAATCCCAGCCTGGTTTGATTTTGATCTTGATGCGCTGATATCCGGCATTCAGTTCTTTTTCTATCTTCTCGATCAGTTGCTCCGAAGAATCCTGAATGCCGATCGAAACGCCGCACGGAATCTCTTCGCGAATTCCACCCAGATATTTCCACAACGGCTGGTTTGCGCGTTTCGCTTCCAAGTCCCAACAAGCTGTCTCGATCGCGGCCTTCGCCATGCGATGGCCACGGACGTGCTGCATCAAATCAGAGACACCCGCGGCGCCTTCGACTTCGCGATTCAAAACCATCGGCGCCAGAAATTCATTCAGGGTCGGCCATGCAGTCTCGGCCCACTCGTCAGAATAAAAGGGGCCTTCACCAGCAGTGCACTCGCCCCACCCTTCAGCGCCATCCTGATCGATAACGCGCGCCAGGATGATCCGACGCTCAGTGGTGCGGCCAAAACTGGTTTCGAAAAAGTGGATTAGCGGCAGGCGAATTTCGCGCAGTTCGATCGAAGAGAGTCTCAAGGGTAAGCTCCGATAAGAAGAACCAGCATTATGTCCTGAGCCAGAGATTTTGTCAGCCCGCCGGATCTGGCCAGCAGAATTTGCAGTCGCTCTGCATAATTTTGTGCATTATTCGTTGACCTTAATCAGCGCAGTCTGTTATAAGAACCTTCTCTCGCTGGTACTAAATCGTTCAGGCCCTAAGTTCTCTGTCAAAGGAGTAAGTTTCTAACAGTCGGTTTTCGATCACCTCATCAGATCGCGCGTTAGCGCTCACGGTTAACGCTTCCCCGTCCCGACAATTCGCAGTCCGTTTTTCTAATTGGTATCGATCCGCCCATTGATTCGCGCGTAATTAGCGCGCGCCGGATCCCAACCTTTAGCTCAAGGAGATCTATGTCAAATTCCGTTCGCCAACTATCGCCCCGAGTCCGTTTCGCGCTCCTGTCATCAGCCGTACTGCTGATAACAGCAGGCGTGGTTACCCAGATATTTTTCGCACGCCGCGCGCAGGCCGTCTCAACAAATGTTGTTATCAGTCAGGTTTATGGTGGTGGCGGAAATTCTGGTGCCCCGTATAAGAATGACTTCATCGAGTTATTTAACCGCGGGACTAGCACGATAAATTTGAGCGGCTGGTCTGTTCAATATTCGTCAAGTGCCAACACTGCTGGCTGGACCGTAACCAATCTGACCGGTTCGATCGCGCCCGGCGGGTATTATCTCGTCCAACAAGCCGGCGGAGCCACTGGCGCAAGTCTCCCAACCGCAGATGCCACGGGAACGACGAACATGAACGCAACGAACGGGAAGGTTGCGCTCGTCAATAGCATCACGCCGTTGTCGGGTGGATGTCCATCAGGCGCCGCAATTGTAGATCTCGTAGGCTATGGCACAAACACTGCAGCTTGCTTTGAGGGAACAGCTGTCGGCGCGCTGAGTAATACAGCTGCCGCCATCCGCAAGGGTGGGGGCTGTCAGGACACTGATAACAACTCGAGCGATTTCAATGTAGCGACCCCTACTCCTCGGAATACAACCAGCCCAACAAATCCCTGCACCCCGACGAACAATCCTCCAACGATTACAGCTCCCGCGAATCCGATCGCAACCAAGAATCAGGACGATCCACCTTTCACCGTTAGCCTAACTGGCAATGACGATGGCAGTGTTTATTCGTGGGGTGCGACTGCGGGCACGGGCATTTCTTCCGTGACTGTCAGCGGCGGACAAGGAACCGCGAACGTCACTTACACCGTGACTCTTCAGCCTGGTTTCAACGGCACCGCCAGCTTTACGGCGTCGTTGTCTGACACGGTGAACACTCCAGCGACTACGCGGTTAGTGAACATCGCGGTCAACGCCCCGGTGATCGTGGACAATCCGCCAACGATCACGGCGCCCGCGAATCCAATCGCGACTGTTACGCGGGACGATGCGCCATTCACGGTAGCGCTGTCCGGCTCAGACGATCACAATATTTTCAACTGGTCAGCAACGCCGGGCTCAGGTCTCTCGTCGGTCATCGTTACTTCCGGCCAGGGCACGGCGAACGTGACCTACACAGTCACGCTACAGAGCGGCTTTACGGGAACTGCCACGTTCACCGCGTCGCTTTCAGACAACGTCAACACGGCCGCCACGCAGACCGTTAACATCACAGTGAATCCGCCGACGCCGCTGAATCATATTGTTATTAGCCAGGTTTACGGTGGTGGCGGTAATTCACTCGCGACCTACCAGAACGACTATGTGGAGCTGTATAACCCGACCGCGTCAGCGGTCGATGTTGGCGGCTGGACGATCCAATACGCTTCGGCCACCGGCACCGGCGACTGGCTGGTGCAACCTCTCGGCGGGATCATTCAACCCGGCGAGTACTACCTAATTTCGCTGGCGACCAATGGAGCAGTAGGTCTGCCACTCCCCGCGGCGAACATCTCCGGCAGCATCAACATGAGCGGGACGACTGGTAAGGTTGCTTTGTCGAATAACGGTGATGCGTTAACAGGATGCCCCACCGCTGATCCAACCTTAGTGGACCTCGTTGGTTATGGAGGCACTGCGAACTGCAGAGAAGGTGGATCGAACGCCCCGACGCCGTCCAACACAACCGCGATCTTCCGGAAGAATGGCGGAGCCACGGACACGAACGTGAACGGTGCCGATTTTGTTGTTGGTACGCCGAGCCCACGTCGAACGGCCGCCATTACTGAAATTGGCCCGTATGTGCTGAGTGTCGATCCTCGATCGAACTCGACTTCCGGACCCCATGACGCGAGCATCACGGTCAACTTCACTGAAGCCGTTGACGTGGTCGGCTCCTGGTACAACATCAACTGCGCCAACACTGGATCGCACAACGATGCGACGGTAGCGCACACCGGCGATTTCAAAACGTATGTGATTACTCCGAACGCGAACTTCCAATTCTCGGAACAATGCACGGTGACAGTTTTCGCAACGGCAGTTCACGATCAGGACTTGGACGATAGCGCGCCGGGAACCGACACGCTGAAAGCGGATTACGTTTGGTCTTTCACTGTCGTCCTGGACAACCAATCACCGCCGCCTTATCCGCCCAGCGTGCATCTGACGATGGGTAATCCCACTAACGCGGTCGCGGATATCGATCAGCCGAACAATTATCTGATGGAGAAGCCGACCTACGTGCTTTCTTACAATCGCGATAAGGGAACACCAAACTGGGTGAGTTGGTACCTGACTTCTGAGTGGTACGGATCGCTGTCACGTCTGGATACTTTTCGTCCCGATCCGGCAGTGCCATCGGATTGGTATCGTGTGCAAGCGTTTGATTACTTCACAACGGGATTCGATCGCGGTCACATGACGCCAAACGCGGATCGAGATAACCAGAACCGCGTGCCCATCAATCAGGAGACCTTCCTGATGTCGAACATGGTTCCGCAGGCGCCCGACAACAACCAGGGGCCGTGGGCGAATCTTGAGAACTATTTGCGCACGCTCACTGATGCGGGCAGCGAAATCTATATCGTTTCTGGGCCAGCCGGAGTCGGTGGCATCGGCAGCAACTCGCCTTCCAGTGTCACCAACACCATAGCCGATGGCCACGTTACGGTTCCGGCCTACACGTGGAAAGTCGCATTGGTACTTCCACAGGGGAGCGATGATATTTCGCGCGTGACCTGCAGCACTCGGGCCATTGCTGTCATCATGCCCAATACTCAAGGTATCCGAACAACCAATCCGAACGATTGGCAGACCTACCTAACGACCGTCGATGCAGTTGAGCAATTGACCGGCTATGACCTTTACTCAAATCTGCCGCCGGCAGTGCAGGCTTGCGTCGAAGCGGGAACCAACGGAGTTAATCCTCCGGGGACTGCGAATCAGTTGGCCGACACTGCGGAAGACAATGCGGTGACGATTACGCTTCAGGCTCTGCAAGCCAACAGCAATCCGCTGGCTTTCCAAATCATGAGCACACCCACTTCGGGATCGCTTGGTTCGATCGGGTCGGTCTCATGCTCGGCTGGCACTTGCACCGCAAATGTTACTTACACACCGAGTGCTGACTTCAATGGTTCGGATAGCTTCACGTTCCGCGCCAACGACGGCTCAGTTCACTCAAATACATCAACCGTCAACATCGGCGTCAGCGAAGTCAACGATTCGCCAAGTGCCGTGGACGACATCAAGAACACGCAGGAGGACACGCCGTTAACGTTCTCGGCCGCCGACCTGATTGCGAATGACAGCACCGGCCCGTCAAACGAATCAGGTCAGACCCTCAACGTCACAGCCGTGAACGCGACTACGAATACGCACGGCACAGTTGGCCTGGCAAGCGGTTCGATTACTTACTCGCCGGATGCGAATTACAATGGCTCGGCGTCATTCACGTACACAGTTTGCGATAACGGCACGACAAATGGTTCGCCGGACTGGAAGTGCACAACGGCAACCGTGAATGTCGATGTTGAAGCGGTTAACGACAATCCTACTGCGGTTGACGACGCCGCGACCACCGACGAAGACACGCCGATCACCATCAGCGTTCTCGGCAATGACTCAGATGTTGACGGCGATTCACTGACTGTCAGCGGCGTGACACAAGGCGCGCACGGCGTCGTCACGAACAACGGCACGAACGCGAGCTATTCACCGGCTTCGAATTTCAACGGCAACGATTCTTTCACCTACACAGTCAGCGACGGTCATGGTGGCACCGCGACTGCGACCGTCAACGTGACCATAAATGCCGTCAACGACAACCCTGTGGCTGTAAGTGATTCAGCCAGCACCAATGAAGATAACTCTGTCACAATCGATGTCGTGGCCAACGACACTGATGTTGATGGCGATTCGCTTTCGCTAGCCAGCGTCGGCACCGCCTCTCACGGCTCGGTTTCAATCGTGAGCGGCAAGGCAGTTTATTCGCCGGTGCCAAACTACAACGGGTCTGACTCTTTCGCGTATGTCGTTTCTGACGGACACGGAGGCCAGGCTAACGGCGTTGCGAACGTAACGGTCAATCCGGTTAACGACGCCCCGACCGCGAATAGCCAATCGGCGAACACCAACTCCAACATACCGGTCGCGATCACTTTGACTGGTAGCGACGTGGAAACACCCCCGGGAAGTTTGACGTTCACGGTCACTTCAGGTCCAAGCCACGGTTTGTTGTCCGGAACGGGAGCAAACCGAACTTACACCCCGGCGTTCAACTACAGTGGACCGGACAGCTTCCAGTTCACCGTGACCGATACAGGCGATGGTTCGTCACCAACTCTGACGAGCTCTGCCGCCACTGTCTCGATAACCGTCAACGACACAGTCGGCCCGACAATTACGCTCACTAATAATTCGATCTCGTTGTGGCCGGCGAATCATACTTACCACACAATCAATGTTAGCGATCTGGTGGCGAGCGCCAGCGACAACTTTGATCCGAATGTGACTCTGAACAGCGTGGTGATTACTCAGGCAACCAGCGATGAGATCGAGAACGGCAACGGCGATGGCAATACTCTGAACGACGTTGTTATCGCCTCAGACTGTAAGTCGGTGCAGTTACGCGCTGAGCGGGATGGCAGCGGCGATGGCCGTGTTTACACCATCACTTTCCTGGTTCGGGATGCGGCGGGTAATACCACGATCGCCACCGGTAAGGTGATCGTGCCGAAGAACAGCGGCGGGAATGCGGTGGATTCGGGGCCGCATTACACCGTGAATTCGACCTGTCATTAAACTAAACCTCACTTAGCTTCAAAAGCATAAGGGCGTAGAAGTCTTTGCTTCTACGCCCTTTTCTTTTGCTTTTGGGGACTACTATTCAGTCGATACTTTGTCCTGATCGTTCAGCGCAGCGTGCATCGTGTGCCATGAAAGCGTCGCGCACTTCACGCGTGCCGGAAAGTCGCGCACGCCCGCGAAGATCGTCAACTTGCCAAGCTGATTCGGCTCGGACTCTTCGTCGAGTTCACCAGTAGCCATGCGGTGAAATTCGTTGAATAGCTGCTCGGCTTCCTGCTTACTCTTCCCTTTCACCGCCTGCGTCATCATGCTGGCCGAAGCTTTCGAGATCGCGCACCCCGAGCCTTCAAAGCTCACGTCTCTAACCTGATCGTCTTCGACCTGGAGATAGACATTCAAGTGATCGCCGCACAGCGGGTTGTAGCCTTCCGCCATTCGATTCGCATTTTCCAGTTTATGAAAATTGCGCGGCTTCTTGTTGTGATCGAGAATGACTTGTTGATAAAGCTCGCTTAGTTCAGACATCGGATCTAATCAGTCCCAATAGATAAATGAATCAAAAAACTGCTGCACGTCCGTCGGATTTTCATGCGGCGCCCGGGCCGGATCCTTTCGAGTCACGGAGATCGTGTACAGCCTGCGGCCGAACACGAAAGCCCTCGTATAGCTGATTCGACTCAGTCCCCGAATTCTAAATTCCACGCCCAGCCTGCCATTCAGAAACACATCACCGCTCGCCAGCAGATATGTTTTGCCATGCGTCATCGCGTCCATGCTCTGCTGATAGAGTTTCCGCAAAGATGCTTCGTCATTTCCAACCGGTTGTCCCAGGTGAGCACACGACGCGGTCCATTTCCCGGCTGAGTTCGACAGCTTGAACCCCTTTACCGAAGCCACCTCATCATCGATTTGAGGCGCGCCCGGGAAAAGGACTCGAAAATTGTTTTCTTCAGAGAGCGCCTCGACCCAACCGGGAATCGACAATACGCGAACATTCTTGAGAGCGCTTGCTCGGGTGATCGGAGCGGAAGAAGTCTGTGCTCGAACAGTCCCGAAAGCTGAATTGAGAGGCATGGCCGCAACCGCCAACATCAGCCCAAGCACTCTTCCAGACATCCTACGAAAACACCTCGATGACTTTTTCAATCGCGCTTGCCAACACATCGACTTCCTGTTTCGTGTTGTAGAACGCAAACGATGCGCGCGCGGTGGCAGGAATCTTGAAGTGTTGCATGACGGGCTGCGCGCAATGATGCCCAGCCCGCACGGCGATGCCCTGCTGATCGAGAATCGTGCCAATGTCGTGCGGATGAACGTTCTCGATCGTGAACGAAAGCACGCTCAGCTTTTCTTTCGCGGTGCCGATAATCCGCACTCCTTCGATCGCCGAGAGACGTTCGGTCGCGTAACTCAATAATTCGTGTTCGTAAGCCGCCGCCTTTTCCCGCCCAATGATATTCAGGTAGTCAATCGCTGCACCCAGCCCAATCTGCGACGCGATCGCCGGGGTGCCCGCTTCGAACTTGTTCGGCAGGTCGGCATAGGTCGTCTTTTCGAACGTGACGCTCTTGATCATATCGCCGCCGCCCTGAAACGGATTCATCTGCTCGAGCAGGCGTGCCTTGCCATAGACCACGCCACTGCCGGTCGGGGCGAACATCTTGTGGCCTGAGAACGCGTAGAAATCGCAGTCGAGATCCTGCACGTCAACCTTACCGTGAGGCGCCATCTGCGCGCCGTCGATCAAAACCGGGACTCCGTACTTGTGCGCGCGCTCGATCATTTCTTTGATCGGATTGACCGTGCCCAGCGCGTTGGAAACATGCGCGACCGCGACCAGTTTGGTTCTGTCGTTGAGCAGAGCGTCGTATTCATCCAACAGAAGCTCGCCCGCGTCATTCATGGGAATCACGCGCAGCTTTGCACCTTTTTCTTCGCAGAGCATCTGCCACGGAACGATGTTCGCATGATGCTCCATTTCGGAAATGACGATCTCGTCACCCGCGCCGATGAATTTGCGACCGTAGCCGTGCATGACGAGGTTGATGCCCTCGGTCGCGCCGCGCACGAAAATGCATTCCTTCACATCGCGCGCGTTAATGAAGCGCTTCACTTTTTCGCGCGCGCCTTCGTAGGCGGTTGTGGCCTTCATGCTCAGGTAATGAACGCCGCGATGAATGTTCGAATGTTCCTGTTCGATGTATTGCGCGCCCCGCTCAATCACCATCATCGGCACCTGGGAGGACGCCGCGTTATCCAAATAGACGAGAGGCTTGCCATTGACGGTTTGGCGCAGAACCGGAAAGTCTTTGCGAATGCGCTCGACATCCCATCCTGGCGCGGGCTTTGGCTTGATTGGGATTAGTTCTTCGACGGTGGCCATCTATACTTCAATTTGTAATTCAGTGTGAAGGCGATTCAGCACAGCCTCATCCAGCTCGCGCTTAATCGAATCAATCTTGATCTTCTCGATGACTTCTTCAGCAAAACCGTACGTCAACATGTTCCGAGCGAGCGCCGGATTGATACCCCGGCTCTCGAGATAAAAAAGTTCGTCTTCTTCGAGCTGACCGATTGCCGCGCCGTGCGCGCACTTCACATCATCGGCAAAAATCTCAAGCTGCGGCTTCGTGTCCACGCGCGCATTGTTGGACAGCAGCAGGTTCTTATTCGTCTGTTGCGCGACAGTCTGTTGCGCGCCGTGACGCACGAAAACTTTGCCGTTGAAGACCGCGCGCGATTTGCCGTCGAGAATCCCTTTGTAAAGCTGATGGCTGGTGCAATGCGGTTGCCGATGGTCAATGATCGAATGTGTGTCCGCGTGCTGATCACCATCGACCATGTAGAGCCCGTCGACAGCGCATTCCGCCCCTTCATGATCCATCGTCACATCGATCGCGTGTCGCGAGAGCGCCGCGCCGAGATTGATCGCCGTCGAATCATATTTCGCGTTCGGTCCAAGCTCCGCTCGGGTCTCCGCGATATGAAAAGCGTTCGTGCTTTCGCGCTGGACCTTGAAATGCTGCACGCGCGCGCCATCGGCGAGGACGAAATCAACAATGGCATTCGTGAAGTACGTTCCCGAACCGGCGCCGGAATAATTATCGACAATTGTCGCTTCGCTGTTTTCTGCGGCGACCACCAGAACTCGCGGGAAAGACGCGGGCGGATGGCCATTGGTTGAAACTGAGACGAATTGCAATTCGATTGGTGTCTTGATCGAGGCCTGCTTTGAGAGTGAAAGCAAAATGCCCCGGGAAAAAAGCGCCGTGTTCAGCGCGCCGAAACCGTTGGCTTGCGCGTTTCCAAAACGATCAAAGTGCGCGCGCACTGCAGACTCGTATTGTCCGGGAGCTGCGGATTCGGCGAGATCAACAACCTGTAGCCCTTCGGGCAAACTGTCGAGTGACGACAGCGCCGGTTGAAAAATTCCGTTAACGAAGATTAAGCGGCCCGGTTCAGCTTTGATAACCGAATCCGTGAAAACAGGCGCCAGGCTCGCGGGCGTGAATTCAATCTTCGCAATCGGCGCGACGTTCGTGTACTTCCAATCTTCATCGTGAACCGTCGGAAATCCGATCCGCTCGAATTGAGCAAACGCATCTTCGCGCGCACGGCGCAGCCAGGCCGGCTCGTCTTTCTGAAGATTCAATGTGGAACGGAATGCGGCGGCGTACCCGCTGGTATCTTTGATCAATTGCGCTGACATGCTATTTCGAAATTCCTGTGGCGGACTTGCCGTTGCCATTCTTTATCCAGTCGTAACCCTTTTCTTCCAGTTCGAGCGCCAATTCCTTGCCGCCTTCTTTGACGATGCGGCCCGCGGAGAGCACGTGCACGAAATCAGGCACGATGTAATTGAGCAGACGCTGATAGTGCGTCACCAGAATCACTGCCTTCTCCGGATCGTGAAGCTTGTTGACGCCTTCCGCGACGATGCGCAACGCGTCGATGTCCAAGCCAGAATCAGTCTCATCCAGCACCGCGAGCTTCGGATCGAGCACTGCCATCTGCAAAATCTCGTTGCGTTTCTTCTCGCCTCCGGAAAAGCCTTCGTTGACTGAACGCGTCATAAAACTCGCGTCCATCTCAACGATTTTCGCTTTCTCTTTCAGCAGGTCTTTGAACTCCAGCGGATCCAATTCTTCCTGGCCAAGATGTTTTTGCTTCTCGTTGTAAGCCAGGCGCAGAAACTGCGCATTCGAAACCCCGGGCACTTCGATCGGATATTGAAACGCCATGAAGACGCCTTCGCGCGCGCGTTCATCCGGCGTCCATTCCAAAAGATTCTTGCCGTCGAGGAGGACTTCACCCGCCGTGACTTCATAAGACGGATGGCCCGCGAGAACTTTGGCCAGGGTAGATTTGCCCGAACCGTTCGGGCCCATGATGGCGTGAACCTCACCTTTGTTAACTGTCAGGTTGATGCCTTTAAGAATCTCATTGCCATCAACCGATGCGTATAAGTTTCGAATTTCTAACAAGTAGCTCTCCTAAGAAACTCTCTGTGACTCTGTGCAAACCTCTGTGTCTCTGTGGTGATTGTTTGGTCGAGATTCTCACCACAGAGACACGGAGCATTCACCGAGACACCGAGAAAAATTCAACCAACCGCCCCTTCCAACTTCAGACCTAGCAGGCGCGTCGCTTCCACGGCAAACTCCATCGGGAGTTGCAGGAATACGTCCTTACAAAAACCATTGATGATCAAGCTCACCGCATCTTCCTGCGAGATGCCGCGCTGCATTAAATAGAAAAGTTGCTCTTCGCTGATGCGCGAAGTTGACGCTTCGTGCTCAACCTGCGAAGAGTTGTTCATCACTTCGATGTACGGAAAAGTGTTCGCCCCGGCGTTCGATCCAATCAGCATCGAATCGCACTGCGTGTAGTTGCGCGCGTTCTCGGCCTTTGGCATCACCTTCACCAGGCCGCGATAGCTGTTGTTGGCGCGGCCGGCGGAAATTCCTTTAGAGATGATCGTCGAACGCGTGTTCTTGCCCAGATGAATCATCTTGGTGCCGGTGTCGGCTTGCTGCGCGTGATTTGTTAGCGCGACCGAATAGAATTCGCCGATCGAGTTGTCGCCTTGCAAGATGCACGATGGATACTTCCACGTGATCGCCGAGCCCGTCTCAACCTGCGTCCAGGAAATCTTCGAGTTTTTTCCGCGACAAGCGCCGCGCTTCGTCACAAAGTTGTAAATGCCGCCTTTGCCTGTTTCATCGCCGGCGTACCAATTCTGAACCGTCGAGTACTTGATCTCGGCGTTGTCGAGCGCGATCAGTTCGACCACGGCGGCGTGCAACTGATTCTTATCGAACTGCGGCGCGGTACAGCCTTCGAGATACGAAACGTAAGCGCCTTCTTCGGCAACAATCAGCGTACGTTCGAATTGTCCTGACTCGGAATTGTTGATGCGAAAGTACGTCGAAAGCTCCATCGGGCAACGCACGCCTTTGGGAATAAAGCAGAAACTTCCGTCCGAGAAAACTGCGCTGTTCAAAGCCGCGTAAAAGTTGTCATTCGTCGGCACGACTGAGCCGAGATATTTCTTAACGGTCTCGGGATGCTCTTTCACAGCCTCGCTGAACGAACAGAAGATCACGCCGTGCTTTTTCAGTTTTTCTTTGTAAGTCGTTGCCACCGAAACGGAATCGAAAACCGCATCAACGGCAACGCCCGCCAGCTGTTTCTGCTCAGACAAAGGGATGCCAAGCTTTTCGAAGGTACGCAGCAGCTCTGGATCGACTTCGTCTAGGCTGGCCTTCTTCGCCTTCTGCTTCGGCGCGCTGTAATAGATCATGTCCTGGTAATCAACTTCGGGAAAACTGATGTTGGGCCAGCGGCGCGGCTCTTCCATTGTGAGCCAGTGACGGTAAGCTTTAAGACGAAAGTCGAGCATCCATTCCGGCTCATTCTTTTTCGCCGAGATGAGACGCACGGTGTCTTCGCTCAAACCGCGCGGGATCGTCTCTGACTCGATGTCCGTCACCCAGCCGTATTTGTATTCTCTGTTTGCGAGTATTTCAGCAGTGCTCATAGTTCCTCAGTTTGCGGTGCGTATGGATCTCAATGGCGTTTGCAGCTTTTGAATTTGATGAACACGCGCGTCAACTTTCTCTTCCGAGCCGATCAACTCAGCCAGAGTAATTTCCGACAGAGCGTTCTGCACAATCTCGTGCAGGCCGACGATCACCGGGCGAATGCCGCAGTCGCTCGTGTGAATGCACGCATCCAGCACACCCGTGTGCGTCTTGCAGAATCGATCGACCGTGTCCTCATCCAGGATCCTGATGACTTCATTCAACCGAATATCAGCCGCGGGGCGCGCGAGCGTGTACCCTCCATTCGCGCCGCGCTGCGATTGGACCAGGCCAGCCTTCGCCAAAATCCACATCAACTTGCCGGCGTTCGCCGCCGACAACCCTTCGCGATCGGCAATTTGGTTAAGCGTCAAAGACTCGCCGTCCACTTCCGCCCGGGCCAATTGAACCAGGCATCGCAAACCATATTCTTCGTGGGCGGAAATCTTCATTTCGCAAGTTTTGTTCCGATTTCGGCCTGATTATAGCATTCCTTACTTTTTCGTCAAGTTTACCGCGATGGAAATTAGCTTACGGACAGGCGCCGCGGAACGGCCAGACTTCGTTCTTCAACGCCTCTGAAGTCATACAGAAAGATTTCCTTGCAACCAATCAGCCTTCGGGGTTACGAAACCGGTGAGAAATTCTCCTTTTTGCCGTTACCCTTGAACATTTTGCTGATGCGGCCTATAGATATTCGCCCAAAGAGCAGCGAAGTGTTTCCGTTGAATTAGCCCTCACTAATTTTTCTGAGGTACAATGAAGCCGCGAACCGCCTTCCGGTGAGATTACGCCACAGTTGCTTTCCCTGGTGAACTGCAGACTGTGGCATTTTTGCGCTTTTGCATAACGGCGGTGTGCGCAACTAACGAAAGATGACCTCATTAAAGCGTCTGCTGGTTGGCAGCCCGATCAGAACAGCGCGCTTAACACACGAACGCCTAACCAAGAAAACCGCGCTGGCGATCTTCGCGTCGGACGCTCTTTCATCCACCGCATACGCAACAGAACAGATTCTGCTCGTGCTGGCTGCGGCGTACTTCGCTGGTCAAAGTACGGCCTTCAATAAGGTCATTCCCATCTCAATTGCCATCAGTCTGCTGCTGGTCGTGGTCGCGATTAGCTATCGTCAAACTATTCATGCATATCCTTCGGGCGGTGGCGCTTTCATCGTGGCCAAAGACAATCTGGGAACCATTCCCGGTTTGATCGCAGGAGCTTCACTACTCGTTGACTACGTGCTCACCGTATCAGTGTCGGTGGCCGCGGGTGTCGAAGCGATCACTTCAGCAGTATTGGGGACTCGTTTCGCGGCTTTGCACAACCATAGAGTCTTACTCTGTCTCTTCTTTATTGGCTTTATTACCGTCGCCAACCTGCGCGGCGTACGCGAAGCGGGTGCGTTGTTCGCCGCTCCGAGCTACGCCTTCATTTTTAGTTTTCTAATTCTGATCGGCTATGGCTTGATCCGAGTTTTCCTCCATCCGGATCTGACTGCCATCGCGAACGACGCCGACCTCAAAATTGCGGAGGGCTATCACCCTGAGCCTTTGCATTTACTTTTGATACTTGCGGCGTTTGCGAACGGCTGCGCGGCGCTGACAGGAATCGAAGCGATCTCCAACGGCATCACCGCCTTCAAACAACCAGAATCCAAAAATGCTGCAACTACACTTTCGTGGATGGCTGTATTACTAATTGTGATGTTCGTCGGCGCGAGCGTGCTGGCTTACTTCTTCAAGGTACATCCAACCGAACACGAAACTGTGATTTCGCAAATCGCTCGGGTGGTATTCACCGGGCCAGTCGGTTGGTTTTATTACGTCGTGCAGGCAACTACGGCGGCGATTCTAATTCTGGCAGCAAACACTTCGTTCGCCGGTTTTCCGCGCCTGGCTTCTTTGTTGGCGCGTGATCGATATTTGCCTCGACAACTCGCCAGTCTCGGGGATCGCCTGGTCTTCTCAAACGGTATCGTGTTGTTAGCAGCGTTTTCCATGTTGCTGGTCTGGGCTTTCCGCGGTGACACCAGCCGGTTGATTCCCCTTTACGCGGTCGGCGTGTTTCTTTCGTTCACTCTGTCACAGGCCGGAATGATTGTGCACTGGTGGCGTGAAGGAAAGGAGATAAAGTTACTGCGCGCGAAGGCCGCGACCGCAGGCGGGCCAGCATCGGCGCCAGGCAGTTCAGGAAACGAAAGCTCTCAGGACCTCCGACTGGCAAAACCGCGAGAGTCGCGCATGACCGTGGCGGAACTGTCGCAATTCGAAAAGAACTCTCATTGGAAAAAGTCGCTGGCAATAAACGCGATTGGCGCGCTCGCTACCGGCGTTGTCTTATTCGTCTTCATTATCACCAAGTTTGTTCACGGCGCCTGGATCGTCGTCGTTCTGATTCCTTTGTTGGTGACTCTGTTCTTGCGCGTTCATCGACACTACATCAATGTTGCGCAGCAACTCACGATGGAAGGGCTTCACGACCTGCAAGCCGTTCATCACGAGGTGATCGTCCCGATTTCCGGTATCCACCGTGGGGTGGTCAAAGCGCTAGCTTACGCGAAAGCAATCGCCCCCGGTCACGTCACCGCCCTGTACATAAATCTCGACGAGGAAGCCACGCAAAAACTGCGAACAAAATGGAGCGAATGGGGCAAGGGCGTTGAGTTGGTCGTCATCGCCTCGCCTTATCGATCGCTCGTCGGGCCATTAGTGCGCTATGTCGATCGTCGCATGTCGCTGAATCCCGACAAAGTGATTACGATCGTTTTGCCTGAGTTCATCCCTTCGCGATGGTGGCATCACCTTCTGCACAATCAAACCTCGCTTTTGCTGAAAGGCTCGCTCCTGTTCAAACCGAACGTTGTGGTGACCAGCGTTCCTTATCACTTGAAGCACTGAAACCTGTATGGCTGCGATCGGAAAAGGTGTTTTGAATCGACGATGGTCCAGCTACCTCTTTGCAACACTTAGTTTGATAATGCTGGTCGCGCTGTTGATACCGCTGCGCGCCCGCGTCAATTCCACGACGATTGGTTTTGCTTTTCTGCTGATCGTGCTCTTCACGGCGCTCTTTGGCGGCAGCAAACCCGCTTTGCTGGTTTCAGTGTTGAGCGTCCTCAGCTTCAACCTTTTCTTTCTGCCGCCGTTTCACACGTTTCAGATTGCCGACCCGCAGAATTGGATCGCCTTGACTGCGTTTTTTATTACCGCACTAACCGTGGGCCAATTATCGGGGCGGGTAAAGCATCGCGCGGAGGAGGCCGAAGCCGCCAAACGCGAAGTCGAGCGTTTGTATTACGAACTGCAAGATTCGTTTGAACGGTCCAGTCAGGCTAAAGCCCTCAAGCAAAGCGAACGGTTGAAGTCCGCCCTGCTCGACGCCGTCACTCATGACTTTCGCACGCCGCTGACTTCGATCAAGGCCTCGGCGACTTCCATGCTCGCTGACCTTTACGCAATGGAACGCGAGAATGAACCGCCGCAGCTCGATCTGGAAGCTCGAAAAGAAATGTTGCAGGTCATAGATGAAGAAGCTGACCGCCTGGATCGATTTGTCGAAGGATTGACCAGGTTGGCGCGCATCGATGCGGGCGACATGCGACTAAAAATGCATCCGGCCTCGATCGAAGAGATCATCACCATGACCCTCAGGCGCGCCGAGCCGCGCACGCGCGCACATCGCATGGAAGTCTGGCTGGACGAGTTGCCGCAAGTCTCCGTCGACGAGCACGCGCTGTCGGAAGCCATCTATACTTTGATCGACAATGCTGCAAAGTATTCACCTCCGGACGCGCCAATTATTGTTCGCGCGTCCCGGAAAAACGGAAATGCAGTGCTGATTAGCGTTGAAGACCGTGGGCCAGGCATACGCGCCGACTTGCACAATCGCGTCTTCGAGAAATTCTTTCGCGCGATGCGTGATGGCGATGCCGGCGATCGCCGTGTCCCGGGAAGCGGTATGGGCTTAGCCATCGCACGCGGCATCGTTGAGGCTCACGGCGGGCGGATGTGGGTTGAAAATGTGGCCGGCGAAACCGGCGCCAAGTTTCTGATTGAGTTGCCGATTGGCGCCCGAACCGACCCTGCGAGACCAATCATCGAAGATGCAAAATAAACCGCGCATCCTTGTTGTTGACGACGAACCCCAGCTCACTCGTGTGCTCTTGCGCAGCCTCACCGCCAAGGGCTACGACGTCCGCATTGCCGGAGACGGCGAATTCGCTCTGCAAACTTTTCATGACTGGCCGGCCTCGCTGGTGATAACTGACCTGGCAATGCCCAACATGGACGGTCTCGAGTTGTGCCGAGAGCTACGGGAAATCTCTGACGTTCCGATAATTGTTTTGTCGGTGCGCGGTGAAGAGCAGAGCAAAGTCAAAGCCCTCGACATTGGCGCCGATGATTATGTAACGAAGCCCTTCAGCATGGACGAGTTATTGGCGCGGATTCGCGCCGCGCTCCGCCGTCAACCTGCTTCCGAAGCAGGTTCGCGCATTCTTACAGCCGGAGAATTTCGCATGGACCTTGACGCGCACACCATCACGCAAGGTGGCACCGAGCTACGACTGACGCCGAAAGAATTCGATCTCATGGCCTTTCTCGTTCGCAATGCCGGCAAGGTCCTTACCCACCGCGCCTTGCTGGGAGCAGTTTGGGGCGGAGACTACACGGAGCAGCATGAATACCTGCGCGTCTTTATCGGCCAATTGCGAAAGAAGATAGAAGCCGATCCCTCAAAGCCGCAATACATCCTCACCGAGCCCTGGATCGGTTATCGATTCAATGCCGATAAAGCGTAAGCGGGAAAACTCGACCACTTCAAAAGCCTCATCTTTACGAACTCTTTATAAAACTCTTACCCGATCTTTACGGATTAGGCTCTAGCCTGACACTGGCGGCTCAATGCCGCTGGTGAAATGCGGCGAGCAAATCAAGAAACCATTCCAGAAAAGTTCGTGCAGCAATTGGCCAAGTTGACCACTCGTGTTGCCGAGTTGTCTCGCCGCATTGAATTGATCGTGGGCTACCGCGGCAATGCTCTGCGGGCCGAGGAATCCGATCACACGATCCTCTCTCACGATGACGGCGAGAACGCCATTCAGTTACTAACCGAGAATGATTTCGTCATCGTGCGGGCGTGGGAGGCGAGAGGTTTCGACACGCCGGCGCAAGGAACCTACCGCTTTCTGGTACAAGACCCGCAGGGCATTGAACGAGAAATAGCTGTTGAGATTTCAGATCAGTTAATCAGCGAAACTGTTTTCCGCACGAGAGAGAGAATTCAAATCTCGAGCGAGTTTTGGATTTGTTGCGCGGAACGCCACCTCGCGAATTACGTGATGGAGCGCGGTGAGTTTCCGCCGGGAAATCACATGACGATTTGTACGCTCGATCGCGAAGACGTCTTAATGGCGATTCATTGGGGGAGGCATGACTAAGGGTTAGGGCTCCGGCTCCTACTCCGCACTTTTTATGGCTCTAACGCTAAAACGTTTACTGGTCGGCAAAGCCAAGAAGACTGCGCAGGCCATTCACGAGCGTCTGTCGAAAAAAACCGGCCTCGCTGTTTTCGCATCAGACGCGCTTTCCTCAACTGCATACGCATCGGAAGAAATCCTGTTGGTGCTGGCCGCGGCTTACGCAGCGGGACAGGCTAACGCCTTTAACTATGTCGTGCCGATTACGATGGTGATTGCGATCGTTCTCGGAATCGTGGCTATCAGCTATCGCCAGACAATCTTCGCATATCCATCGGGCGGCGGCGCGTACATCGTCGCCAAAGAAAATCTGGGCACGACTCCCGGGCTAGTCGCGGCGGCAGCTCTATTGGTTGATTATGTGCTAACCGTGTCAGTATCGATCTCCGCCGGTGTCGCGGCGATCACCTCGGCAGCGCAAGGCACCAGCCTGTCTTGGATCGATAATCACAAAGTCTTTCTCTGCCTGATTCTCATCGCGTTCATTGCGGTGGCGAACCTGCGCGGCGTGCGCGAATCCGGCGCTTTGTTCGCTGGCCCAACCTATTCGTTCCTAATCAGTTTTCTGTTCATGGTCGGCTACGGGATCGTTCATTACTTTTTTCATCCGGTGACCGCACAAGCGAGCCCGGAACATCTGAAGATCGCCGAAGGGTATGGCTTGCAACCGATAAGTCTGTTTCTATTGCTGGGCGCGTTCTCCAACGGCTGCGTGGCGTTGACGGGAACGGAAGCCATCTCGAACGGCATACCAGCATTCAAACAACCAGAGTCGAAGAACGCCGCGACGACGCTGACCTGGATGGCCATACTGTTGGCGACGATGTTCGTCGGCACAAGCGTAATGGCCTACCTCTACAAGGTGCAGCCACACGAAAACGAGACGGTGATTTCGCAGTTTGCGCGCATCATTTTCACGGGGCCGATGGGTTGGTTCTACTACGTGATCCAGGCAACGACGGCTTTGATTTTGGTCCTCGCCGCAAACACTTCTTTCGCCGACTTCCCTCGCCTCGCCAGTTTGCTCGCGCGCGATCGTTTCGTGCCGAGACAGTTCGCGACGCGTGGTGACAAACTTGTCTTCTCAAACGGAATCATCATCCTCGCGATCTTCGCTGGGGTGTTAGTCGTTTCCTTCGGCGGTGACACCAGTCGCTTGATTCCGCTTTACGCAGTCGGCGTGTTTCTCTCGTTCACGCTGTCGCAACTGGGAATGGTCCGGCACTGGTTGAAGGCCGGCCGCGCCGGAAAGAAATTGAAATCCGAGGAGGCGACGGACAGTTCCGCGAAGCTTGCTAATTCAATCATCCTTCAAGAGGCGGCGCACTGGAAAAAGTCGATCGTCGTAAATGGCTTGGGAGCGCTGGCGACTGCGGTGGTCCTGGTAGTGCTCGTCATTACGAAGTTCATTCACGGCGCCTGGATCGTAGTTGTGCTGATCCCGCTGCTGGTGGCGCTCTTCCGGGCAATTCACCGCCACTACGTTGACGTTGCGACGCAGCTAACAACGGAAGGATTTCAAAAGCTGCGGCCAATCACACATGAGGTCATTGTCCCGATTTCAGGAATTCATCGAGGCGTGCTGAAGGCTCTCGAGTATGCGAAAGCAATCGCGCCGGGACATGTAACGGCGCTTTACATAAATCTCGATGAAGAGGCGACCCAGAAGTTGCGCACCAAATGGAGCGAATGGACCGAAGGCGTCGAACTGATCGTTATCGCGTCGCCATATCGATCGTTAGTCGGGCCGCTGGTCCGTTATGTGGATCGGCGCATTTCTCTCAGTCCCGACAAGATGGTGACGATCGTTCTGCCCGAGTTTATTCCTTCGAAATGGTGGCATCATCTGCTGCACAATCAAACGTCCCTCTTGCTGAAAGGCGCGTTGCTCTTCAAACCGAACGTTGTGGTCACCAGCGTTCCTTACCATTTAAAACATTGAAACTGTTATGGCCGCGGACCGAAAAGATTTCTGGCGTAGTCAAGGGTCCAGCTATCTGCTCGCGATTATCGGTGTCGCCGCCGCCACGGCGCTACTGATTCCGCTGCGAGGGCGAATAAATTCGACCACGGTTGGTTTCGTCTTTTTGCTGGCGGTGCTCTTTACCGCCATTTTTCGCGGCAGCAAGCCTGCGCTGCTCGCTTCGGCGCTGGGAGTGCTGAGCTACAACTTCTTTTTTCTGCCTCCGTTTCACACTCTTACGATTGCCGATCCGCAAAACTGGATCGCGCTGACCGCTTTCTTTGTGACGGCGCTCGCGGTGGGTCAGCTTTCCGCCCGGGCCAGAGAGCGCGCCGTTGAGGCCGAAGCCGGCCGAGCCCGCATCAGGCAACTGTATGAAGAACTGCAACAGGCCTTCGATCGCGCCAGCGAAGCCGAAGCGTTAAAGCGCAGCGAGCGACTCAAATCTGCCTTGTTGGATGCAGTGACTCACGACATTCGCACGCCACTTACTTCGATCAAGGCTTCGGCCACCCTGCTACTCGAAGATCGTGAAGCCAAAGCCGAGATGGAAAAGCTCAGCGACGAAGAGCAGGCCGCGATGTTGAAAGTGATTACGCATGGGGCCGATCGCCTCGATCGCTTCATCGAGGGCATCGTCGGTTTGGCGCGAATTGAAGCCGGCGATATGAACCTGCACCGCAACTGGGGCGCAGTTGAAGAAATTATCGACGCCGCACTGGCGCAGGCCGAACCGCTGATCCGGGAGCATCGGATAAGCGTCTTGATCGAGGAAGAGCTTCCGGTAATTCGCGTTGACGCGCGGGCGGTGACGGAAGTTATCTATGTCCTCATCGACAACGCGAGCAAGTACGCGCCAAGCGGCACGCTGATCACAATCGAAGCGCGGCGCGCCGGCGACGACATTGTGGAAATTGCAGTCGAAGATGAAGGCCGGGGCGTGCCGTCACATTTGCGAGAAAGAGTCTTCGAAAGGTTCTATAGTGGTGGTCGCGGCAGCATTGCGACTGATCGAGCTGGTGGAATTGGCATGGGCCTCGCAATCGCAAAAGGAATCGTCGAAGCGCACAACGGCAAAATTTGGATCGAGGCTGGCAGTTCGGACCGCGGGACGCGCGTGGTGTTCACGGTTCCAGTCGGAGACGACGAAGTGCGGCCAACGCCGGCGACGACGCCTGAACGCGAAGCAATCAACGCAACCTAAGTACCCATGGAACCCCGCAAGCGCATTTTGGTTGTTGATGACGAGCAGGAGATTACCTTCGTCCTGCGCAGCGGTCTCTCCAAACACGGATTCGATGTTCGGGTCGCGGGCGATGGCGAAGCGGCGTTAGATCTTTTTCAAGCGTGGAATCCAGATCTAGTCATCACCGATCTGGCGATGCCAAATATGAACGGGCTGGCGCTCTGCCGTCGACTCAGAGAAACTTCCACGGCCCCGATCATCATCCTGTCCGTGAAAGGTGATGAAGCGACCAAGATTGAGGCGCTCGATTCCGGCGCCGACGATTACCTCACTAAGCCGTTCGGCATGGGTGAACTGCTGGCGCGCGTAAGGGCCACGCTGCGTCGTTCACCAGTGACAAGTCTCGAAGCGACGACGATCGAAGCGGGCGACTTTCGGATCGATCTTGAATCGCGGGCCGTGCGCGTTGGCGGAAAAGAAATTCGCCTTTCGCCGAAGGAATTCGATCTGCTCGTCTTTCTCATGCGCAACTCCGGCAAAGTCCTTACCCACCACACGCTGCTCGCCAAAATCTGGGGCGGAGATTACACCGAGCAGACTGAGTACCTTCGGGTCTTCATTCGTCATCTGCGCAAGAAAATCGAACCTGATCCGGCCAAGCCGCGGTATATTCTCACCGATCCCTGGGTGGGTTATCGTTTTCAGTCGGGCGAATAGCCCCCATTGCGCATTTCACGCTCTTCCAAAAACAATCAGCGAGGTGGCGCGTGCCGGTACCAGACCTTAAGACACTTTTGGAGCGCATTCACACGCGACTCGATGAAAGCCAGGTGGGAATCAGCCAGGTCGTCGCTGATCTCGCGCCGGCCGATCTGGCCGAGCTCTTGAATCAACTGACCTTGGCGGAAGCCGCTGCTGTCGTTTCGATGTTGCCGACTGCGCGGGTCATTGAACTGTTCGATGATCCGACGATGCGACGGCGCGCCGCGATCCTGGAACATTTGGAGCCGCCACGCGCCGCCGAAATCCTCACTGGACTGTCCGCCGACGAGCGCACCGACGTGGTCCAAAAGATGGGCCACCATCCGCGCCATCTGATTCTGCCCAAGCTCAGCGGCGACGTGCGCAAAGAGTTGGAAGGGTTGTTGCAGTATCCGGCGCACACAGCGGGCGGCATCATGACGACCGAGTTCGTACGACTCGAGCCGACGATGAGTGTGAGTGATGCGCTCAAGAAAATTCGCTCAGTCGCGCGAGAGAAAGAATCTATCTACGCGTGCTATGTGATGGATCCGGGGACAGGTCAATTGATGGGCGCGGTGTCGCTGCGCGATCTGGTGATGGCCGAGTTGACAACGCCAATCACCGAAGTGATGCGCAAAAAGCCGATCACGGTCAACGCGCTCGACGATCAGGAAGACGTGGCGAGGAAGATCGGTAAGTACAACTTGCTGGCAGTGCCCGTGCTCGAGAAAGACGGCAGCGTCGTGGGCTTTGTGACGGTTGACGACGTCGTGGACGTGCTGATCGAAGAAGGGACCGAAGACATCCTGCGCATGGCGGCCGTCGAACCGGGCGCGCTCGACAAACCATACATGCAGACTTCGCTGCCCGTAATGATCCGTAAGCGCGCAAGTTGGCTAGTCATTTTGTTTTTGGGCGAGATGCTGACGGCGACAGCGATGGGGTTCTTCGAGAAGGAGATCGCGCGGGCGGTCGTGCTTGCGCTGTTTGTGCCGCTGATTATTTCGTCCGGAGGGAACTCAGGCTCGCAAGCCTCGACGCTGGTGATCCGCGCCCTGGCTCTCGGCGAAGTCTCCTTGCGTGATTGGTGGCGGGTGATGCGCCGCGAGGTCTTTTCCGGCTTAGGGTTGGGTGTGATTCTGGGCACTATTGGGTTCTTGCGCATTACCGTCTGGTCCGCATTCTCGAATCTTTATGGACCACACTGGCCGCTGGTGGCGCTGACGGTCGGCGTGGCTTTAGTAGGAATCGTTATGTGGGGAACGCTCGCCGGCTCGATGCTGCCGTTCGTCCTGCGCCGGCTCGGCTTCGATCCGGCGACATCTTCCGCTCCGTTCGTGGCTACGCTGGTAGATGTTACCGGCCTGATCATTTATTTCAGTGTCGCCGTCATGATCCTGCGCGGAACACTCCTGTGAACATCAAGCGATGATCCCGCACCTTATTCCGCCCGCTCTGTAACGACTTCACCCTCGTTTACGAATTTTTAATGAACAATTTAGCCACTTTTTACTAAGGCCTTAGTAGCCTGACCTGTCACGATCCGATCGACCCGAAACGGCACGGACTTGTGATAGTCATGGTAATCAGCAGCAAGCGGATAAAAACCGATCGTCTCTCATTTCCAGCTAAGGCGATCAAGTATCTCACCGAAAACGGATTCAGCATCATTCGCGAGGCTGACATCGACCCTTCAGTCACGGATTCACCCGGGCAATGTCATTTCCACGTGCAGCATGACAACGGACAGAAACGTTTTGTGACGGTGACTTTCGCCGATTCGATTGTGACGCAGATTCGGATCAGAAGAAGGATTCCACTGTCCGAGCACAGCATGTTCTGGATCGTCTGCGCTGAGAGCTGCCTCGCGCAATACCTTTGGGAGAAGAATGAATTTCCGCCGGAAGGAACACTAGTCCTCAGCGAATTGCCGCCCGATGAATTGATGCTCGCCCTGCACTGGCGAGATCAGGAGAATGATGGATCAATCTATTAACGAAACGCCCCCAGCGGAACCCGTGCGCAGCAATGGCCGCGCGCAAGTAATCGTCGCCACCTCAGTCATGCTGTCGTTCATCTCGTTCTGGCGAGCGGCGGCGATCGTGCTGAACGATCTTGGATCTTCGGCCTACTACGTTGGCGGCATTGCCGAAAAGGCCGTGGGCCGCGCCGCGCCGTGGTTTATCTTCGGCGTGATGTTGTTCTCGTACGCGGTGCGCGCCATCTACATCGAGTCGTGCGCGATGTTCACGCGCGGCGGCGTCTATCGGGTGGTCAAGGAAGCCATGGGCGGAACGCTGGCCAAGCTTTCCGTTTCGGCGCTGATGTTTGATTACATGTTGACCGGACCCATCTCAGGCGTGTCCGCCGGTCAGTACATCGTCGGACTAATTTCGCAGCTAACAATTTACATTGGCCATCCATGGACGCCGACGGTTGAAGTCGTCAACTATATCGCGGCGGGCATCGCCGCGCTGATCACGATTTATTTTTGGTGGCGCAACACGCGCGGCATACATGAATCGTCCGATGATGCGCTGCGCATCATGTACGTGACGACGGTCATGGTCGTGTTACTGATCGGGTGGAGTCTCTTCACGATCTTGATTCGGTCCAGCATGCAGCGACTGCCACCGGCGCCCGCGCCACATCAATTGGTCTTTAATACGGACGCCGTTGGCTGGATGCCTAAGCTTGCTCCCAGCGCGTTCCAGGAAACGCGGACAGAAGCGCCTCCCGCAGACTCGGCCGCTCAAGCTCCGGCTGAACCTCGCTTCAAATTGGCGGCGAATGCCGGCGCGCTCATCGGCTTGATCGGAATTCTGATGGCTTTTGGCCACTCGTTCCTGGCGATGTCCGGTGAGGAGTCTCTCGCTCAAGTTAATCGCGAGCTTGAATATCCCAAGCACAAGAATCTGATGCGCGCGGGGATGATCATCTTTCTATATTCGATGCTCTTCACTTCGCTCGTTTCATTTTTCGCGTACGCGATCATCCCCGACAACGTGCGGCCGCAGTATTTCGATAATCTGATCAGCGGCATCGCGATTAATTTGGCCGGTCCGACGCCGCTCAAGCTCGTCTTTCAGGCCTTCATCGTGATCGTCGGCTTCCTGATGCTGGCCGGCGCAATCAACACCGCGATCGTCGGCGCGAATGGCGTGCTCAATCGAGTCAGTGAAGACGGGGTCATGACGGACTGGTTTCGCGCGCCTCATCGCAGGTTCGGCACGACGTATCGCATGATCAATTTGATCGTCGTGCTGCAACTGGTCGCCATCATCGCCTCGCGAGGGAACACGTACACGCTGGGGGAAGCCTACGCATTCGGCGTTATCTGGTCGTTCGCATTCAAGGGTCTAGCGGTGCTGGTGCTGCGTTTCAAAGACAAATCCAAACGCGAATGGAAAGTCCCTTTCAACTTGCCATTGGCCGGCAATGAGTTACCGATCGGTCTCGGGGTGATTACGGCGCTGCTATTCTCGATCGCCGGCGTAAATCTGATCACAAAAGAAGTGGCTACGGTGAGCGGCATTGCGTTCACGGTTGTCTTCTTCGCGATCTTTACCATCTCAGAGAAGATCAACGAGCGGCGGCGGGCGCAGGAAATTCACAACACCTCGGCGATGGATCAGTTCCGCCTGCACGCCAGCGAAGAGGTGTCGGACCAAACAGTTCAGGTACGACCCGGCAACACGATTTGTCTGGTGCGGGACTACAACACTCTCGATCACCTGAAGAAGGCTCTGGAGATCACTCATACGGGCAAGAAGGATCTCGTCGTGATGACGGTGCACGTGATGCGCGGTCCGGACACCGGTTATGAAGGAATCTCGGAAGAGCGTCTTTTCAGTCGCTACGAACAGTACCTCTTCAGCAAAGTGGTGGCGCTGGCGGAAAAAGCGGGCAAGACGGTTCACCTTCTGGTCGTCCCGTCCTCTGATATTTTTCAAGCCATCGCGATGACCGCGGCGCGCCTGCAATCAGCAGACATCATCGCCGGTCGATCTTCAGTGCTGGCGCCGGAACAACAGGCCACGATGATAGGCGATGCGTGGGAGCGGCTAAGTGACAAGCCACAGGAGCGAATCCGCTTTCGGGTCATTGGCGCGGAGGGGGAGATTAGCGACTTTTACCTCGGCGCGCACGCGCCTGACCTCACCGACGAAGAAATCAACTTCATTCACAAGCTTTGGCTTAACGTGCGGGAAGAACGCGGGTTGGAAAACATTCGCCACAAAAACATCGTGGTCGCGGCGCTGGTGCGATTAGCGGATGAGCTGCACGATGACGAGCGCCAGCAAGTCTTGGATTTCCTGCGCGCGTTGCAAAAGGGCGAGCAAACAGCCGCGCGTCGTCCGAAGCGCAGGAAATTGCGGAAGGCTCTTGCGCGCGTGCGACGCGCTTAATCCTCCGGCAAAGTTTTCATCCCGACGCTCTGCACGATACGTTCGCGATAACGATGAGCGTCGGCTTTGATTTGCGCTTCGTTGAGAGTCAGTAGCCGCCGATCTCGCATGATGACCCGGCCTTCGATGATTACCGTCCGCACGTCGTCAGCCTTGGTCGCGTAAACCAAATCCGAATAGATGTTGTACCAGGGTGTCTGATTCAGATCGTCGAGATCGACGATCACCAAATCCGCGCGCTTGCCTTTCTCGAGCGATCCGATCTCCTTGTCCAGGTGCAGCGCGCGCGCGCCGCGAATCGTGGCCATTTCGAAAGCCTCTTCGGCGGGAACAACTTTCGGATCTTTGCTGATGAGCTTGTGCAGCTTGGCCGTGGTGTCCATCTCTTCCCAAAGATTCAAGTCGTTGTTCGAGGCGGCGCCATCCGTGCCGAGTCCCACCGGTAAATTCTCTTTCAACATTTGCGGGACCGGCGCTGTGCCGGAAGCGAGCTTCATGTTCGACTGTGGATTGTGAACGATGCCGACGCCGAGTTTCTTCAGCAAACCAAGTTCTTCATCACTCGGCCAAACCACGTGCGCGGCGATAACGCGGTCGTTCAGGAAACCAATGCGATTGAGGTAATCAACTGGCGATGCGCCTTTGGCTTTGAGGCTGTCGTCAACTTCGCGCTTGGTTTCAGAAATATGAATAACGATTGGCGCATTCAATTTGTCTGACAGCGCCCGCGCTGCTTTAAGGTGAGCTTCCGAAACTGTGTAGGGTGCGTGCGGCGCGATCGCCGGCACGATGAGCGCGTTGCCTTTCCACTTTTTGATGAAGCGTTCGGAGTAAGCCAGACCTGCTTCGTAAGTTTTGTTATCGGCAACCGGAAAATCGATCACCGTTTCTCCGAGCACACCGCGCATTCCGGCCTTGGAAGTCTCATCGGCAATCGCGTCTTCGAAGTAATACATGTCGCAGTAGGTCGTCGTGCCGCTGCGAATCATTTCCGCCAAACCGAGCCGCGCACCGACACGGACGAAATCCTCCGTCACGTTCTTCGCTTCGGCGGGAAAGATGTACTTCGTCAGCCACTCTTGCAGATCAAGGTCATCGGCGATGCCGCGAAACAACGTCATCGGCACGTGGGTGTGGCCGTTGATGAGGCCGGGGATGACAACCTTGCCCTGCGCCTCGATCACCTGGCGCGAACTGTAGTTGAGATCCATGAGCGACGCTTCACCGACCGCGACGATCCGGCCGTCCTTAATCGCGATGCCGCCGTTTTCGATGATGCGGCGCTCGCTGTCCATCGTGACGATGGTGCCGCCTCTGATGATTAAGTCCACTTTGATCTCCGGCCGCTGAGCAAATACAGAAGTTGATACCAGAGAAACGACTGCAAACAGCGCCGTAAGCGCGAGATATTTATACATACGCCTCAATTCCTAGAAGTCAGCTACAAATATGTCGCCGCTCTACGACTCTTTAGTTACTTGTGCGATTCTTTCAAAAATCTCGCATCGAATGCTTTGGGCAAAAGGGTGCGAATGTCCACTTCTTCACTCTGCCCCTTTAAATTCGCCAGCGTGATCTTCGCGTCCTTGCAATACTCCCAGATGATTTGCCGGCAGGTGCCGCACGGCGGCGTTAGTTGTTCGGTATCGACAACGATGACGAGGTCGGTAAACTCACGCTCGCACTCAGAGAGCGCTTTCCAAATCGCCACGCGTTCGGCGCAAACGGTCAGTCCATAGCTGGCGCTTTCGATGTTGCAACCTTTGAAGACTTTTCCTTCTGTCGTTCGCAGGGCCGCGCCTACCAGGAATTTTGAAAAAGGCGCCAGCGAACAAAGGCGTGCTTCGCTGGCAGTTTTTATCAGTTCGTTAATATCGCTCAACTCTGTTCTCCGTATGAATGTACAGAACTGGCCAGCCTCTCGCGAATCTTGCCACTAATCAAATCAATGCTCACAAGATTATGACCACCTTCGGGAATGATAACGTCGGCGAAACGTTTCGACGGCTCGACAAACTGCATGTGCATCGGCCGCACCGTCGCCATGTATTGATCGATGACCGAATCCAGCGTGCGCCCGCGTTCGGCGATGTCGCGGCGCAGGCGACGAATGAACCTCAAGTCGTCCGGCGTATCGACAAAAATTTTGATGTCCATCTGTTCCAGCAGGCGCGGCTCGGCAAAAATCAGGATGCCTTCGACGATGACGATTGGTTTGGGATCGACGCGAGTCGTGGCCGGCAGCCGCGAGTGCGTTCGGAAATCATAAATCGGCAGTTCGACCGGCTCGCCCGCGTTCAACTTCTTCAGATGATTGATCAGCAGTTCGTTATCGACGGCGTCGGGATGATCGAAGTTCGCCGCGTTCCGATAATCCAGCGGCATGTCTTTCAAGTCGCGATAGTAAAGATCCTGCTGAATGAAGACGACTTCATCGGCGCGCACTGATTCCAGAATTCGATTCGCAACTGTCGTCTTTCCTGAACCAGTGCCGCCGCAAATGCCGATGATCATAAATTCTAGGGGGTTCGCACGCCTGCGGCGTGCTCCTTTGGTTTTGGGAGTCAGCACGCCGGAGGCGTGCGTACCCAACTACTTGAGTCTGGCGATCACTCTTCTCAATAATTCCGTAAACTGCTCGCGCACGCGCTCGCCAGTGTTAATGACCTGACTGTGATCGACCGGACGATTTGAAACACCTGCTGCGAGATTCGTGATGCACGAGATACCAATCACTTGTATGTCCATGTGTCGCGCGACGATCGCTTCGGGAACCGTACTCATGCCGACAGCGTCGCCGCCCAGCGTGCGCACCATGTGAATCTCGGCCGGCGTTTCGTAACTCGGGCCGGTGAGCGACGCGTAAACTCCGCGGCGCATGTCCAACCCCATCCCCTTCGCCTCTTCGATGACCAGGTTCTGCAACTCCGGCGAATAAGTAGCCGTCAGATCCGGAAAGCGCGGCCCGAAACGGTCATCGTTCGGGCCAATTAACGGATTCACTCCCATAAGATTTATGTGATCACTGATCACCATTAAGGAGCCCGGCGTAAACTCGACATTCAGCGAACCCGCTGCGTTTGTCAGAATCAGCGTGCGCACTCCCAACAATTTCAGCACGCGGACGGGAAACGTTACATCTTCGAGCGAATAGCCTTCATAAAAATGGAAGCGGCCTTGCATGGCCGCAACCGGGACCTCGCCGGCTTTGCCGATAACCAATTTCCCAGCATGGCCTTCGACGGTCGCGCGCGCAAAACCAGGGATCTCGGAATAAGGAATTGCCGACGACTCTGCGAGGTCATCGGCGAACGCGCCGAGGCCGCTGCCCAAGACTATCGCGACTGAAGGTTGCAGTTTGGCGCGCGCACGAATCACCTCGGCTGCGTGGTGCGCGCGATCGTACAAGGTTGCAGGATTTGCTTTGGCTGACATTCCGAATTCGCCTAAAGACATTACAACAATAATCGGCAGCTAACGCAATTTGGCAAATTGCGCTCCGATTACCTTTCTTTTTGATATGGAGTTCCGAGAGCTTTCGGCGCACGCGATTGGCCGATGAAGCCGGCGAGCACGATGATTGTCACCACGTAAGGAATCATCTGAATGAATTGGACCGGGATGTCTTCGCCTGAAGGCAGCTTCGCGACGCCTTGCATCTGAATCGTGAGCGCGTCAGCAAGTCCGAACAGCAAACAGGCGAGCATCGTCTGCACCGGCCGCCACTTGCCAAAGATCAAAGCGGCGAGCGCGATGAACCCGCGACCCGCGGCCATGTTGCGCGTAAAGAGTGACGACTGGCCGATCGAAAGATACGCACCGCCGATGCCCGCCAGCGCGCCTGACATGATCACGCCAACGTAACGCATCCGATTGACGGCGACGCCCGCAGCGTCGGCGGCTTCGGGATTTTCACCGACCGCGCGGAGACGCAAACCAAATGGCGTGTGGTACAGAACATATCTCGTGACAAAGACAACCACCAGCGCAAGCACCGAAATGATCGAGACATCAGTCAAGATGCGCCATGAGGGCAGAAACGGAAGCAGGTGAGCCAGGTCCGGCAACAGATTCTCTTTCGGAATCTGCGGTGTTGAGCCGGAAGAAAGAAACAACGCGCCGCTCAGGACCGCGGGCAAACCAATAAACAGAATGTTGATGCCCGTGCCGGTGACGACTTGATCGGCTTTGAAACGAATGCACGCGACCGCGATGATCGCGGCGACGGCTGCGCCGGCAACGATCGCCGAACCGAGACCAACCCACGGGCTGTGCGCGTAGTAGGTTACTGACGCGGCCGTAAACGCTCCTGCCAAAAGCAATCCTTCGAGCGCAATGTTGATGACACCGGATCGCTCGGAGTACAGACCTCCGATCGCCGCCAGCACCAAAGGCGTGGACAGACGAATCGTCGAAAACAAAAGCGAGAATGTAAGAATCTGCCGCACTAAATTTTTGCTTTCTTGAAAAGCCCGAACTGTTTCAATGGTCCACGAAACATCGCTTCGGCAGCGACGAACACAATCACGATTCCCTGAAGCATATCGACGATGTCTTTTGAAACGTGCATCGTGAATGCATCCACAAAAATTCCGCCGCGCAAAAGAATCGCGAACAAAATCGCCGCGAGAAAGACTCCAACCGGATGATTGCGCCCGAGCAACGCGACCGCAATTCCCACGAATCCGTAGTTCGCGGAAAATCCATCGTAATAGCGATGCCGGTAACCAAGCACTTCATTGATGCCAACCATGCCCGCCAATCCGCCGCTGATCGCCATCGCCAGAATGATCTGCTTGCGAATTGAAACACCGCCGTACTCCGCCGCCGAAGGATTCGCACCGGTCGCGCGCATCTCGTAGCCCCACTTCGTCTTCCACAAAAAGACGTAAACCAGCACGCACGCAAGAATCGCGAGCAGGAATGCCAGGTTCAAGGGAATCCGCGCCGGCAAACCGGGAATGAACTTTCCGAGGTGAGTTAGATCGGCGCTCGGACTGATCGGCGTCGTCTGCATAATCGGATCGCCGGGAACTTTGTAATGATATTGGGTGAAGTAGCTCAACAACGCGACCGCGATGAAGTTCAACATGATCGTGTTGATGACTTCATGCGATCCGAACTTCGCTTTCAATAGTCCGGGAATGCCACCCCAAATTGCGCCGGCCGCGATCGCCGCGATGCAGCACAGCGGGACTAAAACGATCGCCGGCAGATGGAAGAATGGCGTGATGACGTTGTTTCCCGGATCCTGTGCGCCAAACTTGAATCCCACCCAAGCGGCTGCAAACGCGGCGACATAAAGCTGCCCTTCAGCTCCGATATTGAGCAGGCCGCAGCGAAAGGCAACGGCGACCGCGAGTCCCGTGAAAATCAGCGGCGTGGCATTGAATAGGGTGTAACCAATTCCGTCCGGCCAGGAAAACGCGCTGCCTATCAGCAGCTTGTAAGTTTGAATTGGACTGTCGCCAATGATGAGAATGACGACCCCGCCAACAATGAACGCCGCGATGACGGCGATTAATGGAAACAGAATTTCGCGCCCAAGATTTACCAAGGGATTTGTTCTGGGTAACCGGGGAGGTTTATCGGCACCTACAGGAAGCACGGGCTCCGGCGGAGTGAGGCTCGTCATGGTCGGTGTCAGCGCTGGCTGTTTGGATTGCTCAGTTGGACGCAATGACGAGGGCAAGACAGCGGTGGGCGCTGCGTCGGTTTTCTCGGGCGCTGACAACAGCGCGCCATCAGCGAGACAGAAACTAATTGACTCATCTGAATAAGTACGTTCACAGACTGGACATTTTTTGATCATCTCAACCCATCAGCAATTGCCTAATGCTTACCACCAGTCATCATAAGTCCAATCTCTTCATTGCCCGTGACTGTCGGATCGACTTCGCCCGCGATCTTTCCTTTATGAATTACCAATAAGCGATCCGACAACGCCGTTACTTCTTCCAGTTCAGCCGAGACAAGCAAGACCGCGCAACCCGAATCACGGAGAGCGACAATCTTTCGATGAATAAATTCGATAGCGCCGATATCGACACCGCGCGTCGGCTGCGACACAAGCAGCAGCTTCGGCGGCAATTCAAACTCTCGGCCGATGATTAGCTTCTGTTGATTGCCGCCCGACAGCGCGCGCGCCGGCAAAGCCGCATTCGGCGGCCGCACATCGAAATCACGAATCACCTGATCCGTGCGCTGCTGAATTCCCTTCTGATCGAGCAGCACTCCGTTGGCTTGCACCGCCGGCCTGCGATAATGAACACCGAGAATTGTGTTCTCTGCCAAACTAAAATCAAGCAACAACCCGCGCCGATGACGATCCTCGGGCACGTGCGCGATGCCTAATTCTTTTCGTTTGCGCGCGTCGGTTTGGGTGATGTCGCGACCCACGAAGCTGATCGTGCCCGTAATATACGAGGCGGGAATCAAACCGGCGAGCGCTTCAATCAATTCCGTCTGGCCGTTGCCTTCGACGCCCGCGATGCCGACGATTTCTCCGGCGCGAACTTCGAACGAAACGTTATCGACGCGTTTCGATCCATCGCGGCCAAGAATCGACAAACCTTTTAGCGACAAAACGACATCGGCCGGCTTGGCTGCCGGTTTTTCGACGCGCAAGAGGACTTCGCGGCCCACCATCAGGCGCGCCAAATCGGCGGCGTTCGTTTCGCTCGTCTTCAAATCGCCCACGACTTTGCCGTCACGCATGACCGTGACGTTATCGGAAATTGCCAGCACTTCAGAAAGCTTGTGCGTGATGATAACAATCGTTTTCCCCTGCTCGCGCATGCTGCGCAAGATGGCAAAGAACTCTTCGACTTCCTGCGGCGTCAGCACCGCGGTCGGCTCATCGAGGATCAGCAACTGCGCGTGCCGATAGAGCGCTTTGAGTAACTCGACTCGTTGCTGCTGTCCAACCGAGAGACTCTCAATCGTCGCGGTTGGATTGACCGAGAGCTTGAACTCGTCCGAAACCCTGCGAATCTCCTCTCCGGCCTTTCTTAGATCGAGCGAAACTGCGCTGCCGGGTTCCGCACCCAGCACGATATTTTCGGCCACCGTCATCGGCTCAACCAGCATGAAGTGCTGATGCACCATGCCGATGCCGAGCGCGATGGCATCGTGCGGCGTGCGAATCTCGCGCACCTCGCCATTGATCAGAATCTCGCCGCTGTCCGCAGTGTAAAAGCCGTAGGCGATGCGCATCGCCGTCGATTTGCCCGCGCCGTTCTCACCCACGATGGCGTGAATCGTTCCCGGCGCAACTTTGAACGAAACACTATCGTTCGCGAGCACATTGGCGAAACGCTTGGTGATGTTGCGTAATTCAATCATTCTCGAAGAGGTTAGAGGCTAGAGGTCAGAGGTTAGTGAACGAAGCAAGCCGTTCAAAATCCTGGTGACTTCTGTTAGGTTTTGATTGATCCTGTCGTATTGAGCTCCGGTCAAATAAGTAAGCCGCAGAGCTAACTCTAAATGGGTATCAAGTTCTAACAGCGAACCCCGAGCCTTCCCAAGAAACTGCCGGAACTCACTTTTTGATCTTCTGCCCTGACCTTCAGCAATGTTAGCGGGTATGGAACTAGCCGCGCGTCGTATCTGACTGGTTAGCCCGTACAGTTCATGTCGAGGAAAACCTTCCGTGGCCTTGTAAACTAATACGACAAGATCCATAGATTTCTGCCACGCGATCAAGTCACGGTGACTCTTAATTTGAGCTGGAGCTGCGCTGCTCATCTAGCCTCTTACCTCTAGCCTCTGACCTCTGCCTTACTGCGTCATTCGATCCACAACCTTAATCTGTCCACCAACAATCTTCTTCTTTGCATCTTCCGCAGCTTGGATTGTCTGAGGTGAAACCAGCGCCTGATTGTAGTTATCGACCACATAGCCGACGCCCTCAGTGTCCAGGCCGAAGACATGAAAGCCGCCCTGGAATTTGTGATTCACGACATCCTTGACGATGTCGTACACCGCGTTATCGACGCGCTTGACCATGCTCGTCAGGACAAAGCCAGGCTTCACCATGTTTTGATTTGAATCGACGCCGATGACGAAGTGCGTCGCGCGACCGCTCGAGTCTTTGCCAGCCTGTTCGACCGCGTCAAAGGCGCCCAGCCCGGAATTTCCCGCCGCCGTGAAAATCACATCAGCGCCTTTGCCGATTTGCGCCAGCGCGATCTCTTTTCCTTTGCCCGGGTTGTTCCAAGCGGCGTCAGTCACGCCGACGTAATTTTGAATCACCTGAATTTTTGGATTTGCGGCTTTCGCGCCCTGTTCATATCCGCCTTCGAAGCGATGAATCAATCCAATGTCCATGCCGCCGATGAAACCGATCGTGTTGGTCTTCGAAGTCATGCCGGCAATCATTCCCACGAGATACGAACCTTCATGCTCTTTGAAAACCAGCGAAGCGACGTTCGACTTCGGCGTCTTGCCGTCATCTTCGAAGATCACGCCGTCAATGATCGCAAAGTGAATGTTGGGATAGTCTTTCGCGACCGCTTGCATGATCGGGCCCTGCGCAAAGCCGACGCCGATGACGAGATCGTACCCGCGTTCAGCGAAAGCACGCATCGCCGGCTCGATCGAAACGGGATTGCCGGGCTCAACGTCGCGCACGATCACATTTAGCGGCGGCTTGCCGCAACTGGTCTTGCCATCGGGCAGCATGCCGGTCTCAGCACACTTCACACCGTTCCACGCTGCGGCGTTGAAGGAACGATCATCTTTTCCGCCAATGTCGAAAACAATGCCGACACGGATTTTGCTCGGATCGTCAGCGCTGTATGCGGCGCGGTTGCACGCTTGGCTGGCCAGCACGAGAGATGCGAGCGCGATAAGCGCAATTAAGACTTTGAACTTCATTACTCGATGACTTCCTTGATTAGCTCGAGTGCCGCCGGCCGTTCGTCGCCTATTTCATACGCTGCCTGAATCCGAACGGCGGCGTGTTGTCCGCAATCTTGATCGGCAGAATAAACCACGCCGATTGATTCACCAGCACGAACCTCGTCGCCAATCCTTAATTCAGCGATAAAAGCGACTCGCGGATCGATTTCGTCCTCGACGCGAACGCGTCCACCGCCCGCCTCGGCGATTGCGTGACCAATTTCTTGCGCGTTGACTTTGACGACGAAACCAGAGCGCGGGGATTCTACCTTAAACGACTTGTCTGTCAACGGCAGAATTCTTTCCGGCTCGTCACAAACGCGCGGGTCGCCGCACTGCGCCTCGACATTCTGGCGGAAGCATTCAAGCGCGGCCCCTGACTCATGAACCTGTTTGATGCGCGCGCGCGCCGATTCGATCGATGATTCAATCTTCGCCAGCACGAGCATCCGCGCTGCCAGTTCAATCGACAAATCCAGCACCGGCTTCGTCCCCTCGCTGACTTCGCCGCGAAGCAACTGAATGCATTCGAGAACTTCAACCGAATTTCCAACTGCCTGCCCCAGCGGCTGATTCATATCGGTGATCAGCGCTTGCGAACGGACCCCGAGTGAATTGCCCGTCTTAACCAAAGCCCGTGCTAAACGTCTCGACTGTTCGCGTTCGCGCATGAACGCTCCGGAGCCGGTCTTCACATCGATGGCCATCGCGTCGAGTCCGGCCGCGCACTTCTTTGAAATTATCGACGCGACGATCAGAGGTATCGCTTCGATCGTCGCGGTGGCGTCGCGCAGCGCGTACAGCTTTCGATCCGCCGGCGCGATCTCCGCCGTCTGTCCGTTCATCGCAAAGCCGCACTGATCGAGCACCGCGCTAAATTCGCTCAACGAAAGGTTCACGCGATAGCCGGGAATCGATTCCAGCTTGTCGAGCGTGCCCCCCGTGTGTCCTAAACCGCGACCGGAAATCATCGGTTCGCACGCTCCGGCAGCAGCGACAAACGGCGCAATCAACAGCGAAGTCTTGTCGCCGACGCCGCCGGTCGAGTGTTTATCTACCTTGGGTTTGGGAATGTCCTTGAAGTTGAGAATCTCGCCCGAGTGCAACATCGCCAGCGTCAGCGCCGACTGTTCGGCGTCGGTCATGCCGTTGAGGAAAACGGCCATGAGCCACGCAGAAATCTGATATTCGGCAACGTCGCCGCTGGTTACGCCGCTGACGAAGAATTCGATTTCCTCGCGCGAGAGTTCGCCGCCGTCGCGCTTCTTGCGAATGATGTCCTGCGGTCTCAACTTAGTTCGGTTTCGGCTCGAGCAAGACTACTGCCTGCGCGCTCACGGCTTCACCACGACCAACCGCATCCAGGCCTTCGCCCGTTTTGGCTTTCACACTGACGCAACTTGCATCAACGTTTAATGTTCGCGCCAGGTTGTCGCGCATCGCATCGATGTGTTCGCGCAACTTCGGACGCTCGAGCATGATTGTCGCGTCAACATTGACAACTTGGAAGGCGCGTTCATGCGCCAGCCACACCACGCGCGCGAGCAGTTGCAAGCTGTCCGCGTTTTTCCACTGCGAATCATTGTCAGGAAAATGTAACCCCAGATCGCCCTGGGCCATTGCGCCGAGAATCGCGTCGGCGATTGCGTGCGTGAGCGCATCGCCGTCGGAATGGCCTTCCGCGCCGCGATCGAATTCGATGCGCAAGCCGCCGAGAACCAACGGACGGCCCGCCACCAGGCGATGCGTGTCGTTACCAATGCCGATTCTGAACATAGACGTCAGTGGTCAGTGGTCAGTAGAAACAAATCAACTGATTACGGACTACTGACAACTGACTTGAGAAGGAATTCAGCCGCCAATAAATCCTCTTCCGTAGTAATCTTGATATTGCGGCCGCTGCCTTCGACGGCCATGATTTTCGCTCCAAGTCGCTCAACCAAGAAGCTATCGTCAGTAACTTCGATCCCGGCAGATTCGATCTCGGTCAGCCCTTCGTAGGCGCGCCGCAGAAGTTCAAATCGAAAGCACTGCGGCGTCAAAGCTCGCCGCAAATTCTTCCGCGGCACAGTTCCCTTTACTTGCTCCCCTTCGATTTCTTTTATCGTGTCGCCGACTGGCGCGACGAGAACGGCCGCGCCGTGTTCACAAGCCTTATGCAAGACTTGATCAATTTCTTGCGGCGTTACCAGCGGGCGCACGCCGTCATGCACTGCCACGACGTCAGCCTCATTAATCGCCATCAATCCGTTGCGCACCGATTGGGCACGGGTTTCACCGCCAGCAATCACAGGCGAAACTTTTTTCAGATCGAATTTTTCAATCAGAGACTGAAAGCCCGCCGTCTCAGCGGCGGGCAAAACCACGACTACTTTTTGAATTTCGCTGGCTCGCTCGAACTGTTTGAGCGTTTGCACGATTACGGGCGCGCCGTTCAGCTCCAGAAACTGTTTCGGCCGGTCGCCGCCAAACCGAGTGCCTCTGCCGCCGGCAACTACGATTGCGACGTTCATCCTAGCTTTCAGTGTCGTTGATTCGGGTTAAGGCGGGGGCCGTTTTCACTTCGCGCAGAGGCCGGCGCGATCGCTCACCGTTGCCGCCATTCTCAGCTTCTTCCCAGATGCGTCCAAAGATCATCTTACCGGCGGTCGTTTGCAGCACGCTGGTGACGGCGATATCGGCGTTCTTGCCAATCAAGCGGCGAGCGTTGTCCACAACTACCATTGTGCCGTCGTCGAGATACGCCACGCCCTGGTTGTACTCTTTGCCTTCTTTCAAAATGAAAACCCGCATCGCTTCGCCGGGCAGCACCACCGGCTTGAGCGCATTTGCGAGTTCATTGATGTTCAGGACGTTAACGCCGCGAAGTTGCGCCACTTTGTTGAGATTGAAATCGTTGGTGACGATCACCGCATCGATCTGCTTTCCGAGTTCGATCAGCTTTAGATCGACTTCGCGCACGGAAGGAAAATCAGTTTCCGAGATCTGAATATCGAGCGAGCTGTTATTCTGCAAACGATTCAGCATGTCGAGCCCGCGCCGGCCGCGTTGACGTTTTGAGGAATCGGGCGAATCGGCCACCTGTTGCAGTTCGCGCAGAATAAATTGCGGAATGATCAGCGTGCCTGTCAGGAATCCTGTCTCAGCAACATCAGCAATCCGCCCGTCGATGATCACCGACGTGTCGAGGATTTTCAGATCGCGACGCGAAGCCTTATCACTGAAAATTCCACCCAGCGCCGAGAGATCGAGATAGTCGCCTTTCGCGGCGCCCACCATCAATCCGACATAGGCCATGAAGAACGTCAGCGAGAGAGTCAGGAAGGTCTTGGTCGATGGCGGTACAGCGACGGCTTCCTGACTGCTAATCAACGAGCCAATCAGATATGCGCCAATGATGCCGAGAATTGATCCTACGGCAGCGCCGATCAGCGTCTTGAGCGACGATCGCCGAATGCGCATCTCGAAAAAGATGATCGCAATCGCCACCAGGCCGGCGGCGCCAGTTGAAAATGCTCGATGCCCGGGAACCGGGTGGAGCACGTAACCCGCGGCCAGCAAAATCCCTGTAAAGATAAGTCTTATAAGGACAACATCAAACCGCATAATGCGCGGCATTCTACCACGCATCACGGAAGGCGTCACCGATTTTTCGGCCGCTTAGACTTTAGTCCGAGGCCTGTTGACTTTCGATTATATGAGGCTCTTTGCCGTATACTGCGCTTGTTTAATCAAGTGAAGCCGCCAGTAGCAGACGCATCGCAGACTGAAGTCACACTACTCTGAGGATTCAATGAGCGACCGAAAATATCGTCAACGCGGGTATCAGGACTATGACCGTGAACGCGAGGAGCGTCCGAAGCCGCAATCAAACCCGCAGGCGAGACCGCAAGATCGAGAGGGTCCCCGGTCGCCTCGGATGATGGCTTTCGAGACCAAAGTTAAGTGCGCCGCGTGCGCCGCCGTCGTTCAGGCGAACGTCAATTTTGATGCGACTTGTCCTAAATGCAACGCCGACCTGCACACGTGCCGGCAGTGCGCTCACTTCGATCCCGGCTCTCGATTTGAATGCCGCAAACCAATCACCGCGCGGATCATCAACAAGGGCGGACGCAACCAGTGCGAACTATTCGCCGCGCGGACCGTCGTCGAACGCGAGACGGGATCAGGCAAGTCAACCGACGCGCGCCAGGCGTTCGCGAACTTGTTTAAGAAATAGCTCACGGACTTGACGGCTTCACCACGATCGCCGGAATGTTCTGGGCCTTCACCAACTGATTGAATGCCGGCACGTCGGTCTTCATGATCGCGGAGAGCTTTTGAAGCTGCGCGTTAATCGCTGAGTTCAGCTCTTCGTACACCGCGAACGATTGCTCGTTCGGAGGCGTTTCCGATCGCGCCACAACTCCCAGCAGCGCCGCCAACTTGTTATTCAAGCGAATCGGGAAATTCAACGGGTCCTGGCTGCTCTGGTTCTTTGTCTGATACAGCGCCTCTTCAACTTCAGTTAGCTTTTTGATTAAAGCGTTGCCACTGTCAGCGATCGGTTTTGATTGTGGACCTACGCGCTTCACGAGATCGTCCACCTGCTTCTTGACGTCGCGAATTTGAATGATCGCGTTGTGCGTTTCCGTCAGCTTGTCGCGAATCTTCAGAGACAGCTCGAGTTGCTTCGCGTAATCAGCCGCTGTCGTCGTCAAGCGTGGATCCGATTTGACCTCGAAGTTCTCCGTGAACGTCTGGCCATCGACGGTCAGCTTCACTTGATAATTCCCGGGCACAACCTTCGGACCTTGCGTCTGTCCCGCCCAGAGAATCATCCCCGGAAATCGCGTCGCGTCGGGATATCGAGTGTCCCAAACGAATCGATTCAAGCCCACGTCCGTCGTCGCCCGTGCCGGCGGCCCACCGAAGAAACCTTCTTCCCCTCCGCCCGCTTGCGGTTGCTCCGTTTGTGCTTGCGCCTGCGCGCCCGGCCGCGGAAGCCGTGTCGTGAACTTGTTAATTGATTTTCCGCTCGCATCGAGAAATTCGAGGACGAGATCTGTTGTCGGCTTCGCTTTCAACGAGTAGTAAACGACGACACCATTCGCTGGATTTTTTCCGATCGTCGCCGTCGGCGGCAGATTAAATCCGCCACCACCAGCCATGCGATAGGCATCTTTTGGCTTGAAAAGTTTCGTCTGCGAAGCCGCATTCATTCCGCCGGCGTCCATCATCTGATGCAACATCGGCAGATCGTCGAAGATCCAAAACGCTCGGCCCTGCGTCGCCGCTACTAATTCCTTTTCACGCTTGTGAATCGCCAGGTCAGTTATCGGAGTCACGGGCAGATTGAATTGCATGGACTCCCAATTCGCGCCGTCATCGAACGAAATGTAGATGCCGGTTTCGGTTCCCGCGTAGAGCAGACCTTTCTTGTTCGGATCTTCGCGAATCACGCGCGTGAACGCGCCATCGGGAATGCCGTTCGTTATCTTCTTCCAGGACTTACCGTAGTCCGTCGTCTTGTACAGGTAAGGTTTGAAGTCGTCGTACTTGTACATCGTCGCGGCGACATAAGCCGTGCCCGCATCGAAGGGCGACGCGTCCAGCGAGTTGATCTGGATCCATTCGGGCATCATGTCTTTCGGCGGAGTCACATTCGCCCAGTTCTTGCCGCCGTCGCGCGTCAACTGCACCAGGCCATCATCGGTGCCGACCCAAATCGTTCCCGCCGCGACGGGGGATTCCATCACCGTGAAAATCGTGTCGTAGTACTCGATGCTCGTGTTGTCTTTGGTGAGTGGACCACCGGATGGACCTTGTTTTGATTTGTCGTTGCGCGTGAGATCGGGGCTGATGATCTCCCAGCTCTGACCTTCGTTCGTCGATTTGAAAAGAACCTGCGCGGCTGAATAGAGCGTGTTCGGATCATTCGGCGAGAAGACCAGCGGGAAGTTCCATTGAAATCGGTACTTGATATCGCCGGCGCCCCAACCCATCGGATTGTTTGGGTAAGGATTGATGTCGCGCAACTGTCCGGTGTGATGATCGTAGCGCGTGATCAATCCGTCGTATGAACCCGCGAAGACAATCTCCGAGTCCTTCGGCGAAGGCGCAATCCAGCCGGACTCGCCGCCGCCTACGTCAAACCAATCGCTGAATCCGATTCCACCCTCCACGGTACGGCTCGCGATGCGCACCGTCGAGTTGTCCTGCTGCGCGCCGTAAACGTGATACGGAAAATCGTTGTCGAGCGCGACGCGATAGAACTGCGCCGTCGGCTGATCCTGTTCGCTCCAACTCTTGCCCCCATTGAACGAGACGTTCGCGCCACCGTCGTTGCTTTCGATCATTCGTTGAGGATCGTCAGGAGCAATCCACAGATCGTGATTGTCGCCATGTGGAACTCCAATTCCCGTGAACGTTCGACCGCCATCGTTCGATCGATAGAAGCCGGTGTTCAGAACATAAACCGTATCGGCGCTTTTCGGATCAGCATAGATGCGCGAGTAGTACCACGCGCGTTGTCGGAGATTCCGCTGTTCGTTAGTCTTCGTCCACGTCTTCCCACCATTATCGGATCGAAACACGCCGCCGTCTTCGGCTTCGACAATCGCCCACAGCCGATCGGGATTCGCCGGTGAGACTGTGATGCCGACAATTCCAATCGTGCCGCGCGGCAAACCGGGGTTGCGCGTGATTTCAGTCCAGGTGTCGCCGCCGTCAGTCGATTTGAAGATGCCGCTGCCCGGACCGCCGCTCTCCAGGTCCCACGGTTTCCGATAGACCTCCCACAAACCCGCATACAAAACATTCGGGTTGGTTGAATCAATGATCAGATCGCACGCGCCGGCTTTATCGCTGCGAAACAAAACCTTCTTCCAGGTCTTGCCACCATCCGTAGATTTGAAGACGCCACGATCAGCGTTCGACGACCAAACGTGTCCTTGCGCTGCGACATAAACGATGTCGGGATTCTTTGGATGAACGCGAATACGCGAAATCTGGCGCGTGTCTTCGAGCCCGATGTGCTTCCATGTCTTGCCGCCGTCAGTCGATTTGTAAACGCCGTCACCGTGCGAGACGTTGCCGCGAATCGGTGATTCACCCATGCCGACATAGATCGTGTTCGGATCGGAATCGGACAAACCGATCGCGCCGACTGAGCCCGTACCAAAGACTGAGCCGTCGGTAATCGGTTCCCAATTGATGCCGCCGTCAGTCGTCTTCCAGACTCCGCCACCCGTGCCGCCGAAATAAAAAACCAGCGGCTGCGAAGCGACGCCGGCGACGGCAGTCGATCGTCCCCCGCGAAACGGCCCAATCTGACGCCATTGCAAAACCTTCAAGGCGTCGTTGGCATTCGAGGTGGTTGTCGCTCCGGTTTGCTGTCGTCGCTGGCCGATCGCGATCAGCGCAAGCGCGGCGATGATGAAACTTGAGACAATTAAACGGACGGGCGCACGAAGACTGGTAAACATCTGGTGGACTCCTTCAATTCTAGTGTTGGCGACGGCGATGATTTCGGCCGTCCTAACTTGTGAGCGGCGCAATCCTATCACCATCGATCGAAAAAAAGGAAAGCTAATGCGAGAGTTGCTGGTAGGCGGCGGCGTCGGTCGCGACCAGCTTGTCTGAAACCCTCCCCGGGACAAATTGAGTAAGGTTCGGAGTACTCGTAAAGACGCCGAACATGGGCGCCGCCATCCGATCGCCAAGGTTCAACGGCTCGAGTCCGAACAGCAACTCAATCGTGCGAATCATGCTCAACTGATCATAGCGATCGCTGACCACAGCGCCGCGCTTCACGTACGGCCCGGCCGCGAAAGCAATCGTGCGCGTGGCATCGACATGATCCGGTCCGTTTTGCGCGTCATCTTCGACGACCAGAATCAAGCTGTCTTTCCACACGGGGCTGCGCGCAATCGTACTGATAACTACACCGAGCGCGGCGTCATTCTGCGCCACGAATTGAAACGGGTCGAGCAAGCGCTTGCTCGTGCCGTTGGTGTGATCGTTCGGCAGCCAGATGTATTCAAATTGCGGCACATTTCCATCGGCATTCTGTTTCTCGAAATCGATCTTCCACGCTCGAGCCCGTTCCAGATCCGATGTCGCCATGTCCCACGTTGGAAAGTTGAACGGATAGTGAGAGAGGCAATCGGCGATCTTGCGACGAAACGCAGGGTTGTCTTTCAATGCCCGCCCCAGCGAGTCATCGCCGGCGGCGATGGCGGATAGCGGCTCGACGAATTTCGGGTCGGCTAACAGATCAAGAACATCTTTTGGTGTGCCGCCGCGCCCGTAAAAATCTCGCGCGAGCCTGTAAAAATCCTGCGCCCGATCGGCGTAGCGACTGCGCACGTCAAGCGATCGCGCGTAACACTTCTTCGCCAGCTCACTGTTTTCGCCAAACGCGTCAACCACAATTTGGTAAATGCGATTCCAGAGAAAGTGATCCTCGCCATAGAAGCGATAGTCAATCTTCTTTTCTTCCAGCCGATTCCAAAGATAGATGGGCGCCATGACCGCCGGCGACGTGGCGTAGCCATAGCCATTCCAGCGCGACGAATACTGCATATTCGCGAGCCACTGAAAGAACGGGCTGGTGTACGCGGCCGTCGTGTAGGCATGGCCCAGCAAGCTGACTTCGCCGTTCACAAAAAAATTGTCGAGCGTTACGAACTCGCGCGCGAGTTGATGCTGAATCGGCGAGATCTCATCACCGAACAAAGTCAGATTCGGATCGCCATTGCCGCGTCCCAAATCGCCAAGCACCTGGTCGTAGGTGCGATTCTCCTTGATGATTAAAAAGACATGCTTGATGGGAGGCTGTGACGTCATCGAAGAAGTGAAGATGGGCCGACTTGACTCAACCTGACGCGTCCAATTCGAACGTTGCTGCGCCAGGTCCGGCTTGTTGACGATCGATAGAGAGCCTTTGAGCAAGGTTAGGACAAAGCCTTCTCGATCACTTGAAGAAACGTTCGGCTGGGGTTTTGTCGGATTCGGTCGCCGGCCACGAATTCCCTTCGCGCTCAAAATGAAAAGCTGTCGATCGCTCGCCAGAACTTTTGTCGGAAACCAACCGGCGGGAACAAATCCAATCGTTCGATAGTTTTTCCTGTTCAGAACTGCAACCGCATTAGCTCCCGCCAGCGTCACGTAAAGCCGATCGCGCTCGGCAAAGCACGAAGTCGGCGCGGCGCCGAAACGAGCGGTTGGCTTGGCCACACTGACGGTGCGAGTAACGCGGTTGCGCCGCACATCAACCATCGAAAGCGAATCCGAGTTGCTGTTGACGACGTAAACATTCGCGCCGTCACCGCAAAGTTGAATCGGACTCCGGCCGACGTCAATCGTCTTTACCAGGTCAAGCCGCGGTGTAAGAACCAGGAGCCGGTTTTCGCCGATGAGCGTCACGAAGAGCTTCCCGCTCTGGAAACGCAGCGCAAACGGAAAATAGCCAAGACCAATTTCCCGTTCAATCGCACCAGTCGCGGTATTGAGCAGGGCGAGTTTCCCGGTCATGTAATTTCCGCGCGCGTTCTTGCTCGCCATGTACGCAATCGCGAGGCGGTTGTCGCCGACAAAGGCAAGGCCGCCCGCGAAACCATTGACGGCGAACTCGCGATCGATTTCGAAATTCTGATTGAGGCGATAGACCTTCTGATCAAATCCGCCGCTTACGTAGAGATTGCCGTCGTTACTCACGACCGCGCTGGGAAATAGCGAAGGCACTTTCACAGTCTTTACGACTTGCGAGGATGGAATATCGACTATGGAAATTTCCTGCGGGTCTTTCTCTTTCAGGTAATAACCCGTGTTGAGGACCACGAGTTTGCCGGAGAAACTGACAACTTCGAAAGGCAAATGGCCGACTTCGACTTGCTTTCCGGCGGGCGCGATGCGCCAACCCGTCGGTAACTCAATTTCGCTGGTGATGCTGGCGCGCGATTGCGCCTGTGCTTCGCGGACGTACTTCAGAATTTCGTCGTACGGCGTGTGGCGTGCAAACTCCCAGAGTTCGCGATTTAGATCGTCTTCATCTTCAGGAGCGTCGAGAGCGCGGATGCCTTGCTGCGCGAAGAGTGCGCAAGGTATCAACGCGCAGAGCACCGCAGCCTTTAGAACATCCCTCAATGTTCTTGCTGTTCGATGCTTGTTCAATTTTGTTCTCAGAAGAGTTCGGACAGAGCTTCATCAACCGATCGCACGCCCAACACGCGCAGGCCCAAAAGCTTTTCCAACCCTGAAGTGTTTGACGCTGGCATGACGATCTTTTTGAAGCCGAGCGCCTGGGCTTCACGCGCGCGCACTGGTGCCTGAGTCGCGCCGCGAACTTCGCCGGTCAAACCAACTTCGCCGAAGACAGCGGTGTGAGCATCGATCGGCTGATTGCGAAAACTTGAAGCGATCGCCGTGACCAGACCGAGATCGACTGCCGGCTCATCGACGTCCAATCCGCCGGCGATGTTCACGAATACGTCGTCGCCGAGCAGTTGCATGCCGGCGCGCTTCTCGAGCATCGCAATCATCAAAGCGACGCGATTCTGATCAACGCCCTGCGTCATGCGACGGCCGGTCCCATATTTCGAACTTGAGACCAACGCCTGGATTTCGACCAGCATGGGACGCGTGCCTTCCATGCAAGCCGTCACGACTGAACCGGCAGCATCGGCCGGACGTTCGGCCAGAAACATCTGCGAAGGATTCGCGACGGGCATCAGCCCGGCATTAGTCATTTCAAAAACACCAACCTCATTCGCCGCGCCGAAACGATTCTTGGTGGCGCGCACGATGCGATGATTGTGATGCCGCTCGCCTTCGAAGTAGAGCACTGTGTCAACTATGTGCTCCAGCGCGCGCGGCCCGGCAATCGATCCTTCCTTCGTGACATGGCCAATGAGAAAGATCGGAACGCCGCGATTCTTGGCGAGCAACAAAAACTGCGCGGCGACTTCGCGAATTTGTGAAACTGACCCAGGCGCTGATTCGATCTCTGTCGAAAATGTCGTCTGAATCGAATCGACGATGATTGCAGCAGGAGTCGTGCGCTCGACTTCGCGCAGAATGTTTTCGAGATTCGTTTCCGGTAGCAGCAGCAGGTTCGGCGCCGCAATCCGCAGACGCTCACCACGCAACTTTATCTGCCGCTCAGATTCTTCACCGCTTATATAAAGGACAGTCGCGCCGCTCGCGCTCAGCTTGTCGGCGACTTGCAGCAGCAAAGTGCTCTTCCCGATTCCCGGATCGCCGCCCAACAAAACCAACGTTCCCGGCACAATCCCGCCGCCGAGCACGCGATCGAACTCAGTTACGCCGGACGCAATCCGCGTATCGTCCTGTGATTCGATCTCGACATAGGCCACGGCCTTGGCTTCGCGCAGACGAAAGCCGTTGCCGCTGCGACCTTTCTTGGTCGTGACAACGCGCTCTTCAACGAGCGAATTCCACTCGCCGCATTCGGGACACTTGCCCAGCCACTTGCGCGACTCATAGGCGCACGATTGGCAGATGAAGATTGTGTTGGATTGTTTCGGCATTTGGTCAGTGTCGGTACCGCGAGCGATCGCGAGCGGATCAACTGGCGAAGTTCATTGAAACAACTCGTGTTATCCGTAAGAAGGGCTTACTTGATCCGCTCGCTATCGCTCGCGGTACGGACACGCAAAAAGCGGTGTCGCCGCTTCGCTCTTACCACGGCACCCCAAATCAAAGCAGCGCTTTCACATTCTCAGTCGGTCTTCCGAGCACCGCGCGATCGCCGCGCTCGACGATCGGTCGCTGCATCAGATCAGGATGCTTCGCCATCAGCGCGATGATCTCGTCATCGCTCAACTCTTTCTTCCCAAATTCGAGTTCTCGATAGACTGATTCGCTGGTGCGCAGCAGCTCACGCGGCTTAATACCCATTTTCCTGATCAACTCGCGCAGTTTCTTTTCGCTGAGCGGCTCGATGTAATAGTTCACCTTGTCGTAGTCAACGCCACTCGCCCGGAGCAGCTTGTCCAACTCGCGACACTTGGTTCAAGTTGGTTTTTCGTAAACAGTGATTTTGGCAGACATTTAGATCCATTCAGCGCCGCAGGCGCGCCATATTTATAGACGACCAAGTCGCTAAACAACAAACTCCGATTTGAGCGAGATGAATCTCGCTCAAATCGGAGAAATAATCAAAACAGACCCGGACCTATAAATCTGCCGCCGCTACGCGGTTGTCTCACGTCTGTGCAATTTCAAGTCGGCGCGCAGTTTTACGGGAAAATCCCGCGCACCCGCGTCGCCTCGGCCACGCGATCGATCGCCAGAATGTAAGCGCCGGTCCGCATGTCGGTTCCGTACTTCTTCATCTTCTCGAAGACATTGTGGAACGCTTTGCCGATCGTTTCTTCCAGCGTGTGATTGATTCTGTCCTCGCTCCAGAAGAATGAGTACATGTCCTGCACCCATTCGTAGTAGCTGACAGTAACGCCACCGGCGTTCGCCAGGATGTCAGGAATCAACATGATCTTCTCGTCTTCGAGCACGCGATCCGCGCCCGGAGTCGTGGGACCGTTTGCCAGCTCAGCGATGATCTTCGTCTTCACTTTGCCGACGTTCGCCATGGTGATGCTGTTCTCCAACGCCGACGGACAAAGAATGTCGCACTCAACTTCCAGCACCTCGTTCGGCGCAATTTCCTTCACGCCTTTCAACCCAACCAGTGAGCCGGTTTCCTCTTTGTGCTTCAGCATCGCCGGCACGTCGAGACCATCCGCCTTAAAGACGCCCGTCTTCGAATCGCACGCCGCGATCACTTTCGCGCCATCTTCATGCACTAGCCGAGCGATGATCGATCCGGCATTGCCGAATCCCTGCACTGCGACCGTTGCGCCTTTTAGATCGAAGCCCTTCACTTTGCATGCTTCACGCAGCGCATACAACGCCCCGCGCGCCGTGGCTTCGTGACGTCCCAGCGATCCGCCGAGCGACAGCGGCTTACCGGTCACGACGCCGAGTTCGGTGTGCCCGCGCACCATCGAGATTGTGTCCATGATCCAGGCCATCGTCTGTGAGTCGGTGTACACATCAGGCGCGGGAATGTCTCTGTCCGGTCCAATGATCGGAGCAATCTCAAACGCATAACGACGCGTCAGACGCTCCAGCTCGTTCTTGGACATGCTCTTTGGATCGCAAATGATACCGCCTTTGCCGCCGCCATACGGAATGCCGACAGTCGCGCACTTCCAGGTCATCCACGACGCGAGCGCCTTCACTTCATCCAACGAAACATTCGGGTGATAACGAATGCCACCCTTCGCCGGCCCGCGCGCGATGTTGTGTTGCACGCGGTAGCCTTCGAAAACTTTCGTCTCGCCACCATCCATCTTCACCGGGATGGAGACGATCAATTGTCTCTTAGCATTGCGCAAAACGCTGCGCATTGAATCTTCCAGTTCGAGATAATCCGCGGCGCGATTGAATTGCTGCTTGGCTATCTCAAATGGATTTAGTTCTTCCTTGGGGGCTATTGCCGCCATTGCTGTTGCCATGATTACCTTCTCCTTTTGTCGAGAACCGTTCCCCCTTGATGGCGCTGATCGTACAGCGATTTCGCGCGATGTCCAAGAACTTTTCCGGTCTGCCGTGATCTGAGTCACACGCGTGAAAAGATAGTTCTAAGTCCCGTTTTTGCTGCATTCCCGCAAAATATCGCGTTCGATTAAGTCACGCGGGAACTCGTGTGCGATTTCGTTGTCTAACCTTGCAGCTTCTCGACCCGAACGGCACCGGCAACAGAGAGGAGCTAAGATGTTTACCAACCTAATCGAATCCGCGTCGCACGTTCGTGAGTACAAGCGTCGCAGTTCTTTCTTTCTCATCACCGTCGCTGCGTATGTGGTGATTCTGTTCGCGGCCGGCATCGTCAGCGTCTATGCTTACGATGCGCAGTTGGAAATGCAGTCGAATGACCTGGAACTCATGAACTGGGTTCCCGCCGTCGCCCGTGAAACGCCGAAGCCAGTGCGCGAGATTCGCGCGCCAACGATTCGACGAACACCGTCAAATGCGCCCGTTGATCCAAACATAACTCGATCTGAGCGAACGCAATTCGTTTCGACCACCAATGACCCTCTGAAAGTTCCGGAAGGAATTGCCATTAAAGGATCAGAGATTCCGCCGTACCGGCCGGGCGCAGTTTTGAGCACGCGCAACGCCGATCCGCCTGCGCTGCCAAACACTTCCAATGTTTGCGTTACTTGCAACACGGAACCGCCACGCGTGAACGTTGATGAAAAGCCACCCGAACCTGTTCCACCAAAGCCCAAGACCGAACGCGTGCCGTCGAGCGTGCTGACTTCTAAAGCTATCAGCTTGCCGCAACCAATCTATCCGGCCATGGCGAAGCAGATTCATCTGGGAGGCGCGGTCAGCGTCCAGATTCTGGTCGATGAACAGGGGAAGGTAATCTCAGCGCAGGTGGTCTCGGGACATCCGATGCTTTCACTGCCGGCCAAAGACGCGGCGATGCGCGCGCGCTTCACGCCGACGATTCTTAACGGAGCGCCGGTGAAAATTCAGGGCGTGATTACGTACAACTTCGTGATGCAGTAGTTCTTGGAGTGCGCCGGCTTGACGGCGCTGCGCTCTGCCGTCGCACTCCAAATTAGCGCGTCACTTGATCGAATTTGCACTGCGCTGGTTTCTTGTCAGGACGCCAGCGCAGAAATTTTGTCCCATGACGAAAGCGCCCGCCGGTGAAGTGATCGTATTGAACTTCGATGACCAGCTTCGGAGCGAGCGGCTGCCATTCCGCTGATCGTTCGGTGGCCCAGCGGCTCGGTCCGCCCGGCGCGTTGCCCGTGAAGCCGGGTGGCTTGATGAATTTCTCGAGTTTCTTCGTGAGCGCCGGCTTCTCGTCTGATTTGAAACTCGACGTAAACCCGACGTGATGCAGTAGGCCTTTGTCGTCGTACAGCCCGAGCAACATCGAACCGATAACTTTACCCTCGCTCGCGTAACGAAATCCTCCGACGACGCAGTCTGCCGTGCGCAGGCGCTTGACCTTCACCATGCCGTGGCGATTGCCGCTCTGATAAGGCATGTCGATCCGCTTGGCGATGACTCCATCGAGATCGACGCCGGCGCCCGCCAACCAATGCTTTGCGATTTTTAGATCATCAGTGCAAGGCGATAGTTCGATCGATTTATTCTTCGCAAAGTATTTCTTTGCGAACGCGTCGAGCTTCTTTCTTCGGCCTTTCAGCGCAAGATCAACCAGAGACTTACCGCGATCATCAACCAGGAGATCGAAAACAATCATCTTCGCGGGCGTCTCTTGCGAAAGCTTCTCGATGCGACTCGCCGCCGGATGAATCCGCATCAGCAAATCGTCGAACGAAAACTTTCCCTTGATCGGCACGACGATTTCGCCGTCGATCACGAACTGTTTCAGTTTGAGTTTCAGCAAAGCTTCGACGATTTCGGGAAAGTAACGGCCCAGCGGCTGACCGCTCTTCGATTGCAGATCGACCTTGTCTCCATCACGAAACGCGAGACAGCGAAAGCCGTCCCACTTCGGCTCGTACTGCCATTGATCGCCGGAAGGAAGCTTCTCGACAGACTTCGCCTCCATCGGTTCGTAGGGTTGTTTGAGTGGTAGCGTCATAACTTAAAGTCAGTACCACCTGCGGTAGCGGGTGGGTCAAGCGCCCCTATCGAACCCACCCGCTACCGCGGGTGGTACTGGCCTCATCGATCACTTCAAATACGGCTTCAAATCAAATCGCTTCTTTTTATCAACAAGGGTCTTCCAAAGATCGCCAACCTTCGCGATCCTCTTGCGGACGTTGTCGAGGCGAAAGTCTTCGATGCGAATTCCCTTCTCGATCTCTTTCCACGTGACCGGCGTTGACACGCACGCGCGCGGCGTCGGCCTGACCGAATAGATCGACGCCAGCGTTCGCCCCCAGGCGTTCTGATTGTAATCGACCAGCACGCGTCCTTTCGGCCGCTTGGCAACTTTGTAAATCGCGGTGATCAATTCCGGATGGGCCGACGCAAGCACGTGCGCGATCTCTTTGGCGATGGTCCAAACCTGTTTCTGCGTCGGGCCGCGCACGATCGGCACATAGATGTGAATTCCTTTCGAACCGGTAGTCTTTGGATACGAGGGCATACCGAGCGAATCCAGAGCTTCGCGCACGACCAAAGCGGTTTCCAAAACTTGTTCGAACTTCGCGCCCGGCACCGGATCGAGATCGAAATGCAGATAGTCCGGTCGATCGACGTCGTCACAGCGCGCGTACCACTGGTTAAGATCGATGCAACCTAAGTTAATTACCCACAGCAGCGCCGGGACATCCTGAATGATCGGAAAGTCGATCACATTGCCCGAGCCATGATGAATCGAACACAGCTCGATCCATGGCGGCCGGGGCGACGGCGCGCGTTTCATGAAAAAGAAATCGCCAGCGGCGCCATTCGGATAACGCTTCATCACCATCGCTCGATCCTGTAGATGCGGCAACAGCACGTTCGCCACATCAGCGTAGTACTGAATGAGATCGCGCTTCGTGATCTTCAGTTCAGGCCAAAACAGCTTGTTGAGATTCGTAAGCTTGACGGTGCGGCCACCGAGTTTGATTTCGCATTGCTCGACCTTCTTCGGAATATCTACATGCCGCCGCACGCCTTTCCTCCCTGGTGCGGCAGTGTGTTTGGCCGGATGATAATCCCGAGTAGCTCTAGTCGGCGCCATTCGAGCCACAGATTTACACAGATTGGCACAGATAAAAAGTAGCGTAAGCTGCGCTTTTCCATTCTGCGTTAATCTGTGTAATCTGTGGTTGATTTCCCCTGTATTTCCGGCTTAACACGCTGTTTCATCCGTGGTACACTGACCGCCTCGTTACATAGACTTCAGTCTGTGATTGAATTCAAACCTTCAAGAACGCAGACTAAAGTCTACGCTACTAATAATGCTCGATAAGTTTCATCCAGCCGTTCGCGATTGGTTCATGAAGCAGTTCCCTGCTCCAACGGAACCACAAGCGGAAGCCTGGCCCGCAATAAAGGCCGGCCAGCACGTCCTGATCGCGGCGCCGACTGGATCGGGCAAGACGCTCGCGGCCTTTCTTTCGGCAGTCGATGATTTGGTTTGGAAGGCTGTCGCCGGAACCCTCACGGATGAAACTCAGGTCGTTTACGTCTCGCCGCTCAAAGCGCTCAGCAACGACATCAAGATTAATTTAGAAGCACCGCTCAAAGGTATTCAGGAAAATCTCGAGGCCGCCGGAATCAAGGACGTCGAAATTCGGACCCTGGTGCGCACGGGCGACACGCCGGCGAAGGACCGCGCGGCGATGACCAAGAAGCCGCCGCACATCATCGTGACGACGCCCGAGTCGCTCTACATCCTGCTGACCAGTGACGGCGGCCGCAAAATGCTAAGCACCGTCCGCACGCTGATCGTCGATGAGATTCACGCGATGGTTGACGATAAGCGCGGCTCGCATCTGTCGCTGTCGGTTGAGAGATTGGAGGCGCTGGTCGCATCACACGCGACCGAGCACGAATTAGATTCAAGATTCGAGATTCAAGATTCAAGAGTAACTTCAAAACTGGTTCGCATTGGCCTCTCTGCCACCCAAAAACCAATTGAAGAAGTCGCTCGCTTCCTGGTGGGCACTGCGAACGTCGATGCTGACGGCGCACCGCGCTGCACCATCATCGACAGTGGACACGCACGCAAACTCGACCTCGCGCTCGAAGTTCCCAGCTCACCGCTTGAGTCTCTGATGTCGAACGAAGTTTGGGAAGAGATTTACGATCGCATCGCGAATTTGATTCGCGAACACAAGACGACTCTGGTCTTTGTGAACACGCGCCGCATGGCTGAACGCGTAGCGCGGCATTTGGGCGAACGGCTCGGCGACGAGAACGTGACGGCGCATCACGGGAGTCTCGCCCGAGAGATAAGACTATCGGCTGAACAGCGACTGAAATCCGGTGAGCTGCGCGCGCTGGTCGCCACCGCGTCGCTCGAATTAGGAATCGATATCGGCGCAGTCGATCTGGTCGTGCAAATCGGATCGACACGCGCGATCTCGACTCTGCTGCAGCGCATTGGCCGTTCGAATCACACCGTGAGCGGCTTTCCCAAAGGCCGCATCTTCCCGCTTTCGCGCGATGAACTGGTTGAATGTGCTGCCTTGATCGATGCCGTGCGACGCGGCGAACTCGATCATCTCGAAATCCCCGAACAGCCGCTCGACATTCTGGCGCAGCAAATTGTGGCTGCGGTCGCGCCGGAAGAATGGACTGAAGACGGGCTGTTCGAAATGGTCCGCCGCGCTTATCCGTTTCGAAATCTGAAGCGGGAAAAATTCGACGAAGTCATTCGCATGCTGTCCGAAGGCTTCACGACTCGGCGCGGGCGACGCGCGACGTATCTGCATCACGATGCGGTGAACCATCGATTGCGCGGCCGCAAGGGCGCGCGGCTTTCGGCCATCACCAACGGCGGCGCGATCCCCGACACGTCGGATTATCGAGTCATCCTGGAGCCTTCGGAAACTTTCGTCGGCACTCTGAATGAAGATTTCGCGATCGAAAGTCTGGCCGGCGACATCTTTCAGCTTGGCAACAGCTCGTACGAAATCAAACGTGTGGGAACGGGCGAAGTCCGCGTGCTCGATGCGCATGGCCAGCCGCCTTCAATTCCGTTTTGGCTTGGCGAAGCGCCGGGACGCACGCCCGAGTTGTCGGAAGCGGTGTCGCGTTTGCGCAGCGAGATCGCCAAGCGATTGGATGAAGAGACTGAGGTGTCAGTACCGCGCGCGATAGCGAGCGGATCAATTGATCCCGTCGCTACCGCTCCGGGTTCTGATACTCCACGCGTTGCTGACGAGGGCGCCTCCGGTCCGAGCATGAAATTTCTCACTGATGAAGTTGGGCTGACGCACGCTGCCGCGTCACAGATCGTCGAGTATCTCGCGCTGACGAAGCTCGCTCTCGGCGTGATGCCGACGCAGGAGGACATAGTCGTCGAGCGTTTCTTTGACGAGAATGGCAGCACGCATGTCGTCATTCATGCGCCGTTCGGCAGCCGTCTGAATCGCGCCTGGGGTTTGGCCTTGCGCAAGCGTTTCTGTCGCAGTTTCAATTTTGAATTGCAGGCAGCGGCCACCGAAGACTCTATTGTGCTCTCGCTTGGGCCAACGCACAGTTTTCCACTCGACACGATCTTCAGTTACCTGAACTCGAAATCGGTTTGCGACGTTCTGGTCCAGGCATTACTTAACGCGCCGATGTTCAATATTCGCTGGCGCTGGAACGCAACACGCGCGCTGGCGATTCCGCGTTGGCGCAGCGGCAGTAAGGTTGCGCCGCAACTGCAGCGCATGGCGGCGGAAGATTTGCTCGCGCTGGTGTTCCCTGATCAACTTGCGTGCGCGGAAAATCTCACGGGCCCAATCGAAGTCCCGGCGCATCCACTGGTCGCACAGACAGTGCGCGATTGCTTGGAAGAGGCGATGGACATCCACGGTCTGGAAGACTTGCTGCGTTCTATCGAACGGGGCGAGCGCCGACTGATCGCCCGCGAGATGACTGAGCCGTCGCCGCTCGCGCAGGAAATTCTCACCGCGAAGCCCTATGCATTTCTTGACGATGCGCCAGCCGAAGAACGGCGCACACTCGCCGTGATGAATCGACGGTTTCTCGATGCTGAAACCGCGGCCGATCTGGGCAAGCTCGATCAGGCCGCGATCGATCGCGTACGCGAGGAGGCTTGGCCGTCGGCGGAAAATGCCGACGAATTGCATGATGCGTTGATGCAGCTGGGATTCATCACGAGTGAAGAAGGTCACAAGAATGATTGGCTCGTACTGTTTGATGAGTTAGTGCGCGATCGGCGCGCGACAGTGCTCGAGGCAGAGCAAATTAGCAATGTGCGCCAGAGCACGAAGTGGGTTGCCGCCGAGCGGCTAAATCAACTTCGGGCGATCTATGCTGATGCGAAACTCGATCCGGCAATCGAACCACCGGCAGCCTATGCCAACGAAAGCTGGACTGGTGATGATGCGCTCGTTGAAGTCTTGCGCGGACGACTTGATGCGGTCGGGCCGGTAACCGTAGTGCAACTGGCTGAGTCGTTTTCGCTGCCGGGTAATCGACTTGAGATTGGGTTAGCGAAGCTCGAAGGCGAAGGCTTCGCGATGCAAGGGCAGTTCACGCCGGTGGGTGCGCAGCCGTCCTCGGCTGCTTCCATCGCCAACGAAGCGCGCGAGGACGCGCGCGTATCCGTCGAGTGGTGTTCGCGCCGGCTGCTCGCGCGTATTCACAGCTACACGCTGAATCGTTTGCGCAAAGAGATCGAGCCAGTCTCCGCGGCCGATTTCATGCGCTTTCTATTCGTTTGGCAGAACGTCGCGCCCGATCACAAAGTTGAAGGCCCGCAGAGCGTCGCGAACGTGCTCGATCAACTCGAAGGCTTCGAAGCGCCCGCGGGCTCGTGGGAATCCGAAATTCTTCCGGCCCGCGTTACGGATTACGATCCGGCGTGGTTGGATGCGCTGTGCGTTTCGGGAAAGTTAAGCTGGCTGCGCCTTTCGCCTCCGAAACTCTCGACCGATAAATCGAGCAGCTCATCGCCGGTACGCAGCACACCAATCGTCCTTTTGAATAGGAAGAACGCTCCCACTTGGAAGCGAGTCTTTCCCGCACCAAGCGATGCGAATGGTTCGCTCTCGACAAACACGCAGACGGTTTATGAATTTCTCAAAGAACATGGCGCATCGTTTTTTGCGGACATCGTTTCCGGGACTAACTTACTGCCGAGCATGGTCGAAGAGGCGCTCGGCGAATTAGTCTTTCGCGGATTGATTACCGCGGACAGCTTCACGGGTTTGCGCGCGCTGCTGACGCCATTGAGCAAATCGACTAACCGACAAGTGGAACAACGACGACGGCGGCGGAAACCGGTGTACAGCATGGACGACGCGGGACGTTGGGTGCGCTTAAGTACGCAGGCCTCTGGGCTGCAAGAGCGCGAGCCGCAAAACCAGCACGCCGGAGGCGTGCGTACCGATGTCGATCGCGAAACGATCGAAGCCGTCGCGCAGAAACTTCTGCAACGTTATGGCGTCGTGTTTCGCAAGCTGCTGGATCGCGAGTCGATCGTCGTTCCCTGGCGCGACTTGCTGCGTACGCTGCGGCGAATGGAAGCGCGCGGCGAGATTCGTGGCGGGCGTTTCGTGGGCGGATTTTCAGGAGAGCAATTCGCGACCGCGGAAGCTGTGCAACTTCTGCGATCGATTCGCCGGACGCAACCGGAAGGTCAGATGATTTCGGTCAGCGCGGCTGATCCTCTGAATCTGCTTGGCATAATCACGCCGGGTGGCCGGCTGTCACCGGCAGCTTCGAACCGAGTTCTCTATCGCGATGGAGTGCCAATTGCCATCCTCGAAGCGAAAGAACTGCGTTTCCTGATCGAAATGAGCGCTGCCGATCAATGGCAGGCGCGCCATGCCTTGCTTCGCCGCTACATACCACCCAAGGTCCGCGCATACTTAAGCCAAAATCGCCTGACTGTTTCGCCGGCTCAGACTGGCGGAAATCTGGTTCACTAATCCTCATCGCGCGCTCATTCGCGTACTAAATTCATCCGCGCTATCAACATCTCGTACGCCCCCATTCGCGTTCCCAGCCAAAGCGCCGCGTTTTTGTTGATGCCTTGTTAGACTTTCAGCGCTCTAAAATTGGCATGGAACTCGCCAAATGAATTGTCAGGAATGACGGCGCTTGGTGAAAAAATCAAGACAGCGCTTGACGAGAGTCGAATGCTGATTCTGGGCGCGCAGATCTTCGTCGGGTTCCATTTTCGCGCGGCGTTTGAACCAGCGTTCGAGGGAGTTTCAAAATCGGCTCAGTATCTGAAGGCGGCGGCGCTCATGTCGCTGCTGATCGCCGTGGCGCTGATCATGGCTCCCGGGTCCTATCACCGAATCGTCAGAGCGGGCAGCGATGCCGAAGATGTACATGCTTTTGCTACGACCGTGATGGATTTCGCGCTGATTCCCTTTCTGCTCGCTTTTGCTTTCGACCTTTATCTTTCGACGGCGAGAGTTCTTAACACGGTTCCGGCAATTCTGATCGGATTGCTCACCGGCGCGGTGGCGGCCTTCGCTTGGTATGCACTGGGATTCTTTTCGAGATCGCGAGGCAAGGGACGAAAGACCCCGAAAGAAAAACCGAAAGCCCATCCCACCAAACTCAAGGACAAGATCGATCAGGCGTTGACTGAAGCGCGCGTGGTCTTACCCGGCGCTCAAGCTCTGCTCGGATTTCAGCTCGTTACGATGTTCACAGATGGATACGACAAACTGCCCGCGTCATCGAAGTACGTGCACCTCGTCAGTTTGTGCCTGATTTCGTTGACGATGATTCTGCTGATGACGCCGGCCGCCTATCACCGCATCGCATTCGAGGGCGAAGACACACCAGAGTTTCACCGGGCAGCCAGCGCGTTGCTGCTGGCGGCAATGGTTCCTCTGCCATTGGGAATCTGTGGCGACGTTTACATCGTCCTGCGCAAGGTGACCGAATCAGTGCCGGCTTCGCTCGGGATGGCCGGCGCGATACTAATTTTCTTTTACGGACTCTGGTTTGGATTCACGTCGTACCGGCGCGCCAAACTTGCAGAGAGTCGATGATTCCCGACGCATGGATAATTCCCGGCGCATTAATAAAGGAGGAAAAGAAAATGCCAAGAGGCGACAAAGACAAATACACAGACAAAGAGAAGCGTCAGGCCCAACACATCGAGGAAGGCTACGAGAAGCGTGGCGTCTCTGAGGAAGAAGCCGAGCGCCGCGCCTGGGCCACCGTCAATGCGGTGCATCACGGTGGCGAGAAACCGGGCGGCGGAGGTTATGGCAAACCCGAAAATCACGAGCCTATGAGGAAAGGTGGCCGAAAGGGTGGCCATCATTAGTCTTTGGCCGAAGATGTGCGGCGTTTGGTCGCGTGCGTGGCACGACGCGGCCACCGCCGCCAGCGGTTTTGCTTTGGCGACTATCAAGGCTTCGATCACTCGAGCCTTTGCTAACCGTAATCTCGTTTTATCGTTCAAAGAAAGGAGTGAGAAATGGCGCCGCTTCATCCAGCTTTCGTTCATTTCCCGATCGCATTGGTCGTGTTTTCATTTGTCGCAGATTTGTTAGCTCGCATCAGCGGCAAACTGTCACTGCGCGCGGCTGCTTTCTGGTCATTAATTGCCGCGCTCGTCTTCGGAGCAATCACTGCGGCGACAGGTTACTACGACATGACCCGTCTGCGTCCCGTACTGGCCGACACGTTCAGGTATGTCGATTTTCATTTTGACGTGGGACTGATTGTCGTCGGCGCCGTCGTCGTGCTGACGGTGTGGCGTTGGCTGGTCTATGCGCGTAAGGATCGCAGTCCCGGCTTCGCCTATCTGATCGCGGCCGTCCTGGTGATGGGCCTGGTGCTCTTTCAGGGCTGGTATGGCGGCGAGATGGTTTACTCGCAGGGCGCAGGCGTCGCGGCTACTGGTAAAGGAACTGAGCCGCCCACAAATGGCAAGCAACGGTTGGACAAAGTTACAAAAACTGGCGACTGACCGGCGGCGCGCGAGCTTCTCTCTGCAGAGGCCAAGCGCAGCCTCGCGCGCGCGAACAAAAATCGGAACTCAGATCGGTCTTCTCATCTCAGAGAGCGCCGGAAACTCATTCCGGCAAGATGCCGCCCATCATTTAACGGGCTTAAGACACGCTCGTGATATTCTAACGAAACATTTCTGAGCTTATTCCCAGGTAACAGCTTCCCCCGTGTTCAAGATGGCTTCAATGTTTGCAGCCCTGGTTCGGAAGTTTCGGCACGCGCCGGAAGAAGTGCCGATTCGCGAGGAGCTTTTCAGCATCGAGCGCCTCGAGCAGTATGCTGCGTCACTTGCGGTTGCGCACCAGATCGCCGAGAAACCTCGCCGCCGAAATCTGCTGCTGCCGCGGCTCGAAGAAAACAGCCGCAAACTGATCGAAGCCTATCAGGCGCTGGCCGAATCAATCCGCAGCGAACACGTCATTTCTCCCGCCGCCGAATGGCTGGTTGATAATTTTCATATCGTTGACGAGCAGGTGCGCGAAATTCGCGAAGACTTGCCGCGCGGCTATTATCGCGAACTACCGAAGCTCGCGAACGGCCCGTTCAAAGACTACCCGCGCATCTACGCATTCTGTGTTGAGCTGATCGCGCATACCGATAGTCACCTCGACACCGAAACGCTTCGTCGCTTTATCGATGCCTACCAAAAAATTACGCCGCTTTCGATCGGCGAGTTATGGGCGGTACCAATTAGCTTGCGTATTGCGTTGGTCGAGAATCTGCGCCGTCTCACCACCCGGATAACTTCATCACGCGGCGAACGCGAAGAGGCCGACAAACTCGCGGATCGCATGCTCGAAAGCGCGCGGCGTTCCGAAGACCTGGTCTCGTTGCTGCCGCGCTGGCGCAAGAAGCCCGGTCGAGCTTTTGTGGTCCAACTTATCCAACGCCTGCGCGATCAGGACCCGGCGGTGATGCCGGTGATGGAATGGCTCGACAAGCAACTGGTGAAGCAAGGTCTATCGCTCGAGAAGATCGTTCATGAAGAGCATCACCGCCAGGCGGCAGCGCAAGTTACGGTCGGCAATATCATCACCAGCATGCGCCTGCTGTCCACTCTCGATTGGAAAGAGTTCTTTGAAAAGGTAAGTCGCATCGATCCCGAACTGGCGAAGGATCCCGCGGCGATTTACGCCCGCATGGATTTCGCCACGCGCGATCGTTACCGCCATGTCATCGAGCGCGTCAGCAAGGGCGCAAAGAAGAGCGAGTTGGAGGTGGCGCGCGCCGCGCTGCAACTGGCTGAAGCCACGCGGGCAAGCGGCGAAGACTCGACGCATTCGCACGTGGGTTACTTTCTGGTTGGTAACGGTGTTGCGCAGTTGGAGAACGAAGTCGGCTATAGCCCGCGCGTTGGCGAAAAGATTCTGCGCACAATTGAACGTCACGCGAGCCTCACGTATCTGGGAACGATCGCGTTGTTAACGGCGCTGATCGCGACGTTAGTCGTCATCGCACTAGTTCCACTAGGCGCGGGAGCCGCGCTAACGCTGCTGGCCGTACTGCTTGCTCTCATCCCTGCCAGCGATCTCGCTGTCAATTTGCTGAATTGGGACATCACGCACGTGTTGCCGCCGAAGCTATTGCCAAAGATTGATCTGACGAAAGGCATCCCGCCGGAAGCGCGCACGATCGTCGTAGTCCCCGTGATTCTGGCGGATGAAGCAACGGTCGAGACGTTAATCGACAAGCTCGAGATCGCGTATCTCGCGAATCAGGATGAGCAGTTGCACTTTGCTCTACTGGGGGATTTCGCTGACGCGCCCAAGGAACAGATGCCCGATGACGAACAGATCATCGCGGCCGCACGGGCGGGCATTGATGAACTTAACCGCCGCTACGGCAAAGGCCGCCCCGTTCGATTTCATCTCTTTCACCGGCGCCGTCAGTGGTGCGACACCGAGGACAAATGGATTGGCTGGGAAAGAAAGCGCGGCAAGTTGCGCGAATTCAATCGGCTGCTGCGGGGCGCGCGTGACACGAGTTTTACCGTGGTTACAGCCGAAGACGATCTACTGAAACAAGTGCGTTACGTCATCTCGCTGGATTCGGATACGCAGCTACCACGCGACGCCGCGCGGCGCTTGATCGGGGCCGCGCTCCATCCACTTAATCAGCCGCGGTTCAATGCGCAGGGGTGTGTCGTCGAAGGCTACGGCATCCTGCAGCCGCGCGTGAGCATTTCGCTCGAAAGCGCATCGCGATCTTTCTTTGCGCGCGTCTTTTCCGGCAACACGGGGATCGATCCGTACACGACCGCGGCGTCAGATGTGTATCAGGATTTCTTTGGCGAAGGCATCTACACGGGCAAAGGCTTGTACGACGTGGATGCTTTTGAACGAGCGCTTGATGATCGCGTGCCGGAGCAGGCGCTGCTAAGTCATGACTTGTTCGAATCGATCTTCGCGCGTGCGGCTTTGGTAAGCGACATCGAATTTCTCGATGACTACCCGGCTTACTACGACAGCTACGCGTTGCGCCAGCATCGTTGGACGCGCGGTGACTGGCAAATCGCTGGTTGGCTGAAGCAGCGCGTGCCAAACGCGCAAGGAAAGCAGCGCCGCAATGACATTTCTGCAATTTCGCGTTGGAAAATTTTAGACAACTTGCGGCGCAGCTTGCTCGCGCCCTCGATCGTTCTGCTGCTCGTTGCCGGCTGGACCATTCTGCCGGGGAATCCGTTGTGGTGGACGCTCGCTGTTTTGGTGGTGCTTGCGCTTCCGGTTTATGCCCACGCAACTTCGAGTCTCTTGATTCATCCTCGCGGCGTTCCGTGGACCAGTCACTTCTGGAGCATCTGGGGCGATCTCCGCACGAACAGTCTCCAGTTGGCGGTGGAGATCGTCTTTCTCGCACACCAGGCTTACCTGATGATCGACGCGATTGTGCGCGTCGGGCATCGCATGTTGGTCTCGAAAAAGCATTTGCTGGAGTGGATGACCGCGGCGGGCGCTGAGAAATCACGCAAGCATGACCGGCGCTCATTTATCGAATTTGCCTGGCCGGCTTCCCTGATCGGACTGACGGCAACTGCTCTGACGGCGGCTGCTAATCCGCGTGCTATCCCTGCGGCTTCACTATTCGTTTTGGCCTGGATGCTCTCGCCGGCGATCGCTTACTTCATAAGCAAGCGCCGGGTGGAAAAGGCCCAAGAAATTCCCGTGAGAGACATTCGCACTGGTCGTATTATCGCGCGCCGCACCTGGCGCTTCTTTCAGACCTACGTGGGCGACGAAGACCACTGGCTGCCGCCAGACAACGTTCAGGAAGAGCCACTTGTCGTCGCACATCGAACTTCACCGACGAACATCGGCCTGCTCCTGCTCTCGACTCTGGCGGCCTACGACTTTGGCTACATCGGATTGGTCGAGTTGCTCGAGCGCCTGGAATTCACTTTCGCGACTTTGCAAAAGCTGCAAAAGTTTCGCGGCCATTTCCTGAATTGGTATGAGACGCGCACGCTGCAACCGCTCTGGCCGCAATACGTTTCCACGGTGGACAGCGGCAATCTCGCCGGACATCTGATTGCGCTGAAGCAGGCTTGCCTGGAACTTCCCGATGATGAAGTGCTCAGTACCCGGGCCATGCGTGGCCTTCAGGACGCGATTGACGCGATCACAAGCGAGACTTCACAACTCGCTTCGTCGATACAGCGCACCGACGCGATCACAATCAAACAGCTTCATGACGAAGTGAAAGCTTGCGCGGCGTTGGTGGCGGGCAAAGCTCCGCTTTCGTTGGCTGAGTGGACTGAATTCATTGACCAATTGAACGAACACGCGGCCGTGATCGACGATATCGTCGCCGCACTCGCGCACGAATACGGCAAATCTGGTTTCGTCGAGCTGCGCTGGTGGACCAGTTCGTTCCTGCATCAAACGCGCGCGTACCGGCGAGATCTGCATCTGCTGGCGCCATGGACCACGCTGCCGGCAATCACATCGATAACGACAGAATCAAGCGAGATCGCGGAGCGCGCGAAGATCATTCTTGGAAAGCTGGGCACTGTTCCGTCGCTCGCGCACGTTCCCGAAACTTGCGACACAGTCTTGATTGAACTCGCCGCGCTGCGCGCACAGCTCGAAGAGGCGGAAGGCGGAGGCGATCGCGGTCTGGCGATCGCGGAAATCGATCAACTTACCGGCGCCATGGAACAAGCTGCGGAAGCGGCGAAGGCGTTGACCTCGCGCCTCGGCAAGCTCGCGCAACAATCGTCGCAAATCATCGACGAGATGGATTTTGCCTTCCTGCTTGATCCTGAACGCAAGGTTTTCGCGATTGGCCATAACGTCAGCGAGGGGCGGTCGGATAACTCTTTCTACGATCTGCTGGCGACTGAGGCGCGCCTCGCCAGCTTCATCGCGATCGCCAAAGGCGATGTCGCCCAGGAGCATTGGTTTCGCATGGGCCGTCAATTGACTGCGGTCGATGGTGGCCGCGCGCTGATTTCATGGACCGGCACGATGTTCGAATACCTGATGCCGCTGCTGGTGATGCGGAATTATCGCGAGACGCTTTTGGGAGAAACCTACGAAGCAGTCGTTACGCGACAGATCGAATACGGCTATGAACGAGGCGTACCATGGGGAATTTCCGAATCGGCATATGCCGCGCGCGATCTGCACTTCAATTATCAGTATGGCCCATTCGGCGTTCCCGGTTTAGGGCTGAAGCGCGGTCTCATCGAAGATCTCGTGGTGTCGCCGTACTCGACGATTCTCGCGTCGAAGGTTTTCCCTTCTCAGGCAATTCAGAATCTGCGGCAACTCGAACGCGAAGGCGCGCTTTCGCGTTACGGATTTTACGAAGCGTTGGATTTCACGCCGGCGCGAGTAAAGAAGGGCGAGCGTTGCACCATGGTGCGCGCTTACATGGCCCATCACCAGGGCATGAGTTTGGTTGCGCTGGACAATCTCTTGAACCGGGACGCGATGCAGAATCGTTTTCACAGCGATCCCACTGTGCGTGCCACGGAGATGCTTTTGCACGAGCGCATTCCGCGCGCCGTCCAGGCAGTTCACCCGCGCGCCGAAGAAGTTCTCACTGGTCGCGTCGTACGCACCCTCACCGGCCTGGTCACACGCGCCTACGAGACGGCTGACTTGCCGACGCCGCGTACGCAACTGTTATCGAACGGAACTTACAGCGTGATGATCACGACCGCGGGCGGCGGCTATTCGATGAGTGGATCGCTCGCGGTGACGCGTTGGCGCCCCGACACGACGCGCGATAACTGGGGCAGCTTCGTTTACGTGCGCGACGTGCGTAGCGGCGCGGTCTGGTCGGCCGGTTATCAACCGACCTGCGTCAAACCAAACAGTTACGAAGTTGCTTTCTCGGAAGACAAGGCGGACTTCTGGCGACGCGATGGCGGCATCGTCACGCATCTGGAACTGATCGTCTCTGGCGAAGACAACAGCGAGTTAAGACGCGTCACGCTGGCAAATCATTCGAACCGAGCCCGCGAAATTGAGCTGACTTCCTATGCCGAAGTCGTGCTCGCGCCGCCGGCGAGCGACGCCGCGCATCCAGCCTTCAGCAATCTGTTCGTCGAAACAGAGTTCTATCATCCGCATCAGGCTCTCCTGGCGCGGCGGCGTCCCAGATCGTCTGAAGACGAACCGGTTTGGGGAGTGCATGTGATCGCCGCTTCGACGCAGACGATTGCCGGCATTCAATTCGAGACTGACCGCGCACGCTTTCTGGGGCGCGGACGAACTACCGCCGAACCGGTCGCGGTGATGGAAGATCGGCCATTGTCGAATACGGTTGGTCCGGTGCTCGATCCGATTTTCAGTCTGCGCTGCCGCGTACGTTTGCAGCCAGACGAAACTGCTCAGATCGTTTTCACGACCGGCGTGGCCCAGTCACGCGAGCAGGCGATCATTCTCGCTGAAAAATATCGCGACCCGGGAATCTTCGAACGCGAATCGCGGCTGGCCTGGACACGCGCGCAGGTCGAGATGAATCACTTGCACATCGATCCTGATGAGGCGCATCTGTTTCAAAGGCTCGCCGGTCGCATCTTGTATCCTGAGTCGTCACTGCGGCCTCGCCCGCACGTGCTCGCGCTGAACAAGTTGACCCAATCCGGATTGTGGCCGCACGGCATCGGCGGCGATCTCCCGATTGTGATTCTGCGCCTCGAGCGCGAGGAAGATGTGCAGATGGCGCGGCAACTTTTGCGCGCTCATCAATACCTGCGATCAAAAGGACTGCAATTCGATCTCGTAATTCTGAACGATCATCCGACTTCCTATGCCGAGTCGCTTCAGGATTCGTTACAGATGGCGGTGCGCACGTCTGGCGCTCAGGCACTGATCGACAAACCGGGCGGTATTTTCGTTCGGCGATCGGACATGATCGCGGAGAAGGAACGCATCCTGCTGCACACCGTCGCGCGCGTTGTAATCGTGAGTGAAAGAGGTTCCCTCGAAGATCAATTGACGCAACGGCCGATCGAGGAGGCTCTACCAGACTCATTTCAGCCGCGCGCTGCCGCGCAAGCCTATGTCGAGCCCGCTCTCCCTCCCCCGAAGGTTTCGTTCTTCAATGGCATCGGTGGATTCGCGCATGGCGGTCGCGAGTATGTAATCACGCTGGGCGAAGGCCAGTGGTCGCCGGCGCCATGGTCGAACGTGATCGCGAATTCCGAAGACTTTGGCTTCCTGATCACGGAAACCGGCGGCGGATTTACATGGTCAATCAACAGTCACGAAAATCGGTTGACGCCATGGTCAAACGATCCGGTCAGCGATCCGCCCGGCGAGATTATCTATATTCGCGACGAAGATTCAGGCGTGACCTGGACGCCAACGCCCCTGCCGATTCGCGAAGCGGGCGCTTATCTGGTGCGACACGGGCACGGCTACACCGTTTTCGAACATGCCAGTCACGGACTTTCTCAGGAGTTGTTGCTATTTGCGCCGCTTGACGCGCCGGTAAAGATTTCGCTGCTGCGGCTTTCGAACCGGAGCGATCGCCCGCGCCGTCTTTCTGTCGTCAGCTACAACGAACTGGTGATGGGCGTCGATCGCGAACGATCGGGCGTCCACGTGGTTACTGATCTGGAAGAAAACGAAGGCGCAATTTTCGCGCGCAATTCATACAACAACGAGTTTGCGGATCGCATCACGTTTGCCGGCACGAGTGAAGAACGATTCACGATGACGTGCGATCGCACGGAATTCATTGGCCGCAACGGCAACCTGTCGAGGCCGGCGGCCTTGCGGCGCGCGGCGCTCGGCGGACGCGATGGCGCGGGCCTCGATCCTTGTGCAGCGATTCAAACGAAGATCGAACTCGCGCCCGGACAAACTCGCGAAGTGATCTTTCTGTTGGGCCAGGCTGAGTCGATCGACAAAGCTCGCGAAATCAACGCGCATTTTCGCAACCTGAACGAAGTTAACCAAGCGTTCGAGCGCATGCTTCAGTTTTGGGACCAAATGCTCGGCACGATCGAAATCAAGACGCCGGATGCGTCGATGGACACGCTGGTTAATCGCTGGTTGCTGTATCAGACGTTGGCCTGTCGCGTGCGCGGGCGTTCGGCGTTCTATCAATCGAGCGGCGCCTTCGGATTTCGCGATCAACTTCAGGACGTGATGGCGCTCGTGTATTCACAGCCGCAAGTCGCGCGCGCGCAAATCCTGCGCGCGGCTGCGCGCCAGTTCAAGGAAGGCGACGTGCTTCACTGGTGGCACGAGCCAACGGGCCGTGGCGTGCGCACGCGCTTCTCGGACGATCTGCTCTGGCTGCCGTTCGTAACTTCGTTCTACGTGAACGTAACGGGTGACTACTCGGTGCTCGACGAATCCGTTTCCTTCATCGAAGCAGATTTGCTCGCGCCGGACCAAGTCGAAAATTACTTACAGCCAACCGTTTCCACAGAGAGCGGCAGCATCATCGAGCACTGCGCGCGCGCGATCGATCGAAGTTTGGCGCTGGGCCAACACGGCTTGCCACTGATGGGATCGGGCGATTGGAATGACGGCATGAACCGCGTCGGCGCCGGCGGGAAAGGCGAAAGTGTCTGGGTCGGCTGGTTTCTTTCAATAGTGCTGACCGGATTCGCACCGCTGTGCGAACGATATCGAATGAATGAGCGCTCGAAGCGCTACGCGCGTCATCTGATCGATTTGAAGAAGGGACTGGAGCGAGCCTGGGACGGTGATTGGTATCGGCGCGCCTACTTTGACGACGGCACGCCGCTCGGTTCGGCCCAGAACGATGAATGCCGCATCGATTCCATCGCCCAAACCTGGGCGGTGATTTCCGGCGTGGCCGATTCTTACAAAGCGGCACGCGCGATGTCCTCCGTCGATCAGTACCTGGTGCAGCGCGGCGAAGGCTTGATCATTTTGTTCACGCCGCCGTTCGACAAGACGAAGCTGGATCCCGGATATGTCAAAGGTTACGTGCCGGGCGTGCGCGAAAACGGCGGGCAATACACGCACGCGGCGCTGTGGACGGTGATCGCCTTCGCCATCCTGGGCGACGGCGATCGGGCCGGTGAGTTGTTCGCGCTGTTGAATCCAATCAATCACGCTTCGACGCGCGCCGGCTTACATAAATACAAAGTTGAACCTTACGTCGCAATGGGCGACGTTTACGCGGTGCCGCCGCACACCGGCCGCGGCGGCTGGACCTGGTACACCGGATCAGCCGGTTGGATGTATCGCGCGGCCTTGGAATACATTCTCGGTTTCAAACTCAGCGGCGATCGTCTCCGCATCGAGCCATGTATTCCCCGCGGCTGGCGCGACTTTGAAATCACTTATCGCCGGGGTGAAACCAGTTATCGCATCAAGGTCCAGAATCCACATTCATTGTCCCGTGGCGTTGCGTCCGTCACTCTCGATGGTCACATTCAGCAGGATGATGTCATTCTCCTCAGCAACGACGGCTTGAATCATGAAGTCGTTGTGATGATGGGCGAGAAGCCGCGAATTGATGAGACAGAGAATGTCGATGCCTCCTTCTCTCACGCGGAGAAGGAACCCTAGACAGCGACGGGCGCCGCGATCTTGGCGTGCGATTCGTAGCCGATGAGGCGAAGATTTTCGTAGCGGAAATTCAGCAGACCATCCAAGCCGCGCAACTTCTTTTCTTCATCTGAAATTTCCAGCCGTGGCAGCGGCAGCGGCTCGCGGGCCAACAACTCGTTCACCTGATCGAGATGATTTTGATAAATGTGATAATCGCCGAGCGTGTAAATGAATTCGCCCACGGCGAGGTCGCAAACGTGCGCGACCATGTGGGTCAGCAGCGCGTACGAACTGATGTTGAAAGGGACGCCGAGAAACGCATCGGCGGAACGTTGATAAAGTTGGCAGTGGAGAACCGGACGATCAGATAACGTGTCAGAAGCCCGACCGCTAGGGAGGGCCTTCTTATCATCATCGATCTTGAACTGAAACAGTGTGTGGCAGGGCGGTAGATCGACGCTGTCGCACTCGCGCGGGTCCCAACCGCTAACGATCAATCGCCGCGAATTCGGATTGGTTTCGATCTCATTCAATAGTCGCGCAATCTGATCGACGCCATCGCGTTTCGGATAATGCCCGCCGAACGAACGCCACAGGTAACCGTAAACGGGACCGAGATCGCCCGCCTCGCGCCCGAATCGCCCCGTGTGCTCTTTATCGGCCCATTCTTTCCAAATATCGACGCCCTTCGCGCGCAGGGTTGCTTCGTTCGTATCGCCCGAGAGAAACCAGAACAATTCTTCCGCAATCCAGCGAAAAGGAACGCGCTTAGTCGTGACGATGGGAAAGCCTTCGCGAAGATCGAACCGCGTCTGATAGCCGAAATGCGAAATCGTGCCAACACCGGTGCGATCCTTATGCGTCACGCCGTATTCGAGAATTGACTTGAGGAGATCGTGGTATTGCTTCATCTGAGCAAGGGGCTAAGAGCCAAGCGAAATCTCGCGGACACTTTCAATTAATCGATCGATTTCTTCGTCGCTCGTGTAACACGCACACCCGACGCGCACGAGACCCTCGGGTTGCAAACCCAAGCGATCCACGACCGTCTGCGCGTAGAAATCTCCGTGCGAAACGAACAGGCCGCGTTCGGCCAAACGCCGCGCGACTTCGGTCGAAGCTACATTCTTCACGATGAAAGAAACGGTGGGCGTGCGACGCGCAGTGGGCGGTGGACCGAACAAGCGAACGCCATCCATACGTGAAAGCGATTCCCAAAGACATTCGACTTGAGGTGAACTGTGATCGCGGAGAGATGCGAAGGACGCCTCCAACCGTTGTCGTCTGTGCGACGTGGCGTCCTCGATCCGCTGGCTATCGCTCGCGGTACTGACACTGAGCGATGCATAGAAATCGACGGCGGCAGCGGCGCCGGCGATGCCTTCATGATTCTGCGTGCCCATCTCGACGCGCTCAGGCGCTGTGTCAGGCGCGGGTTGCAGCTTGGGAAAATCGATCGATTCCAGCAGATGTTTCCTGCCGTAGAAGACGCTGACGTGCGGCCCGTAAAATTTGTAGGCCGAGCACGTCAGAAAATCGCAGTCCGCTTCCTTCACGTCGCAGAGAAAATAGGGCGCGTAATGAACCGCATCGACCAGCGCCAGCGCGCCGACCGAATGCGCCAGCTCGACCGCCCGCCGAAAATCGCTCACTGTTCCCAGTGCATTGCAGCCAGCGCCAAACGAAACGACTTTCGTTTTCTTCGTCACCAGCCGTTCAAAATCGTTCCAATCAAGCTGGCCGGTTTCCGGATCCATCTGCGCGACGTTCAGTGTTACTCCGCGCTCAACTACTAAAGCCTGCCACGGCGCCACGTTCGCGTGATGCTCCAATTCAGTGATGACGATTTCGTCGCCCGGGCCCATCGTCCGACCGAGCGCGCGGGACAGGTGATAAATCATCGTCGTCGTATTCGGGCCGAAAACGATCTCTTCCGCGGACGCATTCACGAAATCGGCAAACGTGTGCCGCGCTGATTCGATGATCGCGTCAGTTTCGTGGCTGGTCGGATATTCCCAGTGCGTGTTCGCGTTGTGATTCAACAAATAATCCGCGACGGCCTCGACGACGCGCTGCGGCGTCTGCGTGCCGCCTGGCGCATCGAAGTAAGCGGCCGGAAACCCATTGTGTTCTCGGGCCAGCGATGGAAATTGCGCACGAATCTTTTCAGTCGAAGCGGAGGCGAGGTGTTGGCGTGATGCTGTGCTCATCGGAATGTTTGAGAAATCGTAATCCGGTCTGATCGAAGCAAGATGCTAACAGAATTGCTCGCGAATTTCTCGCTCACCTTCACATTTTCTCCGCGCGTCGGCATCGAAGTTGCACAAACCCATCCGGGTATCGCGAGACCTTGGAAAAACCAGCGAGCGTGGCGCGTAAACCGAACGCTTGCTTCACCAAGTGTACGCGAAGCCAACACGTATGAATAACGCAATTCTAATGGAAATTATCGCTGCGTGAGAGCACGCAGTCCAATTCGGAGGTGAAGCGAATGGCAAAGAAGAACGGAACGACCACGACGAAAAAAGGCAATCAATCGACGGCACTGGAAAAGGGAAAACCGGACGACTTGGGCGAACGTCTCGCCGCGACGCCGTTTACTTTAATGCGGCGGTTCAGCGAAGAGATGGACCGACTGTTCGGCGATGTGGGCCTGGGCCGAAACTGGCTCGCGCCGGTGCTTGACCGCGCACAGTTCTCGCAGGATCTCTGGTCTCCACAGGTGGAGATGTTTGAGCGCGACAATCAACTGGTGGTGCGCGCCGATCTGCCCGGCCTGACCAAAGACGATGTGAACGTGGAATTCTCTGACGAAGGAATCACTATCGAAGGCGAGCGCAAGAATGAACACGAAGAAAAAGGCGAAGGTTACTTCCGCAGCGAACGCAGCTACGGAAAGTTCTTCCGTCGCCTTGCGGTTCCCGAAGGCGTTAACGCGGAGAATGCCAAGGCGACTTTCGAGAACGGCGTGCTCGAAGTGACGATGCCGGCGCCCAAGCGCGCCGAACGCAAAGCGCGGCGGCTGGAGATCACAGGCAACGGTCGCGAGCAGGCGAAACGCAAAGCTGCGTAACGCGGGACGGCGTCGATTCTCAAAAGAAATGAAGTAACCGTTCAGTCGCGCAGATTTCGCATTGATGCGCGGTTGGCGCTGGCGAATGAAAACTCACAGGCATAGACTTTCATCATCATGAAAGCTTCTGTGGTTCGTTCGCCGGCGCCGATAGATACTCGGCCGCTGGAGTTTACCGAGGTTGAAAAACCAGCGCCGGCCACTGGTGAAGTTCTGGTCCGGGTGCATGCATGTGGCGTTTGCCGCACCGACTTGCACGTCACCGAAGGCGATCTGAAACCGAAGATGCCGGTGGTAATTCCCGGACATCAGATCGTCGGCGAAGTCGTTGAGCTGGGCTCAAATGTTTCGTCCTTTGCTGTTGGCGATCGCGTCGGTATCGCCTGGTTGCGCAAGACTGATGGCACGTGCCGATTTTGTCGTACCGGTCGCGAAAATCTTTGCGAGCGCGCGGAGTTCAATGGCTGGAGCGCGAACGGCGGCTTTGCCGAATATACAGTCGCCCCTGCTGACTTTGTTTATGCGCTGCCGGAAAACTTTGACGACTTGCAGGCGGCGCCGCTGCTTTGTGCCGGAATCATCGGTTACCGCTCGTTGCGTTTGACCGGAATTGAAAAATGGAACGGCGCGCGCCTTGGCATTTACGGATTCGGCGCCGCGGGTCACGTGGTGATTCAGATTGCTCGCGCACGCGGCGCAGAAGTTTATGTTTGCACAAGAGATCGCGAGCGGCATCAAGCGCTGGCGTCAGAACTCGGGGCGTCATGGGTTGGCGATGCGAGCGACGCGCCGCCGGTGAAACTCGACGCGTCGATCATTTTTGCGCCGGCCGGCGAACTGATACCGCCGGCGTTGCAGGCTTTGGAGAAAGGGGGCGTGTTGGTGCTTGGCGGAATTCACATGAGCCCGATTCCTTCATTCGATTATGACTTGATCTATGGCGAGCGCGTCATTCGTTCGGTTGCGAATAACACGCGGGCCGATGGTCGGGAGTTTCTAATTGAAGCGGCGAAGGTTCCGGTGAAGACGCACGTGCAGACTTTTGGTTTGGAAGAAGCAAATGATGCGCTGATTGCGCTCAAGCACGACGCGATCAAGGGCGCTGCAGTCCTGGTGATCGATGCTGCGAAAAATAAATATTAGCGCGGCGCTAATCGTGCTCGTCTGTTTCTTTTTGCCATGGGAGCAGGTGAGCTGCGGCGGCGCAAAGGACACGCTCAGCGGGTTGGATCTCGCGCGTCATGATCACGCTTTGCTGTGGCTGGTGCCGCTGCTGATGTTGGCGGTGATTTTGGTGGGTGTCTTGCGGCAACGCGGAGAGCGGCCGCTGCTCTCGGCGATCGTGAGTCTCGTATCGAGCATCGTTGCGATGTACTTGGTGAACGATGAGCGGCAGCGTGTGCAGGACGAGTCCGGAATCATCTCGGCCCACTTGAGGGGTTGGTTCTGGCTCAGCTTCTTTGCTTCGCTCGCGGTGTTAGTTACTGGCATCGGCAGATTGTTAACGCGTAATCGATCAGGGACGAGCTCCGGATAACAGGAAATTTGTATGGTCCTTTCTCTAAAAACCGAAAGACTGAAGCGATACAAAGACGTCGTCGCGCTGCTGGTGAAGTACGGCCGCTCTGATCTCGTGAAGCAGGCCGACCGCCGTCTCTTGCCCGGTGATAACGATCGCTCGATCGCGAAAGCCTCAGCGGAAGCAGATGAATTAGCGACCGATTTGGAGAAGCTCGGCCCCACGTTTATTAAGATCGGCCAGCTCCTATCGACCCGCGGCGAACTTCTGCCCGAGCCTTATCTCGAAGCACTGTCGCGCCTTCAGGACAACGTCGAGCCCTTCCCTTTTGAAGAGGTCGAACGAATCGTTTCATCGGAACTTGGCGGGCGCATTTCCAAGCTCTTCCTTGATTTCGAGTCGCAGCCGGCGGCTGCTGCGTCGTTGGCGCAGGTTCATCGCGCGACGATGCGCGACGGACGCGAAGTTGTCGTCAAAGTCCAGCGTCCGCACATTCGCGAACAAATTATCGAAGACATGGAGGCACTCGAAGAGGTCGCGGACTTCATCGATGCGCACACCGAAGTCGGCAAGCGGTACGAGTTCGGGAACATGCTGTCCAGCTTCCGCCGCAGTTTGCTACAGGAATTGGATTTTCAACGCGAGGCCGCCAATCTTCGGCGCATCCGCGACAGCCTGGAAGAATTCGAAAGCATCGTGATTCCCTGTCCGGTCGAGGACTACACCACGTCGCGCGTGCTGACGATGGACTTCATTTCTGGCAAAAAGATTACCGACATCAGCCCGCTGCGGCTGATGGAATTGGACACACGCGCGCTGGCTGAAGAATTGTTTCGCGCGTACCTCAAGCAGATTTTGATCGATGGTTTCTTTCACGCCGATCCTCATCCGGGAAATATTTTCGTCACGGAAGACGATCGCATCGCGCTGCTGGATTTGGGAATGGTCGCGCATCTCACCGGGCGCCAGCGCGAAAATCTGCTGCGCTTGCTGTTGGCGATTAGCGAGGGCCGGGGCGACGACGCGGCGACGGCTTCGATCAGGATTGGCGAGGCCAAAGCAAATTTCGATCGACGCGATTTTGAGCAACGCGTCGCGCGCCTGGTTGCGCAACACGCCGATGCGAGGCTCGAACACCTTCATGCAGGCAAGATTGTGATCGAGATTCAGCGTATCGCCGCCGATAGCTGGTTCCGTCTGCCCACGGAGTTCACGATGATTGCCAAGGCGATGATGAACCTGGATCGGGTGGTTTACGTTCTCGATCCGACGTTCGATCCGAACGCGTTAATTCGCGAAGAAGCGACCAACATCATGACACGCCAGGTGATTCAAAGCGTCGAACCCGGCAGCATCCTGGCGAGGGCGATCGAAGTAAAGGAGTTTGCCGAACGGCTGCCGAGTCGCGTTAACAAGATTCTCGATGCGGTAGGCAACAACGAACTGAAGATTGGCGTTGATGCGATTGACGAGAAGGTTGTCCTCGATGGCCTTCAAAAAGTCGCCAATCGCATCACGCTCGGTTTGGTGCTGGCGGCGCTGATTGTAGGGGCCGCTCTGATGATGCGGGTAGAAACTTCGTTCAAGATTTTCGGTTACCCTGGGCTTCCCGCGATCTTCTTCTTATTGGCCGCTATTGCCGGTCTCGTGCTGATCGCGAACATCGTCTTCTATGACGAAACGCCGAAGAAGAAAAATGACGAGGAGTGATGGGAAAGCAAAGGCTGGAGGCTTGAGACTGGAGGTTAGGACTTCTATCCTCTGCTTTCGGTCGTCAGCGTCAATGATAAAGATTTGTTTCTAACCAGCCTCTAGCCCCCCAGTCTCTAGCCTCTTCCTTCATTCTCCTTTTTGCTCAGCAAAAGCGATCGGTTTGCAACCAATCTCGAAATCAGGCATCATAGTTGCGGTTAATCCTTCTCTCGCGCATCAACGGTGATGCGCCCCGCGCACAAAACGATTAGCGCCGGACGTTTGGATAGTTCGAGAGCAGGCTGATTTCAAACTACGAAGCCGCTCCTTTGCAGAGCATCCGAACCTGGTCCTTCGACCGCCACCGTTTCGCCGAAGCACAATTCAGTTCGTTAGCTTCTTTTCGTTCCCAATCAGGGGAAAGGTAAATACATGTCAACTAAACTCTATGTTGGAAACCTCGCTTTCCAAACAACCAGCGAAGAACTGCAAGCACTGTTTGCTCAGGCTGGAACGGTCGAATCGGCAAGCGTCGTTGAAGATCGTATGACGGGCCGTTCACGAGGGTTCGCCTTCGTCGAAATGTCCTCTCCGGAAGAGGCCACCGCTGCCATCGATCAATTCAATGGCAAAGAAGTCGGTGGCCGCGCGCTCAAAGTTAACGAAGCCAAACCACGCGAAAATCGCAGTGGCGGCGGCGGTCGTGGCTTTGGCGGTGGCGGTGGCCGGGGCGGTTTCGGTGGTAATCGCGGCGGTGGTGGTGGTGGTCGTGGTGGAAACAACTACGGCGGCAACCGCGAACCGCGCTGGTAAAATCATCAGTGCACAGTAAGCGGTGAGCAGTGAGCAGTTCTTTGTATCTCCCGCGGTCAACCATGAAATATTGATTACCATGGCGGCACGAAGAGCTGCGCTCCCGCAAGGAATTAATCACGCCGACGGACAGTCGGCATTAGCAAAAGGAACTTAATGGATTTTTCTCAACTGGGACTCGCGCCTGCGCAACTGAGCGCTTGCGAGTCTCTCGGATACAACGAACCGACACCAATTCAGCGACAGGCGATTCCTGTCATCCTCAGCGGCCGAGACGTAATCGGCTGTGCCGAAACCGGCACTGGCAAGACGGCCGCATTTCTACTTCCCATCATTCAAAACATAAGCGAGCGTTCGCGGCCCGGTCTGCGTGTGCTGGTGCTGGCGCCGACGCGCGAGTTGGCCCTGCAGATTCAAAAGAATTATGGCGAGCTTAATCGCGTCAAAACCAATCGCAGTGTTATTGCGATCGGCGGTGCAAATATACGCACCCAAATCAGTGAGCTGCGAAAAGGCGCGACCTTCTTGATCGCGACTCCCGGACGATTGCTCGATCTGACTGAGCGCGGCGCAGTGAACCTTTCCACGATCGAAGTGCTCGTGCTGGACGAAGCAGATCGCATGCTCGACATGGGATTTTTGCCGGCGATTCGGCGAGTGTTGGCAATGTTGCCAACCAGACGACAGACGCTCCTGTTCTCGGCAACGATGTCCACGAGCATCGAACAATTGGCTCGATCTACAATGAAAGAGCCAAAGTTGATCGAAGTCAGCCAACGCGGCCGCGCGGCCACGATGGTTGAACAAACAGCTTATCTGGTCGAACAGCATTCGAAGACGGCGCTGCTTCTCGACCTGTTGGAAAAAGAGCGCGAGCCCTTCGAACGCGTGCTGGTATTCACGCGCACGCGGCGTGGAGCTGAGCGGCTTTCACACATTTTGAAAGCGCGCGATCACAGCGTCGATCGCATTCATGCTGATCGTTCGCAGCCACAGCGCGAAGCTGCGCTGCGCCAGTTCAGCAACGGTCGCACGCGCGTGCTGGTGGCGACGGACATCGCGGCTCGCGGCCTGGACGTTGACGCAGTCTCGCACGTGATCAATTACGACGTGCCGGCCGCGCCGGAAGATTATGTGCATCGCGTGGGTCGCACGGGCCGGGCCGGCAACCAAGGCAAGGCGATCACGATGGTTGCACCTGTTGACGAGTTGTCGATGCGAGCGATCGAGCGCCTTACCGGACAATCAGTCAAGCGAGTTGTGGCCGATGGCTTAGGCGGCGCGACAGCGATGTCGGCTTCGCCAACCAAACCGTTTGTCGGCGTTGCGCGCATGCGCAGCAGTGCAGTTCGTTCATTTCGCCCGCGCAGAGGACGCTAGCGCTTGATGTCAGAAGCGCGAGCGATCGGGCTTTTGGCACTATGAATGGAACAATGGTTACTAAATCGGAGGAGTATTAGCATGGAAGACAAACAGACTTTTGCAATCGGAGATCGAGTAGAGCAGATGTGTGTGACGTGTGGCGAGGAACGCGGCCATATCGTCGCGTCAATGACCAAGGGTGGCAAGATTACCCGCGTGAGTTGCCCCATCTGTGGTTCGCGCGTTCCTTACAAGAGCGGGACGACGCGGCGCGCATCTAACAAGGTTGGCGCCCCCTACGATCGTTCGCGCACTTATCGCCGCGGACAAACGATCATGCATCCCAACTTTGGTGAAGGTGAAGTCACCGCGATAATCGAGCCGGGGAAAATGGATGTGCTCTTCGCCGATCGCATGCGACGCTTGATTCACTCGCATGTCCAGGCGGCGTAATTCTCAGCTCTCGCTGTACGCGTCGCTTAGTTTGCGAAAGTGGTAGCCGACGGCGGCGAGCCGCAGCGAATCCGCAATTCTGCTGCGGTGTTTGATGAGCGCCTGAGTGAAGAACCTCCAGAACTCTTTGCGCTCGCGGTCAAATACTCCCAACTTCAAAAACACTCGGGTCAGCGTGGTCATGCCGGCGATGACACTATAGTGAGTCGGCTCGGAAAAGTGTCGGCCAGTTCCCTTCATCGAGTCGAGAACCCGTTGATAGTATTCCCGGGGACTGTAAATGGTCTGCATAATCCTTTGATAGCCCTGAATCAACAGCGCCGGATCCATGCGTGTTTTGAAGTTAAGCGTGCATACGGTGTTATTGCCAGAGGCATCCTCGCCCAGCAGCCTTCCTTCACGTTCGAGCCGCTTCCATAGTTGGGTATCGGGGAGCGCGTTGAGCAGTCCGACCATCGCCAAAGGAATTGCGCTCTTGCGAATGAAATCGATCTGCCGCTCGAAGATGTCGATCGGATCGTTGTCAAAGCCGACGATGAAGCCGGCCATAACTTCCATCCCATAACTCTGAATCTTTTTAACCGAACTCAACAAGTCGCCGCGGTTTTGCGACTTCTGGGCTTCGTGCAAACTCTCTTCAACCGGCGTTTCGATCCCGACAAAGACGCGGTGAAAACCTGCGTCGCGCATGCTGTCAAGCAACGCCTCATCGTCAGCCAGATTGAGACTCGCTTCGGTGAGCAACGAGAAGGGATAGCCGTGTTCCTTTTGCCATCTTGCCAGCTCGGGAAGTAATTGCCGGACATTCTTTTTGTTGCCGATGAAATTGTCATCGACGATGAACAGCGTGCCGCGCCAACCGAGTTCATAAAGCGCATCGAACTCAGCCAGCATCTGTTGATTGCTTTTCGTGCGAGGCACGCGGCCGTAAATTTCGATGATGTCGCAGAACTCGCACGAGAAGGGACAGCCACGCGAGTATTGCACGGACATCGCGCTGTAGCGTTTGAGATCCGCGAGATGAAAATGCGCCATTGGCGTGATCGAAAGCGGCGGGCGCTCGGCCGCCTGATAAGACCGCTTGGCCTCGCCGCGCGCCAGGTCGTCAATGAACTGGGGCAGCGTGGTTTCAGCCTCGCCGAGAAAGACGTGATCCGCGTCGGGCAAATCGTGGATGGTCGTAGTCACGTACGGACCGCCGAGTACGACGCGCTTACCGCGTGCTTTTGAACGCTTCACGACTTCTCTCAGAGACTCCTGCTGAACCAGCATCGCGGTCGCGAAGACCATGTCCGCCCAATCGATGTCCGCCGTCGTGAGCTTGCGCACATTCAGATCCACCAACCGGCGCTCCCACGTGTCCGGCAACAGCGCCGAAACAGTAAGCAGCCCCAACGGCGGAAATGCGCAGCGCTTGCCCTCGAACGGCAGGGCGTGACGAAAACTCCAGTACGTATCGGGAAACTCAGGATTGACTAATAAAACTTTCACGATTCCACTCCCACTCGTTTCGTAAATTAGAGAACACTTCGGCAAAACCAATGCATGATCGCCAATGACTGCGTCGGCAATCACTGATTATCGCGGGGACCGGTGCGATCCTAACGGGGGGTTTTTACAGCCCTGTCTCGCGCCATTTTCAAAACGTCGCCGGGCTGACACTTCAGCGTGCGGCAGATCGCTTCAAGCGTGTTGAAGGTGATCCCTTGGGCCTTGTCTTTCTTCAAACGCCAAAGCGTTGTATGACTGACACCCGTTTCCTTGGCCAGCCAGTAAAAGGACCTGCCCTGCGCTTTGAGTAAGTGATCGATGTGAACTCTAATCATTGCACCTTTTCTATTTACGACGGCAGCATACACGTATGTGTTGCATATGTCTAATATTTAGTTCGCGAAATATATTTCATGTTTGACATATATGTAAGCAGCGTTGTAACCTCAATGCAGATCGAGTCCAGCTAACTCCATCCTCAGCTCTTCTGGAAGCCGCCAGATCACCTGAAGTCAAAAGCTAACGAAGCGGTGCCTTTCGAAGTCCGAAGCTGGGTTTTGGGCAGAGAGCAAACAAGCATAAACGCACCACTTCCCTACCTCACGCACAGAGCGTTTTGTAATCATCGCGCAGAGAGAGTTCTCCATAGATGAGCTTGTACGGAATGCAACGCGCCAATGGTGACTGGTTCGCGATCAAAGAGCCGCAGCGTTTTCGAGTCCCACTCTTTTCAAGTCTGAGTGAAGCAGCACTCGTGCGCGCTTTCAACGTGGAAATGCTCGTTTTCAGTCCCGCCATTTTTGACGAACGGGCGTTGAAACAGATCGGCCAACTTGAAGACGATCGAGCAGTTTACTTCTGGCTCGTAGAGAAGGCTTCCAGAAACATGCGGCGCGGCGTGGCCTTACAGCACGAAGATTTGAACCTCATTCTCACCGGCGCTGATGTGGAAGCGATAACAAAGGACTGAGACAAGATGGCAATCTGTGAATTCTGTTTGAACTATTCCGCAGAGGGGAAATGCCTGATTGGCCTGGATATTCGAAAGGGAATGACCTGCCGGGAATTCCAGCCTGGGCTAGAAAAGTTCTGCGCAGATCCAAAAGACTTTGTCAGCGGCAGCCAAATCGTAAAAATGGCAATGTATTTCGGAATCGGCCGAACTGAACTGAAGAAGGTAAAGACCATGGCTGCACGTGAGGAGAGTCATCGCTAAACGCCGAAGTTTCGTCTTTGATTCAACATGCTGAATGGATGTGATCTTTGTCTAAGATAATTTGGTCTTGCTCATACTGTGGAACGGTCCTCCCGCTCTGGACAATGAAGTGCTCAAACTGCAAACGGCTCGCTTTGAGTTGGCTGCACCTGGTTGTATCGATAGTTGTGGCAGTGCCGTTGCTGATCTTGCTGGTAAAGCTTTTGTAGGGCGACCCTGCGGCTGTACGCCCGCACGAAATCCCTTGAAATCTAATCCACAGAACGAGTAATCTTCCTACAACGCAGGCACGGTTCCAGACGAGCTTGTCGCTGATCATCGCCCGAGGTTTCAGCGAAAAATGGTCCCAGAAGGTTCTGATCCCTCTACTCAAGTAGCAAGCGTTATTCGCCCGCTCGAAAGTATTCTGTCCAGTATCGGCGACGGAATAATTGCGACCGACGAGCACGGGCGTGTCACCTTTATTAATCCCGTCGCGCAAGACCTTACCGGCTGGTCTTCCGCAGCCGCGCATGGCGAGTCGCTTGACAATGTCTTCCGCATCGTCAACGAGGACACGCGCCAACCTGTGGACAATCCCGCTCTGCGCGCCATCCGGGAAGGTAAAGTCTTCGGACTAGCTAATCACGCGATCCTGTTAACAAAAGATGGGAGTGAAATACCCATCGACGACAGCGGCTCGCCGATTAAGGACGAGACCGGCGCGGTGATTGGCGCGGTCCTAATCTTCCGTGACATCACCCAACGCCGAAAGGCGGAAAGGGCGCGTGGCCTACTCGCCGCAATTGTCGATTCGTCTGAAGACGCAATTGTGAGTAAGACGCTCGATGGCATCATCGATTCGTGGAACAAGTCGGCAGAGGAGTTATTCGAATACAAGGCTGAAGAGGCGATTGGCCAGCCCGTAACGATCATCATCCCGCCGGATCGATTGCATGAAGAAGAGGAAATCCTCAGACGCTTGCGGCGCGGCGAGCGAATTGAACGGTTAGAGACCGTTCGCATGGCAAAGAGTGGGCGACTAGTCGATGTCCAACTGACCATCTCTCCCATTCGCAATAACGCAGGCGAAGTGATCGGCGCGTCGAAAACTGCGCACGATATCTCCGCGCGAAAGAAACTTGTGGCAGCGCAAGCCGAAGTTATTGAGCGCGAAATGGCGGCGCGAAAAATGGCTGAGCAGGCGAGCCTGGCGAAAGATGAATTTATCGCGCAGATTTCTCATGAACTTCGCACGCCGCTGCAATCAATCCTCGGCTGGACAACGATGTTGCGGGCTGGTCACGTTCCCACCCAGGAGGCGCCGCGCGCACTGGAAACGATCGAACGCAATGCCCGCGTTCAAATTCAACTGATTGATGAGCTGCTTGATATCTCGCGCGCAATCAAGGGTCAAATTCAACTGAAGATCAGGCCGATTGAGATTGGCGAAGTAATCGGCGTGGCGCTCGATTCCATTCGTCCCACCGTGGAAGCAAAATCAATTGAACTCCGAACCCAGATCCACGATCAAAACACAATTCTTGAAGCCGACCCAGGCCGTTTGCAACAGATTCTTTGGAACCTGCTTGCGAACGCGGTTAAGTTCACTCCCAGCGGAGGAACGATAGAACTGTCGGTAACCCGTCTGAACCATCATCTGGAAATTGTACTAAGCGATTCGGGAGTTGGCATCGCCACTGAATTTCTGCCGTCGGTGTTCGATCGTTTCAGCCGCGGGCATGAAGCCACAACACCGGGCCTGGGTCTTGGTTTAGCGATCGTCCGTCATCTAGTCGAGTTGCATGGTGGTACGGTGCAAGCGGAGAGTAAAGGCGAGGGCTCGGGTGCAAGCTTCCGAGTTATGCTGCCGGTCAAGTCGTGAACAGAAGAATCACTCTCATTTGCCGCGGCGTCTTCTCAGATCATCACCATTGATAGCACTCAAGACGGTTAGCCTACGCCAACCAGCCGGGTAACGCAGCGGCCTGCTTGATCCACTTCGCCATCTGCGCCTCGTCAAAATCGTTTTCGTGAATATCGATCCAGCGCGCTTCTGGTTGCGCGCCTCCGGGTGGAACCGGTCGCAGCGACGCGCCTTGGAAGAAAGTCACCTTCACGTAGCGCGTGAAGACGTGGAACGAAAGGAACCAGCCCTGGCCTTCGACGCCATAGAATGGCGAGTTCCACTTCACGGCCTTGCGCACCTTCGGTACGTCGCGTTCGATGAGCGCGTCGAGGCGCTTTCCAATGTCGCGCTTCCAGCCGGGCATCGCAGCGATGTAGGCCTGCACCGGTGCGTTCCCTTCTCCCTTTGCGATTTGCGGATTACCGCCGGAGAGGAGTTTTGCTGGTTTGGATTTGGGTTTCATTTTGAAGGTCTCTTACGAATCACCAACCAAATCTTCCAGGCGATGAAAAGGACGGCCTGGCTCAGGATCGCCGCGCCAATCCCGGACGACCGAAATGCGCCTAGCCATAACGCCACGCCAATGATCGCGAAGAGTGCGCCTCGCCACATCCAATATCCCGCGAGGATCATTATCGGAGCGAAGACAAATCGGGTCACCGAAGCGTAGCTTGGAAGATCAGCAAACGGGCTGTAAACGTATCCGAGCATCGGAATTGCCAGAACAAGATGAATCCATCGAAGAATCAAACGCCTGGTAGCATTACTAATCATTCAATCCCTTCCCCCTTAGAATCTGCGGCACAGACTTTTCAACTCGTGCGGCTCGAGTCTTGGCTTGCTTGGGTTGAGAAAAATAAAGCAAGTATCCTCTTTGTCGTCCGGGTGTCAGCGCTTTGAATGCTTTTTTCAGAGCAGGATTCTTCTCGAGTTCTTCTCGAAACTCGTCAGCGATCTTAAATTGCGGTGTCTTCTTGAGAGTAACTTTCGATCCAGCCTTTTCCACGTCAATGGCTTCGCGAATGTAAGCCTTCACGACGGGTTTCAACTTCATTATCTCTCGAACATTCGTGAATCGAATCTGGCGCGCCGCCTGCACGTTTGGCGTCTGCTGAACCAGAATATGTTTCGCATCTTTCAGTAAGGCGCCTTTGAAAAAAAGCAACGCGCAATATTCTTTGAAGCCGTGGATTAAGACGATGTTCTTTTTCTCGAACGTGTAGCAAGGACAACCCCACTTCAATTCTTCGGTCAGTCCGCAATCGAGGACAAGCTGGCGCAGCTTCCCAAATTCTTCCTGCCACTTCCCGTTTTTGTTAAAGAACCAATCGACCTTTGGGTTTGTCCTGTCCACGTGGGATCCCTCTGAATTTTGAGTCTGGGTGGCCGCCGCTTTACAAGTGGAAATTACAAACTGCGACGCATAAATTCAAGAACTGGTCACAGATGCTCGGGCTCTCGCAACACAAAATTAGCAATTTGCGCTACAAAAAGCACGAAGGTCAGGCGTTCTGCTGGCGTCGTTTGCGAAAAATGCGATCAAGAATCCCCGCGCGGCATATTAGACAAAGCGGATCGGCCGGGCGATCAGAGGTGTGAACGACAATTGTGCCGCATATGGGACAACGGGTATCCCGGCTCGTTTGGTTGTCTGGTGAATTCTTTTGGGCGCGCATCGATGACCCCACTTCGCGTTTGTCCGCTAATAATTCAGCGTCGGGTATCGTGAATTAGTGAGAGCAACCATAGTGCCGCAGGCGTGTGTGAACTTTTTCGTTTTGGGTTCCGTAGAATAGTCTCGGATTTTTCGACAACTATCTTTCCTGCGATTTTCGATCGCTAAGAGGACCAATGAAGATGTTTTTCCTCTCATCTGCTAAACCGAGTTCGTACTTTGCTACCGCCGCTACGCTCTTCATCATTCTGTTTGCCGTAAGTACTAGTCAGGCACAGAGCCTCGGCGGAGTGAATTCCACCGGCACCGAAGGAAACGAAGAAATTCGTGGAACGATTCACTTTCCGGCCGGCCACAAGCCCGGTTATCAACCGGTCGTGAAACTCGAAAGCAACAGCTCGACCGAATTGACGGCGCTGGCGAATCCCGACGGCAAGTTCAGCTTCACCCGGCTGCGACCTGATTCCTACACGATTGTTGTTAAGGGCGGCGACGAATTCGCCGATGCGCGCGAGACGGTCGCCATTGGCAATTCCGGTCCAGTGCCCGCACAGGGGAACCCTTTCGATTACGCGCACCCGCTGGTTTATGAGGTGCAAATTTATCTTCAACCAAAACGCCTCACCGAGCGGGCCGCGGCGACCAACGCGGCGCTCGCAAAGGTTCCGCAACCAGCGCGAGATCTCTTTAAACAGGCGACCGACTCAGCCAGCGCGGGTCAGACGGCAAGAGCCATCGATCAACTCAAGCGCGCAATCGCGCAAGCTCCGAATTTTGAATTGGCCTACAGTGAAATCGGCGTGCAGTACCTGAAGCTCGGACAGGCGGCGAAGGCGGCGGAAGCTCTGCAACAGGCGGTGAAACTTGCGCCGGATGATTCCGAGGCGCGCCTGAACTACGGAATTGCCCTGGTGAATCTGAAGAGGTCTAGCGAGGCTGAGCAGCAACTTCGGCAAGCGATTCAGAAGGAGGCCTCGTCGTCAACCGCGCATTACTATCTCGGCCTGGCCTTGATGAATCAGAAACAGTTCGCAGAGGCTGAGGCCGAATTCAAAATCTCGATCACCAACAGCAACGATGGGATAGCGGCCGCGCACAAGTATCTCGGCGGCATCTACTGGCACAATCAGCAGAACGCCCGCGCTGCCGATGAATTGGAAAAGTATTTGAAGCTCGATCCGCAGGCAGCAGATGCCGCGAAGATTCGCGGCACCATAAAAGAGTTGCGCGCGAGCAAGTAAGCCAAACCATTCCTAACTTTCAATACTTGTAACGGCTCCCCTGACAATGGCGACGCGGGCACGAATGCCCGCGCTCCGACATGACACGTGTGGAACTTGAAATGCTTCTAATCTGATTGCCGTGCAGAAGACCAAGCAGAACACGCCATGGTGGCTCGAAGAAGGCACGGAAATCTGTCCGGCATGCAGTCACGCGTATGTAATCCAGACGGAGTACCGCTGCGGCGCGTGCGATGGTCCGCTTTGCGGTTTCTGCGTCGAGGAAACATTTGAGACGGAGATCATCTGTCGCGGGTGTGCGGCGGAAGAGAGTTGATATGGCAGCACGAGCAATCTGGAAAGGCGACCTAAAGATCGATTCGACGAAAGTCCCGGTGAAACTTTATTCAGCGGTGCAGGATCAGACTGTCCGGTTCCACATCCTCGACGAAAAATCCAAAACACGCGTGAAACAGCACATGGTGAACGCGGAAACCGGAGAGGAAGTCCCGCGCGAGGATATTCAAAAAGGCTTCGAGGTTGAACCGGGGACTTTTGTGATTCTCGAGGAATCGGAACTGGAAGAACTCGAGCCGGAGGCTTCGCGCGAAATCGAGATTACGCAATTCGTTGCGCCCGAAAAAATTCCACCGGAGTACTACGACCGGCCTTACTACCTCGGCCCCGACGGTGATCAGGCAGCGTATTTCGCGCTCGCCGAAGCTCTGGAGAACAAGGAGAAAGAAGGCGTAGTTCGCTGGGTGATGCGCAAACATCCTTACGTCGGCGCACTTGCCGCCGAAGATGGCCACCTGGTGCTCTTCACTTTGCGAAACGCGGAAGAAGTTTTGTCGGCGAAGGATTTGCCGAAACCAGTCGGACGTGCGCCCGATAAAAAGGAATTGAATATGGCCACGCAACTGGTCGAATTGCTGAAGGGTGAATTCAACCCGAAGGATTACAAAGACGAATATCGCGAACGCGTCATGGAGTTTGTCGAGAAGAAGGCCAAGGGTCACAAACCAAAACTGCATCTGGTGAAGAGCAAGAAGAGGACGACTGCGTTGGATAACGTTCTGTCAAAGAGCATCGAGGCCTTGAAGAAACAGAGGCAGGCAGCGTAGTAGCGCAAATTGTCAATTTGCGCGGTAATGAAAATGGCGCGAAAGAAATCTACAAAACGATCACGATCCGAGAACGGTGCCGACTCCGGCCGCGCGGCCCGTCCGTTCTGGTCGGGCACGTTGACGTTCGGCCTGGTAAGTGTGCCGGTCGATTTGTATCCCGGCAATCGCAACAATCGCGCGTCGCTGCGCATGCTGGGGCCGAAGGGCGAACTGCTGTCGCGACGTTACTTTTCAGAAAAGACCGGGCGTGATCTCGATGACGACCAAATGATTCGCGGTTACGAGATTGAGAAAGGCAAGTTTGTAGTTGTCACCGACGAGGAACTGGAACGGCTCGCGCCCGAACAAAGCCGCGATATCGATCTGCGACGGTTCGTGCCGCTCGAAGACATTCCGCCGCTCTATTTCGATCGATCTTATTTTCTCGCACCAAGCGAAGGCTCCGAGAAAGCTTACCAGCTCTTGTCGCGCACGATGGTGAAAGAGAAGTTGGCCGGCGTCGCCACGTTCGTGATGCGCGGGAAGCAATATCTGGTGGCGATTTTTCCGGAAAACGAAATTCTGCGGGCTGAAACGATGCGCTTCCCTGACGAAATTCGCTCGCCGAAGGAGGTTGGCCTGCCCGAGGAGAAGAAAGTTCCGGCCGCGACGGTCAAGAAATTCGAAAGGCTGATCGCAAAGCATTCGGACAAGAAGCTCGACCTGAAGGAATTGAAAGACGAACAGACCCAGAAACTTTTGAAGCTGGTTGAGAAGAAACGGAAGCAGCACAAGGATGTCGTCGAAGTCGAAGTCCCCGCAGAAGAGCGCGGCCAGGTGATCGATTTGATGGCGGCGTTGAAGAAGAGTCTCGCCGGCAAGCGCAAAGCAGCTTAATCCTCGCGCTAAGAGCAATCAGATTTCCATCAGGTCGCGTCCCACGACGATGCGACCCAAGAAATATTTCCGCACGCCCTCTGTCCATTGCTCGTCAGTAATGCTCGGATCGTCGCCAGGCACAAAGTGAGTCAGCACGAGTGTCTTTACGCCTACCGCCGCGGCGATGCGGCCGACGTCTTCAGTCGGGGTGTGAGCAGCCAGCAGATGCTGACGCAGGCGCTTCGCATCCGGGTTCTGCTGAATCAATTTTTCAATTGCAGGCAAGTACATCGCTTCGTGCACGAGCACGTCCGCGCCTTTGGCAAACTCTGCCAGCTCTGGCGCATAGGCAGTATCACCTGAAATCACTATCGAACGATCCTTGGCGTCGAAGCGATAAGCGTAGCTTTGCGTGATTGGTGGATGGCGAACGCGCAAACTTGTTGTCTTCACGTCCTCGTTCTGCATCACGAGGCCCGCCCGATCGAATTCATGAACTGCGATCAATTTGCGCGGGTCGCTCACTCCCTCATCGACTATTCGCGTTTCGATGTCAAACTTCTGATATTCGAAGAAATCATTCGTCAGCTTCTTCAAACCAACCGGGCCGTAAGCATCGATCTTATTTGACTTCGAAGATTGCCACACGTTGTAAAGAAGTGGCCCGTATTCCAGATTGTGATCCGAATGGTGGTGCGTCATGAAGATGTAACGTAGTCGATTGAGCGCCACGCCGGCCTTAATTAGCTGCCGCGAGACTCCGTAGCCACAGTCAATCAAATACGGAACGTCATTGATAAGAATCAACGTCGCGGGATTGTTGCGATTGGTTTGAGTCGTAAGCGTCGGGCCGCCTTTGGTCCCGAGCAGTATCAGACGTGTTGGTTTCTTTTCTTGACCGAGAGTGAATCGGCTTAATGTAAGGTGAGCAGCGGTGGTCGTCGTGCCGATCAGAAATTGTCTGCGAGTGATCATTGTACGCGCCACAATCTCACTGGCGCTGTTTGAGCGCTTTCCATTGCCAGGGCGGATCGAACTGCTTCCGCCAACCATAAGCGCAAGACGGCCCGCCGTCGCTTCCCGTTCCTGGGATTTCACCGACGAGGAGTGAACCGGAATTGATCAATTCCGCAGCAAGGCAGCTCAAAGGAACTTTCAAACGACGACTCCACGGTGTGTTTGTTTGTCCCGCGTACGTCCCGATGTCGATGTAAACGTAACGATCGCCACGCGCGCCCTGGACGTGAGGGCCGAAGAAATCGAGCACGCCATCTTTCGCGGTTCTTACTGTGACTGAGAAATCGAATTTCAGATCTTTGTTGGCAGATGATCGCTGCTTCTGAACGGTTTCGTATTTGCTGCCGCCGCCTTTTTGAAGAGCGAAATCAACGCCCGGCGTTGGCTTCTTCAAAATTATGCGCAGGCTAATCTCCATTGGCTTTCTCTAGCTCTTCAACGACCCGAAGATCAAACCAAGAACCAACAGCACCAATAGGATCGTCGCGACAAACAAAACGATCTTCACGATACTGTACGGGCGCTCCCCTTGAATCTCTGCGGTGCGGCCGTTGACCACAATTTGATAGACCTTTTGATTGAATCGATAAGCTCCGGCATAGACCGGCAGCAGGAGATGCTTGAAAGTAATCGCGTCGTAATGCGTGGCGATGTTGTGGATTCTCTGCTCGTCGCCGCCGATGTCGCTGCGGACATCGCCTTCGATCGCACGCGCGGCGATCTGCTTCACGCGCTCGAACCCGTTCGGCAAGTCAACCTGATAGCGCTGCGCTTTGTAGCCGGAAAGAAAGGCCGGATCATAAGGCTTCAATTCGTGCAAATCCCATGGCTCGAGCGCTTCCAAACGGTTCTGCGGCAGCGACGTCGTCGCCGGCACCAAGACATCATCGAACCAGCGCGTGACCGTTCCCGATGCAGCAGTCCAATTCGTATGACGAACCTCGCGTGTGCGCTGCACCTGTTGGCCCTGTGAATCCTGCTCGTAATAAGTTTCCGTCGTGTAGTAGTAGTCGCCACGCTCTCCACTGTAGTAACTCGTCGTGTTCGTGTCGTAGGTCCAGAACGGAAGGTAAATTCCGCTGATCGCATCGGGCTGACCGAATTGCTTCAGAGCGTTTGGCGCGAACCATCTGGTTTGCAACCATGTTCGCAAACCCTGGCTTGCGTCTTTTTGCGTGACGCGAAATGGCAGGACAGCTTCCGGCGCAATGATCGGATCGGCTGACTTAGGCTGTGCGACGATATCAACGCCGCAGAAGTCGCAATGCTTCGCCGTCTCGGGCGGTGTAAAAGTCACCAACGCGCCGCAACTCTGGCAGCGAACTTCGAGCGCATTCGTGGCCATCTGCTGCAACTGCTCGGGACGAATCTGAAGATATTGCTCGAATGAGTGTTCTTCGATCTGCGCAGAACTCTCTGGAATTTTTTCCTTGTTGCCGCAATAGGGGCAGGTGAGAAAGCCATCGCGTGGTTCATAGACAAGCTTCGCTCCACAAGCCGGACACGGATAGCGATGAATTTTCTCGGCGGAATTGTCGGGAGTCGGCGTGCTCATTCTTCTCCCAGTCCGGCACTCACCCGAAACGTGTGACCATCGGGATGACGCAAGTGAAACTCGCGCACGTTCCACGGCTCATCAGTGGGCGGCATCGTCACAGTCAGGCCGTGCTTCATCGCGAGTTCGTACGCTTCATCGACCGCAGCCGGCGATTCCAGCCACCAACTCATCCAAACGCCGCCGGTTTCATCATCACCGACAAACTTCGGTTCTGGGCCACCACGCGATCCTTGAGCGCCCTGGCACAGAAAGATTTCATACTTGCCATTGCATACCCCGCCGAAAGTCGGCGGATCGCCCCAGTCCCAGCCTTTCTGCCAGCCGAGTTTTTCAAACCATTCAAAACTCTCGACGATGTTCGAGACGTTGAGTATCGGAGTTAGTCCTTCAATCTTCATGGTTTCATCGTGTGATCTGAGCGACCAAAAACGCGCGCAGTATACTACAGGCGATTCAGCGATCGTTTAATCGTTGACACGGTTGCGACAGTAGGCCGATACTTTCGGCGAACCCCTTTTATTCAGCAGTGCTTGTAACGCATCTCGAATTCGGGAGGAGTTATGTCAAGCAATCGCGTCAGCGCTCCAATTCTTGCAGCGTTGATTTTTCTCTGCACAGCGGGAGCTGTGGTTTCGGCCTCGCTTGGTAAGTACGAAGACCCGCGGCCCGTGGACGGAATCGCGGCGTGGCAGCAAGTTTATTCGGTGCTGGTCTCACCGCGCTGTATCAATTGCCACACGGCGTCTAATTATCCCGAGCAGGGCGACAATCGCGCGCGTCATTTCGCGAATGTCGTTCGGGGACCCGCCGGAACGGGCGTCGCCGGGTTCCGCTGCGTGACTTGTCATCAGAAAGAGAACGCGGACAGCACCGGCGTGCCGGGCGGAAAAAATTGGCACCTGGCGCCGCTGTCGATGAAGTGGCAGGACACAAACGACCAACCACTGTCGAGCGCGGAAGTCTGTCGCGCCATCACCGATCGCGCGCGCAACGGTGGTTTGAACGGTGCGGCGCTGCTGAAACATCACACCGAAGAACCGCTGGTGTTGTGGGCTTGGTCGCCAGGCCGCGGTGTGGATGGAGCGATGCGCACACTGCCGCCACTAAACCATGATGAATTTGTTGCCGCGACTAAGCAGTGGGTTGATGCGGGCATGCCTTGCCCAAAATAGGAGACGACGATGGCCAAATTTCAATTGACGGTGAACGGTCAGCGCAAAGAGGTGAACGCCGATCCGACGACGCCTTTGCTTTGGGTCCTGCGCGAAGACTTGAAGATGACCGGAACAAAGTACGGCTGCGGCGTCAGCGCGTGCGGCGCTTGCACGGTGCACGTTGATGGTGTCGCGACGCGTTCGTGCATGTTGCCGATCTCTTTGCTCGGCGATCGTCCGATTACAACGATTGAGGCGATGGCTAACGATCGCGTCGGACGTGTGGTTCAGGATGCCTGGGTTGAGAAAGACGTCGTGCAGTGCGGCTACTGCCAGAGCGGGCAGATCATGAGTGCGGTCGCGCTTTTGAAAGAAACGCCACGCCCGACCGAAACGCAGATCGAAGAATCGATGGGCGGCAATCTTTGCCGCTGCGCAACGTATGTGCGGATTCGCGAAGCGGTGCAGCTCGCGTCGCAGCGTTTGAAGTAACGAGGAGGCGAACATGTCAGCAGCAACCAAGAGATCAAAGGATCACGGGATCAATCGCCGATCGTTTTTGCACGCGTCGGTGACCGCAGCCGGCGGCTTGCTGGTGTCGCTCTACTTCAATCGTGCCAGCGCACAGGAAGGCGCATCCGCTGCGCAAGGGCCACCGAAAATCAACTATCCGCCTGATGCGTTTGTCGAGATTCGGCCTGACGGGAAGATCGTAATTCAAGTGAATCGACTCGAGTTCGGTCAGGGCGTGCAGACAGCTTTACCGATGGTGCTCGCCGATGAGATGGATGCGGATTGGGCGAGCGTAGTTCCGCAACTTGCTCAGGCGAAAGACATCTACAAAGACCCGGTATTCGGAATTCAAATGGTCGGCGGCTCAGGTTCGATCGCGCACTCGTTTCAGCAGTATCGTGAACTCGGCGCGAAGACGCGCGCGATGCTCCTCAGCGCCGCGGCAAAGAATTGGAATGTCGGTGCTGATACATTGCGCACAGAACCGAGCGTCGTCATTGGCCCGGGAGGAAAGCGCGCGACTTATGCGGAGCTCGCGAAGGCCGCGACTGCCATGCCTGTGCCAGCGAATGTTCGTTTGAAGAATCCTTCTGAGTTTCGCTACATCGGCAAACGCACGCCGCGACTCGACAGCCGTGCAAAGTGCGATGGCTCGATCAAGTTCGGACTCGATTTCGATCAACCGGGCATGTTGACCGCAGTCGTCGCGCATCCGCCAATGTTCGGCGCGAAGGTCAGAGGTTTTGACGACGCGGACGCGCGCCGCGTCGAAGGCGTCCGCGAGATCTTCCAGATTTCTCTGCCACGCGGAAGCGGCATCGCAGTCGTGGCCGATAAATTTTGGACGGCCAAGCAGGCACGCGATCGCCTGAAAATCGATTGGGACACAACTGAAATTGCCAAAGAGGACACGACCGCACTGTGGGCGAAGTACAGACAACTTGCCGGGACGAAAGGTCTCAGCGCACTCGCGCGTGGCGATGAAAGCGCGCTCGACAAGATCGCATCAGCCAATCGCATCGTGGCTGAGTACGAATTTCCATATCTCGCGCACACGCCGATGGAACCGCTCAACACGACGATTCGCTTCGACGGCGATCGCGCCGAGGCCTGGGTCGGTTCGCAATTTCAAACCTTCGATCAGATGGCGATCGCGCAAACGCTCGGTCTGAAAGCAGAGCAGGTTCTGTTTCACACCGAGATGGCCGGTGGTGGATTTGGCCGCCGCGCCGTGCCCGATTCGCACGTGCAACGGGAAGCGGCCGAGATCGCGAAGAAGCTTCGCGGCACAACCGTCAAACTCATCTGGACTCGCGAAGATGATGTGCGTGGCGGGTTCTATCGTCCGATGTTTTTTCACCGAGTCGAAATCGGCGTCGGAACTGACGGTATGCCCGCCGCGTGGCGGCACGTCGTCGTCGGCCAATCAATCATGGAAGGCACGCCGTTCGCCATGATGATGAAAGATGGAATCGATCCAACGGTCGCAGAGGGCATCACCGACACGCAATACAATCTGGCGAACTTCAACGTTTCAATTCATCAACCAAAGGTGAACGTGCCCGTGCTGTGGTGGCGTTCGGTGGGCAACACGCACACGGCTTACGTGATGGAAACCTTGATCGAGGAACTTGCGGAACGCACGAAGATGGATCCGATCGCTTATCGGCGCAAACTTCTAAAACCTGATGCTAAGAAACTTCGCGCCGCGCTCGATTTGATGGAAGCGAAAAGCGCTGCGTGGCGTCAGAAGCTTCCGAAAGGTCATGCTGTTGGCTTTGCCTTGCACGAGTCCTTCGATACAGGAGTCGCGGTCGCAGTCGATGTTTCCATCGTCAACAAACGGCCAAAGGTTCATCGCGCCACCGTCGCGGTGCATTGCGGCTTGGCAGCGAATCCGCTAACCGTTGAGAGTCAGTTCCAAGCGGGTTCAGGATTTGGCTTGTCGCAGTTGATGGCGAAAGGCGCAATCACTTTGAAAGACGGACTGGTCGAGCAGCGGAACTTTCACGAGTTCGTGCCGCCTTACATCATGGACGCGCCGGTAGCCGTTGATGTTCACATCGTGCCGAGCACTGACCCGCCGACCGGATGCGGCGAGCCGCCCGTGCCTGTGATTTCACCAGCGGTTGCGAACGCGTTGAGTAAACTCACCGGCAAACGTTATCGCTCGTTGCCGCTGGTTGAGATTTGAAGGTGCGTGGAAGTCAACACGACCTTAGTGTGATCTGATCTTCGGAGTTCATGTTCAGAACACGAACTGTGGTTCTGCCCACGGCCGTCTTGCCAACGACGTAATTACCGTCCCATTTAAAGTGTTCACTCCACTCATCTCGCCTTGGATGAAAGAGCTTTGTGATCTCGCTTGTGTTGGGATCGATACCGGTAAGGTTCGTGCCTTTGTGCAAATTACAATCGATACACGCCAAGGCCAAATTGTCGAGATCGTCGGTGCCTCCGTGGACTTTCGGAATGATGTGCTCAACGTGTAGCGCAGCCAAAGGTGAGTCGTCCTGGCGTAACTGACAATACTCGCAAGAATCTTTTGCGCGCGCCCGAACCTGGCCTCTTGTGGCCGCATCGATCATTTCTGATTTCTGAGTTGCTGCGCCTGACGTTTGAGAATGGCGACAAACTTGTTTGCTCGCACGTAGCCTGCGTATTCGGCGCTCTCTTGTTCGGTCAGTTCACCCTCGGTCGATTTGCGCGCGAGTTCTTCAATTCTTAGTTGAAGTTGAGGGTCACCGCGAAAATCGATTACGGCATCGGCCTTTTCAGGGAGGACGATTTCGAGCACGGGTCGAATCCCTCGATCGAATGCAACACTCTCAGAAGTTGTAGCCATGGCTCAAAATTATCACCGGCGCGGTTCGAATAGCAATCATCGTTTATGACACTCCTACTTCTTCTTCGACACAAACACACCCGCGGGTGTGATTTGTCTGAGCGAAGTGATCTGACCGTTCTCTTCAACGAACTCGACGATCACGTCGGCGAACTGCGGCAGACGGAACTTCAACGCTTTGTAAGGCACCAAAGGCTGATCGGGAGCGCCGATCGACACGATAAAGAGTCCGCTGCCCGGCCGATACACCACCTGAAACTTTCCACCCGTCGGAGTCTCGTAGTTTCCGATCAGCCGTTGCGCGGCCGCCTCGTCCAGCTTCGCCGGCTTGCGCACAAAAGTAACTTCGCCTTCGTCGAGCGACGTTGTCAAACTGCTGATGTCACCCTGCGGGTTCGTCGAGAAGTTCACCGACCACTTCCCATTCTCTTCGTCGTTCGGCGTGTCGAAACGATCGTAATGAAAGTGCGCGAGCGGCAGGACAACCTTGTGAAAGTCGAACTGTAGCGCGTTGTCTTTCATGCCGATCGTCAAAGTGCCATAGGCGGGATGCTCGTACTCACCAACGTAATCGCTCAGCGCGTGTGACGGTTTGGTATCCAGCACGCGGCCGAATCCTTCCTTCGATCGGCCTTCGGCGCTGGCTTTCTTTCCCTTCAAACGAATGTCGAGCAGACGATCAGTCCACGGAGTCAGATCCATTTCAAGCAGCCGTTCGTACACGTTGTAGCTGATCGGGTTGTAAAGCGGCGCCGTGTGATTACCGATGACGAAGACAATCACACCAATATGTTCGTTGGGCATGTAGGAAACCTGCGAGTGAAATCCCGGCAAGTCGCCACCGTGAAAAGCAATCAGGTGCCCGCGGTACGAAGCCGTCCAGCGCCCCATGCCGTATGCCTGATTCAGAACTTCCCACCAACCACGCGTTTGTCCCGCAGCGTTCGGCAAAGCGATAGCCGGTTCAAGAGTCGCATTGATGACTTTCGGCGGCAGCACCTGTTTGCCGTTGTACATGCCATTGTTCATCAGAGCGATCAGCCAGTGCGACATGTCTTCGATGTTGGAAATGATCGCGCCCGCGGGAGCCACGCCTTGCTGCTCTTCGTAGTAGGGAATTTTGTAAAGCTCGAATGAATCACGTCGCTCGGTGAAAGGAACACCAACGTCCGGCTGCTTCAGCATATCGGCGATCGAAAACACCGTGTTATTCATGTTGAGCGGTTGCAAGATTCGCTCGCGCACGAACTGGGCCCAGGGCTTTCCGGATTGCAACTCGATCGCATAGCCCGCGCCCGCGTACATCATGTTGTTGTAAAGAAAAATCTGGCGCGGGGATTCTTTTGGCTCGAGATATTTCAGCCGCTCGAAAAGTTCTTTGGTCGAGTAGTCCGACTTGTACCAGATCGAATCATGCCGCGTGATGCCGGTCCGATGCGCCAGCATGTCACGCAGGGTAATCGTGTTATTGAGATAGCTGTTGTAGAACTCGATAGTAGGAACCGATTCTTTGATTGGTTGATCCCAGGTGAGTTTGCCTTCTTCGACCAGCATCCCCGCCGCCATCGCGGTAAAAAGCTTCGTGTTCGAAGCGATGGTAAACATCGTCTGCGACGTCAGCGGCAGCTTCTTCTCGTAATCGCGATAGCCATAGCCTTTGGCGAACACGAGTTTATCGCCGACGACAATGCCAACGCCGATGCCCGGCGCGTTCCAATCCTTCAAAGTCTTTTCCATGAAGGCGTCAAAGCCAGCGAGCTTTTGATTGACGTCGATTTGGGGCGCTGGCTGTGGCTGAGCTTGCGCCGCGTTGGCCACGGTCAGACAGATGACGAAGCAAGCAATAACGAACGAGCCAAAGCGCAAGGGATGGGTCTGATTCATCAGTTCCTCCTAAAGGTCGGGGCAGTGTCGAGCTTTGATATTCGTTCTGCAACGGAGAGTCAAGCTAAGTTGGCAAGCTCAACCTAATTCTTCCGCGGTCTTGGGCCAGTCTTCACGAAGCAAACGGGACAATGCGCGATCGGCGAGTAGCTTTCCGCCAGTCTGACAGGTCGGACAATAGTTCGTTTCGTTGCTCGCATAGCGGATGCGCTGGACCTTCGATCCACAACGTGGACACGGTTCTCTATAACGGCCGTGAACCGCCATGCCGTTGCGAAACGCGGTGACCTTTTCGGGAAAATCGTTGGCGGCTTCGGCACGCAGCCGTTCGATCCATTCCAACAAAGTGTCGCGCGTGCTCTGGTGCAAACGCTTGACTTCATCATCGCTGAGCTTCTGCGTCAGCTTCACCGGCGACAGTTGTGCGTGCCAGAGAATCTCATCCGAATAAGCGTTGCCAATCCCGCTGAACAAGCGAGGATCGGTGAGCGCGCGCTTGAGCGTATGGTTTTCTGACTGAAGGACTTGCTTGAAAGTTGAGAGGTCAATGAAGTCGTTGGACTTCGGATACATGACCTGCCCTCCCTCAGCATCGGAGTTCTGAAACAATTCCAAGCCGCCGGGATTAAGGGTGGCGAGGCCTGCTTCGCCTTCGACCAGATGCAACGAGGCGCGACGTTGGGTTCCGGCTTCGGTCAACGTCAGCGCTCCGTGATCGAATTGAAACGCCGCGAGATGGTTCTTTGATTTGCTAACTTTCAACTGGCCAGCCAATGGTGCTTCTTTCCAATGCAATCGTCCGGCGATCATCAAATGCAGCACCAGCCACAAATCGTCCTCCATCCCGATGCAGATACGCTTGCCCAATCTTCGCAACCCCACAACCTTCCTTCCCTCGACTGATGAAATTGCCGGCTGCGCAGTCCGCAGTAAGAATGGTGAGTTGATCAGAACGCGTTCGAGTGTGTGGCCGAGAATTCTTCGCTCGAGCGCTTCGATGTAAACGGTGATGTCAGGAAGTTCCGGCACGGTGGCTAAGAGCGAAGGGCTAAGGCAAAGAGCTAAATGACGACTCGGAAATTTTAGCTATCGGCTTTTCCCGAGCAGCCACGACTTCAAAATACCCGGGCGCGCATCGTCGATCGAAAAGTAATCCTGCACGAGCTGGCTATAGAGCTTGATTCGCTCGCGGCGCGACAATTCGGCGCCGTAGGGCATGCGGCCGCCCGTGACGAACGAGCTAATCACTTTCTTGTCCATCGGCCAGTTCAACGATCCCAGCCCGTTGGGATGATGACACGAGACGCAGGCGGAGGAGGTTGCGCTCGCGATTTCCTTCGCGGGAAAACTTGCATGAGCTTGCCTGGCCGACGCCACCAGCGGATCGAGTGGCCGAACCGATCCCAGCCCTGGCCCAAACTTGCTTGCGTCGAGATATCGGTCGAACCGCGGCGGCCCATAGGTGAGAAATCGATCATTGACTTCTTCAACGAAGCGCAACTCATCGCTGCTCACGCTTCCTTCGACCGGAAAGATCGGCAGCACGCCGCTCTTGTGACATGTGACGCAGTTATCGTCGCCTTCGCCCAACTCCCAGCGTCCTTTGATCGTTATCGCGCCGTTGCGTCGGTAAGTCCGGAAATAATCTTTGAAGTAAGTATTCGTCGTCTGGTCCGCATCCCGCACCACCGCCACGACGGAAACATTTCGAGTGCGCACCCGCGCGCCGGGATCGGTAAGTCCAAATTGCACCCACTTCTCGGGAACATTCTTCGCCGGATCGCCGGGCACGACGATCAGCAAACGCCGAAAACTCTTGTTGTTGTCGGGCGTGCCCAAATGCCGCGATTCATAACTGAAAAAGATGAGTTGACTATCGGGGGCGCGACTCTTATTCAACTCGCGGAGCAAAGCCTTCGCCTGTGGCAACGTTTCGAAACGCGTGACTGTCTTCAGAAAGCGAGGCGTCAAAAGAAAATCGGGAATCGTCACGTACTTTCGCGTCTCAGCGAAATAAGTTTCGTCAGAGACGTTGAATCCCAATTCGTGATCATCCAACAGTCCAACCGAAAGCGCTTGCAGATAACCGACGAATTCGGGATAACGAGCGGCAAAGCTGCTGCCCCCAGACATGCCACATCGGCGCAGCGTCCGGGCGATGTCTTCAACAGTTCGATCGTAAGCTGCCTCAGCCCGTTCCTGTTCGTAGTAAGCCCGCGCGGCGCGCACCAGGGCGTTGACTTTGATTCCGGCCCAAGCCTCCTGCTGCGCGACAGTCGGCGGACATGGCACAGCCCAAACCGGAGCTGAGGCCATCAACGTCAAAGCGAGAAGCAGGATCAACCTGGATGTGTGCGCAAGCATTTCGTTACTGACGCACCACCAGCGCCAGGCCAATGATGCAAAAGATCAAACCGATCACGTTTCGCAGAGAGAGATGATCCTTGAAAACGAAAAGGCCGATTGGAATCAGCACGACGGCCGCCGCCGCGTTGGTGGCGACCGCGGCGATGCTGATGCGCCAGCCGCTGCGATAGGCGAGCAGGAAACCCAGCTCGATCATGGCCGCGGCGGCTCCTAAGGTGAACACGGCCCAATTCGACGCCTTAAAAGTCTCCAGCAGACTTCTCTTCCCCGGATACGTGAACGCGAAAAGGGCGCACAGCACGATGCCGACGACGTAAGCGATCGCAATGACGAAGAATGGATTCGTCTCTTTCGGCACGGCTTTCTGCGAAAGGTGATACAGCAGCATGCCAATGACCGTCAGCGCGAATGCGAAATAGAAGCCGCTCATTTTTTTTGTCGTAGGTTCTGTAATCAACGTGCAACCTGATGATACGATACGTCCGCGCGAACTTCACAAACAAAATCAATGGCAATCATCGGCATCGTCGCAATTGATCGAAACCTGGCCATCGGCAAAGATGGAAAGCTGCCGTGGCATTACTCGTCTGACATGAAGTTTTTCAAACAGACGACCGTCGGCAACGCAGTCGTCATGGGACGCCACACCTGGGAGACACTGGGCAGTCCGCTCAAAGATCGAATGAACATCGTCCTCAGCAGTCGAACCGACGGCGCGTCTGGCAAGGCTGTGACTCTGCCGAACGTAAGATCAGTACTGAACCTGGCTGGCGCTTTGACGCGCGATCTTTACGTGATTGGCGGCGCAAAGGTTTACCAGGCGTTTCTGCCGCACCTCAATCGGTGGATCGTCACCGAGATTCCTCTGTCGGTTGAAGACGCCGATACGTTCATGCCGTCAAACTTCCTGGAGGGATTTGAGTTGTATGAGGTGCGGCAATTGGACGACGAGCTGCGCGCGAAGTTTTATGAACGTGTGTCAGAAGCCCGACCGTAAGGGAGGGCCACCTGCCAGACACGAACTAACCACAGATGAACGCGGATTTACGCGGATGAAAAGAGATCAGGCTGTTCTGATCTGTGCTTATCGGTGTGAATCTGTGGTTAACTATTTTGCCAATCGCGACACTACTCGTCGCCGCTTATTTCCAGGACATCATGCCGCGTGATAATTCCGGTGATGCGGCCGTATTCTTCAATCAAGACCGCTTGATTCCTGCGCAACTTCTTCGTGACGGCGTTAATATCGGCATCCACATCGACGGTGGGAAAACTGTCTTCCATCAATTCGCCAACTGGTGAATCCAGGAGATCTCGGTTGTCGAACGCTTTCGAAAGCAGATGACTCTCGCGCAGCGAGCCCACCGACTTTCCATCTTCGAGCACGGGAATCTGCGTCAGCCCCATCTCGTTCATCTTCGCGAGCGCTTCTGAGACCGGATCTGTCGGTGAAACGGCAATGACTTCGCGCGGCGCGCCTTTGCTCTTGGTCTCGTTAAGCAGGCCCGCCGTGACCTTGTGCGGCGCAAGCAACTGCTTCTCTTTCATCCATTCATCGGAGTGGAATTTCGACAAGTAATGTTCGCCCGTGTCACAGACGATAAAAACGATGACCGCGTCCGGGTCGGCTTCGCGCGCAAGCTGCAACGCGGCCGCGCAATTCGTTCCCGTCGAGCCGCCACAGAAGATGCCTTCAAGGCGACTCAATTGTCGCGCGGTCTCGAACGAATCGCGATCGGTGATGTTGCGCACTTCATCGACATACTGCAGATGCGCATTGCCGGGCAGGACTTCCTGACCGATGCCTTCGACAAGATAAGGCGTGGTCTCGGGAATCTTTCCGGTCTCTTTGTAAGTTTTGTAAATCGAACCGAATGGATCGGCGCCGATGATTTTGATCTTCGAATTTTTTTCTTTGAGAAACTTGCCCGTGCCGGAGATCGTTCCGCCAGTCCCGATGCCCGAAACAAAGTGGGTGATCCTGCCCTCGGTCTGTTCCCAAAGTTCCGGCCCAGTGGTGCGGTAGTGTGCTTCCGGATTCGCCGGATGTGAGTACTGATCGGGATAGAAAGAGTTAGGCGTCTCAGCCGCGATTCGTCGCGCCGTCGAAACATAGTGATCGGGCGTGCCCGGCTTGGCGGAAACCGGAGTGATGACAACGTCCGCACCGAGCGCTTTCAGGTAGCGCGACTTCTCGACCGACGCTTTGTCAGTCATCACGAAGATGCACTTATAACCTTTGACAGAGGCGGCGAGGGCCAGGCCGATGCCTGTGTTGCCGGAAGTTGCTTCGACGATCGTGCCGCCGGGTTTGATCTTGCCTTCCCGCTCGGCGGCTTCGATCATGGAGATACCGATGCGATCCTTCACGGAAAAGCCGGGATTGAGATTCTCCATCTTGGCAAGAACCAGCGGCTTCAATCCTTTGTTAAGGCGATTGAGTTTGACTAGCGGCGTGTTGCCGATCAGGCCCAGTACATTCTCGAAATATTTCATCTACGTTCGTAGCTCAACACGAATTTATTTTATGGAAATCAAGACTGAACATTCTCTGCGAAATCAGGGCGTTTGCCAAATGGAAACGGAGTATGTGTCAGCTGATCCATGGCCTGACGGCCGTGGCTATTGAATGCTGCGCCGTCGGCGCTGCCAAAAACGAGGTACCGTACCTGGGCGAGTAAACGAGACGATAGTAAACCAGACGATTATGATCCGCTCGCTTGCTCGCGGTACTGACACGCCTGATATTCACTATCGCACGGTGCTGCCACGCGCAAAGAAAAACTGTCGCGTGCTTGACTGAATCAATTCACGCCGTATAATTTTCATTCCGTTGTGGGCCGATAGCTCAGTTGGTAGAGCAGCTGACTCTTAATCAGCGGGTCGCAGGTTCGATCCCTGCTCGGCTCACCATTTCGAAAACAAAAACGGGCGACACCGATCGCCCGTTTTCTTTTGCTTATCTCTTGTCGGGAAGCTCTATTTCCTCTGGGACGCGGCGAGCTCAGATGTCGATGATAACTTCACACCCGGTTGGCCGCTCTTCTTAGCGCCGGATGAAACTTGTGCAGTAATGGTTGCGGCGATCTTTGTGTTGCCCGTTTGTTCTGTCGCAGGCGGCAGCTTCCACGGATAGTACCGGCAGAAGACTGCAAACCCTGCGAGCAGAATTACGAAGATCGCCGCAATGGCGTGCATACCAAGGCGCGAACCCGCGCGCCGCGGCGGCGTGGCCAATAAAGTCATTTCGTCGTCGAGTTCCAAGCTTGACCGAAAGGCGTTGTAAGCGGCGTCCAATTCCGGATTTGATTCCCGCACTCGGCCAACGCGACGCAGCGCTTCACGAAACTCTTTCGCGCTCGCATAGCGCGCATTGGGATTCTGCTGCATCGCACGGCTGAGAATTTCAGAAAGCTCTTCGCCGACAGCGGGATTGATTTCGTGCGCCGGTTTCAGCGGATTCGGTTTCGACGTGATGAATGCCGTCGCGCGCGTCAGAGCATCAGGTGGCTTAACGCCAGTGAGCAGGTGGTAGAGCGTTGCGCCCAGCGCATAGATGTCGCTCTGTGGCGTCGTGCCGAGATCCTGAATTTGTTCAAGCGGCGCGTAACGCGGCGAGTAACCAAAGACACTTCTGTCCGAATCTTTATCTTCATGGTTCGCTCCTTTTGATTTCGCCAAACCGAAATCGAGCAGCACGATCCGGCCGCCATCAGTGACTCTGAGATTGTGCGGCTTGATGTCGCGATGAACGATTTGGCGATCGTGCGAGTGCAAATAGACGAGTGCGTCGAGCAGTTGATCGGCCCAGGCGACGACTGCGTTGCGCGGCAGCGGACCCGGCTGTTGCGCGATAATGTCCGAGAGATCCGATCCTTCGACGTACTGCATCACGAAGAACGCGCGGTTATCTTCGGTAAAATAATCGCTGACGCGCGGCAACACCGGATGATTCAGCACGGCCATCATGCGCGCCTCCTGCTCAAACTGCCGCCAAAGTCTTTCGTCACACGTCAGCGCCTGCTTCACAGCAACGCGATGGCCCAGACGCAAATCGATCGCTTCGTAAACGGCGCCCATGCCGCCGCGGCCCAGGTGACGCACGATGCGATAACGGCTTTGCAGGATTGTGTCCGGCAGCAGGAGGGCAACGCCGATGGGGGATGGCTTTTGTGACATCGAATCTCGATCAATCCAGCGGTGAGTGTCAGAGAGAAGAAAGCGCAAGTGGGAACTGCGCACAACGCCCCAGCTACCGCGCCTCACGTGATTGATGAATCAAGATTTGAGTGAAGCTTGCCGGCCGCGCTGAATTGGCAATGAGAAAAAAGCGGCCGGTCTGGGGCAAACCAGCGGTGGCGGCGTGGCTGCCCGGCGCTGCCGCCACCATTTATCTCTCTGGCCACGCGAACAGCGCGCGGCCTTGTCGCTTCCAGAACTGAGCAAGCATCGTGCCTTTGCCGGATCGCGAAATTATCAATCGATTGCTGACGAGGAGATTGCGCAGCGAGAGCGGCTGCGGCTTTTCACCGCGGTAAAACAGACCGCTATGCGGCAGCCTTTGAGTTATTGCCGGAGTCGAATTTGCTGCGCCGGTCGAATTCGATATTGTGCCGCTTGATCATCCGGTCGAGCGTCTTGCGATCGACACCCAACACGCGCGCGGCGGCTTGTTTATTGCCGCCGGTGTGAGCCAGCACGCGCGCCACATAGCGGCCTTCGATCTCTGATAGTGGCAGCCATTCTTCCTTCACAGGTTGGCCCTCATGCTCGACAAGTCGCGGCACATCGGATGGTTCAGGTAAGTTTCGCACGCGTTCCGGCAAGTCCTTTGCACGAATGATGCCATCACAGATTGCCGCCGCGTGCACCACCGCATTTTCGAGTTCGCGAATGTTTCCGGGCCAGTCGTAACGCTGCAGCAGGTCCAATGCTTCCGCGGCGAATCGCACCGGCGGATTCAGCGAAAAGACCCGTTCGGCAAAGCTCTGCGCCAGCGGTGGAATGTCTTCGCGACGGTCGCGCAGAGGCGGCAGCTCGATCGCCACGGCATTTAGTCGATAGAAAAGATCGTTGCGAAATCGGCCGGCTTCAACTTCTTCTTCGACGTCGCGATTGCTGGCGGCGATGACGCGCACATTAACCTTCACCGTTTGATTCGATCCAACGCGACGAATCTCTCCCTGTTGCAGGACGCGCAGCAGTTTCACCTGAAACGCGGGTGCAGTTTCGGTAATCTCGTCGAGGAAGACCGTTCCGCCGTCGGCTTCTTCCCACAAACCGCGCCGATCGCGATCGGCCCCGGTGAATGAACCTCTCACGTGCCCGAACAATTCCGACTCGATCAGCTCAGCCGGAATAGCACCGCAGTTCACCGCCACAAAAGTCTTGTCGGCGCGGTTGCTGCGGCGATGGAGCGTCGAGGCCACCAGTTCCTTCCCAGTGCCCGATTCGCCCGTCAGCAACACCGGCAAGTTGGTGTTCGCCACGCGCCCAACCTGCTTCATAACTTCAATGAAGGCGTGACTGCGCCCGACGAGATCGATATCCGAGTGATAAGTGTTCGCCCGCTGACCGGCCGACAAACGCGGCGGCTTACTCGTAATTTGCTCTCGCAAGGCCGCCGACAACGATTGCAACTCTTCCGCGCCGAAAGGCTTCAGCAAATAGTCGTAAGCGCCGAAGGCCGTCGCATCCAACGCACCTGCGGCGTTGCCGTGCCCGGTCATCAAAACTACTTTTGCTTCCGGCTGTTCTTCTTTGAACTTGCGCAGAACTGCGAAACCATCGGCGTCGCCCAACATCACGTCCGAGAGAACGATCGCCCATTTTTCACGATCGAGCAGTTCAAAGGCTTCGGCGGCTGAGGCGGCCCGGCTGACATTCCACCCGTCGTTCTCAAGGACGGCGCAGACAAAATCGCGCACTGATTGCTCATCATCGATCACCAGGGCTGGTAAGGTTCTTTCCATAACTCGTGTCACGTCCCGACTTATTTACTCGTTAACTGCTTTCTTGTCAGCCGACTCACGCCGCAGGGTATTGGACAAGACGTGCAGTTTTCTTTTTGGGTTTGCGCCCAGGATCGCTGCAAAAGCTTTCGCCGATACGGGTTTGCCAAACAGATAGCCCTGGCCCTCGTCACATCTCAACAGCCGCAGGAAAGCCAGTTGCTCATCGGTTTCGACTCCTTCGGCAATAACCTTCAATCGCAGATTGTGCGCCAGCGTGACTATGGCCATCACCAGGGCCGCGTCGTCGGGGTCGCTGGTCGCGCCTTTGACAAAGGTCTGATCCAATTTCAGGTTGTCGATCGGCAACGTTTTCAAATAGCTCAGAGACGAATAGCCGGTGCCAAAGTCATCGATCGATACCCGCACGCCGAGCCGCCGGATATCGGTGAGGACGGCGGCCGTCTTTTGCGCATTCTCCATAAGGGACGTCTCCGTCAATTCCAAATCCAGGCACGTCGGATCGAGGCCCGTATCGCGCAACACCTCCATGATTCGATCGACCAAACCGACTTGCTGAAAATGGCGCGCGGAAAGATTGACCGCGATTCTGAGCCGCCCAAATCCGTCGTCTTGCCATTGGCGTGTCTGCCGGCAAGCCTCGCGAATCACAAAGTCTCCGATGTCCACGATCAGTCCCGTGTCTTCCGCCAACCCGATGAATTTCGCGGGCGGCAGAATTCCGAATTCGGGATGTCGCCAGCGCGCCAGCGCCTCAGCACCCAGGACTTCGCCGGTGGTCAGATTAACGACGGGCTGATAGTACGGAACGAATTCGTGATTCTCGATCGCGCGGCGGAGGCTGGTCTCCAGCGCCAATCGTTTCACGGCCTGCGCATTCATGTCCGCAGCGTAAAACTGATAGTTGTTGCCGCCTTGCTGCTTGGCGCGATATAACGCAGCGCCGGCATTGCGCAGGAGGATCGTGGTCGCGTCGCCGTTTTCCGGAAAAGTCGCGATCCCGATGCTGGCCGTCATGTAAATATCCTGATTGCTGACCTGAAACGGTTGGGCCATCGCCTGATTCACCACGACGCACACGTCCGTGATTTCGTCTGGGTCGTCGATTTGGGTCAACAGCAGAGCAAATTCATCTCCCTCAAAGTGCGCCAGTGTGTCGCCTTCGCGCACACAGGTTGCTAATCGTCGGGCTACTTCGCGCAGGACCAGATCGCCGGCTTCATGACTCAAACTCTCCGCGATTTTCTTGAACCGGTCGAGCGAGACGAGCATTACTCCAACTTGATGTCGATCGCGCTGAGCAATGCCCAGCGCTTGAGTGCAGCGGTCCGCAAACAAATTTCGATTGGGCAGATCGGTGAGCCGATCGTAGTAAGCCAGGTGTTCGATCTCGGCCGCCCGTTCTTTGACTAGCTCCTCGAGATGATTTTCGTAACGCCGCTTACCAACCAGTAGCTGGTGATGGCGCAATGCGCGATTGACTGCCGCCTGGACTTGCCGCAGGTCGATGGGCTTGGTGATGTAGTCGAACGCGCCCACGCGCATCGCTTCGATCGCTGATTCGATTCCCTGTTCACCGCTGATCATGACAACCACGGTATCGGGCGATCGTTCCAGAATTCGCGGCACCAGCTCGAGCCCGCTGATGCCCGGCATGTTGATGTCGCTGAGCACGAGATCGAAAACGCGCGTCTGCAAAACCGCCCATGCCTCTTCGGCTGAAGCCGCCAGCACGCACTCGTGATCAGACAGCAACTCGCCGAGCAACTGGCGAATCTGTTGCACGTCATCGATGATCAGAATCGTAGCTTTGGTCTGAGGCATCTGTTTCCTCTGGTCCCCTGGTCGAATCGAAACTGCCGCGAAACCCCAGCGTGTTTCTGGAGCGCAGCGAAGGCTTGAACTGTTTTGGGCGAGCAATGAACCGCAGCCGGAAGAGTTATCGAAGCTGCAGAGGGGCGAACCGTGGCTATTGTAACATGGTGATGTTCCTCTCCGGATCGAAGTTTTTCCCCCAATCCCGTCTCATGTCAGGCATTCATCACGTCGGCAATTTTTCTAACGAGTTCAACCGGCGTGAATGGCTTTTCCAGAAAAGCCATTTCCTGGCCACCGATGCCGGCTCGGACCACTGCGTCATCGGTGTAACCCGAAATAAACAGCACGCGGGCGTCCGGAGCTATCTTCTTCGTATGCTCGGCCAATTCGCGCCCACCCATCGAAGGCATGACCACATCGGTAATCAGCAGATGCAGTTGATTCCCGCACTCCTTGACCACGGCCAAAGCTTCACTTCCATCGCCGCATTCAATTACTGAATAGCCTGCTTCTTTTAGTGTTTCCAAAATTAAGTGGCGCACCTCCACGTTGTCTTCCACAACCAGAATAGTTCCGGTGCCGCCCGCGGGAATGATTTCCTTTGCGGCGGGCGCTTCAACCGCGGCCTCTTCAAACACGCGCGGCAAATAAACTTTGAAGGTCGTGCCCATTCCGACTTCGCTGTACACCCAGACATAGCCGCCACTCTGCTTGACGATGCCGTAAATCGTCGAAAGCCCCAGACCGGTTCCTTTGCCGACTTCCTTTGTGGTGAAGAATGGCTCGAAGATTCTTGCCTGAGTTTCGGCATCCATGCCGGAGCCTGTGTCACTAACGACCAGCGCAACATAATCGCCAGTCTGCACCGGTTGATGAGTGAGAACGTACTCCTCGTCAAAAGTGACATTGCGCGTTTCGATGGTCAGCGTCCCGCCATTAGGCATGGCGTCACGCGAGTTCACCACGAGGTTCATAATTACTTGCTCGACCTGCGTCGGGTCCGCCTTAATTGATCCCAGGTTGACACCAAACTTCGTGACCAGTTCTATGTCTTCTCCGATCAGACGGCGCAGCATCTTGTTTAGATCGCTGACGATTGAGTTCAGATCGAGTACCCGCGGCGCCAGCATCTGCTTGCGACTGAATGCCAGCAATTGGCGCGTTAATCCCGCCGCGCGCTCGCCGGCTTTCTTTATTTCGCGAAGGTTGTTGATTAATGGATTGCCCGCCTCGAGTTTCGCCAGCGTCAAATCGCTGTAACCCAAGATCGCCGTCAGCAGGTTGTTGAAATCGTGCGCCACGCCACCGGCGAGTTGGCCGATCGCCTCGAGCCGTTGCGACTGGCGCAACTGTTGTTCGAGCTGAAGCTGCTGTGTGATGTCCTGCTTCACCGCGATATAGTTGACGATGTCGCCCGACGCGTCGCGCACCGGCGAGATGGTCACGCGCTCTTCAAAAAGAGTTCCATCTTTCTTTTTGTTGAGTAGCTGCCCGGACCAAACTTTTCCTTTGGTGATTGTCTGCCACAGTTCCTCGTAAGTGCCGAGATCAGTTTTGCCGCTCTTAAGAATGCTCGGGGTTTTTCCGAGCGCTTCTTCCTTTGCATAACCGGTAATGCGCTCGAACGCGGGATTGACGTATTGAATATTTCCATTGGTATCGGTGATGACAATGCTGTCAGCCGTTTGTTCGACGGCCGTTGCCAGACGCAGTACTTCTTTCTCATGCTGTTTGCGTTCCGTGATGTCTTCAACCAGCGTTACGGCGTCGCCGCCATCGCCTTCCATGATGGCCACAGTCACGTTGACCGCCACTCGTCTGCCGTCCTTGTGAAGGAACTCTTTCTCAACCGCGGGACAGAAACCTCGAGTAGCCACTTGTTGTCCGATGTATTCATCCGCGTTTTCCCAGCCGGACGCCGTTAGGGTTTGCCAACCAACCGCACCCGCTTCGAATTCAGCCCGCGTGTAGCCAACCATCTCCAGAAGCCGGTCATTGGCGTCCTTGATCATTCCTGTGGGACTGGCGACGTAAACCCCTATGACATTCGAGTCAACGATCGCCCGATAGCGCTTCTCACTGACGCGTAGCGCTTCTTCGGCCCCGCGATGCGCGTGACGGTTATTCCCGCCGGACTCGTCTGAAAAGCATCTGCAAATTTCTGTTCCGAAAGGAACAATCGCTCTTCCGCCCGTTTGCGCTCGGTGATGTCCTGAACCATGCCGATGAGATATGGACTGCCTTCTGGAACCCGACCCAGCGAATAGATCCAGCGGATGCCGCCTTCAGGCAGGACGACCCTATATTCGTTCTCATAAATGCCCTTCGTCTCGACGGCGTGTGCGAACCGCCGTTGAATCTCCGCGGTGTCGTCCTGGTGAATATGCGCGCTGCCCTGTTGTAGAGACGTGATGGGCTCTCCCGCTGCAAATCCGTGCAGCTCCATACCGGCGGCGTCTGCCTCAAACCGGCCACTCTCCAGATCGTAGTACCAACTCCCCATCCTGGCGGTGCGCATCGCCAGTGCCAGCTTTTCCTGGTTCTCTCGCAGCGCTGCTTCTGCGTCCTTGCGCGGGCTGATATCCGCAATGGATCCAGTCATGCGCAGCGGCTTTCCCTGTTCATCCCAGATGGCCTGGCCGCGTGCGTAAAACCACCGATACTCGCCACTCTTGCACCGCATGCGCAGTTCAATCTGGTAAGGTTTGCGCTCCTCGAAATGCGCGCGAATGGCCTCTGAGACTCGCGCCTGGTCATCAGGATGGATTTGGTTGAAAAAAGTTTCCTGAACGTTGGGAAGCTCATGGTCCTCATAACCAAGCCATTGCTTCCAGCGCGGCGACAGGTAATCTTCGCCAGTGACCGGGTTCCACTCCCAAATGCCGTCGTTCGAGCCATTCACCGCCCGCGCGTAACGCGCCTCGCTTTCCCGCAGCGCCTCCTCCGCCTGCTTCCGCTCGGTGATGTCACGATAGTTGTTGACGATGGCGCCGACGCTGGGCTCGTCGAGCAGATTGGTGAAGGTCCCTTCGAGAAAGCGATACTCTCCCGCCTTATTGCGGACATAACCTTCAGTGGGAATTCCCACGCCCGGTTGACGCAAAGCTTCGGCCACTGTCTCGCGGATCTTGCCCTGCCAGTCAGGTCGAACAAATTCCATCATGTTCCGCTGAAGCAGTTCCTCAGGGTCATAACCCATAACCCGCGTCGTGGAAGGACTGGCATAAAGGACTGCGCCGTCAGCGCCAAAAAGTGCGATGGCGTCATGCGTATGCTCGATGAGAGCGCGGAAGCGCTGAGCGCCTCGGCGCAGCGCTGCGTCTAACTTCTTCCGTTCTTTTTCCGCACGCTTGCGACGGCTGAGATCGCGCACGATTGACTGCAAACGGCCGTCGCTTAACAGCTTCGAGCTGACCTCGACGGGAACAACCGTGCCGTCTTTCCGCTTCAGCTTACGTTCGGAAACGACCGTCTTTCCTTCATTCAATTCATCGAACCTCAGAGGATTCGCGGCGACATCCTCGGGAACCATGAAATCGAAGATCGATTTTCTGAGGACTTCAGCTTGGGAATAACCACTCATCTCGCATCCGTGAGTGTTGACGAGAATCACTCGAAATTTCCGGTCGGCAATGAAGATGGCATCCGGCGCTTGATCAATCAAAGCGCGATAATCTTCTTCCGTGTAGCGAAGTTTGAATTCGCGCGAATCGATTGGCGAATCCGCGAGTAACTTGGGGGAATCAACTTTCATTGCGCGCTCCTGGTTTGCTTCAACCTGGCGAGGGGACTCTTTCGCTCAGTTGCGACCCGGTTCTGCACGCGATTCGCGAAGCATGGTCGTCGGCCTTCGGCAATTCGCGACCGAACGGATCCGTTCGCGTGATTGAAAAGCGTTTTCGGGTCTCGCGGGCACCGAGAACCTTGCGTGGGTATAGCAATTACGAAAACTCTATCGGTTCAATCTCAGAATGAATGGCGTGAATTAAGCTGGCGGCATCATACCAATTCCGATCAGAGATGTTGAGCGAAATAACGTCGATTGTGTGCCCGTATTTTACCGACTGCCTCGCTGCGACATTGCTGAATACTTGCTACGAAATCCGCTACTCAGACCAAGACAAAGCACCACAAACAAAATCGCGAAAATATCCGGTAGCCTTCTCAGGAAGCTACCACTTGGGAATCAAGGACGTCCCGAACTTTTTTTGTTAGGGCGGCCAGCGTGAACGGCTTTTGAATAAATTCGACGTTCTCGTCGAGCACGCCGTGATGCACGATCGCTTCGTCCGTATAACCTGACATGAACAAAATTTTGAGCGACGGCCTGACTGCGAAAATGTGATCCGCGACTTCTTTGCCGCTCATTTCCGGCATGACCACATCCGTCAATAACAAATCGATCCCGCCGTTGCGCTGGGCCAGGTCGATCGCTTCTTCGCCGCGCGAAGCTTCCATGACCGCATAGCCCGCGCTTTCCAGAATCTGGCGCGTCAAGGTGCGAACCATGTCTTCGTCCTCCAGTAGCAGGATCGTTTCGGAACCAGGCCGAATTTCTGTCTCGGCCTCGATGGCTTCGGTTTGTTCGGCAGTTTCCAGCGCCGGCAGGTAAACCTTGAAAGTCGTGCCGCGGCCTTCTTCGCTGTACACCCAGACATTGCCGCCGCTCTGTTTGACAATGCCGTAAACCGTGGACAAGCCAAGTCCGGTGCCCTTCCCTTTTTCCTTCGTCGTGAAAAATGGATCGAAGATGCGCGCGCGCACGGCTTCATTCATGCCGGTTCCTGTGTCACTGATGGCGAGCATCACGTATCGTCCCGGCGCCACGCCGATCCGTTTGCCAGCGTAGTTGGAATCAAGTTCGATGTTGGCGGTCTCGATCGTCAGGCTACCGCCTGTTGGCATCGCGTCGCGCGCGTTCACGACCAGGTTGACCAGTACTTGTTCGACTTGTCCGGGGTCGGCCTTGATCGTTCGCACCTCGGTATCCAGCCGCGCGATCAATTCAATGTCTTCGCCGATCAATCGACGCAACATCTTGTTCATGTCCGTGACGATGTCGTTGAGGTTCAGCGGCACGGGTTGCAAAATCTGTTTGCGGCCAAAGGCCAACAACTGTCGCGTGAGATTCGCCGCGCGATCGCCCGCCTTTTTGATCTCTTCGAGGTAACTTTTGATCTGGCTATTGCCGTCGATGCGTTGCAGCGCCAGGCTGCTGTAACCGTTGATGGCCGTAAGCAAGTTGTTGAAGTCGTGCGCCACGCCGCCCGCCAGTTGCCCAATCGCTTCCATCTTCTGTGATTGGCGAAGCTGATCCTCGAGTTGAATCTCGTGGGTGACATCCTTCTTCACCGCGACGTAATTTACAACGTTCCCGGCCCTGTCACGCACAGCCGAGATGGTCGCCCGCTCATTAAAAAACGTCCCGTCTTTTCTTCGATTAATCAGGTGGCCTTCCCACACGTCGCCGCGAGTAAGCGTTCGCCACAGTTCTGTGTAGATGGCCGGATCGTTTCGGCCGCTCTTCAATATGCGCGGGTTGTGGCCCAACACTTCTTCCATTGAATAGCCGGTTACCTTTTCAAAAGCTGGATTAACGTACTCGATGTCGCCCTTAGGATTGGTAATTACTATGCTGTCGGCAGTTTGCTGGATGGCCGCCGCTAGTCGCGTCAGTTCTACTTGCGCGCGTTTTTGGTCTGTGATGTCGTGAAAGTACCAAACACGACCGTAGTATTCACCGGCCGGCCCGCGTACCGGAGCGCCGTGACGATCAAAAACGCGGCCGTCCTTCAGTTCGATTTCCTCCTGGCTAGTTTCGTCGGGATGCTCATAGAGATGTCTCACCCGCGACACAAATTCTTCCCGATCGGCAACCAGGCTCAAGACAAACTGCAAAGTGGGTTCCCCGTCCTTGCCCACTAACTGCTTTTCGGAAAGACCCCACAACTCACAGAAGCGTCGATTGTGGGAAAGTATGTGGCCACTCGGCCCGACGACGAGCACCCCATCGATGGAAGCTTCGTTCTGCGCTTCGAGCAAACTCTTTTGGAAACGCATCTCAGCCTCGGCCTGTTTTCGCTGAGTGATGTCGCGGGCAATTCCGGTGACGCCCACAGGCACGCCACCCTGATACATCAACCAGGTATTGACTTCGACCGGGATGCGATGACCATCTTTGGCGAGGATTTCCATCTCGTAAGTAGTAACGTTCTCGCCGGCCAGTTTGCGCGCCGTCATCTCGCGCGCTGTGGGAATATATTCGGGCGCCACGGTGTCCAACATGGTCAACTGGTACGCCTCTTTCATTGTGTAGCCGGTGATATCTCCGCCGGCCTGGTTCATCGAAGTGTATTTACCTGTAAGATCGTGAGAATAGATAATGTCGCGCGCATTCTCGACCATGTCGCGATATCGCTGCTCGCTTTCACGCAACGCAGCCTCCGCTCGTTTGCGTTCCGTGACGTCCTGCACACTCCCTTCGCGAAATAGTTCGACGCCGTTTTCATCTCTTACGGTTCGGCGATTGAGTGACAGCCAAATCTTCTCGCCATCTTTGCGGCGCGCTTCAAACAAGTAATCCATCAGCACGCCTTCGCGCGCCTCGATCTCCTCAGACTTGCGGCGATCTTCGGGACGGACATAAACGTGCCTGGCAATGTCGCGGACCTCGGCCACGACTTCTTCCGGCGAATCGTATCCAAGGATTCGCGCCAGCGCAGGATTGACGGTCGCAAATCCGCCGTTCAAGTTGGTTCGAAAAATTCCCTCTACGGCGTTTTCGAAAATCGATCGATATCTTTCTTCGGCCTGCTGCACTTTCGTATACAACGAAGTGCTCTCCAGGGCCGCGGCGGCGGTGCTGGAAAGAATCATTAGCGCTTTCAACTGGCCGTGCGTGAAGGGACGCCGCCGATTGAGTGCGTTGATGCTGATCGTGCCGACCAGTTTGTTTCCGATCTGCATCGGCACGGAAATCGACGAGCGAATTTCCGGATGCGGCCAGAGTGGCCGAAACCGATCGTCGTCGATCTGGCCGTCAAGTAGCAGCGGTTGCCGTTCACGCGCCACCCACCCTGAGATTGTCTCGTCGAGCGGCACACGCTGGCCGAGCAGGCGTTGGCGGTTTTCGCCGCGCACCGCCGCTACATACAACTCGTTCGCGTCTTTGGCCGGCAACAAGATAGAAACTTCGTCCGCTCCGGTTTGCTGCAACGCGGCGTCCGCCAATTTGCTGAGAATCGTTTGCGGATCCAGCGTAAAGGCGATCGTCTGGCAGAGTTCGTAAATCGCGACCGTCTCTCGCAGTTGCAGGTTCTCAAGCTTGAGCCGCCGGGCATTCATCGCGCGTGCGAGCAGGGGCAGAATCGTCGTCATCCGAAAAGGCTTCAGCACGTAATCGAATGCGCCAAGCTTCATCGCATCGACTGCAGTTTGAATCGTTCCGTGTCCCGTCATGACGAGGCAGATCAGGTGCGGATCGATTTCCAGCCCCGCGCGCATCAGCGTGAGGCCGTCCATCTCCGCCATCATCAAGTCAGTCAGCAAGACGTCGAACGGTTGCTCGCGCAGCGTCGCCAGGGCGTCGTTTGCCGAGGTGAAGCCGACGGCTTCATAGCCTTGCGCGGTGAGAGATTCGACGAGGATGTTTTTGAGTTCAACCTCATCGTCAACGATCAGGATTCTGCCAATCGGTTCAGTGTTCATAGTGAGTTAGGGGATGTCCCCGTAGTTGTTACCGGTAGAACAATGCGCACCGTCGTGCCTTGTCCGACTTCGCTATCGATCTCGATCGTGCCGCGATGTTCTTCGACGATGCGGCGGCAAATTGCCAATCCCAGACCAGTCCCCTTCCCTTCCGGCTTAGTCGTAAAGAAGGAGTCCCAGATGCGATCGAGGTTTTCGCGCGGGATGCCGACTCCGGTATCGACAAACTCAATTTGCACGGCCGGCGCGCCATTAAGGTCTGCCACACTCACGCGCGTCGTCAGCGGTCCCCCGACCGGCATCGCATCCGCAGCGTTCGTGAGGAGATTCAGGAACAACTGTCTTAGCTGTTGGCGATCAGCTTGAATCAACGGGGCCCCGGTCGCGAACTCAAACAGAATCGTCACTTTGCGATTGCGCAGGTAGTAAGAGATGAAGTTAACCGAGTTGGAGATTTCTTCGGCGACGTTCACGGTTGAAACCTGCCGGTGGCTGCGACGGCTGAATTGCAGCAGATTGCTGACCAGTTGGGCCATCCGCTCGACTTCATTCAAAATTATCTGAGCTGAGCTGCGCGCCCCGTCCGTTTCCGGAAGTTGCTGAGAGATGTGTTCGGTGCGCAAGGCGATCGTGGCCAACGGATTATTCAGTTCATGCGCAACGCTGGCAGCTAACTCACCCATGGTGGCCAGTTTTGACGCTTGCCACAGTTGCTGGGTCATAGCCGCGATCTCCTGGCTCTTTTCCTGCAGCTCAGCGACGGTTTGCTTGCGGGCGGCCTCGGCCTGGTTGAGTCCGAACAGGGCCAACAGAAAGATCACCAAGGTCATGAGCGTTCCGATCGAAGTGATTGAATAACTGAGTGCGGCCACGCGCTCTGAATCCAGTTTGGCGCTTTGGAGTGATTGCTGATTCTCGGTTTCGATCTGCTGGAAGGTGGCGCGGAGCGCATCCATCACGTCCTCGCCGTGACTAACCGTTTCCCGACGGCGACTTTCAGCCACTCCGCGACGGCTGGCATCGAATACTTGTGGAGACCATTGCAGAGCCGTTTTGACGTGTGCTTCGAGCAGGGCGAACTGCTGTAGTTGAGCAGGATCATCGGCTGCAAGTTGGCGCTGAGCGTTGAGCGCCGCATTGCAGGCGGTAACCGCCGAATTGAAGGAGTGGAGAAATCGTTGGTCGCCCGTGATGACAAAACCCCGAGTGTGGTTCTGCGCGCGGGCAACAAGGGCAAGAATGTTCGCGATCCCAGTCAGTACGCGCTCACGATGTGCAACCTCACCGCCAGTTTCGCGCAGCCGAAATTGACTCCGGCTGATGTTCAGCCCGATCAGCACCAGCAGCGCGAGGCCAATGGCAAACATGACGGTGCTATTTTTGCTGAGCGACCACAGAGAAACATCCCACTGCCACGTGGTTAGGATCACGGCGATCCCCAGCACTGCGAACGTCGCCGCCGTTGGCACCGCCATGATAGTGAGTCCCCACCACCCATAGACTCCCAAAATCGGCGTCAAGTAACACAAGATCGAAGCCACGGCGAGCGTGGTCACCAACAGCCCGCTAACCGCCGAGCCCAGGGAGCTCCAATACGTTTTTCGCGGACTGGTGGCAATCAATTCCGCACCCGCGAGCAACACAAAACAGAAGGCTGACTCAGGCGCCATGCGACCCGGACTCGATGTGCCTATCGTGCCTGCCGGTTCTGAAAACAGCCACTGATCAAGTCGCAAATTCCACCCAAATGCGTATTCACACAGCGACAGCAATCCGATAACTCCCGCTAGCACGGCGCAAATGCGCGATGCTCGAGTCAAGAGTTTTGAGCGCGAGCGGGATAACAGCAACGCCAGTCCGATCAGGAGAAAGGACAAAGCCGTATTCGGCTTCACCGAGACCCAGCCCGGCAACACACTCTTGAGCGTGCCCACGTTGAGCAGCCATCCCAGCAACACGAGCACGCCAACAACCAATGCAATCGCACCAGACACTTGCGCGTATCGCTTGAACCGAGGCAGTGCAGTTGTGATCGCTGGCGATGCAGACATCAGACTTCCCCTTGAGAGAAAACCAAAGGAACCACTCAGACTAAAGTTCATGAAATCGAACCGACTGACGACGAACGGGGCGAGGGCGTCAGCCGAAGAGCGAGACGGGTTAGCCAAGCGCAATCATCATGCCTAGGCTGGGGAGATTCAAATTGCGCTGTATTTTGTGTTAGGTGAGAGTCGTGTAGAGGAATTTTTCGCCTGGTGAGCAATCTTGCGCACCGTCGAAAGGACGCATTTGCTTCTGGCTCAAAATAGAAGAAGGACGCCGTGCTCGCCCCCGATACGGCGTCCTCCTTCGTGCGCAACCTGCCTCGACGAACACGCAGGCCGGCCGCGATCTGTAATTCCGATGTTTTTTAACCGCGAGTTAACCTGGCTGGACCGAGGTTTTCTGCCGAACACTTGGTCTCGATTCAGGGGCACATCGCGAAACCATCAGCAACTCGTCTTAAATTATCAAACCGTCGGGTTGGTCGGTGACGGACTTTTCACTTCTCCTCATTGCAGAAAAGCTGAAGCTGTCGTCTCGCGATGCAATGTATTCTCGTGGCAAGAAACATTGCAATCGGGAAAATCCTGAGACAGCCGCCAGTAGATGGCAGCGAGAATTCAATCAGCAGGCGCGAGTCGTGTTCTTATCAATAAAAGTGGGAGAAAGGCTTGCTAATTCTGATGACGAAGCGGGCGAGAGCCTGCGGAATAAGCTATGGAGGGTGTGATAGAGATCACCCCGACTCGATCATCGGGTGATCTTACTCAACTCGAACCAGTCCCAGCCGGATCGCAAAGCGCACCAGGCCGGCGACGTCATGAATACCGAGCCGTTCAGTCAATTGCGCGCGATGCGACTCGACTGTCTTGACACTGATGTTCAGGCTGCGACCGATTTCCTTCATGCTCTTGCCTTCAGCGATCAGAATCAAAATCTCGCGTTGCCGCGGTGTCAACTTGTTCAGCAGTTCCTGATCGTATGCCGCGGCCTGCTCGGCCGAGACTCCATCGTGTGCAAGTTCCGGCGAGACATAGGTCTTGCCGGCCATGACGGTCTCGATGGCCTGCTGTAGCTCATTGCTCGCGGCGCGTTTGGGAATGAATCCGGCGGCGCCTCCACGCAAAGCTTGAATTGCATATTCGCGTGCTTCGTGCATGGTGAGGATGATCACGCGCACGTTCGGAAAGCGTGTTTTGATTTCGTTGAGCGCGGTGAGCCCATTCATGCTGGGCATGGTGATGTCCAGAAGGACGAGATCAGGGTTTACTGTTTCAATGAGGGCTAAGGCTTCAGCGCCGTTGCCGGCTTCACCGACAACTTCGAAGCCATCGATCATGGTTATCAGGGCCCGAATACCCGCACGTACGAGCGCGTGGTCGTCCACCAGCAAGATGCGAGTCGGGTTCACTGATTCTCCCGTTGGACGTGAAGGAGGCCGATCAAGGGTCTTCGGTGTCACACGGCGCAAAAACTATATGATTGACGATCTCAACATCACACTGATCATGATCTGATTAACTACGAAGCTTCGGAAATCTATCCCAGATTTCCCTGAGCAGCAACCAGGAAAAACCTTAACCGCGCCGCTTCGCTCGTTGTTAGCAGTCGCTGCATATTCTTTCAGATGAGTTTCGTCAGGAGGTGGGAACCGGTCAGATCTTTTTCAAAGGCACGATTACTTTGACTTCGGCGCCTTTTCCGACGTCGGAGTTAATCAGAATATGCCCGCCCACGGCGAGTGCGCGCTCCTGCATGCCGCGCAGACCAAGCGCCGACGAACCCATGCCGTTCAAGAACAATCCGGCGTCGAAGCCAACGCCATTGTCTTGAATCGTCAAACGCAATTCTCCGTTTCGTCTTTCCACGGAAACGTTGGCCTTCGTCGCTTTGGAATGTCGAGCCGAGTTCGTCAAAGCTTCCTGCGCGATGCGGAAACACGCGGTGCTTACTTCGTGAGGGATTCGATTGATTTCAGATTCGCAAGTGACTGATGTTTCGATGCCGCTGCGCAAGCTATATCGCGCGCTGTACCAACGCAATGCAGCCACCAGTCCCAGCTCGTCCAGGAGCGAAGGCCGCAATTCAAGCGAGAGTTCTCTTACCTGCCGTAAGGCTTGATCGACAATCGACATGCTTTCGTCGATCCGGCTCTCGGCGTTTCCATTCGCGGAAATCTTGATCGATTGCAGGTTCAACCTGACGGCGGTCAAGACCTGGCCAATCTCGTCATGCAGCTCGCGCGCAATTTTCTGGCGCTCGACTTCCTGAGCCTCGAGCAAGCGGCGTGAATAAGTCTTCAGCACGTCTTCCGCCCGTTTGCGTTCGCTAATGTCGCGGACTGTGCCCTGGACTCCAATCACCTGGCCTTCTTTGTAGATCATCCGGCTGCTGACTTCGACCGGTTTGCGCGTGCCGTTTTTGCACACGACTTCGGCCTCGTAGATCGTCTCAATCGGAAGATCGATCTTTCGACAGAAGTTTTCCCGCGCCTCTCTCAAATAACGCGGGCTAATAAAGTTCGAATAATGCTTGCCGAGTATCTCTGCCCGCTGGTAACCAGTGAGTTCTTCGGCGGCGCGATTTGCAGAAACGTATCTGCCGCTAAGATCGTGCATGTAGATCGCATCCTTCGAGTTTTCGAATAGCTCGCGATAGCGCTCTTCGCTCTCGCGCAAAGCCGCTTCCGCATTCTTTCTTTCGGTAATGTCCAACGCCGTCCCTTCATAGTAAAGCGTGCGTCCGGATTCGTCCCGCACGGCGCGCGCGTTGACCGAGACCAACCGCTTTTGGCCATCACTGCGAAACATCTCGGCTTCGAACCCGCGGACCGTGCCGTGAGTTTCCATCGCTCGAAGATATTCTTCGCGCACGCGAGGATCCGCATACAACTGCCTCTGGATATCGGTACAGTTAGTAATCAATCCTTCCGGAGAGTCATAGCCGCACATTCGAGCCAATGCGGGATTTGCCGCAATGAACTGACCTTCGCGCGTCGATTGAAAGATGCCCTCGCCCGCGTTTTCAAAAATGTCGCGATACTTTTGTTCGGCTAACCGCAACGCTTCATCGGCGCGCTTCCGTTCTGTTATGTCCCGCAAGACGCACGCAACCCGTTCGATACGCCCATCGTGCTCAATGGGCGAATACAAAACCAATAGGCGGCGCCAACCCTGCGTTGAATACCTGTAATCAGTTTCATACTTGACTGACTGTCCGGCGAAAGCCCGATCAATGTTCGGTTTGACAACCTGATCGAAGTATTCGCGATCGAGGACTTCCCAAACGAAGCGCCCAACGACTTCCTCATACTTGACCTTGTGGGATTCCAGGTAGGCGCGGTTTGCCAACAGATATCGATAATCGCGATCGACGACCACGATCATTTCTTCCAGCTCTTCGACGACTCTCTCGTACTCGCGAAGTTTCTCGTCATCGCCCGCGCGCGCGATGAGATCCACCGGCGCGTCAGAGAAACTCGCTGAGTTCATTCCCGAGTTCGTTTGTTTAAGACTCCTGCTCATGTCAGGCCTGCCGTGCCCGCGATTGTAAACCAATGAACTCGATTGCCGCGAAAACGCTTCGTCTGAAGATAACTGCGAGGCGGGAGTGCGGAACATTTTGAGAGTCTCCGCCTCCACGAGAGGCCGCGATTGTAATGCGCACTTTCCGCGAGCGCAACCGCTTCGAGTTCGTGGCCGCGCTCAACAGGCGTTCGGCACGCGCCGTGCAGTTCACGCGCCTGGCGACAGAAACGTCGCTAAATCCGAAACGGTTGCGGAAAATCGTTCGGGCATAACGCCACACTGCTCCTTTCCTACACGCGATTCGATCGCGGCGATCCTCGTCTCAGAAAAGAATTAGAAGGCCCCAAATGAACTCACTTCGTCGCTCTCTGTCAGCATCTCTACTTTTAGCTTTCCTTTCAATCTTCACTTTGCAGGCGGTCGCGGCCCCCAAGCGTCCGATTCGACCGGCAAAGCGCGCTCGCGTCGAAAAGCGCGCGGTGGTGAGAACCAGTCGCGCAGACCGCCGGCGGGCCGCAGCACGCCGCCGCGCAGAGATGGCGCGTCGCGCGGCCATCGCTCGCCAACGCGCGGCTGAAGCGGCTTTGCGCGCGCGTGTCCAGGCGCTCATCGCGAAAGACGATCCGACCGGAGAGGATCCGGAAATTCGCCGCATCGTCATCGATGCGCTCGGCGAGCATGCCGGCACCGTCGTCGTGATGAACCCAAAAACAGGCCGCGTCTATTCGATCGTCAATCAACAGTGGGCGATGCGCGAAGGCTTCAAGCCGTGCTCGACAATTAAGTTGGTCACCGCGCTTGCCGGATTGAACGAAAGAGTGATCGATCCGGCGGACACTACGGCGATTTCTGATTCGAACAAGGTCGATCTGACCCGCGCGCTGGCGTATTCCAAGAACGAATACTTTCAAACTGTCGGCGGCGAGGTTGGCTTTTCAAAGATGATTTCGTATGCCCGGCTGTTGGGCTTTGGCGAGAAAACCGGGGTTAACGCGCGTTCGGAAACGGCTGGCCGCGTGCCGAAGTCGAAGACCGGTCCGGCCGTCAATCACATGTCGTCGCACGGCGACGATTTCAAAGTAACCGCCCTACAACTCGCGACAATGGTCTCGGCGATCGCGAATGGCGGCGAGTTGCTGGCTCCGTTTGTAGCTCGGCGACCGCAGGATGAGCGGCAGACGCCAAAAGTTCGTCGCCGACTCAACCTCGAGCCCGATTCTTTTCAACGATTGCTCCCTGGCATGATCGGTTCGGTGAAATATGGATCGGGCAAACTCGCCTTCGACCCGCAAGCGACGGTCGCGGGCAAGACCGGCACCTGCATCGAGAACGGAACCTGGGTTGGTTTGTTCACTTCTTATGCGCCGCTCAACGATCCGCAACTCGCCATCGCGGTGATTGCGCGCGGCAACGATGGCCGCCATCATTTCCCGGCCGCCGTGGCCGGCCGCATCTACCGTCAATTGAATGGCCGCATGCTCTTAGCCGGCACAAATGAGATCGCTTCCAGGCAGCCACAGACTGTCTCGCCATCTGAAGCTGAGGTTGATGATGACGATGAAGCTGACAACTCGTCTGATGAAGGTGACGACAGCGCCCTGTCGAAATCAGTTCAGCCGCAAACTGTCTGGGGCGATCAGCAGAAGCCGATCGCAAGCAAGGTGCGACCGACGGTGATGGCCATCCCAGCCCGCACGCCTACTCCCGAAATCAAATCGATCGAGAGGCAACGTCGCGTCGGCGGGAAACAGAATTAACACCGCAACGTTCTTTCATTCCCAAACTCACAACAAAATTATGAAGCCTCGAACTAATCCTCCTCTGCAAGTCATTACCGCTCTAATGCTAATGCTGGCCTTTGCTGCCACTCTAGCGGCGCATCCGACGCCAACACCAAAGGCCAGCTCAGCGGGCGTCTTACTTGGACCATGCGGCTCTTCGGCGGCGCAGGGGCCGAATGGGACTGACGACGATTTCAGCAACCGAAGTATAGATGGCCAGATCCTAACCAGGGGCGACGGCCTGACAGCGAATCCGGCCACGCTTGTTTTCAAGAACACGGTCGAGAACGCGGGCCGCGGCGACGATGCCTTTATGATCACGACACCGTCTTTGCCGCCCGGATTCATCGTTGAGATCAGCGACGATTTTGGCGAGCACTACACCCTCCTCGATCGTTGGACTTCGAGCATAACGCTGCCGGTTTCCTATCGCGCCTCGGTGACTTTCTTCACCCGAATCACCGCACCCGCCGGCCTCAGACTTTTGACCGGATACGACACGGTCATTCGCGCCACATCGTCGATCGATCCTTCGATCAGCAATGACACGATCAATCGAATCTACACCGGATTCGTCCGTCTGCAATCAAGCGTGAGCTTTGTGAACGGAAACGGCTCGGCGGAGATCGCAAAAGCATCCCCGGGAAGCGAGATCGAATTCGACGTTACTTATTCGAATATTTCAGTCGCGGCCGGAGTCGGCAACTCGACGTTGACCGCAACCAATCTGGTGATTGTCGAAAACGGCAACGTCGCGCCCAACAACTGGGGAAGCAGAACTGAACACATCGTAGGCGCGTCGGACAGTCTCGGCGGTTACATCGTCGGCGACAAAGCAGGGTCAACGTCGCTGACTGACATCGTAATGACACTTGGCCCCGGTCAATCAGGAACTTTCAAATTCCGGCGGAGAATCAAGTAATGCAGCAGGTGAAATTGGCAAACGTTGAAGTCGAGCAAAAGGCCCTGCGCTCTATCGTCGATACGGTCGCGGCCGCAGTCGTCGCGGCGTTCGGCCGTCCCAGAATATTGATTGCTGATGACGATCCTGCGACAGCGGAAACGTTGGCTTCCATAGCCGACGGCAGCACTTATCGAATTGTCTCAGTTAAAAACGGCCGCGAAGCCTATCGCGTGTTGTTGGACGACGCTGACTTCGGAGCTGCGGTCTTCAACATGAGGATGCCGAACCTTCATGGAATCGATTTGATTCGTCACATGAAAACCGAAAAGCGGCTGATGCGCATTCCGGTGATAATCGTGACCGATGACCATGGAATTCGTACCGTCGCCGACAGTTTTGCCGCCGGCGCCATCGCCGTGCTTTCGAAACCTTTTACCGCAGAGCAGCTGCAGCGCACACTGATGCTGGCGCTCAGCAGCAAAGATTCCCGCGAACAAGTCGCCGCGGCGGCATGACTTGCCGTTGATTCATCCTATTTGCCGCTGCGCCAGCCGAAAGCCTTTCGGCTCTGACGTTTCTTAAATAGCGTTACAGAAATTTTCGTCCAGGCATCGCGGCCTTCCGGCGCGCTGCCACGTGCCCGACGTCGCGGGCACGGCAATCCCTTCGATTTCGATCGGACAGCCTCGTCGCGATACGACATGCATGCTGACCTCTAACGAAAGTCGCCGGCCGTCCTTGGCCAGAAGCTCGATTTCATAAACCATTCCGATTGGCCGCTCTGCGCCCGCGGCAACCTGAGCCAGGATTTGCGCCGCAACTTCAGGCCGCATCCAGTCAGCTACGTTCATGCGCCTTGCCTCTTCGCAACTGTAACCCAGCAATCGCTCGCCCGCGTGATTCAGGAACGTCAGGTTGCCCGACAGGTCGTGCGCATAAACGACTTGCTGATCCGGCGACAGCAGCGCGTTTTCGGAATCGAAATTCCACTCAAAATTCTTCATCTCGATGCTCAGGGGGCCAGAGGCGAAACGGAACAAACTGGAGCGATTCGCTCTGGAGCATTGCCTCAGTTCGGGGTGCTAGAGGCATCGGCAATAACTGCCGACCATCTTCTCAGCACCGCTCGTGCCACGTAATTTCGCGGCGAAATCTTCGACCGTATCTGAAGGCACCCGGCGGTATGACGGTTGCTGAGTCAACGGTCGGCGACCTTGTTCGGAAAGGCGCCCTGAACTGGAGTGAACATCATGAACAGGAGGGTGAGACATACTCGCAATCGCTTTCAACGTGCCTGGCTGGTAGCACAGCATTGGGTACGTTGCTCGGATGAAGCGCACCAGCAGGCCGGTGAACGGCTGTTGTCATTGCTGATGACGCGATGGCTGCGTCAACGGCATATGTGGGTGTGAAGCCGGGCTGAAACTTTAAAAAACTATGACTTTGAGCGGCGATACATCACTCTTACGCGCCGCATTGTTCACAAGAAAAGACGGCGGGATCAGCCCCGATCCAAAACCGTGAGCACACGCCGTCACCGGCAGTAATCCTGCCAGCCATTCCTCATTAATCCAGCCAGGCAATTGAACGCGCGGCCTGTGTATTCAGGTAAGACCAGGTCGAATTTACACGGAGAAATTACATGCTGAGGCACTTCCCCCTTATTAGCTTCGCCTTTCGTCTAAGCGCGGTGTGCGCGTTGGTCGTTCGGTTAACAGTCGCTGCGCCCGCGGTCCATCTATCGTCGCCGGAAAACACAAACGCCGATGACTCTTCTGTTACCAGGTCGGTGACGGCCGCAGATCTGCTTAGCTTCCAGTGGAATTTGTCCGACAAAGAAACACCTCTGCTGGGAGTTCAGGGCGAGCACTTGAAGCTGGGATTCGATCGCGTCCTGACTTATCGATTCGAGCAACTACGCTTTCCGATTTTCCAGCCGTTGATTTTCGATGAAGAGCACGGTCGATTCGTGCTGCCTGCCCTGGCGACCGACGGAGCAAGTCACTTCGTTCAGTTCGAACCGACCGACGTCAAGAACAATTATGCGGCGATTGAATCGGCGAACGTCCACCTGGTTGATAACGACAGCGCGAAGACCATTCGCACCAGCGATGGGACGCGTTATCTCTTCGTGCGATATCCCGACGGCGAGTTTCGTTGCGCCAGCATTCGCGAGCCTTCCGGCGCCGTCCTGAATCTGCTCTACACCGCGAACGGTCTGATGTTGCACGGCATCGTCGATGGCAGCGGACGCAGCGTCACCTTCAACTATGGCCGCGATGGAATCAGTTCAGTTACGCAAACGTGGATGGCCAAGCTCGAGGGCTTCACGAAAACGTGGCCCGTTGGTGACGTGCTGCCAAACGATTCTGAAGTTAAGTACGCACACACTGTCAGTCTGAAAACGCTTCCGGCGAACGCGATCGTTCGCCAGTACACGGCAGAGATGGCGGCTTCCGATAAATTGCTCGCGAGCATTTTTGGCGGTCCCAACGCAATCGCTGGTGGAAATGGATTTGAGCCCGCGGGGCTCGCGGCAAGTTATCCGCTCTATCGTGGTGATGTTTACGGTGACGACGGGATCGAAAGGCGCGGACATTTGTCGTTCGCGATGCATCTATATGGCAACGCCAATGGGACCGGCGATTCGGCGATTTATGTTCCCGCCGGTTTCACGAGTCACAGCCAGCAACCGACACCGACCGATGCGGCCGTGACCTTTTATTATCCCAAGCTGGGCAACTTCACCGACGTGACGCTCGTTGTTTTTCACGTGAGCGACTTTCAAATTAGTAACGATGGAGACCGCGTTCGTATCGGCAACCTCGGAGGGCCCGGCGGATCGTCGCCGCTCTACAAGCACTCGCACATAGAATTTTATCGAGGCAACACCGGCCTGCCACCACTCGCGGCGCGCGCAGCCTTGCGCATTGATCCTGCGAAAGTCTTTGCTCCCGACAAGTAATCCTCAACAACAAATGCAGCTAACCTCAGAGACGCCCCGACCAGCCCCGGAAGCATCGTATGCGATGCCGCTGGTCAATCAGCTTTCGATCGATCCCGAATATGCGGAGGAACACGACCGGCGCATCCTGGTCGTCGATGACGACGACGCTGTGCGCAACCTCTTCTCTTCCTACCTAAACGAAACTTACACCTGCGAGACGGCCGGCAATGCGCAGGAAGCCCTCGAGATACTCGCGCGCCAACCGTTTGCGTTGGTGCTTTCGGACATTCAGATGCCCGGCCTTGGCGGCATCGAACTGCTGCGCAAGATCATTGAACGCTATCCCGAGACCGCGGTCATTATGATCTCAGGCGTCGATCGCACGCAGCGAGTCATCGACGCGATTCGCGTAGGCGCTTATGACTATTTGCTGAAGCCGTGTGAACTCGACGTGCTGTCCGCGTCGGTGCATCGCGCGCTCGAGCGCCGTTTGCTGTTGCGTAATGCCAGCCGCTACAAGCGCGACCTCGAAATCCGCAACACTGAATTGGCGCGCCAGCAGGCCGAACTGCAACGCTTGCAGGCGCAAATAATTCAAAACGAAAAGATGGCCTCGCTCGGTCTGATGGCAGCGGGCGTGGCGCACGAAATCAACAACCCCGCCGGCTTCATCTACAGCAACGTCGATCTGCTGCGAAAACACGTAGCTGATTTAGAAAGCTGCCTGTCGGAATTTGATCAATTGGCCTTGCCGGACGATCTCGTAGCCCAAGTCAGGAACATCAAGGACAAAGTTGATTACGAGAATCTGGTCAACGATCTCGATTCGATTCTGGCGGACTGCTCGCTCGGCGCCGAACGCATTCGCGACGTGATCAAAAACCTGCGGCTGTTCTCTCGTTTGGACGAAGCTGAAATTAAACGGGTCGATCTTAACGAGAGCATTGATGCCACCCTGCGGCTGCTATCGATTTATTACAAGGCCGGGAACATCAAGGTCGAGCGCGACTACGGCGATCTGCCGCCGATCAATTGTTATGCGGCGCAACTGAATCAGGTCTGGATGAATTTGTTAGTGAACGCGGCACAGGCGATCGGCAAGGAACCGGGCGAGGTAAGAATTACGACGCGCTGTGCCGGCGCCACGGTCACGATTTCCTTTGCCGACAGTGGTAAAGGCATTCCCGCGCAACACCTCAAACAGGTTTTCGATCCCTTCTTTACTACGAAACCGATCGGCGAAGGCACGGGCCTGGGCCTTTCGATTTCGCACGGCATCGTCGAGCAGCACGGCGGTACGATCCGCGTCGAGAGTAACGCCGGATCGGGAACGATTTTTACGATTACTTTGCCGGTGGACACCGAAGAAGCAACCAACCCGGAGAATTAATTCTAAGGAGAGCAATCAGACTATGACTTACAAAATCATGATCGTGGACGACGAGCCGGCCAACCTGCGCACGCTCGTCAGGCTGTTTCGCCAGAACTACGAAGTCGTTACTGCAGAATCGGGTCCGGAGGCGTTGACGTTGTTACAGCAACACGACGTCGCTTTGCTGATTTCCGATCAGCGAATGCCTGACATGAGCGGGATCGATTTGATGAAAAAGACCGTGGACGTACGGCCACAAATGGTTCGCATTTTGCTAACCGGATACACAGACGTCGAGGCTTTGATCGAGTCAATCAACTGCGGCCTCGTTTATCGATACATCACCAAGCCGTGGAACAACGACGATCTGTGCCTGACGGTCAGCCGCGGGCTAGAACATTACGAGGTGATTAAGTCGCGGCACTTGCTCGACATGGAGAATAAGCGGTTGCGCAGTCGCTTGAGTGAGATCAGCGAGCTGGCCGCCGAAACGGTTCGGAGTTTCAACCCGGCGGCGGACAACGGTCGGGGCGATTTCGTTTCGCGCGTTCCGCCGAACGTTCCCGCGTTCTGTTTCAAAGAGTCGCGCAAGTCACGGCTGCGGATCCGGACTCAGGACGTCGAACACGACTCTCCATTTACCGCCCTGTTTCTTCCAAACTCGGACGTAACTGCCGCGTTGGAGCGTGACTCCGCGGCTGTTCAACTCGAACGCTCCGTAGGTGTAACCAAGATCGCCCGACGCAGAGATATCAGCCATCGTTGGCTTCCACTCTAACAAGCGTCCAGCCTCAGGCAGCAGCGCCGTTGCGGCTGGTTTGCCAATCGCCGGCGCGGCGTTTTCTCTTAACATTCGCGCGTCATCGGCTAAATAAAGATTGAACGCGGTCCGCGCACTGTTAACTACGCAGTCCCTGGAAAATCTTTCTTCGAGAACAAGCAGCGTCGCGCGTCCTTTCGCGGGATCGACTTTTGACGAAGTTGTGCTTTCGTCATTCAAAGGAAATTGCAGCGACTGAGCGGGGAAAGATTTTTCGGTGGACACGCCGCGATCCAAGGCCGCTTTCCACGAACCGTCGCTCTGCTTTTTCCAAATCGTGAAATACTGGCCAAAGGCCACCGGCTTATCGTCAGGCCCGTTCGGTCGAAACTCCCACGGTCCCGTCGTATAGCCGAGATCGCCCGCGCGCGAAACATCCGCGAACGCAGGTTCCCAACTGAGCAGGCCTTTGCGCGGCTGCCGCTCAGTCCAAAACTTTTTGCCGTTTACGGGCCCGGGCTGAAAGATGATTCCGTCGTCGGCGAGAAATTCCAGAAAAGCGTCGCGCGTTCCTTTCGTCGCCGCGGCTTTGGCGAACGCGTGTTCCATTTCAACCAGCGCGCGACGGTTCTGAGTTCGCACACTATCTTTCTGCGCAAAACCTTGAATCGAAAGAGCGCCCGCACACACGAGAGCGGCGATTAATAATTGTCGTGACATGTTCTTCTCATATCATCGTCGAACGCGTTTTGACAATGCCGAATCATTCGCTTTCACGATCCATTTTTGTGGTACGCTTTCCACATGGCGAATGAGCGTGCCGACGCATCGTCGCAATCAAGGCTGGGGCAGCGAATCTGGTGGCTCATCTTTGGCAGGGCGGCCGCGGTCATCCTTCTTTTAGTCATCGGCACGGCCTGGAAGCAGATCGCGCCGGGCGTAGCTTTTGTCAAACCCGGCAGCTCCGTCACGCCGCTTATCCTGGCCGTTGTTGGACTGACCATAGTTTTCGTCGCGGTCCGTCTCACCTGGAAAAACTATCTCGCTCAGGCGCGGCTGCAGTTCTTTTTCGACGTGCTGCTGGTGACCTGGCTGGTTTGGATCACCGGCATCGCGGCCTCGCCCTACGCTGCGCTCTACATTGTCGTCATCGCGATCGCGGGATTGTTTTTCGAATCGCGTGACACAATGATCACCTCCATTGGGAGCGCCGTCGCCTTCACCGCCTGCGCATCGCTGGCCAGCACGCGTGGCGTTTCAAGCGAAGTGATGGCCAACACCATCCAATCGGTTGGGTTGTCGGACATTTCATTCCTGGTCGTCGGATTGTTGGCCGCCAAGCTGGCGCAGCGACAGGCCGTTTCCGATGTGCAACTCGCTGCGGCAACGCGCTCGCTCGCGGACCTGCGCGCTTTGCACGAGCGTATCGTCGAGTCGATCCGCTCGGGCGTGATCACCACCGATCTGCAAGGCCGCATCTACACTTTCAACTCGGCCGCCGAAGAGATCACCGGTTACCGAGCTACCGAAGTCCGCGGGCATGACGCATCGATGTTCTTTGGCGATATGTCGCGGCAAATCACCGACTCAATGAACGCGGCCGCGACCGGAAAAGTCAGCCCGCGCTTTCAGGCTGATTGCCTGACGCCCAACGGTTTGGCGTTGCGGCTGGGATTTACAATCGCTCCGCTGTTTGCCGAATCAGGCGAGACCAGCGGCATGGTGATCACGTTTCAGGACCTGACCGACGTGCGCGCGCTGGAAGAAACTTCGCGGCGACAAGACCGATTGGCAGCGGTCGGGCGCATGGCTGCGTCGATTGCCCACGAAATCAGAAATCCACTCGCGGCTATGCGCGGATCGATCCAGATGTTACGCGCGGAAATGGATGGGAACACCGAGCAGGCCCAGTTGATGGAAATTATCCTGCGCGAGTCCGATCGGCTCAACAAGATTGTCGCTGATTATTTGAACTACGCGCGGCCGCGTCCGGCTGAGCTGAAGAATGTCGATGTGAAGGCGCTGATTGCCGACACGTTCAAGCTGTTGCGCAACAGCGACGAGATTATCGACGGTCACGTCCTCGAAGAAGATTTACCGGATCGTCCGGCAATCGTCTCGGGCGATCCCGAGCAGCTCAAGCAAGTCTTCTGGAATATCGCCCGGAACGCCTTGAAGGCCATGCCGGAGGGCGGCACGTTCCGCGTCTCTCTCGAGCAAGCGGACGACAATCGCCTGCGCATTTCGTTCACCGACAACGGCTGCGGCATGACGCCAGAACAGGTCGAACATTTGTTTGAGCCGTTCACTTCGACCACGGGCGGCACCGGTCTGGGCTTGTCAATTGTTTATCAAATTATTCGCGACCATAGTGGTACAATCAACGTCCGCAGCCGCGAAGGACACGGGACCACGATCGGAATAGAGCTGCCGGTCACTAGCTGAGAAGGATGCCGAGATTACTCATAGTCGATGACGAATTAAGCATGCGCCAGTTTCTGACGCATCTGTTTCAGCGCGACGGCCACGCCATCCGCGTGGCTGAAAATGGCCGTAAGGCGATGGCCATGCTGCGCGAGCAGCCGGCTGACGTAATTATCTCTGACGTGAAAATGCCGGACATGGGCGGAATAGATTTGCTGAGCGCAGCGCGCGAACTGCATCCCGAAATCGAAGTCATCATGATGACGGCATTCGCGAACGAACAGACGGCTCACGAGGCTTTCAAGCTGGGCGCATTCGATTTTGTTCACAAGCCGTTCGACAACGATGTCCTGAAAGAGAAGGTCGCGCGTGCGCTGCAAAAGATCTCGATGCTCCGCGAAAAGCAGGCGCTGCAAGTCGAAAACGAAGCACTGATCAAAGGCCAGCGCGCCCGCGGTCAGCTCGGCAATATCGTCGGACGGTCTGATCGCATGCAGGCTGTCTATCAAATGATCGAGACGGTTGCGCAGGTGCAATCGACGGTGCTGATCACCGGCGAATCAGGCACCGGAAAAGAACTGGTCGCGCGCGCGATTCACGATCTCAGCCCGCGCGCACAAAAGCCTTTCGTGTCGGTCAATTGCGGTGCTTTCACCGAGACGCTGCTCGAATCCGAATTGTTCGGCTACGTGAAAGGTTCGTTCACCGGCGCCACGGCTAATCGTAAAGGACTTTTCGAAGCGGCCGAACAAGGAACGATCTTTCTTGATGAAATCGGCGAGATGTCCGCCGCGATGCAAGTGAAACTCTTGCGCGTGTTGCAGGAGCGAAAGGTCCGGCCCGTCGGCGCCCACGAAGAATCTGAAGTAAACACGCGCGTCATCGCCGCAACTAATCGCGATCTATCGGCGCTCGTCAAAGAAGGAACGTTCCGCGAGGATTTGTTCTATCGCGTCTCAGTCATTCCCATGGAACTGCCGCCGTTGCGCGAGCGCGGGGAAGACATTGCTGAACTGGCCGAACACTTCATCAAAAAGTATTGCGAGCAAACCGGACGCGCGATTTCGATCAGTGCGCCGGCGATGCGGCTGCTCGAGACTTACTCGTGGCCAGGCAACGTGCGCGAGCTTGAACACACAATCGAGCGCGCCGTCGCCCTGGAACGTACCGACATGATCCAGCCTGAACGCTTGCCCGAGCAGATTACGAATTACAGCGAGACTCGCATCAGTTCCGACCTGCAACTGCCAGCGGAAGGAATCAATCTGACGGCGCATCTGGATCAACTCGAGAAGACTTACGTGCTGGAAGCATTGAAGCGAACCGATGGCAATCAAACCAACGCGGCTGATCTGTTGAAGATGTCCGTGCGGTCGCTGCGTCACCTGCTGGACAAACATGGCATCCGCGGCCTGACGGCCCAGATGCGCGACGAGCGACGACACACAGAGTCGATTCCCCGCCGGCGCACGACTGATCCTTATCCTCGCCGACGCTCCGAAGATTACGACGAAACGACTTCGAGTCAGGCCGCAAGCGCGACCGAAGCTTCGTAATTGAACCCTCACCGACAAAACTCTTGACGCGATTTTCTCGCGGGTGCTAGCTTGCAAATAGGGGTATAGGTGTCAACGAAAGTGCTCACTGGGAAAAAATTGTTACTGGCGGATGATTCCGCCGCGATCCAAAAAGTGATTGACCTGACGTTTTCCGACGAGGGGATGAAAGTCACCACTGTCGGCGACGGCGTCGAGGCGTTGAGCGAACTCGAACAGTTTCCCGCGCCGGATCTGGTGATGGCCGACGCATCGATGCCACAGATGGGCGGGTTCGAACTCTGCCAGATAATAAAGCGCCACGACAAATACTCGACCATACCGGTCATTCTGTTGGTCAGTTCGTTTGAACCATTCGACGAGGCCCAGGCGAAGGCCGCCGGTGCGGATGACGTCGTGACTAAACCGTTCCAATCGATCCGCGATCTGGTAAGCCGCGTCGGTTCACTGCTGGGCAATTCAGCAACTGAAGAGCAAGCTCATCAACAGGTTCCCGTGTTCGAGTCGCATGACGCTCACTCGTCAGTTGAGGTGAGCGATCTCGCGCCGGCGGAAAGCGAACCGGCTACCGCTCCAGCTGATGTCACAGTGCTAGTCGAAGCACCGGTAATGGAATATCAAGGCGCTACCGAAGCCGCAGGAGCAACTTGCGTCGCCGACGTTGAATTGCAGACGGCCGACACGAAACAACTAGTTCGCATCACTGACGAACCGCAAGAGGCTGTTCATGAGAGTGAATCGCAGCTTCAGGATACGGTCGAGTTCGAGCCAGTCGATTACCCTGCATCTAGTGTGGAGCATGTCTCGCAGATGGAGCCGCACTTCTCTCAGTTCGCAGACACCAGTGAGATCGTAACGGAAGCGCCGGTTGTGGAAATGACGAGAGTATCGGACGAGGGGTTACTCGATCTCGATGACGCTTTCCAGGAAACGATCAGCGACGATGACGTTTCGCTTGATCTGGATTTCGGCGGTTCGATTGCTTCAAAGGTCGAGCCGGCTTCAGCGCCAGCAACCCAAGTTGACGCTGACGCTCAGGACGCGATTCTCACTCAACCCGCGATCGATGCAGCGATCGCCGAAGAATCGATGCGCGCGCGGCAGGATGAAACAGTGAAGAGCGATCTATCGCCTGAAACCATCGACGCGATCGCGCGCCGCGTAGTCGAACAGATGTCCGATAATGTCATCCGCGAAATTGCGTGGGAAGTTGTGCCGGGACTGTCAGAGGCCCTGATCAAGAAGAAGCTGGGCGAACCGAAATAAATTCACCACGGAGCAGCAGCGTTTAGAGGCGGGCTAACGCCCGCCTTTTTTCTTTTGGGTGCGTTCTTTGGCAAATATGAAACCCAGAGCGATTGATTTACAATCGAGGGATAATTGATTGAAAGCGATAATGATCGGGACAAGTCCCGTCCAAACGGAAGCGGTTAATTACTATCGAATGATCGATATCCCCAAAACTTACGACCCGAAAGAAGCCGAGCGCCATCACTACGCGCGCTGGGAAGAACGCGGCTATTTCGCTCCCGAAATCAACAAGGACCGCAACGCGCCGGTTTATACGATTGTCATTCCACCTCCGAACGTGACGGGGTCGCTACACATGGGCCACGCGCTGCAGCACACGATGATGGATGTGCTGACGCGCTGGAAACGCATGCTGGGATGGCGCGCACTGTGGTTGCCCGGCATGGACCACGCCGGCATCTCGACGCAGTTGATGGTCACGCGTCAATTGAAGAAAGAAGGTCTGACGCGTCACGACCTCGGCCGCGAGAAATTTGTCGAGCGCGTTTGGCAATGGAAGGAAGAATACGGCGGACAGATTCTGAATCAGCTTCGTCGCGAAGGCGCTTCGGTTGACTGGTCGCGTTTTCGCTTCACGATGGACGAAAGCATGTCGCGCGCCGTGCGCGAAGCCTTCGTACGTTTGTACGACGCCGGGATGATTTACCGCGGCAATCGGATCGTTAATTGGTGTCCGAACGATCAGACCGTGCTTTCAGATCTCGAAGTCCTGCGCGAACCGCAGAAAGGCAAACTCTACTACCTCCGTTATCCCTTCAAAGATGGCGATGGTTCAATCACGGTAGCGACGACCCGGCCGGAAACGATGCTGGGCGACACGGCGGTCATGGTCCATCCGGACGATGAACGCTATCGAGACGTGCTCGGCAAGACTTTGATTTTGCCGCTGGTCAATCGCGAGATTCCGATCGTGGCCGACGATTTTGTCGAATCCGAATTTGGCACCGGAGCAGTGAAAGTCACGCCGGCGCACGATCCCCACGATTACGAAGCCGGTCTGCGTCACCACCTCGAACAGATTTCGGTGATCGACAAGTACGGCCGCATGACCGAAGCCGCGGGCGCGGATTTCGCCGGACTCGATCGCTACAAAGCTCGCGATCTGGTCATCGAAAAACTGGAAGCGCAGGGCCTACTGGAAAAAGTCGTCGATTACGAAAACGCGATTTCGAAATGTGAACGCTGCAAGACCGTGCTCGAACCTCTGATTTCGACCCAGTGGTTCTGTCGCATGGACAAATTGCGTGATGCCGCGCTCGCAAAACTGAGGGACGATCGGAAACCGCGCTTCGTGCCCGATGTGCCGTACGAAAAAGTTTATTCGGATTGGCTCGAAAACCTGCGCGACTGGACTATCTCGCGGCAGCTTTGGTGGGGCCATCAGATTCCCGCGTGGTACACGCCGAGCGGCGATGTTATCGTCGCGCGCACGCGCGCAGAAGCCGAAGCGAAAGCCGGCACGAATGAACTGACGCAGGATGAAGACGTCCTCGACACCTGGTTCTCTTCGGCTCTGTGGCCGTTTTCGACATTGGGCTGGCCCGATGAAACTGACGATTTGAAAACTTTCTATCCGAGTTCGGTGCTGATCACTGCACGCGACATCATCTTTCTGTGGGTGTCGCGCATGGTGATGACCGGGCTGGAATTCATGGGCAAGGAACCGTTCGATGACGTTTACGTGACCGGCACCGTGCTCGACAAGCACGGCCAGCGCATGTCGAAAACCAAAGGTAATGGCATCGATCCGCTGGAAGTTTTCGAGAAGTATGGCGTCGATGCGACGCGTTTGACGCTGGCTTCCGTGGGCTCGACGGATACGCGCTGGAGCGAGAAACAGGTCGAATCGTATCGCAACTTCGCAAACAAAATTTGGAACGCCGCGCGCTTTTGTTTGTTGAATGCAGAGGGTGGGCCGCTTTCCGGCGATCCTTTCGCAGATCATGAAAATCTGCCGCTCCACGATCGCTGGATTCTTTCGCGGCTCAACAAAACTGCGCGCGCGGTAAACGCGCAGCTTGAGCAATACGAGTTTCACGGAGTGGTGCAGACGCTTTATCACTTCTTTTGGGATGACTTCTGCGATTGGTACATTGAGCTGTCTAAATCGACGGTTACGGCCGAAGCAGACTCTGAGACGCGACAAATCGCGCGCGCGCGTTTGATTGCGATTCTCGAGCAATCGCTCCGACTGCTACATCCGTTCATGCCCTACCTGACGGAGGAATTGTGGCAGCGTTTGCCGGTTGGGCACTCGCATCTTCTGCACGGAGCTTATTCCGACAGCGAGCCAACGATCATGCTGGCTGCTTATCCGGAAGGCGACGCGGCTTTGATTGACGAAGCTGCTGAAGCCGAGATGCAGGCTGTGATCGATCTGATTTCGCGCGTCCGCAATATCCGCTCCGAGATGAACATTAAGCCGAGTGATCGAATTCAAGTCATGATTGCGGCGACGTCAAACCTGCAATCCGTTTTTGCGGCGAGCGCCGATCAGATCGCGCGCCTAACCCGCGCCGAAGTTTCGATCGACGGCAACGCCCAAACGCCAGAGGCTGCGGCGCGCGCAGTTTTGTCAGGCGGCGCCGAGATTGCCGTCCCGCTCGAAGGCTTGATCGACTTTGCGCAGGAACGCGCGCGGCTCTCGCGAGAGAAAGAGAAACTGCAAAAGGAAGCTGAGAAATTGGAGCGACAACTCAACAACTCGGATTTCGTATCGCGGGCTCCCGCGGAAAAAGTTTCCGAACTCAGAGCGCGCGTTGAAGATATTGCGCAACGCAGTTCGGCGCTCGACCAGATGCTGGAGGCGCTGTCGTGAACTGGCTTGACGAAGGCGCGCTGTATTCCAGCATCGGATTGTTCCTGCGCGAGGACCTCGGCCGCGGCGACATTACGACTCAATCGGTTTTGATGCGCAACGCCCGCGCAAAAGGGCGGTTCGTTGCGGGCGAAAAAATGGTGATCGCCGGTCTTGAAGCCGCAGAGGAAGTTTTCGTGACGCTCGATCCGCAACTGCAACTCGAAGCGTTCACCGGTGACGGCGAAGAAGTCGAAGCCGGCAAGGTGATCGCCAGAACCACCGGCTTTGCCGATGTGCTGCTCGCGGGCGAGCGCGTAGCTTTGAATCTGCTTCAGCATTTATCCGGCGTCGCCACGATCACACGCCAGTTTGTTCGCGCGATCGAAGGGACCAAAGCGAAGATTGCGGACACGCGCAAGACGACACCCGGCCTCCGCATGCTTGAGAAGTACGCGGTACTGCTGGGCGGCGGTGTGAACCATCGATATGGTTTGGATGATGGCGTGCTGATCAAGTCGAATCATCTTGCGATCGTCGGCGGAGTTGCAGACGCGGTAAGGAGCGCTCGCGAAAAGATTGGTCACATGCACCGCATCGCGGTCGAAGTCGCAGATGAACGCGACATTGGGGACGCCATCGACAACGGTGCGAACGTCTTAGTGTTTCCGAACGCGAATCCGGATCAGATGCAAGCGCGCGTCGCAAAAGCGCGGCAAGCTTCGGAGTCGATAACGATCGAGGTCTCTGGAGACATTACGCTTGAAAACGTGAAGTCGTTTGCCGACGCCGGAGCCGATGTGATTCGCGTCGATGCTTTGACGCAATCGGTGCGAGCCATGGCGATCAGTTTTCAGATTCAACCAGGTTGAGTTGGATCGTGTCGGTACCGCGAGCGATAGCGAGCGGATCCATGTCTTCCAGAGAATTTACTTGATCCGCTCGCTATCGCTCGCGGTACTGACAAGTTGAACCAAGCATCCCCTGCGAAAATAATTGCATCCCTCAATTTACTGGGGAGGTTTTAATGCCGAAACATTCAATCCGAAAATTGTTCGCAGCGACCGTCGCGCTCTTCTTAGTGCTCGCGTTTCTGATCGTCGATACCAGCGCGCAGAAACGGAAACGCCGTCGTCGTTCCAGCGCTCCGCGCATCACTAACCCGGAAATCTATCAGCCGGCGGCAAACGAAAATTCGAACTCGAATAGCTCTGGCGAGGTAACCACCACCAACGCGAACGCGAACACAAACAGCGCGACTGAAGATCCTGAATCGATGAAGCGCACCATCCGCACGCTTTCGAATCAGGTCGATAAGCTGAACGACAAGCTCAATTCGATGGAGCAATCGCAACAGTCGCTGGTCGATCTGGAAAGGCTTTCGCGAGCCGAGCAGCGTTCCGCGCAATTGCGCTCTGAACTGCGCGACGTGCAAGCGAAGAAGGCCGACCTCGAGGCGCATCTCGAAGACGTCGAATTCGCGCTCAAGCCGGAGAACATCGAGCGTTCCACCGCCGGCTATGGAACGACGCGGCCTGAAGAGCTGCGTGAGCAGCGTCGCAAGCAACTCGAAGGTGAGAAACAGCGCACCCAGACCCAGTTGGACCAACTGCGAGCGAGTGAGGATCGCCTGAACCAGGCGATTGCAACTTCGGATGCCGAGGTCGATCGGCTGCAGAAGAAGATGGACGCAGCGGATCGCGCCGCCGTCGAAAACGCGAAGACGAAGGCGCAGGAGACGCCGCAACCAAGCCCGACGCCAACGCCGAACCGCTAATGGAGCGCGGGCATCCTGCCCGCACATGGACAGCCAACAAGGACGTCGGTGCTCCGATTGATATGGGAACCATAGCTCAACAAGATCTTTATCGCCTGATTGATGAAGCTAACGCGCGCGGCGAGCGCGTTGTCGTCGCTACCGTTGCGCACACGCGCGGTTCAACCCCGCAGCGTCGCGGCGCCAAGATGCTGTTTTTTGAAAACGGCGAGACGGCGGGCACTGTCGGCGGCGGTTGCGTCGAAGCGGAAGTTTGGGCCGAAGCGCGCGAAGCCTTACGCAACGGCAAGTCCGCTATGCACCACTTCTCGCTGACCGCCGATGAAGCCAGCGAAGAAGGAATGGTCTGTGGCGGTACGATGGACATCTTCATTGACACCTGGGACCAGAGCAAACCGTGACATGAGCGACTCGCTTGTTGATAATTACAAATCACAGCATCAGCATCCGCTGAATAAGCTCTGTCACACGATCGGCATTCCCCTGATTACGATTTTCGCGCCGCTATTTTTCTTTCGCTGGGGTTGGGCGCTTGGTTTGTTCGTCACAGGTTGGATTCTTCAATTCATCGGTCACGCCATCGAGGGTAATCGCCCCGCATTTCTTCAGAATCCGATCCATTTCTTGATCGGCCCGTGGTGGTTTATCCAACGCGCCGCAACTGCAATTGGTCTTCGCAGGCCTTCCGCGTCAGAATAGCGCCCACTCGACGCGTCCATGAAAATCGAACCGAAACAAGCCAAGTCGATTAGCGATGAAATTCGTGAAGTGCTGTCGCGCGGATCGCGCGCGGTGCTCGCAACTATTGTTGATTCGACTCAGTTGACGGTGGGCGCGAAAGTCCTGGTGACCCAGAGCAACGCCGTGTGCGGTGATTTGGGAGATGCCGCGATTAACGCGGCCGTTACCAACGAGGCGATCAAGTTTCTGTCGGCGCGCGAAGAGACGAAAACAAGCAAAGTCTCCGAATTCGCACCCGAGCTTAATCAATTTTCGCAGACCTCGATTCTTTTCGAACGGATTGAAGATGAACCGCGGCTGGTCATCGCCGGCGCCGGACACGTCGGCGCGTCGTTGGCGCGAATCGCCACGCAACTCGGCTATCGCGTGACGTTGATCGACGATCGCGCTGAGTTTGTCGCCCGTGAATTGTTCTCTTCTCCAGCAGAGCAGAACATCGAGTTGGTGGCAGCCGCCGATTGGGTAGATGCCGTGCGTCAGTCAGTAGGCAACGGCCATGGAGTTTCCGTAGCCATCGTCACGCGTGGGCACAAGCAGGATGAAGATTGCCTGCGCGCCGCGGCTGAGGCGAGTCCGGATTACATCGGCATGATTGGGAGCAAACGGCGCACGAACATCGTGCTCGATAAGCTGCGTGAGGAAGGTTTCGACCAAGAACAACTGAAAAAGGTCCGCGCGCCGATTGGTTTGGATATCGGCGCAGTCTCACCGGAAGAAGTGGCGCTGGCGATTCTGGCTGAGATCGTCGCTGAACGTCGCGGTGGATCGGGTGCGCCTTTGTCGGCTTGGCGCCGTCATTAATTCCTCGTCCGCAAATACTCAGCGGGCAATTGATTTTTCGGATCTTCAGCCTGCCAAAATATTGAAAGAATCCACCAACGCTTTCCATCATTCATCATTTGAATGCTGTTGATGCCGCGCGCAAACGGCTTCTCATCTTCTTTCGCGTGGCGCGATTCGTAAGTGCTGAAGAGATGCGCGATGTTTGCGAACTTCTCTGTGCGGCGCGAGATTTCACGCTCGAAGAAACCGTTCTCTTCCAGGAGCGGCCCACTGCGCGCTGCGTAATCATCCGGAGACAACACACGCGATCCGGCTTCTCCAGTAGGACGAATGCCAGTCGGAATCAAACGCGCGCCTGGATAAAACAGCGAGCGAAATCGATCCCAATTGCGCGGTCCCGGAGGTCCGGAGATGACGTCGTAGAGCGCAGCTACGATCGCGTCCATGGTCGCAACGTCGGCCGGATTTGCGGTGCTGACCGGCAGCGGAGGCATTTGTGGTGTTGACGGAGGTGTGGGCGTAGGCGATGGCGTTTGCCCCGCTGCAACTGCTCCGAGGAGCATCATCAACGCAACCAACACCGCCGCGCGCGTAACGAAATGCAAATAGACATTAAGCTGCTCCATCTCTCTTTCTCCGCTTTTCTTGAACGCTGACGCTTGAGCTGAGGTGATTAGACCATGAGCTGAGATCGCCTCGCAAGATGATTACAAAGTTAATGATGGTTTGGCGCGAGCCGCTCGCCGATGTTATTAACATTGTTCATGTCCACGCGACTTGAAATGCAGAACAGGCGCGAGCGAGGCCTCAGCGAAATGTTTCGCTCGCTGCGGCACCGCAATTTTCGTCTGTTTTGGTCGGGCGCATTCCTCTCGAACACCGGCACGTGGATGCAGGCCGTCGCCCAGGGCTGGCTGGTGCTGCAACTTTCCAACTCTCCGTTTTGGCTGGGAGTCGATGGTTTCATGGCCACTGCTCCTGGCATGGTGCTGACTCTCGCCGGCGGCGTGTTCGCCGATTTGATCGATCGACGCAAACTTCTGATTTACACGCAAGCCGTTGCCGGCCTGTCCGCGCTGACTTTGGGCGTGCTGGTAATGACTCATGTCGTGCACATCTGGATGATTCTCTGCCTCTCATTCGTCACCGGTTGTTGCATGGCGCTGGCGGGTCCATCGTATATGGCTTTGGTTTTCGATTTAGTCGGCCACGAAGATTTGGCGAATGCCATCGCTCTGAATTCAACGCAGTTTCAATTGGCGCGCGTGCTCGGGCCGGTCTTCGCAGGCATTGGCTTCAAGTTGTTCGGGTTGGCGGGATGCTTTATCGCCAATGGAATTTCCTTCGTCTTTGTCGTTGTCGCGTTGTTGATGGTGAAGTTCGATCGGCCTGGCGCAACTGATGGCGAAGCTCGGCGTTCAGTCAAACAGAAAGGAGTCTTCATCGGAGATCTCGTCGCCGGCCTTCGGTATGTCGCCCGGCGCCCGCGCGTTTCGACGCTGCTGATGATCTCGGCAGTCACCAGTCTGTTCGGCGCGCCCTACATCTACATGACGCCGGTTTTTGCGCGCGACGTGTTTCATTTGGGCGAGACGGGCCTCGCAGTTTTGATGGGAATGGCTGGAGCGGGAGCACTTTTCGGCGCATTGTTTCTCGCTTATCTCGGAGACTTTCGCCGGAAAGGTTGGTTCGTGCTTGGCGGAGACTTAGGTTTCGCGCTGTGCCTGATTCTCTTCTCGCTTTCGACTCATCTCGGTATGTCCCTATTCTTTCTGTTCGCGCTTGGTTTCGGCATCGTCTGTTCTGTCGCGGTTACGAACACGCTTCTGCAAAAACTGGTGACCGATGAAATGCGCGGGCGGGTGATGAGCATGTTCATGCTTTCTTTCGTCGGCGCGATGCCCATCGGCAACCTGATCGCAGGCAGCGCTTCGCAACGCTTTGGCGTCCCACACACGCTCGCTACCGGCGGAGCAATCATTGCCATATTTGTTGCGACGCTGGCCGCGCGGAGTCCGCAGTTACGAGAGCTTTAGCTGTTTTGTCTATTCCGTTCTGATGTGCAAAACTTCTGCTTCGCAATGAGACGACGAGTAATTCTGGCAATCATCGCTGCCGCACTGATGTTCGCGACGATTTGTCGCGCGCAAAGCGGATGGACCACCGCGCGCGTGACGTCGGGCGGAAACGATCTCAACGCAGTCTGTTTCATCGATTCAGACAAAGGATGGGTCGCCGGAGACCATGGCTTTGTCGCTTACACCGACGATGGCGGCGCTAGTTGGGTCGAACAACATCTCGGCGTCGATCATTCGATCAACGACATCTTCTTTACGAACAAAGAACACGGTTTCGCGCTGGCCGGCGGCAGCATCTTTGAAAGCTCAAACGGCGGCCGCTCCTGGCGCGAAGCCTACAAGTTCTCGCCGGCTGACTTTGACGGGGCCACGCCTGAGCTTTACAGCCTGCGCTTCAATGGAAAGAAACGTGGTTGGGTCGTCGGCTCAACCAGTCGCAATGATGAGATCGTGAACAGCATTCTGGCGATCACGCGCGATGGCGGCGAAACCTGGCAGGTTCTGAAAGCTCCGACTACTCAGGAGTTGATTCACATAGATTTTGTCGATGAGAAGCGCGGCTGGATCGTGGGCGCGGGCGGCGCGATTCTGCACACCGAAGACGCGGGCGAAACGTGGGTCAAGCAAAACTCTGAGACCGAAGCCACGCTCTATCACGTTGATTTTCGCAATGAGAAACGCGGTTGGGCCGTGGGCGAAAAAGGCACCATCCTCCGCACCGAAGATGCCGGAATCACCTGGCAAAAGATAACCAGTCCAGCGCGCGGCACGCTGTTAAGCGTGCAATTCATCAACGACGACGATGGCTGGATTGTGGGACGCGGCGGCGTGATTCTGCGCTCGGGTAATCGCGGTCAAACCTGGATCGCGCAAGAGAGTGGCACGAAACAGAATCTCTACGCGCTATACTTTGAAAAGAAAAACGGTTGGGCTGTGGGAACGAACGGATTAATAGTCAGATATCAAAGATAGTTCTTCGATTAATTTAATAATGCCGCAATCCTGATGAGCCTCATTGAAAGACTAAAGCACAAGTTTGGTATCGCCAGCCCTCATGCCGGGCGCCATCCGATTCGCATCTTCCTGCTGGAAGACGACCCGCGTCGCTGTGAATGGTTCAATAAACGATTCAAAGGCGACGAAATTGATATTGCCTGCGAGGTTGAAGAGGCGAAAGAACTTCTGTCCACGCAAACCTATGATTCAATCTTCCTCGATCACGATCTAATGCCCGAGCATTATGGTTCGGATACTCCGGACGATGAACGCACGGGCTACGCAATCGCGTCGTTCCTCGCCGAACGAACTGATTTGCAGCGAGCGGCCACGATCATGGTGCACAGCTTCAACGCTGACGGTGCGCTGCGAATGGTGGAAACGTTACGCAGTGCCGGTCGCCAGGCTGACTACATCCCATTCCATCTGCTTGAAGAAAGACTGAAAAACTTTTGGCCGCGGTGATAAGGCGGCGAAGAGCTAAGGGCTAAGAGTTAAGAGCAAGCGTAAGACTTTCCGCTTTGCACTCTGCTCTTCGCGCTTCGCCCTTTGCTCTTTGCCCTTCCCCCTTCGCGCTTCGCCCCTTGCCCTCTACCGCCGGCGTCCATTGGCGGGCGCTTTCGCGGGAGCGAACGAGCACGATGATGGCGCGGCCAAGCTTGTCGGCGTGATCCTCAGCGGCGTCAAATTGCTCTTCGTTAACAAGCCATTGAACGACGCGAGATCCGCGCTTAAGACTGTCTTCCACGCATCCGCGGTCAACGTGAACTCCTTGCAGCCAGATTCCCAGGTATCGATTTGTGCTTTGCTGGGCGGCATGTCGATACCATTCTGCGCCAACGCAGCGAGGACGGTGTTGAAGAGTCCGTTAATGGAATAAAACGGCAGCGGGCTTCCGGGAACGCGTGCGGGACCACCAAAGCCTCCGCCGCGTGGGCCGCGAGCGCCGGCAGCTCCTAACGTTGCTAACTTGGTATCGAGCGCAGTTGCGGCCTTCGCGATCTCTGGCGCTGGCGTTCCTTTCATCAGCGTCGCTAACTGAGCCCTCATCGCCGCGACTTCTTCATTAGCGTCGTAACTGTTCTTCATTCCCTGCCACGCCGCGATCGCCAGCTGGTTCTGCTCGCGAAGCGCTGCCATTACCGCTGGGCTCTCGCCAACGCGCGGATCGTTGTGCACCACGAGTGTTTGCGTGTAGGTCGCGCCGTCCACCATGAGTTTGAGCGTGTACGTGCCGGGCAGCGCCAGCGATCCATGAGGCGCCGGCGTGACCTGGCCGGGCGCGGAGTTCATCTGGTTGTTGATGTCCGAATTGTAGCCCGGCGGATCATCGTACCGGAGATCCCAATTGATCCGATTCGTCCCAACGTTCGTTGATAGCGCGCGTTCCGTGGGATCCATCAGCCAATAATCAGGGTACGGCGGCCGCTCGTACTTCGGCGGCACAGTGCTCGTGATCGTCCGCACGAGATTATTCGCTGAGTCGAAAATTTGCAGCTTGATCTCTCCCGCGGGTTTCTTGCTCAAGTGGTAATAGATGAGCGCGCCGAAAGGCGGATTCGGCGCATGCGGCATCTCGGGATTCATCGGCTGATCCCAATTCGCGCTCATCCTTGAACGAATCGCGTCACCCGGCTTGAAAAGGTACGCCGGCGCCGCGGCGATTTGCTGCGCTTTCTGCGCAAGGTCCCGCAGCGGACTCGTGTCATCCAGCACCCAGAATCCACGGCCGTAGGTCGCGATCACCAGATCGTTCATGTGATCGTCGGTGTGAAAGACCATGTCGCGGATCGAAGTGCTCGGCAGATTGAGCCGCAGCGGCTGCCAGTGATCACCATCATCGAATGAAACGTAAACCGTCGTCTCGGTGCCCGCGAAGAGCAAGCCCTTCTGTTTCGGATCTTCGCGAATGACGTGCACCTGACTGCCGGTGCGCTCATTAACTGGCAACCCATTGACGATGCGCGTCCAGGTCTTGCCACCATCGTGCGTGCGATAGATGTAATGTTGCTCGGGTCCCGCGGGCTGACCACCTCGACCAAAGCCCGGATTCGCGAGTACATACGCCGTGTTGACGTCGTTGTGTCCTGCTTCGACCGTGACGAAGTTCGCGTTGGGCAGCAGATCGGTAAAGTTCGTCACGTTGTTCCAAGTCTTCCCGCCATCGAACGTGTTGTAGATCTGTCCGTTGCTGCTGCCTGACCAGACGACACCTTGCTTGATGGTTGAGATTGAAAAATCAGAAATCGAAGGCCGAAGCGCCGCAAATTGCGGACCCGCCGGCGCAGGTGAAGCTCCCGGCGTCGGCGTAGGAGTGGGTGTAGGCGCGACGCCGCACGGCGCCATCGGCTGACCTTTCGGCGAGGTGAGATCGGGACTGAACGCTTTCCATGTTTGTGCCCCATCACGCGTCACGATGATGCAGTTGTAACCGACGTACATCGCCTTCGGCTCGAATGCAGTATCGAACCTTTTCCAAAAGTCGCGGCCTGCCACATACAGGTTCGCATCCGTGCCGAAGTTCGGCGCGACGTTGCCCCACTGGCCCGTCGCGAGATCGATCTTGATCATGCCGTTGCCTTGTCCGGCGCCATAGCCGAGTCCGTAAACCGTCGTCGGCTTCAGCGGATCGGGAACGACGGTGCCGAACTCAGAGGAAGGAAGCGGCAGCCAATCGACTTCGGTGATTTGTCCCCAATCGCTACGACTGCGCGTCATGATCGCGCCGGTGTCCTGCTGCGATCCCATCACCCAATATGGATATCGATTGTCGGTGGCGAGGTGATAAATCTGATCGATAGGAATCTGGTAGTAGCCGCTCCAGCTCTCACCGCCGTCGAGCGTGATCGCGGGGCCTTGATCGAAGCCAAAGAACATCCGCTGGCCGTTTGTCGGATCGATCCAACCGACGTGGGGATCCTCGCCTCCGGGAGCGCCTTTGAATGCGCTGAACGTCTTGCCGCCGTCCATCGATCGATAGATCGTCGTTGAGATCGTGTAAACAATGTCAGGGTTTTGCGAATCAACCCATACTCCCGAACTGTAAGAGCCCTGACCGTTAGTGATGCGGTTGTCGCCCGTTGCCATGTGCTGCCAAGTCGCTCCTTGATCGTCGGAGCGATACAAACCAGAGCCACCCTGCGTCGGACCACCGATCACATAGATCCGTTTGCCGTCCGTGTGCATCGCGATAGCCACGCTGATACGGCCGTTGTACTGCGGCAGCGTGTCAACTTTCTTCCAGGTCTTGCCTGAGTCGGTCGATTTGTAGAGCGCAGTGCCGTTTGGTCCTTGCGGCGCGCCTCCGCCAAAACCTCCGCCACCGAAGCCGCCACCCGCTCCTTGGGATGTCGCGAAGATCACATTCGGCTTGTCGAACGCGTACTCCACGTCGCGTGTGCCGTTTGCGTTCTCAGGTCGCAGAGTATTCTCCCAGGTCTTACCTCCGTCAGTTGTTCGATAGATACCTCGTCCATTGTGCTGCGCGTCACCCTGCGTCGATACAACCACGTGATTCGGATCTTTCGGATCGATAACCATCTTGTTGATCTTCGTCGTCTCATCGAGACCGATGTGCATCCATGTCTTGCCGGCGTCGATCGATTTGTACATGCCATCGCCCGAGGGGCCTTGCACTGAGTCGCCCGTGCCCGCATAAACGATGTTTGGATCGGATGGCGCTACCTGAATGGCGCCGATGCTGTCCACGTTCGTGAACTGATCAAAGATCGGAAACCACGAGACACCCGCGTTTGTCGTCTTCCAAATGCCACCGATCGGGGCGCCCAAATAGAAAACACCCGGCTGACCAATCGCGCCGGTAACGGCAGAGACGCGACCGCCGTGAAAAGGGCCGATGTTGCGCCACTTCAGTCCGGCAAATAAGTCTGGACTGATTTGCCGCGATTGCTGAGCGCTCGCGCTAAACGTAAAGCAGATCACAAGAGCCAGCACGAACGATGATTGAAGGCGACGTCGAAGGAAGTTGGGCATCATGGCTGCACACATTAGCCTCGTTTTCTGGCATGGGCAACCAGAAAATCGATCGGACTCGGTTTTTGTTTTGGGTTTTGAAAATAATGGTGGCCAGGGACGGAATCGAACCGCCGACGCCGGCCTTTTCAGGGCCGCGCTCTACCAACTGAGCTACCTGGCCATTGGCGATTGAGGAATTTGCAGTATAGGTAAGGGCTTCAAAGACTGTCAAACACAGAGAAAATAAAGGCGCGCGCTATCTTGCGGTTGTTCTTCGCGAACGCTGCGACTTTACATGAACAACTCTTCCAGCGACTGTCTGACTGGCTGGACCGAAACCAGCTTGCCGTTTGCTTTGCGCAGTGCAGCGATTACGGCATCGACTTCCTTTTCATCGGCAACCTGAATCCGCAATCCGCTGGGCGTGGTCGATACTTCGGCGCTGATCGACAGATTCGCTTTTAGTGATTCCGCGTCAGTGTCGGATGCGATCACTTCAATCGCGCTCGTCTCGCGCGCACGCAAATCGCCGAGCGATCCTGCATGGGCCGCGCGCCCGCCCTTCAAAATCGCCACGCTGTCGCACAACACTTCGATGTCGGAAAGAATGTGGGAACACATGAAAACGGTCTTCCCTTCCTCGCGCAGCGAACCGATCAAATCGCGAACTTCCCGACGGCCCACCGGATCGAGTCCGCTCATTGGCTCATCAAGAAAGACAATTTCCGGATCGTTGACGAGAGATTGCGCGAGCCCAACACGCTGCAGCATTCCTTTCGAGAACTTTCGCAGTTGCCGATTCCAACTCTTCTTGTCGAGATTAACTCGCGTCAGCAGCTCTTCCGTGCGAGCTCGATGGTTCCGGTTTCCGCCGAATAACTTGCCGCAGTAATCGAGGAACTCGCGCGCGGTCAGGTAGTCGTAGAAGTATGGATTCTCAGGCAAGTAGCCGATGCGCGCATGCATCGAAACGTCGCTGATGTCATGGCCGAGAATCCGCGCGGCGCCGCTGGTCGGAAAAATCAGACGCATTAGAAGCTTCAGCGTAGTCGTCTTCCCTGCTCCATTCGCGCCCAGGAAACCAAAAATTTGACCCTGCTCGACTTCCAGCGAAAGACCGTCAAGGGCGCGTACTTTGCGCTTGCGCCAGAAACCGACTTCGTAGTCTTTCGTCAGATTTTGAATTTCGATAATCGGCATTTTCATCGTCGCGGCACGCCCGTGTACTGGCTCAGGTCAACGTTGCAACCTTTCTCGGTCAAACGATAAGGCGTATCCGAAGGATCAAGCGGCGCGTTTGTCATCGAATCGATCTTGAAACCGGTGGAGCGCAACTCTATATTGATTTCAGTCCAGCTCGAAACGCAGCGGCCATTTTTTTCCCTGAAAGACACCAGCAGTTTACGAATCGCTTCGATCTGATCGAGTGAATCAATGCGCATCAACTGTTTGGTGACCATGTCTTTCACCGTCTGGTCTGTTGATGAATCATACAGATGCCGGTACGTCTCGCGCGCCGCGTCGCGCGAGCCGCCTTCAGCTTTCATGCGCGCGCTGAGCGCGGCCATCCACGGCGGAGCGCCAGGAATTTTCCCGCCGGTTGCGTAAACGTCGCTCGCTTTCTGATATTCGTGACGCTGCCAATAGACGTAACCGAGGTGTTGATAAAGCCGCCACTCCGAAGGATTCTCAGCAACGCCGGATTCCAAAAGCGCAATTGCATAATCAGAATTCAACTCAGGCAGGATCATCGCGCCATATTCATAAGGCGCGAGAAATTGCGGATCGAGCGTTGTGCTCACTCGCAAGATCGACGGCAGCAGGCGCAGATCGAGATCCGCCAAACTTCCAAAATTGACGCTACCTTCGTGCGTGTCTTCAAACGCGACGATCTTGCCGCCAACGTATTGCAGCGATCGCATCCAGTACCAATCCGCAGCCAAACCGTTAAAGGCCAGGCTCATGCGCCGCGCGGTAGCAGGTTTCACGTAGAGAGGATCTTCGGCGAACTGCGATTGCAGATCGATCTTCCGCGAATCCATCAAACGCACGAGCCCGATGGCCACAGCCAAGCCGATGACGATCTGGATAATGAGCAGGGCGCGCTTGTTCATTTGAAATTCCGTCGTCCAAAAACCAACGTCGCCGCCGCCAACAGAACTGAGCTGTAAACAAACGCATAGGCCGCAGCGAGTCCCATCGAACTCGTGTCAGGTGTAATGCCGTGAGCCGTCGGTGTAATCACACTGAAGTGCGTCAGGTTCGGCAGCAGATAATAAAGCGCGCGAAACAGCAGGCGCGCGGCACTGCTAGTGCTGGAATTCGCGAGGCCTTTTAGATCGCCGCTGAAATGGCCAATGATGAATACAAAGAACGTCATCAACGCCGAGAGCGCGGGCGAAGAGAATGACGAAAACAGCAGCGCCACGCCGGTAAGGATCATCAACTCGAAATAAATCAGGAGAATCGCGGGCCAAATCTTTAGCACCAACGGGTCCCACCCACGACGTATGTAGATCAGCGCCAGCGAAATGCCAACGCCCATGATTCCCACATTGATCAGCAGCGTCAGGCACAATCCCAGATATTTTCCGAGCAGAAATTGACCACGACCGATCGGCTTCGACAGGATCGCGTACAGCGTGCGCCGCTCGATCTCTTTGTAAACCAGACCAACGCCCACGAAGATCGCGATGAATGCTCCAAACAGCAGCATCGCACTCAAGCCGAGATCGATGATGATTTTTACTTCCTGACCCGCGGAAAGCTCGCCCAGAAATATCGCGCCGCCAATCAGGAGCAGAACGAACAGGACGAGATTGTAGAGAACACGATCGCGCACAGCTTCGCGAAACGCATTGCGAGCGATCGCGAGCGTGCGCTGAAAATTTGTCCCAAATGAATTCGAATCGCGGATGGCTGAACGAGCCGATGAAGAATCGGGGGTAGTTCGAGTTTGTGGCGTAGCGTCAGATGACTGTTGGCTCATGGTCGCGGCGCTTGCGCACGAACACCCCAACTATAGAAAGAGACGAAAGCAATGTCCAACTGATAATGCTAACGGCGACGGAAACTTTCGAGCGAATCGGCTCGCGAAACTCGAGATACACAGTCGTGCGTTCTCTGGGCAATGAAATCAATAGCGCGCCATCAGGAGCTGCGCGGGTCGGTAAGATTCGGTTGTTCACCATCGCCATCCAGTGCGGATAATAGAACGTGGCGACACGCGCTTCGACCGGATCACCTTCGGCAATTTCGAAACTGCGCTTGAGATTTGACCATCGCTTGATCTGAACCTCGCGATTGCCTGCCTCAATCAAAGCATTCGTCTTTGGCGGAATGCATTTCTGATAAGAAGGCTGATCGTGCGCTGACGCAGCCGCCCATACCGGCAACCACTGAACAATCCCAGGCGCTTCTCGTAACGGCGAAAGAATCGCTTCAAATGTTGGCCGCGACAGATACGTCGCGCCGCGAACGGTCTGCGAAATTGAAAATGTCACCGCAATCAAGACGAAGCCGCTCATTACCAGCGCGAGTGGGCGAAGTCTGCCGCCGAGTTGCTCTTTCCAAAACGGAACCGCTGCCGCCATCAGCAACGGGGCAATCGCGGAGGTGACTGCCAGCCAGCGAAACGGATGCTGTGTCATGCGCAGATATGGAACGACGGCCCAGAGGGGTTTGCTGATGGCGGTGCTCATGGCAAACGAAAAGACGAGTAGCAACGCAACTGCGATCAGGCGGCGATTGTCTCTCATTCGAACTTTCACAAAAGCTGCGCACGCGGGAATGCACATCAACGCAGTGGCGATCGCCAGCAGTGCCATCCACCACAACGTCTCTTGCTTTGAAGCGGACAGTGTCGAGAAGACAAAGTTGTGAGAATAATCAAGCATCGGATCGGGCGTCGGACCATCAGCTACGATCCACTTCATTTCTGAAATCATTGTCACCCAATAGGACGCGCTGGCACCCAAGCCAAGAAGAACCGCCAAGCCAAGTCTAACGAGCGTAGGCAGTCGCTTCCCTTTTTCAATCCAGAGATTGAGAACCGCGTAAAGCAACAGCGTGAGTGAACCAAAAACTGCCAGCGGAAGATGGCTGAGAATCAGCGCGGCATAAGCGACGGCTAATCCCGCGACATCAGCCCAGCGCCTTTGATCGCAAACGCGTTTCGTGAACGCCAGCGCAAACAGCAGCGCTGCGCCCGCCGCAAATTCCGCGAGTTGCGCAGCCTGATAAAACTCGGCGAGGTGGTATGGCATCAGCGCATAGAACAACGCCGCCCAGATTGCCACGTTCTTCCGTACGTATGATCGCGCCCAAAAGTACGCGCCTAAACTTCCCAGCGCCGACAGAAACGTCATGACGAGCAAGCTGCCAGCGTACCAATTGCCAGTTACCGTCCTGCCGGCGGCCAACAGGTAGTACAAAGCGGGCGGATAGAAACGTACTACTACGTCGCCGTAACCGAAGTTTGGCGTCGCCAGCCAACCCGGATACAAGACGCCCTGCCGCAGAGCTTCATAAAACGGAATCGCAAAGTGATAGTGGTTCGCCAGGTCGTTGTTGTTCGGCATGCCGAAGATGATCGCCGGCGATATGACAACCGCACCCGCAAACAGCGCGAGCAGTGCAGGTCCGAATTTTTTTAGCGAGCCTCTCACAGTAAAGGCAGGAAAAAAGTCTAGGAGGGATGTGAGTATCGAGCGGAGCGGCGACGCCAGAACAGCCCGCCGATTAATGCCCAACCGAACAGAGTCGAGCCCGCGGCGTACTTGACGCGCACGGGTTCGCGAAACTCCAGAGTGATGTCCGCTTCATTACTCGGCAGCGTCACGAGCATCGCGCCTGTTTCATCAGGACGAATCGCGAGCTTCTGATCGCCGAAGGTAGCTGCCCAGTGCGGATAATAGAAAGTCCGGACGCGCGCTTCGTTCACCTGTCCTGCTGACACGTGGAAGATGCGCTTTTCGGGTGTCCAACTCTCGATCCTTATTCCGCGATCTCCGGCGACGATCGGTGTTCTCATTTCAGGACGTGGGTCGCGGACCCACACTGGCAACCACTGATAGACACTCGCGGAACCGGGAATGTCACGGAGCGTCTGTTCGAATTGGGACGGTGTGAGCCAACGCGCTTCGCGAACGGTGTGCCCGACGGAAAACGCGAACGCGATCGCGATCGTGCCCAGGGCTAGAATCACAATTGGCCGCTTTCTCGTCTTGATGAGTCGCGTCCACATCGGAATCGCAAATGCCAGCAAGAGTGAACACATCATCGAAGAGATCGCCAGCCACCGCCACGGTAGCTGCGTCTCCTGAAGCGGTCGAACCATGTTCCAAACGGGCCTAGACAACGGCGTGGCCATGAACAAACTCAACGCGAGGACGCTCGCGAAGGCGAGTATTGTTCCGGCGATTGGCTTTGCGTTATTCATGTCGCCGAATTTTCCCCGCGTCGCACGCGCAACCAGCAGTGCCGCGGGCCAAAACATGAACAAGCTGGCCAGGAGCAGAATGTTCATCCACCACACGTTGACCGAATCGGGCGAGAACGTCGAGAGCACGAAGTTGTATCGATAGTCGAGACCGGGTTCGGGATTAACGTTATCAGCGCGAATCCACCTTAGCTCGAAGATCATCGTGACCCAATAGCAGGCACTCGCAGCTAAACCGATTGCTACCGACATTCCCAGCGCGAAGACTGTGCGCAAGATTCTTGTTCGCTCGATTCGCAGCAGCGCGTAAACCAACAGCGCGATCGATCCAATCACCGCGAGCGGCAGATGCGTCAGCATGAGCAACGCGTACGTCGCTGCCAGACCGGCGACATCCCGCGCCCTTCGTTGGCGACAAACTCGTTCGACAAACAGGAACGCGAATGGAAGAACCGCGGCGCCCGCGAACTCAGCCAGCAGCAGCGCCTGATAGAGTTGATTCAAATGATAAGGAGCCACGGCATAAAACACCCCGGCCCACATCGCGTTCTGGCTTGAGGTAAATTCGCGCGCCCAAAAGTACATCCCCAGCGCGCCAAGCATCGACAGTACGCCGAAAGTCGCGACCATGGCTGCATACCAGCTACCGCTTAAAGCTCTCGCGCCCGCCAGCAAGTAGTACAGCGCCGGCGGATAGAAGCGGAAACTCGCATCGCCAAATCCTCCGTTCGATTCGGCCAGCCATCCCGGATAGAAATGGCCAGTGCGAATCGCATCGTAAAACGGCAACGCGAAGCGAAAATGGTTCGATAGATCGAGCGCCGATGGCACGCCCCAAAAAATCATCGGCAAGACAACCGCGAAGCCGACCGCGCTGAGCACCATCAGATGGATCGTCTCTGGTGAGCTAGAGCCGACCAGACTCTTTTTCCCCGACATGCTGAGTGAACGCGAATTCATGGACGTATCAAAAAATTTAGCGGAGGCGGAGCAGTGACTCCGACCTCCGCGAAAGAATCTCTTTATCGAATGGTGAGGGCTAAGGAAGGGGCGTCATAGCGACTACCGCTGCTTTATCGGCGGGTGCCGCGGACAAATCGGTATCTCCGCGCATCACGCCGTCGTCGGCCATCGCAAATCTGCGCGTGCCTGTTTGACTGATGCCTGAAGTCGCGGCCGGATATGCACTCGAGTAATACTGTCCCGGGTCGGTCGCGTCAGGCTCGGCCACAAACAAGTACCCGCTCTTCGTACCCGTGGTCAACACCGCATCGGTCATTACTCGGGCACCCAGTGTCGCCAAGTCGGTGAAGCTACCGTTGCCATAGGTGCTCTTGTAGGTATTCTCGCAAGAAGCGATCGTTCGAATTGAGGATTGGGCTGAGCCCTCGTTGGCGGCGCGACGTGAAGCCAGTAGATTAGGAATGGCGATCGCCGCGATGATGCCGATGATTGCCACGACGATCAGCAATTCGATCAGCGAAAAGCCGGCTTGTGTTCTTGTTTTCATTTTCGATTGCCCGTCCTTTCTGCTGACTAGTTGGGCTGGACTCGGTTGGGTCGGGTCGAGCTTGAGGACAGACGAGAGGGACCGGGCGGCCCCTCTCGCAGAAGTAATTAGTTGCCGACGGCGGTGAAGCCGGCGCAATCGGTGGCGACCGTTTGGCTGGCGGCGGCCTTGGCTCCCAGCACGCCACTCTGATCGATACAGAACTCGCGCGTACCGGTTGCCGTTACGCCGCTGGAAGTAACTGGCGCAGCCGCGAGTACAAACACAGTCGCAGACGCCGCTGGCGCAGCGCCCGTCGTGAAGTTGTAACCGCTCTTGACGCCGCTACCCAACGTTGAATCGATCAGATTCTGGGTGACGAGATCGTCAACCGTTCCATAGTTGCCGTTGCCGGCGGTCGATTTGTAGGTTGCCTCCGCACTCGACATCGTGCGGAGCGATTGCTGCGCCGAACCTTCGTTGGCCGCGCGGCGCGATGCCAGCAAATTCGGAATTGCAATCGCGGCGATGATGCCGATGATTGCCACCACAATCAGTAACTCAATTAGCGAAAAGCCTCTGTCGTTCGTTCTCTTTGTCATGTCCCCTCCGTATTGTTCCTTGGTCCCGAGAATTTCTGATCCAGCAACTTTTCTGGGCAGCGAATCTTTCGTGAGGCGTGCGAATTGGTTGCTTGCAAAATGAGGGCAGGGATATTTCCCTGCCCTCCGAGAAAGTAACTCTTCAAACGTGGCTTAGTTGCCAACGGCCGTGAAGCCTGCGCATGAAGTCGCAACCGTCTGGCTGGCAGCAGTCTTTGCACCCAGCACGCCGCTCTGGTCAATACAAAATTCGCGGGTTCCGGTCGCGGTCACGCCACTCGAGGTAACCGGAGCGGCTGCGATAACGAATACGGTTGTGGACGCGGCAGGCGCAGCGCCGGTTGTGAAGTTATAACCACTCTTCACACCGCCACCGAGAACGCTGTCAACGAGGTTCTGGGTAACCAGATTCGCAACTGTTCCGTAGCTGCCGTTGCCGGCTGTAGCCTGATAGGTCGCCTCAGCACTGGCCATCGTGCGCAGTGACTGCTGAGCCGAACCTTCGTTCGCGGCGCGCCGGGAAGCGAGAAGATTGGGGATGGCGATGGCGGCGATGATGCCGATAATCGCAACAACGATGAGCAACTCGATCAACGAGAAGCCCTTCTGATTTTTGTTCGTCATGTCTTTCATTTGCTCCTTAAGAGATAAGCTGGTTTGGGTTTCCCTTCGGCGCCACCGGCTTTGTCTCACGAACAACCGCAGCGCGCGATTTGTCGGCGAGAGTCATTTCAAGGCCTGTGCCAGAGAGCGCAGCGGGCTTGAAGGGTTATGAAAGTGAGAAAATGCTTAGCGTTTTTGCGAAGTGACTATCTGGAAGGACGTGAGGTCAATTCCCATTTTCTTGTTTTGACAAATAGTGTCAGCGGCGCGGTGACGGATTTTGGCAAAAAGACCGGACTGGTCCAATCGACCGATGAACTTTGCGAATCAATGAGAGATCGTCAAATCGTCGGCGGTGTTTGGTTTTTCATCAGGGCCGGCAGAGCGTAATACAAATGATGTACGAGTGCCTTCGTACTCGTAAGGTTGATGCCAGGGATCGATGCGGACGACCCGAGTGAGATATCGAGGATTCAGATTATCGATCAACGCGGCTTCAGTCTTGGCTTCAACATAAAATCCGCGTTCGCGCCGGAACGCTTCCAAAGCCGTAGCGATTGACTCAAGCTCGGCCCGAGCGCGGGCGCTCTTTTCTGCGTTCAGAGCTTTGACGAGCATGTCCACGTCTTCCCAACGCCGATCGCCAGTGCGAATCTCAGCCACGCGCCATTTGCCATCGCCACCTTTGTCGAAACGAAATGCGGTTTCGATTTGCGCGACGACGGTCGCTGAGTTTCCCATCGCGGAAACTTCTTTGACACGCACCGCGTCCGAAGGCAATTGAATACCCGCCATGCGCGCAATCAGCCGGCGTGCTTCCTTGGGTGTCAGGTCACTCGCCGCGCGCGTTGTGGCAATCACAAAAACCGAAGCAACAGCCAGAGTCACTATTGAGACAACCAGAAGATTTCTTTTCATGATGGAATGCTCCTGAATGCTTGTGGCATAGACTTCAGTCTGTGAGGTTTTTCAGTGAGCAATCACAGACTGAAGTCTATGCTACTCAACCCTTCGCTTTGCCGATCAACATGCGCAGCATGGTCTGGAGCTGCACCGTGGTAAAGGGCTTCGGCAGAAATACAACGGCGCCAGCGGCGAAGCTGTCACGCGAGAGTTTGGGATCCTGCTCGGCAGTCATCATCATCACCGGAATGTTCATGAAGCGCTTTTCCGTCTTCATGTAGCGCACCAGTTCCGGACCCTGAATGTGCGGCATAACCACATCAAATACCGCCGCGGTAAAGCCCGAATTATCCTGGAGCGCTTTGTAGGCTTCCTTGCCGTCGCGCGCGCCAATGACCGTGTATCCTTCTTTCTGAAGAATCGCCGTGACTAGACGGAGAATTGCCGGATCGTCATCGGCGACCAGCACCCGTCCTTTTGCAGTGTTCTCGCTCAAGTTACCTTTCTATGCAGCTTCCAGCGCCCGACCGCATTCGCCTGCTCTTTGTGAAAGTTCGGCAGCAAGTTTGATTGCCTCGACCATGCTCGAATGTTCAGCGAGACCTTTGCCGGCGATGTCGAACGCGGTGCCATGATCGACTGAAGTACGAATAAACGGCAAGCCCAACGTAACGTTAACAGCTTCGCCAAATGACAAGCATTTGACCGGAATCATTGCCTGGTCATGATAGCACGCGATCACCGCATCGAACTCGCCTCGCGACGCGCGCAGGAAAACCGTGTCGGCGGAAAATGGTCCGCTGACATTGATACCGTCGGCGGTCTTGCAAGCTTCCACAGCGGGCAGGATTTCCGAGGCTTCTTCGATCCCAAACAGTCCGCCTTCGGCGCCATGCGGATTCAAAGCTGCGACTGCAAGTCGCGGCCGCTCAATTCCCCATCGCTGTAATTCGCTATCGGCCAGCCGGATCGTTTTCTCAAATCGATCACGCGTCGCCAGACGGATCGCTTCCGACAGCGGCACATGCGTTGAGATCAGCACAACGCGCAAGTTAGCTGCGACAAACCCCATCGCATAGTCTTCGGTCGCGGTCAGGTGCGCGAGAAATTCCGTGTGGCCTGGAAAACTGTAACCGCCGAGGAAGAGCGCGCGCTTGTTGATGGGCGCCGTCGCAATCGCATCGATGCTGCCCGCGCCACAAAGCTCGACCGCTGCTTCAATGTATTGCCCCGCGGCTTTGCCGGCTACGCCCGATTCAATGCCCGGTTCAACGTGTCCCTGAATATTGTCGAGATGAAAGATGATCGGATCCAAGAAGTCGTCAGGAATCGCTTCATCCCGCCGCACGATTTCATAACCACATTGCAAGTCGAGGGTGCGCGCATTATGGGCAAGCAATTGCGCGTCGCCAATAATCACCGGGCGACAGATGGCACGTACTTCCTCTTCGGCAACGGCTTTGAGCACGACTTCGGGCCCGATGCCGGCAGGATCACCCATCGTGATGCCGACACGAGGAAGACGAGCGACGCTTTTAGCAGACTCCGGCGCGAGATTATTCATCGGGTGAAGCCACGGCAGCATCCAGTGAGGAGGTTGCTGGCGTACAAATTACGACTCAGCTACGTGAGGCATTTCGTCTTCGATCCTTGTCATGTGCGGCATGCGATCTTCCGCCTTGTAGATGTATTTGATGTGCCGCTTGAGCACGAGCAGGTTCGGCGCGGAACGACGGTTGATTTTCAGGGCGCCTCGATCGTACCACTCGATTGTTCCTTCGATCTCTTCGCCATCTTCGAGCACGAGGACCATCGGCGTATGCGCATCAATCTGCTTTTTGTAGTAGTAAATCTCCGCATGCGTTTCAGATGGCGGCGGTTGACGCTTGCGCATTTGAAGTGAGGATGGCTGTTGCGGCTGACCCGGACGCGGGGGACCACCCATTGGCTGACCACCGTTGTTGCGATCGCGCTGCTGATGCTGCTCGCGCCTGGCTTTCACATCCGCCAGCGTCGTCCTGATGAGTTTGCGGTTCACGATACTTCCTCCAAATGAATAAAAAAAGAATGATTGCCAGGACCCTGAGGTTTGGCCTCAGTCGTGTGTAGTCAGAAACAGTAAGCCGCAGGCTACGACCTTCTGAGGAGAGATGCGCTGACCCGTACGATTAAAGTAACTTCAGGGATTGCGCGTCATGCTACACGACCGAAGGGGAAAACGCAAAGCACAGAAGGTATTTACTTCTTGCTAAGAGTGAGAACGAGGGTTGTATTGCAATGTAGTTGAGATTCGCCACGGGTGAGTTCGGCGAATCTCTTCTTCACTACTGCTGTTACCACTCACTACCCGCTACTTCAATCTGCTTTCTTCCTGATAAAAGTCGGCACGTCGAGGTCGTCAACGCGCTTGTTGTTCGGCGACGAAGGAAACTCTTCAGGCGATCGCGGAGCGTAACGCGGCGGTGTCGTGATCGGCATCTGCGTGCCGGCAGCGACGGTGGCTGTCGCGGTTTCGTGACGGAAACCTGTCGCGATCACGGTAATCTTCATCGCGTCCGCCATCGATTCGTCAATGACGTGGCCAAAGATGATGTTCGCATCTTCGTCGGCTTCCTCGCGAACGATCGAAGCAGCTTCGTTGATTTCGTACAACGTCAAATCCGGCCCACCGGTGACATTGATAAGCACGCCGCGCGCTCCCTTAATCGAAGCCTCCTCCAGCAGTGGCGACGAAATCGCTTCCTGGGTCGCTTCGATCGCGCGATTTTCGCCACGCGCGAACCCAGTTCCCATCAAAGCCATTCCCATGCCCTGCATGATCGTCCGCACGTCGGCAAAATCGAGATTGATGAAGCCGGGCACGGTAATCAAGTCGCTGATTCCCTGCACTGCCTGGCGCAGAACATCATCGGCCGTTTTGAAAGCTTCGGTGACCGAAGCAGTTTGCGCCACCGCGCCAAACAAACGCTCATTCGGGATGGTGATCACCGTATCGACCGATTCATGAAGTTCGTTGAGTCCGTGCTCAGCTTGTTGCAGGCGTCGGCGTCCTTCGAAATTGAATGGCTTCGTCACTACGGCCACTGTCAAGGCACCCAGTTCGGTCGCCAGTGAAGCCACAATCGGCGCGCCCCCCGTGCCGGTGCCTCCACCCAGACCTGTCGTAACGAAAACCATGTCCGCTCCTTCCAACACCTCGATGATCTTGTCGGTGTCTTCGAGGGCTGCCTGACGGCCAACTTCCGGATCCGCGCCGGCGCCAAGGCCTTTCGTCAAGCGACCGCCGAGTTGAATCTTCACGGACGCGCGCGAACGCTTCAGCGCCTGCAGGTCTGTGTTCGCTACGACGAACTCGATTCCTTCAATGCCCGCATCGATCATGCGATTGACTGCATTGCCGCCGCCGCCGCCCACGCCGATCACCTTGATGCGTGCTCCGGTAATGGGAGGTTCATCGTCGATAAAAATATTAATGCTCTTGCCGGGTTCGCGTACTTCAGGTGTCATCGTTCTTTCCTCTCTTCCAAATTTGGAAGGCTTCCACTGCCTCTTTCGTTTATTTTGGGCTGGCTTGTCCACGGGCATCTATATGTTGAGGACAATATATTGTACCGACGGGCGGCCAGCATACAACACTTGGTCAAAAAATACTACTACTAAATCTGCTGCGAAACTTCGACATGAAGTGCGTCAGACGTCCACTACCGCCTCGCTTCGATGTTCCCGCGCGTTGCTCGAGCGCATGCGCGCGTTGCGACACCAACGCAAGTCCTGCGGCCGCAGCCCACGATGGACTTTGCACATCTTCGATCAATCCACCGAAGCGATCGCGCTCTGGATATCCGATGCGCACCGGCGCATCGAAAACTTGTTCCGCGATCTCAACCATGCCATCGAGCAACGCACCACCACCGGTCAATACTACGCCGCTCGATAGCTGGCGATTCCAACCCGCGTCCCGAATCTCGTCTGACACGTGCATCAAAACTTCTTCAGCACGGGGTTGCAGAATGTCGCAAAGAATCTGGCGCGAGAGTTGCCGTGGCGCGCGGCCACCGACTGACGGGACTTCGACCATCTCGCCGCGCTCGGCATCGCTCAACGAAGCACTCGACGCGCAACCAACCGTTCGCTTGATGCGTTCCGCTTCTGGAATCGGCGTGCGCAGACCGAAAGCAATGTCATTCGTGAAATGCGATCCACCAAGCGGAAAGACTGCGGTGTGCTGCACCGCCCCGCGTTGATATACGCAAAGTCCTGTTGTCTCGGCGCCAATATCGACCAGGGCTGAACCGTATTCTTTATCATCTTCAGTCAGCGTGGCTTCAGCTGCTGCAAGTTGCTCCAGAACCATGTCCGCGACGATCAGACCGGCGCGATTTACAGCATTGATGGCGTTTTGGCGAGCTGTGACGGGGCTGGTAACGATGTGCACTTTGACGGCGAGTCGCGCGCCAGTCATCCCAACCGGATCGTTGATGCCATCCTGATCATCGACGATGAATTCCTGCGGCAGGCGATCGACGATCTCGCGCCCCGCCGGAAGTTGAATCGCGCACGCTGAATCGATCGCGCGCCGCACGTCTTCAGAAGTAATCTCGCGATCGCGACTGGCCACGGCCACAATCGCCTGTCCGTTGAAGCCCATGATGTGCGAGCCGGCGAGATTAATCGTGACTTCTTCAGCCTGGACGCCGCTCATCCGCTCGGCTTCTTCGACAGCTTTCCTGATCGCTTCAACCGCAGCATCGGGATTGACGATTACACCTTTCCGCAGTCCGCGCGATTCCGATTCGCCGACTCCGAGAATTTGCAGCAAGCCCTCCTCGCCGGGCGCAGCCACGATGCACGTGACCTTGCTCGTGCCGATGTCGAGTCCGATTGTGTGGTTAGTGCGTTTAGCCATCGCCCTCTTCGCTCACAAATCCGTCAGTGAAGTCGCAGCGCCGCGGGCTTCACGTCCTTCGCTCGATCGCTCTTCTTCGCGTTCTTTGGCGCATCATTCTTACCAGGTTTTTCGGAATTTGGTTTTGTTGCTGCATCTTTCTTCGCCGCATTCGGCTTTGCCTCGACTTTGCTCGTCGCGTTCCCGGTCTTGTTTGAAGTATTCGGAGCAGCGTTGTTGCTCGTATCACTGTTTGGAGTAGCGGCATCGCTCGTCGTTTTGCTGCCTGAGCTAAATCCGATAACGACGCGGCCCGTCTGCAAATCGACATAAGTGATCGCTGAACCGCGCGCGCTCTGCTTGTACATGTCGAGCGCTTCCAACGCGATCTTCAGACGCTTGCCGGGCTCTTGCGATCCGAGCCGCACTTCGATCTGCGAATCCCCGCCGGCAAGTTGCGCCCGCACGTCACGAACATCGATCAGCGTCACTTCGCTCACCCGTTCAGACAAACCGGCTGCGTCCCATTCACGAACCAACTCTTGATATTTCTTGATGCGCTCGATGTTTTCTTTTCGAGCATCGTCGGTTCCCTCTTCGCTCCAACCGCGAATGAAGAATGTCGGCATGTGATCGTCCGGCTTCATCTCGCCCAGCATCACGCCGTCATCATCGACCCAAACGAAATGACCAGCTGATGTGCGCACGACGGCAATTGGCACACGCTCAGTAACGCGAACACGTAAGCCGTCCGGAAGCACCCGACTAACCACGGCGCGGCGAACGCCTGGCAAATGGGTTAGTTCGTTGCTGATTGCGTTCAAATCAGCGCGCCAGACTCCGGTTCGGGTGGCAGCTCGTCGGGTCATCGCTTCGATCTCTTCCGCGGACGTCCGCGACGTTCCAGTCACATCGATCGAATGGACCTGAAACAGCGACGCCGAAGCGGCAACTCGATAGCCAACGATGAGCGTGATCAGAATGAGCACTGCGAGCACGACCTTCAGAGCCTTAGGTACGTAAGCGAACAACGCGCGCGGCGAAAAGTTCGTGCGACTCGCGCTCGATCCGTCGCGCCGAGCAGGTCGCTGCACAAAACCCTTGGTTTGAGCCGCTGAGCGTCGCACGCCCCTGGGGGAAATGACTTGTTCTTTCATGATTGGTCCCACCCACCCGCTACCGCAGGTGGTACTGACTGCTACTTACTACTCCACAACTCAACTTCGTATTCCAGATCGATGCCATGCTCTCGCTTCACGCGTTCGCGAATTTCTTCGGCGAGCGCCAGCGCATCAGCGGCTTTCGCGTCTTCGCCTTCAGTAACAATGAAATTGGCGTGCTTCGGCGAAACAACTGCCCCACCACGTCGAGTCCCCTTCATTCCCAAGTCGTCGATCATCTTGCCGGTGCCGATAGGACTCGATGGCGCATTCTTGAAAAAGCATCCGGCTGAGCGCGTACCGTGCGGCTGTGTAGTCATGCGCTGACTCTTCGCCTTTTCCATTCGCTCGGCAATTGAATTTGGGTCGTCCGGGTGAAGCCGTAAGGTCGCTCCCAACAACAACTCACCTTCGCGAAACGAAGTGTGCCGATAGTTCCATTGCACTTCACTCGCGGGCATCTCATGAACGCGACCATCTCGCGCCACGCGAATTGTTTCGACGACGGTTCCGATCTCCTGGCCATACGCGCCAGCGTTCATCCATAGGGCACCGCCAACCGTGCCGGGAATTCCGTTCAGCCCTTCGATCCCTGACAAGCCCTGGCGCGCGGCATCGACGCAAAGTCGGGGCAGCGAATAACCCGCGCTGATTGAAACTCGATTGGCGTCGAAGATTGGATCGGCTTTGAGCTCCTTCAAACTAACGATCACGTAATGATGTTCACCGTCATCAGCCAGCACGTTGCTTCCCGATCCGAGTGGTCGCCACGCGATCCCATTCTGCTCTAATTCATAGACCAACTTCGCCGCTTGTTCTTCGGTTTGCGGGGACAGCACCCAATCGATCGCGCCACCGACGCGCAAGCTTGTTAGCTCGGCAAATTTCTTGCCACGTTCAGCGCGCACCCCAAGCCCCGTCGCGATCGATTCGATCGCCGCATCACGCTGAGTCAGCTCAGAGTCTCTATCTTCCACAACCATCATAAAATCATGCGTTCGTCGCCGCGTCTTCGTGCAACAGCGACAACAATTGGTCGCCGGCGCGATGCACCGAACCCGCGCCGAGCGTAATCACCAAATCTCCCTCGCGCACGTGCTGAAGCAAAATCTCTGGACAACCCTCCAACGCTCCGACGTACTCGGCGTTTTTATGGCCGTAGCTTTTGATCCTTCCGGTCAGGACTTCAGCGTTGATGCCCTCGATCGGATTCTCGCTGGCAGCATAGATATCAGTCACGAACAAGACATCGGCGTTATTGAAGGCGCTTGCGAATTCATCCATTAAGTCGTTCGTGCGCGAGTAGCGATGCGGCTGGAAAAGCACGACGATTCTTCGATTGGGCGCGCTGGTCCTAGCGGCGCTCAACGTGGCTTTGATTTCGGTGGGATGATGACCGTAATCATCAACGACGGTAATGCCTTTCTCTTCACCTTTGAATTGGAACCGTCGATCAGCTCCGCTGAATTCGGACAAAGCATGCGCGATGGTGTCAAAGGGCACGTCCAGTTCCAGCCCAACCGCGATCGCCGCGAGCGAGTTATAGACGTTGTGTTTGCCGGGCACGTGTAGCGTTACTTTGCCCAGCACGTCAACGCCCTTCAGCACCGTGAAACTGGATCCGAATGAGTGATCGAATTGAATTTCGTGCGCCGAGATATCGGCTTGCGCGCTCAGGCCGTAGGTAATGCGGCTGCGCGCGACTTTGGGAATCACCGCTTGCACGTGCGGATCATCGAGACAAAGAACCGCGGCGCCGTAAAACGGTACCTTGTTCACAAAATCGGCGAAGCAGCGACGCACGTCTTCCATGTCGTGGTAGTAATCCATGTGTTCGCGATCGATGTTCGTCACGACGGCGATCATCGGGGTCAGCATCAAAAACGAGCGATCGCTTTCGTCAGCTTCTACGACCATCAACTCGCTCTTGCCGAGCCGCGCGTTCGATCGATAGGACCGCACGATACCGCCGACTACGAACGTAGGATCCAGACCGGCAATGCCGAGCACGGTGGCGACCATGGAAGTCGTCGTCGTCTTTCCATGCGAACCGGCCACGGCTACCGTGTAAGGTTTCATGCGCATCAATTCGGCGAGCATCTCCGCGCGCGGAATGACCGGAATTGAGCGACGGCGCGCTTCGATTATTTCGGGATTGTCGTCGCGGACCGCTGTTGACCGAACGACTACGTGCGCGTCGCCAACGTTCTCTGCCGCGTGGCCTTCAGTGACTTCGACAGCCAGCGCTTCCAGGCGGGCGGTTACTTCCGACTTCTTCAGATCAGAGCCGCTGACGCGAAAACCAAGGTTAGCCAACACTTCGGCAATGCCCGACATGCCAATGCCGCCGATGCCCACAAAATGAATGTGTTGGAAAGGTCTGAACATAAAAATCAGTAGGCAGTGGGCAGCAGGCAGTTGGCAGAAAACCGTCGCTGCAGACTGAACCTCGAATAATTCAATAGAGTACCCAATGCCTTCTGCGTTCTACTTACTGCCTTCTGCTTACCGTCTTCTCTATTAGATCAACCGTCACCGCCGCCGCATCTCTTCTCCCCATCTTCCGTGCGGCCTCTTCCATTCGCGTAATCTCGTCTGGCGCTTCGACTAGCGTGACGACTTCTTTTGCCAACCGCTCGCCGCTTAACTCACTTTGCGGAATCATGCGCGCTGCTCCCGCGTTCTGCATCGCTTCCGCGTTGCGCGTCTGTTCTAATTGTCCCGGCAGAGGAACCATGATCGCGGCTTTTCCTGCTGCCATCAGTTCCGCGCTTGTTGTCGCGCCGGCGCGCGAAACAATCAAATCGTTTTCAGCAAACGCGTTCATCATGTCGTCGATGTATTCGCGCACGCTCACGTTTGTCCATCCATCGTCAGCATACGCGTCGCGCACCTTCGCAAAGTCTGCCGGCCCGGTCTGATGCGTCACTAGCAGTCGCTCGCGGTGTGGGTGGAGATTTGGTAACGCCGCCAACATCGCTTCGTTGATAGCGCGCGAGCCCTGCGACCCGCCGAACAGCAGCAACGAAACTTTCTGCGGATCGCGTGGCTTTGGTTTGATATCAAAGAACTCGCGCCGTACCGGATTTCCGGTCACGACACCTTTGCCCGGAAAGTACGGCAGCGCTGCTTCAAACGACACGGCCGCGACATCCACAAAACGCGCAAGCCGCCGGTTCGTAAATCCCGGCACCGCATTCGATTCCATCAAAACCGTCGGCAGGCCCATCAGCGAAGCCGTCATCAGAACCGGTCCGCTGACATAACCGCCGGCGCCAACCACTACGTCGGGCGCAAACGACTTAATCAAGCGGCGCGCACCGAGAAAACTCTTTGGCAGAACCGCCAAACCACGAAGCCTCTGCAGCAGCCCCATGTTCACCAGTCCCGCGCTTTCAATGATCGAAAGTTCAAAGCCGCTTTGCGGCACCAGTCGATTTTCCAAACCGCGAGCCGTGCCTACGAATCTCACCACCGACGAAGGATCGCGCGCGACGATTTCTTTGGCCACGGCAATGCCGGGATAGATGTGACCGCCGGTGCCGCCGGCCGCAATCAGCACACGCATCGTCATCCGTACCGCGCGCGCGCCACAGCCGCCGCGCGTTGGCGCGGTTGTCGCTTCTTACGCGGCCGCGGCTCGTCCCACTCTTCTTCATAATCGCCTTCATCAAAACTCGCGCGCCCGCCGAGCGAGGCGTATTGCGAAATATTCAGAAGGATTCCCACGCCTGCCAGTGTCGGCACAATCGAAGATCCGCCGTAAGAAATGAACGGCAGCGGAATTCCCTTCGTCGGTAACAGGGCGAGCACCACACTCATGTTCATGAGCGCCTGCGCCACAATGCTGACGACGATTCCGATTCCGAGAAACATTCCAAAGCGATCTGGCGCGCGCAACGCGGCACGCATTCCTCGCCACAAAAAGATCGCGAAGACGAAAACGATAATGAGCGCGCCGATCAGGCCAAGCTCTTCGCCCACAACTGCGAAAATAAAATCGGAGTGCGCGAACGGCAAAAACAAAAGCTTCTGTTTTCCCTGGGCGAAGCCGAGCCCATGCGATCCGCCTGAGCCGACTGCGATCAACGACTGCACGACTTGATAGCCGGTGCCTCGCGAATCCGCCCACGGATCGATGAACGCCGACAGTCGCTTCATGCGAAACGGCGTGAAGATCAGCATCTTGCCGACATACAGCAGCGCCGGCACGACGGCGTAAACCAGATGCCGTGGGCGCAAACCCGCCGCGAAACAAACCGTAAAGCAGATGATCGCGAGCATCAACGCTGTCCCGAGGTCCGGCTCTTTTGCTACGAGGCCCGCGATGATTCCCAGCACGACAAAACACGGCAGGAAGGTTCGCCAGAACGAGTCTTCATCGCCGGCGCGCTTTTCAAGAAATCTCGCCAGGAATAAGGCGAGCACGAGCTTTGCAATCTCAGATGGTTGAATCGAGAAACCCTTCAATTTGATCCAACGGCGCGCGCCATTGATCGGCGAGAATCCAAAGACGGCCAGCAGCAAAAGAATTGTGAGTAGCAGCGAGCCGTAAACGATCCAGCGTCGATTGAGATTTTGATAATCAAAGCGCATCGCGATGAACATCGCGAGAAAACCGAACGACGTCCACAGCGTCTGCTTGAGCACGTAGTGGAATTGGCTGTGGTTCTCCTGCTGCGCAATCACGGCGGACGCGCTGTAAACCATCACCACGCCGAACAGCGCGAGGCCGATCGTCGCGGAGAAGAGCCACTTATCGATTTGTAACTTCTGCTGCATTTGGGTGCGCACGCCTCTGGCGTGCCGACCTTTGAATTAAGCACGCCGGAGGCGTGCGTACCTCGAAACTTCTTCTTTAAATACGCTTCCTCGATGCTCGAAACTCTTAAACATGTCGAAGCTGGCACACGCGGGCGCGAGCAGAACGACGTCGCCCGATTGCGCGGCAGCGAAACTCTTCTGCACTGCGTCGCTCATGTCGGAAGCAAATTCATGAGGCGCGGCGCTGCCGATTTCGGCCTCAATCGTCTGCGCGTCTTCGCCAATCAAGATCATTTTGCGTACGTGTCCCTTTATCAGATCCACCAGCGGCGAGTACGACGCTTTCTTTCCCAGGCCGCCCAAGATCAAAACGACTTTGCCGGGCTCGTCGGTGAATGCTTCGAGCGCTTTCATCGTTGCATCGACGCTCGTCGCTTTTGAATCGTTGACGAAACGCACGCCGTTGATCTCCGCGACTTCCTCCAAGCGATGCTCCACCGGACGAAACTTACGCGTCGTTTCGCGCAAAGAATCGGGCGATGCTCCGCACGCCAGCCCGGCTGCGAAAGCCGCCAGAACATTCTCAACGTTGTGCGTTCCGCGCAGTTGCATCTCATCACGATTCATCAACACGCGCTCGCCATCTTTCGTTCGCGAAACCAGTTCACGACCTCGCAGAAATAAGCCTTCCTCAAGTTCGCGTTGCACGCTGAACTGAACCACGTGCGCGCGCAACCCGCTGGCCCACGACGAAACGATTTCGTCGTCGGCGTTGAGGATCGCGACATCGCCCGCAGTTTGGTTGCGAAAGATGTTGTGTTTGGCTGCGGCGTAATCGTTTAACGATTCATATCGATCCATGTGATTAGGCGTCACGTTCAGCACCGCCGCTACCGTCGGATGAAAGTCAACAATCGTTTCGAGTTGAAAGCTTGAGACTTCCACCACACTCCATCCATCATCCCGCGACGAGTCAATCATCGAGATCAATGCGTTACCGATGTTCCCGCCAACCTGAACGTTCATGCCTGCGTCTTTCAACATCTCGCCAATCAAACTCGTCGTGGTCGTCTTGCCATTCGTTCCCGTGATCGCGACGATGCGTCCGTGTAAGAAACGCGAAGCCAATTCAATCTCGCCGATGACTTCCGCCCCGCGGCGATCCGCGTATCGAACCGGAATCGATTTCGTCGGTACGCCCGGACTCACGACGACCAGATCGATTTGATCCAGCAGCCATGACGGCGGATCGCCCTCGACCAACCCGACGCCTTCAGTTTTCAAATCGAGCGCTTCCTTCGACCATTCGCTCAGCGGCTTGCGGTCATTTAGCGCGACCGTCGCACCTCGTTGCGCCAGGAATCGCGCGCTGGCAATGCCGCTGCGCGCCGCGCCGATGACTAAAGCTTTCCTGCCAGCGATCTCCATCAGATTAGCCACAAATTTACACAGATGCTCAGAGATTTAATTTTGTCTTTCATTTCAGCGTCAATCCGTGTTCATCTGTGGCTAATTCTCTACCGCAACTTGAGCGTCGAAAGACTCAGCAGTGCAAACAGGATCGCCAGAATCAAGAATCGGAAAACGATCTTCGATTCTTTCCAGCCGACCATTTCAAAGTGATGATGCAGCGGCGTCATCTTGAAAACGCGCTTGCCGACGCCGGTCGTGCGCTTCGTAAATTTGAAAACGCCGACTTGCAACATCACCGAAAGCGCTTCAATCACGAACACACCGCCGACCATGATCAGCATGAATTCCTGCTTGGTCAGCACGGCGATCGTGCCGACGGCGCCGCCGATCGCCAAACTGCCGACGTCGCCCATAAAAACTTCCGCGGGCGGCGCATTGAACCAGAGAAATCCCAAACTCGCTCCCGCCATCGCGCCGCAAAAGACCGTCAACTCTGCGGCCTCCGGCCGATGCGTCAGATCCAAGTAAGTCGCCCAACGCGCGTCGCTCGCCAGATAAGTGAACGCGGTCAACGCGCCCATCGCGATAAACGTGATGCTGATCGCGAGCCCGTCCAGGCCGTCGGTCAGATTCACGCCGTTGGTAGTTCCGAGCAGCACGCCGACGATCAACGCCAAATACAGGTACGGCCCAATGTAGCTGATGCTGGTCGCTGGATTCGGATCGGCGGTGCTCTTGAAAAACGGGATGCTGACGTTCCATGAATACTTGGTCGCGAAGTACTGCGTCGAAACGTACAAAGCGCCCCAAACCAAGATCGCGATCAGAAGTTGGAACGCAATTTTTTGCTTGCCAGTTAAGCCGAGACTGCGGCGCTTCACCAGCTTGATATAGTCGTCGGCGAAACCAATCGCACCGAACCCGAGCGTCGCCACAATCGTGATCCAAATGTAGAGCCCGTTCAGCCGCGCCCACATCAACGTTGAGATGATCACCGATGCGATGATCAGCAATCCGCCCATGGTCGGCGTGTCGCGCTTGGATAAGTGCGCCTGCGGGCCTTCTTCGCGAATCTGTTGGCCGATGTTCCATTTCTTCAGAGCGTCAACGAGTGTTCGCCCGAACAGAAGCGAGATCAGCATCGCCGTGATCGACGCGTACGCTGTTCGAAAAGTAACGTACTGAAAAACGTTCAGCGCTTTTACGAGATACCAATCCTGATCTTTCCAGTGACCGTAGATCAGTTCGTAAAAGAGGTAATAGAACATCGTCAGTCGTCATTTGTCCGTCGTCGGTTGTCCGTAGTCGTCTGCAATTTTGGCTTGCAACTGACTACTGACAACTGACTACTGGCCGCCCGCAGCCAGCGGAAACTTCTCTTTCAAAGCCTTCACAACCTTGTCCGTCTCGACGCTACGCGAACCCTTTACCAAAATGAGATCGCCGTCACGAACTTCGTCGATCGCGGCCGCCGCGGCTTCGGCAGAACTTTCGAAAAAGCGCGCCGCCTCCAAGCCTTGCTCACGCGCACCCGCGACGATCTCGCTAGCCAACCCCCGTATCCCCCAGAGTAAATCAATTCCCAGCCGGGCAATCTCGTGGCCAGCCTCACGATGCATCTGTGGCGAGTCAGGGCCGAGTTCCAGCATCTCGCCGGCAATCACGATCCGTCGCTTGATCTTATCTTTCGCTTCGACCAAGGTCCGGACCATGCTCAAAAGGGATTTCGGATTCGAGTTGTACGAATCATCGACTACCGTGAAACCAGCCGCAAAATCCAAAACCTCGCCGCGCATCTTTGGCGGCTTGGCGCTCTTCAGAGCATTCGCGATCAACTCCGGCTTCACTTTCAAAGCCGTCGCTACCGCCGATGCGGCGAGCGCATTCATCAAGTTGTGCCGGCCGGTCATCGGCAACTCAGCCGCAGCCTGGCCCATCGGCGTATTCAAGCGAAACCGAATCGAACCGAACCTCGATGTGTCGATGTCGGTCGCCGTCACGTCTGCCTGATTCTCCAAGCCAAAGGTCAGCACAGGCCCGTTCGTTTTGGATTTCATTTCCATCACAAGTTGATCATCCGCGTTCAGCACCGCCACGCCGCCGGGTTTCAAGCCTTCGATCAGTTCGGCTTTCATCGCGGCGACGGTTTCGATCGTGCCGAGATGTTCCAGATGCACCGGCGCGACCATCAATTCCACGCCGATGTCGGGCGGCGTGATTTGCACGAGACGTCGAATCTCGTGCGTGGGCGAGGACATTCCCATTTCAAGCACGGCCAGATCGTAATCGTCCGTCCGCCGGCCTCGACTGACCATTTGCAGAACCGAAAGAGGCAGTCCGAGGTTGTTGTTATAATTGCGTTCACTCTTGAGTACGCGATGTCCGGTCTCTTTCAAAAGATGCGCCGTCAGTTCTTTAGTCGTCGTCTTGCCGGCGCTGCCGGTGATGCCGATTACGGGCTTGGCCCAGGCTTCGTAAACTTTTCTTGCGAGAGTTTGCAAAGCCGCGATCACGTCATCGACGATTAGCAAGCGATCCAGCAGCGGCTGCATGTCATCGCTGCCCTGGACGCGTTCGCGACGCGCGACTGCGGCGATTGCGCCTTTATCGAATGCGCCTTTTACGAAGGTGTGCCCATCCACGAAAGTGCCGTTGAATCCCGCGCGTTCGTAGTCCGGTTGAGACAAGGCGAAAAACAATTCGCCAGGCTCGGTCGTGCGCGAATCGATCGAGAAGTCCAATATTTCTTTGTCAAAGAGCTCAGGGCGGAGACTCACCGTCGTTGCGCCCATCAAGTGTGCTGCGGTTCGAATGTTCACACAATCATTAAACTAAACTAGTTGCGTCTAGTGAAATCCACGCGCACTAATTGTCCTGGATCGATCTCGCTGCCCGGCGCGGGATTCTGCTGCGTCGCGAAGCCCTCACCGCGCGCTTCTAGTTTCAATCCCAGCTGCGCGCACGTGCGCGCCACGTCGCGAACACTTTGGCCACGCAGGTCAGGCATCAACGCGCCACGCCGGCCAGCCACCGTGAAAACAACCTCGCTGGTCTGACCGCTAAAGCTGCGCGCGGCCACCACTTTCGGGAGCGTCGCCTGTCGCTGCTCAGTCTGCATCTGCTCTTCCTTGATTTGTTGCGGCGAAGGTTTCGATGTCTGCGCGATCATCTGCGGCATCGCTTTGATTTCTGTGTCAGGGGTTACGTTGAGATCGGGCAGAATCTGCTCCGCGATTTCGCGGAACACCGGCGCAGCCACGTCGCCGCCATGATACGCACCCAATGGCTCGTCGATCACGACGATGATCACCACTGCGGGATTACTGACCGGAGCGAAACCGACGAACGATCCGATGAACTTGGTCGCTGAATACGCATGAGTCTTCGGATCGATCTTTTGCGCGGTGCCGGTCTTGCCCGCCGCGGTGTAGCCTTCAATCTGTGCCTTCTTCGCGGTGCCTCGCAGCGTCACGCCTTCCATCATGGTGCGCAGCGCGGCGCAAGTTTCTGCCTTCAATGCGGGACGCGTTTCGATCTTCGCCTGGAACGTGACGCTGCCATCAGGATTACGCAGTTCGCGCACCAAATGCGGCTTGATCCAACTTCCGTTGTTCGCCAGCACGGAATAGGCGGAAGCCATCTGCAGCGGTGTCACGCCAACTTCCTGGCCCATCGCCAGCGAGCCGATCGATGACGGTTGCCAGCGCGCCAGCGGACGAAGAATGCCCGGCGACTCTCCGGCTAGATCGATGCCGGTTCGCGATCCAAAACCGAGTCGCTTCATAAAGTCATACATCGAGCTGTCGCCAACCATCAGACCGAGCTTGATCGCCCCGACGTTGCTTGATTGCGCCAGCGCGTCAGCAATAGTCAGCACGCCGAATGGTTTGTGATCGTGAATCAAGCGGCCGGCAACCGTGATTTGGCCCATCTGGCAATCGATCTTGTCGTCGGGCTTGACCAAACCTTTCTCGATCGCCGCCGAGTAAGCCACGATCTTGAACGTCGATCCCGGCTCGTAAATCGTTTGCAAGGCTCCGTTGAGTCGCGCTTCGGGCGGATTTGCTCCCGGCTGGTTCGGATCGAACGTCGGCGCATTCGCCAGCGCGAGAATCTCGCCCGTGCGAGGATCCATAACGATCGCCGTTCCCGATTTCGCGTGAGACCGTTCAACCGCGGCACTCAACGCCTGCTCAGTTCGATACTGGATGACCTGATCGATGGTGAGCACCACGGTCTGCCCCGGATGCGGTTGGACCTCGTAGCTTTCGAACGCGCGGCGATCGCGATCGACTTCCAGGTAAACTTTGCCGGCTTCGCCGCGAATCTTCTCGTTGTAGGACTGCTCGACACCGCTCAAACCGATTTCATCAGTGCCGACAAAACCGAGCACGTGCGCGGCGAGCGAATCGTTCGGATAGAAACGCTTCGGCTCTTTGCGCGAATAAACGCCCGGCAACTCCATCGCGTCGAGCTTAGTCGCTCGCGCAAGATCGACCCGTCGTACGATCCAGAAAAATTTCTTGTTCGAATCTTTGGCGTCACTCAACCGCTGCGTGAGTTCGTTGGCATCCTGGCCGGTGATCGCGGCGACTTTCTTCGCTGTGTCGTTGACGTTGTTGATTTCGCTCGGGTCGGCGTAGAACGATTCGGTGTCGAGGCTGCGCGCAAGTTCCCGCCCCTGGCGATCGAGAACCTGGCCTCGGGTCGGAGCAGTTTCGATCGAGCTTAACTGTTGATTGCGAGCTTTGGCGGCGAGTTCTTCGTGGCGGCTAACTTGAAGTTGGACCAGGCGCGCGCCCACGGCGAGCATCCAGACGACGAGGATCAGCGTGACAAAAAGAATCCGGCGTTGCGAGTTCCCGCTTCGCGGCACTTCGATGGCGGTAGCACGACGGGGCATTAACGTCTCCAGAAAATGTAATCACATCGGCGACGGTTTTATTTGATCCGAGCCTGCGAATTCGTTTTCGATTTCGTCTCGACCTTCAATGTCTTCATCTGATCAGATTTTTCGGTTTTGTCAGTTGCCGGGGCCTGGGCTGCTTTCACCTCAATCTGTTTCAGAGGATCGATCTGCGCCGGCTGCAGCGGCTGCATGCCGAGCTTGCGCGCCGCAAGTTCGAGACGCGCCGGGCTCGCCGCCGCTTCGCGCTCCAGCAACAACCGACGCTGTTCTTCGCGAGCGTTCTCCAGCGCGACGCGCAACTTCTCTGTCTGATAGCCCAGGCGCAAAGCCGCAAAATGTTTGCCGCCGGCATAGACGAATCCTCCGGCGAGCACCAATCCGCCCAGCAACAGCAGTCCCAAACGCGCGACGGCGCTCTTGTCCTTTTCAGGTTTAATGATGGCGTTCCGTTGTCTGGAAGGAACTCGGCGAATCATTTCAAATCCTCTTTGCGCCGCGCAGCTTGGCGCTGCGCGCGCGCGGGTTCTCTTCAGTCTCTGCCGCGTTTGGCGCAAGCGCGCGCTTGGTCAAAATCTCGATCGCTTTCTTTGCTCCACATATACACTTGGGTAAGCGCGGCGGACACTGACACCGACCGGAAAGCTTTTGAAGCGTCCGCTTGACGATACGATCTTCAAGCGAGTGAAAGCTGATTACTGCAAGACGCCCGTCTGGTTCTAAGTGGTCAACCGCCTCGAACAAGAAACGATCGAGGTTTTCAAGTTCGCCGTTGACCGCGATCCGCAACGCTTGAAACGTGCGAGTGGCGGGGTGGATCCTCCGTTTATTTCCTCTACCAACTGCGCGCTCGACAAGGTTTGCGAGGTCCTTCGTCGTCGCTACCGGTTCACCACGATCGCGTCGCTGAATGATTGCGCGAGCGATCCGTCGTGAACCCCTCTCTTCACCGAATTCAAAAATGAGGTTTGCAATCTCTACTTCAGAAAGACGACCGAGAAGCTCTGCTGCGGTCTCACCTCTCGACGTGTCCATGCGCATGTCGAGCGGCGCTTCGTGCCGGAAACTGAATCCGCGCGAAGGCGAATCCAACTGCAACGACGAAACACCGAGGTCAGCAAGGACACCGTGCACTTGCCTGACTTTCGCTGTCGCGAGGACCCGCGTAAGTTCACGAAAGTCAGCATGCACAGCGCGAAAGCGCGAGCCGTATTGCGCTAATCGCTGTCCTGCTAACTCGAGTGCTTCTTCGTCGCGATCGATTCCCAACACTTGCGCGTCGGTTGATGCTTGCAAAATTGCTTCGCTATGCCCGCCCAGGCCTACCGTGCAATCGACAAACAATCCGCCGCGCTCTGCCGCGAGCAACTCGATCGTCTCTCGAAGTAGCACGGGGCGATGAGTCAACGTGCCCCTGCCCCCCAAAGGCTCCGCCATCACCACCGCCCCGCGATCTCGTTCAAAGAACAAAAAGTGAACCGTGAGCTGTTAGCAGTAAGCAGCGCGCTCACTGCATCTTCTATCCTGGCGCTGCAAACCGCTTTGAAGTTTTCAAAACTGCTCACTGCTGACCGCTCACTGGCCACTCCTAAATTCCCAGTCGCGCAATCGCCGCCTCGTCTTCCTCGGTATAAGGATCCGAGAGCATGCGTTGCTGGAACTTGTCCAACTCCCAAACTTCCAGGTAAGTCAGATATCCGAGCACCGCCACGTCGCCGACGACCTGCGCGCTCTTTCGCAGCAGCGGATGAATCAACACGCGTCCCTGCGTGTCCATCGCCGACTGCTGACCGTAGTAGTTCGTTCTGTCAAGGAACTTGCGCCGCGCCGGATCCATCGAGGGCAAGAGAGACAACCTCTGTTCGATGGCTTCCCATTCGGGCATCGGGTAAATGCGCACGCATTCACCGGTCAGGCTCGTCACGTAAAACTGCGAGCCGTACTTCTCTTCAACGTAACGCCGAAAAAGGCCGGGGACTTTCAGCCGGCCCTTGGAATCGATTCGCGCTGTGTAATTTCCACGAAGCACTGAGACTGATTCCGGAAACGAGTGGGGACGATTCTGCTGTTTGCGCTGCTTTCGAGCTTGATTCGTGTCGCTTGAGCCACTTCACTCCACTTCGCTCCACCCGCGGATACTACGCCTGTCGATCAGGGCTGTCAACACTTTTTTAGATTTTTTTCGTGAGAGTTAGAGTGAAGCGCGGGAGCCTTTCCTAGCTTCCTTCCGCGCGCCTCACTCTGATTGAGATTGACCGACGATGGCGACTTTACTGCTGAAGCGTGATCGGAAAATCCTGGCCGCGCGTCCAACTGTTCGGATCCTGCCGCTTGCCGCGATACAGCTTGGTGAGTTCAGGCACTTGATCGTTGATGTAAGCTTCGAGTTCCTTCACTGTGATCTTTCCATCTTTAGGTGCGCCGTCCGCTTCGCCGCCAAGCGCCTTCAACAGCGCAAAGGTAAAGACGCCATGGCCAAGTTTGCCGAACTCGGTAGCCACCTGATCCTGTCCGGCCGAAGCTAGCACGGCGACGCCTGCTGAGCGCGCCAACTGCATGATTGCTTTTTCTTCGGAAGCGCCACGCATGGCGATCGATTCCAGGGCGCCGCCCGATTCACACGCGTCGAGAATGATCAGTTGCTTCTGCGCGCGCACCTTGGTCAGCAACTCGCGCAGGGTGCTGGCCGGGATTCCGTTCGCGGCCAGGCTGCCGTCGTCGCCATAGATGCGAACGACGTCGTACGGCACGAGATAAAAATCCGCAGGGTTCTTGTCGTCCTTCTCGCTCATCACGCCGTGTCCGGCGTAATAGAAAACGAATGCATCCTGTGGTCGAGCCTGCTTGACGATGTCACTAAAAGCCGTCTCGATGTTTGTGCGCGTCGCATCAGCGTCAAAGATGACGCGCTTGCTAATCTGCTTGAAGATGCCGCGGCCTTTCTGCTCGATCGCGTCGGCCACTGCTTGGGCATCAGGGCGGCCATAATTCAGGTTGTAACGAGTGTTCTTATATTCATTCAGGCCGATCGCCAGGATGTAGAGATTCGAAGACGCCTCAATCGCCTTCAGTTCAATCTTGATCTCGTCGGGTGTGGCCTCGGTGCGATCGCTGTTGAAAGCCGTAGCGCGGAATGTATTCACGCCAGAGACCAGATAGACATCGAACGTTCGCGTGTTTGTTCCGGTGTTCCGTACCAGTTGCCGGCTTTCTTCGGAAAGCAACTTACCATTTTGATAAAGCCGGATATCTTCTACGCCGCCGCCTTGGTCAGTCGCTTCTACAACAATCTGCGCTGTGTCCGTAGCCGCGGTCGAGCCCGGCTTAGGCGAAGTAATCTTGACCAGCGGCGGTAGTTTGATCTTTTTCGAGAAGTCGATACCGAGATTTTCGCTTTGCCCATCGCGCGCGTAGACCTGTTGAAGGAATCGCGGCGTGTAGCCCTTTTCAAAGAATGAATCCAGCGGCAGCAGCTTGTTGTCCTGCACAAACGAAATCAGTTTCATGCCTTCGGGCGAGCCGCTGAAACGGCCATCAGGCGCAACCGCGATCCAGTCCGTTTGGTCGATGGCGATCAGGCTCGCAAGCAAGTTTCCAGTCGCCATGTCCGTAACGTTGGTGCGGCCATCCTCGCTCGTGCTGGTGAGCGTCTTTCCGTCGCCGCTGAAATTGAGCGAAGATATACTGCCTGAGTGCGACGTAATTGTGTGCAGCTCTGCGCCACTGGCCGTGCTCCAGACCTTGATCACGCCATCGTCGCCGCCGCCGGCCAGCAAATTTCCATCCGCGGTAAATGCAAATTTCACGGACCAGGCCGGCAGTTTTGCCAGGCTTCGGATTTTTTGTTCGGTGGCCAGGTCAAAGAGGACTACTTCACCGAGCTTATTTCCCTGCTCGTCGGAATTGCCACCGGCGTCCACCGCAAAGCGGCCATCAGAGCTGACGACGTCAACTCTGATGCGGAGGGTTCTGAGCAAGGCACCCGTTTCGATTTGCCACAACGCCATATCACCGTACCCGACCAGCGTGGCCAGGGTCCTCGGCCCCACGAAGGCTATGTAGGTCCCGAAGCTGAGATCTTTTCCTTGCTTGTCCTTCGCTCGAAACGACTGAATCTGACTCCCCGTAGCTACATCCCACAGCCGCGCGCTTTCTCCGACGGTGGCCAATGACTTTCCGTCGGGACTGAAGGCCACGCCGCTGACAACACCCGCGCCCTGAAGTACGCGCAGTTGTTGTCCTGAGGCAACGTCCCAAAGAACGGCGCCGGTGGCCAAAATCTTGCCGTCGGGACTGAACGCGAGCGCCGACGCGGCCTCGGCCTCGGGTTCCGCTTTGCCGCTGCGAAGTATGCGAAGTTGGTTCGCGCCGGCCATATCCCACAACCTGACGGCCCCATCCGCGAAACCAGTGGCGAGACTGCGCCCGTCAAAACTGACTGCCGCCCCGGTTACGGACGTCGAGTGCCCCGTGAAAGTCTTGATCGCTTTGGTGGTGGCCACATCCCACAACCGCAACGTCTTGTCCGAACTACCGCTGACGAGCGTCCGGCCATCGCGGCTGAAGGCGATCGTTTCGACCTGGCCTACGGGATCTTTAATCAATTTTGTCTGTCTTCCGGAAAGTATGTCCCAGAAGCGAATCGTGCCGTCCCAACTAGAACTGGCCAGGCTCGAACCATCGGGACTGAAAACAATGGACCAAACGTCGCTTTCGTGACCATTCAAGCTTTTGAGTAATCTGCCAGTAGCTGCATCATGGAGGTTGATTCCAAAAACTTTGGTCTTGGCCTCGAATGAAGGGCTCACGCCGATGGCTAACGTCTTTCCATCCGGGCCGAAGGCAACTGAATGCAGCACGATCTCTTCAGTAGCAGCAATCGCTTTCAACTCAGCGCCGGAATTGATGTCCCAGACGCGCACCGCCACGTAACTGCAACTGGCCAGCCGCCGGCCATCTGGACTCCAGGCCAAGCCCCAGACAATATGCGAAGGGTCGCCACCATCAACCGGATCACGGCGAGAAATCGAGCTTGGGTTTACAAATTCTGGTTCAAAGCCACGCCGGACTTCGGTAAACGAGGCGGAAACAAACTGCGGCGGGCGATCGTCGCTGAGTCTCTGCTGATAGCCTCGCATCGTCTCGCCCGGTTCTTCGATCTTCGGCATCATTTTCTTGATCTCGCGACCCGTTGCGACGTCCCAGACCCTGATCGTGAAGTCGAAACTGCCGCTCGCCAGCATGCGGCCGTCCGGACTGAAGGCAACGACGTTCACCCCTTCATCGTGACTGAGCGTTTGCAACAGCCGCCCCGAAGCCACATCCCACAGCCTGATTTTGTGATCCCAGCTGCCGCTGGCGAGAATTTTGCTGTCAGGACTGAACGCTACGGAATTGACTCGGTCGGTGTGCCCCCGAAGCGTCTTGAGTTCCTGGCCGCTGGCCATGTCCCAGACTTTTACCGCGTGATCGTCACTGCCGCTGGCGAGATACTTTCCGTCACCGCTCAGGGCAACTGAACGCGCGGGTGAAGCGTGTCCAGTTTGAACATAAATCTCAGGTCGTTGGGCAAAGGCGGGAAAAGACAGCACGCAAACCAGGACGATTGCAGCTCGAATTGTTTTCATCTCAACTCCTGTCGGGAAGAAGCTTCGGTCTTTACGGTTTCGCTACGACAAATTCTTTGGTGTCCACCTCGCGCCGATAGAAGACTCTCGGCCGTTGTAAACTGCGGTCGCGTCCTGAATCGCTTTCGGTAAACTTGATTCGTTCCAACTGCCGCCCCTGCTTGTTTTGCTTATCCAATTCTTCCTGCTGCATCTGCGGGACTCTCGCAGTCGCATAGTCCAGCCACTCACGCAACAGGACCTGACCATCTTTCGGTTCGCGATCCGCAGCACTTGTCTTGAGACCGTCCTCAACCAGCGCATAAGTGAGAAATCCGTGTCCCAGTCGCGCGGCTTCCTGTGCGGCCTGATAACTCTGCGCCGCAGTCAGAATGTACATGCCTTTCTCGTAAGCAAGCTGTGCGAGGCCTTTACTGTTCATCGGGCCACGACGTTTCTCTTCGGCCTCGAGTGCCTGCCCAGAGTTGCAGGCATCGATAACGAGCAGCATCTGGCCGGCATCAATGCCTTCCACCGCTTTCTCAAGTTCTTCATCCGAGATGCTATGACTGAGAATGCTTGCTAGCCCTGCGCTATCGAGTTGAGTGCGGCTCCCGCTGTAACCGAGATCGTGCGGGACTAAGTAGAAGCGATTCTTCTGCGCCGTGCCGTGGCCGGCGAAAAAGATCACGAGGGCATCTTCCGGTTGAATCTTCATGGAGAGATCAGCAAGCGATTTGAGAATGTTGGCTTTGGTCGCGTCACGATCATTCAGCGCGATGACTTCGACGCGCTCGTAGGTACTAATCTTCGCCTGCTCCAGTTTGGTTTCTGCCGCAAAGTCCTGCGCATCAGCGACCGCATACTTCAAGTTGTACTGCGCGTTAGCATACTCATTCACACCGACAGCCAAGACATAAGCGACGCCCTGGCGCTTGAGGTTGTCGGCACCGGTTACTGTCAGAGTCGCGTCACTGCTCTTGATGTTGTCCTGATTAAAGGCATAAGCCGTCAGCCGGTTTTCACCCGGGACAATACGTATCTCGGTTGTCAGCGTTACACCCGCGCGACCTTTGAGAACGTCACCGTGCCAGACCTTTACCAACGAGCCATTGCGAAACAAACGCACGTCCTGCGCTCCGGCTGGTGAAGAAGTGATTTCAATCTTGAATGGCAAGCTCTCTGTCGTCACCGGGTTTGCGATCAAGTCGGCACGCACAGTCGCCAGTTTCAATTGCGGCTGCCGCCGATCTTTCTGGGCGATCGATTTCGCGAGCCTTGGTCGCCGGCCATTGACTACATCGGAGTAGAGATCTGGATAGTAAAACTCGTTAAAGAATATTTCCGCCGGCGCTCGGTCGTAGAGTTCATCGGAAAAGCGCCAACTGACTTGCTGCCACCCGGCGGGGGTTCCGTCGAAATAACCGTCAGGCGTGACCACCAGCCAATTATTTTCCTTAAGTGTGATTCTACTTAGCGACAACTCGCCGGTCGCTACATTCCAAAGATTCACCTTGCTGTCATTCCCAGTGGAAACAAGCGTGCGGCCATCTGCGGAAAACGCAACCGAAAACGTCCCGCCTAAGTGGCCCTGAAAGGTGCGAGTTGTCCGCCCTGACGTCACATCCCAAAATCGAATTACTCCTTCGCAATCTCCGCCTGCAAGCACGTGACCATCCGGACTGAAAGCTATCGCCTGTTGGCACATATCAACGTTCCCCGGCAACTTGTGCAACTGACGAAGGGAAGCTGCCTCCCAAATCTGAACATAGGAGCCAGTACTCGCCAATGCTTTCCCATCGGGGCTGAAACTAATCGCTTCGATCAGGTTCTTTGGCTCTGTCACTTTCTTCAGAAGAGTCCCGGTCGCGGTATCCCACAACTCGATGATGCCGGTTTGCCCGTCGGGTCCATCCAGATAGCCACCGCTCGCCAGGGTTCGGCCATCGGGACTGAAGGCGACGGACTTTGGTGCAGCTGAACTGTCGCTAATGATCAATCTGGTCTCTCCCCCGGTAGTCACATCCCAGAGCCTGATACTCTTGTCGCCGCCGCTGCTAGCCAGCGTGCGTCCATCTGGCGAGAAAGCAACTGAAGTGATCACGTTGGACACGTTCGTCACGTGTCCGTCTAAAGCCTTCGGTTTACTTCCAGGGTCAGCAAGGTTCCACAAAATCAGCGAGTTGTTGCCGTAAGGAGCGGATAAAGCGCCGGTCACTAACTTGCGGCTGTCAGGACTGAAGGCGAGTACGTTGCTCAGACTCGGGAGATGCAATGTACGCAGTTCGGCGCCAGTTCGACTGTCCAGCAACACAACGCTGTCGCCAAGACCGATCGCCAGCATTCGACCATCCGAACTAAGCGTTGTAGCGAACAATTGTCCGTTGGGACTTTTAAGGATCATTAGTTCTACGCCGCTGGTGACGTTCCAGATTCTGACTGAGCCATCGATAAACCCACCCGCGATCATTCGCCCATCGTGACTGAATTCACTCGAATAAATGACGTCGTACCCTTTGAAGAGCGCGCGGATTTTTTGACCGCTGCCCGCATCCCAGAGTTTGAGCACGTCGTTACAATAGACACACGCGCTCGAAAACATCTTCCCATCGGGACTGATACTCATTGCCGTCACGGCCGGCGGCAGTTCCTGCGTGGGAGTGTGGGCGGTCGTGGATTTCAGCTCCCGTCCTATATCCAGGTCCCAATAGCGAAGGGTGTTGTCTTCGCCTCCGCTCACGGCCAGCCTGCCGTCCGGACTCAACACTGCCGAAGTTACTTTGCCTTTATGGCCGCTAAACACTCGCAAGGGCTGGCCGCTGGCAACGTCCCAGGTGCGCACCGTCCCGTCGTCGCTGGCACTCAATAGAATTCGGTTGTCTTTGCTAAAGGCGACTGAATTAATTGTCCGCGTATGTCCACTTAGAGTCTTAATCTGCTGGCTAGTGGCCACATCCCAGATACGAATGGTGGCAGCACTTCCTAGTTCCGGCAAATCGCCGCTCGCCAGCATTTTCCCGTCGGAACTCATCGCCAGTGACTGGACATTGACCTTTGGAATTCGTCTCAGTTCACGCCCGTAGCGAACGTCCCAGAGCGTAATACCTTGCGGGACGCTGCCGCTGACCAGAACGCGGCCGTCCGGACTAAACACGAGTCCGTGGACAAAGCCTGCACCCCTGAGAGTTTGCAGTTCCTGTCCCGTCGCGACGTCCCACAACTTTACCGCCTGGTCCAACGATCCAGTGGCCATGATGCGATCATCCGGGCTGAAGGCGATGCAACGTACGCTAGTCGAATGACCCGTCTGAACGTACAGATCGGGCAAACCTTCAGACCTGGTCTGACCCAACCCGATTTGAACGAAAGATATGCGGATGATGATGACGGCGACGAGCCCAAGCCAGAGGCTGAATCTGTTCTGACCAAGGGATCTAGACAAGGTTTTCCATAGCCAGGAAGCGCAGCAACCCCGGGCTGTGTTTCTCAACCGCTTCGCGGTTGTGCGACGAACTGAACTTTGACGCATTTCACTTCCCATATCGCAACCGCACATTCACCAACAGCGCTTTCTTGTCCGTCGTCGCAACTCGATAGATCGTTTGCGGTGGCGGATCTTCGCGCGTGAGTTGGCGCGTACCTCGCTTTGCCGACGCTAGTTGCTCTTCTTTCGTCCACGCTTGGCCGGCGCCGCCGTCCATTTCGAATCGTTCAGTCTGTCCGCCCCAGGTTTTCTCCCATTGGGCAACTTGTGAACTTGACAGTTGCAACGGCTTATCTGAAATCGGCAAATCCAAACGCGACGAAGTGATGATGATGGTCAGCACTTCGCCAACCTGTCGGGCGCTGCTGGGCCGCGCCGTGAAGAAACTCGGATCATCTTCCTGCGCCGGAATATCGACCAAGCGTCCCGGCTGAACCTGATTGTCAGCGCCGGCCCACGGATAGATCAGCATCGCATCGCCCGTCGAGCCATCCGCGAACAATTCGCGATCGACGACGTAGAGATATCCATTCGAGGCTGACTCGATACTCAAGCGCACGCGATCGCCATCGCGGAAATTCGTGTCGGCTTCCACTCGCTCCGGCACCCACTCAGTCGTCGTGCCTTTTTCTCGCGTAAGTATGCGCGTTCCATTGCCGCCCGCAGTCGAGCCGGAATCGCCAGTTGTGACTGGTCGCAATCGCCAAATCGTTATTCCCAACTTTGCATCGTCGTCGCCGTTAGGATTAGTGCGCGGTCGGGCAATCGGCTTGGTAGCAAGCCGATAAGTCCGGCGACTACGCGCTCTCGCAGCCGCTGACGCTGTTGACGCGCGGTTGGTCGATGTCACTTCTTTGCGGTTGCCGGTGAAATCATCCGAGATGATCTTTCGCTCGGTTTGCGCCGATGCCCACGCACACGCGCACAAGACAATTGCCAGCGAGAAAACCACGGGTGCCGCCGCGCGATCACTTTGCAAAGGAATTAGTAACTTCATGTTTTGATCTTTCACCCTCATCTGTGTTCAAGCTCAATTAACTTGACGAGCAACGCGCCGGTTGTTTGCACCAGCGTCTCCTGTTTCGCCGCATCCTTTTTCGATTCTGGTTTTGGTTCGGAATGCTTTTTCAGAAAATCTTTAAGTGCCGAAAGCTTGTCCGATTCATTAACCGCGCCCTCTTTATCCTTGAATGCCGCATCCTTCGCCTGCTCCAGTTCACGCACCTCCGCCGCCGACCAGACAATCCAGAATTGTTCCGTACCTGCTTCACCTGCGAATGTGTTCCAACTCGTCTGCACGGTTTGCGCGCCGTCGAGTTTGGCTAGCCCGCCGTTTGTTCGCGGCGTCGGATAGATGATTGAAAACACTGCACCGTCTTTGTCTGCGCCTTCATTGAAAACGTACAGATATCCGGGCTGCTGCGTGTTCACGTTCAGGCGGAACTTATAGCCGTTCTCGAAAATCTCCTGGCCGGACGATTGAAACTCGTCCTTGTAGGGTTTGCCGTCGCGCATCTTCTGGACTGTCAGCGAATATGAAAGTGAGCGTTGCTCTGTAGCCGCAGTAACCGCCGGGGGCTTTGAGCCCGCGCCGAAGATCGACTGGCGCTTGTTGATGATTAGGAACGCGCCGGCCGCGAGCGCGGTGAGGATGACGCCGCCTCCAATAATCAACGGCCATCTTTTCTTCGAGTTTTCCGGTTTGGGCAGCGCTACGAATGCTTGATCCATCGTGTGTGGTTGAGCTGGCTCGTGCGCTACAATCATCGTCGGCGTAGAAGAGGCAACGGTATCCATTCCCGGTAACGGTGATCCAACCGACAGCTCAGTCTGCGGAAGTTCGACGCGTGCCGTGGCCGGTAACTTCAAAGTCTCATCCTCATTCAGCAGCGCGCGCGCCAGGGCCTCCCCAAAATCAGCGGCGCTCTCGGGACGCAGCGATGGATTAAACGACAGCGTCCGAAGGATCAGTCTCTCCGCTTCTTCGCTCAAGCGTGGCCGCAAGTCGGTGGGCTTGACGCGTACGCCGCCCGTTTGCAATTCAGCCAAGTGCGCAACTGTTTCGGGCGAAAATGGCCGTCGGCCCGTCACCATTTCATACGCGATGATCCCCAGTGCATAGATGTCGCTGGCGGCGGTCACCTTTTCTCCGCGCAATTGCTCGGGTGACATGTACACGATCGTGCCCGCGGTCGGACCGCCGGTCACAGTGCTGGGAGCGAGCGCGGATTCTCTGACTTTGGCGACACCGAAATCGACGATCTTCACCTGCTCTTCGCCGCGACCGAGGCGCTGCAGCATGATGTTTTCCGGCTTCAGGTCGCGATGGAAAATCTTCTTTTCGTGAACTGCGGTGAGTGCCAATCCACACTGCTTCAGAATTGACGCAGCGCGAGTTAGATCCATACCCTCGGGTCTTTCCTCCAACGCCTCGCGCAGCGTCACGCCATCGATGTACTGCATAACGATGTACGGCTTGCCATCCGGCAACTCGCCCGCATCCAGAATGCCGACGATGCCCGGATGATCGACGCGCGAGAGCGCCTCTCTCTCCTGCTGAAACTTCAGGGTAACCCACTCGTCATGGAAAGATCTGTCGAGCAATACTTTCACCACGACTCTTTTGTCGTGCAGTTTGCGATCGCGCGCCAGATACACTGCGCCAACACCGCCGTGGCCCAGTTCCCTTTCGACGACAAACCGATCGCCGATGATTGTTCCAATCAAGTCTTGCAGCATCACTCTGAACGATCTCTTACCGGTTAGTGAGGAAAGACAATCTCGACCGGTCAAAAGAGTTAGAACGAACTCGTGACCAAACACTTGGTCAATGCAAATTAGTGTCGCCTTTGCAGGCTCATAAGTGCGGGATGCTACGTTCGGGGTCGCAGCAGTGGAAGAAAATGTGGAAAGCGTCTGGTCTGTGCGGAAGTTCAGGACTTGTGTTTGAGCAACAACCTAAGTCCCGCACAAAACATACTCTCGAAATTCGGGCGTGAATCTTACATGCGGATTCGGATTTATGGCAAACAATTTTTTTGAGGAAGTGAAAGTCCCGAGGCCAGATCTGTCCGTGGCCGAGTGGTCAGAACCCGCGCGAGTTACACATGGCGCAGTGGTCGCAGGGCTTGCCGGAGGGATCGACTGAGCATTGCTTCTCTGCTTCGAAGAACTCGACAAGTTCGGACACAGCGGCTTCATCTACGCCGAAGCGTTCCTGGCTCGGATGATTTGGCAAGGTCTGAGTTCGGAGTTCGGAGTGCGGAGTTTGGGGGAAGGAAACATTTCCGAAACTCGAAGCGAACGGTGCGAGCCAGGGCGATTGCGCCACTTGCGGACGCGAAGTCGGCGAGGAGTCCGAATACAAATCGAGCGGCGCTTCAACTGTCGACGTTTGCGCTTCACGTATTGGTCCGATGGAAGACTGTGAGCGAGGTGGCGCCGAGGGCGAAACGAAATTCACAATCCGCGCGCGACGATTGTCCGACGAACGTTCTTCCCCGTTGCGGGTCACCGGTGTCGAATGCGCACGCTCTGGCGAATCACCAGTGAGCCGGCGCGCGACGCGTTCGGCTATCAACCTTGCTTGATCTGGATTACTGCTCACTGATGTTTTCCAGGAGATCGATGCGATCGACGACGCCAACGATGGCTGAGTCGATCGCGGCACCTGCTTTGCCCGTTGCGCTCGTCGAAGCGCTCCACCCTTCCTGCACAATCAACACCGTGTCGCCTACGCCGGCATCGACCGAATCCAACGCCAAAACCGTGTGACCGGTGGTTTCGCCTTCGGGCGTCATCTGTTCGCACAGCATCACGCGCGCATTCTCGTAGCGCTGGTTCTTTTGCGTGGCGACGATGTTGCCGAGAACTTTAGCAATAATCATTTTGAGCGCCGGTTATCGATCGAAGTAGGACGCCGAACTTCGCTATGACGCCAGTTTGAGATGTCGCCCTGTAATTCGAGTTTTCGCTCGCTCACCAAATGTCTAATCCGGTCCGCAATAGCATTCAGACGACTGCTCGGGTCATCAAAGGAAAAGCTTTCGTCGCGAGAAACCTGCGCGATTACAATCGCTACTTTCTGCCAGTTACGCGATGCCTTAGAAAGAATTGTTTGATCGAGTTCCTGGGAAGTCATCAGCACAATTCATGTCCATAGCTATAGGCTCGATACATGCTCATCAGAATCAACAATCCCCACAATCGTGCAATCGGTCGGCGTGTCTTCGCGTTTGAAAGGAAAGCTGGCTTCTTTTCCCCGGCACCAGAAAACCAATTCACCAACGCCGGCGCCCGCCGCATCGACGGCGACCAGGGGCTTGCCCTGTGGCTCAAGGTTTTTGTCGAGGGATTGAACAACGAGCAGCTTGCGGTGGTGCAGCGAATCGTTCTTAACGGTAGCGACAACTGTACCGATTACGCGTGCGAGCTGCATTTCATTTCTCGGGAGCCATAATATCGACCGTGTCGATTACGCCGACGACCGCGGCATCGACCGGCGCGTCTTTCATATTCTGCGCCAGTCGCGCGCTCGAACCGGCGACGACCAGCACGCGTTCATGAAAGCCTGCGCCGACCGTATCGACGGCGACGACGTAGCCGCTTGTGTCCGACCCATCGACGTTGATGGGCCGAACAATTAGCAGCTTTTTTCCTTCCAGTCGCTCGTCCTTTTGCGAAGCCACGACTGTGCCAATGATCCGCGCGATGATCATGCGCGTGCTGCGGCAGTTACGGGCATGGCCTCATCGACGCTGCCATGCGGACGCGGGATGACGTGGACGCTGACCAACTCACCGACGCGCCGAGCCGCCGCTGCCCCGGCATCGGTCGCCGCTTTCACCGCAGCTACATCGCCGCGAACGATCGCCGTGACGAATCCTGCACCGATCTTCTCATAACCGACGAGCGTAACGTTCGCCGCTTTGACCATTGCGTCGGCGGCTTCAATCATCGCCACCAGGCCTTTGGTTTCCACCATTCCAAGTGCTTCTTGCATTCACTTCTCCTCAAGAGAGATTTTCGGACTAGGTAAATCGTAGATTGTGAATCGCGGGCTAGAATAACACGTCAAGTTCTATTTGCGATTCACGATTTACTATTTACTATTCATTCAGTCGCGCGGCCTGGCTAAGAAGCTCGACCAACTCTTCCCGACTCAACGAAACCTTCCCGTAGCCGTTCGCAGAAGATGAATGCGACCGCGCCGACGGACGATCGCCAGTGGGGCAAGCAAGGTTAGTTTCGTGCAAATAACCGCAAGCCTGACAACGCGCGCCTTGGTCGAGATATCCTGCAGCCTCGCGAACATTAATCAACTTTTCAATTGCATCCGGCGAAAGATTGCGCGAGCCACCGAGCACGCGTGAAAGGATCGCGATTTTCGCCGTGTGTTCGAGCGTTTCCAGACGATCCCACGCCTGCCAGAGATCCGATCCATAAGCGACTGCACCATGATTCGCCATCAACAGCGCGTTGTGATGCTTCACCAGCGGGCGCATCGCGTCGCTCAACTCATCCGTCGAAGGTGTTCCGTATTCGGCTAGAGGCACGCAACCAAGCGTCAGGATCACTTCGGAGAGAATCGGCTGATCGATTGGCAGACCCGCGACCGCGAACGCAGTTCCGTGCGGTGGATGCGCGTGACAGACTGCCTTCACATCCGGCCGCTCGCGATAAATCAAAAGGTGCATCGCGAGTTCGCTCGACGCGCGGCGATCATTCAGCGAGCGACCTTCAAGATCTGTAATCGCGATTAGATCCTCGGTCATTCGACCTTTGCAGGTCATCGTCGGCGTTGCCAAGATGCGCCCATCGTCCAGGCGCGCGCTCACGTTGCCATCCGACGAGACAACATAACTGCGCTCGTACATGAGGTGGCAGATTGTGATCAGATCGCGACGTGCGGTTTGTTCGTCCATCTATCGGATTGTCTCGGAAGCTTGATCGGATTTTGAAACGTCACCGCGCGCAGCGCTAAGCCCATTACCATTTGTTACCAGCGCCGACTTTGGCTGCGCCAGAAAATATGAAAGCGATTCGAGCGACGTTGTCAGATCGACTGTCTTCACTTTAACACCCAATCTCGCTTTCAAAGGCGCCGGCGCAAAATTCAGAATCGCTTTCACGCCTGCCGCCATTACATGGTTTAGCACGCGTTGTGCGGCGCGCGCGGGTACGGCGATCACCGCGACATCGATTCCTTCGTCGCGAACGACTCTCGCGATGCGTTTTACGTCGAAGACCTCGATACCGCTGCGCGTGCGCTCGCCGATCTTCGAAGAGTCGTTATCAAAGAGCGCAACGACTGTGAAGTTCGACTTCTCCAGACCGTGGTAGTTCGCAAGCGCTCTGCCGAGCCGTCCCGCACCCACAATTCCCACCCGATGCGGCTTATCCAAACCAAGAATCTTCGTTATGTGTGCCCGCAGATCGTTGATGAAGTAACCGGTGCCGCGCACGCCAAACTCGCCAAAGTACCCCAGGTCTTTTCTTATTTGCGCTGAATTCAAGTTGAATTGCTCAGCTAGTTCCTGCGAAGAGACGCGCTTGATTCCAGCGTCCGCAAGTTCGTTCAAGCAACGCAGGTACACACTCAAACGATTTGTGGTCAGTTCAGAAATCTTTTCTCTCTTCATGACGCGCGAGAAAAGTATAACGCCGAAGCGACGCCGCGAGAAGTGAGACGTTTGCGATTGAAAAGAGATTTACGCGATAATCCGCCGCCATGGAGATTACGCGAGCAAGATGCTCGCGACCCGCCGACAAGGATGTCGGCGCTCTTTTGGCGCCCAAATGATCGCACATCTTTCAGGAACACTTCTTTCCAAGCAGGCCACATCGGCAATTGTCGATGTCGGCGGCGTCGGCTATGAAGTTGCGATCCCGCTCTCGACGTTTTATGAACTCGGCGAGAACGGTTCGCCGGTGCAGCTTCGCGTCTATACGCATGTCAGCCAGGATGCTATTCGCCTCTATGGTTTCAAGACTGTCCGCGAGCGAGAATTGTTTCTGCAACTGATTTCAGTAAACGGCGTGGGCCCCGGACTCGCGATCAAATTATTGTCGGGAATGAATGCCGACGAAATGATCGCGTCGATTCGCACGAACAATCTGGTGCGACTGGTGGCAATTCCAGGAGTGGGAAGAAAGACCGCGGAACGTTTGGTCGTCGATCTGCGCGATAAGATCGCGGCGCTGTCATCGCCGGCGTTGGAAGAAGAGTTCGCGGCGAAAGCTGCCGCGGGCGGGGCGCCTTCGTCACCGGACTCGATGCGCGACGATGCGATCTCGGCGCTTGCGAATCTCGGTTATCAGAAAGCCGCAGCCGAGAAAGCTGTTAAGACCGCGATCGATGAAGGTGGTGAGCTTTCAGTAGAAGTTGTTTTGCGTCGTAGTCTGCGTTCATTGGCAAAGGCCTAATTTGGAGTGCGGCGGCTTGACGCCGCTTTGTAGCGGGTCAGTACCGCGAGCCAAAGCGAGCGGATCAGGACATCTTCGGGGATTCAATTTATCCCGTCGCTAACGCTCCGGGTACTGACCACTAACCATGAAAAGCGGCGTCAAGCCGCCGCACTCCAAATTGAGAGTTGACCGATTCTCGCCCGAGATTCACAATCAAACTTCACATGCCGAACGGAACCAGAGCAGCCGAAGCTTTGCAAGCAACGCCCACCGACGAAGATCTGAAATACGATCTCTCGCTCCGGCCGTCGAAGCTAACCGAATACATCGGCCAACCCAAAGCGAAAGAAAATCTGCGGGTGTACATCGCCGCCGCGCGCAAACGACGCGAAGCTTTGGATCATGTCTTGTTAACTGGACCGCCGGGGCTAGGCAAGACCACGCTCGCGCACATCATTGCCAACGAGATGGGCGCGCAACTGAAATCCACTTCCGGTCCGGCGATCGAGAAAACCGGGGACGTCGCGGCGTTGCTGACGAATTTGCAGGAAGGCGATGTGCTTTTTATCGACGAGATTCACCGGCTGTTACCGGCACTCGAAGAAAAGCTCTACCCCGCGATGGAAGATTTCAGTCTCGATCTTTTGATCGGGCAAGGGCCGGGCGCGCGATCGATCAAACTCGAGTTGCCGAAGTTCACGCTCGTTGGCGCGACGACGCGACAGGGGTTGATTACAGCCCCGCTGCGTGGCCGATTCGGAATCAATTTTCATTTGGACTTTTATCCGCCGTCGGATCTAGAAACGATCTGCAAGCGATCGGCGAGCATTCTTAATGTTGAGATCGACGACAATGGCGCGCACGAAATTGCCCGCCGATCGCGCGGCACGCCGCGCATCGTGAACCGTCTGTTGCGGCGCGTGCGTGATTACGCGGAAGTCGACTATGACGGAAAGATCACGCACGACGTAGCGAACGACGCGCTCAATCGCATGGAGGTCGATACGTACGGCCTCGACGAAATGGACCGGAAATTACTAACTACGATTATCGAGAAGTTTGAAGGCGGACCGGTTGGCGTGGGCACATTGTCTGCGGCGATTCATGAAGAAAAAGATTCAATCGAAGAAATCATCGAGCCATACTTAATTCAAATTGGCTTCCTGAATCGCACGCCGCGCGGACGCATGGCCACCCAACTCGCCTTTCAACATTTTGGATTGAAAGCAGGACGGCAACGACCGGGTCTCTTTGATTCGCCGTAACCGTTTAGCGGTGGGGGACCTCCCATCGGGAGCGCGGGTGGTAGCCCGCGCGTAAACAAATCGCAAATTAACAATTTGCATTACATTATGTCGCGTCGCTTTTCACGTCATTCATTCGGAGTTCGTAACCGCTCGCCGTGGCGACGCATGCTCGGTGACGCGGTGCATCAATTTCACGAGAACGACCTGTTCGCGTCGGCGGCAGCGATGAGCTATTTCGGGTTGATGACGCTGTTTCCGGCTCTCCTGTTACTGCTCGCGCTCAGCAACAAAATCGCGGCCGGTAATCAAATGATTTCGCACGTCGTGCAAGTCTATCCCGGCTCGACGCAGTTTCTCCGAGACACGATTCGATCGCTTTCGGCGATCAGTACCGGCGTAGTCATTACTTGTGCGATCGTCGTGCTGTGGGCAGGTTCGTGGGTATTCGCGATCGTCGAGCGCGCGCTGAATCGCATCTGGGGCACCACGCATCGAACTTTTCTTCACGGGCGGCTGCTGACGTTGGGAATGATTGGCGTCATCGGCGTGCTTCTGTCCGCTTCAGTTTTGTTGACATCGATTCTCGTGTACATGCAAGAGATTGCCGGCCGCCTGTCGCCCAGGCAATTAGAGCATTATCCGCTGCTCCTATCGGCGGGCAGTATCGTTTGGCAGATCGTGTTCGCGCTGGTGAGCCTGCTGGTTACGTTCGCACTCTTCTCGATCGTTTATCGATTCATGCCGAACGCGTACGTGACCTTCCGCGACACGATACCCGGCGCGCTGATTGGCAGCCTTCTGTGGGAAGCCGCGAAATATGTCTTCGCCTGGAGTTTGAATTACTTCAACTATGAACAAATTTATGGCTCAGTCGGGGCCGTCGTGGCGGTGCTGACCTGGGGCTATGTATCGAGCCTGGTTTTACTTTTCGGCGCACAACTGTCAGGTGTCTTTCACCGCGAGCACATGGAGCACCCCCTTCCAGCCCCCGGGATCAATGTCCCTTCCGCTTCTTACTCTTAATCGTTGCTTCAGAAGTTCAACGGGATAAATGCGAATCTCGGACTTCGATTACGAATTGCCCGAAGAATTGATCGCGCAGCAGCCGCTGGCTGAACGTGACGCTTCGCGGATGTTGATTGTCGATCGGGCCGCGCAGACGTGGCGGGATTCTGAATTCAAGAAGTTGCCGGCTCTCATGTCGGAAGGCGACGTGCTGGTAATCAACAACACGCGCGTGTTTCCGGCACGATTACACGGCAAACGAAGACCATCGGGCGGCGCCGTCGAGCTGCTCCTGCTGCGCGAAGTCGAATCCGATGTGTGGGAAGCTCTGACGCGACCCGCCAGACGCCTGCAAACCGGCGCCGAAATTGAATTCGCGGACAGCGCCATGCACGCAAAAGTGATCGACGAAAAGCCGAACGGGATTCGCCTGATCAAATTCATATCGGGCGAGCCAATCGCAAAAGTGATCGACAGAATCGGCGAGACGCCACTACCGCCTTATATCAAGCGAACTCCCGACGAACTGGAAGCGGATCGCGATCGATATCAGACAATCTATGCGCGAGATCGAGGCGCGATCGCTGCGCCAACGGCTGGCTTGCACTTCACCTCAGAGATTTTCGAAGCGATTAAGGGACGCGGAGTTCAGATTGCCGAGGTCACTCTCCACGTCGGCTATGGAACGTTCGAGCCGGTGCGCGTGGAAGACACTGCGGACCATCAGATTGCGGCCGAGTGGTTTTCGATAAGCGACGCCACTGCGAAGACAATCAACGAAGCCCGCGCCCGCGGATCACGAATATTTGCAGTAGGCACGACCACCACTCGAGCGCTGGAATCGGCTGCCTCGAATAATGGCTTGGAGACCGGCTCTGGGTGGGCAAGCCTGACAATTGTTCCGGGTTACGAATTCAAGATTGTGGACTCGCTCATCACTAACTTTCATTTGCCGCAATCTTCGCTGCTGATGCTCGTCTGCGCATTCGCCGGACGCGAATTTATGCTAGCCGCCTACCGGCACGCCGTTAACGAACGCTACCGGTTTTATAGCTACGGCGATTGCATGGCGATTGTGTGATGTGTTTTATGAACTTGAAAGACAGTGCGGGTGACAGGCTATAATCTGCGCCACGCATTATTTCCCGTAACGAGCAATCGGGTATGGCCGTTCTGAAAAAATTTCGACCCCGCTGGTGGCCGAGCAATCGGCAAGCGCCGCCGAGCGACTCGCGCCCGAACATCGCGCTGGTGCCGCCGGTTAATGTTCGCTACGACGTGCGCCCGCTAACAATGTCGCAGATCGACGAATGCTGGCGCTTGGATCAGCGATGCTTCGTCGATGGCGAGGCTTACAGTCGCGATACGTTTGATTACCTTCTGACGGCTCCCGAATCCGTGGCTTACCGAGTGGTCATGCAGAACGGCGCGATGGCGGGATTCGTGATCGGACTGCTCGAGCCCGATCACACCGGCCACATCACGACGATCGGGATCGCACCAGAGCATCGCAGGCGACGCCTGGCAAGCTGCTTGATGGAAACTATTGAATCGGGATTCCGCCGGCGTGATGTTCGAATTGTTCGACTGGAAGTGCGATCCAGCAACGTCTCGGCGCAGAAGCTCTATTTGAACCTGGGCTACTCAGTCACCCAGCGGCTTCCGAAATATTATTCAAATGGCGGCGACGGACTCTTGATGGTGAAGTCGCTCGATTGTTAGCTCTTCCTCAATTCGGTCAAAACCTGCTTCGCAACCGCTTTCAAAGTATCGAAGACTCCGACTCCGGTAGAAGCAACAGCTTCGACTACGGGCTCATCTTTGCGGCGCAATTCGGAAACCAGATCGGCGGCGGGAATCGCTGACGGCAAGTCACGCTTGTTGAGTTGGAGCACGTAAGGCAGCTTCATCAGATCGTAGCTGTAAGTGCGCAGGTTCTCTTCCAGATTGAAAATCGACTCGATGTTCGCATCCATGCGCTCTTCCTGCGAGTCGGCAACGAACACCACACCGTCAACGCCCTTCAGAATCAGTTTGCGCGAAGCTTCGTAGAAAACCTGACCAGGAACGGTGTAGAGATGGAAGCGGGTCTTAAATCCGCGAACCGTTCCCAACTCAAGCGGCATAAAGTCGAAGAACAATGTGCGATCCGTTTCGGTTGCCAGGCTTATCAACTTCCCCTTTGCCTGCGCAGCGGTCGAATCATAGATGAATTGCAGGTTGGTGGTTTTACCACAGAGGCCGGGACCGTAATAAACGATCTTGCAATTGATTTCGCGAGACGCGTAGTTGATGAAAGTCATGAGTGCGATTGCAATTAATAACGGTTGACTACTGATAAGAGAAAAGACTGTCGATCTCTTCGTCCGTAATTTCTGAGAATGGTAGGGAAATTCCGGCTACGTTGGATTCCTCTTCAATTTCAGCGAACGTCGCCGCCAACTCGTTCGAGATCTGCTTCGAGCGAAGCTTCACCAATCCCAAACTTGATCGATCATCAAACACGACCAGCAGGAGCACACGCCCGATCACACAGATATGTATGCTCTCCTTTTCGCCTTCGTGCGAGAGGGTTGGGAATTCGCGTTCGCCAATAAGTTTCGCCATTCCGCCGGTCGCCGCCACGTTGCCAGCCGCCAGGGAGGCGAGACTTGTAGTATCCAAATCACCCAGTTCGCCGTGAACGGCTATCTGCTGCCCATCCTTATCAACGAGCGCGACCAGACGCGCAGACGAATCCAGTCGCAGACGGGCCAGGACAGCCTTAATCTGATGGTAGCGCGTCTCGCGCATCACAATGGAACTATTCGTCATTCGTGGACGGACCTGAAAGGAGGGCAGGTGAACCTATGAGCGAGTCATGAATGGCCAACGGTGTTTGGCACTAACCCAGCCTTGACGGGTCAAAAAGCCGTCGGCCAAGCTCACGAGTCACATTAACACGGCTATTTCATTGGCTTCAAGTGTTTTTCGCTTGAAACCCTTGCCTGGCAACGTTAAACCTCCTGTCCTACCGAACCCGCAAACCCTATTCTTTCGTTGATTTAGCGCGGCACCTATGCTAACCTCTGCCGTCGTTTTTGAGCCGGTTTCAGCACCGATAAGGCGTCAATCATTTATGAGCAGTCCCATGCCTAAGAGTGTGAAAAAGACTTCGACGCGAGCCGCGCAGCGTTCGACAAGTTCGTCGGCGCGTCATCGCGCTGTGGCAAAGTCCACTCGCCTAAAGCCGGCCACCAAACGTTCACCTGCTGGCAAGGCACGTGCGCACAAAGCCACTAAGATTACCAAAGGAAAAGCGAAAGCCAAGGCGGTCATTCGCAAACCTGCAAAAAAGGTGACCGCAGTTCGAAAGAAGGCCGCTCCAGCGCGCGCGGCTGCAAAACGAACCCTGGCAAAGCGCCCGGTTCGCACTAAGGCGCCGCTAGTTCTCAAACGGCCTGCGCCACCGACACCTCCTCCGCAACTGACACACGACGAAGCCGCTGCGCTCAAGGCTTTCGAGGCAGCACACAAAGAATTTTCTCGCGGACACTTTGCCGAAGCTCGAAGTCTATTTCGATCCCTCGTCGAGAAATACTCTTCAGTCTCAGAGGTGACTGCGCGGGCTCGTACATATCTTGCGGTCGCGGAATCACGCCTAAAGACCGACTACGCGTTACCTCGTGACGCCGACTCGCTTTACGATCGCGGCGTAATTGAATTGAACCGCGGAGAGTACGTCGCTGCGCAGGAGCTTTTTGAGCGCGCCCTGCGACGAGAACCCGAAGCGGCCCATATTCATTACGGCCTCGCGGCGACCCGTGCGCGCCTCGGCGCAATTGACACGGCGCTAAAATCTCTCGAGCGCGCTTTCAACCTCCAGCCCAATCTGCGGATTCGCGCCCAGCGCGATCAGGATCTCAATCCGCTCCGCAGCGATCCGGAGTTTGAAGAACTTCTCTTCGCCACGCGCGAATAACTTCCCTCTTCGCGCGTAAGTCAGGCATATTCCAAACCAATTCGCTTTCGCGTATTATTCTGGCAGCGAATCATTAATAACCGGAGCAAATCTTGTACAACGCGAACGCCAACGGCAGCCTTAAGTTAGTAGCCATCGGCGGCGGCACCGGACTGTCCACTCTGCTTGCCGGCCTCAAACGCTATGTGGGGCAGCGCGGCGACGAAGTCTGGATCGAATCTCTGTCGGCAATAGTCACGGTCTCAGACGACGGCGGCAGTTCCGGTCGGCTACGTGATGAACTACAGATCCTGCCGCCAGGAGACATTCGCAACTGCATGATTGCGCTGTCGGAAGACTCGACGCTGCTCTCTCGACTCTTCCGCTATCGCTTTCGCGGTTCTGGGGATCTCGGCGGTCACAGTTTTGGCAATCTATTTCTTGCGGCATTGACGGGCGTCACCAACGATTTCGTCGAAGCCGTCCGCCTTTCTTCCGAGGTTCTGGCGAGCAAAGGACACATCTTCCCCGCTACTCTGAACGACGTCAGGTTGGTGGCCGAGATGGATGACGGACGCGAAGTGCACGGCGAGACGCAAATCACAGCAGCCCGTGGACGCATCCGGCGCTTGCGCCTGGTGCCTGAGCACTGTTTACCTTTGCCGGAAGCGCTGGCCGCAATTCAGGCCGCGGACGTCATAACGATTGGACCGGGGTCGCTCTATACGAGCATTATTCCGAATTTGCTGGTGGGCAGTGTCCCTCAGGCAATTGCCGATTCTCACGCGACTAAGATTTTCATTGCGAATCTAATGACCCAACCGGGTGAAACGGACGGTTACGGCTTTCGCGAACATATCGACACTGTGAAAGAGTACGCGCCGCAAATTCGATTCGACTATGCCATCGTTAATGACCGCGGGATCAGCGCTGATCAATTAACGAGATATCACGCGGATGGTGCAGATCAAATCCTGCTGGACCGAACCGAAGATGCGACGCTGGCTCGGAACGGGGTTGAGATTGTACACGCCGATTTATTAGACGAAGGTGAAATGGTCCGTCATGATTCAGCGCGGCTGGCGCGAGTCGTGATTGCCTGCGCCGCCAGCGCCCGGTCGCGACAACTCGCCGACGCGGAACTGCTGAGCGCAAACTAACAGTCTCAATGCCACAATATCCCTCCAGCACCAACAAATCGGCACTTGACGTTTTGATCCTCGCCGCAGGTCTGGGCACCCGAATGAAGTCGAATGTCGCGAAGGTGCTGCACAAATTGGACGGCCGTCCTCTGATCGCTCATGTATGTCGCACCGCTGCCAAACTCGCGCCGCGCGGGATTTATGTGGTCGTTGGTCATCAAGCCGAACAAGTGCAGGCTGCCGCGGAGCAGGAACTGGGCGAGCAAAAGCCGTCATTCGTCAGTCAAAAGCAGCAGCGCGGAACTGGTGACGCCGCCAATGCCGGCAGGAGCGCGCTCGCTAAAGCTAATTCGACGATCGTGCTTCTCTCTGGTGATGTTCCGTTGGTGAGAGCAGAAACGTTGCGCGCGCTCATCGACGAGCACGCACGATCAAGAGCTTCGTGCACGATCCTCACGATTCGACTCGAGAATCCGACCGGTTACGGCCGCGTGGTTCGAGATGCGGGTGGCAATTTCAGCAAAATTGTCGAACAACGCGATGCCACGGATGACGAACGACAGATTCGCGAAGTCAATTCCGGAATCTACTGTTTTGACAGCGGAAAACTCTTCGCCGCGCTTGAAAAAATCCAACCCACCAATAGTCAGGGCGAGTACTACCTGACTGACGTACCGGCAATTCTCAAGGAAGACGGCGACGCGATCGCGCTCTATCAACATGCAGATTCACGGGAGGTTTCGGGAATCAACACCCGCGCCGAACTGGCTGAATTCGAAAACCTGGTGCGCCGCCGGACGATTCGACGCCTGATGCTGGAAGCGGGCGTGACCTTCGTCGATCCATCAAATGCTTATGTAAGCAGCGATGCGAAGATTGGACGTGATTGCATCGTTCATCCCGGCGTTCACATCGAAGGCAACGCCGTGCTCGGCGAAGCGTGTGAAATCCAACAGGGCTCGCGCATTGTTAATTCACGGCTGGGCGATCGCGTGACGATTAAAGATCATTGCTTGATTGTCGATTCTGAAATCAGCGACGATTGTGCGGTTGGTCCATTCGCGCATCTTCGCATGAACGCACGTATGGAAGAGCGCGCTGTCGTGGGCAACTTCGTCGAAGTGAAGAAATCCAAGATCGGCCGTGGCACAAAGTCGATGCATCTGACTTACCTGGGCGACGCGACCATCGGCGAGAACACCAACATCGGCGCCGGCACCGTGACCTGCAATTACGACGGGAAGAACAAGAACCCGACGATCATCGAAGACAACGTGCGCATCGGGTCGGACACGATGCTGGTCGCGCCTGTTCGCGTCGGCGAAGGTTCCATCACCGGCGCCGGCTCGGTGGTTACTGAAGACGTTCCGCCTCAGACACTGGTCGCCGGCGTGCCCGCAAGAGTCAAAAAGAAACTTGGAGAAAGCAAATAACCAATGACGCTGATCTTGTCTGCTTACTGCTCACCGAACTTATGTGTGGAATAGTTGGATACGTTGGAAACAAACAAGTGGTGCCGCTGATCATCGACGGCCTGCGCAAGCTTGAATATCGCGGTTACGACTCGGCCGGCATTGCGGTCGTTGACGAGAATCATCATCTCGAAATCGAACGCGCTGAAGGCAAGCTGCGCAACCTCGAAGAAGCTCTGCGTGAACATCCGCTCGACGGAACTTATGGCGTCGGCCACACGCGCTGGGCCACGCACGGCCGCCCGACTGAAGAGAACGCGCACCCGCATCGCGATTGCACCGGTCGCGTCGTCGTGGTCCATAACGGGATCATCGAAAACTATCTTCAGCTAAAAGACGAGTTGCGCAAGAAAGATCACCAATTCGTGACTGAGACCGACACCGAGGTCATTGCTCACCTCGTCGAAGAGCATCTGAAAAACGGCAACTCGTTCGAACAAGCAGTGCGCGCGGCCGTGAATGAATTGCGCGGCATCTTCGCGCTCTCGATGCTTTCGGCGGATGAACCCGACACGATCATTTCGGCGCGGCTTGGCCCGCCAGTCGTAATCGGCATCGGCGATGGCGAATTCTTCGTTGCTTCAGACGTGCCGGCAATTCTCGAACACACGCGCGATGTCTTCTTTCTTGGCGACGGCGAGATCGCGGTAATGACGAAAGAGGGTGTGCGCGTCACAGATTTCACCGGCAATCCCGTGATGCCTTTGCGGCAACGCATCACCTGGGATCCGATTCAGGCGGAAAAGGGCGGCTTCAAGCACTTCATGCTCAAAGAAATTTACGAGCAGCCGCGCGCGGTCCGCGAAACCGTCGAAGGACGCATCTCGCTCGACACGGGTCGAGTGTTTCTTGACGAGATGCGCAACCTCACCGAAAAAGATTTCAAGCGATTCACCTCGATCAAAATCGCCGCCTGCGGCACATCCTGGCACGCGGGCATCGCCGGTAAGTACATGATTGAACAGCTCGCGCGCGTCAACGTCGAGGTCGATTACGCGTCAGAGTTTCGCTATCGCGATCCCGTTTTCGATAAGAACACGCTGCTGCTGGTAATCTCGCAATCAGGCGAGACGGCCGACACGATCGCCGCGCTGCGCGAAGTCAAGGAACACGATGGCGACGTGCTCGCGATCTGCAATGTTCAGGGCTCGATGATCACGCGCGAAGCCGACGGCACGATCTTGACGCACGCCGGCCCCGAGATTGGCGTCGCTTCGACGAAAGCTTTCACCGCGCAGATGATCGCGCTGTACCTTTTTGGTTTGTATTTGGGCCAGCTTCGCGGAACGCTGACGGAAGAGGAGAGCAGGTCCCATGCGCAGCAACTGGCAGAGTTGCCGGTCAAGATGGAGCACCTGCTGAATGACACGAGTTTGATCGAAGAGTTGGCGAAGGAGTTCTTTCGCGCGGATGATTTTCTCTATCTCGGCCGCGGCATTAATTTCCCGATCGCTCTGGAAGGCGCGCTGAAACTAAAAGAGCTTTCCTACATTCACGCCGAAGGTTATCCCGCGGGCGAGATGAAACACGGGCCGAACGCTCTGATCGATGAGCGCTTGCCGGTGATGTTCATCAACACGCGCGAAGAAGGAAATCGCCCTTCCGAGCTGCGCTATGAAAAGACGCATTCGAACATCGTTGAGGTGAAAGCGCGCGAAGGTATCGTAATTTCAGTTCTCACCGAAGGCGATTCGATGTCTTCAACGATGTCCGACCACGTCATCACAGTTCCCGCATCAAGCGACCTGCTCTCGCCTCTGCTTTCGATCATTCCGCTGCAACTGCTCGCCTATCACATCGCCGTGCGCAGAGGTTGTGACGTCGATCAGCCAAGGAACCTGGCAAAGTCGGTAACGGTTGAGTAATCAAAATCCCCGCGCCGGAACGTCTGCCGCACGTTGAAGCCAATTCGTTTCTGGATAACGCGACGCCGCGTCGATCACGTGCAACGTGTACGCATGCCGCGACTTCGCCGATCGATTTTCGCGGCTGAGATGCGGGAGCAACGGGTGCAGAACTATAAGAGTTCCCTTCTCTACTTCAAGTGGTAGCAGGTTTTCTTCCGACCACGGCGAATTGTCAAAGACATCAAAGCGAGTTCCACCATTTTCAGCGCGCACGAAGCGTGATTTCAACCCAAGTTTGTGACCGCCGGGAATTGCCCACAGACATCCGTTTTCGATCGTGGCGTCTTCCAGCGCAAACCACAGCCCAATCACGCTAAGCGGTTCGGTGTAGAGAAACGTCCCATCCTGATGGCAAGTCACTTCGCCGCCAATTCGGGGCTGCTTGAAGATGTACATCGATTGCAGCAGCAAGGGATTCGCTAAGCCAAGATCAGCGACCAACTGTTTCAGGCCATTCGTTCGAGAGAATTGATCGAACACCGGATCGAGGTCGTGTAGCGCATGCCCAATCTTATTGATCGAATGTTCTTTGCTCTGCCGCAAACTTCCGTCAGAGTTGAAGGCGTTCTCTTCAAAGAAGAATCGAATCTTGTCGCCTGATTCGAGAAAGTAATCGTCGCTGGTGCGGGTCTGTTCGTGCGTCGAAAAGATCGAAATTACCGACGGATCGAATTCGCGCACGAGCTCTTCGGCCCGCGCGCGCAGACGATCGCAGGCGTCCGTCGAAACGAAGTCCGACAGCACCAGAAAACCATCGCGTTCGTATTCGGCACGCTGATCGCTAGTCAACATCATTGGTCTCGCATTGTCAGACCTTGAGAGACGCAGATCAAGTCGATGCGCTGTTCAGCAACCGCTTCGCTGCAGAACGGTTTGCATTCCTAAATGGGCGCGATAAACTCGCTCCGCTTTTCAGAAACTAACGAGAACAGCGTGCCTAACGCCCGACCGTCAGGGAGAGCAGCCAGACAATCAATCGCCAGGCAACGATTGCAAGTTAACAACTTGCGATACCAGATGCCCGATCAACTCGAAAACGCCATCGTCGCTGAATCGATCGCCCAGCCGCCCGCGTTTGGCAGGTTGCTGAGAATCTTCGCGCCTGCCGCAGCCATCCCCATCAAATCAACCGATGCAGAAACAGTCGCGCGCCAATATCGCTTTTGGCAGAAGCGCGTGCTTCTCTCTTCAATCATCGGGTACGCAACTTTTTATTTCGTTCGCAAAAACCTGAGCGTCGCGATGCCGGTGATGCAAAGCAGCCTCGGCTTCAAGAAGACTCAGCTCGGTTTGTTTCTCACTTTGCACGGGGTGCTTTACGGCGTCTCGAAATTCGCGAATGGGTTTCTTGGCGATCGCGCGAACGCCCGGGCGTTCATGGCGTTCGGTCTGGGCGCGTCGGCGCTAATGAATGTGTTCTTCGGATTCAACTCGGCAGTTGTTGTGCTCGGATTGATTTGGATGGTGAACGGCTGGTTTCAAGGCATGGGCTTTCCACCGTGCGCGCGCCTGCTGGCGCATTGGTTTCCGCCGAAGCAACTCGCCAGCCGCATGTCAATCTGGAACATCTCGCATTCGATCGGCGGTGGCTTGATCGTAATTCTCTGCGGCTATCTCGTCGTCGTAAGTTGGCGCCTTGCGTTCTTCGTCCCAGCCGCGATCGCTCTCGTAGTAGTAATCGTGATTTGGCTGACTTTGCCGGACACGCCGCCGTCAGTCGGTTTGCCGGAAGTTGAAGGCACCGAGCAACATTCTCAGAAACATGAATCGGGCAAAGAGTTCCGTCGCTTTTTAATCCAACGAGTCTTTCTCAATAAGTACATCTGGATCGTTTCGTTCGCGAACTTTTTCGTTTACATCGTGCGTTATGCCGTGCTGGATTGGGGCCCGACGATGTTGACCGAAGCGAAGCACGTGCATATCACACACGCCGGCTGGATGGTCGCGGCCTTTGAGTTTTGCGGCGCGCTGGGAGCGATGTTCGGCGGTTGGTTGACTGATCGATTTCTCGGCGGCCGCGCCGTGCGCGCGTGCGTCGTTTACATGGCGCTGGCCGGAGTGGCCGTGTTCGCTTTCTGGAAACTACAGCTTCATTCAGAATTGCTGGCAACGTTAGTCCTCGGCGCCGCCGGCTTCTTCGTCTATGGCCCGCAATGTTTGCTCGCTGTGACGGCCGCGAATCTCGCGACAAAGCGCGCGGCCGCAACTGCGATTGGATTGACCAGCATCTTCGGTTACGCGAGCACCGTGCTGTCCGGCTGGGGACTTGGCGCGCTGGTCCAGAAGTTTGGTTGGGATGCAGGGTTCTTTGGATTGATCATTGTTACCGTGATCGGAACTCTGCTCTTCATCGCCGCCTGGCCCGCGAAGGCACACGGCTATGAAAACACATAAGATTTCTACAAGACTCGAAAGGAAAACATTCCAGTGTCAAAACATTTGAGAGTCGCATTTGGCGCGATGATGTTCGTTGCCGGACTTGTCGTGATTCCTGCCACACCGGCCCCGGTGCTGGCGCAACAGGAGCAGATTGCCGGCGGCTACGCCGAAACTTCCAACAGTGATCCGGACGCGCTGGCCGCGGCCCGTTTCGCGGTCAGAAGACAAGCCCAGAAGACGCATAAGCGCATATCTTTTCGCTCAATCAAACGCGCGGAGGTTCAAGTGGTTGCCGGACTCAACTACCGGCTCTGCATGACGGTAAGGATCAAGCGCAAGACTCGGGAAGTAACTGTCGTGGTTTACAAGAATCTCAAACAAAAATATTCGCTCACGAGTTGGACGGCAGGCTGTGTAACGCAATGACCAACATCAAAGTCACTCGCGGCCATCTGAAATGGGCCGTCGATCAAGAGAACTGGGATCTTCTTGATAGGCTGCTGGAGATCGACAACTCTCTGATTAATGACAACAGTCTGTTCACCGATACGTGGGGCGATTGGTGGGGCATGCTGTTGGAAGCTGTGTACAGACGGTCCGTGGATGGAGTTCGCGTCCTGCTCAAGCACGGCGCGCAACGCGACCTGGCCCGATGGGGAGACGGGATGTCGATGACACCGATGGACGCTGCTGAAGACAATCCCGAGATACTCGGTCTGCTGCAAAATCCAGAACCACCGATCTATGTGCGAAAGACAGAACCCGATCTGCCTGGCGACTCATCAAAAGAGACGAGCGTCAACCGGCAAGGTGAAATTCGCGATGCTACCGGCCTCGTTTTCCAAATTGGCGAATCTGAAGACGCGAGTTAGACTCACAGAATCGCAATCGAAAAAATTGTCTTTTACGGAGAGGGATTCTCAATGAAAAAAATTACTGTCTCAGTTCTACTTGTCATGTTGCTTTTCGTTAACTTGATCGCCGCCCCAAGCAAGCGTGTGAAATTTCCCCCGGGACGCACCACCGTTATCTTGAAAGGCCGAACCACTGGCGGTCCCAGCGAAAGCGGCGGCATGGAGCCCGTCAGCTACACTTTGCGTGCGCGCAAGGGACAGACGATGACTCTGCATCTGACCTCCGCCAAAAAGAACGCAGTGTTCGGACTCTACGCACCGGGCATGGATTTGGTTGAAGGCGCGCAGTCTGTTGCCGATTGGAGTGGCACGCTACCAAAGACTGGCGATTACGAAATCATCGTTTTTCCGGAAGACGAGAAAACAAACACGGCCTTCACACTTGAAATTACGGTTCGCTGAAGTCGGACCGGCATATCAATAATCTCAACTAAACCGGTCGGCGGAGGTAAGTCGGTTGCGATGACTCGCATCCGGTTCTAGACTTGTCTTGCTTTAGTGTTTGAGGAATTTTGTGGAGCCGGCTATCGGACTTGAACCGATGACCTTCTAATTACGAATCAGACGCTCTACCAACTGAGCTAAGCCGGCCCGCGATGCATTTGACTATACGAAGGCGCAGTTTTGAGGTCAAGTAGCATAGACTTCCGTCTTTCAAAACATCGAGTCAGCCACGCCACAACGATTACAGAATAAAGTCTATGTTACCGGAGGGAGGCATCATGAGAGGTCAGACGCGCAACATCGAAACGTTCAAAGTAGGAACGGGCGCTCGCATGAACGAGTTCGATTTTCATAAGCATTCAGGAAGAGATGCATGAGCATCACGGTGATGAGATCGAACAGGCCGCACGTAAACCAGAGACAACCGCCGAACGCGTTGCGCGATTAACGAAACAGGCGCATGAGAAGGTTTTGAAGAGGAAGAAGCGGCGGTAGGGATCGTCCTCGTCCCACGACAACCGGCAGGATGCCGGTGACCCGCAGGCAAGATGCCTGCGCTCCAGCATGAACCAGATCACAATCATCGGCGGCGGACTTGCCGGAGTTGAAGCTGCGTGGCAAGCGGCGACGGAAGGCGCGCGCGTTAAGCTCTATGAAATGCGCCCCGTAAAGCAGACGCCCGCGCATAGCACCGACAAACTCGCAGAGATCGTCTGTTCGAACTCCTTGAAATCAGACGAGCCGGGCAGCGCTTCGCATCTCTTGAAAGAAGAACTCCGTCGCGCCGGTTCGCTCGTAATGGAGGCCGCCGCGGCTACACAAGTTCCTGCCGGCGCCGCGCTCGCCGTCGATCGCGAGCGATTCGCCGAGCACATCACGCACCGAATCGCATCTCATCCAAATATCGAAATCGTCCGTGAAGAGATCACCACGATTCCGCATCGCGAGACCACGATCATTGCGACCGGCCCCCTCACTTCTGAGGCGCTGACGTTCGAGATTATGAAACTAACCGGCGACGATCAGCTCTACTTCTACGACGCGATCGCTCCGATCATCGCCGCGGATTCAATCGATCACTCAATCGCCTTCAAAGCTGCACGCTACGGCAAAGGCGGTGACGATTACCTGAATTGCCCGCTGAATGAAGAAGAATACGCGCGCTTCTACGATTCGCTCATCAACGCCAACAGCGTGCCGCTACAACGTTTCGAAGAGACGCGCTGGTTTGAGGCTTGTCTGCCGATTGAGGAGTTGGCGCGACGCGGCGTGGATACTTTGCGCTATGGCCCGATGAAGCCGGTTGGTCTGATTGATCCGCGCACAGGCGAACAACCTTATGCGGCGGTGCAGCTTCGCCAGGAAAATTTGATGGCGGATGCGTACAGCATGGTGGGATTTCAAAATCACCTGCGGTACGGCGAGCAGGCGCGCGTGCTCCGCCTGATTCCCGGACTTGAACGTGCAGAGTTTTTGCAGTTTGGACAAATTCATCGCAACACTTACATCAACTCTCCGCGTGTGCTTCAGCCAACCATGCAGATGCGCGCGCATCCAAACATCTTCTTTGCCGGACAGATCACCGGCGTCGAGGGCTACGTCGAATCGGTCGCTATGGGTTGGCTGGCTGGCGCAAACGCGGCGCGGCTGGGAAACGGTGAAGAACTTTTGATAGCGCCGCCCCGTAGTGCAATTGGGGCTTTAGCACGGTATGTTTCGAGCGCGGAGACGAAAAATTATCAGCCGGTGAACATCACGTTCGCGCTCCTCGAGCCTCTGAGTCGCGAACAAGCGCGATCGGTAAAGCGCAAGCGCGATCGCCATCTGTTGCAAGTTAAGTTGGCCTTGGAAGAATGGGTCGAGTGGATTCAGAAAGCTCGCAGCGGAAGCGAGTTGGCAACGGTCGGGTAACGCGATTGCGAAGAACGCGCCCGATCGTTTCAGGTTCCTTGCTGCTCGCTGCGCTCGCTGGTTTCTTCTTTGCCGCTTCCCAGCTACCGTCGCACTCTCAATCGGGGCGGCAAAAGGGCCCCGCGCCTTCCCCAACTCCAACGAACAACAACCGACCGCGACAGGTGACGAAGCTTCCACCACCACCAGTCATGAGGCCTTCGCCAAAGTCGAACACTAGTGACAATTCTTCGGACCAGAGCGACGAGGTCGTCCGCGTCGCTTCACATTTGGTTCCGGTTCCCACGACTGTAGTCGATGCTCGCGGCGTGGCGATTGCGAATCTGCGGCTCGAAGACTTCGAACTTTCGATCGACGGCCAGACGAAGCCGATTAGCGACATCACGCGATCTGACTCGCCGGTGCGCATGGCGATGCTGTTCGATAACAGCGGCAGTCTGGATGCGTCGCGTGATTTTGAGAAGCGCGCGGCCGTTCGATTTTTCCGCAACGTGATGCGGCCGGTTGACCAGGCGGCAATCTATTCAGTTTCCACGAATATTGAGCTGGCCCAGCCGATGACCAGCGATATCGGCCGGCTACAACAAACCATCGAGTCGTTTGCGAAACCCGAAGGAGCAACGTCTCTCTACGACGCAATTTTTCAGGCGCTGGTTTATCTGAAGCCTTTCGTCGGCCGCCGCGTAATCGTAATCGTGTCAGACGGACGAGACACCACGAGCCGCTACGATCATGATTTTGACGCCACGTTGCAGCGACTTACTTCGGACGAATGCCAGGTCTATGTGGTGCAGACCGGCGTCTATGACAACGCTAACGTGCGCGACCTGGCCGCCGAGCGTCGCATGCAAGAGTTCGCGGGGCAGACTGGCGGAGCAGCTTATATTCCGAGGACTGTTGACGATCTCGACGTGGCGTTCGCGCAAATCTCAGCGGACCTCGCGCAGCAATATATCCTCAGCTATTACCCTGGTCCCGACAAACGCGACGGCAAGTATCACCAAATCAGCGTGCGCGTGAAGCCCCAACCAAACGCGCGCGTGCGGGCCCGAAAAGGATTCTTGGTGAAAAGTTCGGATCGAGTGTAAAGTGAAGCTATGAAAACCGTTAAGAGGCGAGCAAAGGTAGAAAGGGTAATCATCGAGCGTCCAAAACGAGAGCACGTCACTCGTGAGGAAGCGTTGAAACGAGTCAAGGCGTTTCCAAAACGCATGGAGAAGCTAATTGCCGCTATCCGAGAAGGTTCGCATCGAAATATTCATTCCTGATCTCCCCGATCAAACTTACAGCAGCATTCTGGAAAATCTCGGGAATGAACTAACTGCCGCTTTTGGCGGTTGCACGGTCATCTCGAGCGTCGGTAAGTACCGAACCATCGACGGGGTGATTCTTCCTGACAAGATCAACATTCTCTTTTCAGACACACCTTTTCACTGGGGACGCGACCGCTTAATCATTGAACAATATTCCGAAAGGCTTCGACTTTCAGTGAAGCGAAGCCTCCAGGAGGAGGAATCGATTCTGGTCTCGATTTATCCGGTTTACCACTCGGAATAGTGTCTGGTGACAACGGTACAATGTTCGCTGAGCTTCTCACGCAATTCCTGGATCACCTACGTTACGAGCGCAACGTTAGCGCGCACACTATACGAAATTACGAAAGCGACCTGCGGCAGTTCATCGATTATGTTGCGCCTGCGGATGAAAACGGTAAGCGCAAAGAACCACCTCTCGCGCAGATCGACCACCTGACCATTCGCGAATGGCTGGCGACGCTGCACTCGGATCAGAAAAGGAAGACTTCGATCGCGCGCAAGCTCGCCGCGCTGCGCACCTTCTTTCAATTCCTCGTGCGCGAAGGCATCGCCGAATCGAACCCGGCCAAAATCGTTGCCACGCCGCGCAAAGAAAAGAAACTTCCGGTCCACCTGTCGATTGAAGATGCCATTCGCTTCATCGAAACGCCCGACATGGAAACTGATTTTGGCAAACGCGACCGCGCGATTCTCGAGCTGCTCTACGCGACGGGCGTACGCGTTTCCGAACTAGTCAACATCAATCTGCGCGACATCGATTTCAAGAACAAGCTGCTGCGAGTTTTTGGCAAGCGGCGCAAAGAACGGATCGTCCCGTTCGGAGATCCCGCCGCAAAGGCTTTGCAGGATTATCTGGGAGTGCGCGAAAAATTCCTGATGAACGCGCCGGCGACAAAACGCGACGCGCAACCATTGATTTTGAATTATCAAGGGACGCGGATGACGACCCGTTCGGTAGGACGACTGGTCGAAAAATACATTCGCTTATGCGCCGGCATTCACGACATCAGCCCGCACGCGCTGCGCCATTCGTTCGCGACGCATCTGCTGGACAGCGGCGCCGACCTGCGCGACATTCAGGAACTGCTTGGGCACGCGCGCCTCTCCACCACGCAAATCTACACGCATGTTTCGATGGAAAAACTGATCGAGGTTTACGATAAAGCACACCCGAAGGCGTAAACCGAACGGTTACTCCGCCCGCGGCAAGACTCGTACTTGCTTCTAACTCTGGCTCTCGATCCGCCAGAGCCTTCGGACGGCCTCGCTTCAGTGAACTTTTTTGCCCGCTGATTGCTCGTTTTGATTGTGTTGTGCGATATATTCTTATCGCGCGTCGAAGTAAACATTTATGCAGGGTCAATTGTCGGAACATCCGCTCGCCGAACTCATTCGCGAAATCGCAAATGCTGAAATATCCGGAGCGCTTCGACTCTCACGAGGGCGCGCAAAGGTCGTCGTCTATTTCGACGGCGGCAAGTTGGTTTTTGCCGCATCCAACTTGCGCCCGCACCGACTGCGCGAGGTCGCGCGGCGCAATGGAATCTCCGCCGAGCAATTACAAACCATAGCCGAAACAAGTTCCGAGACCGAAACGGCGACAGCTTTGTTGAATGCCGGGGTGTTAACTGAGCAATCGCTGCAAAATATTCGCTCGAACCAGGTAGCTGACGTGATGAGGACGGCGATACTTTGGACGGATGGGGACTGGGAATTCGATGCGCGCGTCAGAATTACAGGTGAGGCCCGCGTCGAAGTTGAGATTAACCGATTGTTGCATGAATGCGCGCGTCACCTGCCCTTTCCGTTCGTCAAGTCGCGGTTGCAGAATTCAACCGGCGTCTTTTCCGTCGACTCAAGCAAAGAGATCGCCGGCCTTTCGCCCATCGAAGAGTTTATCGTCTCGCGCACCCGACTCGCGCCGACGGCGCTGAATCTGCCCGACTTAATCGGCAACGGATTGCCCGAAGAAGAAGCCCTGCGAAGTGTTTATGCTCTATCGCTTACCGGTCTGCTAGAGCGCAGCGAATGGCCCGTGGCTTTTGACGCTGATTGCTTAGCCAGAGCGAAGAGCGCCAAAACGCGGATTGATTCTGCAACCGAATCGAAGCCGGCGGAGACCAGCCAGAAGGTCGGTGATGTCGAATCTTTTCTCGCGCGAATGGATTCGGCAACGGACCACTACGAAGTGCTGAATATATCGCGCAGCACCAGTCTGGGAGAGATCAAGTCTGCCTATCATCTGCTGGCGCGCCATTTTCATCCGGATAGATTTCATCAGCGCGATCCTGAACTACGAAGCCGAATCGAAGCTGCCTTCGCGCGGGTCGCGCAGGCATACGAGGTTCTCAGCGATCCGATGCGGCGCGCTGAATACGATCAAAGAAGGGTTTCCAAACCCATCGGAGAAACTGAAAAACCTGTGCCGGCTGCGCCGGAACCGGAGGTGCAGCCTCGCGCGAACGCGCAGAACAGTTTTCGCCAGGGCATGGAAGCTCTGAACCGAAAAGATTATGACGAGGCGATCCGTTTTTTGGCCGAAGCGGCTATACTCGAACCGAGGCAGGCCCGTTACCGCGCGCAATATGGTTACGCGTTGATGAATCGACCCAAGTCGGGGCGCGCCGCGGAAGCTGAACTGCTTGCGGCGCTGATGCTCGAGCCGAACAACGCAAAGTTTCGCGTGATGCTCGCCGAGATTTATCAAAGCGGCGGTATGCGTCGTCGCGCTGAGAATGAAGCGTCGAAAGCTCTGTCAATCGATCCGAAAAACGAGAAGGCTCGGGCGTTGTTAGAGAGCCTGCGAAAGAAATAGAACCGCGAATTCATGCCGCCTATCGAATCAATCGACCACACTCATTCGGACACGATCGAGGTTTTTGCCAGCCTCAGCGCTCACGCGGACGAATTTGAAGGTTATGCGAACCCGCACGCCATGCGGATCGCGGCGATCGCCGATCAACTTGCGAAGTCTTTTCATCTCGGTCCGCGTGATCGTTTCTCGCTCCGCATCGCCGGGTTGGCCCACGATCTCGGTGAAGTCGCGATGGATCGCGATTACCTGCGCCGGCCCGGTCCCCTCAGCGAAGACGAACGCATCGATCTCGCGAGGCATCCTTTGATCAGCGAACGCGAGGCCGCGCACGCCGGCGCTGATCGTGGCGCGCAGTTGTTGGTGCGCTGGCATCATGAGTGGTGGAACGGCACCGGCTATCCCGATGGTTTGCGCTTTGAGCAAATCCCGCTCGGTGCGCGAATTCTGCGCGTCGCGGACGCGTATGCTTCGCTGACCGATGCCCGGCCCTTCCGCAAGGCTTACTCTGAACGGCAGGCGCGCGAGCATCTGCTCGAATGGACCGGGTTGGAATTCGATCCACGCGTGGTGAAGTCGCTGCTCGCGTTGGAACCGTTCAAGGAATTGAAAGGATACGCGCAAGAACCGGAGCCGACGCCGGATCTGAACGTAATCGCGGACGAGATCATGGAGCGCGTGCTGCAACTGGGCTCTTGATTCTGATGCAAACTCAATCGGCCCTCAGTACTGGAAATCTTGGCTGGCTCGGTTTCGAACTGAGCGTACTTCGTCGTCTGAAGTTTCGTTCGGTCGCGCTGCCGCTGTCCGGCGAGCCAACCCTCGGCCACTACCTGAAGAGATGGGAAGCGCGCGTGGCGACAAATGATCCGGCGCAGTGGGCGTGGACCAAGTCGCAAGCCCTGATTGAAAACAACGCCGAAACGTTGACTGAAGATGATCTCAACATCGTGCTCGACGATGCTTACGTGCCGCGAAGTTACTTTCGCAATCCGACTCTGCTCACTTGGTTCAACGAGACCGATGCGTGGTGGTTCGATAATGTGCGCGCGAACGCCGATCGATTGTCGTCGCCGCACAAACGAGCGCTGGCGCTGGCCGTCGGCATGTCGGTCGGTGATTACGTCTTCTCTTTCAATCTCGACACGCGCGATTTGCGGCAACCGCTTTCACTCTCGAATGTCTTTCGCCGCATATGGCACACGATGATGCCGCCGGTTAACAACTTGCGGCGCAACAGTGCCTCGAACAAGTCAGCGCGGGCATTTCTGGCCGAGACGCAGGAAACAGATCTGCTGTTTCTGCGCTTGCCGCGACCGACGCGTTCCAGCGACAGCCGAAACACTCGCGTGCTCACCTGGCGTGAAGAATGGATTAGGCAATCAAAAGGATTTTGGAACGAGCTGGCAAAGGACCGCAATGGGAAACTCGATTCGTATGTCGAAACGAAAGAGCAGTACCTCAGCATGATTGCGGATTTGCTGCACACCGCGGCGCACTTGCCGACGTGGGCCATTGAGGCGGTGAGTGACGGATTTGTTTCGACTGATGAACTGGTCGAGTGTGTCAGCGACGCGCGGAAGATCGAAGCAATCTACACCAAAGACTTTTCCGAACTGCTGGGAATTCAGGCAGTGATAATCACCGCTGGCTCGTAACGCAAACTTGCCGAGCTTCCGTTTTTAACGCGACCCGCAAAATCAACAAGTTGCACTACTAGGCGCCGCGATTCTGGGCTCGCTGCGCGCTGAAGCAATTTCCGCAGAGTACCGGGCGACCTGCCTGCGGCTTGAAAGGCACCGAATCGGGTTTTCCGCACTGATCGCAAACTATCTCGAAACGTTCGCGTTCGCCTCCACCACCTCCTGGCTTTGATGAACCAAAGTTCGCGCGTCGCGCGTCGCGACAAGGTTTGCAGCGTTTGGGATGACTCAATCCACGTTCGCGATAGTAGTCCTGTTCTCGTTCGGTAAATGGGAAGGTTGCTCCGCACTCGGCACAAGTAATTTCCAGATCTGGCATAACTGTCTCCCGAGGTAAAACCAATTCTGAGGGTTGTTCGCTTGCTGGCGTGGCAGTTTACCGCAGCAGATGAAGCGTGTACAGGAATTTGAATGAAATTTGATTAAGTTGCGGGAAGCCTACGTCACGCTTGCAAATCGCGCACATGCGCTCTCACCGTTTCGCCCAGCGTCTCGAGATTGTAGCCGCCTTCCATGCAAGAAATAACTCGGCCACGACATGTCTCGTCAGCCCATTGCTTTACGACGCGAGTCATCTGCACAAAATCTTCGTCGGTTAAGAGCAACTGGCCGAGCGGATCGCCTCGATGCGCGTCAAACCCGGCCGAGATGATGATGAAATCAGGAGTGAACTTCGAAGCAATATCTTCGATGGCCGATTCAAAGGCGCGACGCTGATCGTTGGTCGGCGTCAACGCGCGCAGCGGCACATTCAAAGTGTAGCCGCGACCTTTTCCTTGGCCGGTCTCGCCTCGCGAACCTGTGCCTGGGTACCACGGGTACTGATGCATCGAAAAATAGAATACTGACGCATCGTCATAAAAGATTCCCTGTGTGCCGTTGCCGTGATGAACATCCCAATCGAGAATCGCGACGCGATCGATTTCCTTGTATTGCTTTTGCGCGTAACGCGCGGCGACGCCGACATTGTTGAAAAGACAAAAACCCATTGCGCGATCCGGGGTCGCGTGATGACCCGGCGGACGCACCGGCACAAAAGCATTTTTCGCGGTGCCCCGGATTACCGCGTCGATCCCTCGACACGCCGCGCCCGCCCCACGCAGCGCCGCTTCAAACGAAGCTCCAGAAACCATCGTGTCCGCATCGAGATAGCCGCGGCCTTCGCGCACTGCTTCTTCGACGCGCTTGAAATGTTGCGGCGTGTGACAGGCCTGAATGTCGCTGCGGCGTGCTTCGTCGGCGTCGATCTCCACAACGTTCTTCCACAACTCTTCGTCGCTGCGCAGCGCATCGATGACTACGCGATAACGTTCGGGCCGCTCGGGATGATGCGGCCCAGTGTCATGCTTTTCGAAAACGGGATGATGAACGATAGCCGTAGGCATTGGTTAGGGTGTAGGGCTTAGAGTGCAGGTGTTAGGCCATTGAGCTAAGAGCAAAATTGGAATGGGAATTTGCGTTGATGTCCTAAATTCCGGCAAGCTTCTCGGGCGGCTTTGTTGCCTACACCCTCAACCCTAGACCCAACCCCCCTCTGCTTTCTCAGTTCCGCATGCTGGGCGGCGCGGCATCGAACAGTTGTTGAGCCTTCGCGGGATCGAGACGCCGCAGAATTGCGTACTCAGCCTGCGCACCCTGTTTATTCTTCTGCTCGATGTAAACGAAGCCTAGATAGAGATGCGCCGTCGCGTGATCGTTTTTCAAGCGAATGGCTGTGCGCAACTCCTCGGTCGCCGCCGGCAGACGATGTAGTTTGAAAAGTGAAAACCCGAGTTCAGTGTGCGCTTCGACGTATTCAGGTTTCAGTCGCACCGCTTCGCTCAGTTGAGCGACGGCGTCGGCAAAGCGCGACTGATCGTTGTAACACCAGCCCAGGTTGTAGCGAACGCGCGCATTGTTCGGAGAAATCTGAATCGCCTGCTCGTACGGCGCGACCGATTGCTGATACTGCTTCAAATCAACGAAATAAACATCGCCGAGGCCGGTGTAAGCAATGCCATAACCGGGCTTCAGACGAATCGCCGTCTGATAAGCAGTGATCGCATCGTTCGGCGAATTCAACTTGCGATTCGCATAACCGAGTTCGGCGTACGCTTCCGGATAATTTGCTTTCAAAGCGATGGCGCGGCGCGCGGCAGTGGCCGCTTCGCTGAAATGATTCAGCTCGTTCCCCAGCCAAGAAATGTTGTAGAAAACGGTCGCGTTGTCATCCTTGTACTGAATGCCCTGACGATATGCCTCCAGCGCCTGCGGATACTGTTTCGTTTGGTAGTAATAGACGTCTCCGAGCCCGATGTAGGCCGTGCCGTAATCCGGCTTCATGCGCACCGCGGTTTGATACGCCGTGATCGCTTCCTGGGATCGATTCAGCTTGTTGTAGGCGTAACCTAACTCCCCGTAAGCCTCGCTGTAATTTTCTTTCAACGATGCCGCTCGCCGCAGCGGTTCGATCGCCTGAGCGTACTGACCCTGATCGTTGTAGATCCAGCCAATCTCGTAATACGGCGTGGCGTAATCCGAACGCACATCGATCGCGCGCCGGTACGCGGTCATTGCCTCGTTGTATTGCTTGAGATTTCGATACGAGTAGCCGAGTTCGTTTAGGTAAACCGCTTCACTGGGGTTCAGCCGCGTGGCTTGCTGCAATGCGGGCAACGCTTGATCGTAATCTTCGCGATCGTTGTAAATCCAGCCGATGTGATAGTAGGCACTCGCAATCGGCTTGAGCGCGACCGCCTTCGTATAAGCGTCAAGCGCATCGTCGTAATTTTCCGCTTTGAATAATTCATCGCCCTGGGCGTTGTACTGCTCAGCCGTGACCCCGCGTCGCGCCGGAGCCGTCGGCCGTCGCGTCGTAGTTGGCCGGCGAATTGTGCGGCGTGTCGTGGTGCTGCGCCCTGAATCAGTGCCGCCACTACCAGCCGCAGCGCCCCCGCCTGCGGCGCCTCCGCCCATGTCGTGTTGGGCCATCGCGGTCCCGGCGGTTAACGAGAGCGCTGCCATCAGCGCGAAACGGGTCAGGTAACGAATCATCATTGGGTCAACTCCCTGTGTTAAAGTATGCGGCTTCGGAATTTTCGACTGAACAAAGGCACGTAATTATAGAACATCGCCGACACTCGCGGTAGCGTGTTGTTCGCCGGTCTGATTGCACGATGGAAGAACGAAGAAGCGCGCAACGCTTGCGCGCGAACATTAACGTGCGCTGGGAAACTCTGAAGGATCAGGGTCGCGGCTCGGTTTCCGATCTCAGCGCTACTGGTTGCTTCATTCTGAGCGGTGGTGCTGTGCATTCCGGCGAATTGGTGCAAATGCATTTATACTTTGAAGACGAAATTGTAGCTCTTTGGGGACAGATAGCTTACGCCGTAAGCGAAATCGGATTCGCCGTGCGATTCATGTTCGCGAAGGATGACGGGGATCGTCTGCGCAGGTTGCTGGATGTCTTGTCAGTCGCAGGGTGATCTTATTTCCTGCTCGCGGTTTGACAGTGCTTTTCCGCTCGGCTAATTTAACTGTTTCGCTAACCCGCAGCGATTTCCACTGTGCGTCCCGTTCGTCTAGTGGCCTAGGACACCGCCCTTTCACGGCGGCGACACGGGTTCGACTCCCGTACGGGACGCCACTCCATTGAAACTGCACGGCTGTGTTACGATAGGCCACCCTTCAACCCGCTAAAACTAAAGAGCCCGACCAGGTGTGTTATGCGCAGCATATTTCAAGCTACTGCTATCGTCGGCGTCATTTTGTGTTTTGCGCTTGATTTTGCGCAAGCCCAAACGAATTCACCTCCGCGCCCAACGCCAACGCCGCCGCCTCTCGAGCGCGATGCGATTCAAACTTCCAAAGACGAGATCGATGAGAACGATGTCATCCGCGTCACGACAAATCTGGTGACGACGAATGCATTGGTAATTGGTCGCGATCGGAAATTCATTCCGAACCTGCGACGCGAGGATTTTCAAATTTTCGAAAACGGCATCGCTCAGCCAATCGCTTCGTTTGCATCTGTCGATCGTCCGTTCGACGTGGCGCTGATCATCGATAACAGCCGGTCCACCGAAATCGAGCTGCGTTACATCAAGCAAGCCGCCGCGGCTTTTATCGATTCATTGCGTCCGAATGATCGAGCAATTGTGATTACAACGGACGGCAAGATGGATGAGGTGGCAGTGCCGACGAGCGATCGCCGGGCGCTTCTTCGATCGATTGACAACCTAAAAACCGCGGGCGCGACCAGGCTATACGACGCGGTCGAGGTGGCAATCAATCGCGTCTTAACCAATGCTGACCGACGCCGCGCCGTCGTGCTTTTGACTGATGGTGTCGATAACGACAGTCGCAACGCCAGCTATGAAAGCAATCTGAATCACATTCTGCGATCGGGCGTTCTCATCTACGCCGTTCAATTCAGCACGTCTGAAGCGATCTACAAACAAACCGCGCGAATTCGCCGTGCGCCGTTTGAAGGTTCCGGATACAGCCGCGCCGATTACCAAAAAGCCGACGCTTATCTTCATCAAGTTGCAGATCTGACCGGCACGACTTTGTTTCCGGCCGCGAGCGTGAGCGATCTGGATATGGCGGTAGCGCAAATCACCGATGAACTGCACAACGAATACACAATCGGTTTTTATCCGCGCACTGCGGGCAAGCCGGGCGAAGTGCGCCGGCTCGAGATTCGCGTGAACGCGCCGTGGCTCACGGTTCGCGCTCGCAATAGCTACTCTTTCGGCCGTGACGCAGCGCGAAACTTGTTGGTAAACAAGATCGAGGCAGCGCCGCTCTCGGCGATCGAGTCGCGTTCGCCGTTTCGCGGGATCACCGAATCGAAGCAACCTCTCGACGCCCGATGGATTTGCAAAGCTCCGTTTCCACCGCCCGATTTTGTGATTGTTCAGGAAGGATATGATTCGAAGTGTCCGACCAGCACTCGTCCGCGCGATAACACTAACGCGTGGTTAATTCGCAAACCTGATTCGACCGAAATCATCTGCAAGGGCTTTCTGTGGCGTAACGGATCTCAGGTCGATATCGCTGCATTCCCAAGAGACTATGCAGTCGTCGGCGAGACAAACTCGCGCGTTTGCTCTGCCAGCTCCGATCCGCAACACTCGGCAAATGCCTGGCTGATCAAGCGCCCTGCGGCTGAGGATGTAGCCTGCAAAGGCTTCCCTGTTCCCCAAGGTTTTGTCGTGGTTAATGAACGAAAGGCGGCGAGTTGCCCTCCGACTTCACGCCCTGCGAATGCGTGGGTAATCGTGCCCAAGTGGGAGATCGAACGTCGAAGATTTTGGACCGAGCCTTAGCAACCAACCGAACCAGAATTTACAATAATTAACAGAGCCACGGCTCGAATCGGGTGTAGCATGACGGCCATGAAATCGATTCTCGCGATCGGATTGCTGGTCGGGGCGATCGGCGTAGAAGCTTTCCTGCTCGCGAAATCCTCTCCGACTTCAGCCAAGTCTGAATTGTCGATTTCCAATTCTTCGTCTGCGGCAAGACCAAACTTTGATACCGACATCAAGCCGATCTTTCAGGCTCGCTGCCAGCCTTGTCACTTCCAAGGTGGGAAGGTTTATGACAAGCTGCCGTTCGACAAGGCGGAAACGATCACGAAGCTCGGCACCAAACTCTTCACCCGTATCAAAGACGAAAAAGAGCAACAAAAGATTCGCGAATTTCTCGATGCGAAGAATTGATAGTTAGCGACGACCCATCGGCTTGCGTCCAGGGAACAGAAACTCAAGCAGCAAATCGACACCGGACGTCCACGCTCCCGGGCGATGCTCAGAGACGGGCGGCTCGAAATAAGCGAGATTCGCGCCGTTTCTCCAACCATTTGATTCGAGCGCCTGGTGCAGGTCGCGCGTCGAACTTACGAACAAGTTTGGCTCACCACGCCCAACCGACAGAAACACCTTCGGCAATTTTCTCAGCGCCGTTCTCTTCACATCTTGAACGATCATTTCATCGTCCCAATACGCTGCCGGAGAAGACACAGCGAGTTTGCCGAAAGTCTCCGGGTACTTTAATCCGATGTACATGCTTACCAATCCACCCAGCGATGCGCCACCGAGGCCTGTGTTCTCCCGCGACGGCAGCGTGCGGTACTCGCAATCGATGAAAGGCTTGATCTCTTCGACCAACATGCGCGCATAGAGATTCGCATCGCCGCCGCGATAGTTATAGACCGCCGGCGTTGGCGTGTATTCGTTAATGCGCTCCAACTCAGTGCTGTAAATGCCGACGATGATCAGCGGCTGGATTTCTTTTTTCGCGATCAGGTATTCAGCGCGCTCATCAAAGTGGCGTTCAAATCCCGGCCAGAAGCACGTCGCCACATCAAAGATATTCTGGCCGTCCTGCATGTACAGCACTGGGTATCTCTTCGTGTGATCTCTTTCATAGTCCGGCGGCAGATAAACGATTAGGTCGCGATCCGTCGGCAAGAATCGTGAATGGAATTGCTTATGAAAGCGGATGTCGCCGGTCAACGTGTGGATCGGTTGATGGGATGATTCGTGCGCTGCCGCTGGATTCAATTCAACGTTTACCTTCAGCAGGATTACGCAAACGAGTAGCAGGAATAACAATCGGGTTCGGCGATGTTTCATGTTGATTAGCTCGGGGAGAGCCGGTGTGAAGTGCAAGAAAGGCCGAGGCGACCTCGAAAATCATTTATACCAACCCAAGATCGAGGTGCGCAAGAATAATTTTGTGAAGATCGCGCAAAGATTCGAGGCGTTTTCGCGTAGGGCTGCTTATGCCTTGAAAATCAGCAATTTACGGCGGCAAAAGTCGGAGCTGAACCTTAGCGACTGGTAGTTGTGCTTTGCGCAGTAAGTGCTCCGATCACATCGGCCGAGAGACTGAGCGGGACAAAATACTTACTAGGATAGAGATAGTCTTCACCGGTCTCATCTATCACTCGGATGTAATCACGCGCGCTGGCTTTCTCATCCGGCAGAACTGGATATATTTTGCGGACTTCCAGAGATTCGGGATAACCCCCGTTATTAATGCAGAGAACGTAAGACTGAATTTCCTCGACCTTCATCGTTCCTAGTCCAGATAGCTTTTGATCTTCAGCTTCTTCCGACCAATGCCGTGCGCTTCGTACCAGTGAACTTCTGCACGGCAAATTGTACCATCTTGCAATCGCACTGTCGCAATGCCTTTCAGTTTGCGCCAACGCCCATGGCCGAATGCCTTGCGCAGCCGGTGAAGCTCACGAATGCTCGGACCGGCAGCAATTCTTTCTATCGATTCAATCTTGCCAATAACTTCAAAGTCTTCATGCATGTTGTGAGGAGGTATCTCTGAATTCTATTTTTCCGTCGCCTTCAAATCGCGCAACAATTTGGCAAATTCTGATTCAAACGAATCGTGGTCCTTCCAGTTAGAGAAGTCAGGAATGTAATATTCGCGCACCTCAGCAGCCAGGTCTTTACCGCTATCGGCATCGAAGCATTCCCAATTCCGGAGTGTTTCAATGTCAACGAGTCGGATAGGAAACAGCTTGCGGCGATTCTCTTCACGCTCGACCTTCTTCGCACGTCGAATCTCTGTCATTACCCATTCGCTCTTCATGCTGTGTTCGGAAAGAACGAGTAGCAGTTTGTCGTGAATCTGAATCGCACGGAAGATTTCTTCATGCAGTTTGCGACCAGCTTTCATATCCTGCGGCGCAAACCAAACACGGAGATTCTCACTGCGCATTCGAGAATGAAGACGCCGAGCGAATATCTCATCGAAAGAACTGAAGCTAACGAAAGATGAATAAAACTCGATCGCACGTCCGACGAGCGAAGGCACGAATGTGACGAAATCCTCAGGCACACCGGCATCGCGAAGAATTCATCAGGGATTTCGCCATTTGATCTGAGCAACGTATCAATCCCAATGGTGGACGGACCGAAATGGCGTAATTGCCGTAGACCTACGACTCCCCGCAAGTCAACGTCGCCGAAGGTTGTGCCACCAATGGAGGCCCCACTAAGGCTCACCTCATCGAGGATCGCCCCGCAAAACCGGGCGTTATCTAACATGGTATTCGTGAACTCAGAACTGACGAGATTAGCCCGATTGAAGTCGGCATCTTCTAAGTATGCATGACTGAAATTTGCGTGACTTAGGTTTGCCTCTGTGAATCGACAACGCGTCAGGTTTGAATGCGTCAGCGTGGCATATGAAAGATCGCAACTTGTAAAATCCGCTGCGATTGCTCGAACTGCCGGGAGTTCGGCCCGTATCAATGTGGTTTCGGAAAAATTAGCCCCATCTAGTCTTGCCTCCAAGAGACTCGACTGGTCGAGGTCGGCTTTCTGCACTATCGCGTCTATCAGATAAGCGCGTCGCATGTCAGCGTCTCTTAGATTCGCGCCACTGAGGTCTGCTCTATTCAACGCTGCGCGAGAAAGCCTCGCCCGAATGAGATTCGCACCTCCGAGATTGGCGCCTACCAGATCCGCTCCTTCAAGATCGGCTGCTCCAAGGTCCGGTTCGATCGATGGATTTCGCAGACGCCAATCATTCCAAACGTCAACACCTCGTCTGATCTGTGTGAGATGAGTACTATTTGGCATCGTAAGGCCTACCAACCTCACTGAGGCGCTACCTCATACTCAGGCTTCGGCACGCCCATCAGCCACTTATCAAACCAGCCGACAATGTGCTGAAGTCTCTCGATACGATGCCACGGCTGGCCGGAACGTGACAGCTCGTGCGTCTCGTTCGGGAAGCGCACCATCACCGTAGGAATCTTTTTGTACTTGAGAGCGCGGAACATCTCTTCGCCGCCTGAATAAGTCGGCGTGCGCCAGTCGGCTTCGCCCAAGATGAACATCATCGGCGTCTTCACATCGTTAATGTAAGTGATCGGCGAGCGCGCTTTGAAGTCCTCGGGATCCTCAAACGGCGCGGCGCGGAACCAACTCGGTTGGAAGAGAGTGAAGTCCGCCGTGTACCACCAATCGGCCCAGCTTGCGATGTCGCGTTGTGCGACTGCCGCCGCGAATCGCGTTGTGTGGCCCACAGTCCAATTCGTTAGCAAGCCGCCGCCGCTGCCGCCGGTCACGCCGAGTTTCTTCTCGTCGATGAAGCCGCGCTTGATCACTTCATCAACGCCGAACATTAAGTCCTTATAGTCGTCGCCGGGATAGTGATACTGAATGATGTTCCCGAATTCCTGGCCATACGTCGTGCTGCCGCGTGGATTCGGATAAAGCACCACGTAACCTTTCGCAGCCATCCACTGAAATTCGTGATCGAAAACCCAGCCATACGCGGCGTGCGGTCCGCCGTGAATGTTCAGAATTAGCGGATACTTCTTATTCGGATCGAAGTTGGGTGGCTTCTGCACCCAGGTTTGAATCTTCTTACCGTCAAAACTCGTGTACCAAATCTCTTCGGGTTCGGTCAGGTTCAGTTTTGAGAACAGCTCATCGTTGACATGCGTGAGCTGCTTCGGCGTCGCGCCCGGTTTATCCATCCAAAACAGATCGCCGATGCGCGTGGGCGTGGAAATCAGCAGCGCGCACTTCGATCCATCGGGCGTTGCGCGGAAACTCTGCACGGCTTGATTGCCGGTGGTGACGTCCGTTTCTCTTCCTGTCGCGGCATCGAACCTGCCGAGGTTCGCCTTTCCTTCCTTCCCGTACAAAGCGACGATGCTCTTGCCGTCGGCCGACCAGGTTGGCGGAAACCCGCCACCACCGCGCGGCGCGCTGTTGTCGCCGCCGACTCCGCCGCCCAGATCCCAATCGAAATCTGCCGTGAGATTCTTTGGCTGCGCATCCGGCGCGAGATCCATCACCCAAAGATCAGGTTCGGTATAGGAGCGCACCGGCTTGTTTGTCGAAGCGTAGAACGCGACCTTCTTGCCGTCGGGACTGACAGAAAAAACGGCTGCGCCCATATCGAAACTCGTCAGCTTCGTTGCCTGTCCGCCGGAAACCGAAATGAAGTAAACGTCAGTTTGGCCAAGTTCGTAGTAAGGCTCGTCGCGATGATCGGAAACAAAATAAATGCGCGAGCTATCTTTGGCCCACGTCACATTGCCGTCGCTGGAGCGGCCGCTCGTAAGTTGCTTCGGTGTAACTTTGTCTTCGCCCGTGCGCGGCGCGTTGACGATCCAAATATGTGAAGGATGTTTGAAGTCGAGGTAGCCAGAATCGTTCGATCGATAAACCGCTCGAGTGATCACGCGCACGTCGCTTTCGCGCTCGGGTGATGGTTTCGGCGATGGTGACGCCGATGGTGAGGCGGCCGGTTGCGCGCCTGGTGGCGCCGGCACCGGCAAGGTCTCTTTCGCTTTGGCCAACTCTTCGGCGGTTGCGCCGTTCGCGAACGAAATCATTTTGCCGTCAGGCGACCATTGCGAACCGCCCGCGCCGCGCGGCAACGAAGTGAACTGCCACGCCTCGCCGCCATCCATCGACAACATGAAAAGCTGCGGCGGCTCAGGCCGCCCGTCCTTCTCGGGCGAACGCACGAAGCAAATGAACTTCCCGTCAGGCGACCAACGCGGCGACGAATCTCTCGGGCCGGCAGTTAGTTGTCGCGAGTCGCCGGTCGAAGTCGACACTGTCCAAATCGCAGTATCGTAGCCATCTTTTCTCTGATTCACCGTGACGCGCACGAATGCGACTCGCGATCCATCCGGCGCTACCTGGGGATCGGCTATCCAAACAAAGTTGAAGAGATCCTTCTCAGTGATGTTTCGCTTTTGCGCAAAAGCCGGACTGATGAAGATCGTGATCGACAGAAAGACGAACAGGAGACGAGATCGCATACGTTTTCCTTTCGAGAATTAGCTAGGGTTCAACAGCTTCTCTAGTCCACTTTACCGCGCGTATAGCCTCACCACATTCTCAATCGCGCGACTGCACACCTTACAAAAGTAATTCGTGCGCGAGAACATGATGCAATCGACCTGCGGACGATAGTATCCGTGCGCTTCGTAATTCGCGCCTTCGAACGCACCGACTTTGCCGAAGTATTTTTCTTTCGCCATCATCGCATCGACGCGACGCCGGTCTTCACGGAAGAGCGCTTCCATTTCGCTCTCAGGCCGGTTCTCTTTGCGAAGCTGCGCGCGACGCGCCCCGTACTCGCGTTCGTAGGTTTCGAATTCTTCTTTGTTCCAGGGCGTCGGCAAAGGCGTGTCGGACGCGACCAAATCGCCCCACTTCAATCTTTTCTTATCAAGCAGCGCCGTCGCGTTTGGCTCCCAAGGCTCGATGCGATCCGCCGTAGCAGGCGCGTACGCAACCGGCGACGTGTAGTACTCATCCGCCAAGGCCGCGAAGTGATGGCCGAACTCGTGCACAAAGACATAATTCGCGAATGCGTTATCGACGGCCACGGTGCTGTAGAGATTGAAGATGCCGCCGCCGCCGTACGTGCGGCCGTTCGCGAGAATCTCGATGAATTCGTAAGGCGCAAACTGCGCGACATCGCGCAGACGCTTGTTATCGAACGAAAGAATGTATCGTTCAGAACCAAAGGCGTCGTAAGTCGCCAGCGAGTCGCGGTAGATTCCTGTGGAGGGGCGTGATATTCCGGATTGCGCGGCCGGCGGACACAGACCCCAGACATTGAAATCAGATCGATGTTCCTTGAACGGCGAAGTCGAAAACAGAACCGCAATTAGTCGACGAGCGTCAGCTTGGAATTTTGGAATCTCGCGTGCGGTATAGCCATCGCCGAGCAATAGGAGATCAACCTTCTTCGCCGGATCGCCCATCTTCTGAATCGGAATCAGGTTGGCAGCCGCGCGCGGCTTCGAGCGATCGATGAACATGTCTTTCGGATCGACAGTCGTCTTCCAAATCTCGATCCAATTGTTCTTTGCATCGCGCTTCTTAAGCACAATATCGACTGGCGCATCGGGCGCGGGAAAACGGAGAGACTCGCTAAAGCTGCGCATGATCTTGTTCGCTTCGTCAGTCGTCTCCCACTCGCCATACACAGATGCGAAGCCGCGCGAGTACAGCACGCGTTGGGACTTTTGATCGCGAACCTCAAAGAAATATTTGCCCAGGTTCGTGTCATCAATCGTCTTGGTTATGTCGCCCGGCCAAGGCAAAGGCTCGATGACCACCCGATCCATGCTGAAGATTTCGTGCTTGGAATCGCCGGTATGGAAATAGTCGAGCCGCATCGTCGCGGGCGCGGCCTTGATGGCCACACAGAGAAGTAGCAGCGTTAGAAACCGAGAAAGATGTTTGAACATGAGTTCACCTATGATTGAGATTACCTATCGTTCGTGACCGGCTGCGACGGGCCTAAGACTCGATCAACTTCGGCGCGCAGCACATCAAATTCTTTCTTAAGCACTCCGTATCGCTCAATCGCATCGCGGCCGATTTTCTGATCGACGTTCGCGGTCATGCTCGCCAGATACGTGATGTGCGCCTGCAACCCCGGCTTGCCATAACGCACCGGCTCAGTCAAGAGTTTCGCCGCGACCGCATTGATTCGCGCGACTGCATCGGGGCCGCTGCTGGAGGCGGTCGCTTGTGTATTCCTTTGAAAATCCCGAACACGCGCGACCAGTTGATTCACGCCGTTAACTAACTCCCGCATCCACATGTTGTGTTCGTACTGCTCGACGAGGTCCGCGACCGTCACCCCATCTTCGGCAACGCGTGGATCGATCAGAACGTTGAAAGATTCCGTTAGCGTTGTGCTGCCGACTTTCACGCGTACCTGATAACGACCCGGCGGGACCGTGACACCTTCTTTATTCCGCACGTCCCAAACAACGCGATTCAATCCCGCATTCTTCGTCACGCGTGGGGGCGGCGGGCCTTGGCGACGAAACGCAGGCGCGTCGGGATCCTCCGCCGCGGGTGCTTCGCCACCTCCAGCACCGCGGCCACGGCCGGTGTTCACCGGCGTCTCGCTGCTGTAAGAGTTCAGCACTGCGCCTTTCGCATCGAGAATGTCGAGCGAAACAGGCGCAGTCGATGCTGCCGGCAAATAATATTCAATCGCCGGCCCAAGATTCGCTGGAGCGACGCGCGTTCGATAACCGTCACGCGGCTTGAACAGATGAACCTCTGTCATGGCGATGCTCGGCGAGAGTTGATGCAACGAGCTGATGTCATCGATGATCCAAAACGCGCGGCCCTGCGTCGAGACGATCAAATCCTTGTTGTGAAGTTTGATGTCGGTGACCGGCACGTTCGGCAAGTTCAATTGAAACGATTGCCAATGCGCGCCGTTGTCGAACGAGATGAACAACCCGAATTCGGTTCCGGCGTAGAGCAAACCTTCCCGATCGGGATCTTCGCGCACGACGCGCGTCGGCCAGTCGGCTGGGATTCCATTCTTGCCATCGGTGAGCCGCTTCCACGTCTTGCCGTAATCATTCGTTGCATAGATGTAAGGTTCATAGTCGCCGAGCAGCCAACGATACACCGCATAGTAAGCCGCGCCTTTGCGATGCGGCGATGCATCGATGTACTGCACGCGTCCGCCCTCAGGCAAATCCTTCGGCGTAACGTTTGTCCAATTCTTGCCATTGTCGCGCGTCACATAGAACGGCCCATCATTCGATCCAGTCCAAATCACGCCCTTTTCCATTGGGGATTCAGCGATCGCGTACAGCGTCGAGTAAAACTCTTCACCCGTAGCGTCACGCGTGATCGGTTCGCCGCTCGCGCCCTGACAGCAAGGCGGATGCGCGGTGAGATCGGGAGAAATTTTTTCCCAAGTCACGCCCTTGTCGCGCGTCCGATGAACGAATTGCGAGCCGTAATAAAGCACATCGGGATCGTGTGGCGACGTCGCCATCGGCGAGACGCGCTGAAACCGGTAGATAAGGTCGCTGGCTGGATTTCCGTAAAGTGATTGGGCCCCGACCCAGTAATTCTTCTCCTGCCCTGATTTCAGATTCATCACGCCGTACTGGCCCTTGCACGAGCCGTAAACGATGTTCGGATCGCGGGGGTAAGGCATGATTGGACCGGTCTCGCATCCGGGACCGGCACGCCAATCGGTCAGGCTCATAGGATCGGCCTGACTGGAAATGATCACTGTCGTGTTGTCCTGTTGCGCGCCATAGAGCTTGTAAGGGAATTGATTGTCAGTCCAAACGCCATAGATCTCGGCTGTCGGTTGATTCATCTGCGTGGACCACGTGCGGCCACCGTCGTACGAAACGTTAGCCCCGCCGTCGTTCGACTGAATCATGACGTTACCGTCTCGGGGACTGATCCAAATGTCATGATTGTCGCCGTGCGGCACGCGAAAAGGCGCGAAGGTTTTGCCGCCATCGGTCGATTTCCAGAATCCTTCTGCGCCCGTGTAAACGACATCGGCGTTTGTCGGATCGGCGCCGAGCGTCACGTAATAAAAAGGCCGCTGAATCATCGCCGCGGCGATCTGCGCCGGTTGTGAGTTCATCGCGTGCCAGGTTTGACCGGCATCATCCGATCGATACAATCCGCCGCCGGGCTTGGCTTCTATCAGCGCGTAAATGCGATCCGGTTTCGCATTCGTCACCGCGAGATTCGCTTTACCGATCAATTCCGTCGGCAGACCGTTAGTAATTTTCGTGAAGTGCTCGCCGCCATCCGTCGATTTGTAGAAGCCGCCCTCGCGCGAACCGCTGATGATCGTCCAGGGCTTGCGCTCAAGCCGCGACATCCACGCGTAAACCACGTTTGGATTGCCGGGTTGCAGCTCAACGTCCATCGCCCCAACTTGATCAGAGATGAACAGAACTTTCTTCCAAGTCGCCCCGCCGTCAGTTGTCTTGAACACTCCGCGCTCGGAATTCGATTTGAACGCATCGCCTTGTGCCGATACCCACACGACATTTGGATTGGTCGGATGAATGCGGACGCCACCAATCTGCCCGGCGTTGTAGAGGCCTATGAATTTCCAGGTCAGGCCACCGTCGGTCGATTTGTACATGCCACGGCCGGTCGAGACGTTGCTGCGCACATCGTCGGATCCAGTGCCGAGATAAATCACGTTCGGATCGGAATCAGAAACCGCAACGCAGCCCGTCGATCCCAGAGGAACTTTGCCATCAGTGATCGCGACCCACGAGGAGCCGCCATCGGTCGTCTTGAACAATCCGCCACTCGCCACGCCCATGTAGAAGGTATTGGGCTGCGAAGGTACTCCGGTCACGGTTGTCACGCGCCCTCCACGCGAAGGGCCAACTAATCGATAGTGCAGTCCGTTGAAGAACGCCGGATCAACGCTGGGCATCATCGGCGCGCGCGGCGTTTGGGCTTGAATGACTATTGCAAGTTGGCTTAGCAAGACAGACAGAATGATTCGTCGCACAGGCTCCTCCGAAAATGGCGTGTGTATGGAGTACCGCAGAGTTGAAAGACGGGGTTTAGCAAGAAATTTCGCGGCGGTCAAACGTTTTCTGGTTTTCGGCCGTCGCTGATCGAGATTCAGCCGCGGCTTACGATATAATTCGTCGGCGCAAATCTGAGACTGTGGGAATCCACGTTGCCCGAAAAGCGCATCTTAAAGCATCTTTGAAGTAAAAAGCAGGAGTTACTATGGCTGCGAAACCACCAATGAATCGTTTGAAATCATACACGCCGGGCGCGATCGTCGCGGCGCCGCCGGGAGAGCGCAAGCACCTGCTGCGCCGCTTTTGGTTCCCGGCCGTAATTCTTTTGGCGCTGGCCGCTGGTGGATTGACCGGCATCATCGCAGCTTATCAGCTCAACTATTCGCAAGCTGCCAGCGAAGTCGCGGCGCTCGCAACTTACCGGCCCAGCATCGTCACGCGCATCTACGCCGACGACGGCAAGACCGTGATCGGTCAGTTCGCACTCGAGAAGCGTATCCCGCTCAAGTACGAAGAGATTCCGCCCAACATGAAGAACGCGATCCTCGCCGTCGAAGATGCGCGCTTCTATGATCACGTGGGTATCGATCCGATTCGCATCATGGGTGCGGCCTGGAAGAACCTTACGAGCAATAAGGTAGAGGGTGGATCGACGCTAACGCAGCAACTTGCCAAGAATCTTTTTCTAACTCGCGAGCAAACCTACACGCGGAAGATGAACGAGTGGTTGCTGGCACTTCAGATCGAACGGTACTACACCAAGAACCAGATCATGGAGCTGTACGCGAACCACATCTTCGTGGGTGCGAATGCGTACGGCGTCGAAGCCGGCGCAGAAACTTATTTTGGCAAGCAGGCGAAGGACCTGACGATCGAGGAAGCTGCCTTGCTCGCAGCGATTCCCAAAGCGCCGGGTGAGTACTCGCCGACGGCTAATCCCGCTAAGGCGAAAGAGCGCCGCGATCTCGTGCTGCAGCTAATGGCGAACAATGGATTCGCTTCGCAAGCGGAAGTCGATGCGGCGAAAGCGAGGCCGCTTCAGTTGGCTGACTCGGCTTATTACCAGCCTCCACAAGCGACTGAGCCGGCGTTCGATTATCCCGTCGAATACATTCGCCAGGACTTGGAAGACAAATACACGACGCGCGTAGCCCAGACTGGTCTGGCGGTCTATTCGACCATCAACATCGCGGCGCAGCGAAAGGCCTACGAGGTTCTGCGCGCGGGCCTTCGTTGGTATGACAAGTCGCACTCGGGATGGCGCTCGTCTTATCAGGCGATTCCAACTTCGGCGAACAGCGGAGTGCCGACGCAGCAGGAACTCTCCGGCTTCAAGTATCCCGATTGGTATCGCGGCGAATACCAACCCGGTCGCTATCTCGTCGGGTTGGTGATGAAAGTCGATGCGAACGATCAAGCTACCGTGCGTTTTGGAAATTACACCGCGACGGTGACCGGCGCGGACATGGGTTGGGGACATCGCTCGCCGCGCGCTGAATTCAAACCGGGTTATCTGCCGGAATTCATCATCAAGGAAGTTGATAAGAAAGCTCACCGCTTGAAAGTCGAGTTGAACCAGGTGCCGGCAATCGAAGGCTCCATGATGACGCTCAATGCGCACACCGGCGAGATCGTCACGATGGTTGGCGGTTACGATTTTCAGCGAAACAAATTCAACAACGCCGTGCAGGCTTATCGCCAGACGGGATCTGCGTTCAAGCCGTTCATCTACAGCGCCGCGATCGAATGGGGCATGACGCCGGACACGACGGTCAGCGGCGCGCCCATCAATATCAACGGATGGCAACCGCACAACTATGACGGCTCGACAAGCTGTGGCGACATGCCTCTGAAGACGGCATTGGCCCACTCGATGAACATTCCGGCTGTGCACTTGTTGCAAACGGTCGGCATTCAAACGGGAGCGCAGATGGTCCGTCGCTTCGGAATCAAAGTTCCGATGGCGCCTTACCTTCCCTCCGCATTGGGAGCGACCGAAGTGCCGCTCGATCAGATGGTTTCGGCTTACTCAGCTTTTCCCAACAAAGGCATCCGCGTCGAGCCGCACATGATCCGCAAAGTCGTCGATCGCGACGGCGCCGTGATGGAAGAGTGGGAGAAGACGACTTACAAAGTTTTCAGCGAGTATGTCGCGCTGACGATGGTTTCGATGATGCGCGGCGTCATCCAGGGTGGCACTGCGTCGGCCGCCAGTTCGCTAGGAATGCCGCTCGCCGGCAAGACGGGAACGGTGAACGATCACACTGACGTGTGGTTCATAGGCTACACGCCAACATACGTGACCGGCGCGTGGATGGGTTTTCCAGGACGAAAGAAACCGCTCGGCAACGACATGACGGGCGCGCACGGCGCGCTGCCGATGTTCATCGATTTCATGCGCGACTTTATGAAGGACAAGCCGAAAGAAGATTTTCCGAAGGCGCCTTCGATGCCCGAAGACATGAAGGAGATGTACAAGCAGCGTCAGCGTGAACTGCAACTGGAGCGCGCGCAGATGAGTGCCGACGAGGAAACTGATCAGACCGATCAGACGACCAAGCCTGAAGTGAACACCGCGCCGATCACGACGCCACGGCTGGAAGACAATTCAGTTCCACCACCACGTAGCGAACCCGGCGAGTCCAAACCAAACGTCGAAACGCCAAAAGAAAAGCCCGCACCGGTAGCAACTCCGGCGCAGACTCGTCCGCGTGAAGTCGAGCCAGCAAAGAAAAAAGGAAAGAAGGGCGACGACGGCCCACCTGGATAATTAAGAGATGAAGGCGGAAGGATGACAGGGACTATTTGTCATCTGTAATTAGACATTTACCATTTGCCGGATCGCTTAAAGCGATCCGGTTTTTCTTTTCAATTACCAGATGAGAAATCCCAATCACAAATGACAAATAATTTTTCTTGCGCCTCACCCAACCATCAGGCCCAAAACATGCGGCAGCATTTTGCGCCACCAGGGCCAATCGTGATTCACGTCCGGGCCCCAGAGATCCAAAGTGTGCGGAATGCCTTTGCTGTGCAGGATGTCTGAGAGTTCTTTGCTGCGCGCCGGATCTTCGTACGCGCCTTGCCCTGAGATGATGTAGATCGAATCTGCGTGTTGCAGAATCGGCAAGTAATAATCGTCGTTCAGCTTCGGCAGGTAATCGAGCGGATTATTGAAATAAACGTTGTCGTCATGGTAGCCGTGGAGATACGAACGAATGTCATAGCCGCCACTCATCGGGATCGTGCCGCGAAACAGATCGGGATGTTTGAAGTACTCATTCGCCGCCAGGAACGCGCCCAAACTCGCCCCAGTCGTAATCGGTCGCGCAAATCTTTCTTCGTTCTCGCCACGAATCAGCGGCAGCACTTCGTCGCAGATGTAGCGATCGTAACGCGTCAGCAATTCCGCCTTGAGCTTGGGCGGCATCTGCTCGTTCAGCAGGCTCCAACGATTGACGCTGTTGATTGAATAAGCGCGGACCTTGCCCGCTTCGATGAACGGCTTAATCGCATCGACGAGATAAAATCTTTCGTACTCAAGATAATCAGCGGCTGCCGTAGGCAGCATCAGAAGCGTCTGGCCGCTGTGGCCGTAACCGACGATCGGCATTTCCATTTGCAGGTTCGGGCTGAACCAGCTCGTTATTCGGCGTTCCATTAAATCCTCTTCAGAAGTTTGTTTGAATTAGCTCGCCAATATTGTCGTAGTTCGTTTTCTCGCGCAACTTCCGGTTGCCAAAACTGTTGACGGGCTGAGTAAGATCGGATAGCTTCTGCCGCACCTCGCGTTTGCTTTATCCCAGCCCAAGCTGCGTCTTGAATCGGGGACTTCCATGCTTAGACGAAACAAAATAAAGACTTCAAAGTCAGACAACGCTACCGAAGATAACCGCCGTAGAAAGAAGCGCGGCGGCCAGGTCCGTCTCTCTCATCACAAAGTTCGCGGCCGCTGGTTTCAAGCGCGCAGCGCCTGGCCTGTCCGTGAAGCGCCCGTGCATACGCTGATTCGCGAACGCAATCGCGTCGAGAAATCGCTCACGCCGGCCACGGACGTCGCGGCTTCGTGGGAGTGCGTTGGCCCTACGAATATCGGCGGACGCATTACCGCGCTCGCGAGTCATCCGGTCCATCCGGAACGGCTTTACGCCGGAGCCGCCGGCGGCGGCGTTTGGCGCAGCAACGATGCCGGTCAGACTTGGGCTGCATGCTGGAGCGATCAGGACATTCTGAACATCGGCGCTCTGGCGATCGATCAGAAGAATCCCGAAACGATCTACGTCGGCACGGGCGAAGCCAACCTCTCGTCCGATTCTTACCCCGGAGTTGGTCTTTACAAGAGCCCGGACGGTGGCAAGAACTGGCAGCTTCTCGCTTCATCAGATCGCACGGGCTTGCCGAAAAGAATCGGCGTGATTGCCGTCGATCCTTTCGACTCAAAGCACGTGCTGGTCGGCGGTGTCGGCTTTGCCGAAGTTAGCTCGACCGGAAAAGACATGGGCGGCATGTACGTTTCATTCGATTCCGGAATCACCTGGAAGCGACAGACTTTTATCTCGAACCAAAATTACTGGTGCCACTCGATCGTTTTCGATCCAAAAAACAAAGGGAGGATTTACGCGACGTTCACCGAACAGGGCGCGAAGAGCGGCATCTGGCGATCAACCGATGGCGGCAAGAAATGGGAGCACCTGACCAAGGGGTTGCCCGAGTCGGCATTATTTGGCCGGACAAGCTTGGCAATTAGTCCGTCGAAGCCTGAAGTGCTGTATGCCTTCTCAAAGAACGAAGCGAGTGGCGACAAAGATCTTTTGCTCGGGGTGTTTCGCAGCGCCAACGGCGGTGACAGTTGGAAAGACATTCACGGCACGCACTTTCACGGCGAAGGACAAATCTCGTATGGCAATTCGATCGTTGTGCATCCGACCGATCCGAATCACGTCATTTGTGGCGGCGTTGACTTGCATCGCACGCGCGATGGCGGGAAGACCTGGAAGAAAATCACGCACTGGGACGCTGAGCGCGGTGACCCGATGTACGCGCACGCAGATCATCACGCGTTGCTGATGCCCGCCGCAGCGCCCGGCCGCGTTTACGACGGCAACGACGGTGGCGTCGATGTCAGCGAAAACGACGGCACGTCATGGACCAATCGCAGCAGCGGCCTGGCGGTGACGATGTTTTATGACATGGATGTCTCGCAGGTTGACCCACTGCTGTTCGGCGGTGGCGCGCAGGACAACGGCACCGTGGCGACGCGTCAAGGTCTTGAAAACGGTTTTGTTTCGATCGATTCCGGCGACGGCGGTTGGAACATCTTCGATCCGAAAGACGCCGGTCACGTCTTCACCTCCGCCTACAACCTTCTGATTCAGCGCTATCACAGCCTGGATAGAAAGCCCGTTGATGTCTCGCCCCCCGCCTCCACCGACGAACAGAACTCAGTCTGGATGTGTTTCATCGCGATGGATCCTTCCGATTCAGAAACTTTGTTCACGGGATCGACGCGCGTCTGGAAAACGACCGACGATGCAAACACGTGGAAGCCAGTATCAAAGAACCTGGACGGCAGTCCTATTTCGGCGATCGAAATCGCAACGGCGAATCGCAGACGAATTTATGTGGGGACAGAAAACGGCGGACTGTTTCGCAGTTCAGATGGCGGCGCGACCTGGAGCCCGAACATTTCGAGTTCGGTTCTGCCTGGCCACACCATCACCAGAATTGAATCGCATCCAAATGACGCCGATCTGGCTTACTTGACGGTGGCGAACTTTGGTCACGCGCATTTGTTTCGCTCGCATGACGGCGGATTGACCTGGGAGGATGCGGACAAAGGGCAGTTGCCAGATGTGCCGCATCACGCAGTGTTGATTCGCGATGACCAACTCGGAAAAGTTTATGTGGGAAACGATGCGGGGGTCTTTGTTCTGGATGTGGCGGCGGGAATTTGGACGAACCTGACAAAGAATTTGCCGAACGCGATGGTGATCGATCTGGTTTATCAGCAGAAAGATCAGGCGCTATACGCCGCGACTTATGGGCGGAGCATCTGGCGCATCAAGCTCTGATCTATCGGCCGCCCGTGCGCTTCTGAAACCAATCTGATCTCTGTCGCAAGTTGTCCGGGCGCTCGCCGCGATTACTTTCGTCGCGTTTGTATTCATCATCGCTGGAATCGTTTTCCGACGTTCCGTTGCTGTCGCCCGTTTCGGTTTTGTCTTCCTGCGAATCGTTCTCATTCTGATCGTTCTTCATTTCAATCACCTCAATTTGGTTTCACCGCGTTCGTCGTTTCAGATTTTTCGACTGGCAACTCCGCGCGATTGCTCCAATCCTGAAACGAGCCGTCGTAGAGATGCGCGTCGTAACCCAAATACTTCGCAACGAAGTAGAGCAGACTCGCCTGCTGTCCGATGTGACAGTAAGTCGCGACGGAATCTTTTGGTTTCACGCCCGCGGTGTTAAAGAGAGCGCGTAACGCTTCGGGACTCTTGAATTTGTTTGAGTCTTCGACCAGGGTTGAGAACGGAATGCTCTTCGCGCTGGGAATGTGCCCGGCGCGCGGCATGCTGCCGGCATCGGCGCCCGTGTAGAACTTCGCGTCCCGCGCATCGAGGATTGCGACGCCCGGCTTGCTGATATTCGACTTCACCCAGGTAGCATCGACAACTAACTGCGGATTTGGATGAGGTGTGAAGCTACCCGGTCTTGCCGGTTTCACGTCAGCCGTCACTGCACGCTTCTCCGCTGTCCATGCCGGCAAGCCACCATCGAGAATCGACGCGCGATCGCCCAGGCCCAAATAATCCAACGTGAAATAGACGCGCGACGTCGGCGTTACCCACTCCTTGCCGAAATAAACGATGATGCGTGATTTATCGGTAACGCCGAATTTTTCAAACGTCGCTTTCAGTTGATCGACGGGCGGTAGTTCGAGAATCAGTCCGGTGCCTCGTGGGGTCGAAATATCCGAAGTCTGAATATATTGCGCGCCGGGAATGTGTGCCGCGTCGTACTCTTTCTTGTCTCCGACTTGCAGCAAAACGAGATTGTCGTCGTCGAGGTGCTTTGCCAGCCATTCGGTCGAAACGATCATTGACTCGCGGACTTTGGTTTGTGCGTGACAAGTCGATTGAATCGACAGCGCGATTAAAGCTAAGGCGGCCGCGTAGAAAAATATCTTCACTTGATCCTCCGGGATTGCAAAATGTAGTACGTAGCTCAAAGGACAGCGGTTTCTTCGAGGAGCGTTCCTTTCTTGAATCGCTCGACGCTTAATTGTCCCGCATCGATCAAATCCGATCGTCCGTTAAGAACTAGATCAGCCATCACTTTGCCCGACGCGGGTGAGTGCATCACGCCGTGACCACTAAAACCATTGACGAAATACAATCCTTCCACGTTCGGCGCAGGCCCGATGATGCAATGATGGTCGGGAGTCATTTCGTACAGGCCGGCCCAAGCGCGCCGCGGATTCACTCCGGCCTCGGCCAGCACCGGCACGCGCGACGCCGCATGCGTCAGAATCTTTTCGACAAACGTTTCATCGAAATCAGTCTTGAATCCGGGCGTTTCTTTCGGATCGTTCCAGGCGAGCAGAATTCCCTTCCCTTCGCGACGGAAATGAAATCCGGTGGACATGTCGATCACCATCGGGAATCTCTGCGGCAATCGATCGAAGGGTTCAGTGGGAACAAGTTGGCGACGCAGAGGTTCAACCGGTAACTCTGCGCCGGCCATTTCGGCGATTTGCGCGGCCCACGCGCCTGCGGCGTTGACCACGACGGGAGTTGAAACAAAACCTCGTGATGTTTGCACGCCGGAGATACGCGCGTTTTCTCTTGGAGTGCGCTGGCTTGACGGCGCTTTGTAAACGCTTCGGTCGTGGTCGACTTCAGTGGAAGAAAGCGGCGTCGAGCCGCCGCACTCCAAATCAATTCCGGTTACCTGCGTATCCAGCCACAACCGCACCCCGTTCGCTCTGGCGTTCAGCATGAAGCCCATCATCACGCTGTGCGGATCGACAAAGCCGTCTGTCGGACAGAACGTGCCGCCGAGAATATCGTCAACACGAAGCTGAGGCACAAACTTCGAAATGTCTGATGGGCCGATCCATTCAACGTTCGTGACGCCGAGCGCTTTCTGCCGCTCCATGTTCGCTTTCAGATAAGCGACGTGCTTTTCGTTCGTCGCGCAGAACAGATACCCATGCGCGCGGTAATCCGCTGGATGGCCGACGACTTCATCGAACTTCGAGAAGAAGTCGATCGAATACTTCGACATCTGAATGTTGACGGGAGTTGAGAACTGCGCGCGCACACCGCCCATGCTCTTCCCCGTAGAGCCTTTGCCCTGATGAGCCTCGCGTTCGAGCACGAGCACGTTTGTGCAGCCTTGCTGGGCGAGATGATAAGCGACACTCGATCCAACTATGCCGCTGCCAATGATGACGACGTCTGCGGTTTCAGTCATAACTTTCAGAAAACGCTTGCGAGCGAAGTTCGGCGCAAACATAGAGATGAAGGATTGAAAAGTAAAGGGAACCACACGCCGAGCGCACCCGGGGACTTAACCAAGGTTCATTCGTCGCAGCAGGTTCTGAAAACGTGCATCCGACCGCAGGTCATCGAAGGCGGGATCGACCTTAACGAAAGTTAGGAAGAAATCGTTCGCATCGCGGGCACGTTCGAGTTCGTCAAGCGCGCGGCCTCTTTCTCCAATCATCGTATAGAACCATGCTGGCTGAACGTGTGAATCGATAGGAGCCTTGCGTTTAAGCTCGGCGCGAAGAAACTCCGCCCAGCCAGCGTTCAAGAAAACCTCTCGCTGGGAATTGATTGCTGCATCCGAGATTCGTCCTGCGGTGCGATCGGAGACGAGCCATTCTTCAACTGCTTCCGCATACATATTCTTCATTACATAGATCGAAACAAGATACTGGTGGGCGAAGATGAAGTTAGGTTCCAGCTGAAGCGCCTTGCGACACTCGGTAATCGCGTCGTTGTAATCGCGGGCGAAATATAGAATCTGACCGAAATCGGCATGCAGGTTTGCCGAGCGCGGTTCGAGTTCGACTGCTTTGCTCATCTGCTGCTTCGCCTCATCGAATCGCGCCTGCGATGCCAGAAACAGCGCATACCATTGATGTCCTCTCGCGTAATCGCGACTGAGCGCAACTGCCTGCTCGAACTCCTTCTGCGCGCCGGGCCAGTCCCAGTGATAGAACATTCTCAGGAATCCGAGTGACGCGTGCGCTTCGCCCAGACTGTTATCGAGTTCGAGCGCTTTGCGCAGAGGGCCTTCGGCTTTTGGCGGATCATCGATCAGATATGCGTCACCCAGACCGACATAAGCCAGCGCAAAGTTTGGGTCAGCGGCAATTGCTTTCTGAAAGTATTCTTCACCCAGCCTTACGTCAGTCGTGGTGCGCTTGTTGTAGAAGTAACGGCCCTGCGAATACGCGTCGCGCGCTGCCGGATTATCGGAAAGCTTACTACGCGGCGGGAAAACTCCCCTCCGCGCCTCCGCTCGTGCTGAGTTCGCGCCGCGGACAAAACGAAAATAGCCACCCACACTTCCGGCCGTGATCAGGATTGCGAGTCCGACCAGCACCGGCACGCGCGCAGAAGACCCTTTCGTTTCCGTTATCCTGCGGGTCGCCGTTTGCGTTTCCGATTGTTCCTCTTTGATGACGACGTGCGTGCGCGTCTGCCTGTGAATCAGCAGCGATTCGGTCTGCATGTTTGATGCGCGCACCTCACTTGTGAATCGATAGCCGAACTTAGGCACGGTCTCGATATAGCGTTCGCCGTTTGAGCCGTGCGCGCCATTGGCCAGAGCCTTTCGCACCACCGAGACGTAGTGATTGAGATTAGTCTCTTCGACGACAGTGTCCGGCCAGAGTTTTTCCAGCAGCTCTTCCTTTCGAACCGCGTGTCCGCTGTTTTGAACGAGGATTGAGAGCAAATCGAATGCTTTGGGTGGCAGCGTTACGCGCTCGCCGTCGCGCAGCAGTTGGCGTTCAGCCGGCAAGAACCGGAACGCGCCAAATTCATAAACTATGTCGGGCTGGTCGGTCACAGCTTCTTCTCTGTGTCCTCTGTGGTGAAAATCTGCCTTTTCAAAAAAACTCGACAAAAACTACAAGACGAATTCGCGTCCGTTCAGCTATTAACTGCGCCTTGCGATTAATGCAATCACTGCTGGGACTGATATCCGGCGCGGATTCTAAAACAGGAGCGCGCGTCGAGCAATACCAGGATGTCAAAACCACAGTTAAGTCAGTGGAAATCACGGTGGAGCGTGCAGAAATGATTCTGGTTGAGAAAGCGACTCGAACGATTTTCGAGATTGATCGGGGCGTGCGGCTGGACAATTCGGAGCAGTAGCCCGCGCGTAAGTCAAGAGCGTATGGAGGATTCAAATGCCACCCGACTGAACGCAGAAGAGCGATGTTATTGTCCTTCCAACCACTCTTTGGCTTCGTCCACGACTCAACCAAATTCCGATCATCGACAATTTCAACGTCGTCGGCTTCGACGGCCTTCATGATGTCCTTCGGCGGTCACATGGATGTGATGTTGAAAAAGAACTTGTGGATACGACCGATCGGCTTTGCTTACCAGCCGACGCACTTCGGCGGCGCTTGGCAAAACAACTGGAAGCTGGGCGCGGGAATTGTATTTAGATTTGGGAAAGAGAAGGAACTACCTACGTGGTGAGTAAAGATTGGTGATGGTTTACCGCAGGCCCAAACTAGAAAGGCGAGAGCAATTGCTCTCGCCTTTTCTACTGTCAACCAATTTTGCCCGCCCGCTACCGCTCGCGGTTCTGACAGAGCTTACGCTGGCGCGGGCGTTCCTCCTGTGATCGGCGGCAGAATCGGCTTCAGAGGTTTCGCTTCCGGTGTCTTTTCTTTGGTCCCCGGTAGCTCCTGCTGACTACTTGAGTCTGTCGAAACGTTCGTATCGTCCAGTGTCAACCCGGCGACAATACGCCGAATTTGCACGCCATCGAGCGATTCGTGTTCCAGAAGAGCTTCAGCGAGACGCACCATCGTGTCACGATTCTCCTGGATGATCTTCGTAGCGCGCTCGTACTGTTCAGTGACGATCTTGCGAACTTCGGAATCTATTCGAATCGCGGTCTCTTCCGAGAAGTCGCGATGCTGAGCAATCTCGCGACCGAGGAAAATTTGTTCTTCTTTCTTGCCGAAGGTCAACGGTCCAAGATCGGACATGCCATATTCGCAAACCATCGCGCGTGACAACTCGGTTGCTTTCTCGATATCGTTCGAAGCGCCGGTCGTGATGCTACCGAGGAATGTTTCTTCGGCAATGCGCCCACCCATCAAAATCGAAATCTGTCCAAGCAAATAGTCCTTCGTGTAGTTGTGACGATCGCCTTCGGGTAATTGCTGCGTCACGCCCAGCGCCATACCGCGTGGAATGATCGTGACCTTGTGCACCGGATCGGCGTTCGGAACTTTCAAACCAACGAGCGTGTGGCCGGCTTCGTGATAAGCAGTCACGCGCTTCTCTTCATTCGAGATGACCATCGACTTGCGCTCGGCGCCCATCAGAACCTTGTCCTTGGCCAATTCGAAATCCGACATCGCCACAACTTTTTTGTTGTAGCGCGCCGCGTTGAGCGCGGCTTCATTCACGAGGTTTGCCAGGTCAGCTCCAGTAAATCCCGGAGTACCGCGGGCGATGACTGAGATGTCGACATCTTCGCCGAGCGGAATCTTGCGTGTGTGAACCTTCAGAATGCCTTCACGACCGCGCACGTCTGGACGCGAGACGACGACACGTCGATCAAATCGACCGGGTCGAAGCAGCGCCGGATCCAAAACGTCAGGACGGTTCGTCGAAGCGATCAGGATAACGCCATCGTTCGATTCAAAGCCATCCATTTCGACGAGCAACTGATTAAGAGTTTGTTCGCGCTCATCGTGACCACCGCCCAGGCCCGCGCCGCGATGACGACCGACGGCGTCAATCTCATCGATGAAGATGATGCAGGGCGCATTCTTCTTGCCTTGCTCGAACAAGTCGCGCACGCGTGAAGCGCCGACGCCGACGAACATCTCGACGAAGTCGGAACCTGAGATCGAAAAGAACGGCACGTTCGCTTCACCGGCAATGGCTCGCGCGAGCAAAGTCTTGCCCGTTCCCGGCGGGCCCATCATCAAAACGCCTTTGGGAATGCGGCCGCCGAGCTTCTGAAACTTCTGCGGTTCTTTGAGAAATTCGATAATTTCCTGAAGTTCTTCCTTGGCTTCTTCAACGCCGGCAACGTCTTTGAAAGTTACGCGCTTCTGCTGATTGCTCAAGAGCTTCGCTCTCGACTTACCAAACGAAAGAGCCTTGTTGCCGCCGGACTGCATTTGCCGCAGCATGAAAATCCAGAATCCAAAGATCAAAAGGAACGGAAGAATGTAATAAAGCGCCGGCCACCAAAGGCTGGAGCTTCCCTCTTCCTGCACATTATCGACGAGCGGCTTGCCATCCGGACCATCCGCGCGCGCGGCCTTTAGCAGGTCGTTCTTGGCTGGTTCGTTAGTTAGCGCAATGTGATATTCCTTGCCAGTCTGCTTATCGACTGCGACAGTCTCAGTCTGTTTGACAATCAGCGACTTTAGTTCTTTGTTCTTGATTTTTTGATCGAGCTGCGTGAGATCGATATTTTCGGTGTTCTTGCTGCCCGGATTGACGAGCTTGTAGATCAACAGCGCGCCCGCGATGATGAGCAGCCAAAAGATGATTTGTCTTGCAGTAGAACTCAAAGGCTTCGATTCCTCCAAGGCCGATAATACCTTAATTCGGCCATTCTGATAAGAGGCCGCTCATGGGCGGTCTCGGTCGCTTTCGATGGCTCGCGCCATCATACTGAAGCTTCTAAGATGCGCGGGCGCTCTCGGGCTTTGCCTGGAGTGCACGTGGCTGTAGTACGAGCGAGCGAACCTTGAGGTTTAGCTTTGGTGCTTTTGCTTTGCCTTGTGAAACGCGAGGCGTCCTTTGCCGCGAGAGATTGTGGCTCCGCCCGGTAATTCAACCAGCCGGCCGCTCTTTGGGCTCGCCAGCAGATTTTCGATGGCGATGATGTGTGCGCTTTCAATCCGGCGTAAATCGCCGCGGCATTGTTCAAGCCACAGTCGCAGTGCCCGCCGGCGCAAAGCGGTTGGCGCGAGCCGGAGAAGATCGGCTTGTAAGCTTTGTGCTTGCTGAGTATCTAAGGACAGGTCGAGCAGGCGCGTCGCAGCGGTGTCCAGCGCAAGGCTGTCTTCGCGCAAAATCTCCATCGTGCGCGCGAGCCGCTCAACAAACTTTGGATTGAAGCTTCTGAGCAACGGCACCAACTGACGCCGCACCCGCACGCGATTCCGCGATTCGTCTGCGTTCATTTCATCGACGCGAAACTCGATTGCCCGGACACGACAGTAATTTTCGGTGTCTTGGCGCGTTGCCCAAGAGAGCAGCGGCCGAACGAGTTCGATGTTGACATTGCCTTCAAGCGGACGCTTGAGATCGATCCCGGTCAAACCTTCAGCACCACTGCCGCGAATCAGATTCAACAAGAAAGTCTCGGCCTGATCGTCCACTGTGTGAGCGGTGAGAACAACGCGGGCTTTGTTTGTCCTGCCTACTTTGCCAAGAAACGCATACCGCGCCCGCCGCGCCGCTTGTTCGAGATTGTCACTGGATTTGACGGCGCGCTTCTCTACATCAATGGCTGACGTCTCGGACGAATAGCCAAGCTGCCGCGAAACGGATCGCACCCATCGCGCATCGGCATCGCTGGCTTTGCCTCGTAACTTATGATTTAAGTGCGCGACCACGAGGCTGACTTCCAATTTCTTCGCCTTGATTAATTCATCCAGCGCGAACAGCAACGCGGTCGAATCAGCGCCGCCGGAGACGGCCACAACTATTCTCGCGTCGGCTCTGGGAAGATCCAGTTGCCGCCATTCGCGCAAAAGCTCGCGCGCGAACCTGGTCAGCGGGGTTAACTTGGGAATTGATTTCGATTTTGGCTGACGGGTCCGAACTTTTGCGAGTCTGGTCATCCGTTATCAGGTGACTGCGGCGAAGGTCTCGGTAGTTCGGTCCAATTCTAACATTGATTCACCATCGCGAGTCTTCGTCGGGCGACGTTTGCGAATCGGCATCCAACGAACGTAAGATCGCTCCAAGCAAATCATCCCTCTGTCATGGAACTAACCGTCGCCATCACCGGAGCTTCAGGCGCAATTTATGCGCGTCGCACGCTAATTCATTTAGCGGCGAGCGGCGTGGTCGAGCGAATCAACCTGATCGTTTCCGACTCGGCAAAGACCGTAGCCATGGTCGAACTCGGATTCGATTTGCGATCAGCCGATGAAAAGAAGATCAACGAATGGATCGGTTTGCCGTCTGATTCGAAAGTCTTGCGGTTGCACCGACTCGACAACATGGCCGCGACGCCGTCATCAGGATCGCATCCGCAAGCGGGCATGATCATCGTCCCTTGTTCGATGGGCACCTTGGGCGCGATCGCTTCAGGCGCGGGAACGAATCTAATTCATCGCGCTGCGGACGTGACTTTGAAGGAAGGCCGCAAGCTGGTTCTGGTGCCGCGCGAGACGCCTTACAACGCGATTCATATTGAGAACATGTTGAAGCTTTCGCGTGCGGGCGCGCAAATTGTCGCGGCCAGTCCGGGCTTCTATCATCGACCGCAGACGATTGAAGCGCTGGTCGATCACTTGTGTTTCCGCATCCTCGATCAGTTTGGAATTCCACATTCGACAGCGACGAGATGGAAGGGGGAATAGGTTTCAGGTTTCAGGTTTCATGGCTACGCTCACTAATAACATCCGCACGACGCTCGAGATGATCAAAATCGAGCACACGCTGTTCGCGCTGCCGTTTGCTTTTCTCGGCGCGGTGCTGGCAGCGCGCGGAGTTCCGACGGTGTGGCAGATTGTTTGGATTACCGTCGCGATGGTCGGAGCGCGCTCAACCGCGATGGCGTTCAATCGGATCGCGGACAAAGACTACGATGCGCGCAACCCGCGCACAAAGATTCGTGCAATTCCCAGCGGCGCGTTGTCAGTCGGATTCGTTTGGGGATTTACGATTATTAGTGCCGCGGTCTTCTTTCTCGCCACAGCGATGCTTAATCGCCTTACGCTGTTTCTTTCACCCGTGGCGCTAGCCAGTGTCGTGCTCTACTCGTACACAAAGCGCTGGACTTTGCTTTCGCATTTGGTTTTGGGTTGGTCTCTGGCAATCGCACCAACCGGCGCCTGGATCGCGGTGCGCGGTGCGATCGACAGTCCAATTCCGTTGTTGCTTTCATTGTTGGTGATGCTTTGGACAGCAGGATTCGACGTGCTTTACGGGTGTCAGGATTACGAGTTCGATCGCCGCGAAGGTCTGTATTCAATTCCGGCACGATTCGGCATAGCGCAGTCGCTTTGGATTTCGCGCGCGTTGCATGCAGGCGCGTTTGCCGCACTGGTTGCGTTATACTTTCTGACAAACCTTGGCATGATTGCCATCATCGGCGTAATCGCGACGGGTGCACTTTTGATTTATCAGCACACGCTGGTGCGAGCAAACGATTTGAGCCGCTTGAACGCGGCGTTCTTTACGACAAATGCTTTTGTGAGTTTGATTTTGTTTCTGACTTTTGGCAGCGCAGTCTTTTTCAAACATTAAGTAATGAGCTTTTCACACGATCAAAAACTCTGCGACATCAGCGCGAAGGTAAAAACCGGCGAGCGACTCTCGTTCGACGATGGAGTCGCGCTTTTCAATACCGACGATCTGAACGCGCTCGGCAAATTGGCCGACACGGTGCGCCGGGAGAAGCATGGCCGGACGACTTACTTCAACGTCAACCGTCATTTCAATCCGACGAACGTCTGTTACGTCGATTGCAAGTTCTGCGGTTTCTTTCGCACGCCGCGCCAGCCCGACGCTTACACACACAACATCGACGATTCACTGAAGATTGCCGGGCAGGCTGTCGGCGAAGGCGCGACTGAGCTGCATATCACCGGTGGGCTGAATACGAAATTGCCCTTCAGTTATTTCACCGATTTGCTTTCAGCTTTAAAGAAGCAATACCCGCAACTTCATTTGAAAGCGTTCACGATGGTTGAGTTGGATCACTTCGCGCGCTTCTACAAAATGAGCGATGAAGATGTGATTCAGCAGTTGATGGATGCGGGCTTGGATTCATGTCCCGGCGGTGGCGCCGAGATTTTTCGCGAGCCGACGCGCTCGATGATCTGTTCGCACAAATGCGACGCACAGCGTTGGCTGGACTTGGCGGGCAAAGTGCACGCTGCCGGCCTGAAGACGAACGCGACAATGTTGTATGGCCACATCGAATCGATCGAGGATCGCGTCGATCACATGGTTCGTTTGCGTGAGCAGCAAGATAAGTCCGGCGGCTTTCAATGTTTCATTCCGCTGGCGTTTTATCCTGAGAACACGCAGCTTGCGCATCTGCCGGGGCCTTCAGGAATCGATTCGTTGAAGACGATGGCCGTGTCGCGCCTGATGCTCGATAACTTCGCGCACGTCAAGGCGTACTGGGTGATGCTCGGCAAACGTCTGGCCCAAGTCGCGCTGCACTTCGGCGCTAACGATATCGACGGCACGATCACCGAAGGCGGCGAATTAACAGAAAGCTATTCGGTTGAATCGAATAACGAAGTGAAGATGTCCAAGCCCGAATTGATTGGCTTGATCGAAGAAGCAGGATTTGAAGCGGTTGAGCGCGACACCGTTTATAACCGCGTTGACAGAGTCGCGGTGGCCTAGCCGTTCCAACGTATGATGCAAGTCAAGATCAAGAACCTGATCGGACTGAAAACAATCGTCTCTGGTGAGTACGAGAGTTTCCGCGCGGCTTGCGAGCAAAACAAGTCCAACCTGGCCAACGCCGATCTCCAGAATGTCGATCTCTCAAACGCCGATCTCTCAGGCGGCAATCTCCGCGGCGTATGGCTCGAAGGGGCAAGCCTCAGCGGCGCAAATCTAACGGGCGCAAATTTATCGAAAGCGCAAGGCTACAACACCGCGGCGCGAATCGGCACACCTACCATACCGGTAATATTTGCTAATGCGAGAATGGCAAATGCCAACCTAACGCATGTTCGTTTCAAGGGAGCAGGCTTCAACGGAGCTGATCTAACTAACGCGAATCTCTCGGGCTCGGAGTTCATCATGGCAAGGTTTCAAGGTGCGGATTTGCGAGGCGCCAACCTGCGGGAATCAAAGTTTGAAAAAGCAGATTTCAGTCACGCCGATCTGCGTGAAACAATCTGCCAGAGCAATTTCTACGGCGCGACATTCGATGAAGCCAACCTTGAAGGGACCAATTTTGCCTCGTGTGTTTTTTGCCAAGCCTCTTTCAAGAACGCTAACCTCAGAAACGCTAATCTCGCCAACGCCAATTTCGCGCAAGCGAATTTCGAAGGCGCCGACCTAACGGGCGCGAATATGCAAGGCGCGAAGATTTGGCAAGCTAAACTTGAGAACGCGAACACGGCTGGCGCGAATATGATTGCCGTCAAGACCAGCGCAGTGGGAAGCTGCTTAATAACTATTCTGCTGCTCCTGATTATTATTGGCCTGATGATCTTCTTAATTAAGTAATTATGTCCACAACCGCAACACAAACTATTTCACTCGCACACTCGCCGGATTCGGACGATGCGTTCATGTTCTATGGATTGGCGACACACAAGATCGACACCGGCGATCTGGAATTCAAACACGTCCTCCAGGACATTCAGACGCTGAACGAAGAGGCGCGCAAAGGCACCTACGACGTCACCGCGATCAGCTTTCATGCTTACGCCTACATCGCCGACAAGTACGCGCTGCTGCCGCACGGAGCTTCGATTGGCGATAACTACGGCCCGATCGTCGTAGCCACTGAAGAATTCGATCCGTCTGACATTTCCAAGATAACGATTGCCATTCCGGGAACCCTGACCAGCGCGTTTCTGGCGCTCAGCATTCACACGCCGAAGTTCAAATACGAAGTCGTGCCGTTCGATCAAATCATCGAAGCTGTCACGGAAAAGCGTGTTGATGCCGGCTTGCTGATTCATGAAGGCCAGCTCTTCTATCAGGATCATGGTCTGCACAAGGTTCTCGATCTGGGGGAATGGTGGCACGAACACACCGGCGGATTACCTTTGCCGATGGGCGGCAATGCAATTCGGCGCGAGTTGGGAGATGAAACTATTCGCGAAGTTTCCGAACTGCTGCGCGAAAGCATCCGCTACTCGCTCGACAACCGCGAAGACGCCCTGCAGTACGCGCTGCAGTTTGCGCGCGAGATGGATCCGGCGCTCGCCGATCGGTTCGTGGCGATGTGGGTGAACGAGCTGACGCTCGATTACACTGAGCGCGGACGCGAAGCCGTGCGTCGCTTGCTGCGCGAAGGTCACGAGCGCGGCATCATTCCGCATCCGGTTGACGTGCAGTTCGTTACGTAAAATTCTTCCGGCCCAACCTTGATTCATGCAAGTCTCGCCTGCACGACGCGCTGCGTTTGAAATTCTCCGGCGCGTCGAAGCCGAAGACGCGTACTCCTCTTCCCTGCTCGCGCAAACCGACGGCCGCCTCGACGTGAAGGATCGAGGGCTCTGCCACGAACTCGTGCTCGGAGTTTTGCGGCGCCGGCTGTGGCTGGATCAATCGCTTGAATACTTTTCGACTCGGAAAGTCGCAGACCTCGATTTACCTGTAATTCTCGCGCTCCGCCTGGGTTTGTATCAGCTTCGATTTCTTTCGCGCGTCCCCGCGTCGGCCGCGATCAACGAATCGGTTAATCTGGTCAAAGCTGCACGCGTAAAATCCGCCGCGAGCTTCGTCAACGCGGTTTTGCGACGAGCCACACGCGAGCCGAATTACGATCCCGCAGCCAAAGCAACGGACGAAGTTCAGAAGCTGGCGATTGAAACCTCTCATCCGCGCTGGTTGATTGAGCGTTGGATTTCGCAATTCGGAATCGATGAAGCGGCGTCAATCGCGCACGCGAATAACGAACCAGCGGCGCTGGCATTTCGATTTACCGCGAAGGCTGTTCACACTTCCGATCGCTCCTCGGAACAAATGATCGATGAGCTGAAAATGGCTGGCGCTGAATTGATCGAATCGAAAGTAGCACCGGGCGCGTGGCGGATCGATCAAAGCAAGAGCACCGGCAGAGATGGCGGTGACCCGCACGCAGGGATGCGAGCGCTCCAACGGCTATCCCGTGAAGGTCTTATCTATTTTCAGGATGAAGCTTCGCAACTAATCGCCCACTTGGTGGGTGCCCGGACGGGTGAGCGCGTGCTCGACGTTTGCGCCGCGCCCGGTAGCAAGTCAACTTTGATAGCGGCGCTCGCACCGGAAGCAACCGTCTTTGCGGGCGAGTTTTACGAACATCGCGCGCGCACCGTCAGAGAATTTGTCGCCCAACAAAGCGCGGACAACATTCAGGTCGTCGTCCATGATGCGACTCGCGATCTTCCTTTCCCGAATCAATCCTTCGATCGCGTTTTGGTTGACGCGCCCTGTTCGGGAACGGGCACACTTCGCCACAATCCGGAGCTTCGCTGGCGGCTACGAAGTTCGGACATCGACGCCATGGCTGAAAAGCAACGATTGATTCTTAAGAACGCAGCGAATGCCGTACGACCGGGCGGCCTTCTGGTCTATTCAACCTGCTCGATCGAGCGCGACGAGAGCGAGTCGGTGATTGCCGACTTCATCAAAGAGAATCGGGAATTCTCAGCGGAGCGATTCGATTCGCCAAGCCGCCTGCGGACAGAAACTGAGGCGCTCCGCACGTGGCCGCACCGGGACGATGTCGAAGGATTTTTCGTGGCGGCACTCAGAAGAAATTAACTTGGAACGCAAATTGATAATTTGCGATACTCGCCACTATGGCTGTGGCTTAAGGTCATGTTAGACTGCGCTCTGCTCACGGGAGTGTCCTGCTGGAATAAAGTACCCCTGAACCAAACGTGTCTGCCATCCGCCAAACGCTATTAATCTTCAAGCGAATTGCGATCGTAATTGGAATCGCGATTGCTTTTTCGGCAGGTTTGCTCGGCGCGATTTATCTGTCGCTGCGCAGCTCGGAAACCCGGGTACCGGACATTGTCGGGAAAGATCGCGCAGCGGCGGAGAACACGATTAGTGATGCCGGCTTGAACTTTCGCGTGCGGGCGACGCGCGCCACCAGCGAGGCGAAACCGGACACGGTGCTGATTCAACTGCCTCCCGCCGGACAAATCGTGAAGGTCGGTCAGACAGTTGCGGTCGATATCAGCCGTCCGACAAAAGAAGGCGAAACTTCAACGACCAGCACAAACACGAATACGAGTTCAGAAAACTCAAACAAACAAGAGAACAGCTCGACGTCGAATTCCAACGAGAACGACAACAAGCAGAAGCGCAAGCCGGCGAATCGCAACGCGAATGACAATCTGAATGGCAATTCAAATCGTGTAACTAATCGCAATCAGAACGGGAACGCCAATCGCGCAAGCAACCGCAATCTGAACGCGAATGCCAATTCAACGCCGGTGCACACCAATCTGAACGGCAACCGAAACGCCAACGCGAACGGCACTCCGCGGACAAACACGAATCGGGCTAACACCAACCTGAATACGAATCGCCGGCCGGCTACCGTGCCGACGCCATAACGCCATGATTGAGATTGCTCCATCGATTCTTTCCGCGGATTTTTCGCGACTGGGCGAACAAATCGCGACCGTCGAAAAAGCGGGCGCGTCCATACTGCACGTGGATGTGATGGATGGACGTTTTGTGCCGAATATCACGGTCGGTTTGCCGGTAGTAAAAGCAATTTCGCGTGCAACCCGATTGCCTATAGACGCGCATCTGATGATTGTCGAGCCGGGCCGATACGCCGAAGAATTCGTGAAAGCTGGGGCGCAGATGGTTTCAATCCACGTCGAAGCCGACCCGCACGCGCACCGGACTCTGTCCGGAATCAGGCAGGCGGGCGCGCTCGCGGGGCTGGCGATAAACCCGGCAACGTCGTTGTCGGCCCTGGATGAAGCAATTAAATTTGCGGATTACGTCTTGATAATGTCAGTAAATCCCGGCTTTGGCGGACAAGAGTTCATTCCCGAATCGTTGGACAAAGTACGTCGTCTGCGAAAGATGATCGATGAGCGCGGCTTGAAAACTCGCATCGAAATCGACGGTGGTATTAACGCAGACAATATCGCGGAAGTAACCGGCGCCGGCGCCGAGATCATCGTCTCGGGATCATCAATTTTCGGCGCCAAGGACCCGGCTGTGGCGCTTCGGCAAATGCGCGAAGCCACGGTTTTGTGGGTTTGAGTAGCATAGGCTTCAGCCTGTGATTTTGTTTTTTAAGAATGTCCACGGACTAAAGTCCATGCTACGCGAAACAGTTTTTTTGGAGGTACGCAATGTTTTCTTTCTCAACGCGCCCTTTGCGACAGTTGACTGCGATGGCACTGGCGGTTTGCGCAATTGTTTTCACTGCCACCATCGCTTTCTCACAAGGCAATAAGAGCAGCACCATGCAATCTGGCCTCTCGAATGCGCAGCGCATGGACGTAATGCGTTCGAAGCTCGAGGCCATGCGCCGCTCGCTCGAGAGCGCGATAGCCGGCATCAACGCGAAAGACTCGGCTGATAAAACCAAGAACCCCGAAGATCCACGCGAGCGCCTGCGCGGGCTGGTGAAAGAAGTCAGCTCGGTTCTGAGCGAAGTCAACGACCTGCATTCAAAGGAAGACCGCGCCGAAAAATACGACGCAACGAAACTCGACGGGCTGGAAACTTCCGTGACCGAACTCAACGGGCGGGTCGAGGCTGCGCTGCAAGCCACGGCAAGCGCGCGTACTACCGGGGATCAAATCTCCCCCGACTACAAACCAAAGCCGGAGAAAGGCAAGCGCCGTTTGTTCGGTCTGCTGCCCGGGAAGAGCCAGGACAAGTACGCTGAACTCACCGGCTCAGTCGCGCCGGGTCGCGATCGCACTCTGTTCCTGGAAGCGACCAAAGAAGTCCGCAAGGGAAATCACGAAACAGGCCGGCTGCTTTTCACGACCATCATCACGACTTATCCCGATTCGCCGTATTTGCCGATGGCCAAGTTGGCGATTGCCGATTCGTTTTATCTCGAAGGGACAACCAGCGCTTTGGTCCAAGCGGGTCAGGCCTATCAGGACTGGATAACTTTCTTCCCGACGGATCAATTGGCCGACTCGGCCATGATGAAAGTTGCTGAGACGGAAATGCGGCAGATGGGTTTGTCGGATCGCGACATCACCCACGCGCGCAAAGCCGAGCAGCGTTTGAAGGCGCTGCTTCAACAGTACCCGCAAACCAAGTTGCGCCCGGATGTAGAGTTGCGGCTGCGCGAAGTGCAGGACAACCTGGCCGAGCACAACTTCGCCATTGCGATCTTTTATCGAGATCGCTACAACGGCAAAAAAGGTGGGCTCAAAGGTTCGCAGGATCGTCTGAAAGAGATCCTCGAAAAGTATCCGAATTACTGTCGCATGGACGAAGTGCTTTACAACTATGCGTGGACCTACATGCAGGAAGAAGAGCCGGATGAAGCTGCGAAGTATTACCAGCAATTGGTTCGTGACTATCCGAACAGTCAATTCGTTGATAAGGCCAAAGAGCAGTTGAACGTCATCGGCGCGGCGATTCCCGAACCCGATCCGATCAAGAAGAACCTGCCAACGTGCGATAAGCCCACATTCATGCAGAACATGATGCAGCAGATCACCGGCAGCGCGAATGTCACCACGAGCCACGACGGAATTCTGATCACGCATCACGGCGAAGGCACCGATCTCATCGATAGGGCGATTCAAAACAACGGTCAGTTGCCGGAAGGCGTGCAGCCGGTGATTCAGCGCACCCAACCCGTCAGTCGCACGGCCCAGCCGACAACAAACGCCACTACGCCTGACACCACTCGTCCGCGCTCGGTGCAGTCGCCGACACCGAAACCTTAGATTGGTTTCAAGTTTCAGGTTTCAGGTTTCAGGTTGCGTTAGCGACTTGAAACCTTTTGTTTTTGTTCGGTGTCAGAACCGAGAGCAGTAGTGCCGGATCAAGGTAATCGTAGGGATCACACGATCCACTCGCTATCGCTCGCGGTACCGACACAAGACTTGAAACCGGAGACTTGAAACCTTATTCTCACCCCGCAGATGACACCGGAATCACAAGCAGTTCAAAGCGAACTTGCGCAGCGACATCGCACGGCGATCATGATCGTGTTGGGATTTCTCGTCCTCGATGCGGTACTGCTGGCGATTGCCTACTTCACGGCCCACCGGATCATCAGGCCGGGTGACGAATCGATCGTGATGGCGCTGTGGATTGGGATTTTGCTTTGCGGTTTGGGCGCGTTTGTTTTGCGACGCACGCGCTTTGCGACAATGCGTCTCAAAGATATTGCTGCGCTCAGAGGAGCGAGCGGATTAATCAAAGCTCTTCAGCAAACAACCATTCAAGTCGCTCTGCTGGGCGGCGCAATCGGTGTGATGGGATTCGGCTGGGCCATGCTCACGCACGATTGGACCAACATGCTGCGCGCCGCAGGCGTCTCCATCATCGTGCTGGTTTACTGCTTTCCCTTTCGCAGCACGTGGGAACGCGTCGTTAGAATGATGGCGCCGGATTCACCAACCGACTAAGCGGCTTCCGATCGAAAATTAGTCGGCCAGGCGCATGCCGGCGTTGCCGCTCGACTGATAGTGACCGCCACCGCGACGGCGCAGGAAGTTCATCCCAACTTCTCTCGAGACCAATTCCTTCTTCATCAGCTCGTTCACCGAGGAGTCAAACGTCAGCATGCCTTGCGCGCGACCGGTTTGCATCGCGGACGAAACCTGGAAAGTCTTCCCTTCTCGAATCAGGTTCGCAATCGCCGGCGTATTGACCAGCACCTCAACGACGGGCACCCGGCCCTGATGATCCGCGCGCGGCAACAAAACCTGCGAAGCAACGCCGCGTAGGCTTTCAGACAACATCACGCGAATCTGTGCTTGCTGGGTTTCCGGGAACACGTCGATCACGCGGTCGATTGTTTTGATGGCGCTGTTCGTGTGCAGCGTGCCAAACACCAGGTGGCCGGTTTCCGCCGCGGTGATGGCCAAAGAAATCGTCTCCAGGTCGCGCATCTCGCCCACGAGAATGATGTCGGGATCTTCGCGCAGCGCCGCGCGCAACGCCGAACTAAACGTCTTGGTGTGACTTGAGACTTCGCGCTGGCTAATTAAGGACTTGTGGTTATCGTGGACGAACTCGATCGGGTCTTCGATGGTGATGATGTGTGCCTGTTGCTCCTGATTGATCGTATGGATCATCGAAGCCAGGGTTGTGCTCTTGCCTGAGCCCGTGGGGCCAGTCACCAGCACCAAACCTTCGGAAACATCAATCAAGCCTCCGAGCTGGTCGGGCAGATCGAGTTCCTTTATCGATTTAATCTTCTCTGGGATGATGCGAAAGACCGCGGCGATGCCGTGCCGCTGCATAAAGACGTTGACACGAAATCGGCCGACGCCGCTGAGCGGGTAACTCAAATCCAGATCCCAATTCTCAGTGAACAATTCTCTCTGCTTCTCAGTCAGGATTTCGAAGATTAAGCCACGCGCAGTCTCGGCTGAGACTTCGCGATAGTTCAGCTTCGACATATCGCCGTGGATACGCATAAACGGAGCTGAACCAGAAGTCAGGTGCAAGTCCGATGCACCATGCTGTTGCATTTGCCTGAGAAGTTCGTCTATTCGTGCCATGCCTTGTCCTCTCTCTGGAAAAGAAAAGGGCAATCAGACCACACGTCTCTGCTCAGCGAAGGTCGATTGCATCGTAGTGTTACGTGGGAAAACTCGGAACTGAGGAAATGCGGCTTGTCAGAGCCACGAGCCGGGGCGGACTCGCAATTTCACAATAGCGTAAACAGGCCACACCACGCAATATCAATCTTTTCTTGAACCGATCTGCGGAACTTGCCGCCATTAAAGAAAGTTGTTGACGGCCACGCGATGCGTTTGCTTAAGTAGATATCGGAGGCCTCACTCCGCCCATGAAAGTCCCATCCCTAGTATTCACTCTAACGCTCATTCTTTTCTGCCAGGGTTGTAAACAGGCGGGAAGATTGCCGAGCGCCCAACTGAATCCTTACCGCGGCGCGGTGAGGAACATTCTGCCGGAAAAATCCGGCGATTACTCGCTGGTCCAGGCGCAACCGCTGAATCAGATCGAGCAGGAACTGGTTGGTCCAACTGATGGCGTGGGCGCGATTTACAACTCGTCGAACAACCACACGGTGCAGCATTTGTTGGCTACTTTTCCCACCGCCGCCGAAGCGAACAAAGAGTTGAATGACGCGTTGAAGCGGTACCAGGACGCGCACATGAACGTCAAAGTTGAAGACGTGAAAGACGAGGCCGGACAGACGGTCGGCCGGAAGCTCATCGTCAACGATGGGAAGACTGAAGCTTTGAATTGGACTAACGGCTCGCTGTATTGCACGGTTGTTTCTTACACGGGCTATTCTACGGACTTCGCGAAGAACCTTCCGTATTGATCTTCAACCTGAATTTCTGGAAGAGCGTTAATCGAATCTCGCCGATTCGGCTCGAAATTTTCCAGAATCGCAATTCCTCATTCACGATGACCGAACGCGCCTAAGTTCGCCGACGCACGAGAGTCGCAAGCTGACAATAATCGGCACTCGCTGTGGAATCGGTCATCCAGACTTGTTACCAACCGTGACGAAAATCTCTCACGTGCTTTCCCAAACGCGAATCTTTCCGATGAATACCTGCTGGCACAATGGTTGCTGAACTCACCGCGGAATCGCTGACAGCTAAGGCTGATTCAGCAAGACAGATTGACCGAATTATGAAGCAAAGCCGTCACATCGATTTTCAGGACGAGTCCGGTAAGGGCGTTGTCGATCTGCTGATCACGCTGGTCGTGATTGGCATCGTCACATCCTTCGCCGTGGTGGGTGTAGTATCCGCGCGCGACAACATGCGTCTGAGTAATTCGGCGCGAATCCTGACGTCCTACATCGAAAAGACTCGGCTGGCTGCGATTCGCTGCCACTGCTCGACGACGTTGCAAATCTCCAGCACGGGAACCTACAGCGTCACGGGTCCAGTCCGAAGCGCCACCAGCGAGACCATGACGATTCCGCTCGACAAAAACGTCGTTTTCCAGGGCGTGACCTTGCCGCTGACAATTACCTTCGACTGGCGTGGGCGTCCCGATAACGATTACCACTTGACGGTCAGCAACTCACAGGGAACGCGCAACGTGGATCTCTCAGGCGGCGGCGATATCCGGGTGAACAGCAGCGCTAACTACTCGTATGCGCCGACGATTCAGGCAAACCTGCCAACGAATCTCAGCGATGGCGCGGCCGATTCATATGTGACCAGCTACGCCAATAACAATTCGAATACACCACCAGCTAATCCCAAAAACCATAAGAAACCAAAGAAATAACTGCGACGAATTTTGGACACGTCATTATGAAGTTGCGAGCCGCGAAAAAAACTACGAGACATGAAGAGGGCTTTACGATCCTCGAGACCTGCGTGGCGCTGGTCGTGATGATGATCGTAGGCATGGGCGCGATTGGCGGATTTCTGTTTGCGATTCGCTACAACTCGGCTTCTGCCGACCGGGCCGCCTCGATGTCGGTGGCGCAAACCACCATCGAAAAGTTTCGCGCCATGTCATTTACCGATGCGGCGCTGAATGCCGGCACCACAACTGCGACTGTCAGCGACGTCACCGGCAGGCAATTCACCGTAACGACGACCGTCGCGAACAAAACAGTTGTCAGCGGTAAGACCACCGTCAAATCAATCACGGTCCAGGTGGTTCCTAACGCGCCGATCATTCCCATCGACCAGGCGACGTATTCGTCGGGTTACGAGTATTACGGCTCGGTCAAGCTTTTGACTGAGCGATCCAATCCGCTGGTCGGAACAAACATTAATTGATGGGTGAGACGATCATGTTTTCAACTCGAGCAATCAACCTAAAGCATTCCAAATCGAACGAAGCGGGATTCTCGCTGCTCGAGTTAATTATTGGTCTGGGCATGACCTTAACGATCGTCGGTGTCGGCGCAACTTTGCTCTCCAGCTCTTTCAACATTCGTAGTCGCGAGAACCGGCGCACCGACGCAGTGGCCGCCGCTCAACATGCCTTGAATATGATGTCGCGCGACATCGCCAATGCGGGATTCGGTTTGAGAAAGAATGGAATCGTGAATGACGATTCCGACGCCAGCTCGATTCGCATTCGGTCGAACCTTGACGCGTTTTCCGGGACCAGCGGCGCCGCCAGTCTCGCGCAGGTCGATGAAGACGTCGAATATTTCCTGCACAAGACCGACACCGATCCCAATTCCACGCGCGGCGAGTTGTTTCGCTATGACGTCAATCTCAACCAGTCGCGTCTTTTGGTCGCCAACGTTGACGACTTTGAAATCTACTACTTCGATCGCCGGGTGGATTACACACTCGATCCCACCGGTGGAATTATCGTCACGACGCCGGGAGTTACCGGATTGATGGGCCCGAATGGCGAGCTTGCGGAGGTATCGGATCAAAGCCAGACGAGTTATGTCGTCATCACTTTGATGATCAATCTCGACGCTGTCGGCACTCCGGGCCAGCCCGGTTACATTCCCGCGAGCCAGGTGCAACTAGCCACCGACGTAGCGCTGCGCAATCGGAATCTCGCGTTTTACTAAACGCCCATCAGAGGACCAACGATGGAAAGCACGTTAGAAAAATCGTTATATCAGAGGCGGAAAGGCGAGCGCGGAGCCGCTCTGTGGACCGCTCTTATCTCATCGATTTTGTTGTTGGGAGCAGGCAGCGCCTTGATTCTCACCACGTCGATGTCGGCGACAAACTCAGTCGATTCAATCGCCGAAACGCAAGCTTACTACGCGGCCGAATGTGGCTTGCAGGAATCGCTGAACGTACTGCGCGGCAATGTCGCGTCGCCAACTTTCACTTTTTCGACCGCGGCTGACACCTCCGGCGGAAACGTTTCGGGCGATTCGACGACCTATTCGCGACTCTCGAAGTGGCTCAGCTATGGCAACACCAGTGGATTCCCCGATCGCGTGACGCTGACTGCGAATTACACCTCGCTCAACGGACTCGCCTACAGCGTTCGCGTTACGAATCCCGATCCCGAAACCACCGCGCAGCCCGGCGAAGCGCCCAAGACCGACAACTTCGTCAAGCCAAATCCTCCGGTTTTGCAGCCTACGCCCGCCTGGCATCAATGGCACTGCGGCCATTGCAGTTGGGACTATTCGCATCACCCGTACTGCAATCACAAGCACTGCACTAATCCGCAGGGCACTGGCCGCGCGACGGTAGATGACACTCGCCTGGTAGTGCAGTCCACCGGATATGGACCAAAGGGTTCCGTCAAGCAGATGGAAATGATGGTCAAGCACACGCCATTTGATTACAACGACGCGGCCGCCGCGATCACGATGGTTGGACCAGCCGATAACAGTGCGCCGATAACCTTGAACATGACGCAGGATGGCGACAAGCAATTCACCGGTAAGGATCTGTACGCAGGCAGTACCACGCAAATCGCCTCGTTTGGTTTTACTTCTTCGGGAGCCCAAACAACGGCAAGTAACTTCATACAAACCATGCACGACAGCGGCAAACCGGTAGCCGACACAAAGACCCTTTTGCTGGATGGCACCAACACGCCGCCCTGGCTGGCAACCGCCGATGATGCGCGGGCAATGCTGGCTGAATTGCAGTTGAACGCCATTAATATGGGACGTTACTACACGTCTTCAAGCCCGCCGGCGAACGGGACTTACGGCGACGACACGCACCCTTACTTCACCTTCGTGGACGGTAACTTTACGATTCCATCAGGGCAAAAAGGCGGTGGCTTGTTGGTCGTTACGGGGACCCTGGAAATGCAGAAGGACGCGCGCTGGGATGGCCTCATTCTCGTCATGGGCGATGACCTGTCGGGTAATGCCGCCAAGTATAAGTTAACGCAAAACGGGCACGGCAAAGTTTACGGCGCCATGATCATTGCTCCCTTCCATCGCACCGCGACGGTGGGTTCGCCGTTCCTTGGCCCTTCATTTGACACCAGCGCCGGTGGCCACGACGCCGAGTTCAAGTACGACTCAGGCGAAGTTCGCGACGCGATTTACACGCTGCCGCCGCGCGTGGTCGGTGTGCACGAAGGTTTGACGATCGTGCCGGCGATCTAACTGGTTCTTTCGCTTCATCCTTGATTTTAGAAAGCTCGCGCATTTCTCGGCGCGGGCTTTTTCTTTTGCGCGTTGACTCAGGCGAACCACTGATGATAGATGCACCGGCAACGACTGTGCGCACACCGCCAAAGGAGAACAAGAAAGTGATTTCCCCAACCAGAGTTCATCTCGCAATTCTAACCGGTACGTTGTTCGCAATTTGCTTTGCGGGCTGTACGAAGAAAACTGTTGATTCAACCAATCAACAAGCCGCGCCGGGTAGCGCGAACACGCGTTCGGTACCGGCCACGAAACTCGATGCATTCGTGGGCCAGTGGGGTGGCTATGCCGGCCGCTCGTCGGCGGTGTCCGGCAAGGTTGGTCTTGACTCGCGGTTCATGAAGACCACCGTCAAGAAGATTTCCGCGGAGGCTGTTCTGCTCGAAGGCGATATCTGGAGCGCAAAAGGCACGCTGCGATTCGACAACGACACTCAGAAGTATCTGCTCAGTTTCACCGCGGAAGACTTCCCCGGTGTCACGAATATCCCGCTAAGCTTCTCAGACAGCGAAGGATTTTCCGGCGAGAGCATCTTCAAGAACGCCGGCAAAGAATACAAGGCGACGGCGACGATCAAAGACGACAAGGGCGTATCCAACTGGCAAATCAAGGTAACGCAAGGAAAAGACTTCTGGAGTTTGACCGTTCGCCTCGGCAAGGAATAGGACCTTGCCATTGCCATGGCGCCCGAATCGCAACCACGCAACCAGCCGCGAAGCGGCGGCATGTAATCAACCGCATAGCGGTTGTAGAAAGTAGCCAGGGGTAAGCGACCGCAGGTCGCGCCACCCCTGGTTCGGGTTTGAAGGAGACGCCGCGCCCTGTAGGGGCGCAACACATAAGCGCGTACGTATTCGCCGACTAAAGCCGCAACTGGATTTCGGAGTGGATGCGATCACGGAGAAAACCTCTCGATGAAATTCGAGCACCAACCTATCTTCTGTCCCTCTTACCTAAAAGCAATCGTCAAAGTTTCGGGACTCAAAACTCATCAATACTTCAGCGCACGCAAATCGGCAATAACATCATCCGCGCGCCACTGGTTTCCGGCATATACCTTCGCGATCTTTCCGTCCGGCGAAATGATCGCCGTGACCAGCGAGTGCACGATCTGATCGGACTTCGCCTCGTACTGCAAGCCAAAGAACTTCGCGATCGAGTTCACTTCCTCCGCCGTGCCCGAAGCAAACTCCCAATGCTCAAACTTTTCGTCCGAATATTTTTCGGTGTAAGCCGCGCCGTAGCTTCGCAGCACCGCGGGCGTGTCGCGCTGCCAATCAAAGCTGATGCTGAGCAGATGCGTCCTGGCGAACAGCGCGGGTTGCTGCTGGAGGGCCTTCTCGAGTTGCGCGAAATTGCTGCTCATCAAAGGGCAATAGTCGGGCAGCGGACAGCGCGTGTAGATGAACGTGAGGACCACTGCCTTGCCACGATACTGCTTGAGCGAAATCTTTTTGCCATCCTGATTCGTCAACGAAAAATCCGGCACAGCGTCGGCTTCGTGCGGCAGCGTGCGAATCTCGGCGTCGCGCGCGTCAGTCGTCGCGCTTCCCTTCCTTACCACGCGCAAATCTTCCAGCCACGATTGGCTGCCGCTGACGACCAGCGTGGCGGAAACCTCATCGCCTCTGCCCACGGCGCTCATCGAATTCAAATCTTTGATCTGAAACGGCATGACCATCGCGGGCATGTACCCGGGAATGTCGGCGTGACTGACTACCAATTGATGCTTTGCCTGATCGACCGAGATGACTTTCCCTGCGAGTGGATAACGCTTGGCGCTGCCCGCGCATTGGCTGTTGATGAGGATAAGAGAGCCGAGCGCGAGAGCAAACGATAAGCGGCGAAGGCGAGTCATGGACAAGCTGAGTATGTAACGTATGTAACGCAAATTACCAATTTGCGAACCGCATCGGAGCGCGGGCATCCCTTGCGTGCGGGTCGCGGGCATCCTTGCCCGCATTTGGAGTGCGCCGGCTCGACGGCGCTTTGGATCTTTCTGTAGCGCAAATTGTTAATTTGCGATCGCGTCGGAGCGCACACTCCCTCTCCCGCTGGGAGAGGGCCGGGGTGAGGGCATGTGCCCGCTCTTGAATCTCCAATCTGGAATCTGAATTTTGTCTTAATCGCTCCCTCTCCCTCTGGGAGAGCGCTGGGGTGAGGGCCTATGCCGCTTCTTCCCAATTTCACTTTTCATTTTTCAATTTCCAATTTCTAATTTGCAATTCTCTTCTGTCCGACACCCAACACCCTCTCACCCATCCAAAGGACTGCGCACGCCGCGTCCCCCACGGTTGAGCACGTGAGTATAGATCATGGTGGTCGCCAGATCCTTGTGTCCTAGTAATTCCTGGACTGTCCGAATATCTTGCCCTCTCACGAGCAGATGCGTAGCGAACGAGTGGCGCAGCGTATGGCAAGTTGCCGACTTCGTGATCCCCGCCTTATGCGCGCCGCTGGTTACCGATCTTTGCAATACCTTTTCGTCGATGTGATGTCGCCTCTCCTTGCCGCTGCGCGGATCGATCGAACGCTTCGTCGCCGGAAACACATATTGCCAGGCCCATTGCTTTCCACAGTTCTTATATTTTCGCTCGAGCGCAAACGGCAAATAGACTTCTCCGTAACCCGCCGCCAAGTCCTGCTCGTGTAGCGTTTTCACTCTGAGTAAATGCCGCTTTAAGGGATCGACGCAGGTATCCGGCAACATTGTCAACCGATCTTTGTTGCCCTTGCCATCCCGAACTGTTATTTGCCGATACTCAAAATCAACGTCCTTCACGCGCAGACGAACGCATTCCATCAAGCGCAGGCCAGAGCCATAGAGCAGGCTGGCCATCAACCAGTTTTGCCCATCCAGGTGAGCGAACAAGCGCTTCACTTCTGCTTCAGTCAAAACCACCGGCACTCGCGCCGGCCGCTTCGCCCGTTCAAGATTCTCCATCCATTCAAAGTCTTGTCGCAGGACTTCGCGATACAGAAACACTAACGCACTCAAAGCTTGGTTCTGGGTCGAGGCCGCAACTTTTTTCTCTACTGCCAGATGATTCAGAAAGGTCTCCATCTCCCGAGCACCCATCTCGGCTGGATGTCGCTTGTTATGAAAGAAAATATAACGCCTGATCCAATCGACGTAGGCCTGTTCGGTGCGCAGGCTGTAATGCTTACGTCGAATCGTCTGTCTGACCTGGTCCAGGAGTTTAGGTTTGCCGGAGCTGACTGATGACAAAGTAGGAATGGGCATTTTGCCTCCCTTGCCAAA